>Ga0209148_1000114_pt1 | contig 192073 bp, 177 predicted proteins | sample AraplaCol_mMF_r2_2_FD_184288 | JGI IMG/M metagenome (GOLD analysis project Ga0209148, IMG submission 184288) | Arabidopsis root microbial communities from North Carolina, USA - plate scrape CL_Col_mMF_r2 (SPAdes) (version 2) | ecosystem: Host-associated > Plants > Roots > Endosphere | place...
AAGGGCGTTCCGGATGGTGCGATGACCACCCAGGCGTTCGGCGAGACCAAGCTTCTCGTTCAGACCGCCGACGGTGTGCGCGAGCCGCAGAACCGCCGCGTGGAGATCACCTTCGGTCCGAATTCGGGCCAGTAAGGCGAGCCTTCACGGCAAGGAAATTGGGGTCGGCCAGCAATGGCCGGCCCCTTTTCTTTTGGGGCTGATCAGGGTCACCATTCACCGTCACACCAGCCATCCACCGTCACCCCAGCGCAAGCTGGGGTCTCAGGAGGCCGGGATTTGCCTCCTGAGATGCCAGCTTCCGCTGGCATGACGCGCGATCGCCTTTTTGCGTTGTCCCATCAGGTCAGCGGATAGCGCGCGACCGCCTCGTAGCTCGCGCCCTTGTGGCCGAGGCGGCTTTCGAACAGCAGGAAGGCGTCGAGCGTCACCGGCGCGCTCGAAAGGCCGGCAATGCGCGCGAGGAACGGCTCGACCGGACCGGCCGTCTTCCCCAGGCGGGCGAGCGTGATATGCGGCTTGAACGCACGCTGTTCGGGGGCTGCGCCGGCCGCGATCAGCGCATGGTTGACCCGATCGTGCAATTGGCGGAGCGCCTCGTCGGGGGCGATCCCCGCCCAGATGCTGTGGACCTGGCCCTTATGGTCGAAGCTGCCCGCGCCCTGCAGCGCGATCGTCGGGCGCGGCCGGTCGACCGCGGCGAGCGCAGCGGCGATATCCTCGGCCTGGTGGCGATCGACCTCGCCGATGAAGCTCAGCGTCAGATGGAGCTGGCCGTCGTCCTGCCAGCGCGCGCCGGGCACGCCGCCCATCAGCGCGAGCAGCGTCGTGCGCATCTCTTTGGGAGGCCTCAAGGCGACGAACAGCCGATGCATGACAAATGTTTAAGCCGCCGAACGACGGGCTGCGACCGCTTTCGCTTGAAAAGCCGTTCAAGCCCTACGATATTCACACCGCGCCGATGTGGCGCATGAGGAGCTATTTAGAGATGGCAAACTGGTCCGACCCCTGGACGAATGGCGCCGCGGCCGCTTCGGTCGACGCGCGGACCGCGTCCTATGACACGGGTCTCAGGTCCTACATGCTTTCGGTCTACAATTACATGACGTCGGGCGTGCTGCTGACGGGCATCGTGGCCTTGCTGTTCGTGAAGAGCGGTTATGTCAGCCTTTTGTTCGGCGCGGACGGCCATGTCTCCGGTCTCGGTTGGATCGTGACGCTGGCGCCGCTGGCGTTCGTCCTCGCGCTCAGCTTCGGCATCAATCGCCTCAGCGACGTCGCGGCCCAGGCGCTGTTCTGGGCTTACGCTGCGATGATGGGGCTGTCGCTCTCGACGGTGCTGCTGGTCTATACCGGCTCGTCGGTGGCCAACACCTTCTTCGCGACCGCGGCCGGCTTCGCGGGCCTCAGCCTGTGGGGCTACACGACCAAGAAGGACCTGACCGGAATGGGCAGCTTCCTGATCATGGGCGTGTTCGGCATCCTCGTGGCGATGCTGCTCAATATGTTCCTCCAGTCGGGTCCGCTCGGTCTGGTGATCAGCGTGCTGGGCGTGCTGCTGTTCGCGGGGTTGACCGCTTACGACACGCAGAAGATCAAGAGCATGTATTATGCGGTCGGAGGCACCGCCTTCGCCCGCAAGTCGGTGATCATGGGTGCGCTGACGCTCTATCTCGACTTCATCAACATGTTCCTGTTCCTGCTGCGCCTGTTCGGCGACCGCCGCTAAGCGCACCGCGCGGGACGAAAAAGAAAGGCCTCGCTTCGGCGGGGCCTTTTTTATGCGCGGCGGCGCTCGGCCAGCCGGTTCTTCAGGAAGACGATATTGCCGATCAGGTAGCGCCGCGCCATGCGCCGCGGCTCGATCGCGAGCCGGTAAAGCCATTCAGCGCGGGCGGTACGCACCCAGCCCGGCGCGCGCGAGACGCGGCCCGCGGAGAAATCAAGGAAGGCGCCGATGCACATCGTCACGCCCCCGACACGGCGCCAGTGACCTGCAGCGAACATCTCCTGGCGTGGGTGGCCCATGCCGACCAGCAGCAGATTGGCGCCCGATGCCACGATCCGCGCGACCAGTGCCTCCTCCTCATCTTCGGTGAAGAAGCCGTGTTGCATACCGACGATCCGGTGGCGGGGATAGCGCGCCGCCAGTACCGACGCCGCCTGCTCCGCAACGCCCTCCGGGCTGCCCAGCAGGAAGATGCGCAGCGCGCAGGGGGCATATTCGAGCAGGGCGGGCGTCAGGTCGGTGCCGTTGAGATTGTCCGGAAAGCGTGCCCCGTAGAGGATACGGCTGCCCAACTCGACGCCTATCCCGTCATTCAGGACCAGCGCTTCCGATAGGCTCGCGGCAAAGGCCGGGTTGGCATCCGCCATATTGACCGTATGCGCGTTGCAGAAGGCAACCATGAGCGGCTGTTCGGAACAGGCGCTCGCGCCAATTGTGGCCAGTGCCTGCGCGCGATCGACCACGTCGATCCGTACCCGCCCGATCTGCCGTTCTGCGCCTGTCATGCCTGGTCCCGACTAGGGTTTGCGATGCTGGCCGGGCAAGCGAAAAGCGTACCCGCCTACGGTTGCGGCACTGCGGCGTTATCGCGCTCGTTCGCTCTCTTGTGAGCGGGGCGCTCCGCAAGTCCGGCCCAATAGGCTTTGAAGGCCGGTCGGTCTTCGATCGACCCGAATTGCAGGCCCCAGCCGATCTGCGAGCCAACGTAGACATCGGCCGCGCGGAACCTGTCGCCTGCGATATAGGTTTTGCCGCTCACCGCCTGCTCGAGAGCGTCCATCACGCGCTCGAACGTACCATATCCCGCCATCGCCGTGCGCTCCGGCGGCGCCAGCAGGCCGAGCGCCTTCGCGGTTACTGCCGCCTCGACCGGGCCGGCCGCGAAGAAAAGCCAGCGCAGATAATCGGCATGCGCCTGCGTACCGCGCTCAGGTGCCAGTCCTGCATCCGGATAGGCCGCGGCAAGATAGGTGCAGATCGCTGCGCATTCGGTGACGATGGCATCGCCATGCTTCAGCGCAGGTACTTTCCCCATCGGATTGATCGCGAGATAAGCGTCGTCCTTCATCGCGGCATATTCGATATAATGGACCGCGTAAGGCTGCCCGACTTCTTCCAGCATCCAGCGCGCGATCCGCCCGCGCGACCTCGGGTTCGAATAGAGAATGAGGTCAGCGCTCATGCGAGATGCTCCTTCAGGAAGTCGATCGCGCGTTGCCACGCCCGATCATACACGTCGCCTCCCGCTGCCGCGAGTTGCGCGACCGAGTCGAGGGCCAGCATGGCTGGTTCGGGCTCGGCCAGCGGCGCCGAGCCGAACAGGATCGCGGCGGCAAGCCCGCTTTGCGCTGCACCGCCCATCTGCCGCACCAATTCGGCGCCACGACCCAGCCCGACCGCCGCGACCTTGCCGGTGGAATAATGATTGGTCCCGAGCCACCGCACCGTCGCCACCGCATCGTCAATCGACGGGAGCGCCCTGGGGATACAGGTCACAAATCCGGCCAGTGCGAGCGCATCGGTCATAGCGAGCGCGTATTGGTCGGCACCGCTCGCATCGGGCAGGATCAGCACCGCAGGCTGGGGGCCATGCGCCTTGGCGGGAATCGCCATGAATCCGTGGAGATCATGCCCTGGCCCCGGCCAGCGGATTGCGCCCACCTTGGGCGGCGGCGCGCGCTTTGCCGCCAAGGCAGGCAGCGCGGCTGCGGCGATCGATCCGGCGACGAAGGCGCGCCGGCCGAGCAAGCTCAGAAGCTCATCGCGTCATAGACGCGCGATATGTCGCCGCCCCATTCGCCATGATACAGGTCGAGCAGGCGTTGCGCGGGGACCTTGCCGCTCGCCACGATCTCGCGCAGCGGATCGAGGAAGCCGGTCTCGTCGTCGCCCGCGGCATTGATCCGCTTGCGCGCGGCGAGTCCGCGATGCGCGATGTCGAGGATGCGCGTCGCCAGCTCCTGAAAGCTGCGGCCGTCGGGCGTGCGCGTGGCGAGCCCCAGGCGCGGCACCTCGTCGCGGATGCGCTGATGCTCGGCGATCGACCAATGTTTCACTTCGTCCCACGCGGCATCGAGCGCGGCCTGATCGTAGAGCAGTCCGACCCAGAAAGCCGGCAACGCGCAGATCTTGTTCCACGGCCCGCCATCGGCGCCGCGCATTTCGAGGAAGCTCTTCAGCCGCACTTCGGGGAAAGCGGTCGAGAGATGATCGGTCCAGTCGGCGATGCGCGGGCGCTCGCCCGGCAGGACGGAAAGCCGCCCGTCGAGGAAGTCGCGGAAGGACAGGCCCGCCGCATCGACATAGCCGCCGTTCCGGAACGCGAAATACATCGGCACGTCGAGCATATATTCGGCGTAGCGATCATAGCCGAAGCCATCCTCGAACACGAAGGGCAGCATGCCCGTGCGCGCGCCGTCAGTGTCGGTCCAGATATGGCTGCGATAGGAGAGGTAGCCGTTGGGCTTGCCCTCGGTGAAGGGCGAATTGGCGAACAAGGCGGTCGCGAGCGGCTGCAGCGCCAGGCTGACGCGGAACTTCTGCACCATGTCCGCCTCGCTCGAATAATCGAGGTTGGTCTGGATGGTGCAGGTGCGCAGCATCATGTCGAGGCCCAGGCTGCCGACGCGCGGCATGTGGCGCAGCATGATGGCATAACGCCCCTTGGGCATGACCGGCAGCTCGGCGCGTGTCTTGTCGGGCCAGAAGCCCAGGCCCAGGAAGCCCATGCCCAGCTGATCGCCAATCTCCTTGACCTGCCTCAGGTGACGGCCGGTTTCGGCGCAGGTCTCATGCAGATTGTCGAGCGGCGCGCCCGAAAGCTCGAACTGGCCTGCGGGCTCGAGGCTGACCGCGCCGTCGGGGCCGGACAGCGCGATGATATTCTCGCCCTCATAGACTGGGGTCCAGCCGAATTTGGTGAGGCCGATCAGCAGCGCGTGGATTCCGCCTTTCTCCTCGTAGGAGGGGGCATGGTGATCGTCCGTCGCATAGACGAACTTCTCATGCTCGGTGCCGATGCGCCATTGGCCCTTGGGCTTCTCGCCACGTGCGAACACCGCCGTGAGATCGGCGCGGTTTTCAATCAGCGGATCGGGTCCGGCCTCCGCCGTGCGCGTCGTCATTACGGCGCGCACATAATCATACCGATCGGTTAGCGCCAGTCTCCCGCTGCGCTCATCCATGCGGAAATTGCCGCGGCGGCCGCGGTTTCGGCGCGCAATATGCGCGGACCGAGCGCGATCGCGGTCGCGCCCGGCGTGGCGCGGATCGCCGCGCGCTCCTCGGGCGTGAAGCCGCCTTCCGGGCCGATCAGGATCGCGGTGGGGCCGGCCCGGGCGATTTCGGCGATCGGCAGGCCCCCTGTTTCGTCGGCGAAAAGCAAGGCGCGGCTTTCGTTCCAATTTTTCAGTAGCGACGGCAGCTTCACCGGCTCGCGCAGTTCCGGCAGCGTGGTGCGGTCGCATTGTTCGGCAGCCTCGATCATGTTGGCGCGCAGCCGATCGAGATTGAGCCGATCGACGATCGTGCGATGCGTGATGACGGGCTGGAGCCGCGCCGCGCCCAATTCGGTCGCCTTCTCGACCAGCCAGTCGATCGGCCCTTTCTTGATCGGCGCGAACAACAGCCACAGATCGGGCACGCCCTCGCGCTCGCGTAGCTTTCCGGTGAGGCGGAGCGTCACGCTACGCTTGCCCGCATCGGCCATCTCCGCGATCCACTCGCCCGTGCGGTCGTCGAACAGCCGCACCGGATCGCCCGCCTTCAGCCGCATCACGTTGCCGAGATAATTGGCCTGCCCGCCGTCGAGCGTCAGCGTCATCCCCGCCGCCAGCACCTGATCGACGAACAGGCGAGGTGTGCTTGCGGGCGGCCAGGCGGGGGTGGCGGGCATGCCTGCTTATACCGCCCTGTCACCTTGGCGAAAGCTGGATGCCGGCTGCCGCGCGGAGTGCGGGATTATTGCTGCGGCGCCTGCGCCGCCGATTTGGCGCGCGCGGCCTGCCGCTCCTCGGGCGAGAGTATGCCGTCGTGATTGGTATCGGCCGCATCGAAGGCCGCATCGGCGCGCGCCTTGGCTTCGGCGGCGGTCAGCTTACCGTCGTGATTGGCGTCCGCCTCGGCGAACATGCTGGTCACGCGGCCGACGATGCGCGGATTGTCGCCCATCGTCTTGGTGAAGGCCGCGATCTCGTCCTGCGTGATGGAGCCGTCATGGTTGGTGTCGAGCTGCTCGAACACCATTTGCGCGCGCTGCTCAGCCTCTTCCTTGGTCTGCGACGCGGGCATGTTGCCCTGGCCCTGCGCGAATACAGGGGTCGCGATCAACAAGGGCAAAGCGGCGAGCAGCAGGCGGTTCATGGTCGATCCTCTCCCAAAGGTGCGCGACCTCTACGGCCGAGGCCCGCAACCTGCGATGAACGGCTTGTTCCGCTTAGGGGGCTGGGGCAGGGATGCGCCATGAGCGCGCCGATCGACATCGTCCCCGACAGCGAACATCGCGGCCTTATCGCGCATTTGCCGCAACGTGCGCGCGACCTGATCCAGCTTGCGCGCTTCGACCGGCCGATCGGGCTGTGGCTGCTTTACTGGCCGGGCGCATGGGCGATCGCGCTGAGCGGCAATGCGATCGCGCGCTGGGATCTGCTCTTGTGGTTTCTGCTCGGCGCAACCGTGATGCGCGGCGCGGGCTGCGTCTTCAACGACATCGTCGACCGTGATCTCGACCGCATGGTGGCACGCACGCGCGAACGGCCGGTGGCGAGCGGGCGCGTGCCGCTCGCGGTCGCCTGGACCTGGCTGATCGCACTGTGTCTGGTCGGGCTGATCGTGCTGATCCAGCTCAATCCAACGGCGGTCGTGGTCGCGCTGGCCAGCCTCGCGCCGGTCGCAGCCTATCCCTTCATGAAGCGCATCACCTGGTGGCCGCAGGCGTGGCTCGGGCTCGTTTTCTCCTGGGCCTGCCTGGTCGGCTGGCCCGCGGCGGCTGGACGGATCGAGCCAACGATGGTCTGGCTCTACGGCGGTTCGGTCTGCTGGGTGATCGGCTATGACACGATCTACGCCTTGCAGGACATGGAGGATGACGCACTCGCCGGGGTGAAATCCTCGGCGCGCGCATTGGACCAATATGCGCGAGGCGGCGTCGCCCTCTTCTACGCGGTTGCTCTGGTCCTGTGGGGCGTGGCGATCTGGCGCGTGCGGCCGGAAGCATTGGCTTTGGCGGCTCTGCTCCCGGTCGCGTGCCATTTGCTGTGGCAGGTCGCGGGCCTGAAGCGCGAAGATGGCAAGGACGCGCTGATGCGGTTCCGCTCCAACCGCTTCGCGGGCCTGTTGATGTTCCTCGCCTGTCTTGTCGTCGGTTCGGCGAGTTAGCGCCTGGGACTGGATTGCCGCGCCGCTACGCGGCTCGCAATGACGGCCGATTGGACGCACCGTCGTTGCGAGCGGAGCGAAGCAATCCAGTCTGTCTAGGCCGCGAGCTTCTCGATTACGCCGGTCGCACCGTCGATCGCTTGCATACGCGCATCGGGCCCATAATTGACCCCCTCCGCCACGACGAATTCAGGCGTGATGCCGATGAAGCCGAACACCGATTTCAGATAAGTTTCGGCATGTTCGAGCGCGGCGCCCGGCGAGCCTTCGCCGTACAGCCCGCCGCGCGAAAGCGCGACGATCACGCGCCGGCCGCTGGCGAGCCCCTTGGGGCCTTCCGAACCATAAGCGAAGGTCTCGCCCGCAATCAGAATGCGATCGATCCACGCCTTGAGCTGGCTCGGCAGCGTGAAATTGTACATCGGCACCCCGATCACGATCGTGTCGGCGTCCAGGAATTGATCGAGCAGCGCGCGGCTTTCCGGCGAGGCGGCGGGCAGGTGGCCGAGCGTGAGATGCTCGATCGGATCGGCGACGAGATCGCGATAGCCGACCTCGATATGCGGATCCGCTGCGCGCAGTTTTGCGACGATCGCAGCGGAAAGCTGGCGGCTGACCGAGCCGTCGCCGGTGATGCTTGAATCCAGGTGGAGCAGTTTCATATCGAAAGCCTTTCCGGTATCATTTTGTTACCGGGGCACCATATGTAACCATCAAAGAAGGCCCACAAGGAGGCACTATTTTGTCACCCGAGCACACTGATGTGACCTTGGCGGAATGGCCGAACGAGCCCTTGGGCCCGCAGCATATACGCTGCCGCAGCATCACGCCGATCCTGCAGCGGATCGGCGACAAATGGAGCATCCTGATCGTGATGATGCTCGCGCGCGGGCCCCGCCGGTTCAACGAATTGAAGCGGATGGTCGATGGCATCTCGCAACGCATGCTCACGCTCAACCTGCGCGGACTCGAGCGCGAAGGGCTGGTCAGCCGCAAGATCTTCCCGACCATCCCGCCCAAGGTCGAATATGCGCTGACCGATCTTGGCGAGTCGCTCTGCACTCACGTCATCGCGCTCGGCCGATGGGCGGAGGCAAGCTTCGACGCGATCCAAGCCGCGCGTGACGCGTTCGATGCGCGCGATGGCGAAGACGAGCCGCGTCCGCTTGGCGGCGACCGCGCTTAGGGTCCTGGCGATCACGGCCGTTGCCGATTACGGGTCCGGACCCTAAGTGCGGCTGATGCTCTCCGTCTCCGAAGCCGAAACCAAGGTCGCCGATCTGGTCGCCGCCGCCAAGCGTGTGGGCGCCGATGCCGCCGACGCCGTCTATCATCGCAATGAATCGACCGAGGTCCAGGTTCGCCTCGGCACGCTCGAGGATGTCGGCCGCTCCGACGGCGAGGAGATCGGGCTCAGACTGTTCGTCGGAAAACGTTCGGCCAGCGTATCCTCGTCGGATCTGTCGCGGGACGCGCTCGCCGCTTTGGTCGAACGCGCCGCGGCAATGGCGCGCGAGGCGCCCGAGGACGAATATGCCGGGCTGGCGCCCGCCGACCGGTTGCTCACGGGCGAGGCGGTGGAAGTCGACGCCGACGACGGCCTGGACCCGTCGCCCGCGAGTCTGAAGGAGCGCGCGCTTGCCGCCGAAGATGCGGCGCGCGCCATCGCCGGCGTCACCAACAGCGAAGGCGCGGGCGCGAGCGCGGGGCGCACGCTGATGGCGCTTGCGACCTCGACCGGCTTCGTGCGCGGCTCGGTGAGCTCAGGCTATGGCTGCTCGGCAAGCGTGATCGCGGGCGAGGGCGCCGGCATGCAGCGCGATTATGCTTATCATTCGGCGCGGCACCTGGGCGACCTCGAAAGCGCACAGGAGATCGGCGCGCGCGCGGGGCAGCGCGCGGTCGGCCGGCTCAACCCCGGCAAGCTCGCTTCGGGCGCGATGCCGATTCTGTTCGATCCGCGCGTGGGATCGAGCCTGATCGGCCATCTCGCGGGTGCGATCACGGGATCCTCGATCGCGCGCAAGACCAGCTTCCTGCTCGGCAAGCGCGGCGAACGCATCTTCGCACCCGGAATCACGATCCGCGACGATCCGCACCGGCTGCGCGGTCTGCGCAGCCGCGCCTTCGATGGCGAGGGGCTCGTCACCATGCCGGTCAACGTGGTCGCGGACGGCGTGCTCCAGACCTGGCTGCTCGACAGCGCCTCGGCACGGCAATTGGGCGAAGCGCCGACCGGCCATGCCGTGCGCGGCGGCAGCGGCGCGCCCGGTGCGGGCACGTCCAATTTCTTCATGGAAGCGGGCAAGCTTTCGGTCGCGGAGCTGATGCGCGACATCAGGCTCGGCGTGTTCGTGACCGAGCTGATCGGCCAGGGCGTGAATGGCATCACCGGCGATTACAGCCGCGGCGCCTCGGGTTTCGTAATCCGCGACGGGCAATTGGCGGAGGCAGTCGCCGAGATCACGATCGCGGGCAATCTGAGCGACATGTTCTTGGGCGTTACGCCTGCCGACGATCTCCTGTTCCGCCGTGCGATGGATGTGCCGACATTGCGCATCGACGGCATGATGGTCGCCGGTGCCTGACGATCGGGTAGAAGCCGATCTGGCGGAAGCAATCGCCGCCGCAGCGGCCGAAGCGGGCAAGCTCGCATTCGATAGCTGGGAAACAGACTTCCGCCGCTGGGAAAAGGCGGCCGGCAGCCCGGTCTGCGATGTCGATCTGGCGGTCGACGAACTGCTCAAGCAAAGGCTGAAGGCGATCGATCCGGCCGCGGGCTGGCTGTCCGAGGAGACCGCCGACACCGCCGCCCGGCTCGGCACCAGGCGCGTCTGGGTGGTCGATCCGATCGATGGCACGCGCGATTATTTGCGCGGGCGCCCGGGCTGGTGCGTGTCGGTCGCTTTGGTGGACGAGAATGTTCCGATCGTCGGCGTACTCGCCGCGCCGGCGCGCAACGAACATTGGCTTGGCATTGCGGGCGGGGGCGCCACGCGCAACGGCGAGGTCCTGCGCGCCTCGATGCGCACGTTGTTGCCGGGATCGCGCGTGCCGGCCGATACCCTGCCCAGGATCGATGAGGATTTGATCGCGGTGCCGCGCGCCAATTCGATCGCGCTGCGCATCGCGATGGTCGCCGCGGACGAGGCGGACCTGTGCGCTTCGCTGCGCTGGGGTAACGAATGGGATATCGCCGCCGCCGCCTTGATCGCCGAGGAGGCCGGCGCGGTCGTCACCGACGCTTTGGGGCTTCGGATCCGCTACAATAGCGATCCCGCCGAGACCTTCGGGGTGATGGCGAGCGCACCCGCGATCCACACCGCCGCGGTCGTCCGGCTGGCCGAGCGCGCGAGCGCGGCGAGCGTCAAGCCGCGCTAATATTCCTGTGCCGCAATGCGGCGCGGAATGCCGAGTTTCGGCAGCTCGATCGCCGGGCAACGGTCCATTACCACCTTCAATCCGGCCGCCTCGGCGCGCGCGGCGGCTTCGGGGTTGATCACCCCGATCTGCAGCCAGACCGACTTGGCGCCCGCCGCGATGGCTTCGTCCACCGCCTCGCCCGCCGCGATCGGGCGGCGGAAAATGTCGACCATGTCGATCGGCTCGCCGATCTGGCCGAGCTCGCGCCAGACATATTCGCCATGGATATGCTCGCCCGTGATCTGCGGATTCACCGGCAGCACGCGATAGCCCCAGTCCTGGAGCACGCGCATTACGTTGTAGCTCGGCCGGTCGGGCCGGTCGGATGCGCCGACCAATGCAATCGTGCGCGTCTCGCGCAGGAGCTTGGCGATATCGGCGTCGGCGGTCAGCGGCATGGGGCTATAACCGTCGGGAGCGTCAGCGGTTCAGCCAAGCCCCGACCGCGTCGGCGACCGCCTCGAACGGCGCGGGATCGGGCGTGCCCGCGTCGGACGCGCGCCGTATGTCGATCGCGAGCGGGATACGGCCGAGGAAAGGCAGGCCGAGCTTCGCCGCCTCGGCTTCCGCGCCACCCTGCCCGAACGGATCCGAAATCTCGCCGCATTTGGGGCATTGATAGCCCGCCATATTCTCGATCAGCCCGATGATCGGCACGCCCGCCTTGTTGAAGAGGTCGATCGCGCGCTCGGCGTCGATCAGGGCAAGGTCCTGCGGGGTCGAGACGATCACCGCGCCGGCGGGCTTGTGCTTCTGGATCATCGACAATTGCACGTCGCCGGTGCCGGGCGGCATGTCCACGATCAGCACCTCGACGCCGTCCCAATGCGCATCGATCAGCTGGCTGAGCGCATTGCCCGCCATCGGCCCGCGCCACGCCACCGCCTGTCCGGGCTTCACCAGCTGGCCGAGCGACAACAGAGGCACCCCCGCCTTGGTCGGCACGGGGACCAATTTCTTGTCGTGCGCCTCAGGCTGGACCTGCGCGTCGAGCAGGCGCGGCTGCGAGGGACCGTAAATATCGGCGTCGACCAGCCCGACCTTCATGCCCTTGCGCTTGAGCGCGATGGCGAGATTGGCTGCGACGGTCGATTTGCCGACCCCGCCTTTGCCGCTCGCAACCGCGATCAGTCGCGGACCCTGCTTGCGCTCAGCGGTGAGCAGGACGCGGACCTGCTCCACCCCCGGCACGGCCGAGACGGCGGCGCGGACGTCGCTTTCCAGGCGCTCGCGCAGCGCGGCGTCTATCCCGCCTACGTCGATCACGACGTCGACCGTCTGGCTTTCCCGGCGCGCGCTGGCACGCCCGGTCGTGGAAAGGCCTTCGGTGGAGGTCGGGTCGCGAACGCTGTCGAGCGCCGCTGAAATGGCGTCATTATCGATCATCCGGCGGCCCTTAAGCGCTTCGGGCCCACGGGGCACTGTTTTTCCGGTCTGGCCCCACTATAAGGGCCGCCATGCGAGACGATGCTCCGGGGACGGTGCTGAGCGAGGGCGGCCCCTGGGGCGGTTCCGGCGGCAAGGACGGCGAAGACAAGAAGAAGTGGGGCCAGGCGCGCCCGGGCGGCGCGGGGCCTTCGGCGCTCGACGCGCTGATCCGGCGCGGCCGCGCGCGCTTCGGCGGTGGCGGAGGAGGCGACGAGCCCGGCGCGCGCCAGTTCGGTAGCCTGTGGCGCTGGGCGATCCTGCTGATCCTGTTGCTGTGGATCGCGGTGACCAGCACGCATACGATCGGGCTGCAGGAGCGCGGCGTGGTGACGCGCTTCGGCAAATATGTCGGCACGTTGGGGCCGGGGCTCAACTGGACGCTTCCTGCGCCGATCGATCTCGTCACCAAGGTCGACGTCGACAATATCCATGTGACTGACATCGATACCGGCTCGGACGGCGCCTCGGGCGAGAATCTCGTGCTCACGGGCGACGAGAATATCATCGATCTGGCCTATTCGGTGCGCTGGTCCAAGCGCGATCCGGAACTCTATCTGTTCGAGCTGCAGGACCCCGAAACCACCATCAAGGAGGTCGCCGAAAGCGCGATGCGCGAGGCGATCGCGCGCGTCACGCTCGACGAGGCGATCGGCGCCCAGCGCGCCCAGATCCAGCAGGAAGTCGCGCAGCGCGCGCAGGAATTGCTCGATTCCTATCATGCCGGCGTGGTGATTCAGGGGGTGACGATCAAGCAGGCGGGCCCGCCGAGCGAAGTGATGGAGGCTTTCAAGCAGGTTTCGGTGGCGCAGCAGAATGCGCAATCCTTCCTCAATCAGGCACAGGCCTATGCGACCCAGGTCACCGCGCGCGCGCAGGGCGAGGCGACCGCATTCGATGCCGTCTACGCGCAATATAAGCTCGCGCCCGAAGTGACGCGCCGCCGCATGTATTATGAGACGATGGAGAAGGTGCTGGCCAAGACTGACAAGACCGTGGTCGAACCGCGCGGGGTGGTGCCGTACGTCATGCCCCCAGCTAAGCCCGAGCCGCCGCAGGAGCCCGCCAAGTGAGCCTGATCGACGCCGTGCGCCGCAATCCGCTCGTCTGGATCGGCGCGGCCCTGGTGATCGTGGCGCTCGCGCTGAGTTCGCTGGTGGTCGTGCCCGAAACCAAGCAGGCAGTCGTGATCCGCTTCGGAACGCCGATGCGGATCATCAATGCCTATGATCCGCGCGAGACGTTCGGGCGCACGGGCGCGGGCCTCGCGGTCAAGATCCCGTTCGTGGAGCACTTGGTCTGGGTCGACAAGCGCGTGCTCGACCTCGACATGCCGCGCCAGGGCGTGCTTTCGACCGACCAATATCGGCTCGAGGTCGATGCCTTCGCGCGTTACCGGATCGTCAATCCTGTGCGCATGTACGCCACCACCGGCAGCGAGAGCCGCGTGAGCGATGCGCTGAAGCCGATCCTCGGCTCGGCGCTGCGCAACGAGCTCGGCAAACGCCCATTCGCGATCATGCTCAGCCCCGAGCGCGACGTGGTGATGACCAATATCAAGATGGGACTCGAACGAGTCGCCTCCCAATATGGCGTCGAGATCGTGGACGTGCGCATCAAGCGCGCCGATCTGCCCGACGGCTCTCCGCTCGAAAGCGCGTTCAACCGGATGAAGAGCGCGCGTCAGCAGCAGGCGATGACGATCATCGCCGAGGGCCGGCGCAAGGCGCAGGTGATCATGGGTGAGGCCGATGCGCAGGCGGCCAAGACCTATGCCGACAGCTTCGGCAAGGATCCGGCCTTCTATGATTTCTACCGCGCGATGCAGTCGTACCGGGTGACATTCCATACCGACGACGATCAGCCGCGCGGGACCTCGACCATCCTCCTATCCCCCGAAAATGATTATCTGCGGCAGTTCATGGGGCGGAAACAAGGTCAGTAAAAAGCCGTTCATGCCATTCAAATTGCATTCAGCCGTGGCACGACACAGTTTGTAATCGATTCCGATCTCGGGCGTGCAGCCACGTTCTGCGCGCCTGGAAACCTCAGGAGAGTTAAACAGTGCGCTATGCCTATGCCGTAACCGCCGCGATGCTTCTGGGCGGGGCCGCCGCGACCGTGGTGACCCAGTCGCCGCTGGGCGCGCAGGTCGCGCAGAACGCGCCTTCGCAGATGGCCGCGGTGGCGCCGCGCGGCGCGCCGATGAGTTTCGCCGATCTGACCGCGAAGCTCGCGCCGGCGGTGGTCAATATCTCGACCACGCAGAAGGTGCAGATCACGCGTCAGTCGAACCCTTTCGCGGGTTCGCCGTTCGAGGATTTCTTCCGCCGTTTCAACGGCCAGGGCGACGACAGTGGCAATGGCGGCGGCAACGGCCAGCCTGAAACGCGCCAGGCCGTGTCGCTGGGCTCAGGCTTCATCATTTCGGCTGATGGCTATGTCGTCACCAACAATCATGTGATTTCGGGCGTGCCGACCGATCAGGGGAAGGTCACCATCTCCTCGATCACGGTCACCCTGCCCGACCGCAAGGAATATAAGGCGACGGTGGTCGGCAAGGATGCGGCTTCGGATCTCGCCGTGCTCAAGATTGATGCGCACAATCTGCCGTTCGTCGAGTTCGGCGATTCGACGAAGACGCGCGTCGGCGACTGGGTGATCGCGATCGGCAATCCGTTCGCTTTGGGTGGCACCGTCACGGCGGGCATCGTCTCGGCGATCCATCGCAATATCGGCCAGGGCGGCGCCTATGATCGCTACATCCAGACTGATGCAGCCATCAATCAGGGCAATTCGGGCGGCCCGATGTTCGACCTCAACGGCAACGTCGTGGGCATCAACACCGCCATCTATTCGCCGTCGGGCGGCAATGTCGGCATCGGGTTCGCGATCCCGGCCGAGCAGGCCAAGCCAGTGGTGCAGCAGCTGATGAAGGGCGAGCGCATCCATCGCGGCTATCTGGGCGTCCAGATCCAGCCGATGACGGACGACATCGCGCAAGGCCTTAAGCTGCCCAAGGATCGCGGCGAGATCGTCGCGCATATTGAACCGGGCCAGCCGGCGGCGCGCGCGGGCGTCCAGCAGGGCGATGTGATCGTCAAGGTCAACGGCAAGGACGTCACGCCCGACAATACGTTGTCCTACATGGTCGCAGGCCTGCCGGTCGGCTCCAAGGTCACGCTCGAGGTCATCCGCAACCTCAAGCCGATGACGCTGACCGCGACGCTCGCCGAACGCCCTTCGGAAGACCAGCTCGCCGGCACGAGCCCGGACGACAATAATGACGGCGCGCCTGACAATGGCGGGACGAACGCGCCGAGCAGCAGCGTGCGCAATGCGCTCGGCCTGTCGCTCCAGACGCTGACGCCGCAGCTCGACCAGCAGCTCGGTCTGCCGTCCGGGACGCGCGGAGTGGTCGTCACCGGGGTCGACGATTCGAGCGATGCCGCCGCCAAGGGGCTGCAGCCGCGCGACGTGATCCAGGCGATCGGCAATCGCCAGGTGAGCAATGTCGCCGAGGCGGCGGCAGCGGTCGCCGCAGCCAAGAAGGACGGTTATAAGACGGTGCTGTTGCTGGTTCAGCGGGGCAACCGCCCCGCGACCTATCTCGGCGTCGATCTGACCGGCAAGTAAGACGGGAGTCCCGGCCTTCGGGCTGGGACCTTCGCTCTCTCAGCCCTTGCAGGCGTGCATGTCGCGCGGGTCGGGGCGAGGTCCTTCGGCCTTGAACAAGGCGAGATAGCCGCCTGCCTGCGGCATCGGCTTGCGCTCGACCAGCTTGTAGCCGACCTGACGGAATTCGCAGTCGAGCAAGCTTGGTGGGGTGCCGTGCGCCTGGGTCGGGCGATCGGCGTCGACCACGACGACCAGCCCCTCGGGCGCGAGCGCGGGCCGCAGGTTCCAGAGGAACTCATAGGGTTCGTCGATCTCGTGATACATGTGCACCATGAAGATGCGGTCGAAGCTGCCCGCGGGCAGTTGGGGGTCGACGGCTCTGCCGAGCTTGACCGAAACATTGTCGAGCCGATCGCGATAGACGCGGTCGGCGAGGCGGTCGTGGAACAGGGGCACGATATCCTCGGCCAGGACGCGGCCCTTGGGGCCGACCTTCGCGGCCAGCCGGATCGTATAATAGCCTTCGCCCGCGCCGATATCGGCGACGGTCATGCCCTTCTTGACGCCCGCGGCGCGCATCACCGTGATCGCCTCTCCGGCCTTGTCGCGGTCGGGCTCGTTCGACCAGCTGCCCGAAACGACCTTAGCGACGGCGCGCGCCGCCCGGGGAAAGCCGTCCGCGGTGCGCGGTTCATGGGGCGCCCTGGCGCACCCTGCCAACAGCAGAATCAGCGCTAGAGCGCGGCCCCTCAATCGACGTCCTCCACCTCGACGGTCTCGCCGGTGACCCGCTGCGACAGAGCGGCGGCCATGAACTTGTCGAGGTCGCCGTCTAGCACGTCCGCAGGCGCGGTCGAGGTGGCGCCGGTGCGCAGGTCCTTCACCAGCTGATAGGGCTGGAGCACGTAGGACCGGATCTGATGCCCCCAGCCGATGTCGGTCTTGGCCGCGGCGGTGGCGCTGGCCTCCGCCTCGCGCTTGCGCAATTCCTCTTCGTAAAGGCGCGCCTTGAGCTGCTTCATCGCCTCGGCCTTGTTCTTGTGCTGCGAGCGCTGGTTCTGGCACTGCACGACGATATTGGTCGGCAAGTGCGTGATGCGCACCGCCGAATCGGTGGTGTTGATATGCTGCCCGCCCGCGCCCGAGGCGCGATAGGTGTCGATCCGCAGGTCGCCTTCGTTGACGGTGATGTCGATATCGTCGTCGACTTCGGGATAGACCCAGACGCTGGCGAAGCTGGTGTGACGGCGCGCGGCGCTGTCATAGGGACTGATGCGGACGAGGCGGTGCACGCCGCTTTCGGTCTTGGCATAGCCATAGGCATTCTCGCCCTTGACCAGCAGGGTTGCGGACTTGATCCCGGCCTGCTCGCCGGCATGATGATCGATCAGCTCGACCTTCATGCCATGGCGTTCGGCCCAGCGCGTATACATGCGCTGGAGCATGCCCGCCCAATCCTGGCTCTCGGTGCCGCCCGCGCCGGCATTGACCTCGATATAGCTGTTATTGGCGTCGGCTTCGCCCGCGAGCAGCGCCATCACCTTGTCATGATCGGCACGCTCGGCCAGCGCCGCGAGCGATTTGATGCCGTCCTCGACGAGCGCCTCGTCGCCCTCCGCCTCGGCCATCTCCATCAGCTCGATCGTGTCGTTGCGTTCCTGCTCGATCGATCGAACCGCCGCGATCGATTCGTCGAGCCGGCGGCGCTCCTGCATCACGCTTTGCGCCTGTTTGGGGTCGTCCCACAATTTGGGGTCCTCGACGCGATTGTTCAGCTCGTCGAGCCGCCGTACCGCGCGGTCCCAGTCGAGGAAACGGCGGACCAGCGCCATTGCGGCGTCGATCTGGTCGATATGGGCTTGCGCCTCGGCGCGCATTGAAAAGTCCTCTGGGTAAGCGTTCCCCGGCGAAAGCCGGGGTCCAGTTCAACGGCAGGATCTGGGCCCCGGCTTTCGCCGGGGGACGGGCCTTGAGAGCCCTACCTAGTAAATACCCCCCTGCTGCTGCAAGAAGTCGCTGTCGTTATGCACCGTCCTCGCCACCTTGGGTGCCTGGGCCGCGGCCAGCTCCTGCCGGGTTGCCGCACGGCGCGGCTCGCTTTCGGGCTTGAAGGCCTCCCAGATGATCGGGCTCTTCGGATCGTCGTCATTGGGCCAGCCGTCGAATACCTTCTTGCCCGAATGGCGATCGATCCGGACCATGCGGATGCCGGGCGGCGCCCTGAACGGTATGATCGGCAAATTCTTCATTGCCACCTGGGCGAACTGGTGGAACACCGGCACGGCGATCGTGCTGCCCTGCGCATAGCCGCCCATCGGCCGCGGCCGATCGTAACCGATATAGACGCCGCCGACCAAGTCGGGCGATCCGCCGACGAACCACACATTGGTCGGGCCGGTATTGGTGCCGGTCTTGCCGAATAGCGGCCGGCCGAGATCGCGCAGCGAGGCAGCGGTGCCGCGCTGGGTCACGCCCTCCATGATATGGACCATCTGATAGGCGGTCAGCGGATCGAGTATCTGCGCCGAACGCTGGCGCGGCCGCGGCATCGGCTGGCCGTTCCAATCCTTGGCGTTGCAGCCCTCGCATGGGCGGTTGTCAGCGCGGTAGATCACCTTGCCATGGCGATCCTGGACATAGTCGATCAGCGTCGGCGTGACCTTGCGGCCCTGATTGTCGAGCATGGAATAAGCATTGACCATGCGCAGCACGGTCGTTTCGCCCGCGCCCAGCGAATAAGCGATATAGGGCGGATAGTCGCCGACGCCCATTTTCTTGGCGAGCGCGACCACCTTGTCCATGCCCGCCTGCGTGGCGGCGCGCACCGTCATCAGGTTGCGCGATTGCTCGACGCCCCAGCGCATCGTCTGCGGCCCCGCATAGCCGCCAGAGAAATTGCGGAAGCATTTTGTGCCGAGCTGCGCGGTCTGGAACACGCAGAAAGGCCCGTCGACGATGATCGAGGCGGGGGTCATGCCGCTGTCGAGCGCGGCCGAATAGACGAACGGCTTGAATGCCGATCCGGGCTGGCGCAGCGCCTGGGTCGCGCGGTTGAACGGATGGTTGGCGCTGAACCCGCCCTGCATCGCCACCACCTGGCCGGTATGCGGGTTCTCCGCGACGAACGCGCCCGAAACCTCCGGCGTCGACCGCAACGCCCATCCGCTGCCCGACGGGGCAACGATCACGACGTCACCGACTTTCAGGAAATCGAAGGCGCGGCCGCCAATCCCCCGCTTGGGCGCGGCGGCGCCCCAGGGGAAAAGCTGGCTCTTGCTCCCGTCCTCGAAGCCGAGCGTGGCGCTGGTGCCTGTCCTTTCCAGGATCACCGCGTCGCGCCAATTAGCATAGCCGGTTTCGACCTTGGCGGCGATCAGCCGTGCCGGCCAATTTCCGTCGACATCGATATGGCCCGAACGTCCGCGCCAGCCGGCGGCGGCCTCGTAGCGGACCAGCCCGTCGCGCAGCGCCTGTTCCGCCGCTTTTTGTGTAAGCGGATCGAGCGAGGTGCGCACCCACAGGCCGCCGGCATAGACACTGTTCGCGCCATCGCCGGTATCGGCGCCATATTTGGCGATCAGCTCGCGCCGGACCTCTTCCATGAAATAGCCGTCGAACGGCTTTTCGGCCTCGCGCCGCGCATCGGAGCGCTCGACCGTGCCGAGCGGGGCGGCGCTTGCCTCCTGCTCCTGCGCGGCGGTGATGTAGCCGTTGGCGCGCATCTCGCGCAGCACATAAGCGCGGCGTTCGAGCGCGCGTTCGGGGTGGCGGTCGGGATCATAATTGGCCGGCGCGCGCGGCAGGGTCGCGAGATAGGCCATTTGCGGCAGGCTGAGCTCGGTCACGTCCTTGCCGAAATAAGCGCGCGCGGCGGCCTCGACGCCATAAGCGTTTCGGCCGAGGAATATCTGGTTGAGGTAAAGTTCCAGGATCTGCTGCTTCGACATCGCATTTTCGATGCGGATCGCGAGCGCGGCTTCCTTGACCTTGCGCGTCGGCGAATATTCGTTGCCGATCAGCAGGTTCTTCGCGACCTGCTGGGTGATGGTCGATCCGCCGCGCGCGCGCTTGCCGGTGCCGGTCTTGCGCGCATAATCGAACACCGCGAACAGGAAGCTCGACGGATCCACGCCATGATGCGTGAAGAAGTCCTTGTCCTCGGCAGAGATGAAGGCATGCACCAGCTGGCGGGGGAATTCGTCATAAGCGAGCTCGACGCGCCGCTCGCGCGCGAAACTGTAGACCGGCGTGCCGTCGAGCGCGCGAACGTTGGTCGGCAGGGGCGGCTCGTAGCTCAGCAATTTGTCGGTCGACGGCAGGCCTCGCAGGAAGAGGATCCAGAAGACCGCATAAGCGATCGCCAGCAACCCAACGACATAAACCAGTCCGCGAACGCGGCGCTTGGCCCACATATTGCGGACCGGCGGCGGCACATGGATTTCGGGAAAAGCGATCTTCACGGGACACGCGTCTAGAGCGTTTGGCGCGCTATCGCCATGGCCTTGAGCTTATTTGCCGCCCGGTTTGCGGAAGCGCAGGATGAACTGATCGGTGTGGCCGCGGATCGAAGGATCGAACACCTTCGCCGTGCGCGGGTCGGCCGGGTTGGCCAGCACCTTGCTTTCGCCGTCGAACACGAAACCGGCGGCCTCGACTTCCTTGCGCACGGCCGCCTCGTCGATCCGGTGGAGCGTGTTCGTGTCCGACAGGCCCGAGCCCGCGGGCGCCGAATGGTCGAGCACCACATAGACGCCGCCCGGCCGCATCGACGCGTAGATCGCCTTGTCGAAGGCGACGACGTCGAGGCCGGGGAGGTTGTGGAGATCGTGATAATTTTGCGAGGTCCACACCAGATCGACAACGTTCGCCGGCCCCGGCGCGAGCGCGGGATCATGTGCCGGCTGGACGTTCTTGTGCGCCGGCTCGGCGGCGATCGCGGTCACGGCGTCGAGCGACTTGGGCCGGCCCGCATACATTTCATCCGGAACATACGCGATGACCTTTCCGGTCGGGCCCACCACGTCCGAGAAGAGGCGCGTGAAATAACCGCCGCCCGGCAGTATCTCGACCACCACCATGCCGGGCTTCACGCCCGCGAAGGCGAGCATCTCGGCGGGCTTGCGCTCGGCATCGCGGTCGCGGTCGGCGGCGGGCCGGGTGGGATCGGCCACGGCCGCGTCGATCGCGGGGGAGGCGGCGTGCGCCGCGCTCGTGGCGGCGAGAATCAAGGCAAGGCTGGAGACGGCGGCGCGGATCATGGTAATTCCTCCCGGTCCCTGGTCTTTCCGACCAGTTGGCGTGCAAAATGCGCTTCTGCCGCGCGGCGTACGCCGATCGCGATCTTGTGGCGATACTCCTCGGACGTGAGCAACGCCAGATCGTCATCGTTGGAAATATAGCCCGTCTCGAGCAGCACCGAGGGGACATCGGGCGCTTTGAGCACCATTAGGCCCGCAAATTTGTGGAAGGTCGGCTTCAACCCGATCAGCGGCGACAATTCGCGCTGGAGTTCGACCGCAAAGACCGACGATGTGTTGAGCGTCTCGCGCTGCGCGAGATCGATCAGGATCGACGAGACGTCGTTGCTCTCGCGTGAGAGATCGATGCCGTTGATCACGTCGGACTTGTTTTCGCGCGCAGCCAAGGCGGCGGCCACGCGATCGGACGAGGTTTCGGACAAAGTGTAGATGCTTGCGCCGCGCGCGCTGTTGTTGGGCGCGCTGTCGCAATGGACCGAAATGAACAGGTCGGCATGAAGCTGGCGTGCGATTTCGCGCCGCTCCTGCAGCACCAGAAAGCGGTCGTCCGCGCGGGTCAGCGCAACGCGGAACTTGCCGCTTTCGACCAGTTCATCGCGGATCGCGCGCGCGATCCTGAGCGCGACATTCTTCTCCTGCTCGCTGCCGTCCGACGAGGAGGACCCCGGATCGTGCCCGCCATGCCCCGCGTCGATCACGATCAACGGCGCATCGGCTCGGCGCGTGCCCTGCACACTCGGCAAGGACATGCGCGAGGGCCGCGGGGGGATTGTCGCGGACGCGCTGTTGGGCGCGCGTTCGGCCCATGCCGGCGCAGCCAGGATCAGCAGTGGAACAAGGCTCAGCCGAAAGCGCACCGCGGCAACTTACCAAAGCCGGGAGTCGCTGTGAATCCCTGGCGTTGCATTGCGATTCGATGATCGCGTCACCACATCAGGGCTGCGCCGCCGCGCGCGGAGACCTGCTCCGATTTAGCCGAGCTTTCGGTTGCCGCGCTCCGGTACGAATGCTACGCGCTTACTGTCCGGCATGGCGCGTTGCGTACCGTCCGCCGGTCCGCTCCGGCGCAATATTCGCGGCCGGTGAGCCCAGGTTGAAGCTGTAATGCACCATTTTTCCCCTCCCGCCCGTCGAGCCGAACCGGCTCCTGACGCGCGATTTTGGGGCTTTGCCGGATCCGAAAGCGGTCCGGATGGTGCTGCGGCAGAGGCAAGTCACTCTTTCAGCATCGTCGGACCGGGGGGTGCGCGCATCTGCGCCCTATCCCGGCCCTACCTTAATCGCGCCCGCCGCCTGACGGCAGGAACGGGCGATCGGAGAATATTTGATGTCCATGCGCATGTTGATCGACGCGCGCCACCGGGAGGAAACCCGGGTGGCGGTCGTCAAGGGAAACCGCATCGAGGAATTTGATTTCGAGTCCGAAGAGCATAAGCAGCTCAAGGGGAATATCTATCTAGCCAAGGTGACGCGGGTCGAACCGTCGCTCCAGGCGGCGTTCGTCGATTATGGCGGCAACCGTCACGGTTTCCTCGCTTTTTCGGAAATCCACCCCGATTATTATCAGATCCCCAAGGAGGATCGCGAAGCCCTGCTCCGCGAGGAGGCAGAGCATGCCGCCGAGGAAGAGGCGCTGCGCGCCCGCGAGGAGGACGAGGACGAGGATTATGTCGAGGCCAATGAGCGCCTCGACGACGACGGCGCGCGCGACAATTTCGATTCGGCCGAAGACCATGTCGATCACGATCATGACGACGAGGAACAGCCACCCGCGCCGCGTCCGACATCGGCCGGCGGTGATGACAATGCGGTCGAGACGCTCCGCCAGAAGCGGATGAATCTGCGCCGCCGGTACAAGATTCAGGATGTGATCCGCCGCCGTCAGGTGCTGCTGGTCCAGGTCGTGAAGGAAGAGCGCGGCAACAAGGGTGCGGCGCTGACCACCTATTTGAGCCTTGCCGGCCGCTATTGCGTGCTGATGCCCAATACCAGCCACGGTGGCGGCATTTCGCGCAAGATCAGCAACGCCGCCGATCGCAAGCGGCTCAAGTCGATTCTCTCCGAACTCAACCTGCCGCGCACGATGGGCTGCATCGTCCGTACCGCCGGCCTTCAGCGCACCAAACCGGAGATACGGCGCGATTTCGACTATCTCGCACGTCTGTGGGACGAGATCCGCGACAAGACGCTCCATTCGTCGGCGCCGGCCGAGGTCTATCGCGACAGCGATCTGGTGAAGCGCGCGATCCGCGACATCTACAACAAGGATATCGACGAGGTGATCGTCGAGGGCGAGGACGGCTATCGCGCCGCGCGCAACTTCATGAAGTTGCTGATGCCGAGCCACGCCAAGAAAATTCAGCCTTATTCGGACGCGGTCCCGCTGTTCCAGCGCTTCGGCGTCGAGGATCAGCTGGCGGCGATGTACCAGCCCGTGGTCCAGCTGAAATCGGGCGGCTACATCGTCATCAACCCGACCGAGGCGCTGGTTTCGATCGACATCAACTCGGGTCGCTCGACGCGCGAGCATAATATCGAGCAGACCGCGCTCTCGACCAATCTCGAGGCCGCACAGGAGATTGCGCGCCAGCTGCGCCTGCGCGACATGGCGGGCCTGGTCGTCATCGACTTCATCGACATGGAGAACCACTCCAACAACCGTAAGGTTGAGAAAGCGATGAAGGAGGCGCTCAAGAACGATCGCGCGCGCATCCAGGTCGGCCGCATCTCTGGCTTCGGCTTGTTCGAGATGAGCCGCCAGCGGTTGCGCACCGGCGTGCTCGAAGCCTCGACGCGCATGTGCCCGCATTGCGAAGGCTCGGGCTTCATCCGCACCGCATCCTCTTCCGGCCTGCAGGCGCTGCGCCTGCTCGAGGAAGAGGCCGCGCGCGGCCGCGGTTCGCGCCTGATCCTGCGCGCGAGCCAGGAAGCGGCGCTTTACGTGCTCAATCGCAAGCGCGCCGAGCTCGCCGACATCGAGGACCGCTACGGCGTGATGATCGAGGTGATGAGCGACGGCCAGCCTGAGGGCGCGCGCATGACGGTCGAGGCCGGCGGCCCGCCGCCAAGCCACGCGCCGCGCCTGCCCGCGCAGATCGTCCCCGAGCCGGACGACGACATTCTCGACGAGATCGAGGAGGAAGAGGAAGCCGAGGCCGCCGAGGACCGCGGCGAGCGCGGCGAAGGGGACGGCAGCGGCCGTCGCCGCCGTCGCCGTCGCCGTCGTGGCGGTCGTCGCGAGGATGGCAGCGAATCGGGTGTCGCCGAGGATGAAGGCGCATCCGAGGAAGGCGAGGAAAGCGAAGAGGCTGCAACCGCCGTCGCGGAGGGCGAATCGGCGGGTGGCGAGGAACGCCGCCGCGGTCGTCGTGGCCGTCGTGGCGGTCGTCGCCGCAACCGCAATGGCGAAACGCCCGCTATCGCGGCGGATGATGCGGTTGACGCAGATGCGTTGCCTGCGCCGGCCTCGGTCGACGAGGCTGAGCCTGTCGCCGAAAAGCCCAAGCGCCGCTCGCGCAAGAAGGTGACCGAGGAGGTTGCCGCCGCGCCGCTGGAGGTCACGCCGGTCGAGGAAGCGCCCGCGCCGCAAGCGGAGGCCGAAGCGCCGGCCAAGCCCAAGCGGTCGCGCAAGAAGGCGGCGGAGCCCGCGCTCGCGCCGGTTGCGGCTGACGTGCCGGTAGCCGTGGAGGCTGAGGCGGCAGCCCCGGCTCCGCGTCGCCGCCGCACGACCAAGGCTTCTGCCGCGGCAGAGGCCGCCGCTCCCGAGCCGGTGGCCGCCAATGGTGCCGAGCCCGACGGAGACGAGGGCGAAAACGAAGATGGCACGCCGCGCCGCGGCTGGTGGCAGCGGACTTTCGGCGCCTGACGATGCGCGTCCCGCTCCGTCCGTCAGGGCGGGCGGGACGCCCGTCTTTCAGCCGCGGTTCAGCACTGCCCTGTTTGATGGCGCGAGGATGATGCGCGCCAAACGACTGTTCCGGACGGCCTGTGCCGCGCTGGTCGCGCTGGCGCTGCCGGCCGAGCAGGCCCGCGCGCAGGGCCAGGACCGTGGTCCGGCGATCCTGCGCGACGCCGAGACCGAGCAGTTCCTGCAGGATATTTCGGCGGGGATGGCGCAATCGGCCGGGCTGACCCCGGGCGCGCTCCACCTTTATGTGATCAACGATCCCGAGATTAACGCATTCGTCGCGCAGGGGCAGATCATCTACGTCAACTCGGGCACGATCGAGCGCGCCGACAACGCCAACGAGCTCGAGGGCGTGATCGCGCACGAGCTCGGCCATATCGAGGGTGGCGATGCGGTACGCAGCCAGGACGCGATCAATGCCGCCAGCCGCGTGACCTTGTTGTCGCTGCTTGCCGGAATCGCGGCAACCGCGGTGGCGGGCCCCGCGGGGATGCTGGCGATGATCGCGGGCGAGAATGCCGCGATGGGCAAATTCCTCGCCTATAGCCGCCAGCAGGAGGGCAGCGCCGACGCGTCGGCGGTACGCCACCTTCGCGATGCGCATCTGTCAGGCAAGGGCATGGTCAGCTTCTTCGGCAAGCTGAAGCATGAAGAATACCGGCTGACGCCAAGCTATACCTCGGTCGATCCCTATGCGATGGATCATCCGATGACCGCCGACCGGCAGGCGACATTACAGGCGGATCTCGAAAAATCGCCTTACTGGAACACGCCGACCGATCCCAAGGAGCGGGCGCGTTTCGAGCGGATCAAGGCCAAGCTGGTCGGCTATCTCGACGATCCCCCCATCGTGATGAACAAATTCCCCAACAGCGACCAGAGCGTGCCGGCGCATTATGCCCGCGCCTATGCCTGGCATCGCGGCGGCTATCCCGACGCTGCGATGCGCGAGGTCGACGCCTTGCTCGCGACCGCGCCGCACGACCCCTATTTCCTCGAACTCAAAGGACAGATCCTGCTCGAGGGCGGCAAGCCCAAGGAGGCGATCCCACCCTTGCGGGACGCGGTGCGCCAGTCGCGTTCGACACCGCTGATCGCGGCCCTGCTGGGCAATGCGCTGGTCGCGACCGAGGATCCTGACGATTTCAAGGAAGCCGCGCAGGTGCTGAAGGTCGCGGTGCAGCGCGACAACGACAACCCCCAGGCGTGGTACGACCTTGGCTTGGTCTATACGCGGATGGGCGACGAGGCGCGCGCCAGCCTGGCGAGCGCCGAGCGTTTCAGCCTCCAGGACCAGCCGGCGCTCGCGCTCGCCAATGCCGAAATCGCGATGCGCGGCATCCCTGCCGGCACGCCCGATTATATCCGGGCGCAGGACGTGGCGCTCACCGCACGCGACGAAGCCGAGCGCCAGCGCCGCCAGAAGCACCGGTGAGCCGATCGATCCGGCTCTGGTCCGCGGCGGCGGGCATGGCGGCGACATGCGCGATCGGGCTGGCGATCGGCGTGCGAATGCCGCGCGGGACCGACGATTCCACCTTCGGCAAGAGGGTGCGCTCCTACATTTTGAGCCATCCCCAAATCTTACGCGACGCCGCCGAAAAGATGCGGATCGATCCCATCCGACAATCGATCGAGACCCCTTATCCCGGCGCCTGGGCGGGCAATCCCAAGGGCGATGTCACGGTCGTGGTCTTCACCGACTATAATTGCCCTTATTGCCGCGCCACCACGCCGGAGATCGACCGGCTGCTGGCCAGCGATCCCAGGCTTCGCGTCGTATGGCGAGAGATGCCCGTATTAGGCCCGGGCAGCGACGCGGCGGCGGCAGCAGCGCTGGCGGCGGCGAAGCAGGGCAAATATTATCCCTTCCATCGCGCGCTTTTCACAGGTGGCCATCCCGACGGCGCAGGCATCGTGGCGGCAGCCAAGGCGGCGGGCGTCGCACCCACCCTTCTCGTCGCTGGGAGCAGGGCGCCAGACGTGCAGGCGGAGATCCAGGCCAATCTAGGTATCGGGCGTCAGCTCGGTATCGAAGGCACGCCCTTCTTCGTGATCGGCAATCGCGTGTTCGAGGGTGCGATCAGCTATGACGGTCTGGCGGCGGCGGTCGCCGATGCGCGGAGCAATCGTCAATAAGCGTTGCGGTGGACGATCACGCGCAGCGTGTTGATCAGGATCGAGATATCGCGCCAGATCGTCCAGCCGTTGAGATATTCGAGGTCGGCGTGGAGCCGGTTGGCGAGATCCTCGCGTTCGCGGGTTTCGCCGCGATAGCCGCGCACCTGGGCAAGCCCCGTCAATCCGGGCTTGGACGCGTGGCGATGCCAATAGCGCTCATCCACTTCCCAGAAGAGCTCGTTGCCGGCGAGGCTGCCCAGCGCGTGCGGGCGGGGCCCGACCAGGCTCATTTCGCCCCGCAGCACGTTGAACAGCTGCGGGAGTTCATCGATGCTCGACGCGCGGATGAATCGGCCGACGCGGGTTACGCGATTGTCATCCTTGCTGGTCGATTGGGCCCCCGAGCGATCGGTCATGTCGGCACGCATCGAACGGAATTTGTAGGTCAGGAAGATGCGGTTGCCGCGCCCGACGCGTGGTTGCAGGAACAGGACCGGCCCGCGGCTGTCGAGCTTGATCGCGATCGCCGTCACGATCAGCAGCGGCGCGAGGAAGATCAGGCCCGGAATGGTGAGCGCGAGGTCGAGCGTGCGCTTGGCGAAGCGGCGCGACAGATCGAGCGGGGCATGCGCGACAGCAAGTGTATGCCGGCCCGCGAACATGCCGATTCCGATCGCGCCAAGCTCGTCAAGCTCGCTCGCGAGGATATGGCCATTGACGCTCGAACCTTTGAGCAGGATCGACCAGACCTGCCGCCGCTCGGGCGGGCAGGCGATCACCACGCGGTCCACGCCGCGCAAATGCATGCCCAGCCGGTTGAGCATGTGCGGATCATGCACGTTGGGAACGAGATCGTCCTCGATCGTATTGAGCACCTGCACGCCGGGCGGCGGCGTCATCGGCACTTCGTCGATGATCAGCAGATCATAGACCAGCATCATGCCCGTGCGATGGCGGACATAAGCGTGGCAGAGGTAGCGGCCGGTCGCCATCGTCGCGAGCGTCACCACGATCGCCACGCCCGAGGTCAGGCGCGACAGATCCGAGCTCACCTTCATATAGAAAGCGAGGAAAAAGACGGCGAAGACCGCGAACACATAAGCAAGGCTCGCGCGGGAGAAGCCGGTGCGCGCATCGCGCAGCACGTCGGCGGCATAAGCGTCGCTGTTGATCGCGACGCCGACGAAGAGCGGCAGCACCACGGCGAACAGGTTGATGCCCGCCGCCGCGAATGGGTCGCCGAAGCGGAGGAAATTGCCGATCAAGCAGCCGGCGAGGATCGTCAGGCAATCGACCACCAGGATCATCAGGCACAGCCGCACGCGGAGCGACTGGATCTCGGAAAGATCGACGCGCGGTTTGGCCTGCGGTTTCGACGACGCTTCGTTCATGGATGTGGCGATCCCGGAGGCGCGAAAATCGCCACCGATCGGCTCAAGCCGGTCTTGGTGTCCGTTCGCTCCATGCCTGCCGCACTGATGCTCCCCATGGCTCCCCTGAGAAGCCCTTCCTGCGACAACACCATCAGCATGACAGTGTCAACGCGCAACCGGCCTCGGTTAGCCCCAACAGAGGGTAAATTGCGCCCGGACCAGGATTTTCGCCGATCACCATCTGACGCCGCGCGCATTTGCCACACGCGATTGACGGATGGCGACTGCCAGAACTCGCGATCGTTCCGTACAAGTATCGTTCGACGAATCATATTTGAATACTCAATATTAGCCGGGCCTGGTCAGGCTAAGCCCAGCCGATATGACAGGTCATTAACCAATTATTTAGGTTCTGTTGCATCGCGGCCCATTTCAGGTAGGATGATTCGATTCGTACCGTTCGAGTCGATTGGGGGGAATGATGAACCGCTTTGCCATATTAGCGGCAGGCACATTGCTCGTGGGGAGCGCTGCGCCGGCATTCGCGGCCGACACGACAACGTTCGGCCAGTTTTTCCAGCAGGGTACCAACCAGCGCCTGTTCCGCTACAAGAATGAGGATGCCGGCCCCGTCAAGGGTGCGGAAATCTACTCGACCGCATCGGCCACCTCGAATGTCCCCGGCTCGATCCCGGTCTATTTCATATTGGGCGTCGACGGCCTTCCGGACGACCTTAGCTTGCCGCAGGATGCCTTGCTCTCGGTCGATTTCAAGTCAACCAGCGGTACGACGGGCAGCGGCAGCGGACGCATCCAGATGTTCGGCAGCGGGACGGTCACGATCCTGCGCAGCACGGCCGCGCTCGAGGGATTGAACGACCGGACCAACCTTCTGACGGTGACCTTCACCAATGCCGAACTGGATGCTGGCCAGAATAGCGGTTCATTCACGTTCAAGAGCAACGACAATTCGGTGATCAACTACACGTCGGACTTCCTCGATTTCTCGGGCGTGCTGAAAGAGGATTTCGCCTTCTCCTTCTCGGGCGCGAGCCCGAAGTTCAATGCCTCGCTCGGCAGCTCGAGTGTGAACACCCGTTTCTCGGGCACGGGAACCTTCGCATCGGATCCGTTGCCGCTCGCTGTCGGCGTCCCGGAGGTCTCGACTTGGGGGATGCTGCTTCTCGGTTTCGGCGCGATCGGCGCGGTGGCGCGCATGGGCCGTCGCCAAAGGAATCTGTTCGCGGCGTAAGCGAGCGTTCGCTGACAGAATTTGGGCCGCCGGTCTCGCGACCGGCGGCCCTTCTTTTGATCGGAAGTGCCGCCGCCTCGCTCGATCAGCCGTGATGATCCGCAAGCTTGAGCAGATATTGGCCATAACCCGTCTTGGCGAAAGCCTCGCCGCGCCGGCGCAGCTGATCGAGCGTGATGAAGCCCGCATCGAACGCGATCTCTTCCAGGCAGGCGATCTGGAGGCCCTGGCGATGCTGGACCGTGCGAACGAATTCGCTCGCTTCCAGCAGACTGTCATGCGTGCCGGTATCGAGCCAGGCATGGCCGCGCGACAATTGTTCGACGAATAATTCGCCGCGCTCCATATAGAGGCGATTGAGGTCGGTGATCTCAAGCTCGCCTCGCGTGGAGGGGCGGACCTGGTGCGCGAATTCGCATACGCGCTCGTCGTAGAAATAGAGGCCTGTCACCGCCTGGTTGGACTTGGGCAGGGACGGCTTCTCCTCGATCGAAAGCGCGCGGCCGTCCGCATCCAGCTCGACTACACCATAGGCCTGCGGCTGGTCGACGCGGTAGGAAAAGACAGTCGCGCCATGCGTGCGCTCGCGCACCTTGCGCAGCCGCAGGCCGAGGTCCGCGCCGAAGAAGATATTGTCGCCCAGCACCAGCGCGCCCGGACCGCCCGCCAGAAACGGCTCGCCGATCAGGAAGGCCTGCGCCAGCCCCTCGGGCTTCGGCTGGACCGCGTAGCTGATCTCGATCCCGAACTGGCTGCCATCCTCGAACAGCCGGCGGTAATTATCGAGATATTCGGGCGAGGAGATGATCAGGACCTCCTTGAGGCCGGCCAGCATCAGCACCGACATCGGATAATAGATCATCGGCTTATCGTAGATCGGCAGCAATTGCTTGTTGATCGCGAGCGTCGCGGGATGCAGCCGCGTGCCGCTGCCGCCGGCGAGGATGATGCCCTTCATTTATGCTGTTCCTTAACAAGCGTATCGACGATTTCACCGATCGCCTCGTGCCAGTCGCGCGGCGATATGCCAAAATCGCGATTGATCCTGGTCGTGGCCAGCCGCGAATTGGCGGGGCGTGCCGCGAGTGTGGGATAGTCGCTCGTCGCGATCGGCTCGACCGATGGCGCGGGCCGGCTATGCGCCGCGGCGCGCGCGAATATCGCTTCGGCCAGGCTGTGCCAGGTCGCCTCGCCGCCGTTCACGAAATGGTAGGTACCGTAGGGGCCGTCTCCCATCCGGGGCAGGATCGCCAGGATCGCGCGCGCGATGTCGTCCGCGGAAGTCGGGCAGCCCTTCTGGTCCGCCACCACGCGCAATTGCGGCCGGTCCGCGCCAAGGCGGAGCATGGTCTTCACGAAATTATTGCCAGTCGCACTCACCACCCAGGCGGTGCGCAGGATCACATGGCGCGGATTGGCGCTGCGCACGGCCAGCTCGCCCCCCAGCTTGGAAGCGCCATAGACGCCGAGCGGTGCCACCGGATCGTCCTCGACGTAGAAACCGGGCTTCGCGCCGTCGAACACATAATCGGTCGAGACGTGCAGGATCGGGATCTCCGCCGCGGCACTCGCCGCCGCCAGCGCCGCGGGCGCGAGCGCATTGACGGTCCAGGCGGCGACGACGTCACTTTCCGCTCTGTCGACGGCGGTATAGGCCGCGCAGTTGACGATCGCTGCCCACGGACGGGCTCCAACCATCGTCGCCAGCGCCTTGGGATCGCTGAGATCGAGTCTGTCGCGCGCCGGAGCCGCAATCTCGACGTCGGGGCCGGCCAGCCGCGCGAGCGCGCCGCCGACCTGGCCCGATCCGCCGGTGACGAGGATCGGCCCCATCAGGCCTTCAGGCCGACGCGGTCGATCGCGCCCTTTTCCTCGACCAGCGGCCGCCACCATTCCTCATTGTCGAGATACCAGGTGATCGTGCGTTCGATCCCGCTGTCGAAGCTTTCCTGCGCGGTCCAGCCGAGCTCCTGTTCGATCTTGCTCGGATCGATCGCATAGCGATGATCGTGACCGGGCCGATCGGCGACATAGGTGAATTGGGTCTTGTAGGACCGGCCGTCGGATCGCGGGCGGATACGGTCGAGCGTTTCGCAGATGCGCGTCACCACCTCGATATTCTTGCGCTCGGCGCGGCCGCCGATGATGTAGCTCTGACCCGGCACGCCGCGTTCGAACACGCGCGTCAGCGCGCGGGCGTGATCCTCGACGAAGAGCCAGTCGCGCACATTGAGCCCTTGGCCGTAGATCGGCAGGGGTTCGCCCGAGAGCGCCTTGATGATCATCAGCGGGATCAATTTCTCGGGGAAGTGGTAGGGGCCGTAATTATTCGAGCAATTGGTGATCAGCACCGGCAGGCCGTATGTGTCGTGCCAGGCGCGCACGAGATGGTCGGATGAGGCCTTGGACGCCGAATAAGGCGAATGCGGATCGTAGGGCGTTTCCTCGGTGAAGAAGCCGTCGTCGGCAAGGCTGCCGAACACCTCATCGGTCGAAATATGATGGAAACGAAAGGCGGCTCTGGCCTCATCGTCAAGCGCGCGCCAATAATCCAGCGCGGCCGACAGCATCGTGAAGGTGCCGACGATATTGGTCTGGATGAAGTCGGCGGGCCCGTCGATCGATCGATCGACATGGCTTTCGGCGGCAAGGTGCGTGATCACGTCGGGGCGATAGTCCGCGATCGCCCTGGCGACGGCGCCGCTATCGCAAATGTCGGCCTGCACGAACCCGTAGCGCGGCGCGTTGGCGATCGGCTCCAGGCTGGCAAGATTGCCCGCATAGGTCAGCTTGTCGAGATTGAGCACCTCGTGCGGCGTGTCGCGCACCAGGTGCCGCACAAGTGCCGAGCCGATGAAGCCGGCGCCGCCGGTGACGAGGATGCGAAGCGGCTTCTGGTCGGTCATGCGTCGATCGGCTCCAGCGGACGGCCGTCATAGTCGAACGGGCTCGTCGCTTCGGATAGAGGGGGGAGAAGCTCGTCCTTGGCGGACAGAGTGGGGCCTTGGGGCGGCAGCGGCCACGGCAAAGCGAGGCCGGGATCGTTCCAGATCACGCCGCCCTCGCTTTCCGGCGCGTAGCGACCGCTGACCTTATACTCGACCTCGGTGCCCGGCTCCAACGTGACGAAACCATGCGCAAAGCCGACCGGAACGAAGAGCTGGTGCCCGTTGTCGGCTGAAAGCTCGGCGGCGACCCATCCGCCGAATGTGGGCGATCCGCGCCGCGCGTCGACCGCCACGTCCCAGATCCGGCCGCGCACGCAGCGGACAAGCTTGTCCTGGCCGTTGGGCGGCGCTTGCCAATGCAAGCCGCGTAGCACGCCGACGTCGCGCGACATGGAGTGATTGTCCTGAACAAAGATGCAGTCGATCCCCATTTCCGCATAACGAGACTGATTATAGGTTTCCGAAAACCAGCCACGCTCATCGCCGAAGCGGCGGGGGCGCACCAATCTTACTGGCATAGACTCATCCCCCTCGCGCGCCGCCTGTCGGCGGGGCTCGCGCTATCGATTGCCTCTCCGGCTGAAAACCCCCGGCGCGTGGTTTGCGTCACAAACCGAGCATTTTTGTCACGATCGGCGCGCCCGCACCGCACGCCATGGCGTGCGTCTGCGTGCAGACCTTATGAACGATCTGGGCGGCCGGCCCGCTGCGCGGATGGCTATGGTAGAAGGAGACCGCACGCTGCGCGGCCTGTTCGGTGTTTTTTTGCGACAACAACCAGTCGACTTCAGCTTTGAGCACCTCTGCACTGTTGGGGAATTTCTGGCGTGCGGTGCCGAACGCGCCCGCGGCCAATACCTGATTGCCCTGGGCCGCATAGATTTGCGCGACGAGCAGCGCGGCCTGTTCGTTGCCATCGTCGTCGTTGGCGACCAGCTGCGCGTCGGTAAAGGCGCCGCGATAATCCTTCGCGAGCAACTTGATCCGCGCACGGATGAGCAGCGCTTCGGGATTGGCCTTGTCGAAATCCAGCACCGCATCGATCTTGCCTTGCGCCTGTGCGATCTGGCCGGTGGCGAGCAACGCGCGCGCATAATGGGTCTGCGCGTCAACGTTGCGGCTGGTGATTTGGGGCGGTGCCAGCGTAGCGAGCAATTGCGCGGCGTCGCGCGCGTCACCCATGTCGATCAGCTGGTCGGCGAGCGCGGACCTCACCCGCGGTGGCGCGCCCGTCGCGATTTTCAGAACCTCGGCGCGCGCCACGTCCAGCGGCTGGGTATCGCGCCAGAAATCGCTGATCGCGATCAGCACGTCGGTATTGTTGTGGAAGCGCCGCAGCAGGTCGCCGATAATCGCGCCCGCTTTATCCTGTTTCCCCATAGCGGCGTAAGCGCGCGCAGCCTCGATCGCATAGCGCGGATCGTCGGGATATAGCGGCATCATGCGAATCGCCGTCGCACGGATGCCCTGGATGTCCCCGATCCGCCGATAAAAGGTCATCATCTGATAAAGATAGTCGCGCGGATCGTCGGCCAGAGTCGCTCGCTTATCGAGCATCGCGATCGCCTCGCGCGTCTTGCCGAGACCGTCCAGCGCCCGCGCCTTCAGGACGTAGCCGTCCGATCGATCGGGCAGCGCGGCGATGATTCGGTCGGACAGGGTCGATGCGTCGGCGAATCGGCGCTGGCCAAGCGCGATCGCGCCGCTCGCCAGCAGCCCGGCGGGATCATTGGGACTCAAGGCGAGCAGCGGATCGATGAAATGCTGCGCCGCATCGAACTGGCCGCCGCGCACCGCGAGGATCGCCAGATTCTGGAGCGCCTCGATATTGTCGGGCTCCAGGTCGAGCGCGGCCTGGTAGGATGCCGCCGCGCCGGCAGGCTGTCCTACCTGCATCTGCAGCTCCGCCATCTTGATATAACGGCGCGCGGTCGTATCGTCGTACGATATGGACTTCCGGATCGCCATCAGGGCGGCGGGGTAGGCTTGGTTGGCCATCATCCTGTCATATTGCCCCTCCCATGCGTCCGCTTTTTCCAAGCTGGAACGGCAGGCGCCGAGGCACAGCGACAAAAACAGCGCGGACACAGCGGCAGTCCGCCGCGAAATCAGACGCATGACGATTTTCGATACGGGGAGGGAACAGTCGCGCGCACGGTCCGTAGTAACCGCCAGTTCAACATTTGGGTCCAAGAGCGGTCAAGCCAGTTGGAACGATACCGAAATGGGCGCTTTGCGCGGACTGCCCGGTGGGAACCCATGGGGCACATAAACGCTGGAAAAGCCAATTCGCAAGTGCGAGACACAATCGCCACACAAAGGGGTAATTTCACGATGAGGAAGACCGCCGCGATCCTGCTCGCCGCAGCATCTCTTGCGCTGCCTGCCGCCGCCATGGCGCAGGCCGACGCACCTGTTGCCGGCGCGAAGCCCGCAGCCAGCACCTATCGGATCAGCCCCGGCGACCAGCTGCAAATCTACGTCTGGGGTGACGAGCGGCTCCAGCGCCAGCTCAACGTCCTGCCGGACGGGACTTTCGCCTTTCCGCTGGCGGGCACGATACAGGCGGCGGGCCATACTCCGAACGAGATCGAGGAACAGCTCTCGAGGCTCCTCGCGCCGCAATATAAGGGCATTCCCCAACAGGTGACGGTCTCGGTCCTTGCACCGGCGGGCATGCAATATTCGGTCATCGGCAAGGTGCATACGCCGGGCAATTTCTCCCCGACGCGCTATGTTAATGTGCTCAACGCGCTCGCGCAGGCAGGAGGACCGACCGATTTCGCCGATATCGGGAACATCATCATCCTGCGCACGACCGGTGGCCGTTCGCAGGTGATCCGGACGCATCTGTCCTCCATTTTCAAGGGCAAGCCGTCCGAAAGCGATCTGAGTCCCGCCAGCGTTCCGTTGATCCAGGCCGGCGACACGGTGATCGTTCCGTGAAATATTTTCGTCTCGTCTTGCTCGGTGCCGCGATCGCAGCACCGGCAACTGCCCAATCAGTCCAGTTCAGCGCCGTCGCCGGGAGCGAGATCGGCTATGCGACCAATCCGTTTCTGGCGTCGGGCGTGACGAAGGGGACAATATTCGCATCCGCATCGATCGCGCCCCGGCTCTTCTATGAGACCGCGCGCTCAACCACGACCCTGGACGGAAAATATAGTCGAGAAGCGTATATCAACAATTTTGGCCATACCGATTCGGGAACGATCGAGCTGGTTCGTACCGATCAGCTCAGTCAATATCTGGGCTCCACGCTGACGGCTAACTTCGAAACGTCGAACCGGGCCACGATCGACGATCCGAACCAGATCGTGACGGACCCGCTCAATATCGGGCGCCGCACGCGGACCATAATGGGCTCGTACGGTCTGCAGTGGCAGGCCACTGCTCGCGACCAGGTGAGCTATGGAGCACAGGTTTCGCATCTTAGCTATGGCGGAAGCCAGATAGGCGGACTTGGCGGGGTCCCGAGCAATTATACGCAATATGGCGTGAATGCCGCCTACAACCACTCGGTGGACGCGCGCACCGCCGTCGGCGCGCAGGTGACCCTCAGCACGGTCCGCTCACAATTCTATCCGGATAGCCGCACGATCCAACCGGCGCTCACCGCGAAACGGCAGCTGACGGCGGTATGGGAAATAGACGGCCATGTCGGCATGGTCTTCTCGCGGATCGAGGGGCCGTTCGCCAAGTCGACGACAAGCCTGGGCATTGGCGTCAACCTGTGCGGCGAATATCCGCGCACGCATGTCTGCCTCAAGTTCAGTCGCGATACGCAGCCAAGCGGTTATGGGCCATTGCGCACCGCAAGCAGCATCGACGGCGAGCTCACCCACCAGCTAGACGAGCATAGCCGTATCAGCCTGAATGCGGAATTCGTGCGGGATTCTTCGGACGGCTTTTCGGCCGTTGGGAGCCAGCTGCTGCGCAATACGAAGCTGCTTCAGGGCTCGGCGGATTATGACCACGACGTCACGCGGCGTGTCTCCGCCGGCTTCGGCGGCCAATATCGATGGCGGTCGTTGAGCGGTTATCCTGCCGCGCGTTCCTATACCGGAACGGTTCACGTCAAAGCCAAGCTTGGAAGGATCTAAATGGCTACCCAGACGCCAGAGGCGGAAAATAGTGGTGCGGGAGGCGGATTCGTCGCCTCGCTTCCGTCGATGTTGTGGCAACGCCGCTGGTTCATGATCCTGCCCGTCATGGTCACGACCATCGCGGGGCTGGTGACCGCATTCCTGATGCATCCCGTCTATGAATCGTCGGCAACCGTGCTGATCGAATCGCAGCAGGTGCCCGACGATCTGATCAGCGCGCTTTCGGGCGGCGGCGGCAACCAGGTCAGCGACATGATCGGCCAGCGCATCGCGCGCGCGCGCGAACGCGTGCTGAGCCGGCAGGATCTTATCCGGCTGATCCGGACCTATGGCCTCTATGCCCGCGAGCAGCGGACGCTGCCGCTGTCCAAGATCGTCGACAAGATGCGCGACGATACCACCATCGCGGCGGTCGATAACGGCCTTGCCACGGGCGCGCTCCCCAGTCGGAAGAATCTGGGCCTGGCGAACACGATCGCGATCACCGTCGCATTCGATTACGATGACCCGGTCAAGGCGCAGCTCGTCGCGCAGCAATTTGTCGATCACTTCCTCGAGGCCGACGCCAGCACGCAGGTGAGCCAGGCGACCGATACGGTCAATTTCCTGACCGAGCAGGCCAATACGATCCAGTCGCAGATCGCGCAGCTCGAACAACGCGCAACCCAGATGCGCGCCGCCAACGGATCGGTCCTCGCGCTCAACGGCCTGTCCGGCAACCAGAGTGCGGACGTCTCGCAGATCGACTCGCAGATCGCGGCGATCCAGGCGGAGAATGCCAAGCTGGCGACCACGCGCGACAATGGCGGCGTTCAGAATCAGTCTGTGGTGCAGGCTGAAGCCCAGCTGCGCACGCTGCAGGCCAAATTCTCCGATACGCACCCCGACGTCATCGCCGCGAAAGCGCAGCTCGAGGCGGCGAAACGCGATGCGTCATCGAAGATGCAGACCGATCCGATTCAGGCGCAGATGCAGGCCAATCGCGCGCAGATCGCATCGCTCAACCAGACGCGTGGGATGATCGCGTCGCATTCGGCGGCCTATCAGGCGGCAGCGTCGCGTGCGCCCGCGCTGGCGTCGCAGCTCGAACAACTCGAGAAAGCGGCGGACGTGTTGCGCGATCAATATCGCGGCATCGGCATCAAGCTGCAGGCGGCGCAGATCCAGGCGCGCATGGAATCGGAACAGAAAGGCGAGCGCCTGACCTTGTCCGATCCCCCGGTTGTGCCGGATCACCCGCTGCGCCCAAATCGGCCGCTGATCATCGCGGGCTCAATCGCGGCGGGCTTCGGCCTCGGCCTGGCGCTGGTATTGCTGACCGAGCTGGTGATGCGCCCGATCCGCGGATCGGCGGCGCTGCGTAACGTGACCGGCGAGGCGCCGCTTGCGGTAATCCCCGATTTCGATCTGCGACCGAGCTGGATCGCGCAGCTGATCGAGCGGCGCGTGCGCCGCAAATCCAATATGGCGGCGCGGGCATGACCACCGCTCTTTCCCGATACCTGGCTGGAGTTGTGCGCCGATGAATTCTGTCAATATGATCCAGGCGGCGCTGTTTCCCCCGATCGATCGGATCGAGGCGTTCGATGTCCTTCCAGAGCAGCTCGAGGCGCAAAATATCGTCGGTTTTCGCAATGCCGATACGCGTGCGCGGCCGTTCAAGCTGCTGCGTTCGCAGATCGTGCGCCAGATGGAAGAGCGCGAGATCAAGCTGATTGGCGTCACCTCCGCGGCGCCGAATGTCGGCAAGACGTTCGTCGCGTCCAACATGGCCGCGGCCTTGTCACGGATCGCGGATTTCGACGTCTATCTGATCGACCTCGATCTCCATCGGCCGGCAGTGGCAGGCCGCTTCGCGATGGAGCAGGAAGGCTGGGGCATCCATGATTTTCTGTCGGGCGAGCAGCCGGACATGGGACAGATTGCGCGCCGCATAAATGACGAGCGGCTGGTGGTGGTGCCGGGATATCGGCGGGACGTCGCGACCGGTGAATTGCTGACCAGCGCGGCTGGTACCTTATTGTTCGAAAGCCTGCGCGCGCTTCCCAAGAATTCGGTGGTGATCGCCGATATGCCGCCGATTTTCGCGGACGACGATGCCGTCATCATCGGTCAGCATCTCGATGGTTTCGTGCTGGTGGTCGAGGACGGAAAGACCACGCGCAAGCAGGTGCAGGAGACGATCCGGCTGCTATCGCCGACGCCGTTCCTTGGCGCGGTGCTCAACCGCTATCGCAGCCAGCTCTTCGCCGACGAATATGGCTATGGCTTCGCTTATGGATATGGCGGCTATTATTGAGCGATAGCGGCCGACATATTCGACAAGAAAAGGGGCGGCACTCGCGCGAGTGCCGCCCCTTTCGTTTCGAACCGGCTTATTTGGCGGCGGCGGGCGCACCGATGGCGGTCGCGCCCGGTTTCTTCTCCGGCGGCGGCGCGAAGCCGTTCTGATAGGTGATCTTGGCGCTGTCCTTCATCGACTTGAGCTGGTCGCCGATCAGTTTGGTGAATTGCTCCTGGCGCCAAGCGCCGACCGCGGCCTGGCGCGCCTGCGTCGAATCGGTCGGTATCACCTGGCGACCGACGACCACGTTGACGGTGAGGATGCCGTTGGTCGGGATCATGAATGGCTCGCCCGGCGGCAGCTTGTTGATTGATTTGATCATGTCGGTCGGCACCTGTGCCGTATCGAGGCCGGCTTTCACGCGATCGAACTTGATACCGAGGCTGGTGAGATGAGCCGCGACCGCATCGAGATTGTGGTCGGACTGAATGATGGACAGCTTCTTCACGTCGCTCGGGTTCGGCCGGAAGCGGAGCTGATCGAGTTGCAGCGATTCACGATTGGCGAAGGCATTGGGATGCTCGCTCATGAATTTCTGGATGTCGGCATCGGTCGGCACCGGCACCGCCGCCAGCTGCTGCCTGGCATAGGTCTGAGCCAGCAGCAGCTCGTCCGCACGCTGCTTCTGTGCCTGGAATTCGGGGGTCTTGTCGATCTTCTTGTCGCGCGCGGCGCCGAGCAGGAGCTTGCGGTCGATAATGTGCTGCAGCGCCTGCTGCTGCGCGACCTGCTTGTCCATTCCCTGTGGAATGTTCGACGCCTGGATTTCGGTATTGAGCTCCTGAAGCGTCACTTCCTCTCCGTTGACGGTGGCGGCGACCTGGCCTTCGGGAATCGCCTTGTGGCAGCCCGCCAGCAAAGCCGCGGCGGCGCACATCGTGCTTATTGCTAGGCGCTTCGACATTTCATCACTCCTAAGATTGCCGTCCCCGCGGCGAACATTTGCGCGACTATCGCACGGCCCCACGTACATTCCTATCGTCAACCGGCGATCGGCCCGATCAGCATGCGCCGGCGTTCGAGCGGCATCGTCTCGATCATCGCACGAGCGAACTTCTTGAGCGTGGCCAGCGCATGCTCCACGTCGTCGGAGACGGTCGACAGCCGGACCAGCAAGCCGTCGGGGATCTGACCCTGCAGGTTGGAGCGGACCACCGCGAGCCGCTGACTGACCCAACTCGTCGGCACGAGATCGCCGATCCGGGTCCAGTAAAGGACCTGCTCGACGCGCGTGTCGCTATTCGCCGTGAAGCTGCGGGATGCGACCGCGCGGCCAGCTGAAAGCGGGATCGATGTGACCTGGGTCTCGGTAAGATGGAAGCCGCTCGCCGGATAGCAGATTTCCGGACGATGGATCTGGAGCATGCCGCTCTGGCTGCTGCCATAAGCGAGGAGCAGCATCACCGGCAGATCGTCGGAGGATGTATAGGATCGCGCGACCTGCTGATCGTAGAGCAGACGGGCGAGCTGGTCCGGCGGTGGCAGCACCAAACCACTCGCGGTCTCGTAGGTCCAATCGTCGATCTTGAGTGGGATGATATGGTCGAGCTCATCCTTGCCGATCAGCATCAGCGGATTGCGCGGCATGCGCGCATAAGCGGTACCGGCCGCGGCGAGCGATGCGCCACCGATCAGCAAATCGCGGCGGCTCGGCATGAAGCCGCTCTCCTTGTCCGCGCTCACAGCAGTGCGGTCCGCGTCGCGAGCCGCCGGCGAACCGGTTCGGCAAGGCGATCGATGCCGAAGATGCTGAGCAGGGCGACCGCGAACATCACCATGCCGGCAAAGCCGTGGAGGAAGCCCTGCGCCCAGGCGTCGCCCATGAAATCGGTTATCAGGATCAGCAGCAGCACCCGCACGAAATTGGCGAGAATGGCGACCGGCAGGATCGCGATCATCAACAGCAGCGCATAACGCCAGTTCGCATTGTGGCGAACGTAAATGTAGAACAGGCCGATCGCCGACAGGCTGATGATCGAATTCAGCCCCGCGCATGCCGCGGCGACCAATATGTCATACTGGTCCACCTGAATGATCACGCCCTTGCGCGCGATCGTCATGCCGCAGGCGTCGAGCAGGGCGACCGCGGCGCGCGAAATATTGATCTTGAGCGGCTGCGTCAGCGTCGCGACGAGACTGTCGGGCGGCGGGAACAGGAAGATGAAATAGAAAGTCGGAAACCACAGCAGCCGCATCACCGCAGTGCCGCAATAGGCATAGAAAGCCACGATCAGGCAGAGATACAAGCCCACGCCCTCCAGCTCGAGCGTGGTGGTGATCCTCGAGACGACGTAAAGCAGCAGGCATGGCACCAGCAGCGCGACGGCGAGGGCGAGGTTGCCGCGCTTCACCAGGGGCGGAATTTCGTGGCGCAGCTGCAGGACCAGCCAGATGCCGGTCGCAAGCACGATCGGCCCATGCGCGCCCTGCTCGGTCGACCAGGATTGGCGCGCGACCGAGATCATTGTCGGAATGGTGATCGCGGCCAGGCCGAGCCACAACAGCCAATGCGTCCCGATCCAAGGCGGAACCATGGTCGACCTGTGCGGCAAAGGTTGGTCCGTAGCGGCGATGTCAGCGTCAGCCATTCGTTACACCAGACCTGAACTCAGACGCCGCTAGGCACACATCGATATGAAGCGAATAGCTTGTTCCCACCGCGCTGCCAATGGGCGCATACGGGTTAACGGAACATGGACATGGTTTCGGTAGCGAAATGCATCAGGCCGCGCCGGGTTCCCGCGCACCCCGGCCGACAGCCTCGTAAGTGAAGCCAGCTTTCTCGGCTTCCTCCCGGGTATAAACGTTGCGCAGGTCGAAGAAGACCGGCGTCGTCATCGCGCCTGCGAGCTTCTTCAGATCGAGATGGCGATAGTCGTCCCACTCGGTCACGAGCGCAATCGCATCCGCGCCGGATGCCGCATCATAGGCGTCCTTGCAGAAACTGACGTCGGTGAGCAACTCGCGCGCCTGCTCCACCCCCTCGGGATCGTGGGCGCGTATCCTGCAGCCCGCATCCTGGAGCGCGCGAATGATCGAAAGCGACGGCGCCTCGCGCATGTCGTCGGTATTCGGCTTGAAGGTGAGGCCGAGAATCGCAACCGTCTTCCCGCGCGGATCGCCACCCATCGCCTTCAGTACCTTGCGGCCCATGGCGCGCTTGCGCGTCTCGTTGACCTGCACGACCACGTCCACCACGCGAATCGGCGAGGCATAGTCCTCTGCCGTCTTGAGCAAGGCGAGCGTGTCTTTGGGGAAGCAGGAGCCACCGTAACCCGGCCCCGCATTCAGGAATTTCGCGCCGATGCGATTGTCGAGGCCGATGCCGCGTGACACGTCGCGGACGTCCGCGCCGACCGCTTCGCACAGGTCGGCAACTTCGTTGATGAAGGTGATCTTGATCGAAAGGAATGCGTTGGCGGCGTATTTGATGAGCTCGCTGGTGCGTCTTGCGGTGAAGACGAGCGGCGAGTTCGGGCCTTCGAGCGGCGCGTAGATCTTCTGCATAATCGCGCGCGCCCGGTCGTCATCGGTGCCCAGCACGACGCGGTCGGGCTTCATGAAATCCTCGATCGCAGCGCCTTCGCGGAGAAATTCGGGGTTGGAAACGACCGAAAAGTCAGCGCCGGGATTGGCCGTGCGGACGATCCGTTCGACCTCGTCGCCTGTACCGACGGGCACGGTCGACTTGGTCACGATCACGACTGGCCCGGTCAGCGATTCGGCGATTTCCTTGGCCGCGGCATAGACATAGGTCAGATCGGCATGTCCGTCCGTCTTGCGCGAGGGCGTGCCGACCGCGATGAAGATCGCCTCCGCACCGTCCACCGCGGGTTTCAGGTCAGTGGTGAAGGAGAGGCGTCCCGCCGCGACATTGCGCGCGACCAGCGTATCGAGCCCGGGTTCGTAGATCGGCATCACGCCGCTCCTGAGCGCATCGATCTTGCGCTGGTCCTTGTCGACGCAGATCACGTCGTGGCCGACATCCGAAAGGCAGGCCCCGGAAACCAGGCCCACATAGCCCGTCCCAATCATCGTAATACGCATCGATCATCCCTTGGGCTGCGGCCCCCCATAGGGCTCAAGAGCCGGAAAGCGCCTTTAATGCAAGGCTTGCCGTGGCGGAGCGGCATTACAATATGCGGTTCGGAGCACGGATTCCCGGGCAAAGGCACGGCTGACCCGGCCGCGCCGGCAGGGTCCCGGCGTCAGGAGGTTTCCGATGGCGGAACGGGTCGCGACGTTGGCGGGTGGTTGCTTCTGGTGCATCCAAGCGGTGTTCGACGATATGGTCGGCGTGAGCGCGGTCGAAAGCGGCCATCTTTCCCAATTCACCCGAGCAACGCGCGGAAGCGGAGGCGGCGATTGCGCAGCGCGAATGGGACCGGCCGATCGTCACCACGATCGAACCCGACGCGCCCTGGTATCCGGCGGAAGACTATCATCAGGAATATCTCGCCCGCGAAGGCGAGGCGAATCCCTATTGCCAGGTCGTGGTGGCGCCCAAGCTTGCCAAATTCCGCAAGAGTTATGCCGCGCGGTTAAAGGCTGGAGTGACTGCCCGAATTCAATAACCCAAAATTTGATAAAAGGAGCAGATTCGTCGCCTTCTCTCGGCGAGTCGCGCGACTTCGCTTCCATGGATTCAAATAGAACCACAGTGCGGGTCGCCGGCCCTGCACTACCCGGCTATCCACATGCTGATGTCGTTGTGCGGCCGCCCGCCTCCACTTTTGGAGCGACTGGAGGGCAATTGTAAACTATCGTCACAATTGCATCTTCTCAGTCCCAATTGGTAAATTATCAGGCTATTAACCGCGACGCGCAGGTCCATTCCTGCGAGTTTCCGTAGCTTGGCGTCGCATTCCGTTTGCTGCGCCCTGGGGGGAAGTGCATGCGTATCGCCATCTTGGAAGACGATCCCGCGCTGGCGGATCAAATCTCGAATGCGCTGCAAGACGGCGGGCATGGCCGCCACCTGTTCCGAACTGGCGCGGCGCTGGTCACAGCGCTCAAGCGCGATACGTTCGACATGCTTGTGCTCGACTGGAACCTGCCCGACATGTCGGGGGTCGATGTGCTCAGCTGGGCGCGCGAGCATCTTGAAAGCATTCCGCCCGTCCTGTTCGTCACCAGCCGGGGTGACGAGGCCGACATCGTGCGCGCGCTCAACCTGGGCGCGGATGACTATGTAGTGAAGCCGATCAAGGTCGCCGAACTGCAGGCGCGTGTCGGCGCTTTGCTCAGGCGGAGCTTTCCGGCGCAGACTGCCGACGTCCAGCAGTTCGGCGACATCCGGTTCGATCTCACCCGCCAGGCCGTAATTATCGGCGGCGCGGAGACCGTGGTCACGCTCAAGGAATTCAGTCTGGCCCTGCTCCTGTTCCAGAATCTCGATCGACCGTTGTCGCGCGCCTATCTGCTCGACAAGATATGGGGGCTGAGCCCCGACCTGCAGACGCGCACGCTCGATGCGCATGTCTCGCGCATTCGTTCCAAGCTTGGGTTGCGCCCGGAGTCTGGCTATCGGCTGTCGCCCGTGTACAGTTATGGCTATCGGCTCGAGAAAGTCGCGGGGGAGCCTGAGGGGGGCTGAGTTTGCACAAGCGGATCATCGCGCTGGCGATGCTGGCGGCGACGGGGGCCTCGGCCGGTCCGCGCGCGCATCCTTGGTCCAAGCCCGCATTTTTACCGCCGGTAGCCGTGCCGGCGGACGTTGATCCGCCAATCAGCTACAGTGCGCGCCAGGGTGACAATCTCTACAATCTGGCCCTGCATTACATGCATCGGCTGGGCGATTATGTGGTCGTCCAGAAGCTCAACAAGATTCGCGATCCGCGGCGCATTCCGGTCGGGACCACCTTGCTGATCCCGCGGGCCCTGCTGCGTAGCGATCCGCTTCAGGCCAGGGTCATCGCCTTCCGCGGCGTTGCAACGATCGACGGCCAGGCCGCCGTGCTGGGCACGATTGTGAATGAGGGCGGGCGCATTCGGACCGGGCAGAACGCCTTCCTTTCGATCAGCCTCGCCGACGGCTCGACCATCACCTTACCCTCGCAGACCGATGTCCGCGTCGAACGTCTGCGCCGCTTCCGGCTCACCGACGAGATGGAGCGGCTGTTCCGCGTCGACGACGGCCGTACCCAAACCCAAGTCACGCCGCGCACCAATGGCCGCGACCGGTTCGAAATGCGTACGCCGATCTCGGTCGCGGCGGTGCGCGGCACCGATTTCCGCGTCGCGGTGCTCGATGGTGGGAAAGCCGCGACCGCCGAGGTGCTGGGCGGCCATGTCGGGCTCGCCGGAGGCGGTACCGAGACGATGCTCGATCCCGGAGTTGGAGCGCGCGTGACGCCGGAGGGCACGACCGGCCCGGTTCGATTGTTGCCCCCGCCCGACATCGTCGATCCCGCCAGGATCCAGTCGGAACCCGAACTCGCTTTCCGGATCGTGCCGCTCGACAAAGCGGTGCGCTACCGCGTGCAGATCGCGAAGGATGCCGGATTCCTCGACATTGCCGAAGAGGTGATGGCCGACCAGACGCAGGCCAGCCTGCCGTCGGTTCCTGACGGCGATTATTTCGTACGCGTTACCGGCGTGGACACGAACGAGATCGAAGGCCTGCCGCGCGTGGTGGGCTTCGAACGGCATCTGAACGCGATCCGCGCAACGACCGAGCTGCTCGGCGGACGGCGTTATTTGTTCAAATGGCGGGACTTCGGAGAGGGCGTGCACCTCTATCGCTTCGTCATCGCGCGCGCGGATGCGGTCGACAGTCCGGTGATCGACGAACCCGCGCTTACCGCCGGAAGTTTCGTTGCGACCGATCTCCCACCGGGCGACTATGTCTGGCGCGTGCAAACGAGCGCCATCAGCAATGGCAAAAGCTATAGCAACTGGTCGGTACAGCAGACGCTGACCGTGGCCGGCGGGGCAAAGCCAGCGGAAAAACGTGCGCAGCCGCCTGCTTCTTGAATGGCTGCTGGTCGCGGGGCTTGCGATCATCACGCTCTGTCTGCTCGTTTCCTACGATTTGACCGAGCGCCCGGACAATCTGGCCTATGATGCGCTGATGCGCGCGCGCCCGGCGCTGCAATCAAACGTCACGATCGTGGCTATAGACGAGTCCAGTCTCGGGTCGATCGGCCTCTGGCCATGGCCGCGCGACATCCACGCGCGACTGGTCGAACGGCTCGCCGCGGCAAGGCCCGCCGCGATTGGTTATGACGTGCTGTTCGTCGAGCCCAGTGGGCGGGATGCGGATCTGGCGCACGCCTTGGCCAAGGCAGGCAATGTCGTGCTGCCGCTCACTTTCTCGGTGCCAGGCACTAACGGGGCGCCATTCGATTTGCAGGCGCCCGTCGCGCCGATCGCGGGCGCCGCACGCGCCGTCGGCCATGCCGATCTCACGCCTGACCGGGACGGCATCGTGCGCCGCGCAAGCCTGATCGGCGGCACGCGCACGGCGCATTGGCCCGATCTGGCGGAGCAGGTCAGCCGGCTGGTCACCGGCCATGCATCGCCGGCTTTCGTGCGCAGCGCGGAAACGCCCTTGCCTGGTGATCGCTTCGGCTTTTCCCCGCCGGTCCTGATCCCCTTCTCGGGCAGCGCGGGTTTTCATACCACCGTGTCGTTCGGTGCCGTCCTGCGCGGCGAGGTGCCACCTGAATTGCTGGCAGGCAAGGTGATCCTCGTCGGCAGCACCGCGAGCGGGTCGGGCGATCAATATCCGGTGCCGAGCGGCGCGATGCCGGGGGTCGAGATCCTCGCCAATCTGATCGATGCGCTGATCGACAATCGCGCGATCCATCAAGTGGGGCCGGGCCCGATGCTGTGGGCGTCATTGTTGCCGCTCGCCATATTGCTGTTCGCGCTGCTCATATTGCCGCCGCGGATCAACGTGGTGCTGGGCCTCGCGCTGATGCTCCTGGTTGTGGGGGTGAGCGCAGGCCTGCTCGTCTGGGCGGACATCTGGCTCCCACCGACCGCCGCGCTTGCCGGATTGCTGATCGTCTACCCACTCTGGGCATGGCGCCGGCTGGAGGCCGCCAACGCCTTCATGGTCGAGGAGCTGACGCAGTTGCGCGGCGAGCCAGACATGTTGCCGACGGGCGCCGCATCCCGCCCGCGCCTCGGCTGGTTCCGCGAGGCGATCGCCCGCCAAACGGCTTTGCTTCACATGGCGATCGGGCGCGTGCGCGACCTTCGGCGCTTTTTCGCCGACAGCCTCCAGGCCTTGCCCGATGCCACGCTCGTGACTGAGCTGACGGGCATTGTGCTGGTCGCGAACCGCGCCGCCGATGCGCTGTTCGGCGCAAGTGGCGGGCGGTCGCTAAGCGATCTGTTGCGCGGGCTTGCGCCCGATCTTGCGGGCGAGATCGCCGATGGCACATGCGAGATCGCCGCCGCCGACGGGCGCATCTTCGTGCTCGCGGTCGTGCCGCTCAATGACAGCGAGGGGCATCGCGCCGGGTCGATCGCACGCCTGACCGACATCACCGCGATCCGCCTTGTGATGCGCCAGCGCGAGGATGCGCTCCAGTTGCTCACGCACGACATGCGCTCGCCGCAAGCCTCCATCCTGGCCCTGCTCGACCGCAAAGGCGATGAGGAGGAGGAGCTGCGGGCCCGCATTGCGGGCTATGCGCGGCGCACGCTCAAGCTTGCCGACGATTTCGTCCATTATGCGCGCGCCGAATCCGGCCAGCATGCAGTGGAAATGCTCGATTTCGCCGCGCTGCTGATCGAGGCGGCCGACGATCAATGGGTGTTGGCGCAAGCCAAGCGAATCCGCATCGAGACGCCCGATCCGGAGGAGGAATATCTCGTCCTCGGCGACCGGTCCCTGCTGTCGCGGATGCTGTGCAACCTGATCGGCAATGCCATAAAATATAGCGACGGCGGAACCATCGTCCGCTGCGCGATCGAGCGCGAAGGTGAGACGTTATGCTGCCGCATCGCGGATCAAGGGCAGGGGATTGCGCCCGAGGATCTCGACGCGATCTTCCACCCTTTCCATCGTTCGGGCGAGACGGACGGAACGGGCGCCGGCCTCGGTCTCGCCTTCGTGCGCACCGTGATCCAGCGCCACGGCGGCACGGTCGCGGTGGAGAGCAAGCTCGGCGTCGGCAGTGTCTTCAGCGTACGGCTGCCGATTGCTGCCGAGGATTGAGCATCATGCCTCGGATCGGCCTTAGGCGCAGGTGAGGACGATCACCCGGCGCGCATTGTCGAACAGGATAGAGGAGCAGCGCTCGAGCTGGTCGCTGCCGATGTTGATCCGATCGGTGTTCGGACTGTGCTTGCCCTTGGCGGCAACCAGCACTTCGTCAGGATCGTCCTTGTCGCTCGCCACGCCTGCGGTGCTGCCGAAATCGCTCGTCCGCACTCCCAAACGCGCGATGGAGAAGGGGCCGAACTGCAAAGGGGTGCCGAGTGTCATGTCGCGTACCGGCCGCTTGATGCCGAAAGCGATCTCGGCCGTCCTCGGAATGCCCGTCATGGTGCCAAGATTTGCGGTTGCGAGGCGGGCGGCCGCGCCGGCGGTTGCCAGCGTTTCGCGATGGTAAGGATCGAACCGGACCCGCATCGGCTGGCCTCCTACGGTGATGAGCGCGAAGCGTTCGGCCCAGGCCGCGGCCAATCCGCCCTGATCGCCCATTGGAAATGTGATGGCGCGTTCGTTCGGCAGCGCAGCCCGCAGGCGGAACCGCACCATTGCATCTTGCAGGCCGCCAGGGCCGATCGTGCCCTCGACAGCAGGCGCAAATCGCTGGGCCGTGAAGCCCACGCGGCGCCTGGCCGGTCCGGCTCCCAGGTCGACCGATACGAGTGCGGTGCGACCGAGGACCTTTTGCGGCCCCACGGCATAGGCGATCCCAAGCATCGACGCTTTCAAACCGGCCCTTTTTGCCGCGGCGTCGTCGATCAACGGCATAGCGGTTCCCGCGGGGTCAATCCGCAGCTGGACCGGCGTGCCGTTGACGCGCGCGGTCAGAAGGTCGCCGATCGCGACGATACGCTCGGCAGGCGCCGCGGCAGCGGCCGCCAAGGCGAACAATAGCATCATCGAAGTCAGCTGTGCGGCAGCTTGGCGAGCACGTCGCGCGCCAGCTCGGGCGCCTGCCCCGGATCGCTCGTGCGCAACGTGCCGGTGCCGCGCCATATTTCGCGGTTGCCGATCCCGTCGATCAGCACCGCGGTAATGCGCAGCATGCGCCCGCCAGCGAAGATCGCACGCCAATTGTGGTCGGGGCGCGCCACCCAGTTTGGCCTCGCCGTGCCATCACCGGCGGGAAGATAGGAGCCAACCTTCGAAGCGCCCAGCGCGCCGGAGAGCGCGAGCCGGTAGCGTGGCGTCTCGCCGCTTAAGACGAAACCGGCCCTGGCGGCGGCGGCGGCGACCATGTCGGGTGCGATTCCGAATGGCAATTTTTCTCCCTGGTCCAATGCCAGCGACAGCGTGCGCGGCGCGGTCGGGATCGGCGCCTCCTGGAAGGCGGTGACGTGCGGCGCGCTCGCGCACGCGGCAAGGCCGAGGCAGGCGTTCAACGCCAGGATCGGACGGAGCTTCGGCACGGTTCGCATTGCCGCTCGATACCCGATTGTACGCTCTGGGGAAATCACGCCGCGCAAGCGCGGGTTTCGGCCGATATCACGTCGCTTATGCGTGGATCGCCGGTCTCGGCAGGAGTATGAAGGCCCGGACGGCGAATAATTTCACCGATCATTTCCGGCGACTATTTCGATCTTCCGCGCCGCAATCAAGGCGTCTTCTTCGACGCGGGCACCGCCCTCGCCGGCGAGCGCGGCTCGATACCGAGGCGCTGGGTTCGTTCGCTCGAGCGCGTTTCGACCTCGCGGAACTGCGCCATGCATTCCGCGATGCGGGCGTCGAAATTGCCGCGGCGCATCATCGATTTTTCACTGGGGGCTTGGCCGACGCCTCAGGGTTGTCCAGGGCCAATTCCGCTTCCTTCAGAAGCCGGCGCCAGATGCAATGCGCGCGATGGTGAAAGGCGCGCTCCTGCGCGGTGGTCGCAGACGTGGCCGCGGCGAGGCTTACCGCCGCTTTTTCCGTATAATCCTCGATTTTGGTCATCGGTCGGCTCCTCCAGGGGCGGTCGGGCCGGACGCCGGCAAGGCGGAAAGCGCGCGCTCGACCTCGATCAGGCCTTCCGGGCTGGCAATGGCGAGGTCGATCGGGCGACCTCCAAGCACGGCATGGTGCGTGTTGAGAAAGGTGATCGCTTCCGCCGGCTGCCCAAGCGTTTCGAACGCCAGGCGCGAAATGCGTCCCTGACGTTCGATCTGGTCCGGCGCCAGACGGGGCGCGGTGGTGCGTTTGTAGAAGCGTTTCACGCCGAAGCTTCCCGTTCGGCCAGGGCCAGGTCCCGCATCTTTTCGCGATGGAGCAGGCGCTCGGCCATGCCGCGCCAGACCTCGGCCGCCTGCAAATGCCGGCTCCGCACATTGGCGAGGCTGGTCTCGTCGGCGTCGCGGTCGCTCTGGGCGGCGCGCGCGAGGTAGAAAGCGCGTGTATCCGTCATCATTTTCTCCGGGCGACCGTGGTAAGGTTCAGCCCACCATTTCCTCGACGATCCGCCGCAGGTCCGTGCGCGAGAGCGGCATGATCGGGGCGGGGACAGGGGCCGAGCGTGGCGGCATAATCTTTTCGGTAAAGCGTAGCGAAAGGCGCCGGCGCGGGAGCGCGCCGTGCGTGATAGTCGATTGGTGCATGATTTCTCTGGGCGGACCGGAATGGGCCCGCAATGTCTTGATTGTTGGAACGCGCTAGCGTCGGAAGTTCCGTCGCGGGCCGCCGCCGCCCGGTGTGGGCTCGCGGTAGATCAATCGGCCTTTTTCAAGGTCGTAAGGGGTCATCTCGACCTGAACGCGATCGCCCAATACCGTCCGGATGCGGAAACGCCGCATCCGGCCGGCGGTATAGGCTATCACCCGATGCTGGTTGTCGAGCAGGACGCGGAAGCGCCCATCGGGCAGGACTTCCTCGATCAGGCCGTCGAACGTCAGCAGATCTTCTTTCGCCACTCAGGCGACTTCGAGATTCACGGCCGATTGCCTGCCGCGCTGGTCGGTCTCGACCTCATAATTGAGGCGCTGATTCTCAGCGAGCGTGGAAAGCCCGGCGCGTTCGACCGCGCTGATATGGACGAAGCTGTCCGGACCGCCGGCATCTGGCGAAATGAAGCCAAAGCCCTTGGCGGAATTGAAGAATTTGACGGTGCCTGTTGGCATGGGGACGTTTCCTTTCACGAAAACAAAAAAGCATCCGCCGATAAAAACCGGCAGAGCCATTGAAGCGTGAAATGGAAAAATCAGGCCCCCTTCAGCAGGGGTATCAAATTCCGTCGCAGGCGACGTTAGCCTCCCCTAGATAGGCTTTTGGCCGCCAAAGTCAATCTGGGCGGACGCGATCCAATGGGCATGAGGGATTTTGCCGCCGAATAAGAGACGGAAAATCCATCCATATTTCTCAAACAGCCGTCGGTAGGGCGGGGTCAGCGGCCGACGTGAACGCCCCTGAGCGCGCCAAGCAAGCCGAATGCCTGCAGCAGCCACAGCACCACCAGGATTACGACCACGGCATTGAGGATGCCTTTGATCTTGCTGTCCATGGGAATGTAATTGTTGACCAGCCACAGCAGCACGCCGACGACGATCAGCACCAGGATCAGTTGAAGCAGCGGCATAAAATTCTCCAATTCCCCAGCCTTGGCTTTCAAGCGCCGGAGGGCGGGATACGTTCCGTTGCGTCAATGATGACGGATAGCCCTTCAGGCGATGCGCTCGAACTGGATCAGCCGCCGTTCGGGCTCGGTCGAGACCAGCTTTACCGTGATCGCGTCGCCCGGCTGGACGGCATGCGCGGGGACGCGCGCGACCACAGGCTGCTCGCGTAATTGCATCCGGGCGCCGCGCTCGTCGACGTCGGTCACGATCGCGGGGAAGGTCCGGCCTTCGCATCCCTTCAGCATCACCGCCTCGGCCAGATCGACGACCGCGCGCTCGATCTGCCCGCCGAGCGCATCGGCGCGTGCCATGACCGGCGGCAATTTGGTGAAGGCGTGCGTCACCGCATCGGGCACATCGTGGCCGTTGGCGACGGCAAGCGCGGCGCGCACGACATAGCGATCCGCCAGCCGGCGCAGCGGCGCGGTCGCATGCGCGTAGGTCGCCGCCATCGCAACATGCCAGGGTACGACGCCGGGCTCGTAAGGCGCATAAGATGCACCCGCCCCGGCGCGGCGCGCGGCCAGCATGAAGGCCGCCTCACGTGGATCGTTCGCATGCAGATTCTTCTGGAACTGGCCGAGCGTTTCCGCCTCGGGCCAGACCAGGCCAAAGGCGCGCGCGGTGAAGCGGAGCCGCCGGATCGCGGGCTGGTCGGGTGGCGCCATAACGCGGAACAGCCCGGTGTGGTGCGCGAGCAAAGCGTCCGCGACCGCAAGATTGCATGCGAGCGACATCGCCGCATTGCGGTCCTCCGACTGGAGGCGCGGGCGGAACGCCAGTTCGTAATCGCCCGACCCCGTCCGACGCACCTCTTGCTCGGGCGGATCGATGCGCGAGGCGCCACGCCGGTCTTCCGCCGCTTGGATGCGGTCGGCAAGCGTGGCGAAATCGGGGGGCAGGTCGGCATCGCGCACATTGTCATAAGCCAGCTTGGCGCGGCTGCGGACGATCGCGCGCTCGACTCCATCCAGCTTGACCGCACCGTCACGCGCTACACGCACGATAAAGATCACCGCGGGACGCGGGCCGTCGGGCAGCAGGCTTGCCGCCTGCTCGCTCAGGATCGGGGGATAGAGCGGCGCCCTGCCGTCGGGCAGATATTGACTGGCGCCACGCGCCCATGCTTCCCGGTCGATCGCGCCGTCGTCGTCGACGAACCAGGCGACGTCCGCGATCGCATAATGGAGGATCAGGTCCTCGCCTGCGCGCTCGATCGCGAGCGCCTGATCCAGGTCGGTCGAGCTCGCCGGGTCGAGCGTCACGAACAGCATATCGGTGCGATCGACATGGTCGGTCGGTGCGCGCTTCGCGGCGGTTTCGGCTTCGGCCAGGACTGGAAGCGGGAAAGTCTCGGGAATGTGGAATTGCGTGCGGATCAGCGCGAGTCCGCGCGCCAGCGCGTGGGTCGGATCGACGATCGTCTTCATCCCCACCGCGCTACACGGCCCGGTCGCGTGCCGAAAGCGCGTTCCCGTTATCTGTCGCCAGATAAGGTTCGGCAGTCCCTTTTTGCCTAACGCGTCTTGCGCTCGGAATAGTCGATGCGGATCCGCACCCATGTGCCAACCTGCATCCGTCCGCCGATACGCGGCGGCAGGACCAGGAATTGCCAGGCAGCCTCGCGCACCGCGCGGGCGAGCCCTGAGCCCGGGGTTTCGTCGAGTTCCTCGCAATTGTCGACATGGTAGCGCGCGACCGTTTGACAGGCGATTTCGCCGTAACCGGGGCCTGGTCGGGCATTCTTGAGATAATAAGCAAGCTCGGCATCGGTCGGCTCGCGATACCATGCCGCAGCGTAAAGTGGCTGCCCACCGCGCCCATAAGCGACCGGCCGATCCGAATCCGAACTGCCGTTGGCCTCGTCGCTCGCGCTCGCGTCGGAGGGGGCAGGGGAGGGCTGCGGCGTCGGGGGCACCTGGCGCACGTCGAACTTTTCGAGCCCCGGCGTGAGCACCCATGGCGCCGCTTTGTCGGGCAGTTCGATCTTGGGTGGCGGAACCGTGGGCGTGGGCGCGGATGCCGCGTGCGTGTGGCTGGTCTTGGTGACGCTCTTTACCCGCGTCGCCTCCTCCTCCGCCTCTGGCGCGGTCGTGAAGCTGATCAATTGGCCGCTCGATTTGGCCATTTTCGCAAAAGGCGGCGCGAGCCGGAGCAGCACCAGCAGCAATAGCAGGTGCGCGACGATCGTCAGCAGGAGCGATATCACGCGCCGCCGGCGGTCGGGATGGTCCGGGTCTGATAAGGAGAGGAGGGACGCCAGACGCATCGCCGCCCCCCTAGGGGCCGCTGCGGCAGCCCGCAACTGGATCGCGACGGGACGAAGCAACTCAATTCGGTGATGTCGTGGATGGACCCGCCCGGCGGTTGCGCTAAGCTTGGCGAAAATCCTGATAAGCGGGCGAACGATCATTCTGACAGGCGGGGTGCGGAATGCTGGTCTCGGTCGCCGCCTGACGGGGTTGGCGGCATGCGCGCTGTCGATTGGCACGGCCTGGCCCGGCTGGGCGCAAAAGGCCGGCACGGGCGTGGGCGGTGGCGAGGAGGATCAGGATAGCGGCCAATTGGTCGTGCACGGCCGGCGCGGCTCGGCCATTGCCGATATCGCCCCGATCGCCGCCTTCGATAGCAAGTTCATCGAGGGGACCGGCGCAACCAGCATGGGCGAGCTGTTGCGTGTCCTGACACCCATGGCGCGCTCCGCCGACGGCAGCGATCCAATCCTGCTGCTCAACGGCCAGCGCACCAGCGGTTGGGAAGAAATACAGAGCTTGCCGCCCGAGGCGCTCGCCGGAACCGAGATCCTGCCCGAAACCGCCGCGATCAAATATGGTTATCCGCCCACCCGGCGCCTGCTCAATTTCATGACCAAGGCGCGTTTCCGCTCGATCGACCTGTCCGCTTATGGCGGACAGAGCACGGCGGGCGGGGCGGGCACGCACGGCGTCAATACCGGCCTCACCCGGCTCGCAGGCAAGCGCCGGCTGACGCTGGCGGGCGAATATAGCCATAGCGATTCCTTGCTTTCGTCGCGACGGCCGCTGGCGCTCGATCCGGACAGCCTGTTCGGTCCGGTCGGCAATATCGTGAGTGCGGCGGGCGGCGAAATCGATCCGGCATTGAGCGCGGCGGCGGGGCATCCCGTTTATACGACCGGCGTACCGGCGGACGTGCGGGACCGGAGCCTGCCGGCCGCGTATCTCACGAGCGCGGGGCGGCTCAACATATTCGACGTGCGACCCTTCAGTACGCTGATCGACCGCAATGACACGGTGAAGGGCAATGGCGTGTTCAAATTGCCCCTTGGCGCAGGGATTGATGCCACCTTCACCTTCAATGCGGAGCGAAGCTGGGGCAAGTCGCTCCAGGGCTATCCCACGCTCACGCTCTTCGTCCCTGCGGGCAATCCTTATTCGCCGTTCGACCGCGACCTGATCCTCTACCGTGTGGCCCGGGACGGGATCATGAAACAGCGATCCGGCGCGACCACGCTGAAGGCACAATCGGTCGTGCAAGGCGGCCTCGCCGGTTGGCAATGGGACGTGACCACGGCGCTGGAAGAGATCGACAAGAACTCGCATGGGGATCGCGGCTATGATCCATCGGCGATCGACCGGGCAGTCGCCAACGGCGCCAATCCCTTTGCCGATCTGAATCCGGCGCTGCTCGGCCCGCGGCTGTCGCAATCGGCAAACCTGGTCAGCCGCAAGGCGGAAACGAAAGCGGTCGCGCGGGGCAATTTGGTGCGCCTGCCCGCCGGCAATCTTTCGCTGGTCACGACCGTGGAAGGCGGCTGGGCGGATTCGCATACGCGCTCACGCGGTTACGTCGACAACGATATCCGCGTGAACCAATCGCGCGTCGAGGGCGGGCTCACGGTGGATATCCCGCTCGCATCGAAGCGCGAGAATATATTGCCCTTCCTGGGCGAGCTTTCGGTAAACCTCACCGGCCGCATGCGCAGCGTGCAGGATTATGGCGCGCTGCACGATACCACCTACGGCGTCAATTGGGCGCCGGTGAAGGGCCTGCAGCTGAGCGTGACGCGCAACAACACGCAGGCCGCGCCCAATATCGATTATCGGTCGGCGGCGACCGTGCAGAACGTCAACGTGCCCTTCTTCGATTTCGGCACGGGGCGGTCGGCCTATGTGACATTGGTCACGGGCGGCACCCCTGGCCTGTTGCCCGAGCGCCGCCGCGTCCAGAGCTACGGATTCACGCTGAAGCCATTCGAAAAAAACGAGCTGACGATCAGCGGCACCTATAGCGAGACACTGATCCATGATGTCACCGGCGTGGTGCCGGTGCTGACGCGCGCGACCGAGGCGCAATTGCCCGAGCAGTTCGTGCGCGACGCGTTCGGCAGGCTAGACACGGTGATCCTCCACCCGTTCAATTTCTACCGCCAGCGTCAGCGCAACCTTAATGTCCAGGTCAATTTCTGGACCCAGTTGGGCAAGGAGCGGCCGGCAGCCGCGGGCAAACCAGCCAAAAGCCGCGGGAGCCTCTATCTGGGAATGTCACCCAACCTAACGCTGCGCGATCGGGTCGAGCTCAAGCGCGGCCTGCCCGCGTTCGACCTGCTCGGCGGCGACACGCTGGACGGGTCGCAGTTTCATTATCGCGCGGCGGTGTGGGGATGGGGCGGCCTGAGCAGGGCCGGCGACGGCTTCAGCTTCAACTGGCAATATATTGGCCCGTCGCACATCCACGGCGGCTCGCCGCAGACCGATCTGCACTTTGGATCGCGCTTCAACCTGGACTTCACCGCCTTCGTCTGGCTGCGCCATTGGCTGCCGCATGAGACCTGGCTGAAGAAGACCAAGCTCTCCGTCCAGGTCGTGAATCCATTCGACAGCTATTCGCATGTCCGCGACGCGATCGGCGATACGCCGTTCCGCTATCAGCGCGCGCTGACCGATGCGCAGGGACGGACGTTCAAGATCACGCTGCGCAAGCTCTTCCAATAAGCATCAGGCCGCCGCCCGGCGCAGGCGATCGTTGATCGCCACGCCGAGACCCATGTCGGGGACTGGCGCGAACGCGATGCGCGGCATGCTGTTGGCGTCGGCCTCATGCAGCAATTCGAACAATCGCGCGGCTGCTTCGCAAAGGTCGCCGCGCGCCGAAAGCGAAACATCGCCCGCGACTGGGCCGAACCCGATTAGCCATTCGCCCCACGCCGCCTCGGCCGCATTGAGCCGCACCGGCTTGGATGGCGCATAATGTTGCGTGAGCTGGCCGGGCGCTTGGATCTTGCCTGAGGCGTCCGCCACCACGCGCAGGCCCGAAGCTTCGGCCAATTGATCGGCTGTGATCGGGCCCGGGCGGAGAATGCGCAGGCAGCCCCCCTCGACCGCCACGATCGTCGATTCCAGCCCGACTGCGGTCGAGCCGCCATCGACGATCAGCTCGATCCTGTTTCCGAGCGAGTGCAGCACATGTGCGGCCTGGGTCGGGCTGATCGTGCCGCTCGCATTGGCGGAAGGTGCCGCCAGTGGTTTGCCGCAGGCGCACAGCAGGTCGCGCATCGCGGGGTGCGCGGGCGAGCGCAAGGCGATGGTCGGGAGTCCCGCGGTGGCGAGCGCGGCAATCGGCGTATCGGGCTTCAAAGGCGCAACGATGGTGAGCGGGCCCGGCCAGAAGGCATCGGCTAGCTTTTGCGCAGCATCCGGAAGATCGGCGAGCGCCTCGGCCGCCGCGCGGTCGAGCACATGGACGATCAGCGGATTGAAGCTCGGCCGCCCCTTGGCCGCGTAAATTGCCGCCACTGCCTGGCCCCGCGTCGCGTCGGCGGCGAGCCCATAGACAGTTTCGGTCGGCATCGCGACCGGCTTCGCGTTCGCGATCAGGCGCGCGGCTTCGGCGATTGCGTTCGCGTCGTGGGGAAGGATGCGGGCCTGGTTCACGCCGCGGCCCTAGCAGCATGGGGCGTGCGCCCCAAGCGTCAGGCGTTGGCGCGGTCGAGCAGCTCGGCGGGGTCGATATCGAGCCGGCGGATACGCGATGCGATCTCCGGCCATTCCTCATCGAGGAACGCTGCCCGCGCGGCGGCACGCAGCCGTTGCGCGGCGCCGCGATCGACGAACATGCCCACGCCGCGGCGAACGGTGACGAGGCCATCTTCCTGAAAGCTTTGATATGCCTTGGCCACGGTCAGCGGGTTGGCGCCCTGATCGGCGGCGAAAGCGCGCACCGACGGAAGCGCATCGCCTTCCCTGATCCGGCCGTCGAGGATCATCGCGACGATCTCGTCACGCAAGCGAAGATAGACGGGGCGATCGGATGCGGCCATGGCGTGATGGTGTGCTAACACACCACGTCGGATTAGGCAAGAGAGGCTGTCATATTTTTGTCCGAATACGGACAGGCTGTGCCGGAAGCGCCTCGCTCTGCACCTTTGCCAATCGCAACATGCCGCAATCGCTTCCGATCCTTTCGCCTCAGGCGCAATTCCCCTTTGTCCTTCCGGTCCCGTGGCGGCCGCTTTCCCGCAGATACGAGCGGGGCCGTTCAAAATTATTGTGAATGAAGAATGCGGGCCACAGTCAAAAGAGCTGGTTTGTATTTGGTTATCCGGACACCTCTCCGGTTATCTCGGGCATGTAATTGTAAATTCACACGATTTAACAATCTGTTTAACAGTCATTAACGTTTCCCCTGTTGATATCAGGGCAATAATCATCAATCCGTTGAATGCCGGCTCGGGGGCCGGATCGAACAGGGGCACACCAACTTGCGTGAAAAATGCGTTTGGACGCAGGCGATCCTGCGCACCTTTGCGGCTGCGTGCCTGCTCGCTGCGGCGCTCGTCGGCGCCGCCGCCCACGCGACTGATTTGCAGGTCTCACAATATGATTTCACCCCGGATCCGACCCCGAACGGAGGCAAGGCCACCTTCACGATCCGGCTGACCAATACCGGCCCCGCCGCGATCGGCGACGCGACCGTCACCATCTCGCTGCCGCAGAATTTCCAGATCAACACGGGCGGCGCCGTCGCCGACACGATTCCATCGGGCTGCTCGGTGTCCGGTTCCGCAGGCTCGGAGATACTGACCTGCACGCCGCTGTCGATCGCGGTCGGAAATCAGTTCCTGACCTATAGTGCTCATGCGACGGGCGTGGGGTCGTTCAACACGACCGCTACGATCGGCAGCCCGACGGCTGCCGACACCAATCCCGCGAACGACAGCCTGACGATCACGCCCGACGTGATTGCGGGCGCGGACCTGTCCACCACGCTGACTGACAATCTGGGGCCGGGGCACACGATTGCCTCGGGTGGGACGCTCACTTACTCGGCCGTGGTCAGCAATGCCGGGCCTGATACGACCAGCGCGATCCAGTTGGTCGACCAGCTGCCCCCCGCATCAGATTTCAATTTTGTGTCTGCAAGCGGGACGAATTGGTCCTGTACGCAATCCAGCCAGGTCGTAACCTGCAATTATACGGGCAGTGCATTGGCGGTGCCCGCGACGCTGCCGCCGGTCAACATCACCGGTACGGTCGTCAAGAGCACGACCGGTACTCTCACGAACAATGCCACCGCGTCCGTGACGCTCCTGACGGTGGGCGATCCGGATCTGACCAACAATGCGGCGCCCGCCGTGGTCACGACCGTAACCGCCGGCACCGATCTCAAGGCGACCAAGACGATCAACAATACCAGCGGACCCACGGTGGTGCTGATCGGCACGCCCTCCACGGTCAGGCTCCAGATCGACAATGTCGGACCGCAGACGGTCACGGGCGCGACGATCACCGACGCGATGCCGTCCCAGCTGACGATCCAGACTCCGCTGCCGTCGGGCTGTTCGGCCGTCGGCCAAACGATCACCTGCACCTCCGCTACTATCCTGAGCGGCAGCGAGCAGCATTGGGATATCACGGTCCAGGGCAACACCCTGGGCACGGGGCTGACCAACAGCGCGACCGTCGCGCCGCCGGCGAGCATGACCGATCCGGTCAGCTCCAACAACATGTCGAGCGTGAGCTTCAGCGTACAGAACGCGGCCGCGGACCTCGCGATCAGTAAGACGAAAGGCACGACGCCGATCGCGCCGGACCAGGACATCCACAACGTCATCGTGGTGAAGAACCTCGGGCCATCGATTCTGTCCTATGGCCCGGGCAGCGAAGTCGTCGTCACCGATACGCTCGGACCGGACGAGACGTTCCTGGGCGGAGCCGGCACGGTCAGCAGCGGATGGACCTGCGCGTTCGCGGGCAACGTGGTCACCTGCAAGACGACCACTACCAGCACGCTGAACGTGGGCAGTTCGCTGACGCTCAACCTGACGACGCACAGCAGCCTTACGGCCAACGGCGTCCTCACCAACACCGCTTGCACGGGTTCGACCGCGGGCTCGCTCGCGACGCCGGCGGACACCGATACGGCGAACGACTGCGCCAATGCCTCGGTCCCCGCCAGCACCAGCCAGGCCGATCTCGCGATCGACAAGCAGGTCAGCATCGACAATGCGGCCTATACGCATGGCACGCTGAACGTGCCGGCGGAGGTCGCCCCGACCTTCACTTCGCTCTACGTCAAGCTCGTCGCCACTAACAACGGCCCGAATCCGTCGACCAACGTCAGCGTGACGGATTTGCTGAGCACCTATGGCATCACCAGCTCGACAGGCCATAGCGTCGTGAGCGCGACTGCCGGCTCGGCCGCCTTCGCGGCCAATGGCGATCTCACCTGGACGCTCGGGACGATGGCGTCGGGCGCCAGCGAAACGCTGGTCGTCAAGCTCGATCGTCCATTCAAAACCGCCTACGATGGCTCGAGCGGACCGCAGCCCTACAACAATGCGGCGACGATCGGCGGGGCGGATATTTATGATCCGAACCCGGGGAACAACAGCAGCAGCGCCAGCTATCAGATCCAGCCCCAAGCCGATGTCGCCGTCACGCAGAACGTGATCACGGCCAATCCGGCGCAGGTCGGCGTCGCCTCCACTTACACGTGGAGCGTTGCGAACAACCGCAATTATGCACTCGGCGTCCAGTTCACCGATGATATCGATCTCACGAAGTTCGAGCTTGTCGGCAGTCCGTCGACGACGGCGCCGGGCGGCAGCTGCTCGACCAACACCGTCGGCACCACGGCAACGATCGCCTGTACATTGGGCACACTCTCCGCCGGCAACACATATCAGGTCACCCAGCAGGTGCGGCCGATCTATGATAATGCGGCCAGCTATCCCTTGAGCGTGACCAATACTGCGCACGTCACCACGACCTCGGTCGAGCCAACCGCCGATCTCGCCAACAATCAGCTCGCGCTTACCCACAACATTCTCGCGCCCCAGCTCGACCTCGGCATCACCAATGTCGAGCCCGACGCGACCTACGATCCTCGCGCCTTTGGCGACGACCTCGTCTACGATCTGCACATTTCCAACTTCGGCCCCGCCTCGCGCGCGACCAATGTCATCGTCACCGACACGTTCGCGCCGCCGAGCGGCTATACGTATACGTTCGACGGCTTTGAGGTGAATCCGGCCGGAGCGACGCCGAGCGGCGGTACCAGCCTTGTGGCGGCGCCGAGCGGTGCGTGCGCATTCGCGGCGGGAACCGTCACCTGCAAGATCGACGCGACCGCGTCCGCAACCAATTATCTGGATAAGCTCAAGCAGGTCATCTTCCGCGTGAAGTTCAAGCCGAGCGGCACCACGCCGACCGGCTCCCTCACCTTCACCAACAACGCTCAGGTGATCTCCAACGAGCAGCCGACGACGACCGTCTCGGTCGCCGACGTCAACCTCGCCAACAACAAGGCCTCCCAGAACACGACGGTGCTGCCGGCCACGGATCTTGAGGTCGTGTCGAAGACGCCGCTGATCATTTCGGCCAGCGTCAATCAGCCGATCGGCTTCGATATCGTGATCCGCAACAACGGCGTGTCGGATGCGAGCCAGGTTCTGCTCGCGGACCAGCTTCCCACCGGCTTTGCGCGCAACGCCGGCTTCACAGCGACGGCGACGCCGTCCGGTACCGCCAGCGTGAGCTCGATCAGCTGCACGGGCACGAACCTGATCCAGTGCACGATCAACGGCCTGATCCCCGCCGACGGCTCGCTCATCACGGTGCGCGTGCAGGCGCTTGCCCAATATCCCTATGCCGGTCCGTTCAGCAGCAATGTGGCGGACACGGCGACCATTTCGCCAGGCAAGGATGCGGGCGGCAATCCGCTCAGCGTCGACAATGTTCCGACCAACGATAGCAAGAGCGCCAACGTACAGATCGTCGCCTCCTCGATCGCCGGCACTGTGTTTGTCGACGCCAATCGCGACAACAATGTGGATGCGGGCGAGGGCAAGAGCGGCGTTTCGATCAAGCTGACCGGCACCGACGCCTATGGCAATGTGATCGGCACGTCGCCCACGGTCGTGAAGACCACCGATGCGTCTGGCAATTACCTCTTCTCTGGCCTGCCGCCGGGCACTTACGCGATCGTCGAGACGGATCCCGGCCTGATCGATGGCCTGGAGACCGCGGGCACCGCGGGCGGCACCGTCGACAACAGCGCCTTCGATGCGACCGCGCCGCACAACACGATATCCGCGATCAGCCTCGCGGCGAGCACCGCCGCCACGGGATACAAGTTCCAGGAGATCGCACCTGTGTCGATCTCGGGATCGGTCTATCAGGACAATAACAATAACGGTCAGATGGACGGCGGCGAGCCAGGCCTGCCGCCCGCGGACTTCACGCAAGCGCAGCCGATCCAGCTGACCGGCAACGATCTTTACGGACGACCGGTGACGCTCACGGCCGCGGTCAACGCGAGCGGCGCCTACAGCTTCTCCGGTCTCGCTCCATCCGACGCGGCCGGCTACACGATCACGGAGCTCGTCCAGCCAACCAACTTCGCCGACGGCAAGGACCAGAACGGCGCCGGCAACGTCGTCGCCAATTCGGGCGGACGGACCGCGCCGGAGACGATCCTGGTGGGGCAGGTCCTTCCCGGAGCCACGCTGACGCACCGCGACTTCGGCGAGCTGCAGAGCGCGACGCTGTCCGGCGCGATCTTCCTCGACGCCAACAGCAATGCGGTGAAGGATTCCAGCGAGACCAGTGGCCTCGCCGGCGGCGTGGTCCGGCTGACCGGCACCGATCAGTTCGGCAATGCAGTCGACTGCTCGATCACGACCAACGCGAGCGGAACGTTCAGCTTCCCCAATGCCGCCGACGCCAATGCGGCCTGTCATGTGCTCCAGGGCGGCACCTATACGCTGACCGAGACGCCGCCGACCGGCTTCACCCATGTCGGCGTCTATATCGGCTCGGCAGGCGGCACCGCGGGCTCGGTGAGCGGCACGAATACCGCATCGGTGGGCGTGGGAAATCTGGCCGTGAGCAACATCGTGCTCGGTGCCGGCGCGACCGCGACCAATTACAATTTCGCCGAGAATGGCCAGGGCTTCACCGGCTATGTCTATGTCGACCGCAACAATGATGGCACGCGCCAGGCGGACGAGATCGGCATCGCCGGTGTCACCGTCACCTTGTCCGGCACGACTGCGACCAGCCAGAATGTCTGTGCGCTGATCACCTGCACCGCCACGACCGACGCCGCAGGCAATTTCATCATTCCCAACGTGCCCGGATCGAACGGTACCGGCTACACGCTTACCGAGCAGAGCCAGTCGAGCGCACCGCTGAGCGCTTATGGCGATGGACAGGATGGCGCCGGCACCGTCGGCGGCGTCGCGCACGGCACCGCCGGCAACGACGTGATCAACGGCATCGTGCTCGCAACCGGCGAGCTCGGCACCAACTACCGTTTCGGCGAGCTCGCCTCCACGCTCTCGGGTCACGTCTATGTCGACGTCAACAATGACGGAGCCAAGGGCGGAAGCGAGCCGGGCATCGGCAGCGTCACCATCACGTTATCCGGCACGACCTCAACGGGGGCGGACATCTGCACACAGCGCGCGGCGCTGTCACCCGCGCTGACCTGCACCGCCACGACCGGGACCGATGGCAGCTACAGCTTCGGCGATCTGCCTTCGGGAACCTATTCGATCGTCGAGACTCAGCTGTCCAACTATCTCGACGGCAAGGAGAGCGCGGGCACGCCGGCGGGCACCGTCGACAACAGCGCCTTCGACGCCAGCGCGGGCCACAATACCATTGGGGCGATCACGCTCGGCGCTCACATTAGCGGCGCAAACTACGACTTCGGCGAACTCGGCGTCGTGCTCAACGGCCGCGTCTACAAGGACCCGCAACGCGACGGCGTCGACAGCGGCGGCGAACCTGGAATCGCGAATGTCGCGGTGACGCTAAGCCAGAGCGGGACGACGATCGCCACCACGACCACGGACCCTAACGGCAATTACAGTTTCGTCGGGCTTTCGGCGGGGACCTTCACGGTCACAGAATCCCAGCCGGCCGGCTACGGATCCTCATCGTCCGACGTGGTCACGGTAACCGTCACCGCGGGCCAGACGCGATCGATCGACTTTGGCGACACCGTCTCGACGATCGCGGGCACGGTGTTCGTCGACGGTAACAATGATGGTACCCATCAGGCTGGCGAGCAGCCCATTTCCGGCGTCACGATCGCGCTTACCGGTACTGCCGCCAATGGGGCCTCCGTCAATTTGACCGCGACGACGAACGCCAGCGGCGGCTTCTCGTTCGGCGACCTCCTCGGCGGAACCTATACGCTCAAGGAGACCCAGCCTGCTGCTTATGCGGACGGGAAGGACAGCGCCGGCACCGCCGGCGGGACCGTCGACAATGACCTGATCAGCAACATCGCGCTGACCGGCGGCGTCGATGCCAGCAACTATGCCTTTGGCGAGATCGGGCAGGCGATCACCGGCATCGTCTATGTCGATACCAACCTCAACGGAAAGCAGGATCCGGGTGAGCCCGGGGTGCCCGGTACCACCATCTCGCTTCAGCATGCCGACGGCACGCCGATCACGACTGCGGTGACGGGCTCCGATGGCGGTTACATTTTCCCGGTACCGGGGGCGGGCGACTACCTGGTCGTGGAAACCCAGCCTGCCGGCTACGGCAATGCCGCGGAGCATGGCGACAATCGCGCCACCGTGACGGTGGGCACGTCCACTCCGCCGCAGGTCAATTTCGGCGAGCGGCTGGGTACCCTCTCGGGGCTGGTCTACAATGACAGCAACCAGAACGGCCGGCGCGACGCGACCGAGCCTGCGATCCCGGGCGTGCTGGTCACGCTCAAGGGAACCGACGCAACGGGTCAGCCGGTCTCGCGTACCTCGACCACGGGCAAGGACGGCGTCTTCAGCTTCCCCAACGTAGCGGGCGGGACTTACTCGCTGATCGAGACGCAGCCGGCCGACTATCAAGACGGCATCGACACGCCCGGCACTGGCGGCGGCAGCGCCGCGCCCACGCCTGGCGACACGATCTCCGGCATCGTCATGACGGCTGCCCAGGACGCGACCGGATATCTGTTCGGCGAGCATGGCCAGGGTGCCGAGCTGTCCGGCAGCGTCTGGTACGACATCAACCATAACGGCGTTCGCGATCCTAACGAGCAAGGCAAGCCGGATTGGTCGGTCCAGCTTTTTCTCGACGATGTGCCGGTTGCGAGCACGACCACCGATGCCAGCGGACAGTATAAGTTCACCAATCTGGCGCCTGGATCGGGTTATGCTTTGCTGTTCCGCGAACCCACCAGCCAGGCCGCATTCGGCAGTGCACGCCCGAACGAGACCGGTTTGCCCGCCTCCGATGGCGTGGTTTCGAACGGCAACCCCGCGGGCGCGGCTTTCACCGATGGCCAACTGCACGAACTGACCCTGCTGCCGGGCGCGAACGTGCAGCAGCAATCGCTGCCGCTCGACCCGGCCGGCGTGGTCTATGATTCGGTGACGCGCCAGGTCGTCCCGGGAGCGATCGTCAGCATCAGCGGGCCGAGCGGGTTCGACCCTGCGACGCAGCTGCTCGGCGGCGCGATCAATGCGGTGCAGAAGGTCGGGGTAGACGGCTTCTACCAATTCCTGCTGCTGCCGGGCGCGCCCAACGGCACCTATACGCTCGCGGTCAAGCCGCCCGTCGGCGGTGGCTACAACCCGGTCACGCCGTCCACCCGCATTCCGCCCTGCGGCACCACGCTCACGGTCGGATCGACTCCCGATCCGCTGCTCATCTCCAGCTATGATGGGGCGCCCCCGGCCGATGCGGCCACGGGTTGCACCGTCGGTACGGCATCCACCGCTTATTATCTGAGCTTCGCGCTGACGGCGGGCGTCTCGGCCAACGTGGTCAACAACAACCTGCCGATCGATCCGATCCTGAAGGGTGCGCTCGTCGTCACGAAGACCACGCCGATGCGGGATGCGACCCGCGGCGGCCTGGTCCCCTACACCATTACCGCGCGGAACGTGATCGGCGGCACCATTCCGAACATCTCGATCGTCGACCAGGTGCCGGCGGGCTTCCGCTATCGCACCGGCAGCGCAAGACTGAACGGCGTGCCCGTCACGCCCGTTGAGACCGGCCGCTTGCTCACGTTCCCGCCCGTCACCTTCGCCGCGGACGAGACCAAGAAGGTCGACCTCATACTCACCGTTGGCGCGGGCGTGGGTGACGGCGAGCATGTCAATCAGGCCTGGGCAGTGAACGCCAGCGTCAACTCGATCGTGTCGAACGTCGCCGAAGCGACGGTGCGGATCGAACCCGATGCGGACTTCGACTGCACCGATATCCTGGGCAAGGTTTTCGACGACCGGAATGGCAACGGCGTCGAAGATGAAGGCGAGCCGGGGCTGCCGGGTGTGCGCGTGGTCACGGTCGCGGGCGACCTGATCACCACCGACCGCGAGGGCCGCTATCACATCACCTGCCCGATGATCCCCAACGCGGATCGCGGTTCGAACTTCATACTCAAGCTCGATCCGCGCACGCTGCCGACCGGCTACCGCCTCACCACCGAGAATCCGGAAACGGTGCGGCTGACACAGGGCAAGTTCGTCAAGCTGAACTTCGGTGCGGCGCTGCTGCGCGTGGTCAGGCTCGACGTGCAGGACGCGGTGTTCAAGGGCGGGGATATCGCGCCGGATTACCTCACGAAGGTGCACGACCTGATCCGAACCCTCGAGGGACAGCCTTCGGTGCTGCGCATCACCTACATCCCGCGCGGCGAGGACAAGAAGCTGGTGCATGCGCGGGTCGCGAAGCTCAGGGCCCTGATCGAACATGAATGGAGTGAAAAATCGCGCCGGTGCCGATTGATCATCGAGACGGAGGAAACCTGGTGAGCCGCCATCTTGCCCTCCTTGCGCTCGGCCTTTCGCCAATTGCGCTCGCCGCAGCCCAGGCTGCCGATCAGAAAACCGATCCATGCGGTCCCAAGACGTGCCAGCGCCGGCCCGCCGACAGCGCGGTCGAGCCGACGCCGATCGCCGCGAACCTGGAGCAGGGCGGCGCTTACGATCCGTTCCGCGTGACGGTCGACGGCCAGACGCCCGCAGGCGCATGGCCTGTGGACGGCGATGTGCAGCGTGCGACCGACAAGAGGCTCGCCGCCGACAAGATCCAGGTCCAGGTGACCACGCTCCATGCGCAGCCGATGCTGAGCGTCGTGCCAGATGCACCCGCGGCCGCTCCCGGAGGCACGATCGCCTTCCACACGATGAGCAATTATGGCGCCTTCATCGCGCGTGCCGAGCTTCGCATCTTCCCCGCGAACATGTCGACCGAGGGCGCGCCGATGGCCACCGTCCCGGTTACGCTAGGCAAGATTGCATTGTGGCAGGCTGACGCGACCCCGCAGACGCTACGCGTCGTGCTGCGCGTCTATGACGCCGCCGGTCATTTCGACGAGACGGCGCCGCAGGAAATCGCGATCATCGCGGCGCCGCCCGTGCGGCGCGACCTGCGTGACGGCCCTTCCTTCGACAACCAGCGCACCATTGCCAACATCGCTGTCCAGGGCGCCGAAGTGACGATCAGCGGCGACGCGGGCGTCGGGTCGGCGGTCGAGGCGTTCGGCATCGCCACGCCAGTGGACAAAGGCGGCCGCTTCGTTGTCCAGCAGATCGTGCCCCAGAAGACCAAAGAGGTGACGGTCACCGTCGCTCCGCGGAGCGGCCCACCCCAAAGCTATACGCGCGCGCTCAACGTGCCGTGGGACGACAATTTCCTGGTCGCCATCGCGGACCTGACCGCGGGCCACCGGAGCATGAATCAGGCAACGATCGATCTGGAAGGGATCGACCGGGCGGACGCGCGCAAGAATTTCGCCGACGGCCGCTTCGCCTTCTATTGGAAGGGGCAGTTCGCGCATCAATGGCACCTGACCGCGGCTGCGGACACTGGCGAACACCCGATCGACGACCTGTTCGACAGCTTCCTGAAAAAGGACAGCCGCGCCTTTCTGCGCCGGCTCGATCCCGAGCTCCATTATCCCACTTATGGTGACGATTCGACGCTGGTCCAGGACGCGCCGACCTATGGCCGCTTCTACCTGCGCGCCGAAGACAGAAATACCGAAGCCATGTGGGGCAATTTCCACACCGAGCTCACCGGCACCGACCTGATCCGCTACAGCCGCGCGCTTTATGGCGCCGGATTGAAATGGCATGACGGCAGCACCGCCGATGGCCAGCACAAGACCGAGGTTAACGGCTTCGCAGCGGATCCCGGCACGATCGACAGCCGTGAAGAATTCGCCTCGACCGGCGGCTCGGTTTACTACTTGCACAACCAGGACATTTCCCAAGGGTCCGAGCGCGTTTTCATGGAGGTGCGCGACCGCGATTCCGGCATCGTGCTTGAGCGCCAGGAACTGATCGAAGCGCGCGATTACGACATGAACTATATCCAGGGCAGGATCCTGCTCCGGAACCCGCTGCCGATCGTCGCGGACACATCTTTGTTCGTCCACAATTCGAGCCTTGCCGGTAATCCGGTGTGGCTCGTCACCAACTACGAATATACGCCCGGCCTGACCCGCCCGAGCGCGCTCACTTATGGCGGGCGTGCGCAACAATGGCTGGGCGGTCACGTCCGCGTCGGGGTGACCGGCTACCGGCAGGGTGAGGACCAGTCGCGCCAGACGCTCTACGGGACCGATCTGCTGCTGCGGTACAAGCCCGGCACCTATGTTCGGGGTGAGTTCGCGCGGTCCGACGGGCAGGGTACGGGGACGCTCTTCTCTTCGACCGGCGGCTATGATTTCACGCAGGTGAACGCCGCCGATCGCGGCGGCTCGAACGCGTTCGTGCTGGAAGGCGCGGCCGCGCTGGACGAGTTGACCAAATCGCTGCACGGCAATGTCACCGGCTATTATCGCCGGCGCGAGGCCGGCTATTCGGGGCCGGGCGAGCTGACCTTCGGCGAGGCGATCGACCAATATGGCGGCACCGCGAACATCCCGATTGGCACGGTCGGCACTTTCAAGGCCAAGGCCGATATCACGCAAGGCGATCTGACCAGCCGCAAGGCGGTCGAGGCGGGGTTGACGCACGACCTCGGCAGGGGCTGGTACGGCAGTATCGGCCTGCGCGCCGACGATCAGGGTTCGGGCCAGGCGACCGCCTACACCCCCTTCTCCGCCCCCAACACGCTGCAAGGCCAACGCACGGACGCAGCCGTGTCGGTGGGCTACCATCACGTGCCCAACCCGCCTGCCAAGACGCAGGACGGGCCGCAGCTGCCCTATGACGACCACGCATGGTCGGCGTCCGTCTTCGCCCAGAAGACGCTCGAGCGTGACGGCGGACGCCTGTCGAACGACCGGGTCGGCGTCGCGGGCGATTTCGCGGTCAACCAGCGCCTGACGCTGGGCGGCGAAGTGTCGGAGGGCGACCAGGGGATCGGCGCCAACGCCAAGGCCAATTACCAGATGAGCGACCGCGGTTCGCTCTATTTGACCTACCAGCTCGATTCCGAAAATCCCGATGCCTTCAACACCGGGCGGCTCGGGCGGCTGACGGGCGGCACGAAATACCGCTTCCGCGATTCGATCAACGTCTTCGCCGAGGAACGGTATGAATATGGCGCCGGCCCGACCGGCTTCACCCAGGCCTATGGCGCCGATTTCGCGCCGTGGGAGGGGTGGAGCGTCGGCGGCAAGTTCGAGGCCGGCAAGCTCGGCGATGCGCTCGGCGGCGCGATCAAGCGCGACGTCGTCTCGGGCACGGTCGGCTACACCAACAAGACGATCCGCTGGTCGAGCGCGCTCGAATATCGGACTGAGGACAGTTCCAGCCTTGGCGATCGCAAGACCTGGGCGGCGCGCAACCTCGTCACCTGGCAGGAAAGCGAGGCGTTGCGCATCTTCGGCAAAGCCAATCTGTCGGTGTCGAATGGAACTGGAGGCGCGAACGGCCTCGACGCGGATTATTACGAAATCTCGCTCGCAGCCGCCTATCGGCCGGTCTGGAACGACAAGCTCAACCTGCTCGCCAAGCTGACCTATCTCGACGACCTGCCATCACCGGCGCAGGTGACCGCCTATAATCTGCCGATCGATTATGCCCAGCGCAGCAAGATCGGTGCGATCGACGCCACCTACCAATTGACGCCGCGCCTCGCGGTCGGCGGCAAGGTCGCGGTGCGGATCGGCGAACTGCGCATGTCGCGCGACGACAGCCAACCCTGGTTCGACAGCAAGGCGATTTTCTGGGCGGCGCGTGCGGATTATGAAGTGGTGCGCCGCTGGGATGCGGTGATCGAGATGCGCAAGCTTTCCGTGACCACGGCGCAAGACAGCCAATTGGGTGCGCTTGTCGCGCTGTACCGGCATTTCGGCAAAAATGTGAAGGCCGGCGTCGGCTACAATTTTACTGACTATTCGGATGATCTGTCGGACCTATCACATCGCAATCATGGCTTTTTCTTCAACGTCATCGGCAAATTTTGAATCGGGAGATTCCGGCCGGCAAGAGATCCCTTGCCAAGCATCTCTTGCCGTCCTCCACGGCTGAATCAAACGGACGGTGGTGGTATCTCTCTCCGGCGGGGGCTCTGTCGCTGGCCAAACGCCCTCGACCTCCGTCAGAATGGGAGGGGCCCGCCGTCAGCCGTTATTATGATGGTAGAGCCCGAAGGCGATGAAGCCGGTGGCAGCGAACAGCAGGAACCAGCCGAAGCGGGCGGCCTCCCGATAGCGCTGCTTGCCGCCGTAGAGGCCGAGCCACAGCAAGGCGACCACCATCAGGCTTCCGCCCGCAAAGAGCGCGAGATCCTTGATCGTCAGCCCGGTCGAACTTTGCAGCCACGCCTTCAGGTCCTGGAGCCATGTCGTCAGCGTAGTGAGCAAATGCACCATGATCGGGTGCGCTATCGCATCGGAGCCGGCACGCCAAGCGCGCGGCGGCGGCCAAGCTGCGGGCGGCTGCCTAGCCCTGCCAGACCTTGACCACCGCGTCGCGTTCGGGCCTGGGGCGTTCCTCCAAGTCGCGGGTTGGCGTGCCGAGGAACAGGAAGCCGGCGATGCGCTCGCCCGACTGGCCGAAGGCATCGCGCACGATGTCCGAATAAGCTGCCCATCCGGTCAGCCATCCACCGGCCAATCCCTCGGCATGCGCTGCGATCAGCAGGTTCATGCACGCCGCACCCGCCGACAATTGCTGCTCCCACACCGGGATATGGCTGGCATGCGCCGGTGCCGAGAGCGCGACGACCAGCGCCGGCGCCTGATAGGCGAACTGGCGCACCGCCTCCATTTCGACCTTGCCGGCTTCGGGCCGTTCTGCGCGGTAGGCGCGTTCGAGCACCGCATGGAAGGCGTCGCGCCTGTCTGCGGGCACGATCACGAACCGCCAGGGCGCAAGCTTGCCATGATCGGGCGTGCGCGTCGCCGCCGCCAGGATACGGTCCAGTTGCGCGGGACTGGGGCCGGGCGTGCCCAGGTCGCGCGGCTTGCCGGAGCGGCGCGTGGCCATAAGCGCGGCGGGGGAGGAAAGGTCGTTGAACATGGCTGCGCGCCTAGCAGGGACGCGCGGCGGAGAGAATATCCGGCACGACGCTCCTGAAGCCGGATTTTCTGCGTAATGGGTTGCGCAACAATCTTCTTCCCACGCGCAATTTTCGAGCTAGTCTCCACGGCCATGCCGCGCCTCCAGGCGCCACAAGAAAGATCAAGGTCCGCATGGAGACCCCCACCGACGCTTCGCCCGCTCAGCCGGATATCAGCCACGTCAATCCTTGGGCCGGGCGCACCTGGCTCGGGCATCCCAGCCAGCTCGCCAGGCTTTTCTCGATCGAGATGTGGGAGCGGTTCGGCTTCTACGGCATGCGGGCTTTGCTCGTATTATATCTCACCAAGCATTTCCTGCTGGCCGATCACGAAGCGAATGGCGTGGTCGGCGGCTATCTCAGCCTGGTGTATCTGACGCCGGTGGTGGGCGGCCTGCTCGCCGATCGCTATCTCGGCTCGAAACGCGCGGTGAAGTTCGGCGCGCTCGTCATGGCAGCAGGCTATTTCCTGCTTTGCTTCGGCGGAGACCAGGCCAAGCCCTATGCGACGATTCAGGGCCAGCGTTACGACGTAGCCCAGGCCCAGGCCGCTTCGCCGATGGGCGATCCCGGCAGCCAGACCGTCACTATCAACGGCCAGGACCTCACCTTGCACGGCCTGCCCGATGGATCGGTCCAGCTGCTTGAGGGCGACGGTCAAGTCGCTCGCACCGTTTCGGCCGGCGATTTCAAGCCCGGTGCGGTTCGCTCGCCGTTCCACGTCGCCTTATTGCTGTTCGGGCTCAGCCTGGTCGTGGTCGGCAACGGCTTCTTCAAGCCCAATATCTCGACCGTCGTCGGCACACTCTACAAGCCGGGTGACCGGCGCCGCGATGCCGGCTTCACCATCTTCTATGCCGGCATCAATATTGGCTCAGTCCTTGGCCAGGCCATGTGCCCCTTCCTCGTCGACCATTTCGGCTGGTGGGCCGGGTTCCTGATCGTCTCGGCGGTGCTATTGATCTCTTATGTGCTGTTGCAGTTCGATGGTGGCCGGCTTGCCGGCTATGGCGAGCCTCCAGTGCAGACGGGGCGCGATCGTGCGCCCGTAATCTATCTGCTCTCGCTCGCCTCCGCAGCGATCTTCTGGCTGATATTCAGCAACGTGATGGCCACGCCGGCGGCGGAGCCCGGGGCAGGTGTGGTTGGCTACCTGATCGCGACGCCGATGCTCGGCAAGGCTTTGCTGCTTTTCTTCCTCACGGCCGTGATCGGCATTCCCATTTGGGCGTGGCGGACAGGAAGCAAGGTCGAGTTTCAGATGATGCTCGCTGCGATCCTGCTGGTCATATTCAATGTCACGTTCTGGGCGCTGTTCGAGCAGGCGGCATCGTCACTGACCCTGTTCGCGGACCGTAATACCACGCTCGAATTGTTCGGCTTCCACATGTCGGCGGCGGCGACGCAGCAGTTCAACCCGCTGGTGGTGGTCCTGTTTTCACCGGTTATGGGCTGGCTCTGGATCAGCCTGGCCAAGCGCGGATGGGAGCCGTCGATCCAGGTCAAGTTCGCGCTTGCGCTGGTGCTTGTCGGGCTCGGTTTCATTGTGCTGCCCTGGGCCGGTTCGACCGCGGATGCGTCTTTCCGCATTTCGCTTTGGTGGCTGGTTTTGACCTACTTCCTTCATTCCATCGCCGAATTGTGCATCTCGCCGGTCGGGCTTTCGATGATCACCAAATTGTCGATCGCGCGCATCGTCGGGATGATGATGGGCGTGTGGTTCCTGTCGATCTCGGTCGGCGAATATCTCGCCGGCGCGGCGGCGCAGATGGCGTCGGTCAAGACGGTCGGCGGCCAGATCACCAATCCCGAACTCAGCCTCCAAACCTACCTGGGTATGTTCTGGACGGGCGGGCTGATGACGATCGGCGCGGGTGTGGTGCTGTTGGTGATTTCGCCGTTGCTCAGGAAACTGATGCACGGCGTGGATTGAGAAACGGACGGTCGTCTCCCCGGCGGCCGTCAATGAGGGGGAAATGATGTCCCGAAAATCAGTGGCGCTCGGCGCTCTGCTCCTGCTGGCCGGCTGCGCCGAAAATGCCCCGCCTCGCTCGGCAAGCGCGACGCCGTCAGGTGAGCGCGTGATCGAGCCGTGGAAGACAGACCCTTTCCCCTCGACCTATCATGCCTATCCCGGCGCGCCGACGCTCATCACCAATGTCACCATCTACGACGGCGAGGGCGGACGAATCGACGGCGGCTCGGTGTGGTTCGCGGACGGCAAGGTCCAGGCGGTCGGGCGCAATCTTTCCGCGCCGGCGGGCGCTGTCGTGCTCGACGGCACGGGCAAATGGGTCACGCCAGGCGTGATCGACGTGCACAGCCATCTCGGCGATTATCCCTCCCCCGCGGTCAAGGCTCTGTCCGACGGCAACGAGGCAACCAGCCCGACCACGCCCGAAGTCTGGGCCGAACATAGCGTCTGGCCGCAGGATCCGGGCTTCAGCCGCGCGCTTGCCAATGGCGGCGTGACCACGCTGCAGATACTGCCGGGCTCGGCCAATCTGATGGGCGGTCGCTCGGTGGTCGTGAAGAATGTCTATGCGCGCACGACGCAGGGCATGAAATTCCCCGGCGCGCCTTACGGCTTCAAGATGGCGTGCGGCGAGAATCCCAAGCGCGTCTACGGCGCCAAGGGGCGCGAGCCCTCGACCCGCATGGGCAATATCGCGGTGGATCGCGAGACCTGGCAGCAGGCAGTCGAATATAAGCGCCGCTGGGACAAATATGAGAAAGAGGGCGGCGATCCGCCCGCGCGCAATCTCGGCATGGATACGCTAGCCGGCGTGCTCGACGGCAAGATCCTCGTCCACAACCATTGCTATCGCGCCGACGAGATGGCCAACGTGATCGATATGTCGAAGGAGTTCGGCTACCACGTCACCGCCTTCCACCACGGTGTCGAGGCCTACAAGATCGCCGATCTGCTCAAGGCTAACGACATTTGCGCGGTCGTTTGGGCCGATTGGTACGGGTTCAAGATGGAAAGCTATGACGGGATTCCGGAGAATCTCGCGATCCTGCAGAAGACCGGCACCTGCGCAATGATCCACTCGGATGACGAGAACGGCATTCAGCGCCTCAACCAGGAAGTCGCCAAGGCACAAGCCGCCGGCCGCCGTGCGGGCATCATGATCCCCGACGAAGTGGCGTGGGAATGGCTGTCCTATAATCCCGCGAGGGCGCTCGGCATCGCCGAGAAGACGGGCAGCCTCAAGCCCGGCAAGATGGCGGACGTGGTACTGTGGAACGGCAATCCGCTGAGCGTCTACACCCGCCCCGACAAGGTCTGGATCGACGGCGCTTTGCTCTACGACGCGCACGATCCCAAACGACGGCCGGTCTCCGATTTCGAACTCGGCCAGCCCGGCGAAGGAGACGTGAAATGAAGCGGCTTCTTTTATGCGCGGCCGCCCTGCTGTGCGGTACGGCTCATGCGGAAACGATCGCGATCACCGGCGGCATGGTCGCGATCGGCGATGGGTCGCAGCCCATCCCCAACGGGACGGTCGTAATCCGTGACGGACACGTGGTCGCCGCCGGCGCCAATGTCGCGGTGCCCGCTGGCGCGCGCGTCGTCGATGCGCAGGGCAGGTGGGTTGCGGCTGGTCTCGTCGCGGGCTTCACCAGCGAGGGCATCGTCGACGGCGAAGGTATTGAAGAGACTTATGACGGCGCGGCCGGCAAATCGGTGTTCAACGCCGCGATCGACGTATCGACCGCGATCAATCCCACCAACCAGTCGATCGCGGTCGATCGCACCTGGGGCGTGACTCGCGCGGTGGTTTCGCCCGAGGCCAATAACAGCGTGTTCGCCGGCCAGGGGGCGGTGATCGATACCGGCGCGGACGATGCGCCCGTCACCAAAGCGCGCGCCTTCCAATATGCCGAGCTGGGCGAGGATGGCGCGAGCCATATCGGCAGCCGCCCTGCCTCCTACGTCATGCTGCACGATGCGCTCGCCGCGGCCCGATCGGCATCGCGCGGCGGTGACAGCAAGGACGCGCTGATCACGCGCGCCGATGCGGCGGCTTTGCTGCCGGTGGTCGAAGGGCGCATGCCGCTCGTCATCCATGTCGAGCGCGCGAGCGACATATTGCAGGTCCTCTCGCTCAAGCAGACCTATCCCAATCTCAAGCTCGTGCTGCTCGGCGCCGCGGAAGGCTGGATGGTCGCGCCGAAGATCGCCGCCGCACACGTCCCGGTGATTGCTGCCGCGCTCGCCGACCTGCCGGAGGCGTTCGAGCGTACCGCCGCCACAGAATCCAATGTCGGACGCATGGAGCAGGCCGGCGTCACCGTGGCCATCTCCACGGTCGACGTCGCGACCGAAGGTGGGCAGCGCAATCTGCGCCAATATGCCGGGAACCTTGTCGGCATCTCGCGCGTGCCCGGCATGACCGGGCTCGATTGGGGCGCGGCCTTCGCCACCATCACCTCGCACCCAGCGGCGGCGCTGGGGCTGGATGGCGAGATCGGTTCGCTCCGCCCCGGCCGCCGCGCCGACGTCGTGATTTGGGACGGCGACCCGCTCGAACTGTCCTCGGCGCCGCTCGCGGTATGGATCGACGGCGTGGCGCAACCGATGACCAGCCGGCAGACGCGACTGAGGGACCGCTACCTCAACCCGCAAGAGGGTGCGTTGCCAAAGGCATACGAGCACTAGGCTTCTATCTTCCTGTATCTTCCTGCTTCACTGATCTGGGGAGCATCCAGCCCATCGCGGTGGGCTGGACGGTTCGACCGGCCGTTCATCGCCCCGTAAGGCGACTCGGCCTAATAGCGCCTTTGCGGACCGGGCCCCTCTGGCGGCGGCTTTCCCAAGCCCCGTGATGTCGGACCGCATCGAGCGCGCTCGGTGCAGGTTCGGATTGACCCTCACGGTCCCCCCTCCCAGCCCCGGCGTCTCGATCGAAGCAACTTCGATGGAGGACTTTATGAACGCGCTTATCGAGCGCCTGATCGCGACCCACCGGATGCTCAACCGGGAAATCCGGCGTGAGCTGGGCCGCCGTATCCCCGATCATCTCCGCCTGACGCGGCTCAAGAAGCAGCGACTCGCGGTCAAGGACCAGCTCTTCCGGCATGTGCCCGAGGCTGCCGAGCTGCGCCGCCTGGCGCGTAAACTGCTCAAGCGCTTCCGGCCGGCTTCGACCCGGCCCGCGCGGATGGGAGCCTGAATCATGGACAATATCTGGCAGACCAAGCCGTCACGCGCGGCCGAGATCATCCAATATGATGCCGGGCTCAAGCGCCACATGGTCGGCATCTACCGCATCATGGCGCTGGGGCTGGTCGTCACCGGAGCGGTCGCGTTCGGCGTCGCGCACACGCCCGCGCTCGCGGCCGCGATCTTCGGCACGCCGCTCAAATGGGTGGCGATACTCGCCCCGCTTGCCTTCGTGATGTTCTTCACATTCCGGATCGAGCGGATGACCACCAACGGCGCGCGGGCCGCTTTTTACGGCTTTTCCGCGCTGATGGGCGTGTCGCTCGCCAGCCTTTTCCTGATCTTCACGGGAATCAGCATCGCGCAGACATTCCTGATCGCGGCGACCATGTTCGGCGCGATCAGCCTGTGGGGCTACACCACCAACCGCGACATCAGTTCGTGGGGCAGCTTCCTGATGATGGGCGTGATCGGCGTGGTCGTGGCGTCATTGGTGAACATCTTCCTCGGCTCCACCACCTTGCACCTGATCGTGTCGCTGGTGGGCGTGGCGGTGTTCATCGGCCTGACCGCGTGGGACACGCAGCGCGCGAAGTCCGAATATCTCGCCTTCGCGGGCACGCAGGCGGCCGAGAAGCTCCAGGTGATGAGCGCGTTGGGCCTGTATCTCAACCTGATCAACCTGGTTCAGCTGCTGCTGACCTTCACCGGGCAGCAGCGCAATTGAGCGGGAAGGCGCTGGCGGGAGACCGCTGGCGCCAACCTGTTGGATCGCCGCCCTTTGCCACCCGCCCCCGATCCGCTGTAAGAGCGCGGCCTTGGCAACGGACGGGTTTCGATGGCACGCAAATATTTCGGTACCGATGGCATTCGCGGGCGCACCAACGAAGGCGCGATGACCGCCGAGATCGCGATGAAGGTCGGCCAGGCGGCCGGTGCTTATTTCGTGCGCGGCAAGCATCGCCATCGCGTGCTGATCGGCAAGGATACGCGGCTTTCGGGCTATATGATGGAGAGCGCGCTGACCGCGGGCTTCACCAGCGTTGGCATGGACGTGGTGCTGGTCGGGCCGATGCCCACGCCCGCGGTGGCGATGCTGACCAAGTCGATGCGTGCCGATCTCGGCGTGATGATCTCCGCCAGCCACAATCCTTATGTCGACAACGGCATCAAATTGTTCGGGCCCGATGGCTACAAGCTTTCGGACGAGACCGAGGCGAAGATCGAGAAAGCGATTGACGGCAAAGTCGCGCTCGCCCCGGCCGAGCAGATCGGCCGCGCGCGGCGCGTCGACGATGCGCAGGGGCGCTACATCTCGATCGCCAAATCGACCTTCCCCGATCGCCTCAGCCTCGACGGGCTGCGCATCGTGATCGATTGCGCGAACGGCGCCGCGTACAAGGTCGCGCCTGATGCCTTGTGGGAGCTGGGCGCGGAGTTGATCGCGATCGGCGTCACGCCCAACGGCACCAATGTCAACGACAAGGTCGGATCGACCGCGCCCGCGGCGCTCCAGGCCAAGGTGGTCGAGACGCGCGCCGATCTCGGCATCGCGCTCGACGGCGACGCCGATCGGCTGATCGTGGTCGATGACAAGGGCCAGATCGTCGACGGCGACCAGCTGATGGCGCTGATCGCGCTCTCCGCCGCGCGCGACAAGACGCTCAAGGGCGACGGCATCGTCGCGACCGTGATGTCCAATCTCGGGCTCGAACGCTTCTTGTGGGGGCAGGGCATCTCGCTCCACCGGACACCCGTGGGCGACCGCTATGTGGTCGAGGCGATGCGCGCGGGCGGCTATAATATCGGCGGCGAGCAATCGGGGCATATCGTGCTGTCCGATTACGCCACCACCGGCGACGGGCTGATAGCGTCGCTGCAGGTGCTGGCGGCCCTGGTCGAAAGCGGCAAGCCCGCGCATGAATTGCTCAAATTGTTCGATCCGCTGCCGCAGCTGCTCAAGAATGTCCGCTTCACCGGCGGCCGCCCGCTGGAGGACGAGAAGGTTAAGAAGGTCATCGCCGAGGCGGAGCGCGAGCTTGACGGCAAAGGCCGCCTCGTCATCCGCAAATCCGGCACCGAGCCGCTGATCCGCGTCATGGCCGAGGGCGAGGACGAGGCGCAGGTCAATGCGGTGGTCGACCGGATCTGCGACGCGGTCAAAAAGGCGGCGTGACCCTTCCGCGCATACTCTCGATCGCGGGATCGGATTCGGGCGGTGGGGCGGGCATTCAGGCCGACATCAAGGCGATCACCATGTTCGGCGGCCATGCGATGACCGCCGTGACCGCGATCACCGCGCAGAACACGCTGGGGGTGAACCAGATCATGCCCGTGCCGGCCGATCTGGTGCTGGCGCAGATCGAGGCAGTGATCGGCGATATCGGCGTCGATGCGGTCAAGATCGGGATGATCGGATCGGCCGAGACGGTAAGCGCGATCGCCAATTTCTTCGCTCCCTGCCCTCCCCCGCAAGAGGGGAGGGAGCTATCGGTGGTCTTCGACCCCGTCATGGTCGCGACCTCAGGCGCGGTCCTTGCCGACCGAGTCACCATCACCGCCTTCGAACGATTGATAGCCGTCGCGACCTTGATCACACCCAATGCACCCGAGCTGGCCGCGCTGACCGGTCTCGCGGTCGACGATGAAGCGCACCTCGAACGCGCCGCGCGCGCATTGGCGGAACAATATGATATCGCCGTGCTCGCCAAGGGCGGGCATCTTCCTGGCGAGACGCTTACCGACCTGCTGATTGATCGCGACGGCGCCGTCACGCGCTGGACGAGCACGCGGATCGGGACGCGCCACAGCCATGGTACCGGCTGTACTCTGTCGAGCGCGATCGCGACCGGGCTGGCCTGGGGGCGTCCGTTGCCGGAGGCAATCGAGACCGCTCGCTCCTATGTCCGCGCGGCGATGCTGGCAGCACCTGGCCTGGGCCATGGCAACGGGCCGATGGGGCATGGATTGGGGGGCGTCCATTTTGCGCCGCCCGAGGCGGAATAAGCGGCCCGCGCTCTGGTCATCGCGCGCGCCCGCTGGCAATAGACCGGCAAAAGCGAGGATCCGCCCGTGCATCTCAAGCCCATATTTTCCCTGCTCGCCGCATCGATCGCATTGGCGAGCCCCGCTTCGGCGGCCGGTTCGTGGGTCCGTACGTGGGAGGCGCCTCCTGTCGATGTCACCACCGCCTGGCCGGGTCATCCGATCGTCCCGATGTCTGACGTGACCTTCCGCATGGTCGCGCGCGTCAGCGCGGGCGGCAGCAGCATACGGCTGCGCCTGTCGAACGAACGCACCGATGCCCCCATGCCGATCGGCGCGGTCCATGTTGCGTTGGCAGCGCCGGACGGCACGCCGCGTCCTGGAACCGATCGGGTCGTAACCTTCGCGGGTCTGAGCGCGCCCACCATTCCGCCTTTCGCGCCGCTGGAGAGTGATCCGGTCGCATTGGCGGTCCCGCCGCTATCGAAACTCGTGGTCAGCATTCATGTGCCGGGCGAGGCCACATGGGTGACGGTTCATTCGCTCGGCGTTTCGACCACGCAGATCGTGCCCGGAGACCAGACCGCCGCGACGGCGCTTTCCGGCGGCCGCACGACGGCCGAGCGTTATATCCTCAGCGGGATCGACGTCTCGGGCGGGCCGGCGACCGGCACGATCGTCACGCTCGGCGATTCGATCACGGACGGCGCGGCATCCACCACGGACCAAAATCACCGCTGGCCCGATATCCTCACGGAACGGCTCAACCATGCCGGGATCAAGCGTTTCGCGGTGGCCAATGCCGGTATTTCAGGCAACCGCCTGCTGCTCACCGGTGCCGGGCCGGCGGCGCTGGCGCGCTTCGACCGCGACGTGTTGTCTGCGCCGGGCGCGCGCTATCTGATCGTGCTGGAAGGCGTCAACGATATCGGCGCAGCCAAGAATTCGCCTGCGAGCGCGCCGCGGGCTGTGGATGTCATCGCCGCCTACCGCCAGATCATCGCGCGCGCGCATGCGCATGGCATCAAGGTCTATGGTGCGACGATCCTGCCCTACAAGGGAGCCGGCTATTGGTCGGAGGCGGGCGAGGCGATACGCCAGACCGTCAACAGCTGGATCCGCACGCCCGGAAATTTCGATGCGATGATCGATCTCGACCATGCGGTTGCGGACAAGGCCGATCCGCTGACGATGGCGGCCACCTTCGACAGCGGCGATCATCTCCATCCCAGGGATGCTGGCTACAAGGCGATGGCCGAAGCGATCGACCTCAAATTGTTCCGATAAGGGAGGCCGCGTCCGTTTGAACGGCGCCTGACATGGTCAGTCGCAATCGGGCGGAGGCGGATCGCCTCGCAGCGCAAGCGGCGGCGATCCGTCGCCGAAGTCGGCGCCGTTGATATAATCGCGCCATAGCATGAAGAGCGTGGCCATCGTCGCCGGGCCGACGAACAGGCCGAGCAGGCCCAGGCTCTCGACTCCGCCAAGGATGCCGATCAGCACCCACAGGAAGGGCAGACGGGTCGATCCGCCGATCAGCACGGGGCGCACGAAATGGTCGGCAATCCCGACCACGACCATACCGATCGCGAAGACCGCGACCGCCCAGCCGACCGCACCCTGGCCGATCAGCATGAGGCTCGCGATGCCGAACATCACCGCCGCGCCGAAGGGAATCATCGCCGCGACCGCGGTCAACAGCCCGAGCAGGATCGGATGGGGTACCCCCGAGACGAGATAGACGATCGCCATCACCGCGCCCTCGCCGATGCCTACCAATACGAGCCCGTCGATCGTGCCGCGCACCGAACGGATCAATTGCGCGCCGATCCGGTCGCCGCAATTGCCGAGCAGGCGGCGCCCTCCTGCCTGGAGATGCTCGACGAAGCTGTCGCGTTCGCGCAGCAGGAAGAAGAGCGCGATCAAGGTGAAGGCGAACACCACCGAACGCCGGATCAGATTGCGTCCGACGATCGCCGAATTGCCGCCGAGCAAAGTCCCCTGGACGCGGTCGAGCTGCAGCGCCGTACCCTCCGGCGTGGCGAGATTATTCTGCCACCAGTTCGAAATCTCGCTGGCGAACGGCATATGCTGCACCCATTCTGGCTGTGCGAGGCCGTTGGCGCGCGCGTCCGCCAGCCAGGCGACCACGGTGCGCGCCTCGCGCGCCGCCTCGACCACCGCGACGGTGAGCGGCGCGAGCACCAGCAGCGCGATCAATATCGTCGCGATCGCGGGCAGCCAGGCCCGGCGTCCGCCTGCCCAGCGCAACTCGGCCCGTGCATAGACTGGGTCGATCGCGATCGCGATCACCGCCGCCCAGATCAAGGCCGGGATGAAGCTCACGCTGATCCAGATGCCGAACAAAGCGAGCAGCACGCCAAGCGAGGCCTTGGCGATGCGATGCGCGCGCGCGTCCGGTTGCTGATGCTCCTCCGCCATGCCCGCTCCTGTGCGCGTCTCCGCGATTCCGCGCAAGCTGTGGATAACGGGGATGTTGCGCGCCCGTCTGATGACGCGCGCGCTTCGGCCTGCCATAACCGCGCACATGGCCGCCAGTCGCCCCTTCTTCCGCAAACGCGCGAGCCTGTTCCCGCCCGTGATCGGCTGCGACGAGGTCGGGCGCGGCGCGATCTGCGGGCCGGTGGTGGTATGCGCCTTGTGGTTCGATCCCGAAGCCCTGCCCAAGGGCGTTCTCGGACGGCTCGACGACAGCAAGAAGATCGATCGCGCCGAACGCGAGGAGCTGTTCCCGATCATCGCGCGCGTCTCCAAATTCCATTTCGCCGCACGCTCGGCGCGCTACATCGACGTCAATAATATCCGCAACGCGACGCTCCAGGCGATGCACCAGGCGGTGACGCGGCTGCGCATCGACGCCCCCGTCCGCATTGACGGAATCGACGTCCCGCGCGGGCTTTCGGGCGACGCGCAGGCGGTGGTGAAGGGTGACGGCAAGATCCCCCAGATCGCCGCCGCCTCGATCATGGCCAAGGTGATGCGCGACCGGCTGATGACCCGGCTGGGCCGGCGCCACGTCCATTATGCGTGGGATACGAACTCAGGCTACGGCACCGCCGCACACCGCACGGCGATCCGCACCCACGGCCATACCCCGCATCATCGCCAATCGTTCGGCGATCTGTTCGCCAGCCTGTCGGGCGAGATCGTGCTTCAGGACACCGACGGCTTGTAGGTGAAATCGAAGCTGGGCGACCAGCTCTTGCCGCCGTCCTGCGTCACCTCGCCCCATTGCCGGACCGAGCCGTCCGGATTGCGGCAATAATTCATCCGCACCACCCCGTCCTTGCCTGGGCCGTCCACGTTGGCCCAGAGCCCCTCGATAGACGCATCCGGCGGCGAGCAACGCCTGCGCCGTTCGTTTCATCCCGGTAGTGGTTCGGCGCTTTGGGTTGCGTCAGTGTGGTGCTTTTTCGACCGCAATGCCGATACAGGTCACCACCAGCCCATCCATCGCCAGCTTGAGGTGACGGGACTCGCCCAGCCATTGGCCAATATTCTCGGGCAGATCGTGGTGGAACGGGGGCAAGTCGACGAACCGGTCGAGCGGTCCGTCACCGAGCGAATAGTCAAACGGCGCCACTTTGTGCCCCTGCGCGCGCAATTTGGCCGTGATCCGCTCCATATGCCTGCGCTGGAAAGCGACGGAAGGCCAATTGTCGATCGTCGGTCCGTCCTCGCGGATGTTGAATTCGGTGGTATGGACCGAAAGCCCGCCCGGCCGCAGCGTCTTCAGGCTGTTCTCGACGAAGCGCAGCCCGTGATCGATCGAGCCGAGATGCTCGAGCGCGCAGATCGACCAGCAGAAATCGAAATCAGTGAGGTCGTCGGGAATGTCGTTCATGTCGACGAAGCGCATTGCGACATTGCGGTCGAACTGAGCCCGATCGACCAGATGCGACATGAAGCATTGATCGAGCGCGCTTGTGTGCTGTCCGCTATGAACCCAGCCCGCTTGCTCGGCCGATTGCGGTGCCTGGTCCGTCGCCAGGATCGAAACGTCCTGTGCGGCGAGATAGGAGGGCAGCGCTTCGGTGCCGCAGCCAAAGCCCAGGCCCCGAGCGCCCGGCCGGATATGGCCGCGGTCGTAGATCGACTGGAGCACGAAGCACAATTCCCAAACCTTGCGGTGATAGACCACCGGGATCTTCAGCTCGTTGCACCAATGCGCGACCCAATCGCTTTCGATCGCCGCCTGGGTCGACAGGCTGTTGGGCAGGTCGATTCGCCGCGCCTGGGTCGGACCGGGTGGCGGCAAGGCATCAGCCAATTGTCGCGCCAGCGCATAGCCCATCTGCTTGATGTTGAAAGCGAGCGGTTCGATCGCGTTCGCCAGCAGCCGCAGCCGATGTACGTTCAAGGACGCGTCGGGCGTGAAAAGCGAAAGCAATTCGTGCACGCGCGTATCGACCACCTGCTCGTCGATCATGCGCTGATCCACCTGATTCTCCCGTATTTTCCGAAACATCTCGAACTCCTCAATCTGGCAGCGGTACGGCCAAGGGGCTTCCGGTAAAACGCCCCGAGGAACCAACTGTCGCCAAAACAGCTCCATCCGGCCTGCACAGCCAGACGAGCTTGTGCGACGGGCTCTTCGTGAACCGGCGAGCGGGCGAACGGGCGAGCCGCCCGTGCGGGCGGGCTCGGGCCGTCAAGCGGCGAGGTGGCCGGGCGTCCGCCCGATCAGACCGGCGAAAGCGCCTCGTCGCGAAGGCCTCGCCAGACGCGCAACGCCTGGACGGTCTCGAACACGTCATGGACGCGCAGCAACTGCACGCCTTGCGCCGCGCCCAGCACCGCGAGCGCGACCGATCCGCCCAGCCTTTGATCGGCCGCCGCCTCCTGCGACAGCGCGCCGATGCTGCGCTTGCGGCTCGCGCCAAGCACGATTGGGCAGCCGAGGCCGTGGAACAGCGACAGGCTGTTGAGGATGGCGAGGTTGTGGCGGAGCGTCTTGCCGAAGCCGATGCCGGGATCGACCAGGATGTTCGATCGATCGATTCCCGCCGCCAGAGCCACCGCGATCCGCGCCTCGAGCCAGTCGTAGACCTCGATCAGCACGTCGTCGTAGCGTGGATCGTGCTGCATCGTCTCGGGATTGCCCTGATGGTGCATCAGCACGACCGGACAGCCCCGCCGCGCGACCACCTCCAGTGCGCGGTCGTCCCACGCCAGCGCCGAAACATCGTTGACCAGCCCCGCGCCCGCGTCGAGCGCGACCTCCATCACCGCGGCCTTGCGCGTATCAACCGATATCGCGGCCCCGCCCGCGGCGAGCCGCTGGATCACCGGCTGGACGCGCTGGATTTCGTCGCCTTCCCACACCGGCTTCGCGCCAGGACGGGTGGATTCGCCGCCGACGTCGATCAGCGCGGCGCCGGCCCGCAGCATATCCATGCCGCGACCGGCAGGATCGGCATGCGCGCCGCCGTCGGAGAAACTGTCGGGCGTTACGTTGAGGATCGCCATCACCTGCGGCTGGTCGAGCGGAATCGTACGAGCGCCCGCCTTCAGCGGGGCGCGCGGGCTCGTCAGGTGTCCAAGTACCGCCCGGGCCTGTTCTGCCATTTCTGGAGGTAGCGAATTGATATGCGAATCAATCGCTTCGATCGGCAGCAGGGTCTGGCGCACGCGCTTGCCGTCGCGCGTTTCTATCAGTTCGAATCCGGCAAAAAAACATAAGCCGCCGGCCAGGCGCAGCACCTGGCCGTCATAGCCGAAGGGCGCATCGACGAAGCCGGTCGGGCGGAGATAGATGCGATCGGCCAAGGTCAAGCGGTCGTCCCGAACAACCGGCCGATCACGATGGTGAGCAGCATCGCCGCCGTGCCGAGCGCAACCACGCGCAATACCGCCCGCGCGACGGGCGCGCGCCCGGTGCGCGCCCCCAATCCGCCCAGCACAGCCAACATCACCACCGATACCGCCATCACCGTTATCGAGACATGGCGGAACGGCACGAGCGCGGCCACCGCGAGCGGGATAGCCGCACCGGCGGCGAACGAGAAAGCCGACGCCAGCGCCGCCTGGGTAGGCCGTGCGGCCATTGCCTGGGACAGGCCGAGTTCGTCGCGGGCATGCGCGCCGAGCGCATCATGCTCGGTCAATTGCCTGGCGACCTCGGCGGCGAGCGCGGGGTCGAGCCCGCGTTTCCGGTAGATGCCGGTCAGCTCCCCGAGCTCGCCTTCGGGATCGTTGTGGAGCTCGTGCCGCTCGCGCGCCAGGTCCGCATGTTCGAGATCGGCCTGCGAACTCACGCTGACATATTCGCCCGCCGCCATCGACAGCGAGCCTGCGACCAGCCCGGCCGTGCCCGCGACCAGCATTTCGCGCGGGCCCGCCGAGGCGCTCGCCACGCCGACGATCAGGCTGGCGGTCGAAAGGATGCCGTCATTGGCGCCGAGCACGGCGGCGCGCAGCCAGCCGACATGTTCGAGCGCGTGGCTCTCGTGATGGCGCAGATGGTGGCTGGTCATATGCGCTCCTTAAAGCCGACGCGCGCAATGTGCGACTGGCTTATCCGCTCTTTATTTGTCGCGGGCACCCTTTAGGAAGAAAGGCGTGCGGAGGGTTCGGACACCAGGCGTGGCGGCGGCGTTGCTGGCTTTGTCCGCCTGTGCAGGCGGCAATTACCGTCCCGTGAGCGACACGCCGATGCGGATCGGCCGGCCGTATAATGTGCGCGGCCAGACCTTCGTGCCTGCCGCCGATCCCACCTACGACATGCTGGGCTATGCCAGCTGGTACGGGCCGGAATCGGGCGGCAAGACCGCCAATGGCGAACGCTTTCGCCCCGACTGGATCACCGCCGCGCACACCACCTTACCCTTGCCGACCTATGTCGAGGTGACCTCGCTCCAGACCGGGCGGCGGATCATCGTCCGCATCAACGATCGCGGCCCCTTCATCAAAGGGCCGCGCATCATCGACCTCTCGCGCGGCGCGGCGGCGCAGCTGGGGGTCAAGGCGATCGGTAATGCGGCGGTGCGGGTGCGCGCAGTCGAGCCCTCGGAAAAGGATCGCGAGCGCCTACGCCACGGCAAGCCCGCGGCGGAGCTGCCGCCGGTATCTGAAACAATGCTGCTGAACCTGCGCGCGCAGCTCAAGGCGGCGGGCTACTGACTTCTCGTCACGCAGGCGCAGGCAGGAGTTAGGCTAGGAACTCCGCCAGATGCTTCTGCCGGAGCGCGTCGATCGCGACGAGGTTGCCGCCCTCCTCGATATGCCAGAAGGTCCAGCCATTGCACGACGGCGCTCCTTGCAGGATCGCACCCAGCCGGTGGATCGATCCGCCCTGTAATCCGCACAGAAGCGAGCCGTCCGCTTTCACCTCGGCCTGCCAGCGCCTCTTGGCGTCCATCAGGATCGTGCCCGGCTGGATCATGCCGCTCTCGACCAAAAGGCCGAAGGCGACGCGCGGCTGGGAGGCCTTTTCGGGCACGCCTTCCATCGCGCTTTCATCGAGCGGCAAGGTCGAATGGATGCGCGCGCGCGCGGCATTCACATATTTGTCCTCGCGCTCGATCCCGATCCAGCGGCGGCGCAGGCGGCGTGCCACGGCGCCCGTCGTGCCTGTGCCGAAGAAGGGGTCGAGCACGATGTCCCCCGGCTTCGATGCTGCGAGCATCACGCGATAAAGCAGGCTCTCGGGCTTCTGCGTCGGATGCGTCTTGTGCCCATCATCGTCCTTCAGCCGCTCCGCTCCGCCGCAGATCGGCAAGCTCCAGTCGGAGCGCATCTGCACGTCGTCGTTGAGCCCCTTCATCGCACGGTAATTGAAGGTGTAGCGCGCTTTCTCATGCTTGGAGCACCAGATCATCGTCTCGTGCGCGTTGGTGAAGCGCGTACCCTTGAAATTGGGCATCGGGTTGGCCTTGCGCCACACGATGTCGTTCAGGATCCAGAAGCCCGCATCCTGCAGCGCGGCGCCGACGCGGAAGATATTGTGGTAGCTGCCGATCACCCACAAAGATCCGTCATCCTTGAGGATGCGGCGCGCCTCGGCCAGCCAGGTGCGGGTGAAGCGGTCATAGGCCTCGAAGCTGTCGAACCGGTCCCAATGGTCCATCACCGCATCGACCTTGCCGCCTTCGGGGCGATGCAGGTCGCCGCCCAGCTGCAGATTGTAGGGCGGATCGGCGAAAATCATGTCGATGCATTTGTCGGGCAGCTTGGCCATTTCGGCCACGCAATCGCCTTGCAGGATCGTGTCGAGCGGCAACAAGGCGAGCGCCGGACGTGCCTCGGCCTTCCGTATCGGTCGCAACACACCCACGCTTGGCCCCCTCGTTCATCCAGCACGAGTGTCGCCTGATGGCGCGGGGTGGACTCCCCGGTCAAGCCGTGACCGACAGGACGATACGCCCATCGGATGGACGGCGCAGAGCGGTCGGACAAAGTTATCCACAGGATGTGGGAGTCCGGCACACCGATTGGACTCAACCTGTTGTGGGTGTTGCATGAAAGACTCGCCTATATCGCGAAACGCACAGCGATCCGCCCTTGAGGCGCGTTGAACACCCGGCTAATCACCGGACGACCTTTTTATTGATACGGGGAAGAGAAGATGGCCGAAGGCGGCGCCAAGATGGACATGCCCGCGCACGAGCGGACCTATTCGCATTTCATCGGCCTGTTCAAATATGGCGCAATCGCCTGTCTGATCATCGCCTTCCTTGTCATATACCTGATCACGCGCTGATCTGATGGCGGTACGCATCGCGGTCGTGAAGGAGAGCGCGGCCGGCGAAAAGCGTGTTTCCGCGACGCCCGAGACGGTCAGGAAGTTCGCCGGGCTGGGCGCGGAAATTGCGGTCGAGAGTGGCGCCGGCTCCAGCGCTTCGATTTCAGACGCGGACTATGAAGCCGCCGGCGCGAGGGTCGGTCCACGCGCGGCGACGCTCAAGGATGCCGATATCATCCTCGGCGTGCAGGGTCCCGATCCCGACAGTTTGAACGGCGCCAAGAAGGGTGCGTGGATCGTCGCGGGGATGAATCCCTTCGGTGAACGCGCCCGGGTCGATGCTTATGCCGCCGCGGGCTTCGAAGCCCTCGCCATGGAATTCATGCCGCGCATCACGCGCGCGCAATCGATGGATATCTTGTCGTCGCAGTCGAACCTGTCGGGCTACAAGGCGGTGCTTGACGCGGCTGGCGAATATGGCCGCGCTTTTCCGATGATGATGACCGCTGCGGGCACGGTTTCGGCCGCGCGCGTGTTCGTGATGGGCGTCGGCGTCGCCGGCCTCCAGGCGATCGCGACCGCCCGCCGGCTCGGCGCGCAGGTCTCCGCGACCGACGTGCGCTCGGCGACCAAGGAGCAGATCCAGTCCTTGGGCGCCAAGCCGATCTTCGTCGAGAATGTAGCCGGGATCGAAGGCGAAGGTTCGGGTGGCTACGCGACCGAAATGTCGCCCGAATATCAAAAGGCGCAGGCCGAACTGGTTTCGGCGCATATCGCCAAGCAGGACATCGTCATCACCACCGCCCTGATTCCGGGTCGCCCCGCGCCGCGGCTGATCAGCGACGCGCAGATCGCGTCGATGCGGCCGGGCAGCGTGATCATCGATCTCGCGGTCGAACAGGGCGGCAATGTCGAGGGCGCAGTCGCGGGCGAAATCGTCGAGAAGCACGGCGTCAAGATCGTCGGCCACCGCAACGTCCCCTCGCGCCTTGCCGCGGACACTTCGGCGCTCTTCTCGCGCAACCTGTTCAACTTTCTCTCGGCCTTCTGGGATAAGGAAGGCGGCTTGCCGCAGCTCGATGACGAGATCGGCGGCGCGATCCGGCTGACCCAGGACGGTAAGGTCGTGAATCCCAGACTCTTGAGCTGACGGAGACGACGAATGGACTTCATCTCGATCCTGTCGATCTTCGTGCTGGCCTGCTTCGTCGGCTATTTCGTCGTCTGGTCGGTCACGCCGGCCCTGCACACGCCCTTGATGGCGGTGACCAACGCGATTTCGTCGGTGATCATCGTCGGCGCGCTGATCGCGAGCGCGGCGGCGGGGTCGGCGACGTCGAAGTGGCTCGGCCTCGCCGCGGTCACGTTGGCGAGCGTGAACATCTTCGGCGGCTTCGCGGTCACGGCGCGGATGCTTGCCATGTACAAGAAGAAAGAAAGACCGGCGGCGGGCAAATGACCCGGCTGCCGGCACAGGGGGACGAGGAATAAATGGAGCAGGTGGTAGCGAACCCGTGGGCGATGCTGGCCTATCTGGTCGCGGGCGTGTGCTTCATCCTCGCGCTCAGGGGCCTGTCGAGCCCCGTCAGCAGCCGGCGCGGCAATCGGTTCGGCATGTTCGGCATGACGCTCGCGGTCGGCACCACGCTCGTTACGCATCAGATCGCGTCGCTGCCTGAGATCGGCGTAGCCATATTGATCGGCGGCGCCTTCGGTCTCGTCACCGCGCGCAAGATCGCGATGACGGCTATGCCGCAACTCGTTGCAGCCTTCCACTCGCTGGTCGGGCTCGCCGCCGTGCTGGTCGCCGTCGCGGCTTATCTCAACCCGCAAGCCTTCGGCATCGCCGAGGCGGGCGGCGCGATCCATCAGGTCTCGCGCATCGAGATGGGCCTCGGCATCGCGATCGGCGCGATCACCTTCTCGGGTTCGGTGATCGCCTTCCTCAAATTGAACGGCAACATGTCGGGCAAGCCGATCATGCTACCCGGCCGCCATGTCATCAATCTCGGCACACTCGCGCTGATCCTGGGACTGATCGCCTATTTTCTGACCGACGAAGCTCCTTGGATCTTCTTCACGATCACGGGGCTGAGCTTCCTGATCGGTTTCCTGCTGATCATCCCGATCGGCGGCGCGGACATGCCGGTCGTGGTGTCGATGCTCAACAGCTATTCGGGCTGGGCGGCCGCCGCGATGGGCTTCACTTTGCACAATACCGCGATGATCATCACCGGCGCGCTCGTCGGCTCGTCGGGCGCGATCCTGTCCTACATCATGTGCGCGGCGATGAATCGCAGCTTCATCAGCGTGATCGCGGGCGGGTTCGGCGGGGATTCGGGCGCGGCGTCGGGCGGCGGCCAGGCGATCGACCGCCCGTGGAAGCGCGGCTCGGCCGAGGATGCCGCCTTCCTGATGAGCCAGGCCGAACAGGTCATTATCGTCCCCGGCTACGGCATGGCGGTCGCGCAGGCGCAGCATGCGCTGCGGGAAATGGCGGACCAGCTCAAGGCCGCGGGCGTTACCGTCAAATATGCGATCCATCCGGTCGCGGGCCGGATGCCTGGCCATATGAATGTGCTGCTGGCCGAGGCCAACGTGCCTTATGACGAGGTGTTCGAACTCGAGGACATCAACAGCGAGTTCGCGCAGACCGATGTCGCCTTCGTGATCGGTGCCAACGACGTCACCAACCCCGCCGCCAAGACCGACAAGAGCTCGCCCATTTACGGCATGCCGGTACTGGACGTGGAGAAAGCCAAGACCGTGCTGTTCGTGAAGCGCAGCATGGGCGGAGTGGGCTATGCCGGGGTGGATAACGAGGTCTTCTACCGCGACAATACGATGATGCTGCTCGCGGATGCGAAGAAGATGGTCGAGGAGATCGTGAAGGCGCTCGGCCATTGAGGTGACGACAGGGCCGGGGGCGGCCCGCACGACAGGAGGGGTGAGATGGTAACAGTCGGCTCGATCTGGAGCGGCACGCTCCGCTTCATCGGCAACAATATTGCCTCGATAGTCGTCTGGAGCGGCATCATGGTCGTGCTGAGTCTGGTCTCCATGTTGGCCATGGCGCCGTTCCAGGCGCAGATGGCGGCGATGCAGCCTGGTTCGCAGCAAATGCCGAATATGGGCGGCTTCTTCGTGGCGATGCTGGTAATGCTCGTGGCCTTCGTCGTCATGTGGGCGGCAGCGTTCCGCGCCGTGCTTTTCCCCGAGCGTAATAGTTTCTTCTATTTGCGCGTCGGCATGGACGAGCTGCGACTGTTTGGCGTGATTCTGGCGGTCTTTGTCGGTGGCTATATCGCCGCGCTGATCGCGGGATTGATTGCGTCGATGCTGCTCGTCCTGATTGGCCGGCTGGTCGGCGGCTACGCCGGGGCGGGGATCGGTGGAGTTTTGGGGGTGCTGCTGGTCTTGGGCGGGGTCATCTGGGCCGCTGTTCGGATTTCGCCCTGCGGTCCCCTGACCATCTATCGGAAAAAGGTGATGATCGGGCAGGCGTGGCGCCTCACGCATGGCGCCTTCTGGCGGCTCTTCGGCGCCTATGTGCTCATGGCGATCGTCATGTTCGTAGCTTATATGGTGATCTTCGCGGTGGAGCTCGGCGCGAGCGGCGTCAATTTTTCGGATCCGCAGGGGGCTGTCCGCACCCTGCAGGCGATGCAGGGCGGAACATCAATGGGGCAGCGGATCATGTATTCGCTGTTGACCGGTATCGTGGGCGGTCTTGGTATCGCACTGCAGGCCGGGATGACCGGAGTCGCGACGCGCCAGCTGCTGGGCCTCAGCGATGACAAGCTGCAGCAAGTGTTCGAATGAGCGTTGCGCAACAATAGGGTGACCTGAACCGGTCGTTTCAGGATTGGCAGGATTGCTCCGAAATGGAGGAAATGTGGCGCTGAAAGCGCTCTCATTCCGCCGGTTCATCCAAAGCGAAACAAAAAAAAGGACGCGCCGGTCCGAGTCGCGCTAGGCTAAGCTCATGGTGCAAGGGGCCATCCGAATGCCGTCACGAATGGCGCGTATGGGCGCGGCCTCTCTTGTTCATTTTTCGGCCTGCCCGGCTTGACCGAGACCGATGAGGAAGCGGCGCCGCAATTGCGCCGGTTGAGCGAAGAGGTCGGGCGGATCGCGCGCGCGCTCGCCTTGCTCTCAGAAAACGAAAGACATGCCGGGCCCGAGCGGCGCGAAGGCGCGGCCGATCGCCGCGAAGGCGAACGGCGCGAGCAGGCTGACCGGCGCAGCCGTAGCGGCGAGACGGAGATGCCCGGCATCTCGGCGATCCGCGCGATGATCCGCGCACGGCGGCTGCGCGATCAATATTTCAGCGGCGAATTGTTCGCCGACCCTGCCTGGGACATGCTGCTCGACCTGCTGCTGGCGCGGATCGAGCAGCGCACCGTCGCTGTGTCGAGCCTGTGCATCGCCGCCGCGGTTCCGCCGACCACCGCGCTGCGCTGGATCAAAAGGCTGACTGACGAGGGCATTTTCGTGCGCACCGCCGACCCGCGCGATGGGCGCCGCGTGTTCATCGATCTTTCGGATGAGGCGGCCGATGCGATGGCTAATTATATCCGCGCCGCGGAACGGATCGGCGTAACGCTGCCCTGATTGGGGCGATATCCGCCGTTTCCCGGTCCCGTCCTGCCTTTCCAAATGTAAAACTTGCGTCCGATTCGGATATTCGCTTGGGACCACGCCGAGATACGGGTTATGGTTAACCAGGGAGCCAACCGGGGGGAGGTTTCGTGGGGAAACTATGTGTGGCCGCCCTGTTGGCGGCATGCACCGTCATGCCGGCAGCGGCGAGGGATATGATAGGCGCGCGCGGGTTCGTCGCGGGTCTCTATGTCAATAAAACCACCAATCGGCATTTCACCTATTCTTCGCCGCGCGTGCTGACGGCGGAGCTTTATGCCTTGGTGCAAAATGGCGGCGCGGCGCTGGATTATGACCCGCTTTGCCAGTGCCGCAGCAATGACGGGCTGAGCGCGCAGATCCTGTCGGTCACCGGCGACGATCGTCAGGCGGTGGCGCGCCTCCTGCTTCGGTACGATGCGGACAAAGCGGCGCCGCCACAGCGCCTCACGCTGACGCTGGTGCGCGTCCCGCTCGCCGGGTGGAAGATCGCGGACATCCAAAGCGCGCATATTCCGAGCCTCAAGGCCTGGTTCCAGCGGCGCCAGCGCGGCGACGCGCGTTCGTCCGGGATTGCGCACAACCGGTGAGCCCGCTTAATCGCCGGGCATGATGTTGCCGCCCACGCCGTGCCTGATGCTCGACCTGGACGCGCTCGAGCGCAATATAGCGCGCATGGCCGGTCATGCGCGGGGGCATGACCTCATACTCCGCCCGCACGCCAAAACGCTGGCCGAGGTGATCGCGGCGCTCACGGCGGCGGGGCTGGCGCCGCCCGTCGTGAGTGGAGGCGGCACGGGCACGCACGGCATCGATGCCGAAGCAGGCTTGCTGACCGAGCTGCAATGCGGTTCCTACGTCTTCATGGACCAGGATTATGGCGCCTGCGATCTTGGGGGCGCCGCGCCGTTCGAGCAGGCGCTCGCGGTCCACGCGACCGTGGTCAGCGCCAATCATTCGGGCTTCGTCACGCTGGATGCGGGCACCAAGGCGATCGCGACTGATGCGGGCGAACCGCGCGTGCTGGCGGGTGGACCGAGCGATGCGGTCTATCGCTTCAAGGGCGACGAGTTCGGCCGGCTCGATCTGCCCGAACGCGCGGGCTTGCTCGCGGTGGGGACGCGTGTCGTTCTGGTGCCCTCGCATTGCGATCCGACTGTGAACCTGCACGGACTCTATCATCTGCTGCGCGGGGGCAACCCCGCAGGCACTTGGCCCGCCGAGGCGCGCGGCTATGGTGCAGGCGCATGAGCCTGGACTCGGTGCGCGCCTGGCTGCGAGAACATGCCCCCGATCTGCCGATCATCGAAACCCATGCCAGCACCGCGACCGTGATTGAGGCGGCCGACGCGCTCGGCGTCGCGCCCGGACAGATCGCCAAGACGCTCGCCTTGCGTATCGACAATCGGATCGTGCTGCTCGTGACGCGCGGCGACACGCGGCTCGACAATCAGAAGACCAAGGCGGCGTTCGGCGCGCGCCCGCGCATGCTGAATGCGGACGAGACTTTCGCGGTCACCGGCCATCCCGTCGGGGGCGTGTGCCCGTTCGGGCTGGCGACGCCACTGCCGATCTATTGCGATGAGAGCCTCAAGGCGTTCGACATGGTCTATCCGGCGGCGGGATCGCTCAGCAGCTCGGTCTCGGTTGCGCCCGGGCGGCTCGCGACTCTCGTCGACGCCGCCTGGATCGATATTTGCCGCCTGCCGGAGCCCGCTCCGGCAGCGTAAGGCCCGCTGGCAATCAAACGAAATCGGCGGTGTCGAACGCCGAAATGGCGGCCGCCTTGACGTCGATCACCGAATCCACGGTCGCACCGCCGTCTCCGGCGAAGAACAGGTAGGTGTCGCTGCCGACGTGCAGCGCCGCAACCTCGCCATTGCCGCCATGCCCATTGAACAATTGCTGCGCGTAGGCGACCGCATCGGAAAGGCTGGCCGGATTGGTGCCGGTGAGCACCGCATTGACCGTGAAGCCGAGCGCGATCTTGTCCGTGCCGTCGGTATAATCGGTGATCAGGTCGCTCCCGGCGCCGGCATAGTGCGCGTCGCCTATGGCGAACTTGAAGACGTCCATGCCGTCGCTCCCGGTCAGCGTGTCGTTCCCCGGACCGCCGATCAGCGTATCGTTGCCAAGGTCGCCGGAAAGCGAATCGTTGCCCGCGCCGCCCGAAAGCTGGTCATCGTCCTTGCCGCCGCGGGCGATATCGTTGCCGTCGCCGGCATCGATCGTGTCGTTGCCGAGATTGCCGTTTATCGTATCGTTGCCCAGCCCGCCGAAGATCAGGTCGTTGTTCGCGCCGCCGTTGATGCGATCCGAGCCGCCGCCGCCATCGAGCGTGTCGTTGCCGGCATTGCCCTGGATATAATCCGTGCCGTTGCCGCCGGTTATCGAATCCGCGCCGTCCGCGCCGCCGGTCGGCGATTGGCCGTAAAGATGGTCATTGCCTTCTCCACCGATGATTACGTCGGAACCGCCACCGCCCAGGATGATATCGTGGCCCTCCCGGCCATCGAGCGTGTCGTCGTCGTTGCTGCCGACGATCATATCATTGCTGCCGAAGATCGCGGCGCTGGCGGCGGCGCTGTCTCCGGTATTGACCCAATGTACGAAGGTGGCAGCGTCAAGACTGAGCTGCGTCATGGAGAATACGGACGCGCCCAAATAGGTTTCGTCCAGGCCAGTCAGCGTGCCGGAACTTAGGTGGCCGCCGCTGTCGAACATCAGGCCGGTGCCTGCATAATGTTCGCCATAGCCGTTGCCCAGATCGACGTCGAAAGCGGTGCTGCTGCGGTTGCTGATCGTACCGGACAGGAGTCCGCTGACATTGAACTGGTCCGTGTCGATCGCAATGTCCGGGGCTGCGGTAAGGTTGGTCACGCGTCATCCCTTTCCGATCGTCGCCCCCTCTCGCGCGCTCCACGCGCGCCAGGCCGCGCCGGCAGCCGGAATTCGGGGCGGCAAGAGGACGTCCGCCCCGAAAGGCGGGCCGGCGCGGGACCGGCCCATCGCTCCGTCAGCCGAAGGTGACCTCGGCTTGGCGGCGGCGCTGCGACCGCAAGATGCTTCCGGCCAGGCCGAAGCCGGCGAACATCAGGGCCCAGCTGGCCGGCTCCGGCACGCCTTGCGGATTGCCGGAAGTGGCATCCGCGCCGAAATTGCCAGACATGGTGCCAAGGTTGGTGCGGCCACCGCCGAAGGCGAAACCTACGCTCGGATTGACCGCGTCGATCGCCAGCGCCAGGTCACGCGCCGTGCTGCTCGAGAAGTCGAGGAAGTCCGACGTGAAGTTGACCGTGAAGGGCGGGGTCGAGGTTCCGTAGCTGGCGGTCGATCCGCCCAGGATGGCCGACAGGAATCCTCCGCTGAAATTGACCGTCAGCAGATTGGTGCCGGTATGGCCGCCCCACGTGACCGGAGCGGCCGACGTGAAGGTTAGCGTGCCCGCCGAGATCGGCAGCAGCGCCAGCGAACCGCCGCCCGCCAGCGTGGCGGCTCCGGTGGTGGCAGTCAGGTTCATCATCGCATCGAACGTGGTGTTGCTGACCGAGCCATCCGAATTCAGGAAGGCGAAGTGCACCAGCTGATCCACGCTGCTCAATGTGCCGGAGCCATCGTCGGCCCCGACATAGAGGATATTGGGCGCGTTGCTGGCGGGCGAGAAATCCGCAAAGGTTGTGATTGCGGAAGCGGGGGCGGCGGCGAGCAGCAATGCTGCCCCCACGCCGAAAACGGCCAACTTACTCATAAGCGCATCTCCACTCGTACTTTTGGACGTCGAGGTCCCTGAAGCCTGTCTGTCCGGGGCGCCTTGGGAATGCGATCCGGGGCACAAGCGGCGCGGTTAACGGGGGATTAATCGGGCGGTTCCGTTTGTAACATGCAAGGTTGCGAAAAGTTGACTTTAGATGATCCCGGCGTTGCAAATCTGCCACGAAACGGATGCGTAATATTCATCTCAACATCGTTTCACTGCAAACCAATATTGTCGAAGAAATACTTTCGTATCGGAGGCGATACGAGCGAGCAGATTTAAGCTTGTTCCGGAACATTCATGCGTCCGAACGCGTCATCAGCACGATTTAACGCAGCCTAACCGTTCGTTAACCATGCAACGCATAGCACCGATTGGCCAAGATCGCCTCGGGAGAGCGTAGCCGGCACGGTGCCGGGCGACTTGCCTGATATGATGCGGGGATGCCCCATGACATTGCTGAACAAAGCGGCCGCGCGTTGCGGCCTGGCCCTGGCTGTGCTCGCCGCGGCGGCTCCGGTGGCCGCGACGCTCCCGACCCAGTCCTGGAACGGCTATCATTGGGCGCATACCGGCAATCTGGCGATCATGGTCGGCAACAACACCAGCGCGAAATGGACGCCCTATCTGGCGACCGCGGAAACCGTCTGGTCGACCGATAAATATATCGATTTCCTTCCCACCGCTGGCATGACCAGCGCTACCGGCTGCGCCGGTGTCTACGGCACGATCCAGGTGTGCAGCGCCAATTATGGCGCGACAGGCTGGTCGGGCTGGACCACGGTCTATACTTCGGGGACCAGCATCTATCAGGCGACGATCAAGCTGAATGATTATTATTTCAACCAGGCGCGGTATAACACCGCCGCTTATTTTCAGCAGGTCATCTGCCAGGAACTCGGCAACTCGCTCGGCTTGCAGGATTCCGATCATCTTTTCGGCAATCTCAATACCGGCAGCTGCATGGATTATACCAACGATCCCAGCGGCACGCTGGGCACGAACGGCACGCTCGCCAACACCGCGCCCAGCCTGAGCGACGTCACCAACCTCGACGGCATCTACGGGGTGCTCGACAAGACGCAGCTCGTCTTCACGGTGCCCAAGACCAGCACCAACGCGCAAGCTGCCGGCCCGGCGCCGGAACCGGGCACGTGGGGCATGATGCTCGTCGGTTTTGGCGCGCTCGGCCTGGCGATGCGCCGCGGACGCACGGTCGACCTCGCGCCCGCCGTCGTGCGCTAAAAGGCTTTGATTCAGCCGGCGGTGCCGCGCCGCACGAGGTGGCGCGGCAAGCTGACCTCGACGCGAAGGCCGGGCTGGTTGTCGTGCAGCGCGAGGTGGCCCTGGTGGCCGCTCGCAATGGCTTGCGCGAGTTTCAGCCCTACGCCTTCGCGCGCAGCACGATCTCCGGCACACGGGTGGGGAATCCCGAGCCGGCGTCTCTGCTGCTCGGGCAGGCCCGGACCGTCATCGGCCACCGTCAGGCACGCCCGCGCGCCGTCGCTGGTCAGCGTTATCGCGACATGCGCGCCGGCGGGCGTGTGGCGCAGCGCATTGTCGATCAGGTTGACCAGCAGTTGCGCGATCAGGTCGCGGTCGCCGGACATGCCGATGCCGGGCGCGACCACATATGTCAGCGTGCGGCCGAGATCCTCGGCCACCGCGATATGCGCATCGCTCAGTTCGGCGACCAGGTCCGACAGGTCGAATTCGGCCGCCGTGCCCGCGATCATCGCGCCGTCAATCTCGCCGATGCGCAGGATCACCCCGAATAGCCGGATAATGTCCTCGCAGCGTTCGACCGCCTCGATATCGACGGGGCCGCGATTGGCGTCCGCGCTCCGCTGGAGATGATCGCGCAGCCGCACGATCGGCGCACGCAGGTCATGCGCGATGTAGGTGGAGACGCGGCGCACCTCCTGCAGCATCCAGTTGAGACGATCGAGCATCGCATTGACCGTGCCCGCGATCGCATCGAATTCGTCATGCGCGGGGCTGATCGGTACGCGCTGGCCGAGGTCGCCCTCGAAGATCGCGCGCGCGGTCTCGTTCAGCCCCTCGATCCGGCCGCGTACCTTGCGTTCCAGCGACAGCGCGCCCGCGGCGGCGACCAGGAACAGAAGCGCGATCGCGGCGAACAGGAAGCCGGTCGTCACCGCGTCATATTGCTCGATATAGTCGCGGTCGGCGACGATGGTCAGCGTCGATCCATCGGGCAGGCGGCGGGTGAGCGTGCGCGCCGGATCGGTCACGCCTTCATCTTCGTCCTCGAACGGCATCACGCCCCAGCCCGGCGCGAGCCGGGGGATATCGCCGAGCCGGCGCAGCCTCTCGCCGCGGGCGTCGGTCAGGACGTAGCCGAAGGTGCGCGCGCCATGGTCGGTGAATGCGTCGATCGCGCGCAGCAGACCCGCCTGGCCCGCCACGGCATAGGTCTCGCCGAGCCGGTCCATCCGTTTGCCGATGCGATGGTCCAGCTGCCGCGCCAGCGCATGCCGCGCGTAGAGGAAGGCGCCTTCGCCGAGCGCCAAGCTCGTTATGCCGAAGATGGCAATGTACAGGATAACGGTGCGCAGCACCGTGCGCCGCGCGGGCTCAGGCATCGTCGCGCAGACGATATCCAATGCCGCGGATGGTCTCGATCGCTTCGCCGGGACCCGCGAAGTCCAGCTTGTCGCGCAGGCGGCTGACATGCGTCTCGATGATCTTGGTACGCGGATCGAAACTCAGGTTCCACACTTTCTCGAGCAGGACCGATCGCGGCACCACCTGCCCCGGGCTCAGCGCCAGCGCCTCGAGCAGGCGGTATTCGCGCGGCTGCAGCATGAGCGGCGTGCCGCCGCGCGACGCGGTGCGCAGGCGGCGATCGATGCGGATCGACCCGCATTCCAATATGTCCGATTCGCGTTGCGCATGCCTGTCTCGCGCGCGCAGCAATGCGCGCAGCCGCGCATCGAGCTCTTCGGTGTGGAAAGGCTTGGCGAGATAATCATCCGCGCCCGCGGCGAGCCCGGCGATGCGGTCGGCGACGCCCGACAGCGAACTCACCACCAGGATCGGCGTCTTGATTCCGGCGCGGCGCCATTCGGCGATCATCGTAATCGCATCGTCGTCGCCGAGCAGCCGGTCCAGCACCACCGCTTCGATCGAATTGGCGGCGAGCGCGTCGTGCGCCGCCTGGGCGGTGGCGACATCGATCACCTGATAGCCGTTGCGCCCCAGATCGGAGGCGACGCGCTCGGCAATTTGTCGATCATCCTCGACAAGAAGAATCCGCATAAGCTTGTTCACACTCGGCCGGTCGCCTGCGGGCAAGCCGCCGAGCGGGGGCAGGACCCCCGGCGCCGCGACCGGCGTTTGACGCGCACACTTACGCAACGACGACGCCGGGGCGGGCCATGTTCCGCATCGCACATGGCGCGAATGCGGGATGGATGTCGCTATCTGGTCCCGGACCTCGCCCGAACGCACGCGCCGGGGGCGCGTTCCGCGAGCGGCGGCACAAGAGGGTCAATCCAATGGCTCCCGCCGCGCCGGATGGATCGTGCGCAAGGTGCGGCGCGTCGGGGGGCTGTGCATGTGCCGATCGTTACGGGAATAACCGCACGCGGCAAACGTCTTTCCCCGTATGTTGCATCGCGCATATCGGCTGCGGGCCGACGCGCGGGCTCGCCTTTCGGGCATGGTGCACCCCCCCGTTCGTCCCCCGTCTGGGAACGTTCGTGATCGAGCATGACATTCAGCCTGGGCGGCGCTAAGTTACATTTTCCCAAACTTGCAAACGCGGAGCCGTTGGCGGAATCGTGCGTTAGGGCGGGACGAAGGCCGTCCGTTGGCGGCCCGGCGTGGCGTAGCGTGGGATTCGGACTTGGATAATATCCTTATCTTTCTGGTCATTGGCCTCGCGCTCGGGGCTTGCATATTCACCCCCCTATTGATGCTGGCGCTGATGAAGCATCGCGACCGGGTCGAGTTGGACCATTACGGCAAGTATCGCGGAGGCGGTCCAGCCAAGAGTTTCGTCTGCCCCGACTGCCTGACGCGCAGCTATGCGCCCTCGCATGTCGTCCGCCGCTGGTGCGCCAAGTGCGAGAAGAGCTTTCCCGAACGGAAGGCGTCCGACGTTGCGCCCAAGACCTGGCGCCCCGAGGCGCAGGCGGCGGAATGAGGGCCGCTCATCCGGCGCAGGGCATCCATTCCGCTTCCCGCCGGCAATCCTGTTCGGCCGCGTCGATCCGCGCCAGCAATTCGCCGAAACCGTGCTTTTCATTGGGCCGGTAGAGACGCCGAAATGCTTGGCCGAGCACTGAAAGATCGTGCCCCGCCAGTAATCCCCCGGCGGCCATTCGCGGTGGGGAGGCCATCAATTCTTCCCCGCTGTTACGCAAAGCTACTTATACGCATGACGCGGTCAAACGGGTTAACGCCCGGTATTGTTTCAATTGTTTCGAGCCGATGATCCTCGGCCCACCGGAAGCGCAGCACGAGCCGCCGCGCAATTGGTCGCGAATGCTAAAAATGCAGTCTGTCGGCAGGCGATTGCGCGTGCTGCAATCGCCCGGGCCGGCGACGCGCTTGACTTTGGGGGGCATAAGTCTGTTTCGCAGCGGCGATTTCCAATGATGGCGGGCCGGATATGAAGGGCGTCTCGATGAAGGCTATCCGGCGAACAGCGGCGTTGCTGCCGCTGTTCGCGATCGCGGGCTGTTCGCACCAGGGCGTGCTCGACGCAGCCGGCCCGATCGCGGCGGGTGAGCGGACGATTCTGCTCAACAGCGTCGTGATCATGCTCGCGATCGTGATCCCGACGATCGTCGCGACGCTGGGCTTTGCTTTCTGGTATCGCGCTGACAAGCCGCGCGGGCGCTATCTGCCCGACTGGACTTATTCGGGCCGGGTCGAACTGGTCGTCTGGTCGATCCCGATCCTGGTGATCCTGTTCCTCGCCGGCGTGATCTGGGTCGGAAGCCATGATCTCGATCCCTACAAGCCGCTGCCGGTCCAGAAGAACCAGAAGCCGGTCGAGGTGCAGGTGGTCTCGCTCGACTGGAAATGGCTGTTCATCTATCCCGAACAGGGCGTCGCGAGCGTCAACCAGCTGGTGATCCCGGTGGGGGTCCCGGTCCATTTCTCGCTGACGTCGGCGAGCGTGATGAATGCCTTCTTCATCCATCGCCTGGGCAGCATGATCTATACGATGAACGGCATGGTCACGCAGGTGAACCTGCAGGCCGACAAGCCGGGCCTGTATTGGGGCCAGTCCGCGCAATATTCGGGCGACGGCTTTTCCGACATGAATTTCCAGACGCATGCGGTTGCCCCCGCCGATTTCGCGGCCTGGGTCGCGAAGACCAGGGGCCAGGGACCCGCGCTCGATGCCGCGGCTTATGCCGGTCTCGCCAAACAAAGCGTCGTCAAACGCCCTTATGATTATGGCGCGGTCCAGCCCGGCCTTTTCGACCAGATCGCGATGCAGAAGATCGCCGCCGCGCCCGGACCCGAGGTCGGTCATGGCGACGTCAACGTTTCTCCCCGGAGCTCGAAATGAAATTGTTGGGCAAGCTCGATTGGTCGGCGATCCCGCTCGACCAGCCCATTCCGCTGCTGGCGAGCGCGGCGGCGGGCGGCGCGATCGTCGCCGTGCTGATCTATGCCTGGGTCAAAGGTTGGTGGCCTTATCTCTGGAACGAATGGCTGACGAGCGTTGACCACAAGCGTATCGGCGTGATGTACATCATCCTGGCCGCGGTGATGCTGCTGCGCGGGTTCGCCGACGCTGTCATGATGCGCTCGCAGCAGGCCTTGGCGCTGCACGGTGCGCAGGGCTACCTCCCGCCCGAACATTATGACCAGGTCTTTTCCGCGCACGGGACGATCATGATCTTCTTCGGCGGCATGCCGTTCGTGATCGGATTGATGAACTTTGCCGTGCCCCTGCAACTGGGGGTGCGCGACGTCGCTTTCCCGACCTGGAACAATACCGGCTTCTGGTTGACGGCGACCGGCGCGCTGCTGGTCAATCTCAGCCTCGGGATCGGCGAGTTCGCACGGACCGGCTGGCTGCCTTACCCGCCCTTGTCGGAGCTCGCTTATTCGCCCGGCGTGGGCGTCGATTATTATCTGTGGGCATTGCAGATTTCGGGCGTGGGGACATTGTCCACCGGCATCAACCTGGTCACCACGATCCTGAAGATGCGTGCGCCCGGCATGTCGTATCTGCGCATGCCAATCTTCTGCTGGACCAGCCTCGCGTCCAACCTGCTGATCGTCGCCGCCTTCCCGATCCTGACCGCCACGCTCGCGATGCTGACGCTCGACCGCTATTTGGGCTTTCATTTCTTCACGAACGAAGCGGGCGGCAACCCGATGATGTTCGTGAACCTGATTTGGGCCTGGGGCCATCCCGAGGTCTATATCCTGATCCTGCCCTGCTTCGGCATCTTCTCGGAAGTCTTCTCGACCTTCTCGTCCAAGCCGCTGTTCGGCTACCGATCGATGGTGATGGCGACCTTGTTCATCTGCCTCGTCTCCTTCCTTGTGTGGTTGCACCATTTCTTCACGATGGGCGCCGGTGGCGACGTCAATGCCGCGTTCGGCATCGCGACCTCGATCATCGCGGTCGGCACCGGCGTGAAGATCTACAATTGGCTGTTCACGATGTATGGCGGGCGCGTCCGCTTCGAGGTGCCGATGCTGTGGGCGTTGGGCTTCGTCGTCACCTTCGTGATCGGCGGCATGACCGGCGTGCTGCTGGCGGTGCCGCCGGCGGATTTCGTACTCCACAATTCGCTCTTCCTGGTGGCGCATTTCCACAATGTGATCATCGGCGGCGTGATCTTCGGCTGCTTCGCCGGCTATGAATATTGGTTCCCTAAGGCGTTCGGCTTCCGCCTCCACAAGGGCTGGGGCGTTGCCGCTTTCTGGCTGACGCTGGCGGGCTTCCTGCTCACCTTCACCCCGCTCTACATCGTTGGGATGGAGGGCATGACGCGGCGCCTCCAGCATATCGACAATGATCTGTGGGACCCGTGGATCCTGATTGCGGGGGCCGGCACGGTCGTCATCGGGCTCGGCGTCGCAAGCCAGATCGTGCAGCTTGTCGTTTCGATACGCATGCGCGAGCAGTTGCGCGACCTGACCGGCGATCCGTGGAACGGGCGCACGCTCGAATGGGTGACGCCGTCACCGCCGCCGACCTTCAACTTTCCGGTGCTGCACGACGTCCATGGCGAAGATGCCTATTGGGGCCTGAAGCAGGCGGCGATCGCGCAGGAGCGGCTGTACGACGAACCTGATTACAAGCCGATCGAAATGCCGCGGAACAGCCCTACCGGCTTCGTCACCGCTTTCTTCGCCGCGATCATCGGCTTTTCGCTGATCTGGCATATCTGGTGGCTGGTGGCGCTCGGGTTCGTCGGCGCCTACGCGACCTTCGTCGTCTTCGCCTGGCGCGACGAGGACGAATATGAGATTCCAGCGGAGGAGGTGGCCCGCATCGACCGCGCAAGGCGCGCAGCGCGCGGTCCCGAATGGCTCGCGGCGATGGAGCCGCAGCAATGAGCAAGGGTCCCACCCCCAGCGACGTCGCGGCGGTCTATCTGCAGCACGGGCCTTATAGGCGCGGCCATGACCCTCACGGCCACGGCCATATCGAAGCGCGCGGCCATGGCGCGGGCGGGCCTGCGCCCAAGCGCGTGATCGTGGGCTACGGCTTCTGGATCTTCCTGCTGTCCGACATCGTGATGTTCTCGGGCTTCTTCGCGGCCTATGCCGTGCTCGCGCATGCGACCGCGGGCGGCCCGACCGGCAGGGAATTGTTCGATCTCAAGCGGGTCGCGATCGAGACCGGCTGCCTGCTGGCCTCAAGCTTCACCTGCGGGCTCGGCTATGTCGCGGCGACGCGGCGGCGCCAGATCGAGACGCAATTCTGGATGCTGGTCACGGGCCTGCTCGGGCTGGTGTTTGTCATCCTCGAAGTGCTCGAATTCTACGAGATGATCGAGAAGGGCGCGGGCCCCGACCGCAGCGCCTTCCTGTCGGCCTTCTTCGCTTTGGTCGGCTGTCACGGCCTGCACGTCACGGTCGGTGGACTGTGGCTGGGCACGATGATGGCGCAGATCTGGTTCAAGGGCTTCCGCCCGCAGATCATGCGGCGCTTGCTCTGCTTCAACCTGTTCTGGCACGCGCTCGACATCATCTGGGTCGCCTTGTTCACGATCGTCTATCTGCTGGGAGCCGGCGCATGAGCGGCCATGACGAAGATTGGGAATATGACGATGCCGCGCCCGGCGACGAACATGCCGGCGGTTCGGGTTTCGGCGCGATCCAGGTCTATCTGCTCGGGCTGCTGCTTGCGGTCGGGCTGACTGTCGCGAGTTTCTGGATTGCGGGCTCGAACGCGGTATGGGGGCCGGGCATTCCCGCGGCCCTGCTCGCGCTGGCGGTGGCGCAGATCGGCGTCCACCTGGTCTTCTTCCTGCACATCACCAGCGGTCCGGAGAATACCAACAACACGCTTGCGCTGGCGTTCGGGGTGATGATCGTGCTGCTGGTGGTGGTCGGATCCGTGTGGATCATGGCGCACCTCAACCACAATATGATGCCGATGGAGCAGATGCTGAAGATGCAGCGCTGACGCGGGCGGGCGATCAGCCGCGTCGCGCGGCACGGCGCGCGCGCCAGTTCCAGACGATGATCCCCCCCGCCAGCGCGAGCAGGGCGACGTAGAGCGGCAGGCCGAACCGGTCGGGCAGCCAGAGATGAAGCTGGTCGGTCACATAGAGGACCAGCAGCGATCCCAGCATCGCGACCACGCCGAAACGCACGGCGGGCGGTGGCCCGATCCGCGCCATCAGCCCGATCAAGGCGACCCCGCCCAGCGAGAAAGCGGGGAAGAGATCGGTCATTCCCGCGGGAATCGTCATGACCGCCGGCCTGGTCGCGGCAGCGCGATCAGCACGCCGGTACCGAGCGAGATCGGGCAGATGACGAGGGCGCTTGCCATGCGGATCTTCTACCCGAATCCCCTTGATCGGGCGAGCGGTTCACGCGTCGCGATCGCCAGCCGCCAATTGAGGATGGTGCGGTTCCAGGATCAGGGTGTCGCCTTCGACGCGCCAGCTCTTGAGCTTGGACAGGAAGTTCATGCCGATCACCTCGGTGTCACCGAACGAAGGCGAGACGACGACGGGCAAATTGCGCGCGACGACGTTGCCGATGCGGAGCGTGGCAACGCGCGAGGTGCGCGCGGCGACCGCGCCGTTGGCGGTCTTGAGGATGATGGGGAAGGGCGATTTCTCGGGCACCAGGCCGGCAGCCTCGGCGGTGTCGACCGAAAGCGCGGTGATGGTCGCCCCGCTATCGACGAGCAGCTTGCGCTCGACGCCGTTGACGCGCGCGCGAACCCAGAAATGGCCGTCGCGGCTCATCGGGATACGGAGCTCGCCGCCCGAAACCTGCTGGTCGTCGGCGGGCTGGAGATCGAGGAAATGGGTGAGCTTGGCGAAATAAGGATCGAACAGGCTGCGTTGCTGCACCGCGCCGATCACGAGCACGACGACCACACCCCAGACGGCAAAGCGGAGCAGTGAGCCGATCAGCGGGATGTGCCGCGTGACGATATTGACCGCAATCAGCGCCGCGATGGCGAGACCGGCATAGAGCAGCAGATCGTGCGAGATCGGTGGCATATTCACGGCTCAGATCATGCCTTTGCGGAAATGTACAAGGGCTGAGTGTGCGTCTTATGGGGAAGCGGATACCGGCTTTCACCGGGAGGGCGGCTTTTCGGTCGTCTGCGCGTTGACGCCGCATGGCCGAGCCTCCGTCCGAAACGCCGCCCGAGCCGATGCGGCATATCTCCGCTGAAGATGCGCGCGGGGGTGAGGTGATCCTGCGCCGGAAATGGGAGCGCGTGGTCTTCGTGGTCGGACTGGTTGCCGCTATCCTGTTGGGGTTGGTGGTCTACGCGCTGGTCTGGCGTTGATCGCGTTATGAAGCGCGCCAGTCGAACGCGAGCGGCGCCTCGCGGAAGGCGAAGCGGTCGAGGTGGCGGGCGACGACGTCCTTGAGCGCATCACGCTGTTCGGACGAGGTCGCATCGATCCGCACGTCGAGCGTTTCGGCCCGCGCATCGAACGTCACGCGCGCATCGCCCGGATAATCCGCGCCGCGGACATCCCTGGGAAAGACGACCGTACCCTGCCGCGCGTCGAATTCCACGATGAGGTTGTGGGCCCAATGCTTGCAGAGCTGCTGGAGATAGCGGCTGCCGTGCACGGTCGGAACGGCGGCCTGGCTCGAAAAGATTATAATCATTCTTGAGCTTTCAGCCTGAGACACGGCCCCTCTCCCAACCCTTTCCCCTGAAGGGGAGAGGGCCTTCGCGACATCATTCGCCGCGGCCAGCGCGATGCGTGGCCACGGCTGGACCGCAATGAGCCGCGTCACCGTTCGAGTCGCTCGATCTTGCGCGCGGCTTCGTCGATGATCGCGGCGACCTCGTGGACCAGGTCGGCATTGTCGCGACTCGCGCTCAGCGTGTCGCGCAGCGCCATGCCGAGGCCCATCATCGCGCGGCGGATTGGCGCGCCGCCGCCGCTGCGGCCTTCTTCCTCGCCCAGAGCGGACAGGCGCGCGAGCAACGCATCGACCTCCTCGCGTTTCTCGGCGAGCTGCTGGCGGCCGGCATCGGTGATGGCGAAGCGCTTGCGCGATCCTTCCTCCTTCACCTCGTCGATCTGCCCCATCTCGTCGAGCATGGTGAGCGTGGGATAGACCACGCCCGGACTGGGCGCGTAGCTGCCGCCGGTGCGCTCCTCGATCTCGCGGATCAGGTCGTAGCCGTGGCGCGGCTGATTCTCGAGCAAGGCCAGCAGGACGAGGCGAAGCTCGCCGCCGTCGAACATGCGCCGGCGTCCGCCGCCGCGCTCGCCGCGGCCCCAGCCGCGCGGATGTTCGCCATGCCCGCCGCCTCCGGGCCCGAAACCGCCGCCAAGCCAGCGGCCATAGCCATGTCCAAATCGCATTTTGATAAACTCCTGTATCATCGAATCGTATCTAAGATATATCTTGAGTCAGCTCAAGAGGGTTTTAGATCCTCACCGCGCGAAGCGCGGGGAGGATTTGCGGGCGGCGTGGCGCGGTGGCGCGTAGCGTCCTATATCGCGTGCATGGCCGACCTCTTCGCCGCCGACCTTCCGTCCGACAGCGCGCCGTCCGCGCCGGGGCCGGACGCACCGCTTGCGGACCGGATCCGGCCGCGTGCGCTCGATGAGGTGATCGGGCAGGAGCATCTGACCGGGCCTGAGGGGGCGATTGGGCGGATGGTGGCGGCGGGACGGCTGTCGTCGATGATCCTGTGGGGTCCGCCGGGCACCGGGAAGACCAGTATTGCCCGCCTGCTCGCCGACGCGGTGGGCCTGCGCTTCGTCGCGATCTCGGCGGTGTTTTCGGGCGTGGCCGATCTCAAGAAGGCGTTTGCCGAGGCGCGCGAGCATGCGCGGATCGGCAAGCGCACCCTGTTGTTCGTGGACGAGATCCACCGCTTCAACCGTGCGCAGCAGGACGGCTTCCTGCCCTATGTCGAGGACGGCACAGTGGTGTTGGTGGGCGCGACCACCGAGAATCCCTCGTTCGAATTGAACGCGGCCTTGCTGTCGCGCGCGCAGGTTTTGATCCTCAACCGGCTCGACAGCGATGCGCTTGAAGCCTTGCTCGCCCGCGCCGAAGAGGTCGAGGGACGGCCGCTGCCGCTGGACGAGGCGGCGCGCGCGGCGATGATCGCAAGCGCGGACGGTGACGGCCGCTTCCTGCTCAACCAGGCGGAGACATTGTTCTCGGTCGGGCTGACGCAGAAGCTCGATCCGGCGGGGCTCGCGGCGTTGCTGCATCGCCGCGTCGCGGTCTACGACAAGGATCGCGAGGGGCATTACAACCTCATCTCGGCGCTGCACAAAGCGGTGCGCGGGTCCGATCCGCAGGCCGCGCTTTATTATCTCGCGCGGATGCTGGTGGCGGGCGAGGAGCCGCTTTACCTGCTGCGCCGAATCGTGCGGATGGCGAGCGAGGATATCGGCCTCGCCGACCCCAATGCGCTGGTGCAATGCCTTGCCGCCAAGGACGCCTATGATTTCCTGGGATCGCCCGAGGGCGAGCTCGCGATCGCCAATGCGGTCCTGTATCTGGCGACCGCGCCCAAATCGAACGCAGGCTACAAGGCCTATGGCGCGGCGGCGCGCGCGGCCAAGGAAACCGGGTCGCTGATGCCGCCCAAGAATATCCTCAACGCGCCGACCAAGCTGATGAAGTCGATCGGCTACGGCAAAGGCTATGCCTACGACCATGACGCGGACGAGGCCTTTTCCGGCGACAATTACTGGCCGGAGGAGATGGAGCCGCAGACCTTTTACGCGCCAACGCCGCGTGGCTTCGAGGCGAAGATCCACGAGCGGCTGGCGCATTGGCAGAAACTGCGCGAGGAGCGGGGGCAATGAGCCTGAGCTGGGACGAGGTGGCGGCCTTTGCGCTGTCGCTGCCAGGCACCGAGCTCACGACTTATTATGGCGGCCCCGCGGTCAAGGCGAACGATCGCCCGGTGGTGACGCCGTGCGATGAGGCCGACAGTTTCTGTCTGCATATCGATAAGGCCAAGGTCGAGATGCTCAAGCTGATCGATCCCGACACGTTCTGGCAGACGCCGCATTACGAGGGCTATGCGGCTGTGCTTGTCCGCTATGACAGCGCCAATGCCGAGATGGTGAGGGATCAGATTGCGGCGTCGCGGGATTGGGCGATGACGCGGGCAAAGCCCAAGCCGCGGAAGAAGTAACGCCCACCAAGCAGCGTCATTGCGAGCGCAGCGAAGCAATCCATGGCCCGGCGCTGAATTACTTCGTCGCTACGCTCCTCGCAATAACGACAAGATAGTTCAGGCCGAGTTCAAAGCGCTGCCCGCAGGGAGAGTGAATGCTTCGTTTTACCATTGCCGCCGCGTTGATCGCGGCGCCCGCCGCCGCCCAATCGGGGGAGCTTGCCAAGGTCCAGGCGCATCTGCGCGCGGTTACCACCATGACCGCTGCGTTCGCGCAGACCGATCGCAATGGCCACACGCTCACCGGTACGGTCACGCTGAAGCAGCCCGGCAAGATCCGCTTCCAATATCAGAAGGATGTGCCGTTCCTGATCGTCGCGGATGGCAAGGCGCTGAACTTCATCGACTATAAGGTCAACCAGGTGTCGCGCTGGCCGGTCGGTAATTCGCCGCTGGCGCTGCTGATCGATCCGTCGAAGGACATTTCACGCTACGCGCATGTGGTGCCGGGCCTACCGGCGGGACAGATCGTGATCGAAGGGCGTGACCCCAAGCATCCCGAACTCGGTACGATGACGATCGGATTCGCCACGAAAGCCGGTGCGCCGGGCGGGTTGATGCTCGCCGGATGGACCGTGCTCGACGCGCAGGGGAACCGCACCACGACGGTGCTGTCGGACCAGAAATTCGGGGTTCCGGTGAGCGACCAGACGTTCCGCTGGCGCGATCCGCGCCCGACGACGCGCGGACACTGACGGAATCATTCATCTTCGTGACAGGAAGCACCGCCTAGAAAGGCGGTGCGGTTGCGATGCCGCCCCCGGGATTCCCCCCTGTTGCCCGGGCCTGTGCATCGCCGCCTCACCTGCGTGACGAACGCCAGGTCGGCCCTCGCTCCAGCCCCCGGAGCGGGGGCCCTTCCTTTTTGGGGCTTGCTGCATCGGCTGTTGTTGCTGTCGCGGACGACGCGGAGGAGCGTAGTCCAGATTCGCGCTCTCGGGCCCGGATGCGAGGCGAGCGCTGACGAATGAGACTGTTGTCTTTCCTTTTGTCGGAGTAATCCCGTCGCTCGGCATTAGGAGGCAGGGTGATGGAGATCGAACGCAGAACAGTGCTGCGCGGCGCGGGCGCGTTCGCAGCGATGGCGTTGCTACCCCCGGCGGCGCGTGCGGCGACGGTGCGGGCATCGATCGATATGCTGCCTTATCGCGACGTCACTTTGCTCGACGGATCGGCGCACGCGCAGGCGAGCCAGACGCTCGGTGCCTTGCTGGCGATGGACGATGCGCGGCTGCTGCGGCCGTTCCGCGAGCGAGCGGGGCTGCCGATATCGGAGGACCGGTTCGGCGGCTGGTACGATTTCGTGCCCGAATTCCATTCGAAGCAGAGCATGGTCGGCTTCATCCCCGGCCACAGCTTCGGCCAATATGTCTCGGCGCTGTCGCGCGGCTATGCGGTAACGGGCGATGCGCGCGCCAAGGCAAAGGTCGACCGGCTGCTCGCGGGTTACGCGCCGACGATCACGCCCGATTTCTACAAGAATTACACTTTGCCCGCCTACACGTTCGACAAGACGCTGATGGGCCTGATCGACGCGCATCAGTTTGCAGGCAACGCGCAGGCATTGAAGCTGGTCGGGCCGACCACCGACGCGGTGCTGCCCTGGCTGCCGGGGCGCGCGCTCAACCGGCCCGACGAGGAGCGCAAGCCGCGCGCGGAGCAAGCGTTCGGCTGGGACGAGACCTATACGCTCGCCGAGAATCTCTATCTCGCCGCCGATCGCGGCGCGGGCGAGCGCTACCGCACCATGGCGCGCGCCTACCTGCTCAACGACGCTTATTTCTTCCCGCTGGCCGACAAGCGGAACGTGCTGCCGGGCCGCCACGCCTACAGCCATATGAACGCGCTCGCCTCTGCGGCGGAGGCCTATATCGTCGACGGCGACCCGCGCCATCTCGCGGCGGCGCGGAACGGCATGGGCTTCATCCTCGACCAGAGTTTCGCGACCGGCGGCTGGGGGCCGAACGAGGGCTATGTCGTGCCGGGATCGGGCAAGCTTGGCGAGAGCCTCGAGAAAAGCCATGCCAGCTTCGAGGCGCCGTGCGGCAGCTACGGCCATATGAAGGTCGCACGCTATTTGATGCGGCTGACGGGCGACAGCCGGTATGGCGACGGGATGGAGCGGCTGCTCTACAATGCGGCACTGGGCGCTCTGCCGCTCAAGCCCGACGGCACGGCTTTCTATTATGCCGATTACAATCAGGCTGGGCACAAGACCTATTACGATACGATCTGCCCCTGCTGCTCGGGCACGATCGGCCAGCTCACCGCGGATTATGGGATCAACGCGGTGCTGCGCGACGAACGCGGGCTGCTGGTCAATCTCTATCTGCCGTTGCAGGCGACCTGGCGGCGCGAGGGCGAGGCGGCACTGACGCTGACCCAGACCGGCAGCTATCCGCTTGGCGACGACGTGGCGATGCGCGTCGCGGCGCCGCGCCCGGTGCGGATGGCGCTGCGGCTGCGCATTCCGGCGTGGGCGGGGCCCGCTACGCGGGTCGCGGTGAATGGGCGGGTGCAGCCGGGCGTGGTGCCGGGGCGCTTCGCCATCATCGATCGCGAATGGCACGATGGCGACCACGTCGCGCTGGTGATCGACCGCACGCTGCGGCTGGAGGCGGTGGATGCGCAGCATGCCGACCGGATCGCGGCGATGCAGGGGCCGCTGGCCCTGTTCGCATTGGGCGGCGATACGCCGAATTTCACGCGCGCGCAGCTCCTGTCGCTGCGCCAGCGCGCCCCCGGCGGGACCGAATGGGGGTTTGCGGGCAGCCCGAGCTTCGCGCCTTATTTCGCGTTCGGGACCGAGACGTCGCGGCTATATCAGCTGGTCACGGATCGGGCGTAGCCAGCCCTCGCCGAAACTCCCCAGGCTCGGACATGAGACGAGCGCTGGCCTGGATTGCGACGCCGCTGACGGCTCGCAATGACGAGGTCTGGGAGGGCAGGCGCTACGGCTTCAACCGCCATCCGGTGCGGAAGATGAAGGCGAGCAGGATCAGGCAGCCCGCCATGAACGCCGCGGTGAAGCCCAGGCTTACGCCGACACTGACGTCGCCGATCCCGTAGAAGCTCCAGCGGAAGCCGCTCACCAGATAGACGACCGGATTGAACAGGCTGACCGTGCGCCATGGCTGGGGCAGCATGTCGATCGAATAGAAAGCGCCGCCCAAGAAGGTGAGCGGGGTGATGACCAGCGCGGGAATGATCGCGAGCTGTTCGAAGCTCCGCGCCCAGATGCCGATGATGAAGCCGAACAGGCTGAAGGTGATCGAGGTCAGCAGAAGGAACGCGACCATCCAGAAGGGATGCTGGATCTCCACCTGGGTGAAGAAGGTCGCGGTGACGAGGATGATGAGGCCGATCCCGACCGACTTGGTCGCGGCCGCGCCGACATAGGCCGCGACCGTCTCGACCGTGGACATGGGCGCGGACAATATCTCAAAGATCGTGCCCGTGAATTTGGGGAAATAGATGCCGATCGAGGCATTGCTGATGCTCTGCGTGAGCAGGGTCAGCATGATCAGGCCGGGCACGATGAAGGCGCCGTAATGGACGCCGCCGACATGCTGGATGCGCGATCCGATCGCGCCGCCGAACACGACGAAATAGAGCGCGGTGGTGATCACGGGCGTGGCGATGCTCTGCCAGACGGTGCGCAACGTACGCGCCATTTCGGTCTTGTAGATCGCCTTCATGCCGAAGCCGTTGACGCTGTTCATGCCGCTCCCTCCACCAGGCCGACGAAAATATCCTCGAGCGAGCTGCGCGCCGTATCGAGGTCGCGATAGTCGATGCCGAGTTCGTCGAGCTTGCGCAGCAGGCCGGGAATGCCCGTCGCCTCCGTCTCGGCATCGAACGTGTAGACCAGCTTGTGGCCGTCATCCTCGAGCGCGAGCGGCCAGTCGGCGAGCGCAGCGGGCAATTCGGCCATGGGCTCGTGCAGGACCACGGTCAGCCGGCGCTTGCCGAGCTTGCGCATCAAAGCGGCCTTGTCCTCAACCAGCAGTAATTTGCCATGGTCGATCACGCCGACGCGGTCGGCCATCTCCTCGGCTTCGTCGATATAATGCGTGGTGAGGATGATGGTGACACCCTGCGCGCGCAGCTTGCGCACCAAAGCCCACATGTCGCGGCGCAGATTGACGTCGACGCCCGCGGTCGGCTCGTCGAGGAACAGCAGATCGGGTTCGTGGCTCAGCGCCTTGGCGATCATCACGCGGCGTTTCATGCCGCCCGACAATTCGATCACCTTGTTGTTGCGCTTGTCCCAAAGCGAAAGGTCGCGCAGCAATTGTTCGATATAGGCCGGATTGGCGGACCGGCCGAACAGGCCGCGGCTGAAGCTGACCGTGTTCCAGACGGTCGCGAAGATATCGAGCGCGATCTCCTGCGGCACCAGCCCGATCTTCGAGCGCGCGGCGCGATAGTCGCGCTGGATGTCATGTCCGTCGACGAGAATCGTGCCCGAGGTCATCGACACGGTGCCGCACACCAGGCTGATCAGCGTGGTCTTGCCCGCGCCGTTCGGCCCGAGCAAAGCGAAAATCTCGCCGCGTTCGATCTCCAGATCGACATGGTCGAGCGCGGTGAAATCGGATTTGTAGCGTTTGGTGGCGGCGGAAACGGATAGGATCGACGGCATAAGGCCCCTCTCTGCCGCTGGTGAGCGGGCGCATATAGCGATGCCTCCCGCGGATGCCAACCGTGCGGTACAAAATCCTTGGATGGCTGGTGACAGGGGAGGAGTGGGAGGCGTGAAGGGAGAGAGGGGGCGTCGGGCCAATCTTCCATCTCCCGCATCGGCTCGCTACATGCCGGGGATGGCAAGTCTCAAGATCGCGTCCTGGAACATCAATTCAGTGCGGGCGCGGATCGGCATCGTCGAACGGTTTCTCCAGGAAGAACAGGTCGATATCCTTTGTCTCCAGGAGACCAAGGCGGCGAATGACGTCTTCCCCGCCGAGGATTTCAGGCGGATGGGTTATATCCATCAGCGATTGAACGGCCAGCGCATGCACCATGGCGTGGCGATCGTGTCGCGCATTCCGCTCAGGACGCCGAGCGAGGATTGCTGGCGGTTCGACTGGCAAGACAATGGCGAGGCGCGCCATGTTGGTGTTTGGCTGGAGGCGGGCTTCCGGCTGGAGAATGTCTATGTCCCGGCGGGCGGCGACATTCCCGATCCCGCGGTGAACCCCAAGTTCGCGCAGAAGCTTGCCTTCGTCGAGCGCATGACCGAATGGGCGAAATGCCTGAACGAGCCGACGTTGATCGTGGGCGATTTCAACATCGCGCCGCTTCCGGAGGATGTCTGGAGCCACAAGCAATTGCTCGACGTGGTCAGCCATACGCCGATCGAGATCGACGCGCTCGACCGACTCAAGGCGGCGCATGACTGGGTCGATCTCGGCCGCCATTTCTATCCCGCGCCCGCGCGGCTGCACACATGGTGGAGCTATCGTTCGCCCGATTGGACGGTGAACGACCGCGGTCGCAGGCTCGACCATATGTGGGCGAGCCGCGAGGTCGCGGCCAAGGCGGTCGCGCATACGGTGCATGAGAGCTGCCGCAACTGGCTCAAGCCCAGCGACCATGTGCCGCTCGTGACCGAGTTCGAGGTGTGAGCGACGCCGTTCAGGCCGCGCGCGCGATCGACGCGCTCCGGCGCGGATGGCCGGTGCGGATCGCGGGGCGCGACGGCGCGCTGACCGTGATCGCGGTCGAGCGCGCGGACGATGTGCGGCTGGCGGCGTTCGATCCTGACGCGGAGGCCGAGCTGCTCCTATCCGCCGAGCGCGGCGCGATCCTCAAGCTCGCCAATCAGCGCGACGCGGCCACGCCGGGCCAGCCGGTGCTGATCGAGCGCGTGCCCTGGCTCGATCTGCCCGCAGCGATCGCGCTGGCCGATCCGGCCAGTGATCTCGCGACGCCGTTCAAGGGACCGTATCGCACGCGTGGCGTGAAGCAGGCCGAGGCGGCGTCGGCGGCGTTGACGCTGGCGCGGGTTGCCGGGCTGCTGCCCGCCTTCTTCATGCGCGCTGAGGGCGCGGCGATGGCGACAGTCGAGGCCGCCGATATCGCCGCCTATGCGCGCGAGGACCAGCTGGCGATCGTCGCGCGCGCGCGCCTGCCGGTGGCGGGCGCCGAGAATAGCGAGATCGTCGCCTTCCGCTCGCCCGCCGATGCAGCAGAGCATGTCGCCCTCGTGATCGGGTCGCCCGACGGCAATCCGCCTTTGGTGCGGCTGCACAGCGAATGCCTGACCGGCGACGTGCTGGGCAGTCTCAAATGCGATTGCGGGCCGCAGCTTCACGCGGCGGTCCAAGCGATCGAGGCGAACGGGTGGGGCATCCTCCTGTACCTTCGCCAGGAAGGGCGCGGGATCGGGCTGATCAACAAGCTGCGCGCTTATGCGCTGCAGGATCAGGGGTATGACACGGTCGAGTCCAACTTGAGGCTCGGATTCGCGGTGGATGCGCGCGATTTTGGGATCGCCGCGGCGATGCTGCGGCTGCTGAACCAGGATCGAATCCGGCTGCTCACCAACAATCCCGCCAAGGTCGCGGGGCTGGAGGCGGCGGGGATCATTGTCGTCGAGCGCGTGCCGCACAAGCTGCCATCCAATCCGCACAATGCGCATTATCTGGAGGTGAAGCGCGACCGCACCGGGCATCTGCTGTGAGGCTGATCGCCGACGGCAAGGCCGGGCTGCTGCGGGCCGGCGGCCAGACGATCCCGTGCAGCATCGGCAAAAGCGGGCTGATCGCTGCACCGGACAAAAAGGAAGGCGACGGCGCGAGCCCGATCGGGGCCTGGCCGATCCGGGGCGTGCTGCTGCGGCCCGACCGCGTCGCTTTGCCCGAGCGGCTGCAATTGCCGTGGCGCTGGATAAGGCCGGACGACGGCTGGTCCGACGGCGTCGGTGACCCCGCCTACAATCGCCCCGTCCGCCATCCGCATGGCTTTTCGGCCGAGCGGCTCTGGCGCGACGACGGGCTTTACGATGTGATCGTCGCGCTCGGCTATAATGATGCGCCGCCGGTGCCGGGGGCGGGCAGCGCGATTTTCCTGCATTGCCGGCGCGGGGAGGCCGCGACCGAAGGCTGCGTCGCGATCGCGAAGGAGGCGCTGGTTGGATTGCTGCCAAGCCTCGCGCCGGGCGACGCGGTCGAAATCAGCTAATCGCTCAAAAATATTCGCGCGAGATATCCTGCTTCAGACCGTGAAGCCGCACGACGCGGCCGCCCTCGCAAACCGGCGCCGCCAGCAGCCGCATCCAGCGTCGGCGGCCCGCGACGGTGCGTATCTCCATATCGACGGTGAAGCCGCGCCGATGCTTGATTGCATAGGCGCGAAGACGCTCCATCGCGGCACGGGATCCCTCGCGATAGAGTGCGACGATCGCGTCGCGCGAGAGGCGGGCGTCGCGCGGCAATCCGAAGAGATCGAACACGGGGGCCGTCCAGACGAGGCCGTTGTCGGCGAGGTTACACGCCCATCTGCCGATGCCGTTCGCGGCCAGAACATCGCGATCAAGCGATGCGAAGCCGTGTGCGTCGGGCCAATCCGGCCCGAACAGCATACCAAGATCAAGGCGCAAGCCGCTCTCGAACAGCGGCCAGCTGTGGTAGAGCGGGAGGGGGAGCGTCGGCTTCAAGGCGCTACGCTAGCGAGGCGGCACTTAACAGGCGGTTACACGCCGTGGCGGACGCGGACGATCGAAGCCTATTTCGCCTTCTTCGCGGCCTTTGGCTTCGCGGCGGGCGCGGCCTTGGGAGCGGCGGCTGCGGCGACGGCGCGCTTGTGGCGTTTGTTGGTGGTGCGGAGCTGACCCATATTCTGTCCTGACATGATGGAGTGTGCCGCCGCGTCGTACAGGCAGAGGGGGTCACGCGATGACGTGCGCTGCCATGGTCATGAACCGGCGCGGCTGGCAAATCATATCGCGCGATCGGTCGTGCGCGGCAGCCGTTTGCCCTTGGTGCGGCTGGTCAGATGGAAATGATCGCCACGGTCGCAGCGATAGGGGCGGAGCGGGAGGCCGCTCGCCTGGATCGCGGCCTGCGCCTGTTCCTGGGAGGCGAAGCGCGCCTTGCGGTTGCAGGTGCTGAGCTTGGTGCGCACACTCAGCTCCGGCGATTGGGCCGACTGCCGAAACCCAAAAGCCGCGCAGTCGCCGGCGTGGCACTCGCACGGCTCCCGAACAGGGCGCTGCCGACCCGGACGCAGGTCGCGCCGAGCATCGCTGCGGTCTCATAATCGCCCGACATGCCCATGCTGAGCCCGGCCAGGCCGTTGTCCTTCGCCAGCTTGGCGAGCAAGGCGAAATAAGGCGCGGCCTCGGTCGCGGCGGGGGGCACGCACATCAGGCCGGCGATGGGGAGGTTCAGATCGCGGCACTGCGCGAGGAACGCGGGCAGATCGGCGATCGCGCAGCCGCCTTTCTGGTCCTCCGCGCCGATATTGACCTGGACGAACAAAGTGGGCGCGGGGCCGGCCTTATCGATCGCTTTGGCGAGCGCCTCGGCAAGGCTGGGGCGATCGAGTGAATGGATCGCGTCGAACAAGGCGACCGCTTCGGCGGCCTTGTTCGACTGGAGCTGGCCGACCAAATGCAGCCGGATATCGGGATAGGCCTGCTTGAGCACGGGCCATTTGCCCTGCGCCTCCTGCACGCGATTCTCGCCGAAGCTGCGCTGGCCGGCATCGATCAGTGGCACGATCGCCTCGACGGGATGCGTCTTGGAGATGGCGATCAGCTCGATCGCGTCGGGCTTTCTTCCGGCGAGCGCGGCGGCGCGTGCCAGTTTTTCGCGAACCGCGGCAAGGCGCGCGGCGGGGGCGTCTTCGGTCGGGAGCATGGCCGCGCTATAGGAGTCGCGATGCGCTCCCGCCAGCCTCTCCCGCGCCTGTGGCTGATGACCGACGAGCGCATGGGCGACGCCTTGTGGGCCGCGCTCGGCCGGCTACCGCGTGGGAGCGGCGTGATCTTCCGCCATTATGCGACGTGCGACCGGCGCGCCCTGTTCGAGCGCGTCCGGACGATCGCGCGCAAGCGGCGGCTGGTGCTGGTGCTTGCCGGCACGCCGCGCCAGGCGGTGGCGTGGCGCGCGGACGGCGCGCATGGCCGCTCGCCGCATCGCCGCGCGGCGCGACCTTTGCTGCGCACCGCGCCCGCGCATGATGCGCGCGAGCTGGCCGCGGCGCGCGCGCAGGCCGTCCTGCTTTCGCCCGTCTTCCCGACGCGCTCGCACGCCCAGGCGCGCACGCTGGGGCCGTTGCGGTTCGCGCTGCTGGCGCGGCGCGCCTCACGGCCGGTGATCGCGCTTGGCGGGATGGAAGCGCGGCGTTTCCGCAGGCTCGCGTCGCTGGGCGCCTATGGCTGGGCGGCGATCGACGCGCTGCTGCGATAATCGACCGCGTTTCGGCGAAGGCCGAAACGTGGGACCATCGAGCCGCACAAGCGTTTGTCCTCCCGATGTCCCAACCAGCCAGTAATCCGAATTCGCCGGGCCCGGATCGCGCCGGTGGCCTGCGGGCATTGCGGTCAGGCCGCGTCGCGGGCGGCGTGGTCGTATCGATATTGTTCATGGGGAGCACGCTGCTCACGCCGCTTTATCAGCTGTACCGATCCCAATTCGGCTTCGGTGCGCTGGGGCTGACCTTGATCTACGCGGTCTATGTGATCGGCAATCTCGCCGCCCTGCTGTTCCTCGGCAGGCTTTCGGATCAGCTTGGGCGGCGGCCGATCGTCCTCGCGGGGTTGGCGATGGCGGCGCTGGGGGCGGTGCTGTTCATGATCGCGTCGCACAGCGCTTTGCTGTTCGCGGGCCGCATCGTGAGCGGCTGCGGCGTCGGCCTTGGATCGGGCGCGGCGACCGCGTGGATCACCGAAGCCACGCCGGCCGCGCGTCGCTCGCTCGCGGCGAGCACGATGACCGCGTTCAACTTCGCGGGGTTGGCGCTGGGCCCGATCGTCGCGGGCGTGCTGGTGCAATATGGCCCTTGGCCGCTGCACCTGCCCTTCGTCGTCTATCTCGCTTTGGTCGCGGGCGCCACCGCGCTGGTGCTGGTGGCGCGCGAAACGCTGAAACGCGGTGAGGGTGATGCGTTCGATCTGACGCCGCGCCTGGCGGTTCCCGAAGGCAAGCGCCTTGCATTCGCGGCACCGGCGGCGGCGGGCTTCGCTGCGATGGCGGTCGTCGGTTATTACGCCGCGCTCGGTCCGACTATGCTGCGCGATACGGTCAAGGTCTCGAACGAGGCACTGAGCGGGCTTGTCGTCTCCGAATTGTTCGTGGTCGCGGCGGCGGCCATCCTGGCCACGCGCATGGTCGAGCCGCGGCGGCTGCTTCTCTGGGGTCTGGCACTGACGCCGGTCGGCTTGGCGACGCTGGCGTTGGCGCAAGCCTGGTCTTCGCTGGCGATGATGGTGTTCGGGACGACATTTTCCGGCGTCGCCGCGGCGTTCAGCTATCGTGGCGGACTTGGCATGATCAATGCGCTCGCGCCGGCGGATCGGCGCGCGGAAATGGCGTCGGCCTATTTCATCTGCTGCTTCATGGGGAATGCGCTGCCGGTCATCGGCGTGGGCGCCCTGTCCGAAAGCATCAGTCCGGTTGTCGCGGACCGGATTTTTGCGATCGGCCTGTCGCTGATCGCCCTGGCGGCCTTCAGCCTGGCGCTGGTGCTAGGCGAGGAGAAAGGCGGCCAGAATACGGAGGCCAGGCCGGGGCGGCGCGGCCCGATCAGAACTTGAAGGTGGTGCCCAGATAGACCGACTGGCTGTCGCGGCGGTCGTCGGTGAGCGATTCGACCTGCTCATGCTGCTGCTTGTAGCGTACGCCGCCGGTCACGTTGAGGCGTCGGCTGAGCGCGTAGGACCCGCCCAGGCCGACCGAGAAGCTCTGGTCGACGCTGGGACCGACCGGCATGTGCGGGCCCGAGGCGCGCTCGCTGGCGACCTCAAGCTCGGTCGCCCAGCGCTTGCCGGAGAAAATCAGGCCGAGATCGGCGGATTCGCGGCCATTGGGCAGCAGCCCGCCATCCATCTTCTGCACGTCGCCCGAAAGCGCGAAGCGCTTCCAGCCGATCGAAGCGCCCAGGCTGTAGGCCGACGGCGCGAGCCCGTCATTGGGCAAGGCCATCGCATGCGCCGCCTGCTGGCGCGTGATCGCGCGCGAGCGTACCGCGACCGTGATCGCGCGGCGGTTGTTGCTGACGTTGGACGGCGTGAAGCGGAACGCGCCGTCATTATAGGCGTCGCCCACCCCGAAGCTGAAGCGCGGATCGGCCGCGGCCGGGGTGAAGGAATTGAAGGCGAAGGCCGGCGCGGCAGCGGCCACGGGCGCACGATGATGGCGGCGCACCCTGGCATCCGCCGGTGCCGCGGAGACAGCAAGCAGGGATGCCAGCGCCAAGGCGCCGCCCCAAAGCTTGTTATGGCCGCGAATCGCTATCATTTGGGCCCATATGGGTCGCGCAGGACTGTGGGGCTACCCTTAAGCGCAACCTTGTTCCTCTCTTGATGCCGAATCATTTCACTATGTTGCAGAGGCTCCACATTTTATGAGGCATAGCTTAACTTTGGTTGAAGCGAGATGGGAGGCCGCAGTCCACCGCACGTGGGTTGCGGGGCGCGGGCGAGCTTCTATAACGACGCGCCTGCCCGACCCTCAGAAGGTTTTAGCCTGCACATGATCCGTCCTTCCCGTCCTCTGATCGGCCTTCTGATCGCAGCCAGCCTCGCGGGCGTTGCCGATGCGCGCAAGAAGAAGAGCCAGGCGCCGCAGGTTGCGCCGGTCAACGTCACCACGATCGGCGTCAATGCCTATCTGTGGCGCGCCGCGCTCGACACCTTGTCCTTCATGTCGTTCGCCCAGACCGACAGCAATGGCGGCGTGATCATCACCAACTGGTACGTCAATCCGCAGGTCCCGACCGAGCGGATGAAGGTATCGGTCGCGATCCTCGACGCAACGCTGCGCGCCGACGTGGTCCGCGTATCGACCGCGCGCCAGATCTATCAGAACGGTCAGTGGGTCGATGCGGCGGTGCAGGCCTCGACCAACGCCAAGCTGGAAGAGATCATCCTTCAGAAGGCGCGCGACCTTCGGCGCAACGCCGCCGCGCAAGGATAATTTTCCTGTGAGCGAGCGGTTCGAGCCCCGCGACAGCGACACACGCTGGCAGCGGGAGTGGGAGACGCGCGGCACCTTCCACGCCGACGACAACAGCCCCAAGCCCAAGAGCTACGTGCTCGAGATGTTCCCCTATCCGTCGGGGCGCATCCACATGGGCCATGTCCGCAACTACACGATGGGCGACGTGCTCGCGCGCTACCGACGGATGAAGGGCATGGAAGTGCTCCACCCGATGGGCTGGGATGCATTCGGCATGCCTGCCGAAAATGCGGCGATGGAGAAGAACGTCCATCCCGGCGCGTGGACGCGTTCGAACATCGAGGCGATGAAGGCGCAGTTGAAGCGGCTCGGTTTCGCGCTCGACTGGAGCCGCGAGATCGCGACCTGCGAACCCGATTATTATGGGCAGGAACAGGCTTTGTTCCTCGACCTGTACGAAGCGGGGCTGGTCTATCGCAAGGAAAGCGCGGTCAATTGGGACCCGGTCGACATGACCGTGCTCGCCAATGAGCAGGTGATCGACGGCCGCGGCTGGCGATCGGGCGCGCTGGTGGAGCGGCGCAAGCTCAGCCAGTGGTTCCTTAAGATCACCGACTTCGCCGACGAATTGCTCGAAGGACTGGATGGCCTTGAGCATTGGCCGGAGAAGGTGAAGGTCATGCAGGCCAATTGGATCGGACGATCCAAGGGGCTGCGGTTCCGGTTTGCGCTGGGCGGCAAGCTCCTCCCCTTCAGGGGAGGGGTTGGCGTGGGGCCTATCGGTCAAACCACAGCGTCGGGGATCGGGGATAGGCCCCACCCCCAAGCCCCCTCCCCTGAAGGGGAGGGGGAGTTGGCGGACATCGAAGTCTTCACCACGCGCCCGGACACGATCTTCGGCGCGTCCTTCGTCGCGGTCTCGGTCGATCATCCGCTGGCGCAGGCGCTTGCCCCGAATACTCCAGGCCTTTCCGACTTCATCGAGGATTGCCGCCGCACCGGCACCGCCGCAGCCGAGATCGAGACGGCGGAGAAGAAGGGTTTCGATACGGGGCTGAGCGCGGTCCACCCGCTCGATCCGACGTGGATGCTGCCGGTCTTCGTCGCGAACTTCGTGCTGATGGACTATGGCACGGGCGCGGTGTTCGGCGTGCCCGCACACGACCAGCGCGACTATGAGTTCGCGCGCAAATATATGCTGCCGATGACGCGCGTGGTCGCGAAGTCGGTCGCGCATGCCAATGATCCGGTCGGCGGCGAGGCCGATAGCGATCCGGGCGTCGCGGTCAATTCCCGCTTCCTCGACGGGATGAGTTCGGAGGAGGCGAAGAGCGCGGTCGTCGATCGGGCCGAGGCCGAGGGCTGGGGCGTCGGCACCACTGTCTATCGCCTGCGCGACTGGGGCGTCAGCCGCCAGCGTTACTGGGGCACGCCGATCCCGATCATCCATTGCGAGGCGTGCGGCCCCGTGGCGGTACCCAAGGACCAGCTTCCGGTCGTGCTGCCCGACGATGTGAGCTTCGACGTTCCCGGCAATCCGCTCGACCGGCACCCGACCTGGAAGCATGTCGATTGCCCGAAATGCGGCGGCAAGGCGCGGCGCGAGACCGATACGCTCGACACGTTCGTGGATTCGAGCTGGTATTTCATCCGCTTCGCCAGCCAACCCAAGGATCAGCCGTTCGATCGCAAGGTGGCCGAGCAATGGCTGCCGGTCGGCCAATATATTGGCGGCGTCGAGCATGCGATCCTGCACCTGCTCTACGCGCGCTTCTGGACGCGCGCGCTCATGCATATCGGCCGACTCGACGTGGCCGAGCCGTTCACCGGCCTGTTCACGCAAGGCATGGTGACGCACGAAACCTATTATACCGAGGATGCGGAGTCCGGCCGTGTCACCTGGTTCGCGCCCGACGAGATCGACCGGCGCGAGAATGGCGTCTTCCTCAAGGATGGCGGCCCGCAGATCCATCTCGGCCGCGTCGAGAAGATGTCAAAATCGAAGAAGAACACGGTCGATCCGGCGCCGATCCTCGACCATTATGGCGCGGACGCGGTGCGCTGGTTCATGCTGTCCGACAGCCCGCCGGAGCGCGATCTGCCGTGGAGCGTGTCGGGCATCGAGGGTTGCGCGCGCTTCGTCCAGCGGCTGTGGCGCGCGACGTTGGTCCACGGCAGCGAGGGCGCCGATCCGGCGCTGACCCGCAAGACCCATCAGACGATCGCGGGCGTCGCCGCAGATGTGGAATCGCTCTCGTTCAACAAGGCGGTGGCGAAATTGTACGAGCTGGTCGGCGCGGTCGAGAAAGCCAGGCCGTCGGCGGCGCGCGACGAGGCTGCGCGTACCCTGATCCACCTTGCCGCGCCGATGGTGCCGCATCTCGCCGAGGAAGCCTGGGCGCGGATCAGCGGTGAAGGATTGGTCGCCGATGCGCCGTGGCCCGACGTCGATCCAGCGATGCTGGTCGAGGATGAGGTCACGGTCGCGGTCCAGGTCAACGGCAAGCTCAGGGATACGATCACGGTCGCCAAGGGATTGGGCAGGGATGAACTCGAAGCGCTGGCGACAGGTTCGGGGAAGATTCAGGCGTTTCTCGCCGGCGCGGAACCCAAGAAAGTGATTGTGGTCCCCGACCGGCTGGTCAACATCGTCGCATGACGCGGCGCCTGCTCCTTGGCTTGCTCCTGCCCATGGGCATGACTCTCAGTGGCTGCGGCCTGCAGCCCATGTATGCCGGTGGCAGCCACGGCGCGGTCGCGCAGGCGCTCAGCGATGTCGAGGTCGGCCCGATCGCAGGCCAGCCGGGCTGGCTGGTGCGCAATGCGCTGATCGACCGGCTTGGCGCGAACGGGCACAATAAGGGCCGCTATCGGCTCGATGTCGTGCTCGACGACCAGATTGCGGGCTTCGGGATCCGATCGAACAATACGGTGACGCGCGAGCGGCGCACGCTGCGTGCGCATTTCACTTTGGTCGATGCATCCAACCAGACGGTGTTGCTCGACGCGACCGCCGGATCGGACGCGGGCGTCGACGTGGTCACCTCCGAATATGCGGTGATCGCGGCCGAGCAGACCGCGCTTGAACATCTGGCGGGCGAGGTCGCCGATCAGATCGTGACGCGCGTCGCGCTCTATGCGCGGCAGCATCCGCGCAAGGAATGAAACCAGACGAAGCCCGGCTGCGGCGCGCGCTGGATGCGGCCGATCCCGCAATCCGTTTCTACCTGCTTTATGGCCCGGACGAGGCGGGATCGCGGGCGCTTTCCGAACGGCTCGGTGCGGCGATGGGTGCGGAGGCGGAGCGGGTCGATCTCACCTCTAGCCAGTTGAAGGGCGATCCCGCGCGGCTGGCGGACGAAGCCGCGTCGATCTCATTGTTCGGCGGCAGGCGCTGGATTCGGCTGGAACCCGCCACCGACGATGCGGTCGAGGCGGTGCAGGCGTTGCTGGAGGCGCCGGCGGCGGGCAACCCGGTCGCTGCGATCGGCGGCGCGCTGCGCAAGGATTCGAAGCTGGTGAAGCTCGTCCAGGCGAGCGGAGCGGCGCTGGTCCACCAGAGCTGGGTGCCCGAGGGCCGCAATGCGGCAGCGCTGGCAGTCGAGGTCGGGCGCGACCTGGGACTGCAAGTCCGTAACGACGTCGCCAACCGCGTCGCGAGCGCGTGCAACGGCGACCGCGCGCTGATCAGCCGCGAACTGGAGAAGATGGCGCTCTATCTCGATGCTGCGCCCGACCGGCCGAGGCCGCTCGAACATGAGGCGCTCGACGCGCTGGGCGCGGCGATGGAGGAGGGCGATCTTTCGCGCCTGTCCAACGCGGTCTTTTCGGGCCAAGCGGGCGAGGCGGACGCCGAGCTGGCGCGGCTCGCCAACGAGGGGATCGAGGATATTCCGGTGTTGCGCTCGCTCGTGCGCCGCGCGATCCAGCTCGCACAGCTGCGCGCGCAGATGGCCGAAGGCGAAAGCATCGACCGCGTGATGGAGACCGCGGGCAAGGCGATTTTCTGGAAGGAGAAGCCGGTCATCCAGAGCCAGCTGCAGCGCTGGACGCCCGACGGACTGGCGACGGCGATCGCGCGGCTTGCCGAGGCTGAGCGCCAGGTGAAGGCGCCGGGCTATGTCGGCAGCGCGCTCGTGGAAGAGGAAATCTTGGCGATCAGCCGATTTGCGGCGCGGCGGCGGTAGGGCCTGACCAACCGCGCAGCCACGTCATCGCGAACGGAGCGATGCAGTGCGGGCTCGCAATATGCGGCGGAGGGTCAGGCCTTTCGCCTGGGCCAGCGGAAGCTGAACTGGTCGCGTTCCGATTGCTCGCGTGACTGTGGATCGGGCAGGCCGGAGGAGAAAAGCACCTGGTTGCGGCCCGCGCGCTTGGCGTCATAGAGCGCGCGGTCGGCGGCGCTGTAGAGGCGCTGAAAGCGCGTCCGGGTGGTCCCCTCGGCGACGCCGATGCTGACCGTGACCGCGCGGCTGCGCGTGACGTCGCCATGGTCCAGCGTCCCGAGCTCGTTGCGCAGGCGTTCGGCGAACTGCGCGAGCGCGAAGCTGGTGAGCCCGCTGATCGCGACCACGAATTCCTCGCCGCCCATCCGGCCCGCGATGCAGACCTCGCGCTCGAACCGGCGCAGCAGGCCCGCGATCCGACACAGGACCGCATCGCCCATCTCATGCCCGAATTGGTCGTTGATCGATTTGAATAGGTCGACATCCATCAGCAGCAAGGCGAGCGGCGCCTCATTGCCGCCGGCGAAGGTGGTCTCGAGGCATTCGACGAAGCCGCGCCGGTTGAGCAGAGCGGTGAGCGGATCGCGACTCGCCAGCTCGGCCAGCGCCGATTCCGCCGCGCGCGCCTGGTCGAGCTCGGCGCGCATGGTCGAGAAGCGCAAGGTGGCGGTGATCGACAGCCAAATCGTCTGGAAGGCCGAGGCGGAGAGAACCGCGATCTGGGCACCGCCGCCGAACAGGGTGTCGCTGAAATCGAACAATTGGGTGAGTGCCAATGCCACCATCGGCAAGGCCCAGGACTTGGCCAGGTCGCGCGCCTGGCCCTGGCCGTGGCGCCAGCTCCAGCCGATCGCCACCGCGACCGCAAGCAGCCCGGCGAGCACGAGCACGCCCAGCAGATCGGCGAACATATCGACCGAGCCGTCGGTCACGAGCGAGGCTGGGATCCCGACCAGCACGACCGCCACGCCAAGGCCGATCGTGGCGCGAACCGCCCAGCGCGGCAGGGTCGATGAAATGGCGGAGATGACGCTGGTCGTGGCGGTGGCGATCGCCAGGCAGGCGAGCAAAGTACAGGTCTGCGCGGCATAGGTTCCCGCCACCTGCGGCAGCAGGATCAACGCGATCTGCGACCAGAACAGACCCCACAGGACCATGCACACCGCCCACATGCCGTGCCAGGCGAGCGACCGGCGTCGGACCGCGATCGCGAGCGATAGATTGTAGACGCCCGCCATCAGCAGCAGCGTGATCGAGCCCCCCGCCAATACCGCCGCGGTCGCGAGATCGCGATTGGCGGCGACGGGACCGAGCAGGCGCACGCGCAGCAATTTGTGGCTGGCGAGATGCGCGATCCCAAGCGTGACCCCCGTGAGCGGGGCGGTGCGCGCGGGCGCCTCGAACGCGATCTGACCCCCGATCCGCCAATGCGCGCCATAGTCGCCGCGGATCACCTCCTGCCGGTCGGTGATGCCGTCGGCATAATGGAACAGCACGATCATGCGGTCGAAGCGGGTCTGGTGGACGAGCAGCACGGGAGCCCGCTGCACAGTGCCGGAGCCCGTCAGATCGGCACGCAGCCATATCGTACCGGCCTGATAATTTTGGGGTTCGCCCGTGCAGCGATAGGCGTTTGCGGGTGGCGCGTTCCGATCCTTGGTCACCGCATGGCAAAGAGGCCGGCCCGGCTGCAACGCCAGCGCGTCCGCGGCCTGGTGAAGACTCACCAGAAACAGGAGGGCGCAAAGCCTCCCGAGCCAGCAACGAACGGACGCGGTCAAATACCAATACCCTGCGGTGCCGGGCACGCGGCACGGCAATATCGGCGTGTCGGCGGGTGCTTCCCGCGCGTCAAGCACTGATCCAGGTTAGCGATAGAGTGTGAAGGAAAGACCAAGGATATGGTGTGGAGAGCGTGTCTGGAAATGCGCCTGACGGCGCATTTTCGCCTTGAAACGCGCGCCTGCATGCGCGCCCGAACACATTCTCAGACGCCATCGTCCTCCTTATATTTGAGCTCGAGATAGCGCCCCTGCGTCGCGAGCTTGTTGAGATCGCCGCTGGCGAGATCCGCGCTCATCCGCGCGAGCTCGCTGTCGACCACGCTCAGCGCCTCGACCAATTGCTTGTCGGGGGCGATACCGTTGCCCGCGTCCTGGCGCAGGTTGAGCGGCACGCGCGTATAGCCGTCGATCAGCTCGGGCAGCTCGATGCTGAGCAATTTGCGCACCTCGGCGGCGGCGGGCTCGCGCGGATCGAGGTTCGCCACCTGGGGGGCGAGCTGCTCGAGCTTGAGGCCGATTCCATCGGCGAGCCGCTGGGCGGGCGGCGGCAATGCCGCGCGCTGGCGCTGAAGCCAGGCCTCGGTCTTCGCCGGCAGCATCGTGATGTCGCTTGCGGCAAGCGTCTGCACGGTCTCTTCGGGCTCGTGGCTGATCGCGAACATGACCACCCATGCGGCCAGGATCATGACCAGAGCGGCGAGGAAGCCGATCTGGCCGATCGGGATCACCCAGCCGATCGCGGTCGCGGCGAGGATGATCGCGATGGTCGCGCCGAGCGCGCGGACGAACGCCTTGAGCAGCGCGCGCGCGCGGCGCTGGCGCTGGCGTTGGGCCAGCCTGCGGCCCTCGGGAGAGACGCGCTGGAGCAGCGCCTCGGCATCGGCCATGACGCGATTGGGGTCGGGCATCAGATCGCCTTGAACGGATCTTCGGCGGCGGCGCCGCCGCTGGAGGTCAGCCGCGCTTGCGATGCACCCTCGGCACGCGCGATATAGCCGCGCGATTTCTCGACCTCATTGGAGAGGCTGTCGACCGTGGTCTTCATCGAATCAAGCGCCTGAAGCTTGAAAGTATCGACCGCGTCCATCGTATCATAGATGTTCTGGAAGGCGCGCTTCAGCGTCTCGATCGGGATCGTGGCGCTCGCCGCCTGCTCGTGGATCTGCGCGGTCTGGTTGCGCAGCATCTCGCCGGTCGAGTCGATGATGTTGGCGGTGGTGGTGTTGAGCTGCGTGATCTGCTCCAGCACCAGTTTCTGCCCGACCAGCGCCTGCGCGACGGTGACGGCGGTGCGCAACGCCGCGACCGTAGTGGTCGAGGCGCGATCGACACCCTTCATCAGCTCGACATTGTTCTTCTTGACCAGATCGAGCGCAAGATAGCCCTGCACGGTAACCGCCATTTGCGTGAGCAGATCCTGGTGGCGCTGGCGCACGTAGAAGAGCGCGGTCTCGCGGATCGCCTTGGCCTTGGCCGGATCGCCCGTATCGAGCTCGTTGGCCTTGTCCTCGAGCAATTTGTCGGCGGTTTGCGCGGTGTGGATCATCTGTTCCAGCCGGCCCATCGCCGCCCACAGATTCTGCCGCTCGGTATCGATCGCGGCATTGTCCTTGAGCAGTTCGTCCTTGCCGCTCTTGAGGCTGACCAGGATCTGTGAAATGTGGTTCTGCGAGCTTTTGTAGCTGTCGAAATAATTGCGCAGCTTGTTGCCGAACGGGATAATCCCGAACAATTTCTTCGGCGCGAGCAGATTGCCCTTCTTGCCCGGATCGAGATCCTCGATCGTGCGGCGGAGTTCGGCGAGATCGGTGCCGACGCCGCTATCCTTGTCCATCGCGCGCACCGGGCGATCGAGGAAGCGATTGGACTGGCCGGCGGCCTCGCGAATCTCCTTCTGGCCGAGGTTGGAGATAGTGTCGACGCGCTTGCCGAATTCGGGCGAGTTGGAGTCGAGCCCGGCAAGCTCGTCGACGAACGCGCTGACGCGCTTCTCGAGCTCGCTCTTGGTGCCCTCGTCAAGCGGTACCAGCCCCGCCGCCTTGGCCGGCGCAATCGCCTGCACCGGCGCCGGCGGCGTCAGCACCAGATCGTCGGTCTTGGTCTCAGTCGCGGTCGTGGCCAATGTTCTTACTCCGCCCCTTGGAATACCCAAGATAGGAGCCAATCGCTGTATTATTCAAGTGAGACGGTTTCGAATCCCATCATTCCGGCCCCCGCCCTTGTTGCATCGCCGCATTTCAGCTAAGGGCGCGCCGACTTCGAAAACACGAAACGAAAGACCACCATGCGCCTCCGCAACGTGGCCATCATCGCGCACGTCGATCATGGCAAGACCACTCTGGTCGACCAGCTTTTCCGCCAATCGGGCACTTTCCGCGAAAATCAGCGCGTCGAAGAGCGCGCGATGGATTCAAACGACCTCGAAAAAGAGCGCGGCATCACGATCCTGGCGAAGTGCACGTCGGTCGAGTGGGAGGGCACGCGCATCAACATCGTCGACACGCCCGGCCACGCCGATTTCGGCGGCGAGGTGGAGCGCATATTGTCGATGGTCGACGGCGTGATCCTGCTGGTCGATTCGTCCGAAGGCGCAATGCCGCAGACCAAATTCGTGACGGGCAAGGCGCTCGCGCTGGGCCTGCGCCCGATCGTGGTGGTCAACAAGATCGACCGCTCCGACGCGCGCACGCAGGAAGTGCTGGACGAGGTGTTCGACCTGTTCGTCACGCTCGAGGCGACCGACGAGCAGCTCGACTTCCCGGTGCTGTTCGCATCGGGCCGCAACGGCTATGCGAGCGAGGATCCCGAGGCGCGCGAAGGCACACTGACGCCGATGTTCCAGAAGATCGTCGATCATGTGCCGCCGCCGAGCGCGGATCCCGACGGTCCGTTCAAGTTCCTGGTGACCCTGCTTGACCGCGACAATTTCCTCGGCCGCATCCTGACCGGCCTGGTCTTCTCGGGCTCGGTCAAGACCAACATGCCGATCCACGCGCTCGACAATGACGGCAACGTCGTCGAGACGGGCCGCGCGTCCAAGATCATGTCGTTCCGCGGTCTTGAGCGCGTGCCGGTCGAGGAAGCGCAGGCGGGCGACATCATCTCGATCGCCGGCCTGACCACGACCACCGTGTCGAACACGATCTGCGATCCGAGCGTGACCGAGCCGCTGCATGCGCAGCCGATCGACCCGCCGACCCTGTCGATGCGTTTCGCGGTCAACGATTCGCCGATGGCGGGCCGCGAGGGCACCAAGGTGACGTCGCGGATGATCCGCGACCGGCTTCTGCGCGAAGCCGAGAGCAATGTCGCGATCAAGGTAACCGAGAGCGACGACAAGGACAGCTACGAAGTCGCCGGCCGCGGCGAGCTTCAGCTCGGCGTGCTGATCGAGACGATGCGCCGCGAGGGCTTCGAGCTCGGCATCAGCCGCCCGCGCGTGCTGTTCCGCGACGGCCCCAATGGCCGCGAGGAGCCGTATGAGACGGTCGTGATCGACGTCGACGAGGAATATTCGGGCACGGTCGTCGAGAAGATGGCCGGCCGCAAGGGCGAGATGACCGACATGCGCCCGTCGGGCGGCGGCAAGACGCGCATCACCTTCTCGGCGCCGTCGCGCGGCCTGATCGGCTATCATGGCGAGTTCCTGTCGGACACGCGCGGCACAGGCATCATGAACCGGCTGTTCGAGAAATATGGCCCGTACAAGGGCAATATCGAAGGCCGGAAGAACGGCGTGCTGATCTCGAACGGTTCGGGCGAGGCCAATGCCTATGCGCTCGGTCCGCTCGAGGAGCGCGGCGTGATGATGGTCGCGCCCGGCGAGCAGCTCTACGAGGGCATGATCATCGGCGAGAATGCCAAGTCGGACGACCTGGAGGTCAATCCGATGAAGGCCAAGCAGCTCACCAACTTCCGCGCGAGCGGCGGCAAGGACGATGCGATCCGGCTCACCCCGCCGCGCCGCCTGACGCTGGAGCAGGCGATCGCCTATATCGACGATGACGAGATGGTCGAGGTCACGCCCAAGAACATCCGTCTGCGCAAGCGCCACCTCGACCCGCACGAGCGCAAGCGCGCCAGCCGGGCCAAGCAGGCCGCCTGAGCGGGAACGACGGCCTGACGCTGGATCAGGACGGCGCGCGGCGCTTTAGTGGCGCGCTGGACGCGGCGAGTCTGGCCGATTTCGAGGCGGCGCTGACGAGCCTTCCCGTTGGGTTGGCCGGCGTGCGGCTTCACGGCCTGCCCGCTCTTACCCGTCTGCTTGGCGTCGCGATGCCCGTTGGGTCAGTCGCGGCGACGGCTTCGGGGCCGGGTTGCTTTCCCGTCCGCGCGCTTCTGTTCGACAAGACGGAGGCGACCAACTGGGCGCTCGGCTGGCATCAGGATCGCACGATCGTGGTGCGCGAACGGCGCGAGACACCCGGTTTCGGCCCGTGGACGCTCAAGAGCGGCCTCCACCATGTCGCGCCGCCGATCGATGTTCTGGCGCGAATGGTGACGTTGCGCGTCCATCTCGATCCCGTACCGGAAGATAATGCGCCGCTCCGGGTGGCGCGGGGCAGTCATCGGCTCGGCATGATCCCGGAAGCGGACGTGGACGATGTGGTCGCGCGATCCGAAATCCTGACCTGTCTCGCCGAACGCGGCGATGTTTGGCTTTACCGCACGCTTATCCTTCATGCCTCGGCCGCTGCTTCATACCCGGCGCGGAGACGGGTGCTGCAGGTCGACTATGCGGCTGTCCCCTTGCCTAATGGCCTGGAATATCTCGGCGTTTAGGAACGACGCCCGCCCTTCGCCGGTTGATAAGTCTTCCAGAGTAAGGAGGCTTATCATGGCGGATGCGGCACAGCGGAAGAGGGGGCTGACGACGTTCGGCTGGCTCTTGGTCGGCGGGGCGGCGGCGTTCCTGTTCAGCAGCAGGAAGAGGCGCGAACAGGCGATGAACTTCGCGCGCGATTTCGCGGGCAGGTTCGCGCCGGCCAAGGGAGACGCGACGCCCGCCTGAACGACCGCATTGACCCATCCCGGGATCGGCGCATGATAGCGTCGTCCGGGGAGGGGCAAGGCGATGGATGTGCATCAGACGCCGATCGGCTTTCCTGCGTTGATCATCCTGTTGGCGAGCCTGGCGGTTTTCGGCCTGCTCATGCTGTCTAAAAGCGGCGGGTCGCCGGACGGCGGGAGCAATCGGTCGCGCTTGTCCTTGCTGGGCATCGCGATCCAGACGCTCGCTTTCTTCGTGATCGGCTTCGGCCGGATCACGGTCCTATATGCCCCGAACTCGCCCGAGGCGATCGAGCAGGCGGGGGTCACGCTTTTTCTCGCGGGCATCACCTGCTGGCTGTTCGCGGCATCGAAGCGCGCGCTCGGGCGCAACTGGAGCCTGGTCGCGCGCACCCGATCGGACCATGAGCTCGTGACCTGGGGCCCGTTCGCCTATGTTCGCCACCCGATCTACAGCGCCTTGTTCGTGTGGATGATCGCGATGGCGGTCGCGTTCGGCCATTATTGGGGCTTGATCCTGGGCGTGCCGCTCTACTGGATCGGCACGGTCCTGCGCATCCACGAGGAAGAGAGATTGCTGCGCGCGCGCTTCGGCGAGAACTATGCGGCTTATGCGAAGCGCGTGAAGCGCGTCCTGCCTGGAATTATCTAAACCCGGAATTTATCCGAAAAACGCGCGGGGCGGCACATTACCGGGCGCACTCGCGCGCACATCGATCGATCAGGTCGAGATAGGAGGCGGCGGCGCGTTCCTCGTCGTGGCGCGCGAGCAGCATCGGATCGACTGCTTGCAGCCGCTGACCGCGCAGCACGGTCTGCAGCGCGCAGGCAATCGCCCCGGCCTCGGGCGCGCTGACACTGCTGAGGCTGTCGCGCGGCATGATCTCCGACAAAGCGGGCGAGCAGGGCGTGACCACCGCGGGCACGCCGCTCGCCAGCGCTTCGACCAGCGAGGCCGGATAGCCTTCGTAGCGCGACGTCATCAGATAGCAGGCGGCGCGTTCGAGCCAGGGCGTGACATCGCGCACATGGCCCAGCAATGTGATGCGTTCGTGCAGGCCGAGCCGATCGATCATCCGCGCCAGATGCGCGCGTTCGCTGCCATCGCCGAGAATGACCAGGCGCGCGTCGCTCCAGCGACTGAGATGCGCCATCGCCTCGATCGCGAGTTCGAAATTCTTCTGCGGCTCGAGCCGGCCGGCGGCAACGATCAGGCTCGGGTCGCGCGCGGGCTGTTCGCGCGCAGTGGTGCGGACCGCGGGAATCAGCGGTTCCCAGCGCGCCGAAACCCGATCGGCGTCGATCAGCAAGGATGCTTCGGTGCGAAGCGCGGGGCTCATCGCGACCAGGCTGTCGATGCGCGCGGTGAGCAGGCGCATCACGCGGCGGCGGAGCCAGCCGGTCGCGCCCGGCCGATCGCTGCGCATCAGCGGATTGCTGATCTTGCACAAGGTCGCCGCGCCGGAATGGTCGCGCAGCCCGAAAACCGCCATAACCAGCAGGTGGAAATTGCCTGGCGCGAATACCGCATTGGGCTGGAACCGATCCGCCGCGCCGGCGAGCGCGACGCCCAGGCGGACGCGCGAGAAAAAGCCGCGCGACAGAATCGGATCGGCCTGCTCGACGATCACCTGCTCGTCCACCAGTGGGCGGAGCGGGCCGGCCTCGGTGCCGCAGAAGATGCGGACCGCGCGCCCCATGCGCGCCCACTGATTGGCCAGCCGGATCGCGACCCGCTCCGTGCCGCCGCCCGAAAAATCGTGGAGTACGATCAGGATGCGGTGCGCCGAGATCGGCTCCGCCGCCGGAAGCAAATCCGGCGTGGCCCGGAACAGGGGATCGGTGACAGAGACCTCCAACATATCAGGAAGACGTAACGTCCGTTGCAAACCCGCATCACCATAAACGCGCAATATGACCGGACGCTGAGCGGCGCTGCGGATTCCGTTTGCTGGCGCCGTCTCAGCGCATCATGGCGCAATCGGTTTCCCTCAATATTGTCGAGCTGCGTGGGCGCGGCTATGACGACGGCGCGGATGGGCGCATGGGTTTCCGAATGATCGCAAGCGGGCTCAGCGCCGTGCTCATCGCCAATCGCGCGCCGCTGCTGCGTTTCCTGCGCGCGCGCGGCGCGGGAGACGATGCCGAGGACATATTGCAGGAGCTGTGGCTCAAGGTCGAGCGGCTGGAGGCCGAAGGGCCGATCGCCGATCCGCGCGCCTATCTGTTCCGCATGGCCGACAATCTGATGCACGACCGGGTGCGCGCGAGCATGCGCCGCACCAGTCGCGAACAGGCCTGGAGCGAGGCGGGGTTCGATCCCGCCGGTCGGGACGAGACGCCATCGGCGGAGCGGAGCTTGCTCGCGCGTCAGCGGCTGCGCCGGGTCGAACTCGCGCTGGCGACGCTGGGCGAGCGCACGCAGGTCATCTTCCGCCGTTTCCGCGTCGAGGGCGTGAGCCAGAGCCGAATCGCGCAGGAGGAAGGGATCAGCGTCAGCGCGGTCGAGAAGCACCTCCAGCGCGCCTATCGCGTGGTCGCGGCCCTGGTCGACGAGGCCGACGACGCGGCGCCGCAATCGCGGAGGGCGCCATGATCGACGCGGCGATACGCGATCAGGCCGCGCTATGGATGGCGCGCGCGCGCGACCCGCGCTTCAGCGACTGGGATGCGCTCGCCGATTGGCTCGAAGCCGATCCCGCGCACAATATCGCCTATGAGGATGCTTTTGCCGGGCATGATCTGGCGGAGGTGCTGGGCATGACGCCGGCCGCGGCCCCCGCCAAGGCGCGGACCGCGTCTCGCTGGCGTCTGCCCGGCATGATCGGCGGCGGCCTGGCCGGCACGGCGGCCGCGGCGGCCGCGATCTTCGCGCTGGCGATGCCGAGCGCGCCGCTCGCGAGCCTCGCGATCACGACCGCGCCGGGCGAACATCGCCTTGTCCAACTTGGCGACGGCACGCGGATCGCGCTCAACGGCGGCAGCAGATTGGTGCTCGACCGGTCGAACGGGCGGACCGCGCGGCTCGAACAGGGCGAGGCCTTGTTCAGCGTGGTCCATGACCAGACGCGGCCGTTCACGGTCGATGCGGGCGGCGCGCGCATGGTCGATCTCGGCACGCGATTCGACGTCACGCGCACCGCGCACGGCAGCGAGGTGGCGGTGGCCGAAGGCGCCTTGCTGTACGATCCGGCCGGCGCGGCGGTGCGGCTCGACGCGGGCAAGGTGCTGCGCCGGAGCGATCGCAGCCAGGTGGTCGAGGTGAGCCAGGTCGATCCGGCTGCGGTCGGGGCATGGCGCACGGGTCATTTGGTCTATCGCGAGGCGCCGCTGTGGCGCGTGGCGGAGGATGTCGCGCGTGCGACGGGGATCCCTATCGCGGTCGATCCGGGCGTGGCCGACCGTTCCTTCACCGGCGTGATCATGGCCCCTGCCCATCAGGACGTTTTTCCCACCCAATTGGGCGCGGTTCTTGACGTGACGGTCGCGCAACGAGGAAACGGGCTGTATCTGAAGGCGCGTGCACCCCGTTAAAGGCTTCGCTGTCGCAATATTCGCAATCGCCGCGGCGGCCCCGCTGCTCGCCGCGCCGCGCGTGACGATCGACCTGCCGGCGAGCACGCTCGGCGACGCGGCGATCCGCCTGGCCCAGGCCGCGAACGTCACGATCGGCATGACCGATCCCGTGCTCGCGCGGCTGCCGACTCGCCATCTGCGCGGGCATATGCGCGCCGATCAGGCGCTGGAGCGCCTGCTGCGCGGCCTGCCTGCCAGGGCCGAACGGATCGATGACGCCAGTTGGCGGATCGTCGCCACCCCGCCCGCGAAGCCCTCCGCACGACCGACGGCCAAAGCGGAAGCGACCGGGCCGTCTCCGGACGAAAGCGACATCATCGTCACCGGCAGCAAGACGGGTACCCGTTTCGATCGCTATGCCGGCACCGCGAGCATGCTTTCGGGCGCGGACCTTACGCTCGGCGAGCAGGGGCGGGGCAGCGATGCGCTGGTCGAGCGCCTGCCGACCTTCGCGTCCACGCATCTCGGATCGGGACGCAACAAGCTTTTCATCCGTGGGGTCGCGGATTCGAGCTTCAATGGGCCATCGCAGGCGGTGGTCGGCGAATATCTGGGCGATGTCCGGCTCAACTATAACGCGCCCGATCCCGACATCAGCCTCTATGACGTGCGCGCGGTTGAGGTGATCGAGGGGCCCCAGGGCACGCTGTACGGCATCGGCGCGCTTGGCGGGGTGGTGCGTATCGTGCCCGAACCGGTCGACCTCAATGCGCGCGAGGTCCGGATCGGGCTCGACGGCGAGACCACCGCGCATGCGGACAGCGGCTATGACGCAGTCGGGCTGGTCAACCTGCCGATCATCCGTTCGGTACTTGGCCTGCGCGCGCTCGCCTTCAAGACGGTGGAGGGCGGCTATATCGACGATGCCGGTCGGGGACTCACCAATGTAAACCGCACGCGCAAGAGCGGCGGCCGCGCCACGCTGGACTTCCGGCCGGGCGCGTGGCGAATCCAGGTCGGCGCGCTCTTGCAGAATATCGACAGCGCGGACGGCCAATATGCCGAGCGCGGTTACGCGCCGCTGACGCGCAGCAGCCGCGTCGCGCAGCCGTTCGATAACGATTATCTGCTGACCCATCTCACCGTCGCGCGCGACTGGGGGGCGACATCCCTGGTATCGGCGGGTGCGTTCGTGCGGCAGCGCGCGAGCTCACGCTTCGACTTCACCCCGGATGGCGCGATCGCGCCGCGCATCTTCGACCAGTCCAACCATATCGAATTGTTCACCAACGAGACGCGCCTGTCGCGGCTCGACAGCAGCGGCCGCGGCTGGGTCGTCGGCGCCAGCATGCTCTACGATACGGAAAGGCTGACGCGCGCGATCGGTGCGCCGGCCGCGCCAACGCGCATTTTGGGCCTGTCCAACAACGTGACCGAAGGCGCGCTGTTCGGCGAAGCGGGGCATCAGATCCTGCCGGGCCTGGTCGCGACCGCCGGCGCGCGGCTCGAATATGCGCATCTCGTCGGCAGGGCGCTCGACCGCGCCGCGCGCGTCGGCGAGCCGCGCCGCGACGAGGTCGCCTTGCTGCCGTCCTTATCCCTGTCGTGGCAGGCCGACCTGCACTGGATGCTGTTCGCGCGTTATCAGGAAGGCCTGCGCCCGGGCGGCCTGTCGGTCACGCCCAGCCCGAGCGGGCCGCCGACCGTGCAGCGTTTCCATGGCGACAGCCTGTCGTCGATCGAGGGCGGCGTGAAAATGCTTCCCGACGCTTCGACCCGGCTGCGCGCGGCGGTGACCTTCTCTTATTCGCATTGGGAGAATATCCAGGCCGATCTCGTCGACATGCGCGGGCTGCCTTTCACCGCCAATATCGGTTCGGGCCGGATCTGGGGCGCGGAGGTATCGGCCGAGTGGCGCCCGGCGGCCAATCTCAGCCTGGTCGGGGCCCTGTTCGCGAACCAGAGCAGCCTGACCTATGGCGCACCGGGCGCGGCCTCCAGCGCAAATCAGGAAATTCCGAACGTCCCGCATTTCGGTGCGAGCGGGCGCGTTCACTATCATCGGCCGATCGGGGGAAGCTGGCAGATCGATCTCGATGCCTCGGGCCGCTATACCGGCCATTCGCGGCTCGGGACCAAGCCAGACCTTTACATTCAGCAGGGCAATTATACGCAGAGCAACGCCACGGCTCGGCTCGGCACGCCGCGTTGGGGGGTGTCGCTGCAGGTTGACAACCTGCTCGATCAGCATGGCAATATGTTCGCGCTCGGCAATCCGTTCGGCGTTTCGGCAGGGCAGCAATTGGTACCGCAAAGGCCGCGCACGATCCGCTTCGGCATGGATGCGCGCTTTTAGCGCCGATGGCGGGCCGCGGCGTCCGCGAGTGCCTGTCTGATACGTTCGAGCGCCATTGCGCCGGAGCGTTCGAACGATGCGCTGCCGAACCGGTCGAATACCCGCGCGCGGCTGGCGGCGCCCATCGCGGCGAGCCTGGCGGGCTCGCGCAGCATCGCGGCGAGCTTCGCCGCGAGCGCGGAGGGGTCGCCCGGCGGTACCAGCCCGCCGGTTTCGCCATCAAGGATGCTGTAGCGCAACTCGCCGACCGCCGACGCCAGTACAGGGAGCCCCGCCGCCATCGCCTCGTGCGCGGCGATGCACAGTCCCTCCGAGCGCGAGGGCTGGAGATAGAGATGCAGGCCGGGGAGGAAGTGGCCAGGATCGGTAAAGCCGATGAAGCGCAGGTTTTCGAGCCTCGCCGCCGATGCCTGCGCGATCAGCTCGTCACGCAAATGACCGTCGCCGGCAATCTCCACCTCGAACGACAGGCCGGCATCGGCGCCGCGCGCGCGCAGCTCAGCCAGCGCCGCGATCAGCACGTCATAGCCCTTGACCCGATGCAGCCGGCCGAGCGAGCCGATCCGGATCGGCTCGCCCGGTCGCCAGCGCCGCGCCTGCGGCGCGTTCTCATTCGCCGCGAAGAGCGGCCACACCGCGATCCGATCGGGAGCGAGGTGGAGCGTGCGCTGCGCCCAGGCGGCGACATTGTCCGAATCCGCGACCCAGAAGATCGATCGGCGCCGGCGCCAGCGCAGCAGCAAAGCGTTGATCGGTTTGAGATAGGCGGCATGCTGCCAGGACACGACCGGGATGGAATGCATCTGGCCGACGACCTGACCGAGCAAAGTGGCGCGGGTGAGCGAGGTCCAAATCAGGTCGGGCTGCCAGGCCATGACCTCGGCATCGAGCCAGCGTAACGCGCGCAGATGGTCCGTTTCGCCGCCCTCGCGGATCGTCACCGCGAGCCCGGCGCGTTCGATCGCGGGCAGGCCGCGGCGGTCGCGCGGGGTGAGCGCCGCGATGCGGACCTCACAGCCTTGCGCTTGCAGGACGGCCGCGACCGCGGGCACCGGCGCGGACGCGCCTCCGCCCTCGAGCGAATTGATGACGTAGAGGACGCGCATCAGGCCGCGGCGGCGTGCGGCGCCGGATCGCGGGTCTGGCGCATCACCATCAGTAGCAGCAGGGCCGAGGCGCCAACTCCCTGAAGGATGGCGTGCCAGCCCGCTCCCGCCAGCCCGAAACTCAACATCATCAGCGGCAGCAGCGGCAACAGGCCTAGGTTGATCGTCATGTTCGCCGCGACCGACAGGGTCGGCCGGCCGAGCGCGGTCAAGGCCGAGCTGGCGGGCGGCGCCACCAGCCAGGCTGTGCGCGCAATGGCGAGCAGGAGGATCAAGCCGGCCGCGCCGGCAAAGGCCTGGCCCCCCAACGCGATCGCCACCGGACGCCCGAAGAAAGCGAGGATCAGCAATACCGGCATCGCGACGGCGGTCGCCACGCCCGCGCAACGGAGCAAGGCGGCGCGTAATTCGGTACCGCTGCCGCCGCCCGCCACCAGCCGCGCGAGCTCGGCATAAGCCGCCTGGCCCATGATCTGCGCGGGCTGCTGGATGATCACTGTCGCGCGTTGCGCCACCGCATAGAGGCCAGCGGCGGCCGGCCCCAGGATCCAGCCGACGAACAAGGGGGCGATGCGCGCGGCCAGTTCGGTCAGCGTGACGTCGGCATTGGCGGCCAGCATGAAGCGCCACAGACCGGGATTTTCGGCGACCGCGCCGCGGATCGTGCCGAGCATGGCAGGGTCGCGCAACGTGCGCCGCACCGCGACGATGCCGAGCAGCCACATCACCGCCCATTCGGCGAGCGCGGCGGCAAGCCACGCGACCAGGAAAGCCTTGAGGCCCAGGCCGAACCAAGCGGCGATCGCGGCGCCCGCCAGGCGTACCGCGGGCGCGACGATGCTGTGCAGGCCGAGCAGATCGAACCGGCCGAGCAATTGCAGATAGCCGGCAGGCGTCGCGCGGATCGAGGCGAGCACCGCGAAGCTATAGGGCAGGGCAAAGGCGATCGCGGTGGGCGACCAGCCGAGTGCCGGGCCAATCAGCGGGGCCAGAGCCGCCGCCGCCAGAATCGAGGCGACGCCGCCAACCCCTTCGACGATTCCCGCGAAACGCAGCAGACGGAGCATGCGCGGATGGTCGTCTTCCGCCAAAGCCTGCGCGCCATAGCGGACGATCGCATGCCAGCCGGGGAATTCGACGATCCCGCCGACCGTCATCGCGAAACCGTGGACGAGCACCAGCACGCCATAGTCGACCGGCCCCAGCGCATGGGTCGCGATCACCATATAGCCGAGGCCGAGCACAGCCGAAGCGGCCTTGCCGCCCAGCAACCGCGCCAGATTGGCATAGATGCGCGAAACCAGACCGCGCGCGGCGGCGTCAGGCATTGGCGGTACGGCGGGCCGTATGGGGTGCGGATGCGGACAGGATGAAGCCTCCGACGCGCGCCACCGCCTCTGCCGCCCGGACCGAGGACGGCTTGTCGGTGAGATCGAACGTGTCGTCGAGCAATTGCTTCTGCGCGGCGGCATAACGCCCGCCCGGATCGCGCATCGCCTCCGACAGCGCGTCGCCCAGGCACGCGGGATCGTTGATCACCGGCCCGGTATGCCAGTGTGTATAATTCTTGTCGTCGACCCAATCCGTTTCGTGCGCGTCAAGGAACACGCACGGGCGCGGATTGAGCAGGAATTCGTAGATTTGGCTGGACACGTCGCCGAGATAGATATCCGCGCGGTTCGTATAAGTCATGTTGCTTGATGCGCGGCTGCCGAGATCGATGTGGATATTGGGCGCGCGCAGATAGCGTTCCTCGATCCGGCCGGGCCGATCGATCCTAAATCTGTCAATCGTGAGCGCGAAACCACGCTCGAACAGCATCACGTGCGGCGCGAAGATAAGCTGAAATTCATCATGTTCGACGAACCAGTCGAGCACCTGGCGCCCCATCTTGTACCAGGACGAGAGATGCGGCGAGACGTGCGGGTTGTAGAGCACCACCGGGCGGCCGGTGTCGAGCAGCGCATGCGGGCGGCTCATGCCGTGCAGATCGAACTTGGGATAGCCGACCACACTGATCCTGTCCGGATCGACCCCGGCATCGGAGATGAGGCGGCTGCGCACCTTCTCGCCTGGCACGAGTACATGATCGAATTGCGTGCTGGCCGGATCGAAGCCGATCGCGCGGTCGCCCGCACCGTGGCGAGTGTGGATGATCTTGAGTCGGTCGAGCCCGTAGCGTGTCTTGAGCATCAGCGACGTCTTTTCCGCGACCACGAGCACGTCGAGCGAGCGGAAGAAATCCAGATTGTCGCCATAGATGAGCAGTTTGCGTGCGGGGGCGAAAGGCTCGGTCAAGGCCGCCAGCATTTTCGAGCGGCGGCGATGCAAATCGAGCGGATGGAGGATCAGATTGTCGTGCAGCCGGCTGCCCGCCAGGCGGACGACCTCCGTCTGGATGCGCGTGTTGGTGGGCGCGAGGATGACCTCCACCCCCGGCGCGCGATCGGCAAGCGCCAGCGCGATCGGCAGGCTGTGCGCGACCTGGTGCACCTGATCATGATTGAAGAGGAAACAGATCCGCATGCCAAAAAGACGCCATCGCGGCGCTCATCCCGCATCCAAAGCGAGGCGCTTTTCCCCCTCAATCTGGGCGCTTTAATGACGGGCGTTGCCGGTCCTGGACCTGGATCGTACAGGGCCAGCGGCATGATCCGCATCACCGATCTCAAACTGCCTCTCGGCCACGCGCCCGATGCGCTGCGCGACGCCATCGCGGCGCGGCTGAACCTGGCGCCGGGCGCCGCGTTCGACTTCGCGATCGCCCGGCGCGCGAACGACGCGCGGCGCAAGTCGGCGATCCTGATGGTCTATTCGGTCGATGTCGCGGTCGAGGACGAGCAGGCAATCCTCCAGCGTTTCGCCGCCGATCCGCACGTCCGCGAAACCCCCGACACGCACTACCAATTCGTCGCGCGCGCGCCGGCGGACTTCGACGGCGCTCGGCCGGTGGTGGTCGGCGCCGGGCCGTGCGGGTTGTTCGCGGGCCTGCTGCTCGCGCAGATGGGGTTTCGCCCGATCATCCTCGACCGCGGCAAGGTGGTGCGCGAGCGTACCAAGGATACGTGGGGCCTGTGGCGGCGGCGCGAGCTGAACCCCGAATCGAATGTTCAGTTCGGCGAGGGTGGAGCGGGCACCTTTTCCGACGGAAAATTGTGGAGCCAGGTCAAGGATCCGCGCTTCCTCGGCCGCAAGGTGCTGACCGAATTCGTTGCAGCGGGCGCACCGCCCGAAATCCTGACCGAAGCGCATCCCCATATCGGCACCTTCCGCCTGGTCTCGATGGTCGAGCATATGCGCGCGAGCATCGAAGCGCTCGGCGGCGAATATCGCTGGCAGCATCGTGTGGACGATCTGGTGATCGAGACCGGCGGAGACGGCGTCCGCCGGCTGGCGGGACTCATCCTGCAGACCGGCGAGGTGATCGAGGCCACGCATGTCGTCCTCGCGATCGGCCACAGCGCGCGCGATACGTTCGAGATGCTCCATGGCCGGGGCGTGTTTCTCGAGGCCAAGCCCTTTTCGATCGGCGTGCGGATCGAGCATCCGCAATCGTGGATCGACCGTGCGCGCTTCGGCGCCTGCGCCAGGCACGCCGATCTCGGGGCGGCGGCTTATACCCTGTCGCATCATTGCGCGAACGGCCGCACCGTCTACAGCTTCTGCATGTGCCCCGGCGGGCGCGTGGTCGCGGCGGCGTCCGAGCCGGGCCGGATCGTGACCAACGGCATGAGCCAATATTCGCGTGCGGAGTTCAACGCGAATTCGGGGCTGGTCGTGGGGATCGATCCCGAGCGCGATTATCCTGGCGACCCGCTTGCGGGCGTTGCCTTCCAGCGCAAATGGGAATCGCGCGCTTTCGAGGCGGGCGGCGGCGATTATTCGGCGCCCGGACAAAGGGTCGGCGATTTCCTCGCGGGCCGAGCCTCGGAAGCGCTGGGCGAGGTCGAGCCTTCCTACAAACCCGGCGTCAAGCTAACCGACCTCGCGTCATGCCTCCCACCGTTTGCTGTCGAGGCGATTCGCGAGGCGTTGCCCGCGTTCGGGCACCAGATCGCCGGCTATGACCATCCCGACGCGATGCTGACGGGGGTTGAGACGCGCACCTCCTCGCCGGTGCGGATCACGCGCGGGGCGGATTTCCAGAGTCTTAATACGCGCGCTTTGTTCCCGGCGGGCGAAGGCGCGGGCTACGCCGGCGGGATTCTTTCCGCCGCGATCGACGGGATCAAGGTCGCCGAAGCGGTGGCGAAGAGCATCTTGAGCGAGGTGGCGGCATGACGCGCCCGGCGATATTGTTCGTCTGCCTGGGCAACATCTGCCGTTCGCCGCTCGCGGAGGCGGCATTGCGTGCGCGCGCGGCCGAGGCGGGACTTGAGTGCCAGGCGGATTCCGCGGGCACCGGAGGCTGGCATATCGGCGAGCCGCCCGACCGGCGCGCGCAGCGGACCGCGCTTCGCCACGGCGCGGATATTTCGCGCTATCGCGGTCGGCAGGTCGAAGCGGCCGACTTCCGCCGGTTCAGTCACATCTTCGCGCTCGATCTGGACAACCTGGCCGTGCTGCACCGCATCAAACCCGCGGACGCCACCGCTAGGATTGGTTTGCTGCTCGATCTGGTCGACGGGATGGAGGGGCAGGCGGTCGCCGATCCTTATTACGGCCCCGACGATGGTTTCGAGGAGACATGGGATCAGGTCGATCGCGCGGCGCTTGCGCTGATCGCGCGGCTGGGCCGTGAGCGCGGCTGACGTCGCCGAACGGCTGACCGGCCGGCCGGTCGCGGCCGCGCGGCGGCTTTCGGGCGGTGATCTTTCGGCGGTGTTTCGCCTGACGTTCGCCGATGGCGGCACGCTGATCGCCAAGCGGACAACCAATGCGATGGCGGAGGCGGACATGCTGCGCGCGATCCGCGCGGCGGGCGTGCCCGCCCCGAATGTGGTCGCGGCGCAGGGCGAATGGCTGCTGGTGGACGATGTGGCGGCAAGCGCGCCGGTCAGCGCCGCCTGGCCCGATCTGGCGCGGTGCCTCACGCGGCTGCATGCCGCGGCGGGTACGGATTATGGCTGGCCGATCGATCATGCCTTCGGCGCGGTCGCAATCGACAATGGCCGGGTACGGGACTGGCCTGCATTCTGGGCGGAGCGGCGGCTGTTGTGCCACCTGCCATTCGTCCGGCCGGGCCTGGCGCGCCGGATTGAGCGGCTTGCCGGCAGGCTGCACGACCATCTGCCGCGCCGCCCGATGCCGTCGCTGCTGCATGGCGATCTGTGGGGCGGGAATGTGCTGGCCGCGGGCAACCGGATCGCCGCGCTGATCGACCCGGCCTGCTATCATGGCGATCGCGAGGTGGACGTTGCGATGCTCACTCTGTTCGACCGGCCGCCGTCTGCCTTCTTCGATGCGCTCGCGCTGGATGCGGATTGGCGCCATCGGCAACCGGTTTACCGACTCTGGCCGTTGCTGGTGCACCTGCGGTTGTTCGGTGATTCCTATGCCGATTCGGTCGATGCCGCGCTGGCGGACCTTGGCTGCTGAGTCGCGGCGGATTCGGTCCCCGGACGCCGTCTTTGGATGCGCTGCACCAAAAAAAGCGACAATTAACCTGGTTGGCTAACCACTAAAGGTGGTTAATTGACTATTCATTCGTGCTGCGCCGCACTATGCAGCACCTGTTCGTTCAAATTTGGGGGGTAAGTTTCATGAAGTATCTGTACGCCGCGCTCGCTGGCGCCACGTTGCTGGCAGCTTCGGCTGTCCCTGCGCAGGCTGCGACCGAGACCTTTGGCCAGTTCCTGCAGAAGGTGCCGAATGCGCGCCTGTTCAGCTATACCAACCTGGATAGCGGTGCCAACAAGAAGGCCGAGATCAAGGGAACCGACATCCCCGTTTATTTCCTGTTCGGTCTCGACGGGCTGCCGGCCGACCTGGTCCCTCTTCAGGATGCGCATCTCAGCGTCGATTTCATCTCGAATCTCGGCACCACCGGTGGGGCGACCTCGCGCGTGCAGATGTTCGACACCGCGACCAGCGGCTCGATCAGCTTCACCCGCGATGCCGCGGCTGGCGAAGGCGATGGTGCCCGCACCAACCTGCTGACCGTGAGCTTCACCAAGGCCGAGCTGAATGCGAGCCAGAATGCCGGCTCGTTCACCTTCAAGAGCAATGCGGATTCGGTGATCACTTTCACCTCCGACTTCCTCGATTTCACCAACGTCCTGAGCAAGGACTTCGCCTTCTCCTTCTCGGGTGCGAGCCCGACCTTCAATGCGCCGCTCGGCACCTCCGGTCGTAGCACCAGTTTCTCGGGCTCGGGCACGTTCGCATCCGACCCGGCTCCGCTGGTCGTCGGCGGCGTGCCGGAGCCGGCTTCATGGGCGATGATGCTGGGCGGTTTCGGCCTGCTCGGGCTGACCCTGCGCACGCGCAAGGCGGCCAACGCGGTCACGTTCGGCTGACATTCTGGCGCCTTAGGGCGCCGATAGCCTGATCGGGAAGCGCCGCCGGACATGCGCCGGCGGCGCTTTCTTGTCTGCTTGACCCAACAGAAGCGGGTTGGCGGGTTGAAGCATCCGGGCTTCGCGACTATCGCGAAGCCGTCGGGCGGTTAGCTCAGTTGGTAGAGCATCTCGTTTACACCGAGAGGGTCGGCGGTTCGAGCCCGTCACCGCCCACCATGGCCGGGCCCTTTGTCACGCCCGCCGAAAACCGCCTCAATTCCAAAATAACACTGCCTCTGGCGATAGGCTGGCCACGTCCATTGCGTTCCAAACCTCAGTAATGCGCGCCTATATCCGAGATCAGCCCACCTGACGCTAGCCGACCAATGGCAGATCCAACAAGTCTGCCGACATCCGCAGCCCGGCTGTCAGGCAACGTCGGAGCTTCGAGCTTTTGAGGCTCAATCCGGACGCAGATCATGCGCACCATTCCCTGTGATAGCGCGCCGCCATTGGCGCAAGATGTAATGACGCGTGAGTTGGTCCTGGCCGATCAGGAGCGCCGGACCGACGCGGATCGCGCGTGAATTCGCGTCGGCCGGGCGGAGCTCCGGCGGGCCCGGCACATCGCTTCGAACGGGCGGCATCTTCTCTGCCGCCAGAAATGACTGGCCCTCGGCGGAGAGCAGATAATCCAAAAACAGCCTGGCAGCGGCGGAGTGCGGTGCAGTAATCGGGATCACCGCCAATCGCGACATGAGCAGGACGTAGTCATGCGGCACCATCATACCCAGATCGGGGTTTCGCTCCGCTTGTTCCAAAGCGTAGGAGCCGACGACATTATAGCCGATCGCCGATCGCCCTGCTGCCACGTCCGCCATCACATTCTCGGCGGTCGGAAAGAGCCGCGCCCCGTTCGTTCCCATCGCGCGAACGAGTCTCCAGAGGTTGGGTGTCGCCTCCTGGTCCTGCGTTAAATAGAGATAACCGACCGCCGACTGCGTGAGATCGTAGGTCGCAACCTTGCCACGCAGCCCGCCGGGTCTGCGCTCGAGCAGGTTCGCCAGCGCGGCATGGCCGCGCGGCATCGCCGCATCGGCAATTAGCCGCCGGTTATAGACCATCACGATCGGCTCGGCGGTCGTTCCCCACGCCTGATTCTTCCAATTGGCCCAGTCCGGCAGGTATTTCGCCTCAGGCGATCGGTAGGTCTGGGCAAGATTGTCGTTGGCGAGTTTGATCTGCAGGTCCATTGCCGACGACCAGAGCAGGTCCGCGGTAGGTTGGCGGCGCCGTACGGCATCGCGGAAGCCCGCGTCGAGCTGGCCTGCCGACTGCTCGACATAATCGACGCGCAGGAAAGGATAATGGCGGCGGAAACCCGAGATCAGCCCGCGCACCTTCTGCGCGTCCACCGCCGACCAGATCAGCAGCTGCCCCTCGTGCCTGGCGGTGTCGATGGTTCCGGCATAAGCGCGCGGATAACCCGCAGGCACATCTTGCCTCACAGGCCCGTTGCAGCCGAATAGAGGGATTAGCGCTGCGAGAATCAGCGCCTTGGCCGGACAGTTCAGCGAGATGCTCCCAAGCGCTCGTGTGGCAGAGATCGCAGCCGAGCATCTGCTTGAAGGCCCGCAGGGTCAATCGGTTGGGAGAGGGTGGTGGCACGTATCCTGCTGGTCGAGGACGATCCGTCGCTGGCGCGAGGGCTGGTAGCGATGCTGCGTGCAGCAGGACACGCGGTCGACAGCGCCGAGGACGGTGAGACCGCGCTGATGCTCGCGCACAGCGAGCCTTATAGCCTGATCACACTTGACCTCGGCCTGCCCGACATTTCGGGACTCGACGTGCTGCGCCGGTTGCGGCGTGGAGGCCTCAAGACACCGGTCCTGATCCTGACCGCGCGCGACGCGCTCGAGGATCGCATCCAGGGGCTGGATCTCGGCGCGGACGATTACCTGCTCAAGCCGTTCGAACCGACCGAACTCGAAGCGCGCGTGCGTGCCTTGCTGCGTCGCACGCAAGGTGAGGCAAGCTCGATCGTGACGGTGGGCACGCTCACCATCGACGAAGCGCGCGTGCTGGCAATGGTCGGCGAGCGCACGCTGGAATTGCGTCGGCGCGAATGGGCCGTGCTCAACCGATTGGTGGCGCGCGCCGGCAAGGTCGTGGCGAAGGACCGGCTGGCCGCTGAGATCTTCAGCTATGACGAACCGGTCGGCCCTAATGCGGTGGAAGTCTATGTCGGCCGGCTGCGGCGCAAGCTCGAGCCCGACGGCCCCGAAATCCGCACGATCCGCGGGCTGGGCTACATGCTGGTTGCCGATTGACGATGCGCTTCGCACTCGGCCCGGAAAGTTCGCTCACCTACCGGCTGCTGCGGCGGATCGTCGTGCCGATGGCGGCGGTGGCGATCCTGCTTGGCGTGGGCGGGTCGTGGGTGATCACGCAATCGGTGCAGACGGTCAACGACCGGATCCTGGGCGCCGCGTCGCGCGCGATCGCGGATTCGCTCTCCTACGAGGATGACGAGCTTTCGCTGAACCTGTCCCCGGCCATCTTCGGCATGCTCGAGGATAGCGAGCGGGATAATGTCTATTACAGCGTGCGCAGCGGCGGTCGCGTCCTGACCGGCTATGCCGATCTGCCCGATATCGCGCCGCGTGGGCTGCGCGACACCCAGGTCGTGTTCGGCCGCGCAATCATGCAAGGCAAACCGGTACGGGTCGTCGCCGAAGGGCGCCGCGTGCCGCATATCGCGGCTCCTGTGATCGTCGAGGTGGCCGAGACGCTCGATGCGCGCGAGCGGGTGAGCGGGCGTATGCTCGGCGGGCTGGCGCTGCTCGAAGCCTTACTGATCGTCATAGCCATGATCCTGCTGCCGCTCGCGGTGAGGTCCGGCCTGCGGCCATTGCAGCGGATCAGCGGCGAGATGGACGCGCGCGCAGGATCGGACCTCACGCCGCTACCATTGACCGACGTGCCGAGCGAGCTGCGCGGCCTGGTAGGTGCCTTCAACGGGATGTTGGCGCGGCTCGATCAAACATTACGGAACATGCGCCGTTTCACCGCGGATGCCTCTCATCAGATGCGCACGCCGCTCTCGATCCTGCGCACGCATGTCGTGGTGTTGCGGCGGGCGCCGGCGGGGAGTCTCGAAGCGAAAAGCTCAATCGACGATATCGACCACGCGACCGAACGGCTCCAGCGACTGGTGACCCAACTGCTCGCGCTTGCCCGCGCCGATAATGTCCTCCCCCAGGACATTAAGCGGGAACGGATCGACATCGGGCGGCTGGTCGCCGCGCTCGCCGCCGAGCATGCGCCAGAGGCGGTGCGCGCAGGCATGGATCTGCATTTTGAGCCGGCCAACGGACCCGCATTCGCGCTCACACAGCCAGTGCTGGCAAGCGAATTACTCGGAAACCTCGTCGATAACGCAATCCGCTACAATCGGCCGGGCGGCAAGGTGGTGGTGTCGGTGGCGGTTACCGGCGCGGAGGATGCGGTGACCGTCGCGGTCGAGGATGATGGCCCGGGCATCCCGCCCCGCGACCGCAAACGCGTTTTCAACCGCTTCACCCGGCTGGAGCGGGATTCGACGCGGCCCGGAAGCGGGCTGGGCCTGCCGATCGCCGCGATGCTCGCGCACGCGACGGGCGCGGCGATCACGCTATCGAACGCGCGCACGGGCACGGGATTGCGCGTCGAAGTGGCCTTTCCAATGGGCTGACAGCCCAGTGACAGCTTGAGGTTTTAGAACCCGCTGATCAGAGCCGCACCCCTGCACTTGGGACGGCCGCTTCGATGGAGGGTTTCTTGCGCAAATATCTCTCGTCCATGGCGCTCGCGCTCGTTCTTGGCGGCTGCCACAAAATGGGTTCGGCGGACACGGGCGCTAACGGCAACAGTGCCGCGGCCGCGGCCACCGAAAGCGGGACCAGTTATCGGATCGACAAGATATCGCTGCCGGGCGAGGGCCGCGGCGACTATCTTGCCGTCGATACGGATGCGCGCCGGCTCTATGTCACGCATAGCCAAATCGTGCACATCCTCGATCTCGATACACTCAAGCCGGTCGGCCAGGTCACCGGCATAAAGATGGCGCACGGTGTTGCACTCGCCCATGGACATGGCTTCGTTACCGATGGCAACAGCAACGCGGTGGTGATGTTCGACCCGGCCACCGGCAAGACCGAGAAGGTGATTGCCGCGGGCAAGAAGCCCGACGCCATTCTGCACGATCCCGCATCCGATATGATCCTCGCCTTCGGCGGCGATTCCGAGGATGTCAGCGTGATCGATCCGGTCAAGGCCGTGGTCGTCAAGACGATCAAGCTGCCCAACGGGCCCGAATTCTCGCAGGCCGATGGCAAGGGGCTGGTCTTCGTCAACATGGAGGAAGGCAATGATATCGGCGTCATCGACACCAGGACGATGACGCTCGATCACGTGATCAAGCTCGAGGGCTGCGATGGGCCGGCGCCGCTTGCCTTCGACGCCGCCAACCGGCGTCTCTTCTCCGGCTGCGGCAACAAGGTCATGACCGTGACCGACGCCGACAGCGGCAAGGTCATCACCACCGTTCCTATTGGCGGCGACCCCGACGGTATCGCGTTCGATCCGGACGGGAAGCGCATCTTCGTCGCCAATCGCGACAAGAGCTGGACCGTGATCGACCAGAAAGACAAGGACACCTACATGGTCAACCAGGCGCTTCCGATCGACGAATATGCCAAGACCATCGCGATCGATGCCAAGACACATCGTCTGTTTACGTCGACCGCCGATCTGATCTGGCCGAAGCCGACGCCCGGCAAAAAGCTTTTGCCGAACGCAGCGCCGGGCAGCTTCCGCCTGCTCGTCGTATCGGAGAGATAAAAGGGCGGGCGCGCCGCTCCCGCCGGCGCGCCCACGATTTCACAAGAAAAGAATATCCGGAGAGGAACGATGGCCCAACTGGCTGCAACCCCGATCGCCGCGCCCGCCGTCACGCTTCCGACCGAGCAAGAACAGGGCTCCGGCCCGCTCGCCTGGCAGATCGGCATGATCCCGCTGCCGCTGTTCCTGATCGCGCTCGGCTTGATCGCGCTCTTGGCCGCGCAAGGCAAGGTACCAGCCGATCTGACGACCCAGATCGTCGTGCTTGCGGTCGGCGGCTTTGCCTGCGCGGAGATCGGGAAGAGGCTCCCGGTGTTGCGCCGTCTGGGCGCGGCCGCGATCCTGGCGACCTTCGTGCCGTCTTTCCTCGTCTACGTCCACGTCATCCCCGCGCCACTCAAGGAGTCGATTGCGACCTTTTCCGAACAGAGCAACTTCCTCTATCTGTTCATCGTCTCGATCGTGGTTGGCTCGATCCTCGGTATGGACCGGCATGTGCTGATCGGCGGTTTCATCAAGATCTTCGTGCCGATCCTGAGCGGATCGCTCGTCGCCGCGGCGGTCGGCTGCACGGTTGGCACAATGCTGGGCATGGGACTGCAGCATACCGCCTTCAAGGTGGTTCTGCCGGTGATGGCCGGCGGCCTGGGCGAAGGCGTAATCCCGCTTTCGATGGGCTATGCCTCGCTTTCGCACGGCGACCAAGGCGCGCTGCTTGCCGAACTCATCCCGCCGATGATGTTCGGCAGCCTTGTCGCGGTGGTGCTTGCGGGCGGGCTCAACATGCTAGGCCGGCGGCGACCGGAGCTGACCGGCAACGGCGCGCTCCAGCCGGGCGAGCAGGACGTGCCGCTTTCAGGACCGGAGGCTGCGCGCTTCACGCCTGACCTGCCGACTATCGGGGCTGCGCTGGTGCTCGCGATGACGCTGTATCTGATCGGGATGCTCGTGCAGAAGCTGACCGGCTTTCCAGCGCCTGTCGCGGTGCTGTTTTTCACCGTGATGATCAAGCTCTGCCGACTCATCTCGCCCCGGCTCGAGCAGGGTGCCTATCGCAATTATCAGTTCTTCGCGGCCCTCGTCACCTATCCTCTGCTGTTCGCGATGGGCGTCGCCAAGACACCTTGGGAGAAGCTGGTTGCTGCATTTAACGCGCCCGCGCTGATCACCATCGTCGCGACCGTCGTGTCGCTGACCGCGACAGGCTTCGCCGTGGCGCGCTTGGTGCGGTTGCACCCGGTCGAAACGGCGATCGTCACCGCCTGTCGCGCAAGCCAGGGGGGGACCGGCGACGTCGCCATTTTGAGCGCATGCGATCGTATGCAGCTGATGCCCTTCGCGCAGGTCGCGACGCGGATCGGCGGCGCGATCACGGTTACAATCACGCTCGCCTTGTTCGCGAAATTTGGGTTCTGACAACGCGGTGTTCGCCAGGCAATGCCCATGCTGGCAATGTGGCATCGGTGGCGCAGAAACGTCTCGTTCTGATCTCGGAGCAGGAATGACACAGAAGATTATCGGCCGGCTGAAGCGGGTGCGCGGCGTCTCCGCCTTGTTTGCGGCCACCGCGCTTAGTGCCTGTGCCAGCTATCTGCCGCACCCGCTCAACCCGCCTGAGACGGCGCTGGCCGTACCCGACATGAACATCGTGTCCGCCGACGCGCGGAGAATCGACCGGCCATTCCTGACGCCGCAGCCGATCGACCTGTCGCAGCCGCTGACACCCAATGCGCTTGCGATCCTCGCTGTGCTGGAAAATCCCGATCTCAAGGCCCAACGCGCCAAGGCCGGCGTAACCGACGCGCAGGCGTTCGCCGCGCGGTTGCTGCCGGATCCCCAGCTTCAGGCCAATTATGACAAATTACTGTCAGGCCCCGACCCGCTCGATGCGTTCGGCGGCCAGCTCGCGCTCGATATCGGAATGCTGCGCACCGCGCGCGTCGAGCGCGAAAGCGGCGAGGCCAGCAAGCGCCAGGTGCGGCTCGACCTTGCCTGGGCCGAATGGCAGACCGCGGGCCAGGCGCGACTGCAAGGCGTGCGTATCCTCAGCCTCGAACAGCAATTGGCTATCGCGCGCCAAAGCGCGGAGGCTGCCCAGCGCCTGTTCGATGCAACCCGCCGGGCGGCGGGCCGGGGCGATCTCGCCGCCAGCGATACCGACACGCGTCGTCAGGGCCTGCTCGACGCCGAATCCAAATTGCGTACCGCCGAGAACGACCTGGCAACCGCGCGCGGCGAACTCAACAAGGTGCTCGGCCTGCCACCCGACGTGGTCCTTCGCGTGGCCTCATCGCCGCCGCCACCCGTGCCGCCGTCGACCGCCGCGCTGGTCGCGCAGGCGCTGGAGCGAAGGCTCGACCTCCAGGCCTTGCGCGCCGGTTACGAAGCGGCCGAGGCAGACGTCCACAAGGCGGTGCTGAATCAGTTCCCGACGCTATCGCTCACCATCGCGGGCGCGCGCGACACCAGCGACAATTACACGTTGGGACCGACGGTGGGCTTCACCTTGCCGTTATGGAACCGCAACCGCGGCGGGATTGCGGTCGCGCAGGCGACGCGCGAGCAGCTTCATGCCGAATATGATGCTCGCCTGTTCCAGACGCGCGCCGAAATCGATGCGGCGGTGGTCGGCCTCGAAACAGCCCGCCGCCAGCAGGCCAGCCTGCGCGTCCAGTTGCCCGAACTCGAAAATTATGCCGAGGCGACCGGCCGCGCCGCGCGGCGCGGCGATATTGCGCCGGCGACGGCGGATACCGCTTTGCAAGCGCTGCGCGACCGCCACCTGACTCTTCTCCAGCTCGAGCAGCAGATTGCCGAGCAGACCATAGCGCTCGAATTGCTGTCGGGCGGCCCCAGCGAAGGATGGACCCGATGAAGATTCTCGCCTCCTTGGCATTGGTATTGCTGCTTGCCGGTTGTGGCGGCGGTGCCTCCGACGAGGCCAAGGCGCCGGTGCCGATCGCGCTGGTCAAGACCGCGACCGCGATGCTCGGCGCCACGCGCGACGAGGTCGCTGTCTATGGCGCGGCCGAGGCGGCGCCCGGCGGCGAGCGTGCGGTGGTTGTTCCGACGGAAGCCCTGGTTGCCAGGATCGATGCGCCAACCGGCACCCTCGTGCGGGCGGGCCAGGCGATCCTGACGCTGCGCCCGAGCCCCACCTCCAAGGTCGAGGCGGCCAAGGCCAATGGCGACGCCGCGACCGCGACCGCGGCCTATCAGCGCGCGCTTCGCCTGCGCAAGGATGGCCTGGTCGCCGATGCGGATGTCGAGACCGCTCGGGCGGCGATGATCGCCGCCCAGACCGCCGTGAACGTGCCGCGCGTCGGTATGCAAGGGCTTGTCCTGCGCGCGCCGATCGCGGGCGTGGTCCAGGGCCTCACCGTCAAGCTCGGCGATCAGGTCGCGGCGGGGACAACGGTGGCCTCGATCGCGGCCAAGGGTGACCTGCGCGCGCGTTTCGGGGTCGATCCGCAGGTCGCGCAGCGGATCCATGTTGGCGAGCCCATCCAGGTCTCGACGATCGCGGGCGGCGCGCCGATCCCGACCATCATCAACGGCGTCGATCCGCAAATCGACGCGACCACGCGGCTCGCTTCGATCTATGCGCGCATTCCGGCAAGCGCCGGCATCGGGCCGGGCGAGCCCGTCCACGGCAACGTCACGGTCAGCGGCAGCGCGAACGGGATCACCATCCCCTATTCGGCCTTGCTCGACGATGGCGGGCGTTCCTACGTATTCGTGATTGAAGGCGACACCGCAAAGAGCCGCGACGTTTCGCCAGGCAGCTCGTCGGGAAGCACGATCCGGATCCTCAAGGGCCTGAAGCCCGGGGAACGCGTGGTTACGGAGGGCGGCACTGCACTCGAGGACGGCATGAAGGTGCGCCAAGACAATAGCGCATCCGCCACGCCGGGGGCCGCCAAGTGAAAGATTTCATGCAGCGGCACGCCCGGTCGATCTGGCTGAGCGTCTTCCTGGTCACGCTGGCCGGCCTGGTGTCGGCGACGCGGCTGCCGGTCTCGCTTTTCCCGCATATCGATTATCCGCGGGTGGTCGTTTCGATCGACGCCGGTGACCGGGATGCCGGCCAGATGGCGGCGGACATCACGCGCCCCGCCGAAATCGCGCTGCGCGAAATCCCCGGCGTGACCCGGATCCGTTCCACCACGAGCCGGGGTTCGGCCGAAATCGCACTCGGCTTCGACTGGGGCGACGACATGGTCGCGGCGACTTTGGCGACGCAGGGCGCGCTCGCGACGATTCTGCCCGATCTGCCGCAGGGCACGCGTTTCAGCGTGCGCCGGTCGGATCCGACCATCTTTCCCGTGCTCGGCATCTCGCTCACCTCGCGCAGCCACAGCGGGGTCGAGCTCAACCAGCTCGCGCAGCTCAAATTACGCCCGCTGCTCTCGACCGTTCCTGGCGTCGCGGGCGTTGACGTGCTCGGTGGGGCGGCGCCCGAGATCGAGGTCGAGGTCGATCCGGCCCGGCTGCAGGCGCTTGGGCTGACGATCAACGATGTTGCTACCGCGCTCGGCAGCGCCAACAGCGTCGCCGCCGTCGGCAAGATCGAGGATCGCCATCGGCTCTACCTCGCGCTGGTCGAGGACAAGCTTACCAACGAGGCCGACATTGCGGCGGTACCGATCAAGGCCGGCACCGCTGCCGGTGCCGGCGTGGCCACGCTCGGCCAGGTCGCGACCATCCGCCGCGCGCCGGCGCCGGCCTGGACCAAGGTCACCTCGAACGGCTCGGAGGCGGTGCTAGTCAATATCCGCCAGACGCCGACCGCCGACGCGGTCAAGCTGGTGAACGAGGTCAATGACAGGCTCGCATCCCTGTCCTTGCCCAATGACGTGAAGATCAGTCCCTTTTACGATCAGTCGGAGCTGGTGAAGGGCGCGGCGAACGCCGTGCGCGACGCGATCCTGCTGGGCGCGGTCCTAGCGGGCGTGGTGCTGTTCCTGTTCCTGCGCAGCTGGCGTCTGATGGTGATCACCGCCTCGCTGCTGCCGGCGGTGCTCGCGGCCACATGTCTTGGCCTCTACGCGTTGCACATGAGCTTCAACATGATGACGCTCGGCGGCATGGCGGCGGCGGTCGGCCTGGTGGTCGACGACGCGGTCGTGATGCTCGAACATCTCATGCGCCGCCTGCAGGAATCGGAAGGCGAACGCCAACGGCCGTCGATGCTTGCCGCTGCGAAGGAGATGGCGCGGCCGCTGTTCGGTTCGACCACCGCGACGATCGTCGTGTTCGTCCCGCTTGCTTTCATCAGCGGCGTCACTGGCGGCTTCTTCAAGGCGCTGGCGGTGACGATGGTCGCGGCCCTGGCCGTCTCGCTTATCTATGCGCGCTACGTCCTCCCGCTGGTTGCCGATCGCTGGCTGACACTCAAGGACGCCGAGGCTGCGGACAAGGCCGAACGCATGACGCATGCCATCGGCGACGGCTATGCACGCGCGGCAAAGCGCGCTTTTGCGCGCCCAGGCCTGTTCGCGGGCGTGATCGCGGGCGTGCTGATCTTGGCGGGGATATTCGCGTGGACCAAGGTCCAGTCCGGCTTCATGCCAGTGATGGACGAAGGTGGGTTCATCCTCGACTACAAGGCGAAATCGGGCGCAGCGCTGTCTGACACGGATCGCCTGCTGCGCCAGGTCGAAAAGATCATCCAGGAGACGCCCGAGGTCGCGAGCTATTCGCGGCGCACCGGCGTGCAATTGGGGGGTGGTCTGACCGAAGCCGACGAAGGCGATTATTTCATCCGTCTGAAGGATGGGAACCGCCGCGACATCGAGGAGGTGATGGCGGACATCCGCGGCAAGGTCCAGGCGAGCGTGCCGGGGCTGGAGATCGAGACCGCGCAGCTGATGGAAGACCTGATCGGAGACCTGACCGCGGTGCCGCAGCCGATCGAGGTCAAGTTGTTCGGCGACGATCCCGACCAGCTGGCCGGCGCGGCCAAGCAGGTTGCGGGATCGATCAGCAAGATCGACGGCGTGGTCGAGGTCGTGGATGGTCTTCGGGTCGCGGGCGATGCAATCATCATCAAGGTGGATCGCGCCGCCGCGGCCTTGGCCGGGGTCGATCCGGACGCGGTCGCCAAGCAGGTCGAGACGCAGGTGGGGGGAACGGTCTCCACCCAATTGCTGTCCGGCGAACAGGTCGTCGACGTGCGGGTGCGGCTGCCGCAGGATCTGCGTGCGCGCGCCTCGACGCTCGATGGACTGCTGGTACGCGCCGCCGACGGACGCACCGTCACGCTTCGCTCTATCGCGCAGATCAGCATTGCCGCCGGCCAGCGTCAGCTCACGCGCGAGGATCTTGCCCCTTTCCTTGCCGTGACCGGACGGCTCGAGGGCAAGGATCTCGGCACGGGTATGAAAGAGGTGCAGCAGGCGGTGACGGACCTGAAGCTGCCGTCCTCGATCCGCGTCGATTATGGCGGCCTCTATGCGCAACAGAAGCAGAGCTTTCGCGACCTGACGACGGTGTTCATCGCGGCTTTGCTGCTGACCGCGCTGCTGCTCACCCTGCTGTTCGAGCGGTGGGCGTTCACGATCGCGGTGATCGCGACCGTACTGCTCTCCGGTAGCGCAGTCTTGTTCGGCCTGTGGCTGACCGGGACCGAACTCGACATATCGGCGCTGATGGGGCTGACGATGGTGGTCGGCATGATGACCGAGCTCGCCATCTTCTACCTTGCCGAGCTCGAACCGGGCGCGCCGGTAACCGCGAACAGCCTGCTCCACGCGGGCCGGGCGCGCCTCCGGCCGATCCTGATGTCCGCGCTGATCGCGATCCTGACCCTGCTCCCGCTCGCGCTCGGCATCAGCCGCGGCTCGGGCCTGCAGAAGCCGCTCGCGACCGCGATCATCTCGGGCCTCGCCATCGGCGCGCCCCTTGTGCTCACTATGCTGCCGATGCTGGTGCTGCTGCTCAACCGGCGCAAGTCCGAACCCCGGAGCGAAGAGGCAGCTGCGTGACCCGCACTTTGCTCGCTGCGGCCGCCTCGCTCGGGCTCTCCGCGCCGGCACTCGCCGTCACTTACGGCGACACCTTGATCGCGCAGATCGAGGCGCGCCACAAAGCGCTCGCCTCGATCACGATCGAGGCAGTCGGGAAGAACGGCCCAATCCGTCTTGCGGCAGGCAAGTCCGGCAGGGTGGCCGTGACCCAGCCGCTCGTCGATGCGATGCATAACAGCATCGGATCGGTGCGCTTCACATTCCGCGACGCAGCGCAAGCGTTGGCCGCGCCGGCGATCGCGGCGGAGATGGGGCGGCGCATCTATGTCGCCGAGAATCTTTCGGAAGCGGACCCTTTCGAAGTGGGTGCGGCCCGAGCGCCGTTTGCGCAGAAATTGGTCGACCGCACAATCGACGCCAATCCCGATCTGGTCACGCTCGCAATGCACGTGACGCCGCCGGGGCAGGCGGCCAACATTATCATCGCCTCGAATTTCGGGCGTATCGGCAAGGCAGCCGATCAGGACGACAAGCACGTCATCACGGATCACGCGGTGCTCAGGGAAATGACCGACCGCGGCAAACGCCTGGCTGTGTCGCTGCCGTTGCATGACCAGGCCGGCGCGGTGATCGGCTCGCTCAGCACAAGCTTCTCCATGCGCCCCGGCGAGGACCAATCCGAGGCCGAAGCGCGGGCGGTGGCTGTGCGCGATGCCCTCGCAGCCGCCATCCCATCGTTGGCGATTCTCGCCGCATGGAAGTAATCACAACCGTCGCCTTCAGGACGACAGGTTGGCGTCAGCAATAGCCTCTATCCCGGCACAGGATAGTCAAGTCGAAGGAGAGTCGCTGATGCCGAAGAGTACCAACCTCGCCGCCTTGCTCGCGGGCGCCGCACTGGTCGCTGCCCCCGCGCTGGCCGTTGAGAAGAACTGGACGCCGCCCGCGGCCAAGATCTATGCGCAGCAACTCGCCGATGAGACGATGAAGGCGCATCCCGAGCTACTGAGCATGACGTTGCACGGTGTTCCGCCAGGAATGACCGACGCTTACACGATGTTCGCCGGCTCCTATCCCGATCGTGTCGGCAATCCCGACGACCCCGATGATATCGACGTCTCGAAAAAAGGTATTACCATCGTCGATCCGCGCTGGCACCGCACGAAGGATCCCGCACCCAAGTTCGTCGTGCTGGAGCCTCTCCGCGATGCCAAAGGCGACAATATCGGCCTGGCCGTCTACGCGTTCAAAGTGCCTGTGGAATCGAACGAGGGCGAGCGCAAATTCTACACCCAGGCTCTCGATCTGCGGGATGCGCTCGCGAAGCGCATTCCATCGTATGAAGCGCTTTTCGCCCCGGCAAAATGACGCCTAGCTTCGATCGACCGTCGGCCGGCTCGCACCTTGAGCGCGAGGCCGGCCGCTCGGTTTTTGGCACCGACGTAAGCGGCTATGAGCGCGGTCGGCTCGGCTATCCGCGACATTTTATACGAATGGCTACTGTCGCCGCGAATCAGGGCTTTCTCCGGCGCCGATCCTTCGACGGCAGCATGCCGGCGCGCAGCGTCACAGCCCGGCTCGTTGCGCTTGCGCGAAAGGCCGCGGCAGGGGCAGATATTCGCCTTGCTGGCGCACGATTTCCTGACCTTCGGCGCTCAGCACATAATCAAGGAAGGAGCGCACGATCGGCGCAAGCGGTGTGCCGGGTGCACGGTTGAGTTGAAGGAAGATGCTGCGTGTCAGCGGATAGCGCCGGGTCTCGACCGTATAGCGCGTGCAAGACAGAAACGGCCCCGACGCCGACCAGGAAAGCGCGATCGCCTTCACCCGGGGATGGCCGCTGGCATGCGCCAGCCCAGCCCAGGCGATGCCGTTCGGATCCATCTCCAGGTCGGTCATCATCTGATCGATCGTGCCGGCATGGCTGGTGGCCTGCTTTGCGGTGGTTTCAATATATTGGCGATAGCCCGGCGCCCAAGTGGTGCCGCCGCGGAATACGGTCTGTTCGAAAAAATTCGACATACCGGTCGGGGCATAGCCGTAGGTATGGATCGGCCGGTGCGCCCAGCTACCGCTTAGCCCTAGCCCTCCCCAGTTCCGGATCGTGCGCGCTGCGGGCAATGCCTTCGTCACCGTCCAACGATAGCCGTCATATCCCCCGGTACGCGCGCCCGCGAACACGCGCTCAAGCTGATCCATCGAGAGGTGCGCGATCGGATTGCTAGCGTTGACATAGATCACCTGCGCCCACGTCCGGCCGAGCTTTTCATGCGAACCCGTGGCGACCGTCACCTGATACGGGCCATCGTTTCCGAACACTTCTGCAAAAGCGAGATATTCGGTTAGCACCGGCTCACGGCCGTTGGCGACGATATCGGCGGCGCCGGATTCGAGCGCGCCGATTGCGGCATCGCCACTCGCCATATGGTTCTCGAAGCGGATCTCTGGATGGCTTTTTGCGAATCCCGCCTCCCACAAAGGCATCAGTCCGTTTAGATCGCTGCCGCCGACGCGGATGACCGGCGTCGGCGGCAGCGGCGCACCGGCGATCGCCTGGCCGCAGGGAAGCGAGAGCAGGAGCGCGATCGCCGCGCGGCGCGCGGTCATTGCAGTTTGGCACGTTCGGCCGCCACCATCGTGGCGGTGAGCGGCAGATAATGATCCTTGGACACCAAGGACTGGCCGTCGCGGCTGAGTACGAATGAGAGGAATTCGCGGATCAGCGGCGAAAGCGGCGTGCCGGGCTTACGATTGACGTAGATATAAATCGACCGTTGCAACGGATAGCGGCCGCTCGCCATGTCGCCGATCACGGGCTGCGCCAACACGTCCTTGTCATCCGCGATCGCGAGCGCCTTGGCCGATCCGTTCTCGTACGAGAAATTGGCGAAACCGATCGCATAAGGATCGCGCGCCAGCGTCGCCATGATCGCGTCCGCCACCGCCGGTGTGCGCCGCGCCAGATCGTCGCCCGGCACGCGATAGGCGGCACCGAACGGCGCACCCAGGCTCACGATGTCGCGGAAATACCATGTGACGTCGTCGCGCCAGTAGAACCCGATTGGGTGGATTGGTTTGTCTGCCCATTCGCCTGTGAGCCCCAATTGCCCCCACGTCGTGATCGCAGCCGGATAGCCGCGCCGGCGTTCGTCGGAGAAGATCGCGTCCAGTTTGGCGAGCGCGATGTGATCGATGGGGTTGGCCTTGCTGACAAACACGCCGATTGCCGAGACATGGCTCTTGAGCACGAACGCGCCCTGGCACACGCGGATGCGAAACGGCTCATAGCCATATTTGTCTTCGTAGACATCGTCGCCCGGGTGGAACACCTCGCCAGTGTCGGAGCCGAGCGCGATCCGTTCCTCGGGGGCCACCGCCGCCTGGACGATCGAGAGGTCCGCGCCGGGATGATGTGCGTGGAATGCTGCTGCCCAGGCATTGAACATCTGCTCAACCGAATCCATCCCGGTCGTACCGATGATGTGCCCGGCCACCGCCGGGCCCGCGCTATATGGCGCGAGCCCAGGGTCGAGAGGAACTTCCATCGCGTCGGACTGATCAGCCCACGCCACGCCGGGAAAGGCCGCCGCGAGCATGGCGAACAGGGCAAGACGACGACGCATTCCCATGTTTCCCATCGGTCAGAATTTGTGGCTGAGTGAGATGAGGATCGTGCGAGGCAGGCCTGGCTGCACGTTGACCTTGCCCTGCGTCACGGTACCACTGGAATAATAAATGCGGTTGAATAGATTGTTGACCTTGATGGTCACCTCGACCGGCTTGCTCGAATAATACAAGCCGAGATCGAACACGTCGTAAGCGGGCAGCACGAACGACTTCACCAGGCTTGGCGTCGTCGTATAGGCGATGCGATCGCTGACATGCGCATAGCCGAGGCCAAAGCCGAACCCGGACAGCATTCCGTCCTGGATATCATAACGCGAGAAGACGTGCGCCGCATCCTTCGGCGAGTTGGGTAGCTGCCCGCCTGGCAGCGGGCCACTTGTCGTGTCGGCATTCTTGACCACGCGAGCGTTGGTATGGGCGTAGCCGGCGATCAGGGTCAGGCCGGTCACCGGATTGGCTGTGCCCTCGATTTCGGCGCCTTCGGATCGCGCGGCGCCGATCTGTTCAGAGCAACTCGCAGTGGAGCATGCGCTCGATGCCGACGGCACGATCACGTTGACCTGATCGATCCGGAACAAGGCGGCGGTCAGAGTCGCGATGTTGCCCGGAAGCTGTGTCTTGGCGCCCAGTTCATAGCCCTTGCCGCGCGTCGGCTTGAACTTGAAGCTGCCGTTCACGTCCTGCGTGCCTGGCGGCACAGGCGAAAATGAGGTCGAATAACTGGCATAAAAGGACAGATGCTTGGTGGGCTCGATGATTACGCCCGCTTGCGGCAGCACGGCGGAGGAATTGAGCGTCGCGTCGCCTAACACCGGCGGCGGCTCGTTCAGGTCGGCATAGTTGATCTGATGTTCGTGCGCGTAACGTACGCCGAGCGAGAGCTTCAGGTGATCACCGAACCCGATCAGGTCCGAAATATAGGCGCCGGATCCCCAGCCGCTGACGCGATTGAAGGAGCGCGAGGCCGGATTGATCACACCGGGGCCGAAGCTGCTCGGCGCCGGAATTTGCGAGAAGTCGGGATGGTTGACCGTCACCGTATATTGGGCGGCGGTCGGGTTACAGGTTGGATCGGCTTTGGGCGACTGAGGTGAATTGATCGCGCAAAATTGCGTGCGATCGAAATTGTCGAGTTCGTGGCCGAGGCTTGCGCCGATGATCATGCGATGATCGCCGAAGCCGGTGAAATGCGCGGTGAGATAGGTATCGCCGAACACATAAGTACGGCGATTTAGTTGTCCCCGCGCGCGCAGATCGAGCGTCTTGAAGGTCGGGTCCTTATTGTCGTACCGCGTGATGTCGTAGGCCGACGCGCTATCGTGATGGTCCACGTTGCGGAACGAGAAGTTCCATTTGATCGCATCACTGAAGCGATGTTCGACAAACAGCGTCTCGATTAGGCCGCGTTCGTGCAGATGGTCGGTCGGTGCCATATAATTGGTGCGGATATCGGCAAGATAGCTGACATCCGAACCGTTGGGCAGGCGCGGCGCCAGCAGGAACAGGCTCGCATAATTGCTGTGGATTTGGCGATATTCGATCTGGCCGGTGACGCTGGTGGCCTCATCGGGGCGCCATGTCAGGCTCGGCGAGAGATAGAATCCGCGCTCGTACGAATTGTCGCGGAAGGTGCGGTCGTTGCTGACTTGGCCTACGAAGCGATAGAGCAGGTTGCCCGAGGCGGAGACCGCGCCCGTGCTGTCCAACGAGATATCCCCGCCCAGCACCCGGCCAGCTCGATCGCCTCCGGGGAAAGTCCCGCGCACCGAAATCTCGTTCAAGGCTTGGGCCTGCGGCTTTTTCGTCACCATGTTGACGAAGCCGCCCGGCTGTACTGCGCCATAGAGCAGCGACGCCGCGCCTTTGACGACTTCGATATGGTCGGTCCCGACTGTTGGCGGCGATCCGAAGCGCACCGCCAGGCCCGGCAACCCGTCGACAAGGATGGTGTTGCGATCGGAATCGGATGTGGAAAAGCCGCGCAGGGTCAAATCGTAGCCGGTATTCCCCGCCTTCTGCAGGCCGGTCATATAACGATAGAGGTCCGCCACCTGCGTGGTGTGGATCGTCTTCAGGAAATCGCTGGTATAGGCCGAAACCGAAAACGGCGTGTCGAGCGTCGAGATATTCTGCTTGGTTGCACTTTCCGCTCCACTGGCAATCAGTCGCCCGGTCACGACGATATCCTGTTCGGGCTGACCGGCGTCGGCACCGGGGGGCGGCGCATTCTGTGCTGCCGCCGCGGTTGCGAGAGATATTGCTGCCCCCAGCGCCGATCCGGCAAAATACCGCGTTATCCCAATAGAATTGGATCGTGCCCTCACCTTTATTCTCCCCACCTCTTGCGACGAGTTCTCCCCGTTCGCAAATATTTATCCGCCCGGCGCAATATGCCGGTGCATTATTCGGCTTATCGATGCAGCTAAGAACGTCTGGCTAATAGATAACAGAACTTACCATTTCGATCTTATCAGATTCTTGTCAAATAACCTTGCAGCGAGTCCACAGATCGGAGGGATCATAAAATAATGACACAGCGCAAGCGCAAAATTACTAGATGAAATCTATTTAATATTTTATTTGTGCAGTTGCAGCATTTTTAACGTGAATCGGCGAGAAAAATGTATTGCGATGCGAAAGCCTATTAAGCTGAATTTATGATTTTTGACTGCAAATGGCCGTCGCAGCTCTTGACTTGAGACTCGTTGATTGTTCCAGAAGATGGCGGTGGCCGCGCTGCGGATCTCGGACGTAAGGTCTGCGCAGAGCGGTCGTAGCGGGTGTGGATGCGCCGCCAGTTCTTGAGGCCGGCCGAACATACAAAAAGTCCGGCATGGCGCTCGCGCGCCGTGCCGGACAGGAAGGCTTGGCTGCGCCACGATGACGGTCTCAAAGGGAAGATCGCCAGTCGCGCTCCTACGATCTATCGTCGTCGATCACCTTCCTTTCTCGCCAAGTAGCCGCCCGATGACGATTCTCAGAACTTCAGGGAAACCTGGAGGTAAACCAGGCGCCCGATCGCGGAATAGGTCGAAACGTCGGCCGTGTTGTCCGTGTAAGCGGCGCTGGGCGTGAAGACATTGGTCGAGATCGGCGGCATTCGATTGAAGACGTCATTCGCGCCCACCGCCAGCTTCAGACCATGGACGAACCCCAACTGTGTGAAATCATAAGAAACACGCAGATCGAAGCTCGTATAGGGCTTGATACGACCGGCAAAAGCGGTCGGAGGGGATTTGGCGGCATTGGTATAGTAAGTGATGCCGCCCGCGCCGAGATCGTGCACCGCCGAAACATAGGTGTTGGCGACAGTGAGGTCCCAAGAGCCCTTGGCCCAGTCGATGCTGCTATAGGAGCGGAACTTGGGCAGCACGCCCTGGACGCCGGTACCGCCGTTGGTGGCGGTTCCCGCATATTCATAGAAGGGCTGGGAAGGCAGCGCCTGGAATTTATAGTTGAGGAACGCGGCCATGATGGAGCTGAATTCGAAGGTCCCCATCGTCGCGGTCGGCAGCGTATAATCGATCGTGCCGTTGAGCGTCCGCACCCGGATCCCGCCGAGATTGGTGAAGCGATCGATCGCGTAGACATTGTTGTAGTTGGCCGGATCCGCCGCGAGATAGGCGCGCAAGTCACCGGGATTGGCAAAGGGCGTTGCACCGGGCTGGCCGGGGAAATTGCCCTTCGCGATATTGCCTGAGAATTGCGAGGCGGATCCGTTCTGGTTCACGTCGAGGAATATGTTGCTGAAGCCGATGCCGCCGGGGAGTCCAGCTTCCTTCACGAAGGAATAATCCACACCGAGCCTGAGCCGCGAGATGGGCTTCAACACCAGGCCAAGCGAATAGGACGTGGCCTTCGCCGGCTTGAGGTTGGGATTGACGCCGTCTTCGACGGGCGAAAGGCCAGCGGCAAGCCCTGGGAAGGCCGCGGAGATGATCGTCGGTCCCGCCAGGCGGACATTGACTGGCCCATATTCCTGATACAGCGGCGGCGCGGTGAAGGATTTGGAATAGGTACCGCGTACCGTAATCATATCCTGCTCGAGCGGCTGCCAGAAGAAGCCGATCTTGGGCACGGTCGAATTGCCCGCATCGCTATAATGTTCATGTCGAAGCGCCCCGATGAGATCGAGACGATGGAAACCTGGGAGGCTGAAATCCTCGCCCAGCAGCGGGACGCGCGCCTCGATGAACTCGGCCGTGATGCTGCGGCCGCTCGAGATCCGCGATCCGGCGGTTCCGGTTGAGCACGTCACCGGGAAGGGGTCGGCCTGCTGCCCCCCCGTCCACGCGGACGCGTTGCTCGTCAGCGTGCCGCCGTCGTTGCAATAATTGGGGTCGGCGTGAACGTAGCCCGCCGCATCGGGCGTGCCGCTGAGCGCTTCCCGGCGGTGCGAGGCGCCAATCGCGACGGAGATGCGTCCGGCCGGTAAGCTGATCAGGTCTCCCGACACTTGTCCATCGAAGGAATCCAGCTTGCTGGTGGCATGGATATGCTCGGTCCCGAATATGGTCGCGAGCGTCGTACGGTTGGGCGCGGAGGAGAGCGGATCGAGCGCCGGCACGACAACCATCGGCGCAGAAGGGCTCGGGCCGGAATACACCTTGGAGTAGGCCCCGCCGGCGAGCGGATTGCCCGACGCATCATATCCTCCAGCGATCGCGAGTGCCACGTTGGGCGTATAGATGACGTTCTGCTGGCGCTGATTGAGCGTATTCTGGCTGTGGAGGTAAGCTGCCTCGTAGCGCCAGGACGGCCCGAGGAATTCGAGGAAGCCCTTCAGGCCCGCCGTCACGCGGTAGCTCTTGTTGTGATTATAATAGCGTTTCGGATCGGCGGCGCTGCCGAAGGTGACGCCCCCCAATGCGCCTGCGACCGGATTGAACGGTGCGCCGTTGGGCAAGGTCACGCCGATCGTGACCGGCTTGAATTGCGTGAAGCTCTTATTGTCCGCGGCCTGCACGTTGACGAACAGTTTGACCGCATCGCCGATCAGGTCGGCATTGATGCTGCCGTCCAGCGCCTTCTGCTCCTGCTGCAGCAGGATCGTCTGAAATTGCGCCAGGTCATAGGTCCCGCCGATGCCCGTTCCAGCCACCGCAATATTGCTCTGCGCCGTCGCCGGGGACGTCTGCGGTGACTTTGTGGTGGGCATATTCACGTAGGTGCCGTTAGCCACCAACGCCGCGAAATTGGGTGCTGTTGCCGCCAGTCCTGTAGCGTTGCGCTGCGACGGACTGGTGAGACCCGAAGCGAGAACCCCGAACAGACCGCCCGTAACCACGCTTCCGGGCACGGCGGTTGCGGTGCTGTAGAAGGGGGACGTGAAGGATCGCTCATTCTGATAGAGCGGATCGGTCTTGCTGTAGCTGCCCGACAAGGTGACGTTCAGCCAGGATGAGAGATTGTGGCCGACGGTGAAGTTGACGTTGCGCTCGCGATAGCCGCCATCGGCGAAACCCATGCGCGCGTCGATTGAAGCCCCCTCATAACGGCTCTTGAGAATGAAATTGATCACGCCGCCAACCGCGTCCGAGCCGTAAATCGCCGAGGCGCCATCGGTGAGCACCTCGACCCGCTCGACCGCTCCGACCGGGATCTGCGCCAGATCGACGAACACCTTGCCGCCCATGCCGGCAATCGCGTTGACCGCGACGCGCCGTCCGTCGACCAACACCAACGTGTCCAGGTTGCGCAATTGCGCCTGCGATCCGCCGCCCGTGTTCTGGTTTGTGTTGTTGGCGTTGCTGTTGCCGGTGTTGCTGCGCCCGGCGAACGCGGGAATCTGCTTGCGTATCAGCTCGAGCGCGTTGTCGGAAACACCACCTTTTTGAATCTGCTCGGCCCCGACAATGCTGACCGGGACCGCCACGCGGTCCGGCGTGGTCGGCAGCGCAGAACCCGTAATCACGATCTCGGCCGGTCCGATATCTTTGCCCGCCGCGCTGTCCGGCGCGGCCGGCGTGGAAGCAGCGGCCTTTGCGAAAGCCGGGCTTGCCGTGAACAGCAAGGCGGCTGCGAGCGCAGTCGATGCCGTCAGCGATGCACGATTGAGATGCGCTTTCATTTTATTGTCCTTCCCCTCCTTACCGAATGCGGCGACCGGTCGATCCGGCTCTGTCCGCGCCCGCTAATCTGATGCTTATCTGGCCGTGATGTCGTACCCGAACAGCTTGCCCATGGCCCCGCTGTCGCCGGGCGACGCCGCTATCCACAGACGCTGATGTGCGCCGTCGAGGGTCGCGGTCTTGGCACCCGGTGCGGTCGTTACCCGCGCGATCTCACGATAGCTGTCGGGGGCGACCTGCTCGACCACGCTGGTATAGCCCTCGCCGCCGGTCACGTAGATGCGGCGGTTGCGTGCGTCCCAAGTCACCTGGTCCGTGCGCTCGGGCGCCTTGAGCACCGCGACCGTCGCGCCCGTATCGGCATTGAGGACGATCAGCTTTCCGGGTTTGCGCGTCACCACGAATAAGCGGTGTGTCGCCTCGTCCATCGCCAGCGGCGCATTCTGTTCGGCTTCGTTGATCTTCCACTGATGGAGGATCTTGCCCGACGCCTTTTCGATCACCGCCAGATAGTTTTTGTCGGTGACGTTGATGTAGAGATTCGGCCCGTTTTGCTCGACCGCGAGCGCCTCGACATGATCGGCGTCGAAATGGACGGACTTGATGATCGTGCCGGTAACCGGATCGAGTTCGATTAGGTTGCTGTCCTTCTGCGGCACGTCCTTGCCACCGGTGACGACCCAGAGATGACCGGTCGACCGGTCATAGTCCGCCGAATCCGCGCCCTTCGGAAGATCGTAGGTCCGTTTGACGCGCAACGTGGCCGCATCGAGGACGGGCGATGGTTTCTCGCCGTCAATTACGAGCATTTCATTGGCGGCGGGCATGTACAGCAAGCTGTGGGGCGCGCCATAGCCTGGCAGGCGCTGCAGGATCTTCCCACTGGCGAGATCGAGCACCTCGACCTCATGATATTCCTCGCCGGCAAGGAAGAGCCGGCCGTCCTTGGTGTCGATCGCGAAGTGGTCGAAGTCGCCGGTGTAACCGGGGAATTCGGTGGTGGTCGCAAGTTTGAGCGGCGCCACCGTCGCGGCGGATTGCGCGTCATTCGCAGCAGCCGAACCGGTGGCGCTGTCCCGCGCATTACAGGCGGCAGTCGCAAGCGCCAGGATGGCGGTGGCGGTGGTCAGGGTGAATAAGTGTTTCATTGGGGCGGGTCTCCTGCGACGGGCTCAGACGGCGGGGCGGAACAAGGCCGCACTGCTGGGGATCGCCTTTGCTATCTCATCGCGGATCTTCAGGCCGCGGGCCCGCATGACCTCCTTGTCCGTATGCCCGTCATATTTGAAGACGAGGCCCAGCGCGCCGATCCGCGTTCCACTGGCGTCGTTGAGTGGGACCTCGGTCTCGAAGCGATCCTTGTCGCCGGCAATCTCCAGATTGGTCTCGCCCTTCTCGATCACGCGCAGATCATCATCATCGGCGACTTTTCCGAACCTGCCGATATTCGAGCCGATGATGATGTTCTTGGTTTTGCCGGGCGGCGTCGCGTGCAGCATCACCACGATCAATTCCGGATGCGCGTTTATTGCCTGCTCGGTCAGCGCCTGAGCATAGGTATTCGGTCCATAGGCGGGATCATAGGGATAAGGGTCGCCCGCATTTTTGGCGCTCAAGGTAGCGCGCGCCAGTTGCGCGGCGCTGTCATGGGCTAATGCAACGAACTGGGTGACCGGCGCGCCTTTGTGGTGGGCGAAGGTGAACGTCACCACGCCGATCTGGTGACCCGTGCTGCTGACGAACGGCTGGCGAACGACATAAGAACTGCCGTCGCGCGCAACTTGGGCGCCGGATATCGCGACAGGTTTGGGCACAGGCCGAAACACCGATGCGCGCGACATGGTCGAACCAAGGACGTAATAGCCTTTCACGCCATCGCGTTGGCCTTCGATCAGGATCGATCGGATCTCCGGATGGTGCGCTTTGATGCCCTCGATCAGATGCTGGGCATAAGTATGCCCGCCGGTAACCGGCGGCACATCATCGTCCGCAAGCGCGGCGCCACAGATCATCACCATGGAACCAACCAGCGCTATCGTCCGCATTACCATTAATAATCCTCCCTGACACTTTCGATTTTTTCTATGTCAGAGAGTATACGAGTCTTGTTGCATCTCAATAATAAACTAGAAGAATTAAGTGCATTTAATATTAAATTAGTTTCATGATATTTATTATGACGGGATAGCTAAGGTCTCTGCGGCGGTGCGACTGGCAAGATTAATTCTATTTAATCCGCCTTGAGCTGGAATTGACGAGGAAAGCGACAGAGGCAGCGTTGCCAAAGCGACTCGGCACCCCCCCACATGGTCCTCGATTCGCAACTCCATGCCATGCAAGCGGGCAATCGCATTGACGAGCGGGAGCCCGAGTCCATTGCCCGGCGTGCCGCGCGATCGGGTGCCGCGATGGAAGCGAATAGCGACCTGGCCCCGCTCCTCAGGCGCTATGCCGGGGCCGGTGTCGGTCACGATGACACTAGGCCCCTCGGCCAGTTCGACCCGGATCGATCCGCTCTCGGGCGTGAACTTGATGGCATTGTCCAGCAAATTGCCAAGCGCTTCGAACATCAGGTCGGCGTCGGCCGAGATCAGTTTCGGCATGTCCGTCAGATCGGGATTGAATAACAGATCGATACCCTTCGTCTCGGCGGCCGGCTCGTAATAATCGACAACGTCCTCCACCAGCTGCGCGAGATCGATTTCGCGGAATGAGGCACGCCTTATTCCGTCTTCCATCTCCGAAATCCGCAGCAGCGCGGCAAAGGTGCGCAGCATCTGTTGCACCTCCTGAATGGCGTTGCATAATTCGATCTCGCGCTCGTCGGCTGACAGATTGTGGCGATGCGCGCGCTCCAAAATCGCGAGCAATCGCGTAAGCGGGGTGCGCAAGTCGTGCGCGACGCTGTCGCACACGCCTTTCACCTCTCCCATCAGCCTCTGGATCTGGTCGAGCATCGAATTGACCACCCGCACCAACCTGTCGATATCGTCGTTGCTGCCGCGCGCGGGGAGCCGGCGGCTGAGATCGCCGCGGGTGATGCTTTCGATCGCGAGGGTGACTCCATCGAGGCGCCGGAGCGATGCAAGCCCAATGATGGTACCGCCCGCAATGCCAAGCAATGCCATGAGCAACAGGCCGATGACCGTTACGTCGAGAAGCCGCTGACGGAATTGCGCCAATTCCTCGATGTTGCGGCTGACGATCACGATGCGCCCGTTGGGAAGGCGGTGCAGGAAGGAGCGATAGATCGTGTCCTCGCCGCCGGCCTTGACCTTGGTCTCGAAAAAGCGTTCCGGCCGCGGCAGAGAATTGGGCAGCTTCTTGAGATTGCCGGCAATCCACCGGCCATCGGGCGCAAACAAGCCGAAAGGCCGGCGCCCGGCTGGATCAAGCAGGCCATGCTGGTCGATCATCTCCTCGGCATTGTGGGGCGATCGAGCGTCGAAGCTGATCGCCTGCGCACGCATCCGTTCATCAGGGTTGCCCGATAGAAAACTTGTGGTGAGGGTGTAGGTCGTCCCGACGAAGAGCAGCGAAGCCGAGCCGAACAAGGCAGCGAAGAAAAGCGCCAGCCGGAAGCTGCTGGCGCTGCGAAGGTCCCTAAAGCGCAAGGAGGCGATATCCAGATCCGCGCACCGTCTCTATCACCGGCGGGGTGCGCCCATGATCCAGCTTGCGGCGCAGTTTCGTCATATGAACGTCGATCACGTTGGTATGCGCGTCATAATGATACCCCCAGACCTGCTCGAAAATCATCGCCCGAGTCAGCACCTGTCCGGCATGGCGCATCAGATAATCGAGCAGCGCGAATTCGCGCGGGAGCAGCAGGATTTCCTGCCCCGATCTCCAGACTCGCCGATTCAGCAGGTCCATGTGAAGGTCACCAACCGTGCGCTCCACCTCCAGCGAGGAGGATGCGGGAACTGTCGGCCTACGGGCAAGGGCATCGACCCGTGCCGTGAGCTCCAGATAATCGAACGGCTTGGTCAGATAATCGTCCCCACCGGCGCGCAATCCGCGGACACGGTCGCTGACCGCCGACAAAGCGGACAGGAACAGGATTGGCGTGGTCACGGATGTCCCGCGCAATGCGGCGAGCACCTCTAGGCCATTCAGACCGCCGGGCAGCATCCGGTCTAGGATAATGACATCATAGTGCTTGGATCGGGCCATCTCGATTGCTGCCACGCCTGTCTCGGCATGCGCGGAGTGCATGCCCTGATCGGACAAGGCAACGGCGATTTCGCGAGCGGTAGCTCTATCGTCCTCGACGATCAGGATGTCAGCCATACAGACTTCCTCCGAACCGGCCGTGTCACTTTGCATCGACTTGGCCGATCTGGTGCCAAGTCTATCACAGGTCCGCCGCGCATGAAATTGGCCCAGACCTCACACCCTTCGCCGCCAGCCGCACGGGCGTTTCCTCGCGATAATCGCGCCCTTCTCGCTCCGGCTCGGCGAACGCATAAGCGTCGCCGTTCGGCGGGGTGGTGGCGCGAGACCGGTTCAATATAGCCGCATGCGATGAAGGATTTTGCTGGAAGAGAAATAATGATGAATCAGCGCCGCGCCCGCATGAAGCGCCGCCAGCGCCAGCGTTATATTGGCGGCCAAACCGTGCCAGCCCACAACCCGATCAGCGAACGAATGGCGGGCGGCGTCGGTCAGGTCGCCGATGCGTGGAATATGGAAAAGGCCGAAAACGCTGTCGCCGCGTAGGGCTGTCGCCAAAATTCCAAGAGAGGCGATCGCGATCAATGCGAAGTATAGCGCGTAATGCATTGTTATCGCAGCAACGCCGGCAATGCCCTCCGACGAGCGCTGCAAGCGAATGCCGTAAAAGCTTCGCCAGACGATCCTCAGTACGAGCAGCATGGCGAGCACGGAGCCAAGGATGATGTGCGCCGAGCGTGCTGCCACGCGCACATCTCCTTTTGGAAACCAGTCAATTGTCTGCCCGCTACACCATTGCAGCAAAACTAGCGCGGCGACGGCCCAATGGAACACGACGGTGACCGGGTCGTATCGCTCAGCGGCGGATTCGGCCAAGATTTTCATGCGCAACACTACCGAGCAATAGCTGACACCATCCTGTCATGGCGCAGTTCCAACGCTCCGCGAGGTGTTCCGTGTTCGGAAGTGCGCTGATCGCCGCCGTGCCGTACAAGATTCACACTGCCCGCACCGACAACGGCATCCAGTTTGCCTCCCCGCCACGATATACTGACGGGCTAACCGCCCGATATGTCACACACATGTTCGATATGCGTTGCCGCGAGAACGGCATCGAGCATCGCCTCACCATCGGAGCCGAACGCGGCCGCCTGGAAATGACAGGCAGGACAATCGTTCCGGTGGCGCAATACGCCGCCAGATGCATTCCCAACCGGCTCTCCGTCATATGACGTAGAGAGCCCACTCGGCGATACGGGCTAAGCATGCCGTCATGCAGCCAATCGAACGCCACACCCGTCGCCGCACTACCCTCGGTCGCTCGCTCGTGGGCGTCGCCGCTGCCCTTCTACTCGGCGCGGCCGCGCCGATACCGAAGGCGCCGGATTTCGCGCACTGGATCGACGGGACGGCCGCGAGCGAGCCTGAAACGCAGGTCCAGACGATCGACGGAGACACGTTCGTCATTCGCCAATCGGTGAAGACCAATTTCGAAGCGCCCTTCCTCTATCTGCTGTTCGGCAAGGATCGCGCATTGTTGCTCGATACCGGCGCCGGCGGGCTCAAGATCAGGCCGGCCATCGAACAGCTGATCGGCGATTGGCGCGCGAAGCATGGCGGGCGTACGGTCCACCTCATCATCGCACACTCGCACAGCCATGGCGATCATCATGCCGGCGACGACGAGTTCCGGGACCGCGCCGACACCGACATCGTGGGGCTCTCGCCCGAGCAGGTCGCGACATTCTTCCATATCGCGGATTGGCCGCACGACATCGCGCGCCTGGATCTTGGCGGGCGCGTTCTCGATATCATCCCGACGCCCGGTCATGAGCCGGCGCACATCATGGTCTATGATGCGCGCACGCAATTGCTGTTTTCCGGCGACATGCTCTACCCGGGAAGGCTCTACGTGCCGCTCGACCGGTTCGGCGAATTTCAGGCGAGCGCCGAGCGGCTGGCCGCCTTCGCGAAGGACCATCCAATCCGCGCATTGCTCGGCGCGCATATCGAGATGACGACCAGCCCGGGCCAGGATTATCCGATGCGCGCCGCCACGCACCCGTCGGAACATCCGCTGCCGCTCGCTCCCTCCGTGATTGGCGAGTTGCGCAAGGCTGTCGATGAGGCCGGACCAACGCCACAGATCGACCGGCACGCCGACTTCATCGTCTATCCGCGGCCGCCCAAGCCACCTGCCTGACGATCCTGCCCGCGGTCAGGGTCTGATTCAGCTTCGCTGAACCCAACTCCAGCGTCGCGGGCTCATCGCGACACGAAAGCGCGCCATCCGCCGAGATGGGTGATGTCCTCCGCGCCGATGACGGCGCGGGGTTCGGCGACGAAGCCCTTGACGAGGCTGCCATCCTCCAGCGTCACGGTGCCGATCGCGAGGGGCGGGGGGACTTCGGCGACGAAGCTGCCGAACGCCGCCATGTCCAGCTCATAGATTTCGAGCGCGATCGACGCGCCGCCGCCGCCATGCACCAGCGCCGGCTTGGGCGGCACGCTGTCGGCGATGGCGTAGAGGCGGTAGGCGGGCGCGGTCTTGGCCGCGCCGACGAAGCGGGCGTCGCGCGACGTCAGCTGCCAGTGCAGCGGCATGTCCTTCAGATGCGCGCCGACGACGGCCAGTTTCACGGTTTCCATCCGTCCCTCCAGGTCAAGCGGCGGCGGGGGCGCCGGCGCGGGAAAAAGCGCGTTCGCGGCGTCGATCAGCGCGCGATCGGTACCGGCAGGCCCCATCAGGGTCACGCCGAAGCCGACTCCGCTCTGATAGCGGCCCGCCGGCACGGCGATTGCGGCCATGTCGAGCAGGTTCACGAAATTGGTGTAGGCACCCAGGCTCGCATTGAGCGCGACCGGCGCGGCGAGCATTTCCGCCACACGATAAGAGGTCGGCGCGGTGGGAAGGACGAGCAGGTCGACATCCGCCCAGATCCGCTCGGCCGCGCGGGCGAGTTCGGCGAGCCGATAGGTCCCTTCGAACGCATCGACCGCGCTATAGGCGCGGCCCTGCTCGACGATCTCGCGTACGACGGGATGGATGGCATTCGGATCCTGATCGAGCAGGGATTGGAGCGCGGCGGTCCGTTCGGCGACCCAGGGACCGTCATAGAGCAAACGGGCCGCCTCGTTGAGCGGGGCCATGTCGATCTCGACCAGTTCGGCATCGAGAGCGTCCAGCGCCTGCCGATAGAGGAAGTCGGATTCGATATCGCCGAACCAGCGACGCTGATCGTCGCGGACGATGCCGATCCGGTAGGTCGCGAGGGCTACGTCGGCGATCGATCGCGAAAAGGCATCCCCCGGATCGAAACCGGCGGCGACGGTATCGACGAGCTTTGCCTCGCGTGCCGTACCGGCAAAGACCGTGATGCAATCGAGCGTCCGGCAGGCGGGGACGAGGCCGCGGCTGCTCCAGCGTCCTCGCGTCGGCTTGAAGCCGACAAGATGGTTGAAGGCAGCCGGAACGCGGCCCGATCCGGCGGTGTCGGTGCCAAGCGCGAAGGCGACGAGGCCAGCCGCGACCGCAACCGCGGAGCCGGAACTCGATCCACCGCTCACCCAGGCGCGATTATAGGCGTTGCGCGGTATGCCGTAGGGGCTGCGGGTGCCGTTGAGACCGGTCGCGAACTGGTCGAGATTGGTTTTCCCGACGGGAATCGCCCCCGCGGCGACGAGACGCTCGACCACCGTCGCCGATCTCAGCGGCGCATAAGCGAAAGCCGGACAGGCTGCGGTCGTATCCAGGCCGAGGACATCGATATTGTCCTTCACCGCGAACGGTACGCCGGCAAGCGGTAGCGCCTCGCCCGCGGCAACGCGCGCGTCGACGCTGGCGGCGGCGGCCCACAGCGCGTCGGCATCAAAGCGCGAGATCCAGACGGCGGGCTGGATCGCATCGTAAAATGCGAGGCGCTCCAGCACCTCGTCGATCACCGCGACGGCGCTCCGGCGGCCCGACCGCACGTCGGCCGCAATCGAGTCGACCGACAGCCGGTCGAGTGCGATCACGCGCGCACCAGCGCCAGCACCGGCGCGCCGGGCGAAACCGTTTGGCGTTCGGTGACATACAGCGCAGCCACGGTTCCGGCAGCCGGGCTGAGGACGGGAAATTCCATTTTCATCGCTTCCAGCACCGCGATCGTCTCGCCGGCGGCGACCATATCGCCGAGGCCCTTCATCAGCTTCCAGACGCTGCCGCCGAACGGCGCCTCGACCAGCTCCGCGCCGTCGGGGAGCGCAACAGCATCGGCAGGCGCATCGTCCGTCTCCTCGGTCAGGCTGGCGACGCGATCGAACTCGCCGCGCCGCTCCCAGTCCGCGCGCTCGGCGGCAAAGGCGGCGTTGCGGTGCGTCTCGAATTCGGTGATCGACGCGCTATGCTCGGCAAGGAATGCGCGATAGTCGGCGAGCCGGAACTCGGTCTCCTCGATCACGATGTCGCGCCGGCCGAGCGGGAAATCGCGACGCCACTCGGTCAACTCGTCATGCGTGACCGGGAAGAAGCGGATCTGATCGAAAAAGCGCAACAGCCAGGGCTTGTCGGAGAAGGGGCCGGTCTGGCGATAGGTATTCCATACCTGGATGGTGCGGCCGAACAGCTGATAGCCGCCCGGGCCTTCCATCCCATAGATGCACATATAGGCGCCGCCGATCCCGACGACGTTGGGCGGCGTCCAAGTGCGCGCGGGATTATACTTTGTCGTGACCAGGCGATGGCGCGGGTCGATCGGTGTCGCCACCGGCGCGCCGAGATAGACGTCGCCGAGACCGTAGACGAGATAGCTCGCGTCGAAGATGATCCGGTGGACCTCGTCCGCGTTCGCCAACCCGTTCGCGCGGCGGATGAATTCGATATTGTCGGGACACCAGGGTGCATCGTCGCGCACCACCGCCATGTAGCGCTCGATCGTCTGGTGAATCGCAGGATCGTCCCAGCTCAACGGCAGGTGCACGATGCGCGATGGGATCGTGAAATCGTTGAGGTCGCCCAGCTCATCCTCGATCGCGGTGAGCCGCTCGAGCAGCGCGTCCTGCTTGAGCCGCACGCCATCGATATGGACCTGGAAAGACCGGATACCCGGGACGATGTCGAGGATGCCGGGCAGCGCCAGGGCAGCGAGCGCGACCGTCGCCGCATGGACACGCAGGCGCAGTTCGAGATCGAGCGTGATCGGGCCATATTCGACGAGCAGGTTGCGGTCGCCCTGCCGGCGGTAGAGCACGCGCGGGCGGCGCCCGTGCGGCGGCAGTTCGGCGAGGATTGCGTCATGTCCGCCGACGATCGGCCCGCCAAGCGGTAATGGAGGGCGGCCCTCGATCCAGGCTTCCTCGGCGAGGCTCGCGGCTTCGGCTTCGGTGAGGCTCACCTGTTCGAACCGGATGCGATCGCCCGGCGCAAGCTGGCCGACCTTCCACAGGTCGGCCGCGATCACCACGAACGGGCAGACGAACCCGCCGAGCGAGGGGCCGTCGGGACCGAGGATGATCGGCATGTCGCCGGTGAAATCGAGCGCGCCAATCGCATAGGGATTGTCGTGGATGTTGGACGGGTGAAGCCCGGCCTCGCCGCCGTCCTTGCGCGCCCAATGCGGCTTAGGGCCGATAAGCCGCACGCCGGTCCGGTTGCTGTTATAATGGACGCGCCAATCGGCCGTGAGGATCGCATCGATATCTTCGAGCGCGAAGAAATCAGGCGCGCCGTGCGGACCGTAGAGCACGCGGATGGTCCAGTCGGGGCCAAGCTCCGGCTGCTCGACCGCGCGCGGGCCGGGAATCACGGCGGGCGGGTGCGGCGCCAGGTGCAGCGTGTCGCCCACGCGGAGCCGACGTCCGCCATGACCGCCGAATTCGCCGAGATCGAACGTGCTGCCGCTGCCGAGATAGGCGGGAACGTCCAGTCCGCCGGCGAACAGGATATAGCCGCGCATGCCGCCGCCGCTGATGCGGCCGAGCGCAAGCACCTGGCCTTCGGCGACCGCGAAGGGCTTGTTGCGGGGAACCGGCCTGCCGTCGAGCGTCGCATCGAATTCGGCACCAGTCAGGCAGATGCGCGTCGCGATGTTGAACTGGAGCGTCGGGCCGGTGGCGGTGACCTCCAGGCCGGGGGCGTCGGAATCATTGCCGAGCAGCACGTTGCCCAGCCGAAAGGCGCGGGCATCCATCGGTCCGGACGGCGGCACGCCGATATCCCAAAGCCCGATCCGGCCGGGATAATCCTGCACGCTGGTTGCCGTGCCGGCGGATCGCACAGTGATGCTGTGGGGACGATGCTCAACGCTCTCCAGCGAGCGGGTCGAGACGTCGCCCGAGACGAAATCGCCGCTGCGCGTCACGTCGCGAAGCCAGCGGACGTTGGTTTCGATGCCGGCGAGTTGCGTCCGGTCCAGCGCGGTCTGCATCGCCGCGACCGCCGCATCGCGATCCTCGCCACGCACGATCAGCTTGGCGAGCATCGGATCGTAGAAAGACGAGACAATTGAGCCGCGCTCGATCCAAGTCTCGATCCGCGCGTCGTCAGGGAAGATGACTTCGGTCAGGGTGCCGACCGCCGGGCGGAAATCCACCGCCGGATCCTCGGCGTAGAGCCGCGCCTGGATCGACCAGCCGCTCGGACTTGGAACGGGCGTGTCGAGGAAGGCATAATCGCCCGCCGCGCCGCGCACCATCCATTCGACCAGATCGACGCCGGTCACCTCTTCGGTCACGCCATGCTCGACCTGCAGCCGCGTGTTGACCTCGAGGAAGAACCAGTCCTGCCGTGCGGGATCATACAGGAATTCGACCGTACCGGCGGAGCGATAGTTGGCGGCGGCACCTAGCCGCACCGCCGCTTCGATCAGGGCAGCGCGGACCGGCTCGGGAAGGTGCGGCGCGGGCGCCTCTTCGATCACCTTCTGGTTGCGCCGCTGAAGCGAGCAATCGCGCTCGCCGAGCGCGACGACGCGGCCCGCGCCGTCGCCGAAGATCTGAACCTCGACGTGCCGCGCGCGCGGCACGAAGCGCTCGAGGAAGACGCCCGCATCCCCGAAATTGCCGGCACCGAGCCGCGCCACTGCGGCATAGCCGTCGCGTACCGCCCGCGCGTCGGGACAGACGCGCATGCCGATGCCGCCGCCGCCAGCGGTTGCCTTGAGCATGACCGGATAGCCGATCCGCTCGGCGGCCACGACCGCCGCGTCCACGTCGGCCAGCAATCCCGTGCCGGGCGCCAGCGGTACCTGCTCCGCCTCGGCCAGCGCACGCGCGCTATGTTTGAGGCCAAAGGCGCGGATGCTGTCGGAGGTCGGGCCGATGAAGGCGATGCCGGCGGCTTCGCAAGCCTCCGCAAAGGCGGCATTTTCGGACAGGAAGCCGTAGCCGGGGTGGATCGCCTCCGCGCCCGTTTCCCGCGCGACGGTAAGGATGCGGGCGACGTCGAGATAGGATTCCGCTGCCGGACCAGGCCCGATACGCACCGCAATATCCGCTTCGGCGACATGGCGTGATGCCTCGTCCGCATCGGAGAAGATCGCGACCGAGCGGATGCCCATGCGCCGCAGCGTGCGAATGATCCGGCAGGCGATCGCCCCCCGGTTGGCGATCAGAACCGTGCCGAAGCTCATGCGGTCACGATCATGCGGACGGGCGTGGGGTTGAAGCCGTTGCAGGGATTGTTGATCTGGGGGCAATTCGAAACGACGACAGTCACATCCATCTCCGCGCGAAGGTCTACGGTAAGGCCCGGCGCCGAGATGCCGTCTACGATGCCGAGCGCGCCGTCCGCCTCGACCGGCACGTTCATGAAGAAGTTGACGTTCGAGACCATGTCGCGCTTGCCGCGGCCGTCGCGCGCATTGGCCTCGAGGAAATTGTCGACGCACGAATGCTGCGCCTTGGTATGATGACCGTAGCGCAGGCTGTTGGACTCGCAGGAACAGGCGCCGCCGATCGTGTCGTGATAATCGACCGAGGTGGCGGTGATCGTCATCATCGGCCGCCCCTCGTTGGAGCGCAGTACGCTGCCCGTGCGGAGGAAGATGTTGGCCTGCGCGGCGATCGTGTCCTGCGCGCTGTAGCGTTCGGCATCGTCGGCGGTGGCGTAGATGAGGAAGTCAACCGCCTGATTGCCTTCCAGGTCGACGACCCGCAGCGTTTCGCCGGCGTTGACCCGATATATCCAGGGCGCGCGGGCCGGCACGGTCTCGTCATGGATCACCTGACCGGTGAGGCCTTCGAAAGGGTTGTTTTCCATCAGCGGCGATACAGATCTTCGGTGTTGAGAAAGGCACGAAGCCGCTCGGGCGTCGCGGTGCGGATAGGGTCGTCCGCGGCGGTGACCGGACCGCGCCAGGCGGTCGCACGCAGCGGCGTGATGCTCCATGGCCGCGCGTCGAGCACATGCGGGCAGTTGGCGATCACCAGGATCAGGTCCATCTCCGCGCGCAGGACGAGCGAGCGGCCGGGCTCGAACGGACCGAGCTGGGCGGCAACACCGCCGTCCGCGCCGATCCGCACGCCCTTGAACAGGTTGATGCAGGGATGGACGTCGCGGCGGCCCAGCCCATGCTTGGCTGCTCCCAGCAACAGCCGGTCGCGTGTGTTGGGATAAGCGCCCGAATTGCTGCCGTCGCCATAATGGCGGCGGTTGGATGCTTCGCTGGATGCGCCGCAAAAGGCGTCGTGGGTTGCGGCGTCGTCCTGTTCGATGCTGGCGAGCACCCGGCCCATGTCGGACAGCAGCAGGCTGCCGGCGGACGGATAGGCGTTCCACTGCACCTTGACCGTATCGGCGATATTCAGCCGCTCGGTCGGCATCGCGGCGCTGAACAGCAGCAACGACGCGCAGGCATCGCCCTTGAGATCGATCAGCCTCAGCCGCGTACCGCGTGCCAAGATCCGCGAGGCATAGCCGCCCGCGGCGATCGTCTCCTCCCACAGCAAATCATCCGGCGCGATACCGGCGGGCAGATCGTCCGCACGCGGCGGCAAAATCGGCATCGCCTCGACGATCGTGCCGCCCATCGCGCGGGCATGCGCGCGCGCGGCATTGGGATCGGCGAGCGCGCTCATGCGGACTTGCCGCCCCCACGCGGCCAATTCTGGTCCTGCTCGTGGAGCGGGGGCAGAAGCGCGGTGGTGGTGAACAGCCTGAGCTGCTGCACGCCGCGCACCTTGCGCAAAGAGTCGCACAGATCGCGCAGCCGCCGGGCCGGGCCCTGGACGAGCAGCACTTCGAGCGACTGATCGTCTTCGAGGAAGACGTGCTGCGAGGAGATGACTTCCTTGAGATATTCGCCCTGCGTCTGGGCGAGCTGGTGCCGCACGCGGCCCATGTCACCGCGATAGACCAGGGTGATGGTGCCGGCGAGCATGTCTTCGGGCCGCAGGGCCGCGCCATGCTCGGCCAATTCGTTGCGGATCAGCTCCGCGATCAGCTGCGACCGCGAAGGCAGGCCGCGCTCCTCCACCATCACATCAAGCTGGCGGGAGAGCTCGGCGGGCAGGCTCATGCTGAGCCTGGCGAGATTGGAGGGAGGCGTATCCTTCACAGCGAACCTTCTGTGTTTGTTATTACTGATTCTGTCAATCGTAATACTTCTTGCTTTGGATCGGGCTGGTTCAAGGGCGTTTTGCGCGAGAGGGGCAGGTCGTAAACCGCGGTCGCGCCGAACCGGTGGGGCGCGTGCGGATCGATGCGGCGCTTGTCGAAAGCGAGCACGCGCGTGCCGAGCCCGAAGGCTTCGGTGATGTCGTGCGTCACCATCAATACGGTGAGCGCATGCTCGCGCCACAGGCCCAGGATGAGGCGGTGCATGTCCTGCCGGATGCCGGGATCGAGCGCGCCGAACGGCTCGTCGAGCAGCAATATGCGCGGCCGCGCCATCAGCGCCTGTGCGATCGCCAGCCGTTGCTGCATGCCGCCCGAAAGTTGGGCGGGATAGACGTGCAGCGCATCGCCGAGGCCGACCTCGACCAGCATCGCCTCCGCTTCCTCGGCGGCGGCGCGCCGGGCGGCGCCGAACAGGCGTGCCGTGAAGCGCGCGCCGGTGCATTCGCGCCCGAACATCACGTTGCGCAGCGCGGTCAGATGCGGGAACACCGAATAACGCTGGAAAACCACGCCCCTATCCGGGCTGCATTCGGGGGTCAGGACTTCGCCGTCGAGCAGGATGCGGCCGCGCGTCGGCGCTTCCTGGCCCAGCGCGAGCCGCAGGAAGCTGCTCTTGCCCGCACCCGACGGACCGACGATCGAGACGAAGCTGCGTTCGGCAATGGTGAGGCTGACGTGCTCGAGCACGATCTTCTCGCCATATTCCAGCCAGACATTGTCGAAGGCGAGGAGGTGGCTCATCGGTGCGCCTGATGCGCCCAGGCGAACGCGCGGCGGCTCAATTGGGCCAGTGCCACGTCCATCAAGATCGCGAGGAGCGAAATCCAGGCGACATAAGGAATGATGATGTCCATCGACAAATAGCGCCGCACGAGGAAAATCCGGTAGCCGAGCCCGACATCGGAGGCGATCGCCTCAGCCGAGATGAGGTAGACCCAGGCCGGCCCTAGCGAGAGGCGCAGCCCGGCGATCAGGCGCGGCAGCGCTTGTGGCAGTGCGACACGGAGCGCCAGCTGCCAGCTGCTCGCGCCGAGCGTCTGCGCCTTGACGAGCTGCTCCTGTGGAAGCGCCGCCACATGCTCTGCCAGGTCGCGGATCAGGAAGGGCGCGACGCCGATCACGATCAGCGCGACCTTGGCGGTCTCGCCGAGACCGAAGACGATGAAGAGGATCGGCAGGAGCGCGATCGGCGGTATCACAGCGATGGTCGTGACCAACCCGCCCAAGGTCGCACGCGCCGCGGGCAGCACCCCGAGCACGAGCCCCACCAGCAAGGCCGAAAGCGTACATATGCCCAAAGCGAGGCCGAGCCGCTCAAGGCTCGCCAGCGTATCCGCCCAGAAGATTAACCGGCCGCTCAACGGATCGGCATCGACCAGCAAGCCGTGCATCGCCGCGATCATCGCGGATGGGGTGGGCAATATCTTGTCGGACGGGTTCGCCGCATGACGGGCGGCGGCGGCGAACAGATAGACGACCGAGACCGCCAGCAGCGGCAGCGCGCCGAGCAGAAGTCCGCCGCGACGGCTTGGCCTTATGTTTACCCAACGCATTGCGGGCCCTCCTTAGAGCTTGCCCGCAGCGGCCTGCTCCATGAAGGTCGGGTCGAAACGCAGCTTCACATTCTTCGTGTCGCCGAGCGTCTTGCCTCCCGGCAGGGCGATGCCGACCGCGTCCGCCGACTTGGCGCCGGAGCCGAACAGGCCCTTGGAGAAGCTGAAGTCGCGCACCTTCGCCATGGTGGTGGCGAGCGCCGGCGCGTTGAGCGCGGTCACGGCATCTTGCGGCGTGCCGTAAAGATGCGTGGTCGTGAGCTGCGCATCGAAGGCTTGCGGGCTCGATCCGGCCATCTTCGCCATCGCGGCGCGGGCGGCGGCGCCTGCCGCATCCTTGCGCTGCATCAGCGTGATCGTCTCATACCAGATGCCCGCCAGCGCCTTGCCGAGATTGGGATTGGCCTTCAGCGTCGCGGTATCGACCGCGAGCAGGTCGAGAATCTCGGCGGGGACCTGGTGCGAATCGAACACCAATTTTGCGTTCGGCACCTTCGCGAGCTCGGTCAGCTGGGGGTTCCAGGTAACCGCGGCGGTCGCGGCGGGATTGGCGAAAGCGCCAACGATGTCCGCGTCCGACGTGTTGACCGTCTTCACGTCGGAAAGCTGCAGCCCGACCGACGAGAGCCCGCGCGCGAGCAGATAATGCGAGACCGATAGCTCGACGAGATAAACCGTACGCCCCTTGATATCGGCCAGGCTGTTCGCGTTCTTGAGGACGATGCCGTCATTGCCGTTCGAATAATCGCCCAGGATGATCGCGCTCGTATCCTTGCCGCCCGCGGCCGGAATGGTGAGCGCATCCATGTTGGTGAGCGTGACGCCGTCGAGCTTGCCCGCGTTGAACTGGTTCACCGATTCGACATAATCGTTGACCTGCACGATATTGATCTTGAGGCCGTATTTGTCGGCCCATTTCTTCACGATGCCGGCCTGCTGGGCATAGGGCCAGGGCATCCAGCCGGCGTAGATCGACCAGCCGATCGAGAAGTCGGTGCGCTTGGGGGCATCCTTTTGTGCACCGCCGCTACAGGAGGCGGTAAGAAGCAGCGCCGCGACCGCAATCGAAAGACGCGTTTTGGACAGCCAGCTTACCATACTCACCCCCGTAGGTTGCATTCCATGAGTCGAGATTCACGGAATTCTGCGATGGATCAATGCATGCGATATTACGTTTGATCAATCCAGTAATAAATTATAAGAAATGATCCCATGAGGCATGTGATCCTGATTTTTGATGCTGCAATGCGTCATTTGGGCACTATCCCGGTGCGGTTTCGCATTGGGCGACTCGCGCATCGGATCATCTGATGGAACATGCAGGCACATCACGATCAGGCTCGGCCGAAGAGCTGGGCCCCAGCCGCCGCCGCCCGTCCGATCCGCTTTGTCGCGGAGCGCATCGGTGTTGCGGGTGACGAGGGCCGGTCGGTGACAGCGAGCGCGCTCCGGGCGATGGTCATGATGGTGCCGGCCGCTGTCGTCGCCGGCGTCCTTTCCTGGCTGCTGGTTCGGGCGCGCGACAGCCGGCGTGCGGTGGAGCAAGAGAATCGGCGCCAGACGGAGAGGCTGCAGGAGGAAATCGCCGCGCATAGGGCGACGCATGCCGCGTTGCAGCGGGCGAAGGAGGCTGCCGAATCCGCCAATGCCGCCAAGACCCGCTATCTGGTTGCTGTCAGTCACGAAATCCGTTCGCCGCTCAACGCGATCTATGGCTACGCGCAGCTGCTGGAACGCGAGGGCGCGATGCCGCCCGCCGAAGCGGCGGGCGTGATCCGGCGGTCCGCGGAACATCTCACCAACCTGGTCGAGGGCCTCCTGGATATCTCGCGCGTCGAAAGCGGCGTGCTCAAATTCCGACAAGATATCGTTCGGCTCCCCGCGCTCCTCGATCATGTCGTCGACATGTTCCGCATGCAGGCGGCGGCCAAGGGCCTCGCGCTCGATTATGTCGTCGAAGGCCGGCTTCCGCCGTTCGTGCGGACCGACGAGAAAAGATTGCGGCAGATCCTGATCAACCTGCTGTCCAACGCCATCAAATATACGGAGCAGGGTGGCGCCACGCTGACGGTGCGATATCGCAGCCAGATGGCGCTGATCGAGGTCAAGGATACGGGCATCGGCATCCCGCCTGAGGATCTCGACCGGATTTTCGAGCCGTTCGAGCGCGGCAGCTCGCCCGACGCCGCGATGCAGCCGGGGATCGGGCTCGGCCTGGCGATCACGCGCGTGCTCGCCGGCATATTGGGAGGCGAGGTGACCGCGACGAGCGACCCTGGCCAGGGCAGCAGCTTCCAGCTCCGCATCCTGTTGCCCGAGCCGATGACGCCGCCCGCAAGCGCCGCGGCCTATGATCGCGTCACCGGTTATCGGGGCGAACGCAAGACCATATTGGTGATCGACGACAATCCTTCGCAGGTCACGGTCGTCCAGCATCTGCTACGCCCGCTCGATTTCGCCGTCTTCGCGGCAACCGGCGGAATGGAAGGCATGGCGCTTGCGGAGCGCTGCTCCCCCGATCTGGTGCTGCTCGACATCCAGATGCCGGGACAGAATGGATGGGAGATCGCCGCGCGGTTGCGGGCGGCGCTCGGCCGGCGGACGCGGATCGTGATGGTTTCCGCCAATGCCCACGAATTCCGCGCCGGCGGCGACGGCGGCTCAAGCCATGACGCCTTCATCTCGAAGCCCGTCGATCTCGATGCGTTGCTCGACACGATCGGTCGCCAGCTCGACCTGAGCTGGATCGTCACCGCCGAGGAAGGTGCGGGCAGGGGAATGGGCACGCCGGGCAAATTTCCGGAGGCGGCAGCCCCCTTCCTCGAGAATCTGAGGCATTATATCAAAGTGGGGCATGTGCGCGCGATCGGAACGGTCCTCTCCGATCTGGAAACCGAAATACCGGAAAGCGCGGAGGCGGTCGCGAATATGCGCCGGCTGCTTGGCGACTTCGATCTGCGTGCGATGACGCGGGCGCTCGACGATGTCGGATAAGGTCATCGGCAGCGGTGCCCGCGCGGCAATCCTCGTGGTCGACGATACGCCCGAATCGCTGCGCTTCCTGACCACCACGCTCGAGCATGCCGGCATGACCGTGCTTATCGCGGTGGACGGGCTCGCCGCGCTCGAGCTGCTCGAGCATGTCACGCCCGATCTGGTGCTCATGGACGCGATGATGCCCGGACTCGATGGCTTCTCGACGACCCGCCGGATCAAGGCGGACGGGCGCTTCCGCCATTTGCCGGTGATCTTCATGACCGGCCTGACCGAGACCGAGCATGTCGTGCGCGGTCTGGAGGCAGGCGCGGTCGACTATGTGCACAAGCCGATCGTCGTGGACGAACTGCTGGCACGCGTCTCAGTCCACCTTGCCAACGCGCGCGTCTCGCAGGGCAGCCAGCTCGCGCTCGATACCGCCGGCAGGCCGTCCTTCGCGGTTGAGGAGGGCGGCACGACGAGTTGGCTGACGCCGCTTGCGGCCGCCACGATCGAACGCCTCTTTCCAGGCTGGGCGCCTCGCGACACGCGGTTGCCCGAACCCCTCGCGGCGACGATCAAGCGCCTGCAGGGCCCCGACATACCGCCGGGCGCGCAAGCATCGATCCAGCTCGGCGCCAGCGCCCTCGAATGCACGTTCCTGCGCTATACGAGTGCCGGGGATTGGCTTTTCCGGCTGACCGAGAAACGCGAGGGCGATGCCGAGCGTATCCTGGCCGAGCGCCACGGCCTTACCTCGCGCGAGGCGGAGGTGCTGGTCTGGATCAGCCGCGGCAAGCAGAATCGGGAGATCAGCGAAATCCTGGAGATCAGTCCGCGCACGGTGAACAAGCATCTGGAACAGGTTTTCGAGAAAATGGGCGTCGAAAACCGTGCCTCCGCGACCGCAATCGCGGTCGCGACGCTCGCGCAATAGGCCGCATGCGGATGCAAGGCCGAACGGACCGAACGCCGCTAAGCGCCGCTGCCCGGGCCGCGCTGGAGCGGGGCGATATGTCCGGTCTGCGCCAGCTCGCGGCGGTCCGACTGTCCGAAGCATCGGGCCAGGCCGAAGGGCATTTCCTGTTGGGCATCGCCGAAGCCGAAGCGGGCCGCGTGCAGGATGGTATCGGCCGGATCGAGCAAGCCGTCGCGATCGCGCCTCATGGCGAATATCGGGCGCAGCTCGCCCGGCTCTACACTTTTGTCCGGCGCGATGGCGATGCCGCCGCCGTCCTGCGCGCGACCGAGGAGGCGCTGCCAGAAGATGCGTTGGGCCGCGATACGATGGGGTGCGTCTATGCGCGCCTGGGCGATCACGAGGCCGCGCTCGTCCATTTCGACGCCGCCGTGGGATTGGCGGCGGACAATGTTCAGTTCCGCTACAACCAGGCGGCGGCGCTGAGCTTCCTTGGCCGGGCGGACGAGGCCGAGACCGCATTGGAAGCGATCCTCGTCCGCGCGCCCGACGACGCGCGCGCGCATCACCTGCTGGCGGGACTGCGCAAGCAGACGCCGGCCGACAACCATGTCGCACGGTTGGAGACCGCGCACGACCGCGCCGCGCCCGGCCGCGATCGGCTGCTTACCGGCTATGCGCTTGCCAAGGAGCTCGAAGATGTCGGTCGCGCGGAAGAGGCGCTCGCGCGCCTGATCGAGGTCAACACCGCCCATCGTGCCGTGCTGGCTTATGATTTCGCGCGCGATGCGGCCGTCTTTGACGCGATCGAGGCCGCATGGCCTGTCGTCAGGCATGCGCCGGCGATCCAAGCCCCGGCGGAAGCGCCGATCCTGGTGATCGGCATGCCCCGCACCGGCACGACCTTGGTCGATCGCATCCTGGCATCCCATCCGCGGGTCGAAAGCGTGGGCGAGCTCCAGGCATTGCCGCTCGCGGTGAAGGCGGCGGCGCGAACCCGCAGCCGCACTGTGCTCGATCCGGAGACGATCGCCGCCGCGGCCTCAACCGGCCTAGCCGCGATCGGCCGCGATTATCTGGCGCGCGCCGCGCACCATCGGCGCGATCCGGAGCGACGCTTCGTCGATAAGTTTCCCGGCAATTTTCTCTATACGGGGACCGCCGCGCGCGCATTGCCGAACGCGGCGATCGTCTGCCTGCGGCGCAATCCGATGGATACCGTGCTCGCCAATTTCCGGAACTTGTTCGCGACCGGGTCGCGCTATTATGATTACAGCTACGATCTGCTCGACATTGCCGCTTATTATGCGCGCTTCGATCGATTGATGGCGTTCTGGCGCGAAGCCTTGCCCGGACGCATATTCGAACTCCGCTACGAGGCGCTGGTCGACGATCAGGAGGGCGAGACGCGTCGGTTATTGGCGCATTGCGGACTGGACTGGTCGGATCGCTGTCTCAATTTTCATGCCCATGCCGGTGCGGTTTCGACCCCGAGCGCGGCGCAGGTTCGGCGACCAATCTATCGGGACTCGGTGGCGCGATGGCGAAAGCACGGTGCGGCGCTGGCGCCCGTGCAGGCCTTTTTCGAAGCGCAGGGCATCGCCACCGATTAATGCCGGCGGACTGCGGGAAGGTCCTCCACGCCACCATTTTCGTCCGGGCGGTACGTCAAACGCCTCATAGTACGTCTGTCCCGAACGGGCCAGTCTGGGCTTATGGCGCATGTGGTTCGACGGCTTGGCATCTTGATCGCTTCGGCGGTCGCCATTGCGGCATCGCCGTCAAACGCGCATCCCGTGACCGTCCGCGTGGTCAGCTGCGAGGCGGGTAGCTGCCTGCTCGTTCGCGGCCATCGCAAGGCGTCGCAGGCGCTCGTCCGGATCAACGATCATGCGGTTGAGGCGAGCGGACCTCATTCCTGGCAAGTGCGATTGCCGGTCGCGACGGTCCGGTATTGGTCCGCGCCTTTCGCCCGATCGCTTCGGGTTGCCGTGGTCACTCCGACAGGCGCAATCGAACGGAGCGACGCGGTAAGGCTTCCGGTCGGTTTGTTGGGGCACAGTGTGGAACTTGCGTCTCTAGTAATACACGCCCCTTGATGTGTAACGACAATTCGGGAGTTTTTGACGGCGAAGTTAATAACAGGTCTTTCTAAACGTCTTCGGCGGTAAGCCATGTTACGTTGCGAATCTTGCACTCCTCTTGTCAGAGTGCAGATTTTTCAGTCGTGTCCGGCCTTTTAGAGGTTGTGGCTTAGACTCCGCGTGACTAGATGGCGCTCTACCCGCACTTCAGATGCGGTATGTTCGCAGGAGACGATACATGAAGATCGGCATCGCGGCCCTTGCCGCCATTTCGCTGGGTTCTGCCGCTTTCGCCGGCACGACCGATAATCCCTTCGGCAAAGATTCCGCCGTTCTGACGCTCAGTGGGCTCGACCTCACGACGGCGGACGGCCAGCAGCGTCTGGCGGTGCGTGTCGACCAGGCTGCCCGCGCGGTGTGCGGCGAGAGCCTCGCGACAATCCATGCCGACCTCGAGGCGAGCGCACGCGCTTGCCGCGCCGACGTCGCGGAGCAGGTCCGCACCCAGATCGAAGCGCGGACGGCCGACGCTTCGCATGCGGCCCCGGTTCAACTCGCCTCGATCCGCTGACGCCGACCTTCGAACAATCGTTCTGATTCCGGGTGCCCTCGATCGGGCTCCCGGATCGGGCGGGTTGCGCCTACGTCATTCGCACACCTGTGCGCGCAGGTCGGCCATCTTATCCTGCTCAGGCGAGGAAGATGCTCTTCGCTGATGCAGGTGGAATGAAATGAGGAAGGCCTTTTTCAACCTGCTGCCGCCGATGATGATCGCATTGGTCATCCTGTTCTGGGCTTTCGGTCCGGCCGTTCTGACCAAGAATTCATGGACGATCGTCGCGACATCGGCGCTCATCACCGCAGTCGTGCAAGGGCTCGAATGGGTCAACGAGCGGCATGTCGGCTGGCGCCTGAACAGGCGCGAGTTCTTCACCGACCTTTTCTATGTGGTCCTGAGCGCGACCGCCATCGCCTGGGCCACGGTGAAATTTTCCGAAGAGCCCCTGCAGGCGGCCAAGTATTCGCTCGGCATCACCACCCAATGGGCGATGCACATGCCCTTCCTGGCGCAGGTCGCTTTGGTGATCTTCCTGGTCGAATTCGGCCAATATTGGATGCATCGCGCGATGCACAATTGGACGCCGTTGTGGCTGACCCACGCGCCGCATCACCATATCACGCAGCTGAATGCGATGAAGGGCGCGGTCGGCAATCCGCTCGAATTGTTCCTCATCACGCTAAGCGTGGTTGCGCTGTTCGATCTGCCGCTGACTGCGGAATTCTGCGCCTACAATATCCTGACCGTGATCGCGACCTTCGCGCACGCCAATGTGCGCTCCGATCCGCCCAAATGGTATTCCTATGTCTTCACGACGATCCGGCACCACAGCCTGCATCATTCAGTGGCGTATGAGGATACGCGCTACAATTTCGGCAATTCGTTGATCCTGCTGGACCGCATTTTCGGCACCTACCGGGAGGGGGAGTCGGCCATCGTCGGCCAAGACGAACGCAAGCGGCTGTCGATCTGGGAGCAGTTCATTTTTCCCGCCCGTCCCGTGATCGAGAAGATCAAGGCGAGGCAGGCGGCGTAGGTCGAAGCAGGGGTGAGTTGATTTAAATGGTTTGGATTCAGATGATGGCCGCGGCATTGGCCGCCGGCACCGCGCCCGCCTCTCCTGTCGCCTTGCCGCACGAGGAGCAGGTGCTCACCGTGCCCGGATTTGCGGATTTCCTGGCGGTGGATGGCGACAGCGTCTGGGCGACGAACCGTGGACGGGTCGAGCGCTGGTCGCGGCAGGGCAAGCTCGCGGAGGTGGTGATGGCGCATCCCTGCGGCGCGATGGCGGTATCGGCCGGCTCCTTGTGGATTGCCGATTGCAAGGACGGCACGCTCAACCGGATCGATTTGAAAACCGCGCAGCTGATCACGGCCATCCCGACGGGTATCGCCAATCCCAAGGGCGAACTGAATGTCGTCGCGGGCGCCGGATCGATCTGGGTTGCGAGCGACGGGGCCGGCAAGATTGCCCGCGTGGACCCCGTCGACAATCGGATCACGGCCACGATCCCGGTCGATGCGGGGACGTTTTTTCTCGCTTTCGGCTTCGGCTCGCTCTGGGCGGTCAGCAGCGACGCGCAGTCGCTTCAACAGATCGATCCCGCGACCAACGCCATCGTCAGACACATACAGCTCGGCAAGCAGCCGGGCTTCCTTGCCGCGGGCGAAGGCGCGGTCTGGGTCCAGGAGCAGGGCGACGGCACGCTCGCGCGCATCGATCCGGCAACGGGCGAGGTGTCCGGACGCATCAAGGTCGGCGCGGATCTGCGAGGCGGCGACATCGACGCGGGCAGCGGCGCGGTATGGCTTCGCACGACCGCGGACCAAACCTTCGCCATGGTCGATCCACAGTCGATGGCGATCACGCGGCTGGGCAAGGCATCGGGCAGCGGCGCGTTGCGGCTTGCAGGCGCCGGCCTGTGGACGACCGCGCACGACGTGCACACATTGTCGTGGTGGAGCATGGCGCCCAAGGCGAAAGAATGAGGCGGTGATGCTTTCCTTCTACGCGGCGCTTCATTTTACCTTGCCACCACCATTCACCCCCGTCGCCCATCCGTTCCGTCGGCCAGCCGACGCGACAAG
>Ga0209148_1000116_pt1 | contig 190078 bp, 175 predicted proteins | sample AraplaCol_mMF_r2_2_FD_184288 | JGI IMG/M metagenome (GOLD analysis project Ga0209148, IMG submission 184288) | Arabidopsis root microbial communities from North Carolina, USA - plate scrape CL_Col_mMF_r2 (SPAdes) (version 2) | ecosystem: Host-associated > Plants > Roots > Endosphere | place...
ACGATCCGGCAATCTACAAGCAGCGAAACATCATCGAACGCATGTTCTGCCGCCTCAAAGACTGGCGACGCGTCGCCATGCGCTTCGACCGCAATATCAAAACCTTCATGGCCACCATCGCCATCGCCGCCACCGTCATCTGGTGGCTCTAATGAGTCCGGACCCTAGTATAGTGTCCCCGAAATTCCCTCGCAATTTCGTCTCGAAGGCTGCTAATTAGGAAAGCGTCGCGAGCGGCCGGTTTAGCTGTTTCTGCGGGAATGGGAGCGGGAAGTTGCCCTCCCCTCCTTCGGCGCCCCCCTTCCCATGGAAATATGGGGAGGATTTGGTGGCTATTGCTGCTTCTGGGTCTTGTCTTCCTGGCCCTTGGGCGGGACTTTGGTGTTCGCCTGGGCGGCGGCGACCTCAACCGGCGGGCCCTTGGCGATCGCGGCATTGAGCGCGGCGGCCTGGGGGCAGGCGCTTTTGCAGAGCTGGTTGATGCGGGCGAGGTTGACGCGCGCGCGTTCGACCGCGCCCTTCTGGACCATCGCTTCGCCTTGGCCAGCCAAAGCGGTCAGGTCATTAGGGTCGAGCGCGAGCGCGTCGCGATAGAAGCGCACCGCCTTGCCCGGCAGCCCCTGCCCCTGCGCGACGCGGCCGAGCGCGACATAGGCGCCGCGGTTGCGCGGATCGATCGCGAGCGCGCTTTCGAGCATATCCTCCGCGCCAGTGAAATTGCCCGCGGCGCGCAAGGCCTCGCCCTGGCGAAGCAAGGCCATGCTGCGCGCATCGACCTGGTCGTCGCGGCGCTGACCGAAGCTGCTCGAGGATAAAGTGGCGAGACCAAGCGCGAAAACGAGCGCGGCAGGCGAGAAACGCATCAACAGCTCCACATAATGGGATTGTGGCCGGTTTAGCACGTGCGGCCCAGCACCGCGATGAAAAAGCCATCCGTGCCGTCATGCGCGGGCGTCAGCCGCCGTCCCGGCCCGTGAACGCGGCCCGCCCCGAGCGGATTCAGGCGCTCCCAGCCAGGATTGGCGACAAGGAAGGCCTCGACCTGTCCGGCACCTTCTTCTTCGAGCAAGGAACAGACCGCATAGACCAGGCGACCGCCCGCTTTCACCAGCGGTGCACCGATGCCGAGCACAAGCGCCTGCATCGCGCACAGCCGTTCGAGCCGGGCAGGCGTGAGCCGCCAACGTGCCTCGGGATTGCGCCGCCAGGTGCCCGTGCCCGAGCAAGGCGCGTCGATCAGCACCACGTCCGCGCCGGCTGAGAGATCGGCCAGCGCCGAGGCCTCGCGGCCGCCGTCGAGCAGTCGCGCCTCGACGAAACTTGCCCCTGCCCGCTCCGCACGCGGCGCGAGTCGGGAGAGGCGCGCACGATCCACATCGCAAGCGATCAGCCGCCCCTGCCCCATCATCGCGCCCGCAAGCGCGAGCGTTTTGCCGCCCGCGCCCGCGCACAGATCGACCGCGACCATACCCGGCATCGCCGCGCACGCGGCAGCGATCAGTTGGCTGCCCTCATCCTGCACCTCGATCAGGCCGCGCTCGAAGGCGGGCATCGCCTCGACCTTGGTGCCTTCGGGCAGGCGGATCGCGTCGGGCGACAGATCGCCCGGCACGCCATCAGGGATTCCGGCGAGTATCGCGTCGCGGGTGGCCTTGAGCCGATTGACGCGCAAATCGAGCGGCGCGCGGCCGAGCAAAGCGGGCAGTTCGTCCGCGCCCAATGCCGCCGTCAGTTTCTCGGTAAGCCAGGCCGGCGCGATGCCCGCCGGAGCAACCGGCTCGTCGCCGATTGGGGCCGGGCAATTGTGCGAACCGTCGAACAAGGCCGCGATCTCGGGCCGGTCCTGCGCCAAGCCGATCATCGCCGCGCGCCCGCTGACCGGGCGTTCGCCCGCGCGCCGGATCGCAGCATAAGCAAGGTCACGCACGGCACGGCGGTCCTTGGAACCGGCATAGCGGCGCGTCTTGAAATAGCGCGCGATCAGCGTGTCGGCAGCAGCCCCACCGGTGTCGGCGGCAGCGACCACCTGATCAACGATATCGATCGCGGCCTGCAGGCGTGCGCCGGGGGTCACGCGCGCGGATTACCCTAGCGAGGGATAGTTGGGCGCCTCGCGCGTGATCGAGACATCGTGGACATGGCTTTCGCGCAGGCCGGCGTTGGTGATGCGGACGAATTTGGCGCGCTTGCGCAGCTCCTCGAGCGTGGCCGCGCCGGTATATCCCATCGCCGCCTTCACACCGCCCACGAGCTGATGGATGACGTCCTTGGCCGCGCCCTTATACGGAACCTGGCCTTCAATCCCCTCGGGCACCAGCTTGAGCTGGTCGCGTACTTCCTGCTGGAAATAGCGGTCGGCCGATCCGCGTGCCATCGCGCCGACCGAACCCATACCGCGATAGGATTTGAACGCGCGCCCTTGATACAGAAAGGTTTCGCCCGGCGCCTCGTCGGTGCCGGCGAGCAGCGATCCCACCATCACGCTCGACGCGCCCGCGGCCAATGCCTTGGCGACGTCGCCCGAGGTGCGCAGACCGCCATCCGCGATCACGGGGACGTTCGATTTCCAAGCCTCTTCAGCCGCTTCCATCACGGCCGTGAGCTGGGGCACGCCGACGCCCGCAACGACGCGCGTGGTGCAGATCGATCCCGGGCCGATGCCCACCTTGATCCCGTCCGCGCCCGCCTCGATCAGCGCGCGAGTCGCCTCCGCGGTGGCGACGTTTCCGGCGATGATCTGGATCGAGTTGGAGAGGCGCTTCACACGCTCGACCGCGCGGGCGACCTCGCGATTATGGCCGTGCGCGGTATCGATCACGATCAGGTCGCATTCGGCGTCGATCAAAGCCTCGGTGCGCGCGAACCCCTTGTCGCCGACCGTGGTCGCGGCGGCGACGCGCAGGCGGCCGGAGGCATCCTTGGTCGCGGTGGGATAGGTGACGGCTTTCTCGATATCCTTGACCGTGATCAGGCCGACGCAACGATAGGCCTCGTCCACCACAAGCAATTTTTCGATCCGGCGCTGGTGCAGCAGGCGCTGCGCGTCAGCCGAACTGACACCGGTCGCGACCGTTGCCAGATTCTGGCTGGTCATCAGCTCCGCCACCGGCTGGTTGGGCCGTTCGGCGAAGCGCATGTCGCGGTGGGTGAGGATGCCGACAAGCTTGCCGTCGGGCTCCACCACCGGAAAACCGGAGATGTGATGACGCTCCATCAGCGCGCGCGCTTCGGCGAGCGTCTGATGCGGGTTGAGCGTGATCGGGTTGACCACCATGCCGCTTTCGAAACGCTTGACCGCGCGTACCGCCGCTGCCTGCTCGTCAATCTCGAGATTGCGGTGGAGCACGCCGATGCCGCCCAATTGCGCCATCACGATCGCCATGTCGGCCTCGGTGACGGTGTCCATCGCGGAAGACATGAAGGGGATGGTGAGCGCGATTTCGCGCGTCACGCGGGTGCGGGTGTCGGCTTCAGTCGGCAACACTTCGGACGCGCCGGGCCGGAGGAGCACGTCGTCGAAAGTAAGGCCGAGTTCGATGGTCATGAATCCCCGCGGAGGTAAGAAGGATTCGCGGCCATATAGGCTGACGATGCGAGGAGCGCTAGGCCGACCCGGCTCGCTTGAGCGCACGGCGCGCCGCATCGACATGCATCGCCTCGATCATCCGCCCGCGAAAGCGTTCCGCACCGCCGGTTGCGGCCGCAATCAGCGCACGCGCCTCCTCGATCTCGCTCGGCGAGGGACCGAAGACGCGATTGGCGGTCTCGATCTGGTTAGGATGGATCAGGCTCTTGCCGTCGAACCCGAGCCGGCGGCCGGCCTCGCAATCCGCCTCCAGCCCCGCCGGGTCATCGAGCAGGTTGAACACGCCATCGAGCGCCGCCACCCCTGCCGCGCGCGACGCCAGCACGATCGATTGCAGCGCGAACGCCAGCCCTTCGCGCCCGCCCGGCAGGTGCAGGGTAGCGGCGAGATCGTTCGAGCCCGCCAGCAGCCCCACCACCGATCGCACGCCCGCAATCTCCCGCGCGGCATAAACTCCCGCCGGCGTCTCGATCATCGCCAGCAGAGGCTTGGCCAGGCGATCCGCCAGGGCCTCGGCATATTCGGGCGTCTCCACCTTGGGCACGACGACCAGGTCCACGCCTTTCGCATCCGCCAGAGCCGCAAGATCGGCGTCATGCCAGGCGCCCGGCCCGTTCAGCCGCACGGCGAGCGGGCGCCCGTTCCAATTGCCGTCGGCGGCTGCGGCCACGGCCGCGCGCGCGACATCCTTATCGGTATCGACGACCGCATCCTCCAGATCGAGAATGACCATGTCGCATGCCAGCCCGCGCGCTTTCTCGATCGCGCGTGGATTGGACGCAGGCAGGAACAAGGCGGAGCGGACATGATCGAGCATCGTCTCTTCCTAGGCTAATCCGCACCGAAATGGCAGCCGTCGGTGGCGGCCGAAACACCCCTCCGTCACGCCTTCGGCATGCCACCTCGCCGGCAAAAGCCGGGCAGGTTTTTGCCGATCGCCGTCCATGCCCAGCTCACGCGAGCCGACTTCGCGGCTGCGACATGCCCCCGGCATGTCGCTGATCGCCGCTACGTCCTAACCGACTATTAACCTCGCTGGGTCAGAAAGCGGTCATGGCCGATACGCCCGACCGCGACCAGAAAACCGAAGCCCCAACGGGCAAACGCCTCCGCGAAGCGCGGGAGCGGGGCGATGTCGTTCAATCCAGGGAGCTGACCACGGCTCTTTCGATCTTCGCGGGCGCGATCTGGATCGTGCTCGCGGGCCCGTGGATGGTCGGCGCGTGCGGAAGGATGCTCGAACAGGGCCTGACGTTCGGCGCAAGCGACATAGATGGTTTCAACCCGTCACGCGCGATCCTGAGCCTGCTCGCGATCGTCGCCATGCCGCTCGCGACCTTGTTCGCCTGCAGCGCCGCCGCCGCGATCGGCGCGCCCGCACTCACCGGTTCGCTGGGATTCCGCGCGGGCGCGATGACCTTCAAGCCTGGCAAGCTGAACCCGCTGAACGGCATCCGGCGCATCCTCGGTCCGCAAGGATTGGTCGAGTTCGGCAAGGCGTTCCTCAAGGTGCTGCTGCTCGGCAGCATCGCATTCGTCGCGCTGCGCGGTCGCTGGGCCGAGATCATGGGGCTCGGCCGCCAGGACATCGTCGCCGCCTTGGGCGACATCGGCCAGATCTTCCGCTTCACGATTCTGGTGATGGCGGTCGCGCTAGGCGTGATCGCGGGCATCGATGTGCCGATCCAGATCATTCGCCGCAACGCCCGCCTGCGCATGACCAAGCAGGAAATCAAGGACGAGCATAAGGAGAATGACGGTTCACCCGAAATGAAGGGGCATATCAAGAATAAGCAGCGCCAGATGTTGAACACTTCGGCGCGCAAGGCGGTCAAGGAAGCGACCGTGATCCTAACCAACCCGACGCACTTCGCCGTGGCGTTGCGCTACCGACCCGGGTTCGACGCGGCGCCGATCGTGCTCGCCAAGGGCGCGGACGAGACCGCCGCCGCGATCCGCGAACTGGCGAGCGACAGTGCGGTACCCGTCCTGTCCTATCCGCAGCTCACCCGCGCGATCTATTACACGTCGCGCCCGGGCGAGATCATCCGCGAGGACCTCTATATCGCGGTCGCGACTGTGCTCGCCTTCGTCTTGAACCTCGACCGCGCGATGGCCGAGGGCATCCGCCAGCCGACGGTCGAAGTGCCGCCCGAAGCGCGCTTCGACGAAAACGGAAAGGCGAGTGTTCATTAATCATGAGCCGCCGCCGACACGCTTAATCCGCGCCCCTTTCAGCCGTTACTCCCGACGGAGCCGATGCGATGACCACCACCTCTTCCACCACCACAACGCCGGCCACCACCGCGTCGGCGACGGCGAACGCCGGCAGCTCGATCCTGACCGCGCTTGGGGCGGGCACGGGCATCGACACCGCGTCGCTAGTGACCAACCTGGTGACCGCCGCTTACTCGACCAAAGAAAGCGCGCTGCAGACCAAGACCGATGCGAACACCGCCAAGATCAGCTCGCTCGGCACGCTGACCAGCGGGATCGATTCCTTCGCCAGCGCGCTTCAGAGCCTCGTCGCCGGGGGGACGCTTAAGTCGCAACCGTCGACCTCCGACAGCTCGATCGTGACCGCGACTGCGCAAAACGGCGTCACGATCAGCACATTGTCGTCACAGATCGAGGTGCGGCAGCTCGCCACCGCGCAGTCGCTCGTTTCGGACTATATAGCCGACCCGAGCATTGCCGGCACGGGCAGCCTGACGCTGACCGTCGGCACCGGGGGCAGCGCGCGCAGTTTCACCATTGCGCCCGGCTCCAACAATTCGCTCGCCGGCCTCGCCGCCACGATCAACGCGGCCAATACGGGAACCACGCCGAGCGGCATCACCGCGAGCGTCATCACCGATTCGAACGGTTCGCGGCTCGTGGTCAAGGGCGCCACGGGCGCCGCCAACGCATTCTCGCTGACCGCCAACGGCGATGCGGACGCGAACCTTACCCGCTTCGCCTCAACCGGCACCGGCGCGGGCATGACGCAGGCGCAGCCCGCGCAGGACGCGATCATCCGCATGGACGGGGTCGACACCACGCACAGCACCAATACAGTCAGCGACCTCATCTCCGGCGTGACGCTCAATCTGGTTTCGGCGAAGATCGGAACCTCGGTCTCGCTGGGCGTGACCCGCCCGACCGCGGCGATCACGCAGGCGGTCAACGATTATGTCTCGGCCTATAATACGCTGAAGGGCGAAATCGACAGCGCGACCGCGCCGGCGAGCTCCGACGGCACCACCGCGGCCGGGGCGCTGCACGGCAACAGCGCGATCAATCAGATGAAGACGATGCTGCAACGCGTCACGTCGACCGCGCTCAGCTCCTATGCCACCGGTCCGAAGACCTTGGCCGAGATCGGCGTTTCGACCGGCCAGGACGGAACGCTTTCGGTCGATGCCAACAAATTGGCAACCGCGCTCTCCACCTATCCCGACGCGGTCGAGGCGATGTTCAATCCAGGGCAGCGCAGCGACAACCCGCTGATCCAGATCACGAGCGCGATGGGCGCGACCAAGCCGGGCACCTACACGCTCACCAATATCGTCGCGGGCACCCCGCCATCGGGCACGGTCGACGGCATTGCCTTCCTGCCAAGCGGGAGCGACCCCAAGGGGTTGGTCGCATCGATCACCTCGGACGCGTCGGGGCTGGAGATCCAGCCGCAGGGCAATGTCGCAAGCGCGACGATCACGGTGGATGCCGGCTTGTCCGGCATCCTGCAGGGCATCCGCGATTCGCTGCGCGCGAGCGGCGGCATCCTCGATGCGCTGAGCACCTCGTTCACCACCGAGAAAACCACTCTCGCCGACGCCAAGACCAAGATGACCAGCGATGAATCCAATTATTCGGATCAGCTGACCAAACAGTTCACCGCAATGCAAACGGCGGTCTCGAATTACAAGTCGATCCAATCCTATATGACCCAGCAAATCGCAGCCTGGAGCAAGACGAGCTAATGTTTGGAGCATCCTCCCGTTATTCAGCGCCGGGCGCGCGCTATCGCGACATCGAGGTGGCCGCCCGTGTCGAGGGCGCGACGCCGCACGGCCTGATCCTGATCATGTTCGACGAGCTTCTGAAGGGGATCGACGCATTGCAGGCGCTCGATGCCGCTCCCGAGCCCGCGCGACGCAACGCCGCGCATGCACGCGTCATTTCGCTTTTGCATGGGCTCGAAACCTCGCTCGATTACAAGCGTGGCGGCGAGATCGCCGACAATCTCGGACGCATCTATCGAGAGGCGCGCCGCTTGCTCGGTCCGACACCCGGAATGGAGCGCGGCACGGCGCTGGCCCAGGCGCGCGACATGCTCTCCACCGTATCCAGCGCATGGGAAGCGATCGGGGCGCAGGTAAATGGGAACTTAACCTGACAGCGTAACGATTTGGAAAGGCTGTTTGGCGCATTCTTCACCCCGTTAAGGCGCAAAGGGTCAAGCAATGTCGCTCGCGAAGCTCCGTCAGGATCATGTGCAGACGCCGGCCGCCGCGCCGGCCCCGCAGCCCAACACCGAACTCGAAAGTTTCGCGGCAACGCCCTCGCCTGCGTTCGCGCTCCAGCAACGGCTGGCACAGCGTGCGGCAGCCATGCCCGACGCCGACGTCAAGAAATGGTCGCCGCGCCGCAGCCTGGCGCTGATCGTTTCCGCCTCCGTCGCTTTGTGGCTGGCGATCCTGATGACGGGCGTGGAAGCGACCAAGCTCATCGCTTGATCCTATTCGAATTCTTGATATCCGACGCGCCGGCCCGCTCTATCTTATTATTTTCCCGCGATTTCCGAGTGGCCGGATGATAATATCCGACTCGAAATCACTCTAGCAGGCCGGCATCGCCAATTCTACTCGAGCCCGGCTTTGTCGAGATCGAGCTTGGCCACCGGAATGACCTGCGGCTTCTCTCCCTTGACCTGAAGCTTGGGCAGGAACTGACCCGCGTCGCCCACCACGATCACGCTCGCGGGCGCCGGATCGATCAGTTCTTTCGACACGCTCCGCACCTGTTCGGCGGTCACCGCATTGACCGAGCTCGCATAGCGCCCGATCTCGCCCGGTGAGACATCCTCCAGCACCAGGCCCGCGACATAGCCCGCCAGTCCGTCGGTCGTCTCGATCTGGCGTCCGAAGGCACCAACCAGCCCCGCCTTGCGCGCGTCGAGCTCGGCGGGGGTGACCAGATCGGTACCCATGCGCGTCATCTCGCCACGGATCAGGCCGATCACGTCGGGAACGGTCGGGTTCTTGGTGCTGGTCGAAGCCGCCAACGGCCCTGGCGAGCGGCGCGCCTGGAACGAGGTTCCCGCGCCGTAGGCAAGGCCGCGCTTGATCCGGATCTCCTGGTTGAGCCGCGCGCTATAGCCGCCGCCCAACGCATCCTCCGCCACCAGCATCGGATAATAACGCGAATCGTTGCGCGCGATCGTGACGCGCCCCACCACGACCGATGCCTGTGGCGTCTGCGGCATATCGACAACCACCATGCGTGGTGCCGCCGCCGCGCCCGATGCGGGAAGCGGCGTGGGCGGAGTCGCGGGCCGGGTCCAAACGGCGAACAGGCTACCCACCATCTTTTCGGCCTGATCGGGCGTGATGTCGCCCGCCAGGACGAGGGTAGTCGTATCCGGCCGCCAGAACGCGCGATAGCCGGCGACGACATCGCCCTGCCGGATCGCCTGAAGCGAGGCGGGCGTGCCGTCGGCGGGCCGGCCATAGGGGCCGTCGCCGTAAATGGCACGCGATGCCACCATCGAAGCGAGCTGTTGCGGCTCGCTATAGGCGACCTTCAGCCCGTCGAGCGCCTGTAGCCGCTCGCGCTCCAGCTCCTGCGGCGCAAAAGCGGGATGCATCGCGACGTCGGCATAGACCTTCATCGCAGGCGCGAGCTCGTCCGATTTCACGGTCAGCGTCAGGAACATGCCGTCGCGCACCGCATCTCCGCCGATCGCGCCACCCAGCGTCTCGACTTGGTTAACGACTTGCGTTGCGGACAATGTGGTCGTGCCCTTGGTGAGCAGATCCGCGGTCAGCTCGGCGAGTCCGGCGCGGCCCGCGGGATCGGTCGAAGACCCGCCATTGGCGACCATGTAGGTGGTCACGATCGGCAGTTCATGGCGCTCGATCACGACCAGGCGCATTCCATTGGCAAGACGACGCTCAACCGGCACGGGAAGGACAGGCGTCACAGGAGCACCCGGCGCGGGCGGCTGGACGCGTTCCGCCTCCGACGCGGCGACGACGACGGGTATGCTGGCAGGCGCGACCAGGGGCGCGGTCGCGACCGTGGCAGCGACCGGCACCAATTCCATCGGCGTGCCCTCGGCCGCGGGCAGATAGGTGATGGCCACCGCGCGGTCATCCGCCAGCAGCCGGCGCGCGACGCGCTGAACATCGGCAGCGGTCACTGCCGCGATTGCCGCGAGCCTCTTGTCGGTCGCATGCGGATCCTGTTCGATGATCACGTCCGACGCGAGCGTGGTCGCGCGGCCTTCGGCGGTCTCGCGCTGCTTGAGCGCGGCGGTCAGGATCTGGTTCTTCGCGCGGACCAACTCCTCGGGCTTCACGCTCCCGTCGCGCATCAGCGCGATCTGCTGGCGAAGCGCGGTCTCGACCGCCTTCGGGTCCTTGCCCCCGGCGACGATGCCGTAGACCGAGAACATGCCCGTGCCCTTGCGCATATCGGCGGACACGCCCGTCTCCGCCGCGATCTGGTCATGATAGACGAGCGATTGATAGAGGCGTGCGCTCTCCCCTCCCGACAAGATGTTCTCGAGAACGTTGATCACCGCATGATCCGGGTCGGTCGCGGGCGGGAGCTGCCAGCTCAGGACGATCGCCGGCAAGGGCGTATTGGGCGCGTGCAGCACGTATCGGCGGCCCGTGACGCGTGTCGGCTCGGCGGCGAAACTGCGCGGAATCGACCAGGCCGGTCGCGCCACGGGCGCGAAATATTTGTCGATCCATTGATGCAACTGCGCGGGATCGAAATTGCCCGCCACGACCAGCACCGCATTGTCGGGCCGGTAATATTCAGCGTGGAAAGCGCGAACGTCGTCCACAGTCGCGGCGTCGAGATCGGCGATGCTGCCGATCGGCGAGCGTGCATAGGAGCTGGTCGTGTAGCTCGCCGCAGGCACGTCGATCCGGAACAGGCTATCATAGGGCCGTGCCGCGTCGCCGCGCAGCTCCTCCTTCACCACGTCGCGTTCGGCGACGAAGGTCGGCTGGTCGACGACGAGCGATCCCATCCGCTCGGCTTCCGCCCAGATCAGCCGCTCGAGATGATTGGCGGGCGCGACTTCATGAAATTCGGTGAAATCGTCATCGGTCGAGGCGTTGTTGTTGCCGCCAACATCCTCGGTCAGCCGGTCGATCGTCTCCGACGGCATGTTGCGCGTCGCCTTGAACATGAGATGTTCGAACAGGTGCGCGAAGCCCGAGCGGCCCTTCGGATCGTCGCGGCCGCCAACATCGTACCAGACCTGGACCGAGACGCTTGTCGCGCTTTTATCGGGAAGCGCGAAGACGCGCAGCCCGTTAGGAAGCGTACGCTCGGTGAAGCTCAGCGGTGCGATCGTAGCGGGCGCGGCTAAAACGGGGGTGGCGGAAACGAGCGCGCAGGCGAGTGCGGCGATGGAGACGAGACGCATGAGTTCTCCGCGGAAGTGGCCGCGCTTGGTGCGCCTAAGCCGCCGCGAAGAAAAGCCCCTTCGCGGCGAGCGACCACTCAGCGATGATAATCGTCCGCAAGGTCGCTGAATTTGGTGATACGGCTTTCGAACTTGAGCCGCACCTTGCCGGTTGCGCCGTGACGTTGCTTGGCGATGATCAGCTCCGAAATGCCGTAGGCCCGCTCCATCTCGCGCATCCATTCGTCATGCGCCTCGAACACCTTCACGTCGTCGCCCTCGGCAGGCTTCTTGGGTTCGCGCGATTGGACATAATATTCGTCGCGATAGATGAAGAGCACCATATCGGCATCCTGCTCGATCGAGCCCGATTCACGCAGATCCGACAGCTGCGGACGTTTGTCCTCGCGCTGCTCGACCGCACGGCTGAGCTGGGAGAGCGCGATTACCGGTAGATTGAGTTCCTTGGCGAGCTGCTTCAGCCCACGGCTTATTTCCGAAATCTCCTGCACGCGATTCTGCTCGCCGCCGCTTTTGCCGCCGCCCGAGAGCAATTGAAGATAGTCGACGATGATCATGCCGAGGCCACGCTGGCGCTTGAGCCGGCGTGCGCGGGTACGAAGCGCCGCGATCGTGAGCGCGGGCGTGTCGTCGATATACAGCGGCAGGTTCTGCAGATCGGCCGAGGCGCGCGCGAGATTGCGAAACTCCTGCTGGCTGATCTTGCCCATGCGGAGATCCTGCGAGCTGATGCCCGATTGCTCGGCCAGGATACGCGTTGCCAGCTGATCGGCCGACATTTCGAGGTTGAAGATCACGACCGGCGCGCCGACCGACTTGGCCGGATCGATCCCGTCCTCCATGTCGCGCACGTAACGGGACGCGGCGTTGAAGGCGATATTGGTGGCAAGCGAACTTTTGCCCATGCCCGGACGGCCGGCGAGGATGACGAGGTCGGACGGATGCATGCCGCCGAGCTTGGCGTTGATGCTCTCAAGCCCGGTCGTGATGCCCGAGACATGGCCACCCGAATTGAGCGCGCGCTCGGCCATCTCGACCGCAAGCTTGGTCGCCTGGGCGAAGGTCTTCACGCCGCCCTGCTCGCCCCCTTCTTCCGCGACGCGATACAAAGCGACTTCAGCCTGCTCGATCTGTCCCTTGGGATCGACCGATTCGGAGGTGTCGACCGCTTTCTCGACCATCTCGCGCCCGACGCCGATCAGCGCCCGCAGCAGCGCAAGGTCATAGACTTGCGTCGCGAAGTCGCGCGCGCCGATCAGGGCGGCGCCCGAGCCGGTGAGCTGGGCGAGATAGGCGGGGCCGCCCAATTCCTTGAGCTCGGCATCGCCCTCGAACATCGGCCGCAGCGTGACCGGGTTGGCGATCATGTTGCGATCGACCATTTTCAGAATGGCTTCGTAGATACGGCCATGCGCGGGCTCGAAGAAATGATCGGGCCGGAGCTTGAGCTGGACGTCCTCGGCCAGCCGATTGTCGATCATCAACGCGCCAAGCAAAGCCGCCTCCGCCTCAACATTGTGAGGAAGCGCGGGGCCGCCGCCTTCGGGCGGCTGCGTGGGGACGAGTCGGATCGGTTCAGCCATGTCGACCTCCCAATGACTCACGCCGGCCCACCGGCCAAGCCGCGAACCCTGTGGATAAAAAATTTTAGCGTGCATGTTTTTGCCAAGCCGGGGCCGCTTCGATAAGCCCGGACCGATGGCCGACCCGCGCATCATTGCGATCGAACTGGATGACGACACCTTCCCTACGCACGCGATCGCGGTGGATCGGGAACGTCAGGTCGCGATCCACGATCTGTTAGCCGGCAACAGCTTCACGCCGCGCCGGCCGATCGAAAAAGGTTTCGGCGGTCCGTATCGCGTGACGCTGCGCGTCGAGGACGGGCGGCTGGCGATCGATATTGCCGACGCGACGGGGGCGCTGCTCGAAACGATCAAGCTTGGGCTCACGCGTTTCCGGCGGCCGATCAAGGATTATTTCGCGATCTGCGAGAGCTATTTCCGCGCGCTTGGCGACCAGCAGAACCCCACGCAGATCGAGACGATCGACATGGCTAGGCGGGGTATCCACAACGAAGGCGCGGAGCTTTTGATCGAATGTCTGGAGAATAAGGTGGCGATCGATTTCGAGACCGCGCGGCGGCTCTTCACGCTGATAGCGGTACTCCATCTCCGTGGCTGAGATCGCCATGGAGGATGTCGCCGGCCGCGTGCTGATCGACCATGCGCTGGAAGCAGCGAAGAACGCGCATGCGCCTTATTCCAGATTCGCGGTCGGCGCGGCTTTGCTGCTGGAAGATGGCACGATCATCCCCGGCACCAATTTCGAGAATGCGAGCTACGGTCTGTCGCTCTGCGCCGAGACGGTCGCGCTCGCGGCCGCCAATGTCGCCGGGCGGCTGAAGGAGGTGGTCGCGGTCGGGATCGTGGGCGGATCGATCACCAAAAGCGGGATCGAGGGCGATACGCCCATCTATCCGTGCGGGCGCTGCCGGCAGGTGCTGAACGAGGCCGCCGACATGGGGCATCGCGACATCATCGTCTATTGCGCCTCTGCCGACGGTACGGTGATGCGGCGGCATATGCTATCGGAATTGTTGCCTTTTGCATTTGGGCCGGGCGATCTGGGGCTCGATACCGCATCTTAACTGCTTATGGGCATTGCAGACGCGATGCCCAAGGCTACGACCGTCCGCGCCCCGACACGGCTGGCGAACCTTTCGCCCATCGCGGCGCTGAGCGTGCTGCTCGGCCTGCTCGTGCTGATCGGGGTCGGTTTGGCCTTTCCGCCGGCAAGCCCCCCGAGTGGATCGCCCACGGGTGGCGATGCCGCGCTATACCGCCAGATCACCGCGCGCGTGGCCAAAGGCGAAACTTATTATCATGCGGTGGCGGTGGAGCATCGCGCGAGCTTTTATCCGCTCAAACCCTTTACCGCCGTGCGCCCGCCCTTGCTGACCAAGGCCATGGCAGCGATCGGACCAGCGGCTGCGGATTTGCTGCTGCGTTTACTCGCGGTGGCGGCGGCTGCGGCAACGGTGATTCGGCTGGCCCCGCATATGCGCGCACCCTTTCGCGAAGCGGCGATCCTGCTCGGCGCGACATCGGCGGGGGCCTTCGTCCAATCGGGCATGTGGGTCTGGCACGAGGTCTGGGCAGGGCTGTTGATTACGCTGGCGCTCGCCTGCCGTACCGACCGGCATTGGCTTTTAAGCCTCGCATTCGGGCTGGCGGCAGCCTTGGTGCGCGAACTCGCTTTCCCCTTCCTGATCGTGATGGCGGGCGCCGCTTGGCTGACGGGCAGCAGGCGCGAGGCCGCCGCCTGGGCCGGCGCAGCCTTGTTCGTGCTGGCGATATTGGCGGCCCATTGGTCGAGAGTCGTGCAGATCGCACTGCCGAGCGACGTCACCTCGCCCGGCTGGCTCGCGCTCGGCGGCTGGCGCTTCGACCTTGCGCTTGCCCGCCAATCGTCGCTGCTGATCCCCCTGCCCGGCTGGGTCTCGGCATTGGCGACGCCGCTCGCCTTGCTCGGCTGGTGCGCCAGACCGGGCGGCTATGCCGCGCGCACGGTGGCCCTGATCGGCCTTTGGCTTGCCGTCTTCCTCCTGCTTGGCCGCCCCGACAATGTCTATTGGGGCTTCCTGTTCGCGCCGATCCTACCGATCGGGCTTGCTTTTGCGCCAGACGCGCTGGCGGATCTTATCCGGGCGATAGGCGCGGGAGGCCGACGGCAGGCGCTCTCCATCGGTTAACGCACTGCCCTCTGCTCCTTTGCGAGCTCGCTTTCGAAGTCCCGCCGCGAATTCGCGACCAGTTTCGATAGGGCCGTCGGATCGATGAAGGCGTCGGGCGAATCGCCGGTACGCCGCGCCGCGCGGCCTTGGACATCGGTCAATTCGGGATGCCCCGTCAGCACCACATCGGCTTTCATTGTTCTCAATCGGGCGAAGCTGCGCCGATAGTCCGCAACGATATCCGGATAGCGCTTATTGCCAACCAGCCGATTGCCGCCGGCGGTGATGCTGCAGGGAAAGACCACCGCCAGCGTGCGGCCATGATCCCGCACCGTGGTGCTCCAGCTGGTGCAGCCCGGCGTATGGCCGGGCGTAAAGATAGCCTTCATCGCGATTGGCCCCACGCGGACGACCTCGCCATCGCGCAGCAGCCGGTCCACCTTCACCGGCGGAAAATCGAGCAGATCGTTGCTGTTCTCCAGCGTGATATGCCCCGTTTCGAGAATCGACCTGTCGCGCGGATTGGCGAGGAAGATCGCACCGCTGTCGGCTTTCAGCTGTGCCAGGGCGCCTGCATGATCGAAATGCGCATGGTTGTTCAGCAGCACCCTCACGTCGCGGATATGGAAACCCAGTTTGGCGATGTTGCGCTCGATCATCGGCGCATTCTCGGCCTCGGTGCCATCGAGCAATATGTCGCCCTTGGGCGAGACGATCAGATAGGAGGCGATGCCCTTGCTGCCGACATAATAGATGTTGCCGACGATATGGAACGGCTCGGTCGGCTCGTGCCACGATGCGGGCCAGTCTGTCGCCGATGCGGGCGCCGCGCATCCCAGCGCCAGCGTGATCGCGAGCATCGCTCTCATATCGCTCCCCTTGCCCTTGGCCGGCTTTCCGGCAAAACGCTGTTTCCCTTTCACTCTTAGTGAGCGCCCATGTCCATCCTGTCCGACCGTTGGATCCGCGAACAGGCGCTAAGCACCGCCATGATCGAGCCGTTCGTCGAGGCGCAAAGGCGCGACGGCTGCATCAGCTACGGCCTTTCCTCGTACGGCTATGACGCGCGCGTTTCAGACGAGTTCAAGATCTTCACCAATGTCGACAATGCGATCGTCGATCCTAAGGACTTCGCGCATAACAGCTTCGTCGATCGCAAGACCAACGTCTGCATCATCCCGCCCAACAGCTTCGCGCTTGCCCGCACTGTCGAATATTTCCGCGTACCGCGCGACGTGCTGGTGATCTGTCTCGGCAAGTCGACCTATGCGCGCTGCGGCATCATCGTGAACGTGACCCCGCTCGAGCCCGGCTGGGAAGGCCATGTCACGCTCGAATTCTCGAACACCACGCCGCTGCCCGCCAAGATCTACGCCAATGAGGGCGCCTGCCAGTTCCTGTTCCTGAAGGGCAACGAACCGTGCGAGGTCAGTTATGCCGATCGCGCGGGCAAATATATGTCTCAGACCGGCGTCACCCTGCCTAAACTTTGAAAGCGAAAAGAATGATCTCTCGCGGCCTGCGTATTGTCCTCCTGATTGGCGCAGCCGCGGGCGTGACCGCCGCCACGCAATATAAAGGCTATCTCGAAACACCCGTCGACATCACGGCGGTGGTCCCGGATGCGCCGCAAAAGGGCGACGTGCGCTACGAAGCCGACCGTGAGGTGTTTCGCGCCACCCGCGCGATGCTGAACACGCCACGCGGGCGCCTCGCGACCGCCGACGTGCCCTCGTCCGTTGTCGACGTGATGAAGGATTTCAGCTGCGCGACGGGCGTCAAGCTCTCACCCGAAACCACGCCTGCTACCTACCAATTGCTCGCCAATGCCAACGCCGACACGGCCAAGGCCAACAACCTTGCCAAGGATCATTGGAAAAGGCCGCGCCCCTTCCTGATCGACCAGGGCCCGGTGTGCGATTCCAAGGAAGAGCTCGCCAAAAGCTACGATTACCCCTCAGGCCACAGCACCCGCGGCTGGACCTTCGGCCTGGCGCTCTCCGACGCCGAGCCCGACCGTGCCACCCCGATCCAGGTGCGCGCCCGCTCTTACGGCGAAAGCCGCATCGTGTGCGGTGCGCATACTATGAGCGCGATCGAAGCGGGCCGGATGGGTGCGACCGTGACCATGCAGAGCGTCCGCCAGACGCCCGCTTATCAGGCCGACCTCGAAGCCGCGCGCGCCGAACTCAAGGTCGCCCGCACCAATCCAGCGCTCACGCCGGAGGCGGGCGCCTGTTCGGCGGAGGCCGGGTTAGTTGCCAAATCCGTGCTGGTGGGGGTCAAGCGCTAAGCGAATATTGGCGTTATGGCCGCAGTGGGTGTGGGAAGCAGATATGCGCCCCACAGATCTCCTCCCCCTGCCCTTGCGGGGAGGATTGGAACGCTCGCCAGGCCGACCGCTTGGCCTGGACCGTTTTCGTAATGACGAGGGCTACGGTTATCCTCGCCCCATCATGCTCAGCGGCGCAAAGCAACCTAAGATCAGCCGCGAAGCATCAAACGGGATTTCGCCCGCATCGTCGAGCACCCCGTCGGCGTGCATCCGGTCTTCCGCCTCGGCGAGGCTCTCTTTGTCCGGCCAGACCTGCCAGGTGAAGACGATCTTCTCGCCCGGCTTTGCCGCGACCGCGCGGCGGAAATCGGTCTGCTTGCCGTCGGGGACGAAATCTTCCCAGGATTCAACGATCTCGAGACAACCGTAGCGCTTGAACACCGTAGCGCTGCGTTCCGCCCAGTCCCGGTACGCGTCCTTCTTCGCCTCGGGCACCGCAAGCACGAGTCCACAAATGTACATGACCAACCTCCTCCGGGGCTGACGCGCACGCTTACTGGGCAATCAATCCCGATTGGGGATCAGCGCCTTTAGGATAGGGTGGACCCAATCCTGCTTCTTCATATCGTACAGGATGAAATCGCCGTCGAACTGCCAATAGGCCCAGGCGAAGCCGTGCCGCTCGGCCGAACGCGCGACTGCGCTGGTCCAGGCGACGCGCGACGCCATGTCGCCGCCTTCGCGCGCACCGAACTCGCCAAGCAGGATCGGGCGATCATGCGCCTTTGACCATTCCGCCACAGAATCGAAGTCGCTGTCGATCTTCGCCCGCTCCTCTTTCGTGCAGCAGGTCACGCCCGAGACATGCGCATATTCGGGGACCCAGCTCGCGCCCTGGTGCGTGAAGCGCATCGGATCGTAATAATGGAAAGTCACGACGATATGCCGGTCCTGCTCCGGCAGCTTGAGCGTGTCGAGCTGGTGGAGACTGTTCCACTGCGTCGGCCCGATCACGAGGTTGCGCGTCGGATTGTCGCGACGCACGATGGGGATCAGCTCGGCGAGCAGCCCGTTCCAATGGTCCGCATCAAGCACCCCGTGCGGCTCGTTCAGGAGTTCGAACAGCACATTGTCGCCCTGCTTGCGTAGATGGTGGCCAACCTGTTTCCAGAAGGCGACGAGCTTGTCGTGACAGGCGGCGGCATCGTCGCTGCATTTGTTGAAATCATGCTCGTCGACGATCACGTTCAGGCCGGCATGGGTTGCGCCGTTGACCGCCCAATCGAGCGTATCCAGCCATTTCTGCGGCAGACGGTTGTGCGCGTCCATATGATCGAACGACTGGAGCACGATGCGCACGCTCGAAAAGCCCGCCTGGCGGATCTTGTAGAAATGGTAGGTCTTGAACCGCCCGTTCTTGAAATCCTTCCAGAGCGGATCATAACCGATGATGTTGACGCCGCGGTCGAGCCGGCGCTGCGCATCCCACGCCGAAGCCGTTGGTTTTGCGGCAATCGCGGTTCCCGCCGCCAGCGCCGCCAAAGCGAGCGCGCACGCCCCCTTCCAGATCGCCCGCATCCCCGTCTCCCTATTTTCGTCTGTTGCTATGTCTAATGTTGGTTGGCCGCCCACGTCGAGGGGCGATGCGATCGTTGCGTTTGCGTTGCGGCGAACGGAGCGAAGGTTCGGCCCCTTCCACTTCGAAGCGTAGCGCACCCGAGATCGGATTGGCTTCGGCGAGCCGCAGCTTGAGCCGCATGCCGGGGGTGTAGCGCGTGCCCGTCTCCTCGCCCTCCAGCGCCTGCGCCGCTTCGTCGTAGCGGAAATATTCGCGTCCCAGGGTGGAGACCGGCACGAGCCCGTCCCCGCCAAGCCCTTCGACCGTCGCGAAAAAGCCGAACGGCTGCACGCCGGTGATGCGCGTATCGACCAGCTCGCCGACCTTGGTCGACAGATAAGCCGCGACATAACGGTCGATCGTCTCGCGCTCGGCCTCCATCGCGCGGCGCTCGGCGGCGCTGATCGCCTCGCCGATGCGCACGAAGGCCGCCTCGTCCTCGCCCGGCAGCCGCGTCTGATCGACCGCGGGAGCGAGCCGGTAGGCGCCGACCAGCGAACGATGCACGAGCAGGTCGGCGTAGCGCCGGATCGGGCTGGTAAAATGCGCGTAGCTGCCGAGCGCGAGCCCGAAATGGCCCGCATTGACCGGCGCATAATAAGCCTGGGTCTGCGTGCGCAGCACCTGCTCCATGACCTGCGGGCGCTCGTCACGTTCGCCGACCCGGTCGAGCAGGTGATTGAACGTGCCGGGCTTGACTACCTGCCCCAGCGCGAAACTGATCCCGAAGGTGGCGAGATAATCCTTGAGCGCGACCAGTTTCTCGCGGCTGGGCGGCTCATGCACGCGGTACATGACCGCGGCCTTCTTGGCCTCCAGCGCCTTGGCCGCGGCGACATTGGCGGCGATCATATAATCCTCGATCAGCCGGTGCGCATCGAGCCGCTCGCGCGGCGCGACCGAAAGGATACGTCCTTTCTCATCGAGCATCACGCGACGCTCGGGCAGATCCAACTCGAGCGGATCGCGCGTGTCGCGCGCCTTGGCGAGCAGCGCCCAGCAAGCCCAGAGCGGCTTGAGCGCGGCCTCGGCCAGCTCCGTCGGGACCGTCCCATTGTTGCCGTCGATCGCCGCCTGAGCATTCTCATAGGCGATGTTCGCCGCCACGCGGATAACCGCTCTGGTGAACTTCCAGCTCTTGAGTGTACCGTCAGGGCTCACGACGAGATGGCAAACGAGCGCCGCCCGATCCGCGCCTTCCTTCAAGGAACAGATATCGGCGGACAATTGCTCGGGCAGCATCGGCACGACGCGGTCGGGAAAATAGACGCTGTTGCCGCGGCGGCGCGCCGAACGGTCGAGTTCCGATCCAGGGCGCACATAGAAACCCACGTCGGCGATGGCGACGAGCGCCTTGAAGCCACCCTGATTGGCGGGATCGTCGTCCGGTGCCGCCCACACCGCGTCATCATGATCACGCGCATCCGCCGGGTCGATCGCCACGATCGGCAGGTGACGCAGATCCTCGCGATCTCCGCCCAACGGCAGCTTCGCGATCTTCACCGCCTCGGCGATCGTCTCCTCGGAGAAGATGTCGGGAATGCCATGTTTGTGGATGGCGATCAGGCTGAAGCTGCGCGGCGCGAACGGTTCGCCGAGCCGCTCGGTCACGCGTGCGGTGATGCGCGGCGGACGGCCGGCTTTCTCGGCCAGCACTAGGTCACCGACTTGCGCATCGCCCGCGTCGGACACGATCAACTCGCGCCGCTCGCGCTTGTCGACCGGCTTCAGCCACAGCCGGTCACCTTCCTTGTGGAGCACGCCGAGCACCTGCTCCTCACCCCGGGCGAGGCGCTTCATCGGATGCGCGACCCACCCGTTGCCCGCTTCCTCCGTGCGCGCGAGCACGCGATCGCCGACGGCAAGCGCCGCGCCGCGCTTGCCATGCTCGATCACGCGCAGCCGGATCGGCGGCGTCTCGGCGTGCCAGATGTCGGGGACGCCGACTGCCTGGCCGCTCTCGTCGATGTCGGCGATCCGCAGCACCGTCACCTTGGGCACGCCGCCCATCTTGTGGAACGCGCGGCCGGGCGCGCTGTCGATCAGCCCTTCGTCGGCCATGTCCTTGAGCAGCGCCTTGAGCTGGATCTTCTCATTGCCATGCAAGCCGAAGGCGCGCGCGATCTCGCGCTTGCCCGCGGCTGTGGTGCTGCTGGCGATGAAGTCGAGTATCTGCTGCCGCGTGGGCAGACCGGGCGGGGGGCGACGGGGCATTTGCTCCAGATAGGAGACAACGCCCGCGGACGCCACCGATCCCGTCTGGCCGCAACCGCCGGAATATGGTTTAGCGCGACGGCAAGGGGAACAGGGGGAAAGCATGATCCTGATCGGGCAATATGACTCGCCCTTCGTGCGGCGCGTGGCGGTCACGCTGCAGCTGTACAAGATCGGTTACGAGCATCGCCCCTGGTCGGCGGTCGGCGACGCCGACAAGATCGCCGAGATCAATCCGCTGATGCGCGTGCCCACGCTCGTCACCGGCGATGGCACGGCGGTCACGGACAGCGGCACGATCGTGCAATTGCTCGATCATATGGCGGGGTTCGGCGCGTTCCTGAGCCGCAGCTGGCCACAGCAAAGCGAGGTGCTGCGTCTCGCCGCTTTCGCCGCCGGCATTGCCGAGAAAGGCGTGGCCCTCATCTACGAGGCCGCCTTCCACGAGGGCGCCAAGCCCTTCTGGCGCGAACGCATGCAGAAGCAGGTGGCGGACACGCTCGCGCTGCTCGACCGCGAGCGCGCGGCGCGCGCGACGCCCTGGCTGTTCGGCGAGCGGCTCAGCCATGCCGATATCATGATCGGCACGATGCTATGCTTCCTGCGCGAGGCGCTGCCCGGCCGGTTCGATCTCAGTGCGTTCAAGGCGCTCGGGAAGCATGGCAAAGCCTGCGAGGCGCTGCCCGAATTCAGGAATGCCTATCAGGCGTTCGTCCTGGGGACGCCCAAGGACTGATAATTCGTCATCGCAAGGAGCCCGGCGAAAACCGGGGGACGACGCGATCCAGGCCTGCGCAGTAGAGGATAAAGACGGACTGGATTGCCGCGCCGCTGCGCGGCTCGCAATAACGATCAGGATTTACCCTGTTAAATCAATCGCCCGCAAGCATGCCCTTGAGCCGCGTGAAGAAGCCGCTCGATTCGGGGCATTCTTCGCCCGTCTCGGTCGCGCGGAATTCCTCGAGCAACTCGCGCTGGCGCTGGGTGAGCTTGGTCGGAGTCTCGACCTCGATCTGCACCACCATATCGCCCTGCCCGCGCCCGTTGAGCACGGGCATGCCCGCGCCACGCTGACGCAATTGCTTGCCCGGTTGGATGCCCGGCGGGATGCGCAATTCGTGCGCTTGCCCGTCGAGGCCTGGAACCGTGATCGAACCGCCGAGCGCAGCGGTGGAAAAGCTGATCGGCGCGCGCGCAAACAGGGTGGTGCCCTCGCGTTGGAACAAAGCGTGCCGCTTCACATGGAGGAAGATGTAGAGGTCGCCTGGTGGCCCGCCACGCGCGCCCGCTTCGCCCTCGCCCTGCATGCGGATGCGCGTGCCATCGTCGACGCCGCGCGGGATGTTCACCTGCAGCGTTTTGGACCGTTCGTAGCGCCCCTCGCCGCGGCAATGGCCGCACGGCTCGCTGATCACCTCGCCCTTGCCGTGACAGGTCGGGCAGACGCGTTCGATCACGAAGAAGCCCTGTTGCGCGCGGACCTTGCCATGGCCGTGGCAGGTGGCGCAGCCATGCGCCTTCGTGCCGGGCTTGGCGCCGGTGCCCTCGCACGCGTCGCAGCGCGCGGCGACGTCGACGCGGACTTCCTCGGTCTTGCCGTGGAACGCATCCTCGAGCGTGATTTCCAGATCATAGCGCAGATCGGCGCCGCGCTGGACCGACGAGCGCCCGCCGCCGCCGCGGCCGGCGCCCATGAACTCGCCGAAGATATTCTCGAAAATGTCGGCGAAGCCCTCGAAACCCTGCTGGCCTCCGCCGCCATGGCCATTCTGGAAGGCCGCATGGCCGTAGCGATCATAGGCCGCCCGCTTCTGCGGATCCTTCAGCACGTCATAAGCGTGACTGATCGCCTTGAACTTCGCCTCGGATCTCTCGCAGCCCGGATTGCGGTCGGGATGGCACTCCATCGCCAGACGTCGATAGGAGGATTTGATCGTCTTCTCGTCCGCCGTCCGATCGACCTCGAGCAATTCATAAAAATCTACTTCAGCCATCGCGTCCTTAAGCCCTCTCCCCTTGTGGGAGAGGGTTGGGAGAGGGGTCGTCCGATAAACGCATCGTCAGATTCAACCTCTTACTCCCCCTCTCCCCAAACCCCTCTCCCACATAGGGAGAGAGGCTGAGGGTTCACATCACTTCGTCTCGTCGACTTCCGAGAATTCGGCATCGACCACATCGTCGGACTTGGCTTCCGCCTCGCCTGAAGCAGCCGCCGCACCCGCGGCCTGTTCGGCCTCATAGATCTTCTGGCCCATCTTCATCGCGGCCTGCGACAGCGCCTGCGTCTTTTCGGTCATCTCGTCGGCATTGCCGCCTTCGACCGCGGTTTTCGTAGCGGCGACCGCCGCCTCGATCTCGGCCTTCAAATCCGCGTCGATCTTAGAACCATGTTCGTTGAGCTGGCTTTCGGTCGCATGGATCAGGCTTTCGGCATTGTTCTTGGCCTCGGCCGCAGCGCGACGCTTCTTATCCTCTTCCGCGAACTGCTCGGCGTCCCTCACCATCTGATCGATGTCGGAATCCGAAAGGCCGCCCGAAGCCTGGATCTTGATCTGCTGCTCCTTGCCGGTGCCCTTGTCCTTGGCGCTGACGTTGACGATGCCGTTGGCGTCGATGTCGAAGGTGACCTCGATCTGCGGCACGCCGCGCGGCGCCGGCGGGATACCGACCAGGTCGAACTGACCCAGCATCTTGTTGTCCGCCGCCATCTCGCGCTCACCCTGGAAGACCCGGATGGTGACCGCATTCTGATTGTCGTCCGCGGTCGAATAGACCTGGCTCTTCTTGGTCGGGATGGTGGTGTTGCGGTCGATCATCTTGGTCATGATGCCGCCCAGCGTCTCGATGCCCAGCGACAAGGGCGTCACGTCGAGCAGCAGCACGTCCTTGACGTCGCCTTGGAGCACACCGGCCTGGACCGCGGCGCCGATCGCCACGACTTCGTCAGGGTTGACGCCGGTGTGCGGCTCCTTGCCGAAGAAATTCTTCACCGCCTCGCGCACCTTGGGCATGCGCGTCATGCCGCCGACGAGGACGATCTCGTCGATCGCGTCGGACTTTACGCCGGCGTCGGCGAGCGCCTTCTTCATCGGTTCGATCGTGCGCTTGATCAGGTCCTCGACCAGGCGCTCCAGATCGGTGCGCGTGATATTCTTGACCAGATGCTTGGGCCCAGTCGCATCGGCGGTGATGAAGGGCAGGTTGACCTCGGTCGTCTGTGCGGACGACAGCTCGATCTTGGCCTTCTCGGCGGCTTCCTTGAGGCGCTGGAGAGCCAGGCGATCCTTGGTCAGGTCGATGCCTTCGGCCTTCTTGAAGTCGTCGGCGAGATACTGGACCAGCTTGGCGTCGAAATCCTCACCGCCGAGGAAAGTATCGCCGTTGGTCGACTTCACCTCGAACACGCCGTCGCCGATCTCCAGGATCGACACGTCGAACGTGCCGCCGCCGAGATCGTAGACCGCGATCGTCTTGTTATTGTCCTTCTCGAGCCCGTAGGCGAGCGCCGCCGCGGTCGGCTCGTTGATGATACGCAGCACTTCGAGACCCGCAATCTTGCCGGCGTCCTTGGTCGCCTGGCGCTGCGCGTCGTTGAAGTAAGCCGGAACCGTGATGACCGCCTGGGTCACCGTCTCGCCGAGATAGGATTCGGCGGTTTCCTTCATCTTCTGCAGGATGAAGGCCGAAATCTGGCTGGGCGAATAATCCTCGCCGCCCGCCTGGACCCATGCATCGCCGTTCGAACCCTTCACGATGTGATAGGGGACCAGCTCGGTGTCCTTCTTGGTGATCGGATCGTCGAAACGACGGCCGATCAGGCGTTTCACCGCGAAAATCGTATTGTCGGGGTTCGTCACCGCCTGGCGCTTGGCCGGCTGGCCGATCAGTCGCTCCCCATCCTTGGCGAAGGCGACGATCGAAGGCGTGGTGCGCGCGCCTTCGGCATTCTCGATCACCTTGGGCTTGCCGCCTTCCATGACGGCAACGCAGCTGTTGGTCGTGCCAAGGTCGATCCCGATAACTTTAGCCATTGTATTCCTCTTGCAGATACCCTGTCCCACCGCCGGCGCTCCCCCTCATCAGGCAGGCGCTTGTCCCGGACAGCATGTAGCGTGAGCCGATATAGGTAGGCGAAAAGCCACCGCAAGAGATTGCATCCGGCCTGTTTTCGCCCGCGTTAAGCGCCTAGAGGGGTGGCATGACCCGCCGCCTAGCACTCTTCGCCCCGCTCCTCGTTCTCGCCGGTTGCCATATGCGCAGCGCCGAGCCGAAGGTTACCGACGCATGGGTGCGTCTGCCGGCCGTCCCCGGCCAGCCGGCGGCGGCGTATTTCACGATCCAGGGCGGTCGTGGCGCCAAAAAGCTCGTGCGCATGGAAAGCGCGCTCGCCGCCAGGATCGAGATGCACCGGAATATGCCGGGCATGGCGGGCATGACCCGCATGGCGCCGCTCGACCATATCGACATCCCCCCGGGCGAGACGGTGCGGTTCACGCCGGGCGGCAATCACGCGATGCTGTTCGGGCTCGATTCGCAAGTGAAGCCGGGCACGGCGGTGCCGATTCGGTTCGGCTTCTCCGACGGCACCACGGCCGAGGCCGAGGCAAAGACCGTCCCGGCGGGTGGGGACGCGCCTTATTGATCCGGTTCAACCGCGATCCCGGACGACCGCTTACGCCGGGCGAGCGCAGGCTTGCGGCGAGTGTCCTCGGCGAGGCGCTCGACCTCGACCCGATCCGTATCCATCGTGCAAAATGGTTTCCCCTCCAGCCGCGCAACGTCGCCATGGCACCCGATGGCCATATCTGGTTCCATCCCGACGGCGGAATGTGGCGCGCCGATTTCGCGGACGCGCCAGAGCGCTTTCAGGCCTTCCTCGTCCATGAACTGACGCATGTCTGGCAACACCAGCAGGGCCTTTGCCTGCTCCTGCGCCGCCATCCCTTCTGCCGCTACGACTACCGGATCGAACCCGGCCGACCGCTCGGCCGCTATGGGATTGAGCAGCAGGCGATGATTGTCGAACATGCGTTCATGGCGCGCCAGAACGGGCAGCCCGACGCGGCCTTGGATAAACTCCTGGCGGATGCCGGGCTCCGATGATCCTCTCCCGCCTCCGCGGGAGAGGATCATGGCTCAAGCCTCCAGGTCGACGCGTGGCTGCTCCGACGCCTTCGCAACGCCGACCAGAGCCGGGCGCAACAGCCTGTCCTTAATCATATAGCCGGCCTGCATCTCCTGCACGATCGTGCCCGCCGGCTGGTCGCTCGGTAGCTCGACCATCGCCTGGTGGCGATTGGGGTCGAGCGGGGTGCCGATGCTTTCGATCCTGGTGATGCCGTTGCGCTGGAAGACGTTCTCCAGTTCCTTGGCGGTCATCTCGATCCCCTGGACGACGGCCTTGGTGCCCTCCTGATCGCGCATCGCCGGGGGAATCGCGGAGAGCGCGCGGGCCAGGTTGTCGGCTACCGACAATATGTCGCGCGCGAAACTGGTCGCAGCATAGGCCCGCGCGTCCTGCGCGTCCTTCTCCATGCGGCGGCGAACATTCTGTGTCTCGGCCTGCGCGTAAAGCAGCTGCTTGCGCATGTCTTCCAGCTCGGCCTGCAAGCCGCTTGCCGCGTCATGCTCCGCCACTTCCGGAGCGTCCGCGGCGGTTTCCTCGCGCAGGTCTTCGGCTTCGGGGGTGGTCGTATCTTCGGTCATGCCATCAATCTCGTCAGTGTTTGTGCGGTGAAATCCACCATGGGAACGACCCGCGCATAGTTCAATCGTGTCGGTCCGATAACCCCTACAACGCCGACCACGCGGCCATCGGCGCCATGATAAGGCGCGGCTATCACCGACGAACCGGACAACGCGAACAGCTTGTTTTCCGATCCGATGAAGATTTTCATCGCCCGGGCGCCGCGGGCGCTGTCGAGCAGGCGGGAAATCTCCTCCTTGCCCTCGATCTCGTCGATCAATTGCCGCACCCGCTCCAGATCCTCCGCCGCACCGGCGTCGATCAGATTGGCGGCGCCGCGCACGATCATCACCGGACGGCGCGATCCGTCCTGCGACCAAACGGCAAGGCCACGCTGCACCAGGCTCTGCGCGACCGTATCGAGCGCGGATTTGCCCTGGGCGATCTCGTCGGCAAGCCGCACCTGCGCCTCGCCGAGCGTCAGGCCCGACAAACGCCCGCTGATATAATTGGCCGCCTCGTTAAGCGCCGAAGGACTGACGCCCTGCGGCAAATCCACCACGCGATTCTCGACCGATCCGTCCGCGCCCACCAAAATTGCGACCGCCTGCCCGTGATTGAGCGGCAAAAAGGAAAATTGGCGCAGCACCGGCTCGCCGCGCGGCACCAGCACCAGCCCTGCGCACGCGGACAGGCCCGACAGCACCTGGCTGGTTGCGGCCAATGCTTCCTCGACCGGCCCGCGCGCCTGCGCCTCGATCGCGGCACGCTCCTGCGCCGAAGGCTCCGCCGTCTGCATCATGCCATCGACGAACAGGCGCAAGCCGCTCTCGGTCGGCATCCGCCCGGCCGAGGTATGCGGCGCCGCCAGCAGCCCGATTTCTTCGAGATCCTGCATCACGTTGCGGATCGAAGCGGGCGAAAGACTGAGTCCGCCAAAGCGCGAGATGGTGCGCGACCCGACCGGAGCTCCTGTCTCCAGATAGGATTCGACCACCATCCGGAATACATCGCGGGCACGGGTCGAGAGTTCGGAGACGGGGGTGGTCATGCGACCTCATGTAATATACCGGCAGCCGCCTCGGAAGCTCGACTTAACATAAAGGATTCCCATGCGCCCCAGCGGCCGCACGCCCGATCAGATGCGGGCGATCACCATCACGCCCGGCTACACCAAGCATGCCGAGGGATCGGTCCTGATCGCCTTTGGCGAAACCAAGGTCCTCGTCACCGCGTCCGTCGAGGAGAAAGTGCCTCCATTCCTGCGCGGCAAGGGCCAGGGCTGGGTCACCGCCGAATATGGCATGCTGCCCCGCGCGACGCACACGCGCGGCAATCGCGAAGCCGCCAAAGGCAAGCAATCGGGCCGCACCCAGGAGATCCAGCGGCTTATCGGCCGTTCCTTGCGCGCCATTTGCGATCTCAACGCGCTCGGCGAGCGTCAGATCACGCTCGATTGCGATGTGATCCAGGCCGATGGCGGCACCCGCACCGCCTCGATCTCGGGCGCATGGGTGGCGTTGCGCCTCGCGGTCGATGGCCTGCTCAAGCAGGGCTTGCTGACGGTCGATCCGATCAAGTCGCAGGTCGCCGCGGTCTCGTGCGGCATCTGGGAAGGAACGCCTGTGCTCGACCTCGATTATATCGAGGACAGCTCCGCGCATGCCGATGCCAATTTCGTGCTCCTTTCCGACGGCAATATCGCCGAAGCGCAGGCAACTGCCGAAGGGGCGACCTATGACGAAGAGGCGTTGCTGCGCCTTCTCCGCCTCGCGCGGATCGGCTGCACCGAAATCTTCGCCGCGCAATTGAAGGCAACCGGACGGTGACCATCATGCTGATCGACGACGAACCGCCGCCCGTGCCGCACCGCAAGCTGCAGCCGGGCAAGCTCGTCATCGCCAGCCATAACGAAGGCAAGGTGCGCGAAATCCGCGCTTTGCTCGCGCCCTATGGGATCGAGCCGGTTTCTGCCGGCTCACTCGGCATTCCCGAGCCGGTGGAGACCGGGACGAGCTTTGCCGCCAATGCCGAACTCAAGGCGCGTTTCTCGGCGGATCTGTCGGGCCTGGTCTCGCTCGCCGACGATAGCGGACTGTGCGTCGATGCCTTGAACGGCGATCCGGGCGTCTACACCGCCGATTGGGCCGAGACCCCCAATGGACGCGATTGGCATCTGGCGATGCAGAAGGTCGAGGATGCGCTCCAGGCCAGGGGCCCGGAAGCCGGCCGCGATGCGCATTTCGTGTGCGTGCTGTCGCTCTGCTGGCCCGACGGGCATGTCGAGAGCTTCGAGGGACGCTGCGACGGAACGCTCACCTGGCCGCCGCGCGGCACGATGGGCTTCGGCTATGATCCGGTGTTCGTGCCGCTGGGCGACACGCGCAGCTTCGCCGAGCTCGATCCGGACGAAAAGCACGCGATCAGCCATCGTGCCGACGCATTCCGGAAACTAGTAGCCGCCGTCATCCGTTGACGTGACCATCGGCGCCTCCATTCCGGCGGAAGCCAACGATTCGGGGGCAAGCATGGACCGGGCACACCGCGACGAGGTACGGGATGCACTGGTGGCGCTGTTCGCCGGTTTCGGCAGTCGCCGTCTGATCAGCATGAAGACGCGCGCCGAACGGCGCCAGCGGATTGATGGCAGCTTGGCGCGCTATGGGCTGAGCCTCGAAGAACTTGGTGTCGAGATTTTCGAAGGGCTCTCCTTCGACGATGCCAACGGCTTTCCCAGCAAGGGCGTGCGCGGCTGCTTTACAAGCCATATGACGCTGATGCGGGAATGCGCGGCGTCGGGAAAAGCCATGCTGGTGCTGGAGGACGATATCGATTTCGACTTCAGCCGGATCACCGCTTTCCGCAGGGCCGTGCCCGATCTGCAACAGGCGGAATGGGACATGGTTATTTTGGGTTATCTCTCCCCCACGACGAGCGGGAAGCCGCGGCTCGAGCGCTATGACGGCGGAACGATTGGCGGACATTTCTATGGCGTGACCCCGGCCTTTGCGCGCGCCGTCGCCGATTATATGCAGAGCTGCACGACGCGCCCGCCGGGCGATCCCGAAGGCGGACCGATGTACCGCGACGGGGCTTTCTCTATGTTCCGCGAGCGTCAGTCCGAACTGGTCACCAAACTGGCAATTCCGTCGTTGGGCGGCCAATTTTCGTCGCGATCGGACCTTACGCCCAAAAATTATCAGCACTGGCCCCTGGTCGCGCCGATCCTCGACAGGATGTATGAAGCAAAGGCATGGTTACGCCGATAGAAAGTCCCGAGCCGCTCGCCCTCTACGTCCATTGGCCGTTCTGCGTCTCCAAATGCCCCTATTGCGATTTCAACAGCCATGTCCGCGAAAACGTGGACCAGGCACGATGGCGCGCGGCCTTGCTCACCGATCTCGCTTATGAGGCGGATGTCGGTCCGAAGCGTCCGCTGACCTCGATCTTCTTCGGGGGCGGCACACCTTCGCTGATGCCGCCCGAAACGGTCGCCGCGATCGTCGAGGCCGCCGAGCGTCACTGGGGCTTCGCGCCCGATATCGAGATCACGCTCGAAGCCAACCCCTCCTCGGTCGAGGCAGCGCGTTTCGCCGGACTCGCGACTGCGGGTGTCAACCGGGTCAGCCTGGGCCTGCAGGCCCTGGACGACGCGGCATTACGCTTCCTAGGCCGCGCGCATGACGTGGCTGAGGGATTGAGCGCGCTGGACACGGCGCAGGCGAATTTCGATCGGGTGAGCTTCGACCTGATCTACGCTTTGCCCGGCCAGAGCCAAGCTGAATGGGAAAAGACGCTGACTCGCGCGCTCGGCTTCGGCACCGGGCATCTGTCGCTCTACCAGCTTACGATCGAGCCCGGCACGCGCTTCGCGGCAATGGCCGCGCGCGGCGAGCTCGTGCCGGCCGATCCCGATCATGGCGCCGACCTGTTCGAGGCGACGCGCGCCATCACCATGGCTGCGGGACTGCCCGCCTACGAAATCTCCAACCATGCCCGTCCAGGTGAGGAGAGCCGGCACAACCTCACCTACTGGCGCTATGGCGATTATCTCGGCGTCGGGCCGGGGGCACATGGCCGGCGCGAGGGTGTGGCCACCGCGCGCGCCCGGAAACCCGAAAACTGGCTCGCGCGGATCGACCGTGACGCGCAGGGAATCGAACTGGAAGAGCCACTTACGGCTGACATCCAACAACGCGAAACGTTGGTGATGGGGCTGCGGCTCGATGAGGGATTACCGCGGGCGCGGACCGATCCGGCGGTCGATCAGGCGGCGGTGGCGCGCCTATCGGCGCTGGGACTGATCGAGCAGACGCGGGAACGCCTGCGCGTCACTGCGTCGGGCATGCTTTTGCTCGACGCGATCCTGGCGGACGTGGCACTCTAGAGAGCGCGAAATCAAGGTCTAGAAGCCGCTCGGCGCGGGCGAGACTACCGTGCCGCCGCCCGGACCCAATTGATGCACCGCCAGCGCGCGTTCGGCGATATGGCCCTTGGCGAAGCGGAAAGCGCCGTCGACACCGGAGAAACCGCCCTCATCCGCAAGCGCATCGACCGGGAAGCGGTCGCCGACCTTCCAATCCTTGGCGATACGCACGGTCAGCAGGACCGCGTCATAGCCAAGGCTGGCCAGACGATAAGGCGTGCGGCCATAGCGTACGCGGTAGCGGGTCACGAACTGCTTGAACAAAGTATCGTCCACGCTGGCGAACCAGGCGCCGGACATGGCCGGGGAATTGTTGAGGCTGGGCTCCGTATTCCACAATTCGGTGCCAAGGATGCGCACCCCCGTCCCTGCGGATTTGCGGATCAGGGGCGCTGACGCGACCGCGATCCGGCCGCTATCGGCGATCAGCACCGCATCGAATTTCTCTTTGGAGATGGCCTGGATTGCCGCCGCAAGCGAGCTGGGCGAGCGTTGATAGGATTGCATCGCGACCACGCTGCCGCCCGCGGCCTCCGCGGTGCGGATCAAAGTGTTGGACGCGTTGCGCCCGTAGACACCGGGCGGAATCAAGGCGGCGAAACGCGTCAGCCCCTTCGATTTGGCGAAGCGGACGATGCGGTCGATCGATTGCGCCGGCGAGAAACCGAGCAGCCAGACGTCGTCGCCCGCCGCTTCCGCGTCGTTGGAGAAAGCGATGACGGGCACCCCCGCGGCGGCGGCATCGCCTTCGACGGCGTGGACATCCTCGCTCAGCAACGGTCCCAGGAAGACCTTGTTGCCGTCGGCGAGCGCCTTGCGCGCGGCGGCCTCGGCGCCTTGTGCGGTATCGTAATTGGTGATGCGCAGCGCCTTTCCGCCCGTATCGGCGAGCGCCATCGCGGCGGCGTCGGCGATCGACTGGCCGACGGCCGCATTGGGGCCGCTCAACGGCACCAAAAGCGCGATCCGATGACGGGCGACGTCTTCGGGCAAAGCATTGGGATTTACCGGTTTTGGTGCCGGACGGGCGATCGGGGGCGGCGGCGCGTGGCGTGGCGCCACGGTCGAGCAGGCAGCCAGCATCATGGCCAGCCCCAGTCCGGCAATCCGCGCGAGCGAAGAGAAGCCCGATTGCCGCCGGGGGGTCGCGTCTGCCATGCTGGTTCCCATGAATTCCTCTCCGCCCGAGGACGGGCGACTTTCGCCCGGCCTCTACATCGTCGCGACCCCGATCGGCAACTTATCCGACCTCTCCCCGCGCGCCGCCGCCATATTGACCCAGGCGGATGCGATCGCGGTCGAGGACAGCCGGGTCACCGCCAAGCTCCTCGCGCATATCGGAACAAAGCGGCCGATGGTTCCCTACCACGACCATAATGCCGATCGGGTGCGGCCTGGACTGGTCGCGCGGCTGGGATCGGAGGCGATCGCTTTGGTCTCGGACGCGGGTACGCCGCTCATCTCCGACCCCGGTTTCAAGCTGGTGCGCGATGCGCGCGCGGCAGGGCATAAGGTGGTCACGATCCCCGGCCCCTGCGCGGCGATCGCGGCGCTTACGTTGGCTGGACTGCCGACTGATCGCTTTCTTTTCCTTGGTTTTTTGCCATCCAAAGCCAAGGCCAAGGCGGATGCGATCACCGAGATAAAGGGGGTACGCGCGACGCTGATCCTGTACGAATCCGGACCCCGGCTGAGCGCTACGCTCACCGCGCTGGCCGAGGGCCTGGGGGACCGCGAGGCGGCGGTCGCGCGCGAGATCAGCAAAAGGTTCGAGGAGTGCCTGACCGACAGCCTCCCCGCCCTTGCCGCGCGCTATGCAGATGCACCCCCCAAGGGCGAAATCGTGATCGTGGTCGGGCCACCCGGCGAGGCCCCTGCCCCGTCCGCCGAGGATGCGGATAGCCTGCTGGTCGAGGCGCTCAAGCGCCTGCCGGCAGCCAAAGCAGCGCATGAAGTGGCAAAGGCGACGGGGCTCAACAAGCGCGATCTGTATACGCGGGCGTTGGAGATGAAGGCGTGAAGCCCCTCCCTTTCAAGGGAGGGGTTGGGGTGGGTGAGTCCGCTCTCGAAGTCTCCCTTTCCGCCGGCGTCACCCACCCCCCAACCCCCTCCCTTGGCAGGGAGGGGGAGCTTTGAGGGACCGCCGCAAGGCCGAACGCGCAGGCCGTGTGGGCGAAACGGCGGCGGCGTGGTGGCTGCGGTTGAAGGGCTGGCGCATCCTCGCGCGGCGGGTGAAAACCCCCGCCGGCGAGGTGGATTTGGTCGCCCGGAAGGGTAATTTGATCGCCTTTGTCGAGGTGAAACGGCGCCGGACAGGGGCCGAACTCGACTATGCGATTGACGAATATCGGCTCGCGCGGGTGGCCGCGGCGGCCGAATATCTGGGTCCGCGCTACATGGAATCGGGCGACGATATGCGCGTGGATGTGATCCTGATCGCGCCCGGACGGGCGCTTCGGCATATCGAAAACGCGTGGATCGGGTGACAAACACGCGCCCAATCCCTACCTCCCGCGCCTGAAAAGGGAGGACAAGCCCATGAGTTTGCGCGTCGCGGTCCAGATGGATCCGCTGGAAAGCATCAACATTGCGGGCGATTCGACCTTTGCGCTGATGCTGGCGGCGCAGGCGCGCGGGCATAAGCTGTTCCATTATGCGGCGGGCGATCTGACGTACCGCGACGGGCGCCTGACCGCGCCCGCACGGCAGGTGACGGTGCAGAAAGTGGCCGGCGACCACCACAAATCGGGGGATTTCCAGACGCTGGATCTGGCCGAGGATGTCGACGTCATCCTGATGCGGCAGGACCCGCCGTTCGACCTGGCCTACATCACCGCGACGCATTTATTGGAGCGGATCCAGCACCAAACCCTGGTCGTGAACGACCCCGCGGCGGTGCGGAACGCGCCCGAAAAGCTGTTCGTGCTGGATTATGCGGAGTTCATGCCGCCGACGCTGATCACCCGCCGGCTGGAGGAAGCGCGCGCTTTCCATGCCGAACATAAAGAAGTGGTGATTAAGCCCTTGTACGGAAATGCGGGTTCGGCGGTGTTCCATGTGGGCAAGACCGACGCCAATCTGGCGGCCCTGACCGAGCTTTTCGGGCAGGTCTGGCGCGAACCGTTCATGGTTCAGGCGTTCCTTCCCGATGTTTCCAAGGGCGACAAGCGTATCGTATTGGTCGACGGCAAGCCTGCGGGCGGGGTAAACCGGCTGCCCAAAGCGGGCGAAATCCGGTCCAATCTCGCAGTGGGCGGCAAGGGCGCGGCGACCGAATTGACGCCGCGCGAGCTTGAAATCTGCGCCAAACTGGGGCCGGAACTGGCGAAGCGCGGACTGGTCTTCGTCGGGATCGACGTGATTGCGGGCTATCTGACCGAGATCAACGTGACCTCGCCGACGGGGATCGTGGCGATCGATAATTTCAACGGAACGGATACGCCGGGGCTGATCTGGGATGCGATCGAGGCGCGGTTTGCCAAGCTTTGACCGGTTATCCCAGCGGAAGCTGGGATCTCGTGAGGTTGGGGGGACTCTGCCTCCTGAGATGCCAGCTTTCGCTGGCATGACGGTTTTGGTGTGAGGGTGCGGCCCATTTAGCCCCTCTCCCCTTGTGGGAGAGGTTAGGAGAGGGGTGCGGCTGAGGAGGCTCGATGCCTCCGAGGGCGCATTGATTGGGCAGATTCTATTGGGCGGCAGACGCCGCCCTGCCCCTCTCCCAACCCTCCCCCGCGAGGGGGGAGGGCTCGCCTAAAACTTCCAGTTCACCTCGCCCGTGAAGGTGCGTTGGGTAAAAGGGTGGAAAAGGTAGTATTTGCGGTTGGTGAGGTTATCGATGCCCGCCGCGAGCGACCAGTTGCCGGAGAGTTTCACCACCGCGCGGACATCCGCCACCAGGTAGTTTTCGAAGCCCTGATAGGTGTGGGTGATGGGGTCGCTATTGTCGATCGTGCCGAAGGATCGGCTGCTGTAGCGGGCGGCGGCGGTGAGCGAGAGCGCGTCGTCGGGGCGGTAGGTTGCCACCAAAGTCGCCTTGCGGCGGGGGAGCTGGGGCGGGCGTTTGCCGATCGCTGTGGGGAATGCTGCATCGGCCACGATCTTTGGATCGACCCATGTCGCGCTGCCCGAAAGATCGACGCGGGGCAGGATATTGGGCTTGTCGAAGGCAAGTTCCACGCCGCGGGTGCGGACGCGGTCGACGTTCTGGACGAAGCTTGCCACCGCCGGGCCGCCGTTGATGGGGGCGAGCTGAGACAGGAGAGCGTCGTCGATCACCTCGTTGAACAGGGATAGGCGGACGCCCTTATGCGCGATCGCCAGCTCTTCGGAGGAGGCGCGTTCGGGCTTTAGGTTGGGGTTGGGGACGGCGAGGTTCGAGCCGGTGGTGACCACTTGATAGAGTTCGCCCACCGTGGGGAAGCGCCAGGCGCGGCCGAAGGAGGCGGTGAGCTTCCAGGCGGCGGACGGCGTCCAGGCGAGCGAGGCCTTGGGCGAGAAACGCGCGGCGGAGAGGGTCGGCTGGGTGACGCTGAGCGCGGGGCTGGCGGAGAAATTGAAGCCGTCGAAGGCGCGCCACCATTCGTAGCGGCCACCTATCGTCAACGTCAGCGGTGTCGCAAGCGTCCAAGCATCCTGCGCCCACACAGCCGCCGTCCGCGTCTTCCCGCGTGAGGCGAGATTCAAGACCCCCTCCCCGCCCTCGCGCCAGTCGGTGGTGGCGTAGCGGTCGCTGTCGAGCCTGAACGCATCCCAATGCGCGCCGAAGCTGAGCGTCTGTGCGCCGGTATGCCAGGCGCCCTTGGCGTCGAGCGTATCCCAGCCGGTGCCGTCGAGGCGGGTGAGATTGCCCTTTCCGCCATCGAATGCGGCGGGAAGCGTATCGGTGGGGGTGCGCTGCACGTCATGGCTGAAGCGGTAGAGCGTGCCGATCACCTCCCAATCGAACGCCTTGCCGTCGCCCTTCAGCGAGAGCGCGTGCGACCAGTGGCGCTCGTCATAGAGATAGATGTTGCTGTTATACGCGGTGGTGAAGGCGGGATTGCCCGCGGCGTCGCGCTGATAGCTCTGCACGGTGGCGGCGGTGTCGTTGAGGAACAGGCTGCCGATATAGCTCAGCCGTACATCTGGGGTGAGATCGTAGGCGAGCTTGAGCTTGAGATTGTCCTGCCGCTGATGTTCGGACCCGCCCGCGCCGAGCACGCGGATCGGTGCGCCCTTGCGGTCGACGTCGTCATAGCCGCCGGTGACCGTCCCGCTCGTGCTGCGCGCAGCGGTGATGTAGGCGAGCGGCTGGCTCTTGCTGTCGACATGGTCCGCGCTCAAGAACCAGGCGAAGCCGCCGATGCGATCGCCCAATGTGGCGCCGATGCGGTAGACGGGCAGATCGCGATCCGTGCCATACTGGCGGAAGGTCTGCAGGCTGGTGCCCGCGCCGGCGGTCGCCTCAAGCTTATCGGGCAGGCGCGTGGTGATGTTGACCACCGCACCGATCGAATTGCCTGGATAAGCGGCGGAGAAAGGCCCGTAGAGCACATCGATCCGTTGTATCTCCTGCGGAGTGACCATCGACCAGCGTGGGCTGGCGGAGGTGTTGTTGTTGCCGATCAGCGCGGAGAGCAGCACCCCGTCGGCATAGATCAGGCTGCGCGCGCTCGCGCCGACGCCCGAGGTGCGCGTGGCGAGCGGCGACTGGGTGTCACCGATATGCCGTTTGCGGATGACCAGGCTCGGCAGATATTTGAGCGTATCCTCCACATTGGCGGCGTTGACGGTGGTTGCGATGGTGGCGGCATCGACCGAGGCATGGCTGGAGGGCGCATTCTCGATCGTATCGGGCGCCTTTTGCGCGGTGATGACGACGGTCTGATCGGCTTCGGTGCCCGCGAGATCGGCGGCGAAGCCGGCGCCGGCCCCCGCAGCCAACAATAGGAGCAACAAGGCGCGCCCGACGAGCGCGCCACGATGGGCAATGGACATGATGATCCTTCGATGACGAGAGGGCGCGCCGCGGCACGCCGGAATCGGCTCAGCGAAGGATCGAGGGCGGCCCTGTCTTGGGCGGCGGGGGCGCGGCGAGGCCGAGGCCGGGGCGCGCCAGCATCTGATGAATGAAGGCGGCCGGCAGAGCGACCGGCGCAAGCATGGCCGGAAGGATCAGGCTGGGCAGATCCGCCGCCCCGCCAATGGCGGCGCCGAACCCGCAATCATGATCATGATCGCCGGGCATCGCCTTGCCATGATCCATGCCGGGCATCGGCATCGCGTGATGCATCGACCCCATGCCGGGCATGGACGCCATGGCCTCCATTGCGCGCAGATCGGCATTCTGGCCGGCGCAAATCTCCAACCCGGCTTTGCCCGCCATCGGCATATAACCGGCGGGCACGAGCAGACGTACCGCGAGCGCGAACGCGACCAACCAGGCGGCCGGCCAGCGGCAGAGACTCAGGTGGCGGCGGAGCGCGGACACGCGGCGGCGTTAGGACGGTGGGCGCGGATTGTCATGGGGGTAAAGACCGGGGTGGGGCGGGATTATTCGTGGCCTAGCTTGCATCTATGACCGAATTGGGCCGATTACTGCCTGGCAGGTTTCAGGCGAGGACATGGGATAGCGGCCTTTCGTTCACCCGGCCCTCGCCTTGGCGACTGATGCCAACCAGAAACTGTTGGATATGAGCCACGCCATCAAAACCGCGACGAACAGGCGATTAGTGATCCCATAAGGGGCGCCCCGGTGCAGCGTCAGAAATTGAACGACCAAGGCAAGGCTCAGGAATCCAGCAAAGATCAGCGCAGGCATTCTGCGGCGGTGCCAGACGGCGTCGCCGCCGTAGCTGAGGGCCAAGCACAGTGTCGAAACTAAGATGCTGACAACGTTGACCTGAAAACTGAGGGTATGAATATCGCCCGTGTGGGTCGATGGAGCCGTCTCAAGATCAGTGGGAAAGAGTGCGGTAACGATGAGTCCCGCAAAAACCACAACCAACAGCGCCGCGCCGATGCGTCCCAGCAGTGATTTCGGGCCGTCTCGAAACAGTCCGATCGCCAATGCCAGGCAACCGAGCGACAGCGAGGCGAACGCGGTGGTCATGATCCAACCCGACCGCCCGACCGCGTAATCGCTGATCATATGGTCAACAATCGTATAGTCCGGCCTGATTGCGTGCATGAGCAAAAGAGCCAGCACGAAGTAAAGGAAGAACCCCGCAGCTGCCATCGATATCGCCCGCCCCGCTTCTGTAGTGAGCAGCCGAACCATCGAACTACCTCCCGAATGACGCGATGCTAGCCAGCAATGCTTTCGCGCGCCGATTGGCTCGACAGGCGGCGGAGTGCGCGCCTGAACTCTTTACATGGCATGGCTGCGCGAAAAACCCTGAAATCTGAAATCCGACCGCTCAGATCGATATCTGAGCGGTCGGCGGTTTCGCGCACGATTCCCGCAAGGCCATCACGAAACGCGCTGCGGCTAATCAGGCGAAGCAGACGCGCGTTCGACGCCGCCGCATCGCCGAGCCGACCAAGCCGAACCCGGCCATCATCATGCCCCAGCTTGCCGGCTCCGGCACCCCGGAGGGCGTTTGCGAACCAAGCGGCAGCCCAACCAGCTTGTATTGCGATGCGTATTCAGGCCCGATCTCGAATACGGGATCGACCAGAATACCGGTCGCCAATCTTCCAGCGCCGGGGCTCGAAAATATGGAAGATGAAGCGTGCATCGTCACCATCAGGTCGTCATCGGGTTTGACGTTTATCCACTGATCAAAAGTGAACAGGTCGACCTCCCGACCTCGCAGGATTTTCTCGGACGCGAATGCGACGCGGGAGCCGTCCTGGTCCATTTCGAAGCTGGCATGGTACCCTGAAAGCGGCGTTTGCATCGCCAGACTGATAGCGCTTGCAATCACATGGAGCGGAATGAGGGTCCCGTTCGGGACGCCGCCACCGATCGATGTCAGCCGGAAGCTGTATGTGAGGCTGGCGTCGGCTGTGGCGCCATAATAATCATCGTCACCGAGGACGGTAGTCACCTCGAGGGTGCCATTGTGCGCACTATCCGCCGAAGCAGAGGCCCATCCCTGATCCCTGACCAGCGTTGAAGCTGTTTGCGGTGTAGCCCCGGAATGAGCGTCGGCTTCGTAGAATCCGGGATCGGTGCTGTGTCGGAATGATGCGCCCGCAGTGTAGCAGAAGTTGTCCTCGGGATGTCCAAGACACCCCGCGACCGCCGGTGAAGCGAAAAGAACGCTGGACGCGAGCAGGATGGTACCCATCCTTGCTGTGACGTGACCAGATTGTTTCGCGCCTCCGCGGGAGTGCTTGTGCGGCATCGAAATCATTCTCATTACTCCTTGCGTGGCCGTCTTAAGGCCATTCATGAACAGACCCTCGCGAGCGTCGTCGCCTGCGATCGAATAACACCTGCTCGCTGCTGCCCGCTGGCGTCCGGAACCCGCTTATTTCTCCGCAGCAAAAGGCTTTGGCGCCAAACAGCCAATGACGTCATGCGCATATGCGTATGGCCCGGTGCGCGGGCGCTGACCGCGCGCATTTAGGTGGGGCAGTCGCTGAAGCGGTCGCCCGCGTTGAAGTTTCTGCCCTGGATCTCGCACGTGATCCGTTCGCCCGCGATTGCGGCGCATGATGCCGCCGGTCAGACCGAAGCCGGTCAACATCATCGCCCACATCGCAGGTTCGGGAACCCCCGAAACAGGTGCCGGCGGCGATAGGATCGAAAGCGACAGATTGGCGCTCGCGCTGCTGATCGCACCGCCGTTGTAGGGCAGGTTGGCCGGAATCGTGCCCTCCGAAAAGGCGGCGAGCGCGAAACCGTAGGTTCCCGCAGGCAGCGTGTAGGAAGACGTCCCTCCTCCCGCGAAATACCCTTGCCGGTAATAGCCAGAGGGTTGCCCCAGCGCGTCGAGACTGAAGAGATCCACCGTGATGTTGGCGGTCGGGCTCGCGCTCACGGGAACCGTGTCGATCGTGAACGAGAGCGTGGATTCGGTATCGACCGAAAAATCGTAAAACGTGCCGGCGCTTGCCGCGCCATGCGTTGCAAGCTGATGGGGCAGCACTCCGGCGTTGACTGAGCTGCGGACGAAGAAGTCGGCCTGGTCCGGGCGGTCGAACTGGATCGCGCCCGCCGAAGAGGCGGACACCTGCGCCCGACTATATTCATCCAGGGAGTCGGACTTCGATACGACGTAAGGGTCCGCACCCAAATCGGAAGTCTGGTCAGACGGACCGTCTTTGATCGAGTCCGCCGATCCAATCCCGACCCTGGTTTGCGAATTGGCCCCAGCTTTAAGGAACGTCACCGTCGCGTCCGCGGGCGCGGATGCGATGAGCAGAATTGCCGGCGTGACGAAGCGCAGCCAATATTCCACGTATCTGGCCTTGATCATGTACCTATCCTTGGCTGAAAGGGTCAGGCGCGGCTTAACGTGCGCTCGCGGCCACAATCGATGCCGCCAGCAGCCGGATCGGAATCCGGCTAGACGCGTGCTTAAATCCTCTGTCCGATCCGGCTGCGTGAAAAACCCTGAAATCTGAAATGCGCCGGGCTGTACCTCCACACCGAAGTCTGGCGGAAAACCCACCCGGCCGGAGACGATCTCAATATCGCCATCCGTCTCGATTGCGCCTTGGCGCGGAACCGATTGCTTGGGAGACCGGGTGCGGATGTTGCGCGAATGTGCATGGTCAATCTTCCAGACTGGGATCAGAAGCCGAGGCGGAGCCCCAGGTCGAAGTTGCTGCCGTGAATCCGTCGAGTGGCGTCCTCACCGCGGGAATCGACGCCGCGGAAGGTGGCACCGTCGAACCAGCGATACTGTGCGGTGAGTGCGAGACGTGCGGTCACGGGCACGCTGAGGCCGCCCATCAACTGATAGGCGAAGCGGCTGTCCTTGATATCGAGGAGCTGAGACGGAGGGGCGTTCGGTGCACGCGCGGGCGCGGCGAAGGTCGTCGCGTGGGCGTGGGCCCAACCGATGCCTGCTCCGATGAAGGGGCTCACTGCCCATCTCCCCCGTGGTAGCTCCATGAAGGCATTCGCCATATAGCGGGTGATCGTGTTCTTGCCGCTCTGCGGCAGCGTGATCGCGATCGGGCTGATCGCCGAATAGTGATCCGAATGATTGGCGGTGCGGCCAATCTCTGCCTCGACGCGGAGGAAGCGCCATGCGTAGCCGATCTCCGCCTGACCGCCCCACCCGAAGTCCACGTCGTTCACGACTTGCAGGGTCGATCCCGGCGTCGGAGCGTTGGCGATTGTCTGGTGCGGCCTGTCGAGCGCTGAGCCGGTCGCGGCGACAGCGAGATACCAGTGACCCGGTGCTGCCGCATGCGCGGATCCGATTCCGCTCGTCAGTAGGCTTACGGCCAAGCCTATATATTTTGGTCGCACGAAGGCGGCCCGCAAATCGCGGTTCATTGACGCTCCCCTTTATTTATGTCACCTTGGTAGCGTCGTGTCACTATAGGGACATAAGGATTGCGTCAAGACCTCTCGAAAGAGCGAACCAATCAGAAAGCGCGGACCCGTAGCGCGCTTCTCGTCTCGGCGGGTGCGCTGGTCAGGGCGGGGAAGCGGCCGACGGTTGAGGAGGCGGCCTCAGCGGCAGGCATCTCGAAGCGGACGGCGTATCGCTACTTCACCTCTCAAGAGCATCTGCTCGCCGATGCCGCGCTAGAGACGCTTCGCCCGCGCATGGACGAGTTGCTTACATCGGTGGCGGCGTCCGACGATGTGCATGCACGCGTCGCGAGCCTTGCCGTGGCACTGCGCCGCCTTGCCGAAGAGCATGATGCCGAGCTTCGGGAGATGGTTCGAGCATCGTTGAATAGAAGCGCGGCCGCCGGCGCCGTCGGTATGCCGCGCGCGCGCGGCGGCAGGCGCCTGGACTGGATCAGGATGAGTCTCGAGCCGCTTCGCGAAAGGATTTCGGCCGAAAGGCTCGAGCGGCTGACCGACTGCCTGGCGGTGTGCCTGGGTATCGATGCGCTGATGGTGCTCCGCGACATTTGCGGCGTGTCCGGCGAAAAGGCGGAAGAGCTCATGGTCTGGATGGCGACCACGATCCTCGACAGAGCCCTGAGCGAGGCAAAGGAGTAACACGGGGGAATGTCGAATGTCTCGACAGTCCGCGGGCATGTGCTTAAATCCTCTCAGCTTCCCGGCCGCGTGAAAAACCCTGAAATCTGAAATGCAAACCGCTCAGACCGAGATCCTGGCGTTCGGCGATTTCTTGCTCGATCCCCAGCGGCGACAGCTTGTCGCCCGGGCGAGCGGCGTCCCAAGCCATCTTACGGGCCGCCCTCTGGAAGCGTTGCTTTATCTTGCGGGCCGCCCCGGCGAGCTCGTGTCCAAGATCGAATTGATGGCGGTGATCTGGAAGGGTGTCACCGTCGAGGACAACAGCCTGACCAAGTGTATCTCCACGATCCGCAAAGCGCTTGGCGAGGGGCCCAACGACAACCGCTTCATCGTGACCGAGCCCAGACGCGGCTATCGGTTCGTGGCCGATATCGCGGCGGCTAACGCCAAGGGTCCAGGTGCACCATCGCGGCGGCTAAGCGCCAACCCGCAGGCAAGCCAACTCTATGTTTCTGGCTGGTCTGCGTTGACCAGGCCGGGGGGCACAACGCTCCAGCGTGGCCTGGAGCAACTCGAACAAGCGGTACAGATCGATCCGCAATTCGCCCTCGCCCATGCCTGCGTCGCGTCTGGTTACGCGCTTTTGGGCGTATTCGGGCTGGCTGCGCCGCTGGAGGTGTTTCCACGGGCGCGCGCTGCAGCATTGGCGGCTTTGGCCGCCGACGAAACCCTCGCCGACGCCCATGCTCAACTGGGTCACGTCCATACCATGTTCGAGTTTAACTTCACGGCCGCCGAGGCCTGCTATCGGCGCGCCCTGGATCTCAATCCCAATTGCCTGCCGGCGCTTCACTATATGGGATTGCAGGCGCTCGTCGCGGGCAAATTCGAAGAGGCGCTCCACCATCTCCGCCGCGCCCAGGCCATCGAGCCTTTGGCCGCCAACGTCAGCGCCAACATCGCCATGAGCCATTATTACGCGGCGCAATACGATCAGGCGATTGCCCAGGCCGAGGCGACGCTCGAGCTGGCCCCTCAGTTCGCTCATGCTCAGTCCGTGCTTGGGCGCAGTTGGTTGCGTTTGGGCGAAGTCGATCGCGCTCTTGAGCTATTCCACTTGCGCAGCGGTCCGACGATCGGCAGCGCCGCCGATGTGCCGGCTGCCCTCGCTCTCGCTGGGAGGCATGCAGAATCGAAGGCGTGCTTGGACGGGCTCCTTGCCGCGCGAGGACATCGCTATGTCTCGGCGTTCGACATCGCGACCGTCTATGCAGCTCAGGATGACGTAGGCGGAGCACTGGAATGGCTCGAAATTGCCCTCGCCGAACGCGCCCAGCCGATCTGCGCGCTCGCCGTCGACCCCGCCTTCAAACATCTGAGCCAGGAGCTTCGCTTCCGTGCCGTGTTAAGCAAAGTCGGCCAGCCGGCGCCTGCTCCATTGCTTCAGACACATTCTGGTGTCTGATCGTTCGGTACCGGCATATGCCATGACGCTCGCCATTCCTGAATCACGGCCGGTTTCGGGATTAACAATCGTCAGTCCGAATGGTGACAATTAGGGCGCGTTCCAGTCACCATGGGATGCATCGGCTTAGCGTCTGCTCATGACGGCTTAGCGTCTGCTCATGACCTTGAATCGGTTATCATCATTCGAATCTGCCATTCCTTGTCGCGCCGGCACGCGGTTTCAGCTCGTCAGCCCCACGCCTTCGATGATCAGCGCGAATCCGATCTCGTTCCGAACACGCTCTGGAACACGCACTTCGAGCGCATCTGCCAGGCGCATGAAGGACAAAGGGGCGGGATCACCGGGCAACGTGACTCGGCGTATCTCGCCCCTGCCCACGGGATTAGCGGCCCCCAACAGCGTCAAGCGAACCGTACCGTCTGCGGGCCACCCCAGCACCAGCGCGTGTAGCGCGCCATTGCGGGTCACGTAACGGATGTCGCGCGCCGTGTAGGTCGAATTCGGACCGCCCTCGGAAAAGGCGCCGCCGCCACTGTCTGGTGGCCCTTCCCCGTGAATGCGCCACGGACGGGTGCCGTAGATCGCTTCGCCATAGCGGCCCATCCAGGCAGCGATTTCTTCAACGATTTTCTGTTCCTTGTCGTCGATGGTGCCGTCGCCCCGGATCGGCACGCTGAGCATCAGATTGCCGTTCTTCGACACTACGTCGCACAGCATGTGCAGGACCTTGGCGGGCGTCTTGTAACGGCTCTCGCGATAATATTGCTCGCCATAGAACCAGTTCCCCAGACACGTCTCGGTCTGCCACGGGAATCGATCGATATAGCCTTTTTGCCCGCGCTCCACGACGTCAACCAGGCCCATCCGGCGCTGCGGCGGAGTCTCCTTGGCGGTAACCACGCCTTCGATACGGCCATCGTTCCAGTGCATGCTGCGATTATAAAAATAGGCAGCCATGTCCAGACCGGCCTGCTGCAACGGTAAGTCATGATTGTCGAAATACAGCATGTCAGGCCGGTACTTGTCGATCAGTTCTCGGCACCGCAGCACCCATCGATTCACGAAATCGGAATTGGGCGGCACTCCCTCGTTCCACAGCCCGTCCGTGGCGGCATGCCACGCATTCGCCTCGGCGATCGAGGTGATGCCGTCGGGCATCGCCATGCTTGCGCCGGTGTAGAGCTGCTGCGGGTCGAGGCCCTCCCACCATGTGTCGCGACCGGCGGCCTTTGTCAGCTTCGCGGCGTCGTAGCGTTGCCCGCGCCTCACTCCTTCGGCGTCGTAGCCATAGGCGGCCTGATTCCAGTGCCAAGCATGAGCGGAGTGATTGGACACGGCGAATCTCAGGCCCCGATCCCGCGCCAGTTTTTCCCATGTGCCGATGATGTCCTTGCGAGGGCCGACGCGGGTGGAGTTCCACGCATGGTGTGAGGAGGCGTAGCAGTCCAGATTATCGTGATGATTGGCAACCGCCATGAAATATCGAGCACCAGCCCGCTTATATAAGTCGAGCAGGTAGGCTGGATCCCAGTGCTCCGCCTTCCAGCGGTTCTGAATGTCCATGAATCCCGTGTCTGCCGGATGACCATAATGCTTCAGATGGTGTTCGTACGAGGGGTGGCCCTGCAGATACATATCTCGCGCGTACCAGTCGTCACCCGCGGCCGGCACGGATGCGGCACCCCAATGTGCCCAGATGCCGAACTTCGCATCGCGAAACCAGTCGGGAGCGCTGTAGCCTGAAACAAGCGAGGACCAGTTGCCGGTAAAGTTGCGCGGCGGCGGCACCGTGACCGGCCGCAGCGCCAAAGACTGCGGAGCGGCCGCGGCCGTCCCGATCAGAACCGCGGCGCCAGCCCCAGCCAAACCTCCGCCCAATACCGTGCGTCGCGTGGGCTGCATTGGCCATTCCTCCGCTGTCGATTAGCAGCAGTAAACGGCAAAAATTTTTACATGTAAATTGCCGCTTTAAATTTGCGAAAATCGAACGCGCGTTCCATCGGGATGGGCTATCCGCCGATCTCGGCTCAATCCGCGTATTCGACAATAGCGAGGGCGGGTCGCGCGGCCATGCTGCTTCATCTCGGTTGCGTGGCCGCAATAACGGCCGAGGGCGGCATGGCGACCCCGAGGTGCGTTTGTGCGCGCCGGGGATTCAGCGGCTCAGGAAAGCGAGCTTCTTGGCGAGCTCGGCGAGGCGGAAAGGTTTGGCGAGGCGCGGGATCGCGGGATCGACGTCGGTTGCGCCGTCGGCATAGCCGGTCAGCAGGATGATCGGCATGTCGGGAAATTGCGCGCGGACCTCGCGCACGAGATCCGCACCGGTCTCGCCGGGCATGAGATAATCGGTCAGGATCGCGTCGAAGGGCCCCCGCTCCCGCAATATCGTGCGGGCCGATTGGACGGAGGGCGCCTCTACGACCGCATATCCGATCTCGCTCAGCATATCGGCGGTGGATTGCCGCACCATCTCCTCATCATCAACCAGCAGGAGTCGCATGCGCCGGCTCGGTGCGGTATCGCTATCCGCCTCACCGATCGTGGCAAGCGGCTGTCCGCCTCGCGGCAGGATGATGGTGGCGACGGTGCCCTGGCCGGGCGTGCTCGCGAGCTGAAGCGCGCCGCCCGATTGGGCTGCGAAGCCATGCACCATCGACAGCCCCAGTCCCGTGCCCTCCCCGACCGGCTTGGTGGTGAAGAAGGGTTCGGTCGCCTGACGGAGCGTGCGATCGTCCATTCCCATGCCGGCGTCGGCGACGGAAATCGCGATATAGTCTCCCTCGGGGACACCGGCGGCGGCGGCCTCCGCGGCGGGCGCGGCGCGGATCGTCACAATGCCGCCGCCCGGCATCGCGTCGCGCGCATTGATCGCGAGATTGAGGATCGCGAGTTCGAGCTGTCCCCGATCGGCATGGAGCGGCGGCAATCCATCCGTCACGTCGATATCGACACCGATCGACGGCCCGAGCGTGCGCACCAGCAGATCGCGCAGGTCGTGGAGAAACGGACCGATTTCGAGATCCTGCGCCGAGAGGGTCTGGCGGCGCGCGAAGGCGAGCAGGCGCGCGACCAACGACCGCGCGCGATCCGCGCTTGCAGCCGCCGCATCGACGTGGCGCAGCGCCTTAGGATCATCGGTAACGCGGCGGCGCACGAGATCGAGACCGCCGACGATCGGCGTCAGAAGATTGTTGAGATCGTGCGCGACGCCGCCGGTGAGACGGCCGAGCGCCTCGAGCCGCTGGCTCTGCACCTCGACGAGCTGACGATCGCGCGTGTGGCGCATCTCGATCGACAACAAACGGACGAAGACGACGAGTAGCAACAGGCACAAGAACGCAACCACGATCAGCAAGGCGAACGCCTGCCAGGCCGGCGCCGAATATTGGGTCGCGGGCGCGGACACATGAACCGACCAGCTCGTCCCTGCGATCGGCGACCAGGTGCCGACCGCGGACATGCCGTCGCCACGCCTGAACGCGTAGAAACTGGGATGTCCCGACCGGCGCGACTGAAGACCGGGAAGGCTCACGCGCCGCCCGATCGACGACGAATTGGGGGAAGAGCTGGCGACGAGGCTGTCGGACCCGTCAACGATCGCGGCGCGCCAGCCATCGGGCAGGTTATGGAATTGCACGAGCGGCCGAACCGTCTCCGCCGCGATCACCGCCGAAATGATATAGCGGACCTGTCCGTCGCGGATGACGGGCGCGCGGATCGCGAAGGCATAATGACCGCCTGGACCGGCGACGATGTTGCCGACCACGGGGCGACGCGTCCGCACCGCGCGATCGAGGCTGGCTTTGTCAACGACAAGGCCACCGGGCATATTCCCGATCGGCGTGGGGACATCGACCAGACGACGGCCCGCCGGGTTCGCCACCGAGAGCGTCCGCCAGGCGGACTCGCTGTCCTTGAGACGCAAGGCGAGCGTCCGGAATCGTTCGGCATCCAGCGGCGCGTCGAAAGCGGGCGACCGCGCGATCATATAGATAACGCGCATGCCGTCGCCAAGCTTGGCTGCCGCCAGCGCGGCCGAGAATTGGGCTGCGGCGCTGGTGCCCGTGATCACCGCGATATGCTGGGCGCGCAGCGTCAGGAAGCCGAAGGCGCCGCTCAAGGCGACGATGGGCAAAAGGCCCGCCGTAACCATGAGAGTGATCGATCGACGCATCCCCGTCCCCCGGATTGCGCGACGATGGGCGATGAAAGCCGGCACGCGCAAGGGACTGTTCTATCACAGCCTGTTCGCGCGGTCGCCCACCACCAGGCCGAATGGCGGGGAACGCAAGGCCGGTTCGCGTGGTTTGTCCGCGTCGAACAGGGAGTCCATCTTGGCATCAGCACGCCCGATCGCCGAGCAGAATATCGTCATCACCGGCGTGCGCTCAGGCACCGGGTCCGGGATGGCGCGGCGCGCGGCGGCGCGGGGGAGCTGATCGCCGTGTCTCGCGCCATGCGACGGGCGGTTCCGCTATATGCCGTGGCGATTCTGTGCGGCTGCACGAAAGAGGCGCGCGAGCTGGGACCGGCGACGCCGCAAACGCCGCCGATCGGCAATGAAGACCCGCGCATCCCCACCTATCAGGACAATTTCTACCAGGTGTCGCAGGGCGGGCGTTACTTCGCCTGGTATGGCTGTTCGGGCTGCCACGCCGAGGGCAAGGACGCGGTGCTCAACCTGGCCGACAGCGAATGGCGGCACGGTTTCGGCTTCGCGAACGTCTATGGCGCGATCGCGGCGCGGCATGGACGCTTGGCCTACGGCAAGAGGATTCCGGTCGAGCAGATGTGGCAGATCACGGCCTATGCCCGCGATCTGTCGAGCCATTATCCGGAGAAAAGACGGCGCGTCGCGCTCGACCAGCAGGCCGAGCCGGTCGGCGGCACATGGCATGGGCCGCAATGAGGCGCGGCGCCGCACTGGCCGCCTTCCTGCCGCTCGCCGCGTGCGGCGGAATCCAGTCGCCCTTGTCGCCGGTGGGCGACCAGGCCGTCGCGCTGCACAGCCTGCTGATGCTGTCGATCATGATATGCGGAATTGTCTATGCGCTGGTGATCGGCGGCCTGGGCTGGAGCCTCCGGCGCAGGCGCGCGGAGCCCCCGCCTGACACGGATGCGAGGGCACTCGACCATAGCCTGTGGATCGCGGCGGGAGTGATCCTGGCCGGACTGATCGCGCTGACGGTCGGCAGCTTCATCGCCGATCGCGCGCTGTTCGCGGCGCGCGGGCGCGATGCGTTGGCGGTGCGCGTGACGGGGCATCAATATTGGTGGCGGATCGAATATCGCGATCCGGCGAGCGGGCGCTGGATCGAGACCGCGAACGAGCTGCATCTGCCGCAAGGCCGCACCGCGCGGGTGGCGCTCGGCTCGGCGGACGTGATCCACAGCTTCTGGGTGCCCAATGTCGCGGGCAAGATCGACATGGTGCCGGGGCGGCGCAATCTGGTCGATCTCACGCCGCGCCGGCTGGGCTGGTTTCGCGGCCAGTGCAGCGAATATTGCGGCGCGCAGCACGCGCACATGGCGCTCGACGTGAAGGTCGATCCGCCCGCGGTCTTCGATGCCTGGTTGACGGCGCAGGCGCAGCCCGCCGCCGCCGCGCGCGATGCGGTCGCGGCGCACGGCGCGGCGGTGTTCGCGGGCGCATGCGCGGCCTGCCATGCCGTGCGTGGCAGCGGCGCGGGCGGGCGCGCGGGGCCGGACCTTACGCATTTCGCCTCGCGCCATTCGATCGCGGCGGGCACCCTGTCGATGACGCGCGGCAATCTGCAGGGGTGGATCGCACAGCCGCAGGCGATCAAGCCGGGCACGATGATGCCCGCGGTCGCGCTGGCGCCGGCGGACGCCGATGCGGTCGCGCGCTATCTGGTGACGTTGCGATGACGCCGGATGACGCGCTTCGCACACGGCTGGACGAAGCCTGGCGCGACCCGCCGGGGCTGTGGGGCTTCCTGACGACGGTCGACCATAAGAGGATCGCGGCGCGCTATATCGTGACCGCGCTGCTGCTGATGTTCCTGGCGGGCGTGCTGGCGCTCGACATGCGGTGGCAGCTGTCGGTGCCAGACAATGATCATATGGGGCCGCAGCTCTATGATGAGAGCTTTTCACTGCATGGATCGACCATGCTGTTCCTGGTGTCCGTGCCGCTGATGGAGGCGATGGCCTTCTGGCTGGTGCCGCTGATGCTGGGCGCGCGCAATATGGCGTTCCCGCGGCTCGGTGCGTTCAGCTATTGGCTCTATCTGGGCGGCGTGCTGACGCTGTGGATCGGGCATGCGATGGACATCACGCCCGATCTGGGCTGGTTCGAATATCCGCCGCTGTCGGGACCGACCTATTCGCCCGGGCACCGCGCCGACATCTGGGCGCAGATGATCACCTTCACCGAGGTCGCGGCGCTGTGCGCTTCGGTCAACATCGTCGCCACGATCCTGAAGATGCGCCCGCCCGGAATGACACTGGCGCGGATGCCGGTGTTCCTATGGGCGATGCTGATCGCGTCGATCATGACGAGCCTATCGATGCCCGCGATCATGCTGGTGACGAGCATGCTGATCTCCGACCGGCTGGTCTCGACGCATTTCTTCTCGCCCGCGGGCGGCGGCGACGTGATCCTGTTCCAGCACCTGTTCTGGTTCTTCGGCCATCCGGAGGTCTACATCATCTTCATTCCCGCGACCGGCTTCGTTTCCTCGATCGTCGAGGCGTTCTCGCGGCGGCCCCTGTTCGGGCATAATGTAATCGTGCTGTCGATCCTCTCGATCGGGGCGCTCGCCTTTGGGCTGTGGGTGCACCACATGTTCGCGGTCGGGCTGCCCCGGCTCGGCAACGATTTCTACACCGCCGCGAGCATGGCGATCGCGCTGCCGGCGGGGCTGCAGATCTTCTGCTGGATCGCGACGATGTGGAGCGGCCGGCCGCGGCTCGACACGCCGATGCTGTGGATGATCGCGTTCGTCGCGACCTTCGTGATCGGCGGCCTGTCGGGCGTGATGACCGCGTCGGCCGCGCTCGACCTGCAGCTGACCGATACCTATTTCGTGGTCGCGCACCTCCATTATGTGCTGATCGGCGGCGCGCTTTTCCCGCTCTTCGGTGCCTTCTGCTATTGGTATCCCAAGGCGACCGGGCGGCTGATGTCCGAACGCTGGGGCAAGGTGGCGCTGACGGGGATCGTCGGCGGCTTCAATCTCGGCTTCTTCCCGATGCATCTGCTCGGCCTGATGGGGATGCCGCGTCGGGTCTACACCTATCCGGCGAGCATGGGATGGGAGCCGCTCAATCAGGTCGCGACCGCGGGCAGCGCCATCGCCGTGGCCGGCGGGCTGGTGTTCGTCGCGAACGCGCTGATCAGCTACTGGCGCGGCGCCCCGTCGGGCGCGGATCCGTGGGGCGGATCCTCGCTCGAATGGGCAACCGAGTCGCCACCGCCGCCGTGGAACATCGCCTATGCACCGGTCGTCCATGGCCTCACGCCGATGTGGAACGGGAGCCGCCCGCTGCCGGTGATGGATGGGCTCGCCGACGATCATCGCCAGGTGCTGATCACGTCGGTCACCGATGCCGCGCCGCTCTATCGGCAGACGAGCGCCTCGCCTTCGATCTGGCCGCTCGTCGCGGGACTTGCGGTCTCGGCCATGTTCATCGCGAGCATCTTCACGCCCTGGGCAGTCCCGGTGGGCACGTTGCTGATCGGCATCACGCTGACCGGCTGGTTCTGGCCTCGCCGCCCGCGCGCGAAGCAAGGGCCATTGGGGACGGGCGGATGAGCGGCGTGCCGGACATCGAGATCGTCGGCAGCCTCGCCGATCTGCCGACGAGCGCGACCGGCGCGCGCCACCTCGTCTGGTGGGGCAATATCGGCTTCATGCTGATCGAAGGGACCGGCTTCGCGCTCGCCGCGGCCTCCTACCTCTACATCATGACGCAGGCGCCCGCCTGGCCGCCGCGGAGTGACGCGCTGCCCGGACTGCTGTGGAGCGGCATCTTCACGGGATTGCTGCTGCTGAGCGAGTTGCCCGCCTTGTGGGTGTTGCGCTGCGCGCATGCCAAGGATGCGCGCGGCGTGCGCTGGGGCTCGCTCGTCATGACAGTGTTCGGGTTCGCGCTGCTGGTGCCGCGCGGATTCGAATTCGCGCATCTCGGCGTGCTCTGGCACCAGGACGCCTATGGCTCGGTCGTGTGGCTGCTGCTTGTGCTCCACACGACGCATATCGTGACCGAGCTCGGCGAATCGGCAGTACAGACGGCGTGGCTCTTCACGCATCAGATCGGCGATGACCAGTTCGCCGACGTCGACGACAACGGCAATTACTGGACCTTCGTCGTCCTCATCTGGCTGCCGCTCTATGCGCTGATCTATTGGGCGCCGAGGGCGGTATGAGCATCCAAGCCCGCGCCTGGACCGCCTTGCTGCTGCCGCCGCTCGCATGGTTCCTGTTCGAGCAGGGGCTGTCGGCCCTGCTCCACTGGGATTGCCGTCGGTCGGGTCTCGGCATTGCCTGGGGCATCGCCAGCCTGATCGCCTGCGTCCTTGCTTTCCGGATCGCGTGGCCGTTCCGCACGCGCGCGGGCGCGTTCGCCAATCCCTGGCTCGCCCGGCTGGCGCTGGTGGCGGCGGGCGTCTTCGCGCTCGCCATCGCCTTCCAGACGCTGGCTTTGCTGATGGTGCCGTCATGCGTGCGATAGGCAAGCCTCTCGCGCCCATCTTCGCATTGGCCGCGGCGCCGGCCTGGGCGCACAATGACGGTACGCCGCAGTTCGAGCCGCCGGGCTGGACGCTCGATCCATGGATCGTCCTGCCGCTCCTGATCGCAGCGCTCCTGTTCGGGGTGGGGTGGTGGCGGCTGCGCACGCGTTCGTCGCGCGGCGCGGACCGCCTCGGCTCGCGAGCGCGTCTCTTCGCGTGCGGCTGGTTCGTCCTCGCTGCCGCTCTGGTCTCGCCGCTGCATCAGGCCGGCGAACGCTCTTTCGCCGCGCATATGTTCGAGCATGAACTGATCATGCTTGCTACCGCCCCGCTGCTCGTCTTGTCAGAGCCGCTCGCGCTGATGCTGTGGGCATTTCCCTCGGGCGGGCGCCGCCGCATCGGCCAGCTCACCAATGCCCGCGCGGTCGAGACCATGTGGTTTTTCCTCACTGCTCCGGTCACTGCCACCCTGCTCCAGGCCGCCGCCCTGTGGCTGTGGCACGCGCCCGCTTTGTTCGATCTCGCGCTCGCGAACGATGGATGGCATGCGGTGCAGCATCTGTCTTTCCTGGTGAGCGCCTTGCTCTTCTGGACCGCAATGCTGGGGCGGCGCACCGCGCCGGGGATCGCTGCGCTCTGCCTGGTGGTCACCTCGATCGTCTCGGGCGCGCTCGGGGCGTTGATGGCCTTCGCCACCAGCCCTTGGTATGCGGGCTATGCGCGCCTGGGGATGGCGCCGTTCGGCCTTTCGCCGGCCGAAGACCAGCAGCTCGCCGGACTCATCATGTGGATCCCGGGGGGACTCGTCCATGCGGGCGCGGCGCTGATCGTCATGCGCCGGATCCTGAGGCCCGCTTATGCCTGAGCGCGTCTCCTCCAGTCTTCTGTACCTTGCCGCACTGACGGTAATGTCGATCGTCGTCGCGCTCGTCGCCGGCGCAGCGCTGTATGTCGAAACGCGGAACCAGGCGCGAACGCAGGCCGAAACGATGACGCACGGCCACGTCGCGGCAGGCCGTGCCGCGATCAGCCTGTATGGCTGCGGCAGTTGTCACGTCATCCCGGGGATCCACGGCGCTTATGGTAAGGTCGGACCGGATCTCACGGGCATCGCGCGACGCGTCACGCTCGCGGGTTCGCTTTCCAACGATCCGGAGACGATGGCCCGATGGCTCGAACACCCGCAGAGCCTGCGGCCCGGCAGCGGCATGCCGGAGCAAGACGTCAGCGCGAGCGATGCCCGCGACATCGCCGCCTATCTCTATTCGAAACGCTGACCCGAGGCCCGGCGGACGATCAGTCCTTCCTTGCCTCGCCATTCATCCTTGCGAGCGTTTCCGCCAGGTCGTTGCGCGTGAACGGCTTCGCCAGGCGCGGCAGATCGAGCGCGATCTCTTGCAGGTCGGCATAGCCGGAGATGATGAGGATCGGGAGGTGGGGGTTGCGGGCGCGCAGTTGCCGGGCGAGTTCCTGTCCGGTCATGTTCGGCATCAGGTGATCGGTGACGACCACATCGGGCGTCACGCCGCCTTCCATCAACCTAAGCGCTTCCGGACCGCCGGATGCTTCGATCACATCATAGCCCAGGCTCGCCAGCAACTCGCCGGTGCTCGCACGGACGAGCGGCTCGTCATCCACGATCAGGGCGATGCCCTTGTGCGCGCCGGCGGCATGTTCGACGGCGGGCGCGGCCTCGACCTGCGCCTGCTGCTCGGCGACGGGAAGCCAGAGGCTGATCGACGTACCGATACCGAGCCGGCTGTCGATCAGCATGCCGCCGCCGAGCTGGGCGGCGAGGCCATGGACCATGGAGAGGCCGAGGCCGGTGCCCCGGCCGCTACCCTTGGTCGAGAAAAAGGGCTCGATCGCGCGTGCGATCACCTCGTCGGGCATGCCGACGCCAGTGTCGGTGCAGCACAAGCGGATATAGTCGCCCGGCTTCAGCTCGGCGGGATGCCGGCCCGCGACATGCTGGCGGTCGACATGGATGGTGAAGGAGCCGCCGTCGGGCATCGCGTCGCGCGCATTCACCGCGATATTGAGGATCGCCATCTCGAGCTGGTTGGCATCGCCCAAAGCCAGCGGCAGACTGTCGGCGATCTGCATCGACAAGGCGATGCGCGGCCCCAACGTGGTGGCGAGCAGGTCGCGCAGATCGGCCACCAGCCGGCCGAGATCGAGCGCGGCCTGGCGGAGCGGCTGGCGGCGCGCGAAGGCGAGCAGGCGCTGGACGAGCAGGCGGGCGCGTTCGGCTGCCTCAGCCGCGCCGCCCACCAGCCGCTGCGAGCGCTCGTCAGGAAGCCCGCGCTGCTGGAGGAGGTCGAGCGCGCCGACGATGGGGGCGAGCAGATTGTTGAAATCGTGCGCGACGCCTCCAGTGATATGGCCGATCGATTCCATCTTCTGCGCCTGGCGAAGCGCCGCCTCCGCCTGTCCGAGCGCGGCGGCCTGCTCGCGCTCGGCGGTGACGTCGCGGGCGATGCTGTAGATGCGGTCGCCAGCGGGCTGGGCGGTCCAGGAGAGCCAATGATATTTGCCGTCACGGTCGCGGAAGCGGGTCTCGAAGCGCCTGGTGGGCTTGCCGCCGCCGCTGCTGAGCACTTCGGCGCGCATCTTGGCGCGGTCATCGGGATGCTCCATCCATTCGGAGGTGCGGCCGACCAATTCCTCCTCGGTCCAGCCGAGCAGGCGCGTCCAGGCCGGGCTGGCGGCGAGCCATACGCCACGCGCGTCGGAGATGACGAAGGGATCGCCGGAAATATCCCACAGGCGGTCGCGCTCGATCGTGCGCTGTTCGACCCGTTCCTCGAGCAGGCGATTGAGGCGGCGGAGCTCGGCCTCGGCCTCGTGCTCGCCGGTGACGTCGCGGACGATGCCGGCCGCGCGTACGAGGCGATCATCGTCGAACATCAGCCGTCCCTTGGCCGCGATCCAGCGGATCGACCCATCCGGATGGACGACGCGATATTCGCTCGAAAAAGGTTCGGCGGTCGGCTCCGCAGCGGCGAAGCGGGCATCATAGCGCTCCAGGTCGTCGGGATGAACGACCGCACGGACCTGCGCGATCGTGAGCGGCCCGGGAATGTCCGTGAGCCCATGCATTTCCTTGAAACTGGCCGTTACGTGGCCCTGACCGGCCAGTAGGTCCCAATCCCAGGCACCGATGCCGCCAAGCTCCTGCGCGAAGGCGAAACGCTCCTCGCTGGCGGCACGGTCGGCGATGGCGCGGTTGAGCGCCTCCCCCACCCGATCGATTTCGACAAGGCCGGTCGCGCGGTAATCGGGCGGGTCGCCCGCGCCGATGCGGCTGGCCGCATCGCTGAGCGCGCTGACGGAAGCCTGGATGCGACGGGCGAGAATCCCGCCCGCGAGCAACGCCGCCAGCACCAATATCGCCGCGATGACCAGGCCGGATCGCAGGGCGGCCCAGCCGGGTGCGTCAATCTGCGCGCGCGGGATAGAAAGAATGAAGGTCCAGCCGGACAATTCCGACCGGCTGAAGGCGACGCGCGTGGAAATTCCGTCGAGCGACCGTCCGGTCGTCAACCCAACGCGGCCTTCGGCCATGGCCTTGAGCAGGAATGGGCGGGCGCGCGTACCGATATATTTGACCGGCTCGATGTTGCGCCAGATCACGAAACCATTGCGATCCACGATGGTGGCGTAACGCGTGGCACCGCGCCCGAGCGGCTCGACGAACTGGGCGAAATGCCTGGGCCGAAGCATCATCGTAAGGTGATAGGCCGCCTTGCCCGACTCCATGATCGGAACGTCGACGCAGACGATCTGCCGCTCCACCAGGCCGTTGATCAGGTTGCAGGCGCGGTTCTGCCCGCCATCGAGCGTCCGCCACGCCTCGGCGGGCAATGCGCCGCGCGACAAACGCGCGCCGACGGGTAAATGGGTGTTGAGGCGCTGTTGCCCATCGCGATCGCCGACGGTGATCCAGGCATCGGGGCCGAGATCGAGGCGTCGCGCGGCCGCGTCGACGATGCGCCAGTCGCGGCGCCGTACCGCGTCGGTCGCGCGCAACGTTTCGAGAATCGCGATGTCGCGCCGCAGCTCGCCGTCGATCACCAGCGAGGCGGCACGCGTCGTATCCAGCAGCTGCCGTTCGCTCTGCGCGCGCGCAAAGCCGTCGAGCTGGTGGAGGAGGATAGCGGCGCCGGCGATGAACAGGATCGCCAGCAGCGCAGCCATTGTCACCAAAGAGGCCCGTAGCGACCGCATTCCACCTCGCACCGAAGCCCGTTGTGAGGGTGGCACAATTTTTCAGGATTCTCAATGACCTGGATCAACGCGGCGCCCAGTTGGCTTTACGCGTTAGGGCCGGCCGGCGGACCTGGATCGCCGGCGCGCCCAAGGAATCAGGCGGCCTGCCTCCAGGTCGGCTCCAGTTCGACATGCGGCGGGCACGGCGCGATTTTTCCGGTCGGGAGACCGCCAATTTCGTTGGCGAAGCTGTGGTTGACGTCGCGATGATGTGCTTCGTCGGCGCGGACCACCAGCACCACGTCGCGCAAGGTCGCGTCGTCGGGCAGGCCCCAGTAACGCCTGGCGATCATGGGCGCGGGCACGTTTGGCGAACGGCCTTCGTCGATCTCGGCAAGATAATGTGTATAGCTGATCACCGCCTCTTCCTCGAAATAGCCAACCACGCGGTGCGCGGTTTTCGAGCTGACCAGATAGAGCCCGAAAAACAAGAGATAGAAGACCCATTGGACGCCGATGATCACGGCCCGTTCGAAAAAGGGTCGGCTGGCTGATCTCGATAAAGGTCATGAGGTGCATCCGCTCATTTTCAGCCTCGTCCATGAGCGTCTTGATCCAGCCCTTGTCGTCGCACATGCGACGCAGGCAGGCGAGATGGTTGATCGTAGCGCCGACCATCCCCGGCACGGCGGCGACCGTCTCCAGCACCACGGCGCGGTGGCCGTAGCGTGCAGCGAAGAATGTGTCGGCGCACCAGCGCAGCGCCTTGGTGAAGCCGTATGCGACGCGATCGGATGGCCCCTTGGGCCGATGGTGGACGTCAAGATCGACAACAGGTGCGGTCATTGCTTGCTCCCTACGGCGACATTTCATCGCGATCGGAGCGTCGTTTATGCGGGTCCATTCCCTCGCCCTATCCGTATTGTCCCGTAATGGCCGGCGGGCACCCGTCCGCGCGCAAGCCGCTGAATGCGTCATGATGGCGCGGAGAAAAGCGCAAATGGCATTACGTAATACCCCTTAACGCGCGGGCCGCCTAAGGAGCTTAAATCGAGGCCACCAAGGAGGCCTGGATGTCTGCTCAATTACCCGCTTCAAACCCGCCGCCGCGGCACGCGGTGATCCTGTGCCATCCTGATCCGAAGAGCTTCAACCACGCAATCGCGGACGCCTATTGCAATGCCGTGCGCGCGATCGGACACAAGGCGGTGGTACGCGACCTCTACGCGATGGGCTTCGACCCGATATTGAAGGCAAGCGAGCGGCCTACGGTGAAAGGCTTCCGGATCGGCAAGGACATCGAGGAGGAGATCGCGCTTCTTACGGGCTGCGACGTGTTCGCGCTGGTCTATCCGATCTGGTTCGGCACCCCGCCGGCGATGCTGAAGGGCTATGTCGAGCGCGTGTTCGGCTCCGGTATTACGCCCCGGGACATCGAAGAGCGAGCACGCGGATCCTTCCTGGCCGACAAAAGACTGGTCAGCTTCACCACCTCTGCGATGAGCGCCCCATGGTTGGAAGAGCAAGGTCAGTGGCTTTCGCTGCGCTACCTGTTCGATCATTATCTGACCCATGCTTTCGGCATGAAGCCGGACGAGCATGTCCATTTCGCCAACGTGACCTCGGGAATGCCCAAACTGTGGGCGGCGCGGCATTTGTACGCGGTCGAGCAGCAGGCGAAAGCCACCTGCGCATCGGTTTTCGCGGATAGCCATGAAATCGTCACGCACGCCGCGGCATCCTGAGGCGTGGATCGATCGGCACGCGAACGCATATCCCTGCATGACCGACATCGTCTGTTCGAACCGCTCGACCGGAGCTAGGGTCGGCGTCCGGGCCGTTCCCAGTCCGCGGAGATGAGCATGCGTAAGGGCATGGCGCGCGGCCGAGGCGATCGGAACGGGGCTGTCGTCGACGTACAGTTCGACGAACTCAACCTGCTGATCGACGGCGCGCATGGCTATGCCATCTACATGCTGGACCCGTCGGGTCATGTCACGATCTGGAACAAGGGAGCAGAACGCCTGAAGGGGTGGAGCGAGGCGGAAGTGCTCGGTCGCCATACCTCCCTCTTCTATCCGCCCGACCAGATCGAGGACGGAAAGCCCGAGGCGGATCTGATCGCGGCGCGCGAACGGGGCAAGCTTGAGGAGGAAGCCTGGAGGCTTCGCGCGGACGGCTCCGAATTTCTCGCGCATATCACCATCACCGCGCTTTACGACGAAGCGGGCGAACTGCGCGGCTTCGGCAAGGTCATCCGTGACGTAACCGAGCAACGTGCGGTCGAACGTGCACTGAAAGCATCGGCGGCGCATCTGGAATCGATCCTGTCGACCGTACCCGATGCGATGGTGGTGATCGACGCGCGCGGGCGCATCCTTTCCTTCAGCAAGGCGGCCGTAAGCATGTTCGGCATCAGCGAATCGGAGATTGTCGGCGCCAATGTAAGCATGCTGATGCCGCAGCCGGACCGAGGGGCGCATGACGATTATCTGCGGCGTTATCTGGCGACCGGCGAGCGCCGCATCATCGGTAAGGGACGCACGGTTACCGGACGCCGCAGGAATGGATCGACCTTTCCGATGGACCTGTTCGTCGGGGAGGCAATCGCCGACGGCGAGCGGGTCTTCACCGGCTTCATCCGTGATTTGACCGAGAAACAAGCCACCGAACAGAGGATCGAAGAATTGCGTTCGGACCTGGTGCATTCGGCCCGCATCAGCGCAATGGGGACGATGGCGTCGACGCTCGCGCACGAACTCAACCAGCCGATCACCGCCGTTGCCAACTATATGGAAGCGATCCGCGACCTGCTCGCCACGGCTAATCCGGACGATCTGCCGACGATCCGCGAAGCGCTGGACGACGCCGCGAGCGAGGCGATCCGCGCCGGGCAGATCGTGCGCCGCCTGCGCGAATTCGTCGCGCGCGGCGATACCGAAAAGACAGTCGAGGATTTGCCGCGGTTGATTGAGGAAACCGCCGAGCTGGCCTTGTTGGGTGCGCGCGCGCGGGGAATCACCGCCCTTTTCGATCTCGATCCTGCGGCTACGCCCGTGCTGGTCGATCGCGTTCAGACGCAGCAGGTGCTCATCAACCTCGTGCGCAATGCCGTCGAGGCCATGAGCGAGACGGAGGTGCGGCAATTGGTGATAAGCACGCGTGGCGACGAGCCTGGTTTCGTGCGCGTGACCGTGGCCGATACTGGCACCGGCATCGAAACCCATGTCGCGGATGACCTGTTCCGCGCCTTCAACTCAACCAAAACGGGCGGAATGGGCCTGGGCCTTTCGATTTGCAGGACGATAGCGGAAGCCAATGGCGGGCGAATCTGGACGGAACCTCGCGAAGGCGGCGGCGCGCTTTTCCATTTCACGCTCGTGAAAGTCGGAACGGAAGAGGGAAATGACTGACCGGCGGATGATCCACATCGTCGACGATGAGGACGCGATCAGACGATCCGCCTCCTTCATGTTGAAGACGTCCGGTTTTGATGTGCAGAGCTGGCCATCGGGCGTGGCCTTCCTCAAGGAAGTCCGCAACGTCGAGTCCGGCTGCATCCTGCTCGACGTTCGCATGCCCCAGATGGACGGTCTGGAGGTGCAACAGGCGCTGTCGGCCAGCGGGGTGTCCATGCCCGTAATCGTGCTGACCGGCCATGGCGATATCGGCATCGCGGTGCGCGCGATGAAGGCCGGCGCGATCGACTTCATCGAAAAGCCGTTCGAAAAAGCGAAGCTGCTCGAGGCGATCGAGGCGGGATTTGCGCAGCTCGGCGACAAAGCGGGCCGCGCGGCGCGCACGCATGACGCGCTTACCGTGATCGCCGGCCTTACCGACCGGGAGCGGGACGTGCTCGAGGGCCTGGCACAAGGGCTGCCCAACAAGACAATCGCGTTCGATCTTGGAATAAGCCCGCGCACGGTCGAAGTGCATCGCGCCAATTTGATGACCAAATTGAGCGTACGCACCTTGTCGGACGCGTTGCGACTGGCTTTCGCGGCAGGTTTGGGCGGCGACAGGTGAGTATCAATACGTAGAGACGGAAAGCCGCCAAGCCACCAAGCTCTGCTGATCCAAAAGGCAGAATATGATCAAGGCGGCAGACAAACTGCAAAAACCCATCGTGTTGCTGGTCGAGGACGATCCTTCAGTGCGGCGGTCGCTGCAGCTTGTCCTCCAGGGGAGCGGCTTCCAGGTGCGCAGCCATGCAACCGGCGCGGCTCTGCTTGCCGACCCGAATGTCGGCAGCGCTCATGCGATCGTTGCCGATTATCGTTTGCCCGACGGCGACGGCGTTCGCCTCCTCCAGGATCTCCGGAAAGCGGGCTTTCGCGGGCAGGCGATCCTCGTCACGGGCTTCAGTTCGCCCGAACTGGAAATAGGTGCCCGCGCCGCCGGCTATGCGCGTATGCTGGAAAAGCCGCTCGCGGATCGCGTCCTGCGCGAAACGATGGCCGGACTCTTCTCCTAAAAACCTGTCAGCCCGACCAGACGAAGCGGCGCGCAAACCGCACCTAACGGTGGTCACGACCATAAATATCGGGATAGAATTGCGGCTGGCCGATGCCGTCGGCGGCGATCTCTGCCGTTATATAAACCACATAGACCGGGATCGGCTGCGCAAGCTTCAGCGTTCGCGATACGCCGCTCGCCAGCAGCAGGTTGACCGCGGTTTCCGCAGTGTCGCCAAGTAGGGCGACGGCGAGACTCTCAGGATCCTCGGTACGGATACAGCCATGCGAAAAGGCGCGGGCAGAACGCGCGAACAGGTCCCGCGACGGCGTATCGTGGATATAGACGTCGAACGGATTGGGCATTTCGAGCTTGATCCGGCCCAGCGCATTTTCCGGACCAGGCTTCTGCCGAACCACCAGCTTGCCCTTGGCATCCCGGGTCGCGACATAGCCCCTGCGCGCGGCTTCCTGAGGATTGGACGCGATCAGCTTGCCAACGCTCTCATCCACGATCGAGCAGGGCACATTCCACCAGGGATTGATCGTCACGCCCGTAACCTTCGCCTGAAAAGTCGGCGTCTGACTGCCAGGCTTGCCGACGATTATACGATGGCTGGCGACGGTCCGTCCATTCTCCACCACATCCAGCCGATAGGCTGGAACGTCGACCCAGAGATAGCGCGCGCCAAGGTCGCGCGGCAGCGCGCGCAGGCGATCGAGGTTGATCGCGATCCTGGTACATTCGACCGGCCTTGCGCACCCCGCCAGCGCGCGTCCGAGCGCAGTATAGCGCGTCGTCTGGGGCAGCAACGACTGGAAGCTCGCGCGCACGCTGTGATGCGACAATGCGTCGTTCAGCCAGGCTTCGTAGTCGAGCGATCCGCGATCGATATGCCAGCTGCGGTCGAGGCGAATATGGTCCGAACCCTCGAAATAGTCCCGGGCAAGCTTGAGCGCGACCGCGTCGGCGACGGGATCGGCAAGATCGCCGGGCGTGAGACCGATCAACCGTCCCGAATCATAATCGGTCAGGCCTTCAGCGCCCGCGCCCTGCGCAATGTCGTGTAGCGCCACGAGGTCGGGTGCGGTCCAGCGCGGAGCAGCGTCCGCATCAAAGTCCAGACCAATGCCGAGTGCGGCTCCAATTACGACGAGAAGGCCCCAGCGCATGATCAGTGCGCGAGGAAAACCGGGACGGGACTCGCGGTCAGCATGGTACGCGAGCAGCCACCAAAGACCGCCTCCGTCGCGCGCATATGGCTGTAAGCACCCATCACGACATAATCGGCACGCTGGATTTCCACGCCGAGCAGCAGGATATCGCATGTCGGCTCGGCGACGGCGAAATCGCGCACGACGCGCGCATGTATGTCATATTTCGAAAGATAGGCGGCCGCTTCTTCGCCTGGGGCGACGACCGATCCGTCGTCGATCTCCAGGATGACGACCGATCCCGCGAGCTGGAGCACGGGCACCGCCGCCTGCAGCGCCGCCGTCGCATTGGCTGACCCGTCCCATGCCACAAGCGCGCGACCGACGACGGGGAAGCCCTTGGCTTCGTCAGGCACGGCGACGATCGGCTTGCCGGCCTTGATCACGACCTCTGTCGCCGTTTCCCGCATATCCGGATAGGGAAAGCTATCGAGCTTGCGACTGAGGACGATCAGGTCGGCGAAGGCAGCCTCGTCGCGAATGCATCCCGCGAAAGACCCGGTCGCGTCGAACCAATCCCAGCGGACATCCTCATGCATGAGGCGCGTTTTCAGCTTGGCCTTGTTTTGGTCCTCCCGCGCAAGCTCGTCTTGAAGCAGCAGCGCCTGACCAATGCCGTCATAAGGAGCGCTCGCCAAAACCGGCATCAGCGAAACATCGAGACATTGCAGGTGCCCATCCAGAGCGCGGGTGAGATCCAGGGCGGCCTGAAGGCGGGCTTCCTGTCCCGCGTCGTCATGCACGAGCAGAAGAACATTCTTCATCGCAGCCTCCCAACTCAACTTTCGCGAAGCTAGGCCGCACGCGGCGGGCGCGGGATCGGGATTTATACGTATGCCGGCTTCGGCCTGCTATGCGTAGCCAGTCACGCGGAGGTCGGATGACGGAACCAGTATCGCCTGCGGTAACGGATGAAGCTTCGCAGCCGCGCGTCGGCACGATGCGCAAAATCCTGTCGACGATCATCCATGATTTTGGACCGGGATTGGTCACGGGCGCGGCCGACGACGATCCGAGCGGCATCGCCACCTACGCCCAGGGTGGCGTGCAATTCGGTACAGGCCTGCTGTGGACGCTGGTGCTTACCTATCCGCTCATGTCGGTGGTGCAGCTCATCAGCGCGCGGATCGGCCGGGTGACCGGCCATGGCCTTGCCACGAACATGATGCGGATTTTCCGGACCGAGATCGCGATGGGGCTGGTCGGCCTGCTGTTCATCGCGAACACGATCAATATCGGCGCCGACCTGGCGGCGATGGGAAGTTCGGCGGCGCTCGTCGTCGGCCTGCCGGCGCATATGCTGACGATCGGCTTCGCGGCCATATCGCTGCTGCTGCAGGTGTTCGTGCCTTATCATTCATATGCGCGTTTCCTGAAATGGCTGACGCTTGCCCTCCTGAGTTATATCGCCTTGCTATTCACGGTGCGGCTCGACTGGGGATCGATCGCCACAGGTCTCCTCCTGCCGCACGTGAGCAGCCGGACTGCGCTCGTGACGATCGTCGCGATCTTCGGCACGACGATCAGCCCCTATCTCTTCTTCTGGCAGAGCGCGCAGGAAGTCGAAGAGATCGCCGATCATCCGGGCGAAAAACCATTGCGCGAGCAGCGCGAGGCGGCCGCCCCGGAATTTGCCCGCATGCGGATCGACACATGGTCGGGCATGGCGCTCTCCAACATCGTCGCGATCGCGATCATGATCGGCACCGCGGCAACCTTGCATGCGGCGGGCAAGACCTCGATCGAAACCGCCGCCGACGCGGCTCAGGCACTGGAGCCGATCGCGGGCCGATTCTCTTTCCTGCTGTTCAGCCTGGGCGTGATCGGCACGGGGCTGCTTGCGGTCCCCGTCCTGGCCGGGTCCACGGCTTATGCCGTGGCAGAACTGCGGGGGTGGCGGTCGAGCCTGGGCAGCCGGTTTCACGACGCCGAGGGATTTTATGCGATCATCATCGTCGCGACATCGTTGGGGGTCGCGATCGACTGGTCGCCGCTCGATCCGATCAGGGCCTTGTTCTGGAGCGCGGTTCTCAACGGCATCATTGCGGTGCCGCTGCTCGTCGCGATCATGATTTTGGCGGTCAATCCCCGGGTGATGGGCGGATTCTCGATCGGCCCCGCCACGCGTGTAACGGGATGGCTAACAACGGTCGTGATGGCGCTGGCCGTGGGCGCAATGTTCATCCTGTAGCCGGCTGCGCGACTGCGGAAACTACGTATGGCTGCATTCCCCCGCCCCCGCCACAATGCGGACCGATAGGAGAGGAGGCCATGGGGCGGACGCTCAAGAAAAATGCGCCTGGGGTTGAGGGTGAGGAATCGCCGCCGACCGAAAAGATGACGCGCGCGGGAGTGTCGCTGAGAATTCGAGCGGCCTCGGCCACAGACGTGGATCTGCTGGCGGACATCTACCGTCACCTGTCCCCCCAGGATATGCGCTTTCGGTTCAAGCGATCGATCGAACAGCTCGATCCCGCCGAGCTGAGGTATCTCGTCGATCGTGAAGCTGGCATGACCTCATACTTGGCATTCAGCGGCGACGTGGCGATTGCCTGCGCCACGCTCGTCCGCGACCAACGCTGCGCCTCAGCAGAGGTGATCTTGTCGGTGCGGCCAGACCGGAAGGGCCAGGGCGTGAGCTGGACATTGCTGGAAGACGTGCTTGCGCGCGCGGCGGCGGCCGGGCTGACGCGGATTTCCTCGGTCGAGCTCGGGGATGACAGCGACGCGATCAATCTTCAGCGGGAAATGGGCTTCGTCGCGCGATTGAAATCCGCCGATCCGCTCGAATTCTCGCTGGTGAAAGCGCTCGACGGCTGAGTTTCAATTTCGTTCTATGTATCCTGAGCCGTGGACGGCCAAGCGCCGCTCAAAGCCAAGGACGGTCCGCCCTCATCTGCGTTTCGTACCGGCCGATATCGCCCGCCATCGCCAGCGTCAGGCCGATCTCATCCTGCCCCTGCATCAGGCAATCGCGGCGGAACGGATCCATCTGGAAAACGAAGCGGTCCTGATAGGGCGTGGTCACGGTCTGCGTTTCGAGATCGACCGTGATCTCGTCGGTCTTCGCCACTTCCATCAGCCGGTCGATCGCTTCCTGGGGAAGGATCACGGTGGCGATGCCGTTCTTGAACGCATTGCCCGAGAAGATATCGGAAAAAGACGGCGCGATCACCGCCTTGACGCCCATATCGCCAAGCGCCCATGCAGCATGCTCGCGGCTGGAGCCGCAGCCGAAATTGTCGCCAGCGATCAGGATCGGCGCGCTCTGATATTCCGGGTTTTCGAAGACATTGCCCGGCTCTGCGCGCACGGTTTCGAATGCGCCGCGGCCAAGGCCGGCGCGCGTGATCGTCTTGAGCCAGTGGGCGGGGATGATGACGTCCGTATCCACATTCTTGCGGCCGAACGGATAGGCCTTGCCTTCGACCTGGGTGAGCTTGTCCATCAGTCGGCTGCCTTCGGGAAAGCGGGGAGCTTGGCGATATCCGCGGGCTCATGCTGGATGATGACGGTAGCGTGCAGATTGGCGGCGAGCTTCTTGAAGCGGTCGAGCGAGGCGAGCGTGTCCGCGCGATTGGTGTTGAATGCGGGTACGCCGTTCGTCTCGTAATTTTCGGTGAAATGCGCGGTATCGCCCGAGAGCAGGACATAGCCCTTGTGCGCGAGCTTCACGAGCAAGGCATGGTGGCCGGGCGTGTGGCCGGGCATGTCGAGCATGACCACGCTGCCGTCTCCGAAGACATCCTTGTCGCCGGTGACGGCCTCCATCGCGCCGCCATCCTTGAGCCAGTGGGCGAGCGCTGCGCCGCGTTCAGCGTTGGGGCCACGCATATCGTCGATGTCGCCCTTCCCCATCAGCAGCTTCGCACCTGGGAAATCGCCCGCTTGGCCGGTATGATCGAAATGTTCGTGACTGATGCCGATGATAGAGATCTGATCCGGCTTCACACCCAGTTTGGCGAGCTGATCGACGATCGTGACGGTGAGCGTCGCATCAAGGCCCTGTTTGGGATCCGGCACATGGTTCAGCATCGCCTTGGGCAGGCCGGCATCCCACAGCATCCAGATGTCGCCGTGGCGGATCAGGTAGCAGCTCGCGGTGATATCCTTGTGCTGCCCGACATAAGCGCGCGTGTCCGAGAATTCGTCGAGATCGAAGACGGCGATCTTGCCGCAATCGAGTCGCCAGAGGGAAACTTGTGCGCCAGGCGTCGCGGCGTGGGTTGCGCTTGCCAGCAGCAGTGCGGCCAGAGCGGAAAATGCCCCCTTCATCTTCATCCCATCAACTCCCGCACATCGGTGAGCTTTCCGGTCACTGCAGCGGCCGCAGCCATCGCGGGCGAAACCAGGTGCGTGCGCGATCCCGGCCCCTGCCGGCCGACGAAGTTGCGGTTGGAGGTGGACGCGCAGCGTTCGCCTGCGGGCACCTTGTCCGGGTTCATCGCGAGGCACATTGAGCAGCCTGGTTCACGCCATTCGAAACCTGCCTCGATGAAGATGCGGTCCAACCCTTCGGCCTCAGCCTGGCGCTTGACCAGGCCCGATCCAGGTACGACCAGCGCCTGGCGGATATTGCCTGCGATATGACGGCCTTTCGCGACGGCGGCCGCCGCGCGCAGATCCTCGATCCGGCTGTTGGTGCAGCTGCCGATGAAGATATTCTCGACCGCGACGTCCTGCATGCGCGTGCCCGGCGTGAGGCCCATATAATCGAGCGATTTCTGCGCGGCTTCTTGCTTGGATGGATCGGCGAAGCTCATCGGATCGGGGACGATGCCGGTGATCGGCACCACATCCTCGGGGCTGGTGCCCCAGGTCAGGCTGGGTGCGATGTCGGCCGCATCCAGGGTTACGACCTTGTCGTAGGAAGCGCCGGCATCCGTCGGTAAAGTACGCCAATATTCCAGCGCCCTATTCCAATCCGCGCCCGTCGGCGCCATCGGCCGGCCTTTCAGATAAGCGAATGTCGCCTCGTCGGGCGCGATCAGGCCCGAGCGCGCGCCATGCTCGATCGCCATGTTGGAGACGGTCAGCCGCCCCTCGATCGACATCGCGCGGATCGTCGAGCCGGTATATTCGACGACATAGCCGGTGCCGCCCGCGGCGCCGATCTTTCCGACGATCGCGAGGATCACGTCCTTGGGGCTGACGCCGAAGCCAAGCGCGCCGTCGACGCGGATCTCCATCGTTTTCGATTGCTTGAGCAACAGCGTCTGCGTGGCGAGCACATGCTCGACCTCGCTCGTGCCGATGCCGAACGCCAGCGCGCCCAGGGCGCCATGCGCGGCGGTGTGGCTGTCGCCGCAGACCAGGGTCGTGCCGGGAAGCGTGAAGCCCTGTTCCGGGCCGACGACGTGGACGATGCCCTGTTCGGGCGCGACCTCGTCGAACAATTTGATCCCGAATTCGGGCGCGTTGCGGCGGAGCGCGGCAAGCTGGTTCGCGCTCTCGGGATCGGCGATCGGCAGGCGTTGCCCATCCGCATCGACGCGCGCCGTGGTCGGCAGATTATGATCGGGTACCGCAAGCGTGAGATCAGGGCGGCGCACGGTGCGTCCGGCAACGCGAAGGCCTTCGAATGCCTGGGGGCTCGTCACCTCGTGAACGAGGTGGCGATCGATATAGATCAGGCAGGTTCCATCATCGCGACGCGCAACGACGTGCGCGTCCCAGATCTTCTCATAGAGGGTGCGAGGTGCGGACATGATCCGAGGCACATAAGAGCGCGCGGCACGGATGGCCAGATAGGGGTCGTATCAGGGTGCCAACGACAGCTTACCTGATACGTTGTGGATCCTTTCCGCACCCCCGCGCCGATTGCGATATATTAAGGATTTCCGGTGCATATGGACCGGCTTCGGCATGGGCCTGGCGCGCGAGGCGCTCCTGTCGGCGAGGAGGGGCATGGACAGCGCAGCAGGTTTCGATCCGGGCAATCCGAACATGCTGCACGTCTCCGCCAGGCGCGGCTGGCGCGGCGTCATCGAATTTCAGTTCGAAATCATGCTGTTCCTGCTGCTGCTGGCGACCTTCGTCGCGGTGCGTTTTCAAGATTCGATCCTGATCGAGACGATCACACTGACGCCGGGCTCATCGCTCTACGCCACGCGGGCACTCGGCGATCAACCAAAAGGCGGCAATTCCACCGTCGCGGTCGATCCAGGACGTCCGCTTCATTGGCGCTGCGATTTGCGGGGAGCCTATGCGTATCCTTATTGCTATTATGAGCTGCTGCTCGATCGCAAAACGGCCGACAAGGGCTATGATCTGAGCCGGCTGGAATCACTCACGATCGACCTCGACTATCGGGGGCCGTCCGACACGTTCCGCATTTATTTCAAGAATTTCGACCCGCGATACAGCAAATCGGGCGCGCCGGATTCGCTCAAGTTCAACAAGGTCGAGGTTTCGGCGCAGCCGGGCCATAACGTCGTCCAACTCAAGCCTTCCGATTTCGCGGTTGCCGAATGGTGGGTGACGCAGAACAAGATCAGGCCCGAATTGAGCCATGTCCAGTTCGACAACATCACCGAACTCCAGTTCCAGACCGGAACCCTGGCGCCTCCCGGCACCTATTATTTCAAGGTCAACCGCATCGAGCTCCGCAGCCGCGTGGTCGCGCAGGCGACCTGGTATGCTGCGATCCTCGCCGCCTGGGCCGTGCTGATCGGCGCCTACCTGCTGTTCCGCATCCTCAAGATGCGCGGCGATCTCGAGCAAAGACGCGAAAGCCAGGCCGCCGCGCTCCGGCTCGCGCAATATGCCGAGGAATCGGCGCGGCGCGACTATCTCACCAAATTGTTCAACCGATCGGGCATCATCGACCTCTATCATCCGCTCGCGATGAATCCACGCGTGGACAGCGCGCTGGGCGTGATCCTGCTCGACGTCGATCACTTCAAACAGGTCAACGACCGCTTCGGCCATAGCGCGGGCGACCAGGTGCTCGCCGGAATCGCGCGGATTCTGACCGACAATACGCGCGCCGGGGATATCGTCGGCCGTTGGGGCGGAGAGGAATTCCTGCTGATCTGCACCATCTCCGATCCGGATGCGGCGATGAGCATCGCGGCCAAATTGCGCGCCGGTATCGAGGCGCATGACTTCCCGATCGTCGGCCACGTCACCGCCAGCATGGGCGTCTATTGCTGCAACGGTCAGATGGATGCGTTGGAGCAGATCGTGTCCTATGCCGACGCCGCGCTCTATGCCGCCAAGGAGCAGGGGCGCAACCGCGTGGTGCTTTATCAGCCCTTCATGCGCGACGCGGCCTGATCAGCGGGTGCGGTGCAGCGCCTGTTGCGGCGAGAGGTATTCAGCATCATGCGCAAAGGGGAAAGGCGTGCCCGCGCGTAACGCCTCCAGCACGGATCCGAAATCGTCGCGGCAACGAAAACCCAGTACCTGCTCGGCGAGCGCCGCGTCGTAAATCCGGTCGATCGATCGGGGCAGTGTCCAGCCCTGCCGTGCATAGAGTTCGGGCGCGTCCGGAAAGCGGCGCGCAATCGCCGCGGCTGCGTCATTTTTCAATTCTCCGGCTTCTTCCCGAAGGAAGGGCGTCGGCGCCGAGACGATGAACAGGCCGAACCCCAATGCAGGCACCTGCGCGAGCGCGGCACGATGCGCCTCGGCCGCGTCCCTGGCAGTGAGTCGGCGATGGAGCAATTCGTTCGCCTTGGTATTCGGCCCCGACAAGCCGATCCTGTGCGCCTGATCGTCTTCCTCCGGAAAAAAGCGACTGGTGCGCAGCGCGATTATCGGCAGGCCATATTCGTCATGGATCAGCCGGCACAATTGCTCAGCGGCAAGCTTGGTGGTGCCGTAGATATTGCGCGGCATCAGCGGCCCTGATTTTTCATCCAGCCATGCGGCTTCGGTCCCCTTCCCTGCCCGGATTTCGGCCGAAATCATGAGCGAGGTGGTTGAGGTAAAGACGAAACGGCTGGCCCCGACCGCGCATGCCTCCTCGAGCAGGTTGAGCGTGCCGGTAATATTGACGTCGATGAATCCCCGCTTCGGATACCGTGCGATATCGGGCTGATGAAGCGCCGCGCCGTGAACGACCGCATCGATCGCGTGGTCGCGCATCGCGCGCGCGACCAGCGGCCGGTCGGCGACGGTGCCGAGCACCTGTGTGTCCAAGCCCGGCGCAACGTCCATGCCCACGACATGGTGGCCATCGGCCACGAGCAATGGCGCCAGGTGACGGCCGAGCCAGCCGCTCGATCCGGTGAGCAGAACGTTCATGGGGGACGCCTAATAAGCGGCTCCGCGTGATTCAATCAGGTGTTGGCGGCTTCAAACACATCGATCGTGACATGGGCCGGCGGCGGCTGTGTGGGGCCGGCGATCCAGACCTCCCCGTCAGCCATCCAGCCGGCCTGCGCATAGACTTCGCGGCATGGCCCATTTTTGGGCGTTTCGATCAGACGCGCCTCGGCGATATCCGGCTCGCGTTCACGCAACGCGGCCAGAACCGCGCGCTCGACCTGGAGGCCGAAAACGCGGCAGCTCATAACGAATTGCTCGATCCGCGAGGCGTTCTGGACGATGATTCCGATCAGCCCGTAAGCGGTATATCGATCGCGTGCACGGAACACCCACCAGCGACCGCCGGCGGCAAAGAAGCTGTCCGCCTGGCCCTCGCTCCAGCGCTCGCCGGTCGTGTTGAACTGATTGGTTTTGTTGATGAGTTCCAGCGCACGCGCAAATTGCGGATCGGCGGTCGACGCGATCGACCCCAGTTCCACGTGCAGATCAAGCTCGGCAAGGAAATCCGCATAGGTCATGCTCTCGCGGTCCTGCTCCCGCTCGGCCTGCGCGCGGACCATGTCCGAACGGTTGGCGGACTCCGACGTGATCTCGGCCACCTGCGTTTCGGGGCTCCACAACAGGATGCGGCGCCAGTCGAGATGCGGTGCGCCCAGCATCCGCACCTCGGGCAAAAGCGCTTTCACCGCCGCGCGCTCGACCGGATTGTCATCGATATAAACGACCGAGTCCGGCAGCACATTGGCCTCGCGGATCGCCTCGGCGACATTTTGCGGCTTGGGATTCCAGTTGATCCTGCGGATCGCGAAATCGTCGAGCCGGATACGCCCCTGAAAAGCGCGCTCCAATATCTCGGCGACGCGCGCTTCGTCATTCTTGCTGACGACCGCCAGGATGATGCCGCGTTGCTTGCAGATCAGCTGCGCCTCGGCGAAACCGATCGGCCATCCTTCAACCGCATGATGATCGATCTCGTCCTTCTCGGCGAGCACGCCGCGCCACAATGTATCGTCCAGATCGACGCAGATCATTTTCACCCGGTCGGTTGCACGCAACGTACGCAGCATCGCCACCGCCTCGCCCCAGGCGGCGCGCGTGAAGCCTTGCACGTCGAAAGCATAGCGGCGGGACAGCGGCTCCTCCGGTTCCAGCCGTTCGCCATCCTCATGCCAATCATGGTCCCAAATCGTGCTGCCATGGGAAAAGGACCAGAAGGCATCGTCTTGCACGACATGCCGGCCAAAGGTGCCGGCAAGCTGCTCCAGATCGAGAATATGGCCGCCCGGATAATCGGCGACCTGATCGTGCAAATAGCGATTCAGACGCTGAATGAAGAAGGCCGGATTGCGCGGATCATAGCGCGGCATCAAGCGCCCCATCGCGTTCTGTTGGGGGAGCAGATAATTGAGGAAGAAGGTGGGCTGATCGGGGCTCGCTCCGCCGACCATCCCCATCAATTGCCGCATGCGACGAAAGCCCTGGCGCAGGGCGACATCGTAGGCCTCCTCGTCATCGTAGCGATTCTGCATCACGATGAATTCGGGGTATAAAAGCCTGAGAGGCACCTGGACGAGACGAAGATCATAATCGTCCGCGGCCGCGGTCAGTTTTGCGGCATAGTCGAAGATCGAATGCCGGACCTGCGTCTCCGGGCTTTCGGCGGCAATCGCCTCGATCCAGGGATCGAACATACAGTTCCCGAGCAGAAGGACATTGCGGACGCGTGTTGGCGTGACCGAAAGCGCCGTCGGAACGAGGTAATTCGGTATCATCGCCGCCCCATCACGGTTTCCCGACCTGAACCCAATCATGGAACGGCAGGCGATAATATTGGTCGAAGATTTCGAGCGGCAGCCCGGTCGGCTTCACCGAGGTCGAATTCCACAGCATCGCCACGCCAAACCGTTCGGACGGATCGAAGATGATCTCCGAACGCGAGCCGCGCACCGCGCCGCGGTGCCAGATCAGATGGTGGCCCTGATAATCGGATTCGCGAAAGGCGAGGCCATAAGCGCTGTTCTTGAGCGCCAGATCGTAGGGCGCCAACCCGCGATGCGGCGTGAAGACGCGCGGCACATGCAGCTGCCATAGCAGATCGGGAGGGAGCACGCCCGGCGCCCCGCCCATCTGCGCGCGCATCCAGATGCCGAGATCGACGATCGAACTGTTGACCCCGCCCGCGGCGGGAATGCGGTAATAAGCGTCCTGCACCGGAATCGGATGGCGCGCATTGTGCGGGCGCGCCCAGCTCGGCGCGCCGACCAGCCCCTCCCTGGTGGTGCTCGCGCTCGGCATGCCGAGCGGCGCGAAGATGTAGCGATGCGCCGCCTGATCGTAGGTCAGCCCGGTCGCCTTTTCGACGGCCTCATGCGCGACGTCGAAGGCGACGTTCTGATACGCCCAGCAGGTGCCCGGCGGGCACATTGGGAAGAGCGGGCCGTACATGCCGCGGATCGCCGCCGGATCCTCATTGTCCTCGAGCCGGTCGTCATAGGCGTTCTTGACGATGCCGAGCCGGTGCGAGAGTGCGTCCGCCAGCGTGGCGACATTCTGATTGTCCTTGGGGAGCTTCAATGTGGACGACCATTTGGAAATGGGATCGTCGAGACTGAGCTTGCCCTGCCGCGCGAGCAACGCCTCCAGCGTCGCCGCCACACCTTTCGATACCGACGCCCAACGCCAGACGGTCTGCGGCGTCGCCTTTTCGCCGGTATCGGCATCGACCACGCCATAGGCCTTGATAAAGGAAAGCTGCCCGTCCTCGATCACCGCTATGGCGAGGCCGGCCATATCCTTGCGGTCGACGATGCTGCGCGCGCGTTCGTCGAGCCAGCCGTAATTGACGCGATAGCGGCGCGGATTGAGCGGTCCGGCGCCCAGGGCGCGCTCGGCTTGCGCGGCGGTACGGATGCCCTCGCGCACGGGCTTGTTCGCCACGAAATGGCGGATGATCACGATCGCCTCGGCGATCAGGATGATCGCGAGCATCGCCTGGATGCTGCGCATAATCACCGGCTCGCGCCAGAGCGGACCGGAAATCTTGGAGCGGCGGGGCCGGCGCGGCGAAATCACGCTTCAGCCTTGGGGCGGAGCGCGGCGAGGGTCAATCGGACTGCCACTCGGCTCGTCGTGCGACGAACCGTTGAATACTCTGTCTCCCACAAGGGGAGAGGGCTAAAGATCACTCGGCGTACGTCGCCGTGGTCTTGGCCTTGACTTCATCGGCGGTCACGCCGGGTGCGAACTCGATCAACCTGAACGGCGACTGGTGATCGGGCCGCTGGAACACGCACAAGTCAGTTACGATCATGTCGATCACATTCTTGCCGGTGAGCGGCAGCGTGCATTCGGGAATGAACTTGGGTTCGCCGTTCTTGGAGGTATGCTCCATCACGACGATGATCTTCTTGACACCGGCGACCAGATCCATCGCGCCGCCCATCCCCTTCACCATCTTGCCGGGGATCATCCAGTTGGCGATATCGCCCTTCTCGGAAACCTCCATCGCGCCGAGCACGGCAAGGTCGATATGGCCGCCGCGGATCATCGCGAAGCTGTCGGCGGAGGAGAAATAAGCGGTCTTCGGAAGCTCCGAGACGGTCTGCTTGCCGGCATTGATCAGGTCGGGATCGACCTCATCATCATAGGGGAATGGCCCAATGCCCAGCATCCCGTTTTCCGACTGAAGCGTCACCTCGACGCCTTCGGGGACATGGTTGGCCACCAGCGTGGGGATGCCGATGCCGAGGTTCACGTAGAAGCCATCCTTGAGCTCCTTCGCGGCGCGCGCCGCCATCTCGTCGCGGGTCCAGGGCATTATTTCGCTTTCTTCGCAGGGGTTTCGGACTGGGGGTCGGACGTGGGCGGCTTAGGCGGGCCGGGATCGCGCCACCGTTTGTCCTTGGGGAAAATGTCGTCGGGGCCGCCCTGGAGCGCGCTGCCGTAGACCGGGTTCGGCATCACGAACCAGCCCGCACCCCACAGATTGGCGATGCCCGGATAGGCCACGGTGGCCCGGCGCGCGGCCACGCCGTTGGGCTCGGTGGTGAACAAATCGGAGAAATCGACCAATTGATCTCCCGCCATCGCCAGCACGCAATATCGCGCGGCAATGGTCTGGCGACGGCCATCTTTGAACGAGCCGTTGGCATCATCGCCGTTCAGAAAGAGCGTTTCGCCATGCTTTGCCGGCCCCAGGCCAGCCGCGTTGAGCGCGGCTTCCGCGCCCGCGGCATTCACTGCCGCCCGGTTCGAATTGAAGATCACGGTCACGCCATGGTCACGCAGCCGGTCGAGCGCCTCCTTGGCGCCGGGCGTGGGGGCAACATAGGCCGCACCGCCTTTCTCCCAACGATCCCAAACGTCCTCATCGAACGTCCTTCGGTTGGCGAGGAGGTCGTCATATTCGGCGCCTAGGTTGAGGATCGAAGTCTCGTCCACGTCGAGAATAATCGCTGGTGGCTTGTCGCCGCACGCCACGAAATGCGGGTTCGAAAGCGTCGAATCCGGAGTGAGGACGACACCCTTGTGCGTACCGCTCGCAACCTGTTCGTCGACGAAGTCGGCGAGAATGCGCCAGGTCTGGCGGGTGAGCGCCGCCGCCTCAGCCGAGCCGTAGAGATATTGGATGCCGTGGAGCTGCGGCGGCGCGGCCGGCGGCTCGGGCGGGTAATAGATCCTTGCCGCGGCAGGCGCAGCCGCCCTGGCCTTGGCAGACGGGGCTTTGGCGGCGACGGCCGATGGCGCGGCGAATGCCAGCGCAAACACCAGCGCGGTCAGCGCGCGGCTCATGCCGACTCCCGCTGCCGAACGGTGCGGAATTCGATCTTCTTCTCGTAGGGCGCGCCCATGATCAGCCGCTTGATATAGATGCCTGGCACATGGATGCAGTCGGGGTCGAGGCTGCCAACGGGGACGACCTCCTCGACCTCGGCAACGGTGAACTTGCTCGCGGTCGCCATCGGCTGGTTGAAATTGCGCGCGGTCTTGCGGAATATCAGGTTACCCGCCGTATCCGCTTTCCAACCCTTGATGATCGAGACGTCGGCGACGATGCCGCGTTCGAGAACGTAGGTTTCGCCGTCGAATTCCTTGGTTTCCTTGCCCTCGGCAACGACGGTCCCGACGCCGGTCCTGGTGTAAAAGCCGGGAATGCCCGCCCCGCCCGCGCGGCAACGCTCGGCGAGCGTTCCCTGCGGGCAGAATTCGAGCTCGAGCTCTCCGCTAAGATATTGGCGCTCGAATTCCTTGTTCTCGCCAACATAAGACGAGATCATCTTGGCGATCTGGCGGCTGCGCAGCAGCTTGCCCAAGCCGACGCCATCGATGCCGGCATTGTTGGATATGACGGTCAGTCCCTTCACACCCGAAGCCTCGATCGCGTCGATCAGTCGCTCGGGAATCCCGCACAGGCCGAAGCCGCCCGCGCAGACCGTGATCCCGTCCTTGAGCAGGCCCGCGAGCGCCGCGGCCGCATCGGGGAAAATCTTGTTGGCCATGTGTCCTCCAGGCGCTCGCCTATGCCGGGATTGAAGCACCGGATCAAACATGAATCGCTATTCATATTCGACGCATTTGCTCGACTCTAGAGCCCCGCTATAGCGTCCGCATGACGAAGCTGAGAACTGGCGGCCGGATCCTGGTCGACGCACTCGTGGCCCAGGGCTGCGAGCGGATTTTCACCGTTCCGGGCGAGAGTTTCCTGCCCGTCCTCGATGCGCTGGTCGACTCGCCTGAAATAGACGTGGTCGTCACCCGCGCCGAAGGGGGCGCCGCCTTCATGGCCGAGGCGGACGGCAAGATGACGCATCGCCCGGGAATCTGCTTCGTGACGCGCGGACCTGGGGCGGCCAACGCCTCGATCGGCGTGCACGTGGCGATGCAGGATTCGACGCCGATAATCCTGTTCGTAGGCGACGTCGCCCGCGAGGCGCGCGACCGCGAAGGCTTTCAGGAAGTGGACTTCCCCGCCTTCTTCGCGCCCCTTTGCAAATGGGCGGCGCGGATCGAGGATGCTGCGCGTATCCCCGAATATGTGGCGCGGGCTTATGCGACCGCGATCAATGGGCGCCCCGGCCCGGTCGTGCTCGCACTGCCCGAGGACATGCTGGAAAGCGAGGCAGAGGTTCTGGATCGGCCCAAGGTGAACCACGCAGCGCAGGCGTGCGATGCGGACGCAATCAATGGTCTGTATGACCGGCTGCGCGAGGCCAAGGCGCCAATCGCTATTATCGGTGGTGCGGATTGGAATGCTCAGGCGGGAAACGATTTCGCTCTGTTCGCGATGCGCAGCGGCCTGCCGGTGGCAGCGGCCTTCCGTCGCCAGGACGCCCTGCCCAACGATTGCCCCGTTTATGCAGGCAATCTCGGCTACGGGCCCAATCCCAAATTGATCGAACGAATCCGCAGGGCGGACATGCTGCTGGTGGTTGGCGCGCGCCTGGGCGAGGCGACCACGGATGGTTATGAACTGATCACCCCAGACCATCCCGGCCAGGTGCTGATCCACGTCCATCCCGATCCAGAAGAGCTCGGCCGCGTCTATCGTACCGATCTGGCGATCTGCGCGGACATGCGCAGCTTCGCACGTGGAGTAGCCGATACGGTTGACGAGACTTCGGCCGCGATGCCGCACGGCATACAGGCCCACGCCGAGTGGGAGGAGTGGAACGCACCTTTCGCCGACGGCATGAAACTCGACCTGGGCCTGTGCTGGGCCGAATTGCGCAGGTCGCTGCCGGCGGACAGCATCCTCTGCAATGGCGCGGGCAATTTCTCGGCCTGGGCGCATCGTTTCTGGCGTTATGCCGCGCAACCTTCCCAGCTCGCCCCGACCGCCGGAGCAATGGGCTATGGCGTGCCGGCGGCGATCGCGGCGGCGATCCGCTTTCCCGAACGGCGTACGGTCGCGGTGGCGGGCGACGGCGACTTCATGATGAACGGCCAGGAACTGGCCACCGCTGCGCGTCAAGGCGCGCGGCTGCTCGTGCTGCTGATCGACAATGGCAGCTACGGCACGATCCGCATGCATCAGGAAAGGCGCTATCCCGCGCGCGTCTCGGCAACCGACCTCACCAATCCGGACTTCGCCGCACTGGCGCGCGCTTATGGCGGTTGGGCGGAAACGGTCGAGACGACCGAGGCGTTCGCGCCGGCATTGGCGCGCGCTCTGGAGCAGCCGGGCGTGGCTCTGTTGCATCTAAAAACCGATATCGAACGGATCAGCCCCACACTCACCGTGTCAGGGCTGCGCGCTGCCAGGTGAGCGATACCCGGCCCTTATTATTGTTCGATTCGGGTGTCGGCGGGCTGTCGGTACTCGCGGAAGTGCGTGCAGCTTTGCCGAACGCACCGATCGTCTATGTCGCCGACAATAAAGGTTTTCCCTACGGCACCAAGACCGAGGCGGAGATTTCGGCGCGGGTGCCGGCACTGCTTGGCCGGCTGGCCGAACGCTATCGCCCGCGGCTGATCGTGATCGCCTGCAACACCGCCTCGACCATTGCACTGGCGGGCGTGCGCACCGCGCTCGACCTGCCGGTCGTCGGCACCGTGCCCGCGATCAAGCCCGCCGCCGAGCAATCGCGGACGCGCGTAATCGGCGTGCTCGGCACCAACGCGACCGTGCGCCAGCCTTATGTCGACGACCTGTCGGCGAAATTCGCGAGCGATTGCCTGGTGCTGCGCCACGGCTCGGCGGAGCTGGTGCGATTGGCCGAGGCCAGCCTGCGCGGGGAGCCGACGCCCGACAGCGCCTATGCCGAGGTCATGGCAGGCTTGCTCGATCAGCCGGGCGGCGAGCGCATGGACACGATCGTACTCGCCTGCACCCATTTCCCGCTGGTTGCCGAGCGCCTTGCCGCCGTCGCGCCGCGTGCCCTGACGTTCGTCGACGGCGCCAAAGGCATCGCCCGACGCGTCGCTCATCTTACCCGCGACCAGGAATGGCCCACCGCGCTTTCTCCCGGCATCGCCGTTTTCACCGCGCCGACCGAGGTCTCCCCGGGGCTGCAAGCCTCGTTCGCAAAATTCGGCCTGTCGAAAATCGAGCATCTCTGATCAAAATCGAGCGTCTCTGATCAAAAAAACGTCGGTGATGCTGGAAAGATCGGTCCTTCGGCGTTAGATGCGCGGCATCGACACCCCCGGGGACGTTCCTCTTGGACTATAACCGCGTTTTCACCCAGGCCATTGATCGGTTGCACGCCGAGGGCCGGTATCGGGTGTTCATCGACATTTTACGCAACAAGGGGATGTTTCCCAACGCGCGCTGCTTTGCGGGTCATAACGGGCCGATGCCGATCACGGTGTGGTGCTCGAACGATTATCTGTCGATGGGCCAGCATCCGGACGTGATCGCGGCGATGGAGGAGGCGCTGCACGATGTCGGCGCGGGTTCGGGCGGCACGCGCAATATCGGCGGCAACACGCATTACCATATCGACCTGGAAGCCGAGCTGGCCGACCTGCACGGCAAGCAAGGCGCATTGCTGTTCACCTCGGGCTATGTCTCGAACGAGGCGACGCTTTCGACGCTCGCCAAGGTGCTGCCGGGTTGCATCATCTATTCGGACGAATTGAACCACGCTTCGATGATCGCGGGGATCCGCAATTCGGGCTGCGAGAAGCGCGTGTTCCGCCACAATAATCTGGAGCATCTCGAAGAGCTGCTGGCGGCGGACGAGCCAGGCGTCCCCAAACTGATCGCATTCGAGAGCGTTTATTCGATGGATGGCGACGTGGCGCCGATCCACGCCATCTGCGATCTGGCCGACAAATATGAAGCGCTGACCTATCTGGACGAGGTCCATGCGGTCGGCATGTATGGCCCGCGCGGCGGCGGCATTTCGGATCGCGATTCTGCCGCGCACCGCATCACGATCATCGAGGGGACGCTCGGCAAGGCGTTCGGGGTGATGGGCGGCTATATCGCGGCCGACACGATGATCATCGATGTTATCCGCAGCTACGCCCCCGGCTTCATCTTCACCACCAGCCTGTCGCCGGTGCTGGTCGCGGGCGCGCTCGCCAGCGTTAAGCACCTCAAGGCGTCGAGCGTGGAGCGCGACGCGCAGCAGGCCTCCGCCGCAAGCCTCAAGGCGATGATGCGCGAGGCCGGGCTGCCGGTGATGGACTCGACCACGCATATCGTGCCGCTGATGGTCGGCGATCCGGTCAAGGCCAAGCGCGCGAGCGACCTGCTCTTGTCCGAATATGGCGTCTATGTGCAGCCGATCAATTATCCGACCGTGCCGCGCGGCACCGAACGCCTGCGCTTCACCCCCGGCCCATCCCACACCCCAGACATGATGCGCGATCTCGTCCGCGCGCTTGTCGAAATCTGGAGCCGGATGGAGATGAAGCTGGCAGCCTGACTTTGCTGAGTGCGGTTCGGCGTCCGCCGAACCTTGGCGGCACCTGCCCGCTTCAACATAGCGGATCTAAACCAAAGCCAACACAAGCTGCGCTGGCCAGCAGAGGCACACGCTACTACAGGTTGCGCCAACCCGAATCGCTGGAGTCTCCGTTGGCCGAGCGCATCGCCATCGCTTCCGATCACGCAGCCATCGCTCTCAAGACGAGCCTGACGAACTGGCTGCGCGAGCATGGCCATCAGGTTGCAGACCTGGGGGCGCACAGCCATGAATCGGTCGATTATCCCGACTATGGCTATGCGCTGGGCCATGCGATCGCGGCGGGAGAAGCCGATTTCGGTATCGCGCTTTGCGGATCGGGCATCGGCATCTCGATCGCGGTCAACCGCAACCAGGCGGCGCGTTGCGCGCTGGTGAGCGAGCCTTATTCGGCGAAACTGGCGAGGCATCACAATAATGCCAACGTAATCGCGATGGGCGCGCGCCTGATCGGCGAGGACATGGCCAAAGCCTGCGTCCACGCATTCCTCGAAGCCACTTACGAAGGCGGCCGCCATGAAAGGCGCGTCGCCAAACTTTCCCATTTCGCCAAGGAGCCCGCATGAGCAGCAAGCCCGCCAACGACGTCCAGCCGGATGGCTTCTTCTCGCGCGGCCTCGCCGAGGCCGACCCCGCCGTTTTTGCCGGCGTCGAGCGCGAAATCGCCCGTGAGAAGGACCAGATCGAGCTGATCGCGTCGGAGAATATCGTCTCCAAAGCGGTGCTGGAGGCGCAGGGCAGCGTCTTCACCAATAAATATGCCGAGGGCTATCCCGGCAAGCGCTATTATCAAGGCTGCGCGCCGTCCGACACGGTCGAGCAGCTCGCGATCGACCGCGCCAAACAATTGTTCGGCTGCGGCTTCGCCAACGTGCAACCGCATTCGGGCGCGCAGGCCAACGGCGCGGTGATGCTCGCGCTGACCAGGCCGGGCGACACGATCATGGGGCTGAGCCTCGACGCGGGCGGCCATCTCACCCATGGCGCCAAGGCGGCGATGTCCGGCAAGTGGTTCAATGCCGTCCAATATGGCGTGACGCGCGACACGCACCTGATCGACTATGACGCGGTCGAGGCGATGGCGAAAGAGCATAAGCCGACGCTCATCATCACCGGCGGCTCGGCTTACCCGCGCCACATCGATTTCGCGCGCTTCCGCCAGATCGCGGACGAGGTCGGCGCCTTGTTCATGGTCGACATGGCGCATTTCGCCGGCCTGGTCGCGGGCGGCGTCCACCCAACCCCGTTCGGCCATGCGCATGTCGTCACCACGACCACGCACAAGACTTTGCGCGGGCCCCGCGGCGGCATGATCATGACCGATGACGAGGCGATCGCGAAGAAGATCAACTCGGCGGTGTTCCCAGGCCTGCAGGGCGGGCCGCTGATGCATGTCATCGCGGCCAAGGCGGTCGCGTTCGGCGAGGCGCTCCAGCCCGATTTCAAGGGCTATGCGCAAGCGGTGATCGACAATGCCAAGGCGCTCGCGGCGCGGCTCAAGGAGCGCGGCGCGGAGATCGTCTCAGGCGGCACCGACACGCATCTGGCGCTGGTCGACCTGACTCCGCTCGGCGTCACCGGCCGCGATGCGGACGAGGCACTCGAACGCTGCGGCATCACCTGCAACAAGAACGGCATCCCGTTCGACCCCCTGCCCCCGGTCAAGACCAGCGGCATCCGCGTCGGCTCGCCCGCCGGCACGACGCGTGGTTTCGGCGTGGCCGAATTCCGCGACATCGCCGACATGATCGCCGACGTCCTAGAAGGCCTGCGCAAGAATGGCGAGCAGGGTGACGCTCAAATCGAAGCCAATGTCAGCGAACGCGTGAAGGCGCTGACCGCGCGCTTCCCTATCTACCCGGAGCTTTGAGTTTGATGCGCTCACGCGCATGCCGCACCGGCCCGCACCCACACCCGGCCTCCCATACCGTAAGCTTCCGTTGGGAGGCCGGGTGGGGGTGCGGGCCGGTGCGGCTCGCCCGGAGGGCCAAATAGGTGCGCTGTCCCTTCTGTTTTCATGCGGATAGCCAAGTCAAGGACAGCCGCCCCACCGAGGACGGCGCCTCGATCCGGCGGCGGCGGCAGTGCGAGAGCTGCGGCGCGCGCTTCTCGACCTTCGAACGCGTCCAGCTACGCGACCTGACTGTGGTCAAGAAGAACGGCGACCGGCAGGCGTTCGACCGCAGCAAGCTCGAACAATCGATCTCCATCTCGGCGCGCAAGCGGCCAGTGACGACCGAGCAGATCGAGCGGCTGGTCTCCTCGATCCAGCGCCAGCTGGAAACGAGTGGCGAGAGCGAGATCAACGCCGCGCGCGTGGGCGAAATGGTGATGGACGGGCTGCAACAGCTCGACAGCGTCGCCTATATCCGCTTCGCCAGCGTCTATAAGGATTTCCGCGAAGCCAAGGATTTCGAGGCGTTCGCGGGCAGCGTAGCGGAGCAGGAAGGGGAGTGACTACGGTCCCCCAGCCCGCCATCGTCCTCGTCCGCCCGCAGCTCGCGCAGAATATCGGCAAGGCGGCGCGCGCGATGCTCAATTTCGGGCTGACCGACCTCAGGCTGGTATCCCCGCGCGACGGCTGGCCCAATCCGGATGCCGGCCCGGCCGCGTCGGGTGCGGACATCGTGCTGGAGAAAGCGCGGCTGTTCGACAATGTCGCCGACGCCGTTGCGGATTGCGCGCATGTCTATGCGACCACGGTGCGCAAGCGTGGCGTGACCAAGCCGGTCGTGCGGCCGGATCAGGCCGCCGGTGAAATCCGCCGGCAGGCAGGCGGCAGCGCGATCCTGTTCGGACCTGAGCGCTCTGGGCTCGAGACCGACGACGTCGCGGTCGCGCGCACGATCCTGACCGTGCCGATCAATCCAGAATTCGGATCGTTGAACCTGGCCCAGGCGGTGATCCTCGTCGCCTATGAATGGTCAAAAGGCGAAAGCCTGGCCCAACCGCCAGCGACCGAACTGGACCCGCCTGCCAGCCAGCAGGAGCTGGACGGCATGATAAATCAGCTCGAGGCCATGCTCGACCAGGTGGGCTATTTCTTCCCGCCCGATCGTGCGCCTGTGACCAGGCGCACGCTTCGCACCTTGCTCACCAAGCCCGGCTGGAACGCGCTGGAGGTGCGGACCTTGCGCGGCGTGCTGTCGGCGATCGACCGTCCGCGCGGGATTCAGCGGGCGGAGGCTTCGGTCCGTAACGCATCGAAGCGGTCGAGCTCGTAGGCGATCGAGCCTTCGACCAGAGCTTCCCAAACGGCGGCAATCACCGCCTCCGGAATGCCGGCCGCGCGGGCATGGCCGCGGACATTGTCGATCACCTGCGCCTTGCGGGCTTCATCGCGCACGGCCCCGCGGTCGGGCTTGATGCGCGCGGCGGCATCCATGTAGCCGAACCGGCGGGCAAGCAGGGCGACCAGTTCGCGGTCGGTCTGATCCACTCCGGCGCGGACTTCAGCCATCGTCTGGCATCGTTCGGGAAAGGGAATGTCTGTCATGACATTCGTTTTGCTCCGGGCATGCGCGCCTGTCCAGAAAGCCGTGAACGCCCCGCCCGAACTTTATGGCCCAGCCGGTTAAGCCCACCTTTGCCCAAAGTCAGTTGCCGATGATGTGGCAACCTGTTGCGCTAAAGGTTGACCTTTACGCCCGATCCTATACAGGCGCCGCTTCGCAATTGGCCCCGCATCCCGGTGAAGCGGCGGCCCTGCCTTCTCTCTGCGAGATCCAGCAGCGCGGTTCCGGGTATCAGCTTGGGTTTCGGCCCGGGCACAACGCAATTGAAGGAACGACTTATGTCGAAGCGCAGCAGCGCCAAGTACAAGCTCGACCGCCGCATGGGCGAGAATATCTGGGGCCGTCCGAAGTCCCCGGTGAACAAGCGCGAATATGGTCCCGGCCAGCATGGCCAGCGCCGCAAGGGCAAGGTTTCGGACTTCGGCATCCAGCTGAAGGCGAAGCAGAAGCTCAAGGGCTATTACGGCGACGTCACCGAAAAGCAGTTCAAGAAGGCCTATACCGAGGCCGCGCGCATGAAGGGCGACACCGGTCAGAACCTGATCGGCCTGCTTGAGCGCCGCCTCGACGCGGTCGTCTATCGCGCCAAGTTTGCGCCCACCATCTGGTCGGCACGCCAGCTGGTCAACCACGGCCACATCCGCGTGAACGGTGTGAAGTGCAACATCGCGTCACGCCTGGTGAAGCCGGGCGACGAGCTCACGCTCGGGCCGAAGGCCGCCGAAATGGCGTTGGTCATGGAAGCGCAGGGCCTGAGCGAGCGCGAGATTCCCGATTACATCGCCGCCGATGGCGCGTCGAAGGTCAGCTACGTCCGCGTGCCCACGCTCGACGAGGTGCCCTATCCGGTGAAGATGGAACCGAACCTGGTCGTCGAATTCTATTCGCGCTGATCGTTTCGATCCATTCTAACGAACAAAAGAGGCGACCGGAAACGGCCGCCTCTTTTTCGTTCGGTCACATACGCAGCGCGGTTCGAAGGAAATCGTCCGTCTTCGCCAACAGCTCCGCGCGCGCGTCCGCATCGTCCAGCTGATGGTCCAGTCCGGGGAAGACCACCAGATCGCTCTTCACACCGGCTTTGCGCAGGGCCTGGTCCATCAGTCTTGATTGCGCGACCGAGACGTTGAGATCGCGATCGCCATGAAACATGAGAACCGGCGCGACGATGCGATCCGCATGACGCGCCGGGGAACCCAGGCCGACATTTTCCCCTGAGCCGATTTCGCGGTCCAACAATATGCTGCCGGTATAGCCCGACGCGTCGCTCTTGAGCCTACCCAGGTCGGTTACGGGTGCGATAGCGACGATTGCCTTGAAAAGCTTGGGATCGACCACATTCGCCTGCAGTGCGGCATAGCCGCCGTAGGACCAGCCGACGATGGCAAGTTTATCGGGATCCGCGATGCCCTCTTTCGCCAGCCAGCGGCCAGCATCGCAGATGTCGCCCATTGCCGTCTGCCAGCCATGAAAGCCGTTATGCGCGTAAAAGGCATCGCCATAGCCGCTCGAGCCGCGATATTCAGGCTGGAGCACAGCGTAGCCGCGCTGGGCAAAGAATTGCACCAGCCAATCGAAACCCCAGCTGTCCCGATAATCAGGCCCGCCGTGCGGCATGATGATGGTCGGCAATTTCTTGCCGGCTCCTCCGACCGGTAGAGTCAGATAGGCCGGAATCACCGTTCCGTCCGTCGCCTTGAAGCTGACCAGCTTCATCGGGGCCATTGTCAAGTCGACAAGGTTCGGCCGCACCTCGGACAGCTCGTCTAGATGATGGGTCGCCTTGTCGTAGACATAATAATGCCCCGGATCAGTGTCGCTGCCGGCATAAATGAGCAGTTTTTTCTCATCGGCACTGGCGTCGAGAAAATGGATAAGGGGCGTGCCCGGCATCGCCTTTGTGAGCATCGCATTGATTTGCTTATATTCGGGATCGAAATAGTCGGTCTGGCGCCGGTCGGTGATATAGGAAACGCCGATCACCCGCCCATGCCGGCCGAGCGTGATAATGTCATCGACATCGACCTGCGGATTGCTCGATACGAGTTCCGCCTTGAAACTTCCGTCGAGCGCGACGCTGTATACGGCATCCCGGCCGTTGAGCGTCCTCACCGCATACGCCATGTTGCGCGTGCCATCGACCGCTATCGGCACGAATTCGTTCGTATCGGCCCGGGTTTTTGAAAAGACTTGCCAGCGCTTGTCGCCGGCCTGCCGGTAGAAATAGGTCGTCCCGCCGGTCAGCCTTCCCTCGTCATCAGTCGATTTGGTGGCGCGAATCCGGACATTGCCGGCCCCGTCGGATAAATAGACGGTCGTGGCTAGATCTGGCCGCTCGACCGGCTCGCCGCGCCCCGTCATCGTATCGACGCGATCGACGGCCAAGCCGTTCGCGCTGTTCGCGCCATAATCGGCATGCTCGCCGCGCGTATCCTGCGGCACATGGTCGCGCACCATCAGGACGCTGCCGTCACCCTGCAGCCAGTCGATCACCTTGCCGTCAAACTGGCTGAGCCGTATCGCATCCACGTCCACGCGCCGCCCGATATAGGCCGGATTCTTCCCGTCGAGGTCGAATGCAACCGTGCGCGTATAGGGAAAGGGAGGGTCATTGTCGAAGACCACGCCATGAAGTTGGCATACGAGCCTGGTGTTCGATGCCCAGCCACAGGATTGGATGCGGGTGGGCTTTCCGTCCTGCCGCGCCGCGAGATGCGGCTCACGCGTTTGCGTATCGATCACGATGGCATAGGTTGCCTGCCCCGGCCCCGGCGACACCGCAACCGCATGCTTGCCGTCGGGCGACAGGCTCATGCTCCAGACCTGTTCCAGGCTGCCGAACAATTTGGCTGGCGTCGGCGCTGCGCTCTTGTCGGAAACAGGCGGCGTATCCGCCCAAACCGGTGCTAACGCTATTCCGACGGCGCCGATCGCGCTGCCCAGAAACAGATGACGTTTAATCATTTCCCCCTCCCATCGCCTTAGCGCTTCGCCCGCTCCGGGGGCGCGATCTCATTGATTTCAATCGGCGGGCATTCCCATCGACTTGCGCAGGAACACATCGCTCTGATCGAGCAATTTCGCCCGTGCGTCGCTGTCGTCCAGTTGGTGGTCGAGCCCGGGGAACACGACCAGCGTGCTGTTCCTGCCTGCCTTGCGTAACGCCGCGTCCATCGCCCTCGACTGGGCGACGCCAACATTCAGATCATGGTCGCCATGAAATATGAGGACCGGCGCGCGGATGCGATCGGCATGGCGCGCGGGCGAGCCCTGGGCGACGATCTCACCCGAACCTATCTGCCGCGCAACGAGCCTGCCATTGGTGTAGCCTTCTGCCTCGCTCTTCAACTTGGCTAGGTCGGTGACCGGCGCGATCGCCACGATCGCCTTGAACAGATCCGGTTCGACCACATTTGTCTGGAGTGCCGCATAGCCGCCATAGGACCAGCCGACGATGGCCAGCTTGGCGGGGTCGGCGATGCCTTCCTTCACCAACCACCGGCCCGCGTCGCAAATGTCCGCCATGGCCGTTTGCCAGCTGTGAAAACCATTGTGGGCGAAGAAGGCGTCGCCATAACCGCTCGAACCACGATATTCCGGCTGCAGCACCGCATAGCCGCGCTGCGCGTAGAACTGAACCAGCCAGTCGAACCCCCATTCGTCGCGATAGGATGGGCCGCCATGCGGCATCACGATCGCGGGTAGGTTCTTGGCCTCGCCCCCGACCGGCAAGGTCAGATAGGCGGGAATGACCGTCCCGTCGGTCGCCTTGAAGCTGACACTCTTCATCTGCGCCATTGGCATGTCGAGCAGGCGCGGCCGCGCCTGGAGGAATTCGTCCAAATGGTGCGCGGCCTTGTCGTAGATATAATAATGGCCGGCATCGGTATCGCTGCCGGTATAGACGAGCAGCTTCTGTTCGTCCGCGCTCGCGTCCAGGAAATAGATGAGCGGCGTCTGCGGCAGAGCGCGCGCCAGCGATGCCGCGAGCCGCTTATATTCCGGATCGAAATATTCGATCTGCCGCCGATCCGTGATATAGCTGGCGCCGATCACCCGTCCGTGGCGACCGATGGTAACCACATCGTCGACGTCTACTTCCGGATGGCTCGCCATGAGCTCCGCTTTGAACGAGCCGTCCAGAAGAACGCTGTAGAGTGCGTCGCGCCCATTCAACGACTTATAAGCGTAAGCGATATTGCGCGTTCCATCGACCGCGATCGGTGTGAACTCGTTCGTATCGGGCCTGGTGCGCGAAAATATCCGCCACTGACGGCTGCCCACCTGACGATAGGAGTAGGCCGTGGTGCCGGTTAGGTTGCCCTGGCTGTCCGCCTCGTCTTCCTGACGGATACGGACGTTGCCCAGCCCATCGGATATATAATCCGTGGCAAACTTATCGGGGCGCTCCACCGACGCGCTCTGGCCATTACGCGTATCGACGCGATCGACACCGATCCCGTCCTCCTCGGAATCGGTTCGAAATCCTGTGGTTTCCCGGGGGACATGGTCGCGGGTCATCAACACCGAGCCGTCCCCCTGCATCCAGTCGACGATCCTTCCGTCAAACTGCACGATGCGGGTTGCATCGATGCCGGTGCGGCGACCGATATAAACGCCGTTCTTGCCGTCGAGATCGATCGCTACGGTCCGCGTGAAGGGAAGCGGCGGATCATGATCGAAGGCCACGCCTGATTCCTGACACACGATCCGCGTGTTCGAGGACCAGCCGCAGCTGCTGATGCTCGCGGGTTTGCCGTCCGCGCCTGCGGCAATATGCACTTCACGCGTCTGGACATCGATGATGCCGGCATAGGTGATCATGCCTTTGCCGGCCGTCACGAACACCGCATGCTTGCCGTCGGGCGATAAATGAATGTCCCCCACCTCTTCGCGCGCGCCCAAAAGCTGCGCGAGCGTAGGTGGTTTTTCCTGCCCGGGCGCATCCGTGGCCTTGGCGATGGCTATCGCAGGCGTCGAGCAGCCAAGCAGGCATGACGCGATCGCCCATGCGATTGCAGATGTCCGATACATTCCGCGATTCCCCCTATCCCCTTGGCAAACTCGGACAAAAGGACACCTCGAGCAAGCGCCGTTGCCACCATTTTTGTGAGATGCCATGGGGCGTCGTCACCCCCGGAGAAGACACCGATGCACCAACCCGCCGAATGGATGCCGCACGACGCGGTTTGGATCGGCTTTCCGAGTCATCCCGAGCTGTGGAAGGACGACCTCGCCCCGGCACGCGACGAGGTGATCGCGTTTGCGCGCGCGGTGTATGCTGGCGGGCGCGGCGAGCGCGTGATCCTGGTCGCGGCCGACGAAACATCCGTTTTGGAGGCACGGCGGCTGGCCGGCGATGCCGCCGAGGTCCAGCTCCAGCCGTTCGGCGACATCTGGCTGCGCGATACGGGTGCGATCATCACGACCGGGCCGGAAGGGCGGCGGGGTGCCCGCTTCGGTTTCAATTGGTGGGGCGGCAAATATCATCTGCCTGGCGACGAAGGTGTGGGCGGCCGGCTGGCGGAGGCCGCGGGCTTCGCCGTCGACACGCGTGATTGGGTGCTGGAAGGCGGCGCGATCGACGTGGACGGAACCGGCCTCGCGGTCACGACCGAGCAATGTCTGCTCAATCCCAATCGCAATCCCGGTCTGCTGCGCGCCGATATCGAACGCGGGTTGAAGGCGGGCCTCGGCATCGAACGCCTGTTGTGGCTCGGCGACGGCCTCGCCAACGACCATACTGACGGCCATGTCGACAATCTCGCCCGCTTCGTGGCGCCCGGGCGGCTGGCCCTGCCCGAGCCTGACGGCGAGGATGATCCCAATGCCGACGTCTACCGCGACGCGGCCGAACGCGCGCGGGCGTTCGGGGTGGAGGTCGTGCCCCTCCCCTCCCCCGGCCTGGTCGAGGTCGAGGGGGAAGCGATTCCGGCTTCCTACATGAACTTCTATATCGGCAACGCCGCTGTCGTCGTGCCGCAATATGGCGCGTCCAATGATGCGCTCGCCGTCGCCGCGATCGGTGCGCTCTTTCCGGGGCGCGTTGCGATCGGGCTCCGGGCCGACCATATCCTGACCGGTGGGGGCAGCTTCCACTGCATCAGCCAGCAGGTACCAAGCGCATGACCGAGATCACCGTCGCTGCGATCCAGCTCGCCTTCGGCGACGATATCGATGCGAATATCGCCAACGTAGCAGCGCGGGTGCGCGAGGCCGCGGCCAAAGGCGCGCAGGTGATCCTGCCGCCCGAATTGTTCGAAGGTCCCTATTTCTGCCGGGTCGAGGATGAGGGCCTGTTCGCCAACGCGAGGCCGACCGCCGAGCATAAGGCGGTGCAGGCGATGCAGGCGCTCGCGGCCGAGCTGAAGGTCTCGATCCCGACCAGCTTCTTCGAAGCCGACGGCCCGCATCATTACAACTCGCTCGCGATGATCGGCCCCGACGGCAAGATCCAGGGCGTCTATCGCAAGAGCCATATCCCCGACGGGCCCGGTTATGAGGAGAAATTCTATTTCCGCCCCGGCAATACCGGCTTCAAGGTGTGGGATGGCGCGGGCACGACGCTCGGCGTCGGCATCTGCTGGGACCAATGGTATCCGGAGACCGCGCGCGCGATGATGCTGATGGGCGCCGAAATCCTGTTCTACCCGACCGCAATCGGCAGCGAGCCGCATGACGAAGGCCTCGACACGGCGCGCCTGTGGCGGCGCGCGATGGTCGGCCATGCCGTGTCCAACGTCGTTCCCGTGGTCGCCGCTAACCGCGTCGGCATCGAACATGGCCAGACCTTCTACGGCACCAGCTTCATAACCGACGAGCGCGGCGACATCCTGGCCGAACTCGATCGCGAGGAAGAAGGCGTGATCACCGCCACGCTCGATCTCCGTAGGGTCAAGCGCCATCGCGCCGCCTTCGGCTTCTTCCGTGATCGGCGTCCGGAATTGTACGGCCGGCTGGTGCAGGACGTCTGATGGAACGGATCGCCTGGCTTAATGGGGACTATGTGCCGCTCGCTGAGGCGAAGGTCTCGGCACTGGATCGCGGCTTTCTGTTCGCGGACGGCATCTACGAGTTCACCGCTATCCTCGACGGCAAATTGGTCGACAGCGGGGCGCATCTGGCGCGGTTCGAACGCTCCGCGGCGGGGCTCGACCTGACGCTGCCGATCCCGACCGCCGAGATCGAGACGATCCAACGCGAACTCGTCGCGCGCAACGGCGTGCACGAGGGCGGCGTCTATTTTCAGCTGACCGGCGGCCCGGCCGAGCGCGATTTCCTCGCGCCATCGACCGACCCTACGTTTTTTATGTTCACGCAGGCGCATGACGTGATCGACCGGCCCGTGCTCAAGACGGGAATCGCGGTCAAGACCGTTCCCGATCCGCGCTGGTCGCGGCGCGATATCAAGAGCATCATGTTGCTCGGCCAGGTGCTGGCCAAGCGCGAGGCGGCCGCCGCGGGCGCGCAGGAGGCCTGGCTCGTCGATAGTGCGGGTTTCATCACCGAGGGCGCCTCCTCATCCGCGCTGATCGTCACACCGGACGGTACGTTGGTCACGCGCCCCAACAGCCGCGACATCCTGCCCGGCTGCACGCGCAAGGCGGTGCTGGCGATCGCCGAGCACGATGGAGTGACGGTCGAAGAGCGGCTGTTCACCGTGGCCGAGGCGCGCGCCGCGCGCGAGGCGATCCTGACCAGCGCTTCCAATTTCGTGCTGCCGGTGACGAAGATCGACGGCATAGCCGTCGGTGACGGCAAGCCCGGGCCGATCGCGCAGCGCCTGCGCGCGCTTTATATCGAGGCGGCGCGGGCGGAGTGAGCCATCTTTATGCGATCGGCCTTGGCTCGAACCAGCCGCATGGCCGATATGGCACGCCCGCGCGGGTGCTGGAGGCGGCTTTGGACGAGCTGCAGCCGGTCGCGGCCTCCGGCATCATCGAGACCGCACCGATCGGCCCTTCGCTCAGGACGTTCGCCAACGCCGCGGCACTGATCGAGACGAAGCTCTCCCCGCCTGAGCTGCTTCGCCACCTGAAAACGATCGAGCGTCGCTTCGGGCGGCGGCGCGGGCAAAGATGGGGCGCGCGCGTGCTCGATCTCGATATTTTGCTATGGTCGGGCGGGTGCTGGTCGGACGCGACGCTCGCGATCCCTCATCGCCATTTGACCGAACGGCTGTTTGCGCTCGATCCGCTCGGCCAAATCGCGCCCGAATGGAAGATTCCACGCCGCGGGACCGTCCGACAGCATCTCGCACGGTTGACCCGGCCCCGCCCCGTCCATAGGAGCGGTCGCCGTCGGGTCCGTAGCTCAGTTGGTAGAGCAAGCGACTTTTAATCGAGAGGTCCCGGGTTCGAGTCCCGGCGGACCCACCATCCTCTCCATCGAAGCGCTGGCCGAAACCGAGAGCCAGCGACTTTGGCTGGGTTCGGCACACGCGCCCGGCGGGCGTTCAGAAGTTCTGCTCGACCCCCACGAAAAGGCCGCGGCGCGGGCCCCATTGGGGAATTCCCATCTCCCCATCTTCGCTCAGTCGGTAGCGCCGATCGAAGGCGTTGATCAGGTCGAGCCGCAGGTCGAGCGGGCGGTCGCGAAAGCCATCGACGCGGTAAAGCAGCGCGAAGTCGGCCTGAATGTAGGTGGGCAACCGGGCCGGGGCGGTCGCGTCTTCCCGCCACAGGCTATGGCCGCCGCCGCCATAGAGCAGGGTTCCGCTGAGGTGGAACCGCCCATGGCGGTAGGATGCGCCGCCCGAAGCACTATACGGCTGCACCTCTTCGGGCGTGACGCGGTGCGTTTTCAGATAGGAGGCCAGCGCTGTCGGCAGATAAGCTTCTCCCGAGACCACCCCCTGGGCGCGGGCGCGCAGATAGGAGAAATTCGCCCAGGCCGACAGGGGACCTTCGGCATAGAGGAAGCGCAGTTCGACGCCCTTGATCCTCGCGGTGCGATAATTGAAGGGCCGCGCCAGCAGCGGGGAGCCCACTGGCGAACGTCCCAGCAGGGCATCCGCATCACGCTGGAACAGGTCGAGCCCCAGCGTCATGCCGTTCCACTTCTGCTCCGCGCCCACGTCATAATAATCGTCGATCTCCACCCGGATCCTGTCGGGCAAGCCATTGGGCGCCGCACTGGTGCCGCCGAGCAGGCGCAGCTGACCGGCGGGATAGAGCGTCGGCGCGATCAGATAACGCGCATAGCCCGCGTGCAGCGTGGTGCCCGATGGCCCCGCCCAGACGAGGCTGGCGCGCGGTTCCGCCCGCGTCGCATCGACGATGCCGCCGACATGGTCCAGCCGTCCGCCCACATTGAGCGTGAGATGATCCGCCAGGCCCCATTCGTCCTGAGCGAACAAGCTCGTCTCGGTGCGATGCGCCTCGCTCGTGTCGGCGACATGCTCCACGGCTGCGCCGCCCTGAACCGCGACCGACAGGTCAAGCCGATTGCGCACCCGGGCGTAACTGAAGACGCCGCCGGCCCGGATCGTATGATGCGGATCGAGCGGATAGGCGGCTTCAGCCTGCACGCCACCCGCCCAGTCGCGCGCGTTGCGGCTGCCGCCGACACCCGTCGCGGACAGGCCTGCACTGGCCCCCGGCCGAATCGCGTTGGCCGAATAGCGGCCGAACAAGGACAGTTGCACCGTCGCGGGACCGTCGCTGCGCAGATAGGATAGCGAGCCGAACTGGTTGTCCGCGCGCGCATGCCCGCCATTGGCCGGGTTGGCGGCCGGATCGGCCCCGAAGCGGCGCTCGGGCTCGAACGCCGCCTCGGGGATCTGGTTGGTGTCGTCGGCGGTGCCGATCACCAGCGATAATCGCGATTGCGGATCGATCACATGATCGATGAAGGCGAGCCCGTCGAATTGATGCGCATGATCATGCGGCGCCGCCCGGCTGCCGTCCGGCGAAGGCAAGCCGACCGCGTCGCGCAAATAACTGGCCGAGGCGAACCAGCTCGTGCTGCCCGATGCTCCGGTATATTCGAACGCAGGCTCGAATTGGCCATGGCTGCCGCCGGTCGCCTCGATCTGGCCCGACGTGCCGAAGACGCCGTTCTTGGTGGTGATGTTGATCACGCCGCCGACTTGCAGCCCATATTGCGCAGGCAGCGCGCCGGTGAGCAGGTCGACGCGATCGGCCAACCGCGGACTCAACCGCTCGCCAAGGTCGGCGACGCCGTCGGGCAGGATGACGTTGTTGATGCGATACTGCACCCCGTTCGGCGAGCCGCGCACGCTGATCTGTCCGCCACCCGCCTGCGCCACGCCCGGCGCTTGGAGCAATATCTGCGCGATGCTGGTGGTTTCGCCCAGCGGGCGGTTTTCGAACGTGTCGTTGCTGATACTGTATGTGGAGGCACCGAGGCCCGGCTCGACCGAGGCGCGCGCCGCGTCCAGCCGCCGCGCCGCAATCACGATCTCGGCCGATGCGCCGCTTGGCCGCACATCGTCGTCATCATCGTCTGCATCCGGTGCCTTCAGCGACGCGGCGCCCGGTGCCCGAACAGCCGACGCGGCCTCGTCGTGATCCGCATCCGCCATCGCCGGCTGCACGCCCGCCGGCGGCGGTGGTAGTGGCGCATCGTCGCCCTCCACATCGCGCGGCTTCGCCGATGGCTGAGCGCCAGCCGACGGTATAACCGGCCGGGCGACCGACCGGGCATCATCGTCGTCGTCATCGTCGTGATGGTGCCGCTTGCCCTGCGCCGCCTTGGCACGCACTGGCGCCGGCAGCGAGAACAGGACCGCGGCACTCGCCAGAGCCGCGAGCGAAATCGTGAGGCGCATCAACCATCCCTGTATCGCGTCGACGCCCCCGATCGGGCGCCGGTATTTCTCGACGTCATGCGGCGTCGGCGCCTTCCGTGATTCTCGTCGGCCGGCCCAAAGACGTGTTTTGCGCGGCGATACAAGATCGTTTCGCGAACGGCCGCCCTCCCGTCATCGCTTCGTAACGTACCCGCAACAGAAGCGTCATTCGCCTGCCCTATTCCGCCTCGGACGGTGGCGGTCGCGCTGCCAATCTATTTGTCCCGGGGGAAACCATGATCTTCGCTCATGGGCGGCTGCTTGCCGCCATATCCGCATCCGCGCTCGTCGCCAGCACCGCCTGCGCGGCGGTTGGCGCAGCCGATGGCGATGCAGCGTCAGCCTCTGCACCCGCGAAGGAGGGCAGCGATATCGCCGAGGGATCGGATATCGTCGTCACCGCCACCAGAGCCAATGAGATCGCGCCGGTCACTGCCTCGCTCGAGGCCACGCAGCCCCAGTCGATCGTGTCGCGCTCCTTCATCGAGGATTCACTTCCGGCAACCGCCGACTTCAACCAGATCGCGCTGATCGCGCCATCCGTTTCCAATTATGGCGGCGTCAACGGCGCAGGCTTGTCGGAATCCAAGGCGCAGATACGCGGCTTTCAGGACGGCGAATATAATGTCACCTATGACGGCGTGCCGTTCGGCGACACCAACGACCCGACGCACCATTCGAACACCTTCTTCCCGTCGAACACGATCGAGACTTTGGTGGTCGACCGCGGACCGGGCAATGCGAGCCAGCTCGGCCAGGCGACGTTCGGCGGCAACATCAACCTCTTCTCGCGAGCGACGCGCGAGCAGCCGTCAGCCGAGCTCAAGGGTCAGTTCGGCACGTGGAATACCTGGCTCGGCCGCGCGCTGCTGCAGAGCGGTCGCATAGACAAGCTCGGCGGCAGCGAATTCCTGCTGAGCGCGCAGCATGTCTCGTCCGACGGCGCGCGCAGTTTCAGCCCGTTCCGCGCGGACAATGTCTTCGGCAAGGCGCTGATCCCGCTCGGCACCACCGCCAAGCTGACGTTGGTCGGCACCTATAATGACAACCGCTTCAACCAGCCCGACAAGGACGGCGCGACGCTGGCGCAGGTCGCGACCTACGGCAAGAATTTCAGCCTCAACAACGACCCTGCCAGCCAGACCTATTGGGGCTATAACCACACGCACAAGACGACCGACTTCGAGATCGGCAAGCTCGAATGGGCGCCGCTCGAGCATTTGGCGTTCACCAACAAGCTCTATACCTACAGCTATGACAATGAGACGCTGAGCGGCAATGACGTCACGCTCTATGCGACCGCCGCTCCGGCCGATATCGCCAAGGCCAATGTCGTGACGCTCACTCCGGGCGGCAAAGCTGTCTCCGGCGTGCCGGGTTATACCAAGACCAACCAATATCGCGTCTATGGCGACATGGCCGATCTCAAGACCGATCTCGCCTTCACCACGCTTACCGCGGGCCTATGGTGGGAACATTCCAGCACCTATCGCCAGCAGCGCGACGTCGATCTTGTCTCGATGCAGCCCAATTATGTCGAGAAGAAAGTCGCCAATCCCGCGACCGGGGCGCAGACGCCGCAGAACATCAAATTCGACCAGCACTCCAACATCGAGCATCTCGAGGAATATGCCGAACTTGAAATTCGCCCGTTCAAGGGGCTGAAGATCACGCCCGGCGTCAAGCATGTGAGCTTCGAGCGCAAGATCGATGCCGATTATAACCAGACGACGCGTTTCGCGCAGGATATCAAGAACACCTATCACGCCACGTTGCCGTTTCTGACGGTCAATTATGCCCTGACCGGCAACCTGTCGGCTTATGGCCAATATGCCCGCGGCTTTCTCATGCCGGCGCTGAGCGTGCTGTATGTCGCCAATCCCGGCCTCTCGACCGTGGCGCCCGAGCGTTCGACCAACTACCAGACCGGCATCGTCTATCACGGCCAGCATCTGAGCCTGGATTTCGACGGTTATTATATCCGCTTCAAGAACAAGTTCAGTTCCTTTACCTCGACCGTGCCCGGCGAAGGCACGGTCTGGATCAATCAGGGCGCGGTCACCTACAAGGGCCTCGAAGGCCAGGCGACCTACGCCTTTGCATCCGGGCTGGCGGTGTTCGCCAATGGATCGGTCAACTATGCCAAGACCGACAATGCGGGTTCGCCGCACACGCAGGTCTCGAATGCGCCGGTCGGCACGGCGGCGAGCGGACTGCTCTACAAGAAGGGCGATCTGACCTTCTCACTGATCGACAAATATACCGGCAAGCAGTGGGCGGTCGACGGCGAGAATCCGGCCTATCGCATCCCCGGCTACAATAGCGCCCAGCTTGCGATACGCTATCGCGTCCGCAATATCCGCTTCGGCCTGTCGGTCGACGACCTGTTCGACTCGACGCGCATCACCAACATCAATCAGGGCAAGACCGCCCCGTTCGATCAATATTTCTATCAGCCGGGTCGTGCCGTGACCGGCGACATCACGGTGACCTTCTGATGCGCGCGGCGCCTTTCCTCGCGGGCCTGTTGCTGATTGCGGCGGCGCCCGCGCCCAAAGTGCCGCTGTTGCTTAACCCCGATACTTTCGATCCTGCGCTGCTGCTGCCGCCGCCTCCGGCGGACGACAGCGTCGCGGGCAAGGATGAGTTGGCGGAACTGCACCGCATCGATCAGGCGCGCAACGAGGCCGACGTAGAGCAGGCGAAGCACGACGACCATGTAAAGGACGTGACGATCTTCGCCGATGCGGTCGGCCCCGGCTTCGATCTTGCCCGGCTGCCAGCGACCGCCGCCTTGTTCAAGACGGTGCGCGCGGAGGAAAAGGCCGCCGCCGATCGCGCCAAGGATCATTTCCTGCGCAAGCGGCCGTGGATCGTCGATCCGGGCCTACATTCCTGCTTCACCGACGACGAACCGCAAAGCAGCTACCCCAGCGGCCATACCACGATGGGTTATGCGATGGCGTCGATCCTCGCACGGCTGATTCCGTCCAAGGCGCCCGTGATCATGGCCCGCGCGGCGACCTACGCCCGCGGTCGCCTGGTGTGCGAAGTCCATTTCCCAGCCGATGTTGCCGCCGGCCAGGCCTATGGCATGATGGTGGCCGAACGGCTCATGGCGATACCGGCATTCCGGGCGCAGTTCGACGCGGCGGCGGCCGAACTGAATGCCGCGCGGCTGCGCTAGAGTCCCTCTGTTTGGCTCGGCGCCAACGCACTGAACGGGTGCGTGTTGGGCGCGACCACGCCGCACCGACATCATCCGCGCGCCGGTCCCGCAAGCATCAATCATCAAGTTCGCTTCTGATGTTCTTTTATTTCCCCCTCGACAGCCCATATCTGCCGGGTGGGGAAAGCGGGCCCGGCGCCCGCCCGAGTTTATCGCGTGCCAGCCGCCTTGCGGAGCTTGTAATAGCGCTGCACGTTGGCGTTATGGTCCTTGAGATTGCTCGAGAAGACATGTCCACCCTTGCCGTCGGCGACGAAGTAAAGCGCGTCGGTCTGCGCCGGCGCCAGTACCGCCGCGATCGCATCGCGACCGGGGTTGGTGATCGGTCCCACCGGAAGGCCCGCCATTGAATAGGTGTTATAGTCGTTCTTCGCGCGCACTTCGGAGAGCTTGATGCGCCGGCCGAGCGGCTTGCCGTGCGTGAGCGGGTAGATGATTGTCGGATCGGCCTGGAGCCGCATCCCCGCGCGCAGCCGGTTCGAATAGACGCCCGCGACCATCGGCCGCTCTTCCGGCACGCCGGTTTCCTTCTCGACGATCGAGGCGAGCGTCAGCGCCTCCGTCTTGGAATTGACCACGCTGTTGGCCTTGCGCGTCATCCAAAGACGATTGAGCGTCTGCGTCATCGCATCCTGCATCCGCTTCAGTACCGCCTTGCGCGGTTCGCCGCGCTGGAAGCTGTAAGTCCCGGGCAGGACCGATCCTTCGGGCGGGATCGGCAATTTGCCCGTGAGCAATTTCTCGCCCGCCAGCCGTTCGAATACCTCGATCGACGGCATGCCCTCGGGGATCGTGATCATGCGCTGGACGGTATGGCCGCTCTGCAGCAGCGCGAGGATATCCTTCGCGCTCGTGTGCGGCGCGACCTCATATTCGCCGGCCTTGATCGGCGCGGACGATCCGAACCGGCGCGCGAAACGCAGGAACCCGGTGGTCGAACGGACCGCGCCCGCCTTTTCGAGCTCGCGCGCGGCGGCGGCAAGCGTCGCCCCCTCCGGCACTACCACCGTCGTCGGGTGATTGGCCGGACCTGGACCGGTCCAGTTACGGTGCACCGTGAGCCAGGTTGCCCCCGCCACGATCAGCACGATCAGCAGCAGGCATCCAAGCCCGCCACGCGAAGAGGAACGACCCTTGGCCACGCTCTATCCTAGCGCCCCCGCGATCCGGATCAAAGCGCGCGCATCACCAGGCTGGCATTAGTGCCGCCGAAGCCGAAGCTGTTGTTGAGCACCGCCTTGACCGGCCGCTGCTTGGCCACCTTCGGGACGAGGTCGACGCCCTCGCAGCTCTCGCTTGGATTATCGAGATTGATCGTCGGCGGCACGGTTTGATCGCGGATCGCCAGGATGCAGAAGATCGATTCGACCGCACCGGCGCCGCCGAGGAGATGGCCGATCATCGACTTGGTCGAAGACATCGACACGGTCGAGATCGCGTCGCCGAACAGCCGGCGGACCGCGCCGAGCTCGAGCTCGTCGCCGAGCGGCGTCGAGGTGCCATGCGCGTTGATATAATCGATATCCTTAGGCTCCAGGCCCGCCTTGCGCAGCGCCATCTGCATCGAACGGAATGCTCCGTCGCCTTCGGGGTGCGGCGCGGTCACATGATAGGCGTCGCCGGTCAGACCATAGCCGATCACCTCGGCATAAATTTTGGCGCCACGCGCCTTGGCATGCTCATATTCCTCGAGCACGACGATGCCCGCGCCCTCGCCCATCACGAAGCCGTCGCGATCCTTGTCATAGGGACGGCTGCCCTTTTCGGGCGTGTCGTTGAAATTGGTCGATAGCGCGCGCGCCTGCGCAAAGCCGGCAATGCCGAGCGGGCAGATCGCGCCCTCGGCGCCGCCCGCCAGCATGACATCCGCATCGTCGGCTGCGATGATCCGCGCCGCGTCGCCGATCGCATGCGCGCCGGTCGAGCAGGCGGTGACGACCGCATGATTCGGCCCGCGCAGGCCATATTTGATCGAGACCTGGCCCGAGATCAGGTTGATCAGCCGTCCGTGCACGAAGTGCGGCGAGACCCGGCTCGGCCCCTTTTCGAAGCGCACGATCGATTCGCTCTCGATGCCCGGCAGGCCACCGATACCCGAACCGATCATGCAGCCGACGCGGCAGCTCTGCTCGTAGGTAAGCTCGCCAAGGCCGGCATCTTCATAGGCCTGGCCGGCGGCGTCGATGCCGTAGACGATGAACGGATCGACCTGCCGCTGGACCTTGTGGTCGACGCGCTTGCCAGGGTCGAAGCCCCAGGGATGGTCCGCAGGCTTCACCTCGCATGCGATCGTACACTTCTGATCCGACGGATCGAAGCGCGTGATGCGCCCGGCGCCCGATTTGCCGGCCTTGATATTGCTCCAAGCGGTCTCGACGTCGGCGCCTACCGGCGTCACGAGGCCCAGTCCGGTCACGACCACGCGGCGCATGGCGATCTCCTTAATTCATCTCTCAAAACGAAAGCGGCCCCCCGACACCGGGTCGGAGAGCCGCTTGGCCATCTCAGGCGTAGGGCTCAGCCCTCCGAAATCAGGCCTTGTGCGCGTCGATGTAGCTGATCGCGTCCTTGACGGTGGTGATCTTCTCGGCCGCATCGTCCGGGATCTCCACGCCGAATTCTTCCTCGAACGCCATCACCAGCTCGACAATGTCGAGCGAGTCCGCGCCGAGATCGTCGATGAAGCTGGCGTCTTCGGTCACCTTCTCGGGCTCAACGCCGAGATGCTCGACCACAATCTTCTTCACGCGATCCGGGGTGTCGCTCATTGTTCTTAACCTTCCCTAGGTCTGATTTACGGTTGCCCTAGCCTCGCGGATTACGTCCCGCAAGAGGCCGTGGGGTGCGGCTCCAGCCCACTCCCCCGCCCAACCTCCCGATATCATATACTGGATCGGGAGGTTGGGCGGGGGAGTGGGCCGGCACCGTGCTCAGCACATCAAAGCATCGCCATGCCGCCATTAACATGGATCGTCTGGCCCGTCACATAGCCTGCCTCGCGGCTGGCGAGGTAGGCGACCGCGGCGCCGATGTCCGAACCCTGGCCCAGATCCCCCACCGGAATGCGGGTCAATATGGTCGCCTTTTGCTGTTCGCTGAGCGCATCCGTCATCGCGCTGGCGATGAAGCCGGGGGCGACGCAATTGACGGTGATGCCGCGGCTGGCGAGTTCCTGCGCGAGCGCCTTGGACATGGCGGTGAGCCCGCCCTTGGACGCAGCATAATTGGCCTGGCCCGGATTGCCCGTCCAGCCGACGACCGACGTGATCGAGACGATCCGCCCGAAGCGCGCCTTCATCATCGGCCGGCTGGCGGCGCGGATCAGGCGGAAAGCCGCCTCCAAGTTGACCGAGATCACCTGATCCCATTCCTCATCCTTCATCCGCATCGCGAGATTGTCGCGCGTGACGCCGGCATTGTTGACGAGGATGTCGATCTTGCCGCCGAGCGCGTCGAGCGCGGAGGGAATCAGACCTTCGACCGATTCCTTGTCGGAAAGATTGGCCGCCACGGTAACGGCGTTGCCGCCGATCTCCGTCTTCACCGCGTCCAGCGCCTCCTGCCGAGTGCCCGAAAGCGCCACCGTGGCGCCTTGCGCCGCCAGCGCCTTGGCAACCGCCGAACCGATTCCGCCCGAGGCGCCAGTAACGAGTGCGGTCATGCCAGTAAGGTCGAACATTCTTCTGTCCTCTTTATTCAGCTTTATTCAGCGATATTTTGGTTCACGCGGAGGCGCTAAGACGCGGAGTTCTGGTGGTCATTGACGATCCGGCGCACGCCTTCCTTCAGGGTGGCACCCGCAAAATTAATAAGCAGCCCGACGGGCCGCTTAGTCAATCGCAGATAGGTCAGCACCTGTTTTGCATGTGCCGCACTCAGATGCTCGACTGACTTGATCTCGACTAAGTCCCTGAACCCTCTCCGCGTCTCCGCGCGATCCAAATTACAAATCTTTCGCCAGCGCTTCGATATCGGCCATGGTGACGATGCTCATCACATTGGCATCAGGTGCGATACGCTTGACCATCGGGCCGAGCACCTTGGCGCCGAACTCGACATAATCGGTGACGCCCGCGGCCCACATCGCCTCGATGCTCTCGCGCCAGCGGACCGTGCCGGTGACTTGCCGGACGAGCAGGTCGCATATCTCATTGGGATCGCTGGCGGGCGCCGCGGTAATATTTGCATAGACCGGCACCAAAGGTGCGCGGACCTGCGCCCCGGCCAGCGCCTCCGCCATCGCGTCGGCGGCGGGCTGCATCAGCGCGCAATGGAAAGGGGCGGAAACGGGCAAGGGAATCGCGCGCTTGACCCCCCGCTCCTTTGAGATCGCCATGGCGCGCTCGACCGCGGCTTTATGGCCCGAGATCACGACCTGACCACCGCCATTGTCGTTAGCGGCCTGGCACACGTCGCCCTCGGCCGCCGCCGCGCAGATTGATTCGGCAAGTGCGAAATCGGCACCGAGCAGGGCCGCCATCGCACCCACGCCGACCGGAACCGCCGCCTGCATCGCCTGGCCGCGCAACTTCAGCAGTCGCGCCGTGGTCGCAAGATCGAACGCCTGTGCGCCGCACAGCGCGCTATATTCGCCCAGCGAATGGCCGGCGACGAAATCGGCCTTGTCCGCCAGGCGAACCCCGCCCTCGTCTTCCAACACGCGCAGTACGGCAAGCGCATTTGCCATGATCGCCGGCTGTGCATTTTCGGTGAGCGTCAGATCGTCGGCGGGCCCGTCCGTCATGATCCGTGACAAGGCCTGGCCAAGCGCGTCGTCTACTTCTTCGAATAGCGAGCGCGCGGCGGCGCTCGCGGCGGCAAGCTCGGCGCCCATGCCGACCGCCTGGCTGCCCTGTCCGGGAAAAATGAATGCGCGCATGACCCTCTCTAAACTTTCGCTTGGGCCGGTTGCCTAAGGGGATCGTGGCCGCTTGCCAAGCGCGGTACTCCGGCGCGGCCGGCCAGCGGCGGGCCTGATCGCAGCGAATTGCCGCGATGGTGATCAACGCGCCCATCCGGCGAATCGCTGTGATTTAGGCGAAAGCCGAAATCGAGTAATATCGCTTTACGATATATTTCGCGATCTGATCGGGACCGTGATATGCCATCGCGTCGGCACGTTAATATGATGTTTGGCCGCCTCGTGCAGGAACAATCATACAAATGTGCTGTTCAAGCCTGATCCAAAACGGCACAGGGTCCATCCCCGCACGGTTGGCAGCACGCTGCATCAGGAACAAAGGATGCAAGGCTGCCGATCCGGGCGGGGTGTAAATCAGCCGTTCAAACCGTCTCTGACCCGTGTACGTGTCAGGGCAAAGCGTAGAGTACTAAGTATATGAGTTCCCATGACAAAAGCTGTGACAAAATAGCCAAAATTGTAACATTTAACGCTAGATATGGAGGAAGTAACAATTCAAAAGCTGGTCCAGGGCCAGCGCGGAGGGGCGGATATATGCCGTTGTCGATCTACGACGGTGGGGGACAGCGCAAATATCTGACGCGCTCCGAAACGGATCAATTCCTGGCGGCGGCGCAGAAGCAGTCCCCGCTCGTTTATGGTTTTTGCTGGTTCATAACCACGACCGGGTGCCGCATATCCGAGGCGCTCTCGGTGACACCGGCAAGCTTCGACTTCGAGGCCCAGCAAGTCGTCATAGAGAGCCTCAAGAAACGCGAAAAGCGCATCTTCCGTGCCATACCACTGCCCGCCGCGTTCCTGGACTGGCTCAAGAAGGGGCTGGAGGGCGAGCTATTCGGGACACAGCGGCTCTGGCCCTGGTGCCGCATGACCGCTTATCGCCGGATCACAGAAGTGATGGAAGCGGCGCATATCCGTGCCGGCTGCGCCTCACCGAAGGGATTGCGTCACGCATTCGGCGTCAGGGCGATACAATCGGGCGTGCCGCTCAATCTCGTGCAACGATGGCTCGGGCATGCCGACATGAAGACCACGGCGATCTATACGGCTGCCACCGGCCCGGAGGAGCGAGCCATCGCCGCCTTGACGTGGCTCGACCAGGATGCAGGCTACGAGCCGCCGCCCAAGTACATGGCCGGCCCAGGCCCTATCTCAGGGCTGCCGCCCCTGCGCAGCGGTCGGCATCGATCCGGCATTCCGCGAAATTTTAGAAGACCTTAGACATTCATCCGAAACGGATGAATCGCCGGAGAAAATTATGCTGATAAATCAAATGCCTCCTTGCGCCCTGTTACAATTTTGGCTATTTCGTCTCAATACCGGATGCAAGCGCGTCCTGGGCAATGGGGACGACGATGACGGCACTCACCGCATCCCAGAAAATCGCTGCTGTTAGCGGCGCGCGCTGGCGGTCATGAGCGACCGCGATCCGGCTTTGCGCGTGCCTTATCTCGCGCCGGTCAACATGACCCGATCGGCCCGGCAACCCGACGACTGGCAGATCGGAGTCATCGAACCGATGGGCTCGGCGGAGCAACGTGACCCCGCCTTCGCGCGCGGTCTATTGTTCGCGATCCCGTTGAGCGGAGCATTATGGGCCGCGCTCTACGGTCTCTTCAAGCTGTGTGGGGGGTGATGATGGTCTTGTACCGATCGGCTCCAGGCGGCGACCGCCGGCCCCGCCGCCCCGAAGATATGCTCGCCGCGGCCAAGGTGCGTCGCATGGCGGCCGCTCCTCTTGCCCCCGCAGCGCCGCGATGCGCCGTGGCGGAGAGCAGCCTATGAATTACCAGACGTCAGGAAACCTCTCTTCTGTCGATGCGCCGGCGGAGGATACGGATCCATTGCAGGCGACGCTGCATCGGCTGCACGCGGCGCTAGACCCTGGCAATCCAGCTCTCGATCTCGGCAGAGCGCGGGCCATGATCGGCAGCCTGATCGATCTGACGCGCCGCGATGACGAACTGCCGGTCTTCGAGCCTGCGGACTTGTATCGGTCGGGCCGCAAGCACCTGATCCTCAAAGCGTTGCTGCGCAAGGCCGGAAACGTCTGCTCCAAGGACGAGCTGGCGGAGCTTTGCCGCGTGAGCACGAACTCGACCCGCGTGATCAAGGTCTATGTCTGCCAAATCCGCGCGCAACTGGCCGAGCAGGGGCTTGTCGATGTGATCGAAACCGTCTGGGGCATCGGTTACCGGATCAGCATTCGCGACGCCCGCGAGATTCGCCGCCTCGTCCGGCAGCAGACGTCATCGCCGCCTCCGCAACTACGCGCCGTCCCCTGCGAGTCGGCATGGGTAGAACGCGCCGAGGGGGGAAAATCATATTGGAACAACCTCAAACACGAGGGTGACCACGCCGCTTAACCGGCTTCGAGACTTCATTACTGGGAGGGCAATATGCAAAAAATGAACACCTATATTCTCGCCACTGCGCTGGCCGTTACATGTGCCGGCGCGGCATCGGCGCAGACCTCGAGCGTGACGACCAACGGCACCACCACGATCTTGCGACCGGTCACGATTACCAAGACCGCCGACCTTGCATTCGCTCGGATTGTGAAACCCACGACCGGAAGTGGCACCGTCACGCTGACCACCAGTTCCGACACCGTCGGTGTCACGGGCACCGGGACGCTCGCGGCCGGGACCGCCAGTCGCGCCAAATATACGATCAACGGCGAGGGCGGACAGGTTGTCGCCGTAACCGTTCCGGCGAGCTTCGACATGTCGGACGGCAGCAGCCACACCCTGACCGTCACGCTGAGCTCCGATTTGAGCGGCGGAACCGTCACGCTCGATCAGACGATCGGCACCGCCGGCGCCGCATCGCTGAACGTCGGCGGCAGTTTCCCGGTGGCCTCGACGACCACTCCGGCGGCCTACAGCGGTACATTCGACGTCAGCGTAGCCTATCAGTGAGTGGCGTGCGTTCGGCATCGATACAGGGATCGTTTGGCGCGCTAGTCGCGGCGGCGGGTGCGATATTCGCGCTCGCCACCCCGGCCCACGCCCAGTCGATCACGACGGGAAGCGTCACGATCGAGTCGGCTGCCACGTCGACCGGTGCGAATGTCGTTCTCGACGTGTTGTCGCAAACCAATGTCATCCTGACCGTGAGCGGACCAGCACAGGCGGTGACATCGGTTAGCCTCCCCCAGTCGTTGAAAGTGGGGACCGGCGGTGGCAGTAGCGCGGATGTGCGCTTGCCGACCGTGGTTAGTCCGCTGGCGGGTGCCGGCGCGATTGCCGCTCCCAACGTGATCGCCGCCAGCGTCAGCACCAACGGCGCTGAGCTTGGCGGCATCAGCGGGACGGCAAGGCAAAGCGACGTGATGCTGATCGTCGTTCAATATAATTGATCCAGCGCCGCCCCCGGGGGGGTGTGGCGTGAAATGGAACGGAGCGGACAAGATGCTCGGGGGATGCGGCCAGTGCCGCTTTGCAAGGCCATGGCTGTCAGTGGGGTTGGCGACAGCCCTGCTGTGGGCCGGGCCCGCCCGATCGCAGGCGGCGGCCCCGCCGCCTGCGATCGCCGCGCCAACCATCGGCGTTAACCTCAACCTCACGCCGCGGCGCGTGACGCTTGATCGTGCGACGCGGACAGCGACGGTGTTCGTCTTCAACCAGGGTGACACCGCCACGTCATTCGATATCGCGCTGGTGGATCGCGTGATGTTGCCCAACGGGCAAATCCAGGCGGTCGATCAGGCATCGGCGACGTCGTCGGGCAAGGCGATCGTCGATTTGCTGCATTCCGCGCATGAGATGGTGATCGTCACCCCGCGCCGCATAACCCTGGCGCCCGGAAAGGGACAGACCATCCGGTTGCGCGCCGCGCCTCCAAATCCCGGCGCAACCGCCGCGACCGAATACCGAACGCACCTGACCGTCACCAACATTCCACCCCCTGACGCCGGGCTGACTGCGGATCAGGCGGCGGCGGTGCAATCGGGACAGATGCTGTTCCGCGTCCGGTCCGCGGTGGCGATAAGCATTCCAGTTATCGTCCGGACGGCGCCGATCGATGCGCGCGCGCGTCTCGACGAACCGCGTTTGAGCGACGCCGACGCCCGGCTCGAGCCGGGCGGGCCGCAGCGCAAAGTTCCGGCGGTAACCTTCGATATCGTGCGACTCGGTCCCAGCTCACTGTTCGGCAATGTCGAAATCCGCGCCGGGACCAAGGGAGAGGAGACCCTTGGGCTTGCGCGCGGCGTTGGCGTTTATCCCGAGATCGAGCGCCGATCGCTTCAGGTCATGCTGAAGCGCCGACCGCGTCCCGGCGAGAAATTGACCATCACCTTCACCGACGATGACGGCCATCCCGGCACGGTATTGGCGAGGACCTCCCTTGAGGCGCCCTGATCGTGTTCGGCTCGATTTCTGTGCTGCTCGCGGCGGTCGCGGCCCCGGCGCCAACCGCCACGCCGGCACTGATCGTGACGCAGGCCCGATCGATAGAAGCGCGCACGTTCAGCCAGGACGAGCTGTTGCTGTTCGCCGTACGCCTGGATGGCGCCACGATCACCGACACATTGGGCGCCTATGGCGACACGGCCGACCCCTTCCTGCCGGTCGGCGAACTGGCACGACTGCTCGAACTCGATGTGACGGTATCGCCCGCTGACCGGCGCGCGACCGGCACATTGGGGGAATCGCGCCGTTCGCTGATGGTGGACCTGGCCGCCGGGGTCGCCCGTTCCGGTGGACGCAATGTGCCGCTTCAAGACGGCGATGTCGGCATCAGCCCAACCGAAATCTATCTGCGCGCATCAGCGATGGAAAAATTGCTGCCGTTGCGCATTCATGTCGATGCCGAGGATCTTGAGCTACAACTCACCGCGACCGAGACCCTGCCGATCCAGGCCGCAGCGGAACGGGAAAAGCGGCGACGGCAGCTAAGCGGCGCCGGCGGCGAAGGACAAGCGCCGTTCAGAATCCCGTCACCCTATGCCATGCTTTCGCAGCCCGCGGTCGATGTTGCGCTGGAAACCGGCCATGATAGTCTGACCGGCCTCACGACTCGCCGCTACGATATCCGCGCGGCCGGCGACGTGCTGCATACCGGCTTCACCGGCTATCTCGGGTCGGACGATACGGGTCACGCATCGACGGCCAGGATCAAGTTCGACCGGCGCTCGCGCGACGGCGGCCTGCTCGGCCCGCTGCACGCGACCTACGCCGCGGCGGGAGACGTCTATACCCCGTTGATGCCGGTCGGCCCGCGCAGCGCCAGCGGACGCGGCTTTTCCTTCACGACCGCACCGCTTGGTCAGGCGAGCGTGTTTCAGCGGATCACCTTGCGCGGCGAATTGCCGATTGGATATGAGGTCGAGCTTTATGTGAACGACGTCCTTCGCAGCGGTCAGCGGACGCCGGTGGAGGGCCGTTACGAATTTGTGGACGTACCACTCAGCCGCGGCATCAACGTGCTGCGCATCATCCTTTACGGCCCTCAGGGCGAACGCTCCGAACAAACGCGCATCATCAACGTGGGCGGAGGCGAACTCGAACGGGGGAAAGCTACGTTTGAACTCGGCATTGTCCAGCAGAATCGCTCCCTTATCGAACTTGATCCCACGGTCGAGCCGACTGCGGGCAAGGGCGACGGCGGTCTCCGGCTGGTAGCCAATGCCGCATACGGACTGCGCGATACGCTCACGCTGGTAGGCGGGGCGGCGCTCTATCCCGATTTCTCCGGCCGGCAGCGCAAAGTGGTGACCGCGGGCGGGCGCGGATCCCTGTTCGGCATCGCCTTGCTGGGCGACTATGCGCATGATTTCGCCGGTGGCTCGGCGGCTTCGCTGGGCGCGGCGGCGCAAATATCCGGCATGTCGGTGACCGCGCGCGAGATCGAATATTCGGGCGGGTTCGTCGACGAGAATAATGCGCTGTTCGATGGCGTGCGTGCCCTCGCGCGTTTTTCTTCGATCGACCTGAACTTCAGCCTCAGCGCATTCCGGAGCGCCATCCCAATTTCGCTCGATGCGCAGCGTTCGCAATTCGCGGATGGCGGATCAAGCTGGATCGGGTTCGCGCGCGCATCGACGGTTTTCGCGCGAACGTTGGTGTCGGCGGGATTCGATTATCGCCGCGACCGCCTGCCGACCGCTGCCACCAGCGAGCAGCTCACCGCGGACCTCGCCGCCGCCCGCTATTTTGCTTATAAGTGGCAGATACGCGCGGTCGCCAATCTCGATGTCGCGCCTCGCACCCGCCTCGCCGCGCTTGCCATAACCGCGGATCGCACCCTTTCGAACAGCGCGGGCCTTCGTCTTGGCGCCGGGCGCAATTTCGGCCCCTCAAAGGATTTCGACGCGCAGGCCGCGCTGGTCTTCCGCCTGCCCTTTGCCGACCTGTCGCTAAACGGCGATTATGCGATCAAGGCAGGATGGCGGCTGGGAATGCGTCTTGCGTTCGGAATTGCGCACGATCCGCTGATCGATCGGACGCGGCTGACGCGGCCCGGGGTCGCGTCAGGCGGCAGCGCCTCGTTCATCGCGTTCATGGACCGCAACGGCAATGGCGCATTCGACATTGGCGAGCAACCGGTACCGGGGGTGGTGCTGGACGGCGGCGAACGCAAGGCAATTACCGATCGCAATGGGCGCGCCTTCATAACCGGCCTGGGAGACAATGCGACCACGACGCTCCATGCCAATAGCGACGCCATCGACGCCTTCTTCGTCGGCAGCCCGCCGCAGGACATCGAATTGTCGCCGCGGCCGGGGAAAGTGTTGGCCATTCCCTACGCGCTCAACTTTTCCGAGGAAGTGTTCGCGCACGTCTGGCTCAATGTCGGCGGCAAGCGGACTGGCGTGGCGGCGGTGCGGATTCGGCTCGTGCGGGAAGGCTCTCCCCCGCTCCTGGCGACCACCGAATATGACGGCAGCGCGCTGTTTGAGAATGTCCGTCCCGGAACCTACCGGCTGGAGCTGGACTCCGATCAGGCGAAACGCTTGCACATGCGCCTGGTGGCCGAGGCAAGCGTAACGGTCGGCGACAACGGACCTGGTGGCGAACTCAACGCCGAAATCAAATTTGGAGGGCCCGATGCGCCTTGACCGCCTGTTCGAGCCGATCCTTGCCTGGGCCATGTTGGCGGCCGCGGCCGATGCGCAAAGCCTGTCAATCGATCCGATCGGCGGGATGGCACTGGGGAACGTAACGTCCGCCACGATCGGGACGACCGTGTTCCAGATTTCGGCGAGCAGTGGCGCGGTTTCCCGATCCGGCGGCGGTTCGCGGCTCGGCGCCGGCAGCGCCCGATCGTTGGTTACGATAAGCTGCGGATCCGATCCGCTATGCGCGACGAGCGACGTCGCGGTCACCATCACGGCTATTGGATCCCCGACCGGTCGCGCGGGCGCTCTCGGCAATTTCACGGTCAGTGCGCTTACCGCGCAAGTGAAGGCAGGCCCCTCAGGCACCGACACCGTAACATTCACGATTGAACCGATCGGCACCAACGACACCCGAACCTTCTATGTCGGCGCGGACTTCCCGATCCTGGGGGATGAAAGCGCGGCCGCCACGGGTGCCGCGACCACATCCTTCCAGGTCAGCGCGCAATTCACCCCTGGCGGCACGCCCACCGCGCAGATCGGTTCGGGCAGCGCCACCGTATTCCGCCCGATCGCATTGGCCGGAACGGCGGACCTCTCGTTCGGGATGGTGACGCGCCCACGTTCCGGTAGCGGGACGGTCTCGATAGATGCAGCGACAGGTGATCGTTCGTTGAGCGGCGACGGCGTGATCGGCATCGGCGCCGGCCCGCATCGCGCCACCTATCTCGTCACCGGCGAAGGCGGCCAGGCCTATTCGGTGTCCGTGCCGGCCACGTTCACCATGACCGGTCCCGGCGACTCGATAACCGTGACGCTCACCACGACCGCCAGTGGCATGCAGACGCTGGATGGTTCGCTGGGCGCCGCCGGAACGGCATCGATCGGGGTTGGCGGAAGCTTCGCCCTGTCCTCGAACCAGGCGGGCGGCAATTATAGCGGCACTTTCGTCATATCGGTCGAATATCAATAGAGCGTTTGTTGGAGCGTTTGTTCCGGACGTCCGGCGCGATGGCGGACAGTCTCGACCAATCCGATCCAGCTTGCTTCCGCACGGTTTCTCCGCCATAGGGCCGCCATCCGGGCGAGGGCCGCGTGCCTTTCGCCCGGTTTGATTTTTGCACGACGGCCGGAGGGGCGTGGCATGGGGCCACGTCAGCGATCGGCAGGAGAAACGGACTATGGCTCTATACGAGCATGTGTTCCTTGCGCGCCAGGACCTGGCACAGGCGCAAGTGGACGCACTGGCCGAAATGGCCACCAAGATCATCGAAGACGGCAAGGGCAAGGTCGTCAAGACCGAGACCTGGGGCCTGCGCAGCCTGGCTTACCGCATCGCGAAGAACCGCAAGGCGCATTATGTGATGCTCGAGATCGACGCGCCGACCGGCGTCGTTGCCGAGCTCGAGCGTCAGCTCAATATCAACGAAGACATCATCCGTTTCATGACCGTCCGCATCGACGAGCTTGAGAATGGTCCGTCTGCGATGATGCGCCGTGGCGAGCGCGACCGCGCCCGTGGTGAGCGCGGCGACCGTGGCGATCGGGGCGACCGCCCCCGTCGCGACGACCGCGACGACATGGCCGCGTAAGGAGATAGAGACAGATGGCCCGAGCCTTTTTCCGCCGCCGCAAGAGCTGCCCCTTCTCCGCGAAGGATGCTCCCCGGATCGACTATAAGGACGTTCGTCTGCTGCAGGGCTTCGTGTCCGAGCGCGGCAAGATCGTCCCGAGCCGCATCACCGCGGTTTCCGCCAAGAAGCAGCGCGAACTCGCCCAGGCGATCAAGCGCGCCCGTCATATCGGGCTGCTTCCCTACATTGTTAAGTAAGAAAGGACCGCGCGCATGGACGTGATCCTGCTTGAACGCGTCGAGAAGCTCGGCGCTATCGGCGACGTCGTCACCGTCAAGAACGGCTTCGCCCGCAACTATCTGCTGCCAAACAAGAAGGCGCTGCGCGCCAACGAGGCCAACAAGAAGGTCTTCGAGGCCAACCGCGCCAATATCGAGGCGGAGAATGCCGCCCGTCGTTCGGAGGCCGAGAAGGCGTCGAAGGGCGTCGAGGGCAAGAGCGTGATCCTGATCCGTCAGGCATCGAACAGCGGTCAGCTCTACGGCTCGGTTTCGGCCCGCGATCTCTCCGAAGCGCTGACCGAGGCGGGCGCCAAGGTCGCTAAAAGCCAGATCGTGCTCGGCAAGCCGATCAAGACGATCGGCCTGTTCGAGGTGCGCGTCGCGCTTCACGCCGAGGTGGGGGTGACCGTCAAGGTCAACGTCGCCCGCTCGCCCGAAGAGGCCGAGCTGCAGTCGCAGGGTGTCGACGTCATGGCGTCGCTCTACGAGCGGGATGAGGCCGGCTTCACCGAAGCTTACGATCCCAATGCCGAACCTGGCGAGATCGCTGCCGAGGAAGCGCCGGCTGCCGGGGCGACGGCGGAGCCGGCCGAAGAGGCCTAATCCACGATAAATCCAAGGCAAAATGGTACAAAAGGCCGTCCGGATCCGATCCGGGCGGCCTTTTTGTTATCGCTCACAACTGTTAAGAAGGCGCCTGGAGCCATCCTGCTCGGCTCCGCCAAGAGGGGAGAAGGCGTAAGCCTTTCAGCCGCCGTGAACGATATGAGCCCGCCCCGCGCGCCCGCAACCATCTCCGATGTGGCGGAGATTGCCGGCGTGTCTATCAAGACCGTCTCGCGCGTATTCAACGAGGAGCCCAATGTGCGCGAGGAGACGCGCCGGCGCGTCCTCCAGGTGGTGGCCGACCTTGATTACCACCCCAATATCGCGGCGCGCAGCCTGGCGGGGCGCAAATCATTCCTGATCGGGCTGCTCTACGACAATCCCTGCGCGAACTATATCCTCGGCCTGCAGAGCGGCAGCCTCGATCGGCTGCGCGGCGACAAATGGCGGCTGCTGGTGGTGCCATGCGAGGATTCGTGGCGGTTGGGGGGCAAGAGCACCGTGTCGATGGTGCGCGCTGCGGGCGTGGGCGGCGTAATCCTTACCTCCCCGATCTGCGACAATGCCGAGATCGTGAACGATCTCCTCGCGGCTCGCATTCCGATGGTGCGGATCGCGCCCTCCGACAGCGTCGGCGCGGGCCGGATCGCCCCCTCGGTCGGCATGGACGATCATTCGGCGGCAGCGGAGATAACCCGCCACCTGATCGATCTCGGCCATCGCCGGATCGCGGTCATTCTGGGTGATCCGACTCACTCGTCCACGAACGAGCGTCTGAAAGGTTTCCGTTCGGCGATGAGCGTGGCCGGGCTGCGGCTTGACCCCAGCCTCGTCGGCCGCGGCCTCTACACGTTCGAAAGCGGCCTGGAGGCGGCGCGCATCCTGCTCGACCGCCCCGACCGGCCGACGGCGGTGTTCGCGCAAAATGACGATATGGCCGCGGCCACGATTGTCGCCGCGGGCGAGCTCGGGATAGCGGTGCCGGGCGAACTGTCGGTGGCCGGCTTCGACGACAGCCAATTCGCGACTACGGTGTGGCCACGCATCACCACCATCCGCCAGCCAATCCGCGCGATGGCGCAGGCGGCGACGGACGCCCTCGTACAAATCATGGAAGGTTCGCGGCGCGTGCCCGAACACAGGGTGATGCCGTATGAGCTGATTGTACGAGGGTCGACAGCGGGCGTGCCGCGCTGAGTTGCGTTAAATCAGGAAGCCGCACGGCTCGGCAGGCACTTGGCGGCACTAGGCCGCCGGAGCGGCACAACTGCCTCACTCAAGCCTCCTGCCGCCGAAGTAACCCAATCAGCCAGCGCGCCGGCGCGATATTCGGGTACCAGTTCAATCAATAATGCGCGCACCGCCTCGGCGTCCCGCCGCTCCACCATCTCGGCTAAGTGGTCCAACCGAGTCTGGAGCATTTTCCAGGGCAGGCAATCCTCGTTCGCCATCATGATTCTCGGATGCGCGGTGGCGATCGGATTGTCTCCGATCAACAATTCCTCGAACAATTTTTCACCAGGACGCAAACCGACGATCTCGATCTCGATATCGCCTTCCGGATTGTCCGCCGACCGAACTGTGAGGCCTGACAGCTCGATCATGTTCCGCGCAAGATCGAGCACACGAACGGGCTTACCCATATCCAGGACGAAGACCTCGCCTCCTTGCGCCATAATGCCTGCCTGCAGAACAAGTTGAACCGCCTCCGGTATCGTCATGAAATAACGACTAATATCGGGATGAGTGATCGTGACGGGTCCTCCTTCGCGAATCTGCTGGCGAAATAAGGGGACGACCGACCCGCTCGATCCAAGCACATTGCCGAAGCGCACCATTGCATAGCTGGTGCCACGCGATGTGGCAGCGAGCGCCTGCAGTATCAATTCGGCCAGACGCTTGGTCGCGCCCATCACGTTGGTCGGCCGCACTGCCTTGTCGGTGCTAACCAGTACAAATCGCGCGATCTGATATTCGTCAGCCAACCGCGCCATCACCCACGTGCCGATCACATTATTGCGGGCGCCCTCTACCGGATTATGCTCAACCAGTGGCACATGTTTATAGGCAGCGGCATGATAGATTGCCTGCGGCCGCCAAGCCGCGAGGATCTCGCGCATACGTGACTCGTCGGTAACCGAGCCGAGTAAGGGAATGATGCGGCAGTCCTGATCGGGCGCTAGCCGCCCCTGCAATTCGCCATGGATGGCATAAAGCGCAAATTCGGATGAATCGACAAGCAGCAAATTTGCGGGCGAGCCCGCCAATATCTGGCGGCACAACTCGCTGCCAATCGACCCGCCCGCACCGGTCACCATCACGCAGCCACCGGCGAACAGATCGCGTAGTTGCACTTCGTCGCTGGCGACGCTGTCGCGTCCCAGCAGATCTTCGATCTCCAATTCGCGAATATCGCTTGCGTGGACCTTGCCTTGAGCGAGATCGATCAATCCTGGGAGAGTTCGCACGCTGACGCCCGCAGCACGCAATCGTTCGAGCACCTCCTTGCGGCGCCAACGAGACACTGACGGCATCGCGACTACGATGTCCACGATGCGCAACCGGGGAATCAGTTTTTCAAGCTGATCGGGTGCGTAAACAGGCAGGCCGAGAATATTGCCGCCCTGAAGCGAGGCGTCATCATCCAGGAAACCCACGACCCGCATCTGCCGACTGCCCGCCACTGCGGCCGCAAGCTGCCGTCCGGACGATCCCGCTCCATAGATCAACACGTTGGATGCGCCGCGGTCGCGCAGGATCGTACGATAAGAGCCGCCGAGCCACTGCCCGACCAGAGCACGCACCGCACCAACGAACAGGAATAATAGGAGCGGCTGGATTAGGCCGACGGTGCGCGGGACGCCGGTAACGCCGTAGAAGGTGAATAGCGAGGCATAACCAAAACCATAGAGCAGGTTGGCGCGCAGCACGGCAAGAAAGGCGGTCGTACCGGCATGACGAAAGATCATTCGATAGAGGCCGGTTGCGATATAGATCGGCAAAGCCATCGCCATCGCCGCGATCAGCGGCATACGGGCATCGGTCGAGATATCGATCCAGTTACCCAGCCGCAGATAATAAGCGGCCCAGACCGATAGTACGCACAGACCTGCATCCACCGCGAGCGCGAGCGCACGTTTCGCGGATCGTGGCAGGGCCAGGGTCATGGCGCCCCAGGACTTCGCGGAAATCACTGGCACTTTCACCTTCGGGCAACGCGCACGCGCCCGCCTCCCCATTTTGCCGCCGCTCGAAGCATGCGTAAAAGCTCAATAGCATAGGCCTAGTCATGAACCCAAGCACCAAGCCAACCACGTCCCTCAGCTTGATCGTTGTCGCGCTTGTCCCTAGACGAAATACAACTTTGGGGGAGGCCATTGCCCTTTTAAGGGCGGCCCATGCAATTCGCGGATAAACGATGTTCGAGGGTAAGACGCTTTTGATCAGTGGAGGTACGGGTTCCTTCGGATCTACCGTGCTGCGCTTGCTGATTGATCAGCCCTTCGCCGAAATCCGTATTTTCAGTCGCGACGAGAAAAAGCAGGAAGACCAGCGCCTCTATTATCGTGACAAAAGGCTACGTTATTATATCGGTGACGTGCGGGATTATCGCGCAATCGCCAATGCGGTCAGCGGGGTGGATTACATCTTCCACGCAGCTGCGCTGAAGCAGGTGCCCTCCTGCGAATTCCACCCGATGGAAGCGGTCAAGACCAACATTATGGGCACCGACAACGTGCTTGAAGCAGCTATCGCGGCGGACGTTTCGCGCGTTGTGTGCCTCTCGACGGACAAAGCGGTCTATCCCATTAATGCGATGGGCATCTCCAAGGCGCTGATGGAAAAAGTGATGGTCGCCAAATCGCGCCTGGCCCTTGGCACCAAGACTGTGATCACCGGCACACGTTACGGTAACGTGCTCGCCTCACGCGGCTCGGTCGTGCCGCTATTCGCGCAGCAGGTCCGGGAGCATAAGCCGATCACCATCACCGATCCGCGCATGACCCGCTTTGTGATGACGCTTGCGGAAGCGGTCGACCTTGTCCTCTACGCGTTCGAACATGGTCAGAATGGCGATCTATTCGTGCAGAAAGCGCCCGCTGCTACAATCGATGTCCTGGCCAAATCGGTCCTAGAGGTGCTCGGCGTGTCCGATCATCCATGCAAGGTCATCGGCACGCGCCATGGCGAGAAGCTTTACGAAACGCTGCTCAGCCGTGAGGAAATGGCGGTGGCGGAGGACCTAGGCGGCTATTATCGCGTTCCTGCCGACAATCGCGACCTCAACTATTCGGTATTCGTCGAGCAGGGGGAGAAGGCGATTTCCGCCCAGGACGATTTCAACTCGCACAATACCGAGCAGTTGAACCAGACGGCCATGACCGCAATCCTGCGCCAACTCGATTATTTCGCGCAGGGTGTCCACGAGGAATGAGTGGTCGCCGCATTCTTGTCACCGGCGCGGACGGATTCATCGGCCGCAATCTGTGCGTCCGGTTGCATGAACTCGGCTTTGAGGTGCTGTCGATAACGCGCCAGTCGGGCGAGCTCGAAGCGACGCTGGATGTCGCCGATGCGATCGTACATCTGGCCGGCTCGAACCGGCCGGCAGACCCGGCTGAATTCATGACGATCAACCGGGACTTTTCGGCCCGGCTGGGCAACGCGATCATCGGCTCGGATCGTGCAGTGCCGGTGATTGTGGCGTCGACGCAAAAGGCGGACGAAGACAATGACTATGGCCGCAGCAAGCTGGCGGGCGAACAGGCCCTGATCGCTGCGGGAGCCGCAAGCGGGTCGCCAATTCACGTTTTTCGCCTGCCCAACGTGTTCGGCAAATGGTCACGGCCGAATTACAACAGCGGGGTCGCGACATTCTGCCATAATATCGCTCGGGGCCTGCCGATCGAAATCCACAACCCTTCGGCACCGCTCCGGCTGGTCTATATCGACGACGTGGTCGAAGCCTTCGTCCGCCTGCTGAGTGCGCCCGAAACAGAAGGCGGGCTGAAAAGAGTCGAGCCCGTTTACGAGACCAATGTCGGCGCAGTCGCCGACGCGATCCGTGGCTTCCGCGCCGACCGTGACGACAATCTGATCGCCGATGTCGGTACCGGCCTCACCCGCGCGCTCTATGCGACCTATGTATCCTTCCTGCCGCCGGGCGAGTTTGCTTACCTGATCGCCAGCCATCGCGATCCGCGTGGCGCTTTCTCCGAGATGCTGAAGACACGCTCCGCTGGCCAATTTTCCTATTTCAATGCGCTGCCTGGGGTTATCCGCGGCGGCCATTATCACCACAGCAAGACCGAGAAGTTCCTGGTCGTACATGGCCGCGCCCGTTTCCGTTTCCGTCACATCCTTACCAATGAACGGCACGAGCTCGAAACCTCAGCGGATGTGCCGGTGGTGGTAGAGACGATACCTGGCTGGGCGCACGACATCACGAATATCGGCGACGAGGTGATGGTGTCCTTGCTCTGGGCCAACGAAGTGTTCGATCGCTCGCGTCCCGACACTGTGGGAGCGCCGGTCTGATGCGTCGGCTCAAGGTTATGACCGTCGTCGGCACGCGGCCGGAGATCATTCGCCTGTCGCGGGTGATGACGAAGCTCGATCAGCATGTCGATCATGTGATCGTCCACACCGGCCAGAATTACGATTACGAGCTGAACGAAGTCTTCTTTCGCGACCTGGGGCTGCGCGCGCCTGATCACTTCCTCAAAGCGGCGGGCGATACGGCAGCGGAAACGATCGGCCGCGTGATCATGGCCGTCGATAAGGTGCTGGCCGAGATCCAACCCGATGCGATGCTGGTGCTCGGCGATACCAATTCCTGCCTGGCGGTAATCCCGGCCAAGCGGCGGCGCGTTCCGATCTTCCATATGGAAGCGGGTAATCGCTGCTTCGACGATCGCGTGCCGGAAGAGATCAACCGCCGCATCGTTGATCATACGGCCGACATCAACCTCCCTTACTCTTCCAATGCACGCGATTACCTGCTCGCCGAAGGCTTGCCGCCCGATCGGGTCATCACGACGGGAAGTCCGATGCTCGAGATTCTCACGCACCATCGCGCCGCAATCGATGGATCGGAAGCGCTGAAGGCAATGGAGGTCGCGCCAAACGGCTATTTCCTGGTGAGCGCGCATCGCGAGGAGAATGTGGATTCCGAACATCAATTGTGTCGGCTCGCCGGATCGCTCAACGCGGTCGCGCAGTCATACAAGCTACCGATCCTGGTGAGCACGCATCCGCGCACACGCAACCGGATCGAGCAGTTCGGGCTGAGCTTCGACCCCTTGGTTCGGCTGCTTAAGCCGTTTGGCTTCCTCGATTATAACGCGCTCCAGATGAACGCGCGTGCAGTACTCTCCGATAGCGGCACGATCAGCGAGGAATCGTCGATCCTGAACTTCCCCGCACTCAACATCCGCGAGGCGCACGAGCGCCCTGAAGCGATGGAGGAAGGTGCGGTGATGATGACTGGTCTGGGCCAGGAGCGAATTCTCCAGGGCCTCGCCATCCTGCAAAGCCAGCCGCGCGGGACCGACCGCCTGATCCGCATCCCCGCCGATTATGCCGTCCCGAATGTTTCCGAGAAGGTGGTGCGGATCATACTGAGCTATACCGACTATGTGAAGCGGACGGTGTGGAAAGAATATTGATCCTCATGCCGGTCGAGGGCTGACATGGAATTTCAGGTCCTGTCCCACGCGGGCCTGCGGGTTTCCGCGGGCGGCAAGGAATTGATCTGCGATCCGTGGCTGGTCGGGAGCGTCTATTGGCGCTCCTGGTGGAATTACCCGCCGGTGCCAAAGGCGCTGATCGAGAGCCTTGCGCCCGATTTCATCTACCTGACCCATCTCCACTGGGATCATTTCCAGTCGGCATCGCTGCGGCGCTTCCGCGACGATCTGCCGATCCTGGTTCCCTATGACCGCTATGGCCGAATGACGCGCGATCTCGCAGCGATCGGCAAGACCAACGTGCACGAACTCAGGCATGGCGAGCGCATCGAACTGGCGCCGGGGCTGGCACTCCGATCTTTCCACTTCAGCCCCTTCGTCACCGACAGTGCGGTGGCGGTCGAAGCCGAGGGTGTGGTCTTGCTCAACGCCAACGACGCCAAGTTCATGGGCGGCCCGTTGAAGCAGATCCTGCGCACTTACCCACAGGTCGATTTCGCCTTCCGCAGCCATAGCTCGGCCAATCCGCGGGCTTGCTTTCACTATCTCGACGCACCTGACGAGATGACCGACGACAATGACCATTATCTGCGCTCCTTCGCGCAGTTCATGGAAGTCGCGCGCCCACGCTACGCCATTCCTTTCGCCAGCAACAATTGCCTGCTCCACGACGACGTGTTCGCAATGAACGCATTGACGCAGACGCCGCTCGCGGTGCGCGATCATTTCACGCGATACGCTGCCGAACGCCGGCTCGACACGCAGATCCAGATCATGACGCCGGGAGACAGTTGGTCGAGCGTCCGCGGTTTCGCCATCGCCGACCATGATTATTTCACCAACCGCGACCGCCACCTCGCCACTTATCGCGCGCGGGTGCAGCCCGCTCTGGACGAGCAGCGGCGGCGCGAGGCGCATGCCGGCGTTTCGCTCAAGGGAATGCAGCGTTTCTTCGAACGGCTTTCACGCCAGGTGCCGGCCTTCCTCAAACGTCCGCTCAAGGGGCGCGAAGTGCTGATCGTCTCACGCTCGGAAAAGCGGACCGATCATTTCGCGATCGACCTATGTGCGGGGCGGGTGCGCGCCGTATCCGCTGATCAGGCGACGCATTTCGACATGCGCATCGAATATCCGGCGCTGATCCTGATGCAGGCGCTGAGCATGAACATGTTCAGCCACGCAGGCATCAGCAAGCGTGTCCACTTCTTCGCCACCCGGACCTCAATGCCTGCCTTGAAGCGATTCGTAACGTTATGCGACCTCAAGGAGGCGGAGATTTTTCCGATCTCGGGCCTGCTGACGCGCCGCGCAATCCGCGCGGCCTTGCCGCGTTGGCGCGAAGGCCTGCTCTACGGCCAGATGCTGTTGGATCTCGCGCGTGGCGGCGAGGTGGTCGCGCTTGAGGCAAAATATCTCAGGCGCGCGGCATGATTGACGTCCCGTCACGATGACGGCGACTCGCTGGCGCCGATCGGGAATCGCCGTCGCCATCTTCTTCGCGTTCAAGGTCGCACTGGGCGCCGCCATCCTGATTGCCTCGGCGCAGTGGATGACCGTCAGAGATTTCGCGATATTTTCGCAACTGCTGATCCTGATCGCCTATCTGGCGAGCATCGGCACTGCGGGCGTGCAGAACGGGCTGATCCGCCAGATTGCGGCGGCGAATGGCGAACACCAGGCGATCGCGCGTGAAGTACGGGCTGCAGCATCCATCTGGAGCGGCGTTGCGGTGCTGGCGCTGCTCAGCGCGATGCTGCTGCGCGACCCGATTTCGATCCTGCTGATGGGCACGAACGACATCGGCTGGGCCGTGCCATGGCTGACCCTGCTGGCAATCTGGTCGGGTCTGGGTCAGCTCCTCTGTTCGGTACTGACGGGCATCAACCGCGCCCCAACCGCGTTGTCGGCACAAGCTCTCGGCCTGATCGGCGGAACGGTGCCGGCAATGGCGTTGCTGCACCAGGGAATGCCCGCTGCCGCCGCTTTGGCTTTCACAGCTGGACAAGGCGCCACGACGCTGATCGCCGCCGTTTGTATCCCCGACATTCTCCTGCGCGCGTGGCGCTATCGCGATCCCATTCGGCCAGAAATAGTGCGGCTTATGGGCTTCTCGGGCGCCTTTCTCGCCACCGCATCCATCATGCCGCTGACCCTGATCGGCCTGCGGTCGGTCTATCGGACCGCCTTCGGGCTGGACGCGCTCGGTTATTGGCTGGCGGCAAACCGCATCTCCGACGTCAATACACAGCTGTTGGGCCTTTATATGGTGCAGGCCTTCCTTCCCGCGATGGTGAGCGCTCCGCCAGTCACCCAAAGGCGCCTGGCGATACGTACCGTGCTCGGAGCAATATGCGTGATGGCACTGCCGCTATTGATCTTCCTGGCCGCGCCATCCCTGTTTGTCCGCACCTTCCTATCGCCAAAATTCCTGCCAGCGACCATCTTCTTTGCAGCTTATCTGCTGGGCGATACGCTCCGCGTCGGTGCGTCCACCGCGGCTTTCACCGCACTCGCGCATGCCAAGCTCAAACTCTATGTCGGGATCGAAGCTACGGCAGCGATCCTGATGAGCGTGTTCGTTACGGGTTTGAGTTGGGCCGGAAAGCGCGAAGCACCGGCTTTCGCCTATGTGGCGACCTACGCGCTGATCTTTGCCGCAGCAGGGCTGTTCGTCATGCGGCAGCGCAGGCCCGCCGTATGACGGACGCGGTGCCGGCCCCGATGCGGCCGACTATCCTCATGCTCTGCAACAATTTCCGCAAGGATAATGCATCGCGCTACCTCACCAATGACTTGGCGGACGCGCTCGCCACCGCGGGAGCCGAGGTCAAGGTCGGCGTGATCGACTGGTATACAGGTACTGGCAAGAAGCCCGAATTGATCCGCATGCCCAGTGGCGTCGAGGCCCTGTTCGTCGCTCCACGCGCGTTGCAGGGATTAGGCACGACTGTCGCGAATGCCAGCAAGTGGCTGGGCGCTTCGGCATTTCTCACACGCGCGCTGAAAAAAACCTGGGGCGACCGGCATTTCGATCTTATGATTTCGTTCAGCCCACTGGTCACGACTGGCATTTCCGTTCTGTGGGCCAAGCGACATTACCGGTGCCGGGGTGTTGCCTACATTACTGATTTCTTTCCGCTCCACCAGGAAGCGGCGGGCCAGATCAAAGGCTCCTGCAAAGTCGCGGTCGGTCGCGCGCTCGAAACGATGCTGATGCGTTGTTTCGAGACGATCGCCTGCATGTCACCAGCGGGCGTCGTCTATCTCCGCGACCATTATCGGTTAAAGAACAAGCAAACTACGTCAGTGCTGCCTTTATGGGGAGAGATTGACCCCCTGCCTCCGATCGACCCGGCTGTAATCAGAGTTCGCCACGATTTGCCTGTCGACCGGCCCATCATTCTGTTCGGCGGACAGGTTGCAGAGGGACGCGGCATAGAGGATCTTCTCGAAATGGCCCGGCTCGCCCGGCGCAAAAGGCCCGAACTGCTTTTCCTCCTGTTGGGCCAGGGGCGCCTCGAACCCCTGGTCCATGCTTATATCGCCGACGGCGGAGACAATGTCGTACTCCGCCCCTCGATAGCGCGGAGCGCCTATCTTCAAATAGCGGCGGCTTGTGACATCGGGCTGGTCGCGACGCTCGGCAACACCGGCGCGCCAACCTTCCCATCGAAAACTATCGATTATCTTCGGGTCGGATTGCCTATCGCCGCATCGATCGAGGCAACCACAGATTACGGCGATTTCATCGAAGAGAATGGATTCGGCAGAGCGGTGATTGCTGGTGACACAGCAAGGTGGCTCGATGCAGTCATGGGAATCCTCGACGAGCCAGAAACCTATTCCGCTATGGTCGCCGCGGGCCGGCGCACCCTGCTCGCGCATTTCGATGTCGCACAGGCTTCGCGGTTAATCCTAAAGGAGGGGCTCGATCTGGACTTGCCCGTAATGTCGCGCTCGTGAGAATCCTGCTGCTGACACAATGGTTTGATCCCGAATCCTGCTTCAAAGGACTGGCTTTCGCGCGCGAGCTCAAGCGGCATGGTCATGACGTCGCAGTCCTGACTGGCTTCCCCAACTATCCGGGCGGCAAAATCTATTCCGGTTATAAGGTCAGGCTCTGGCAGCGTGAGACAATGGATGGCATCGCTGTCCTACGCGTGCCGCTCTATCCAAGCCATGACCGATCCTCGCTCGGCCGCATCCTGAATTATCTGTCCTTTGCCGTAGCGGCAGCAATCGGCATTTTCAGTCTGCCGAGGCCCGACGTGGTCTACGTCTATTCGCCGCCGCCGACAGCGGCGCTGGGCGCAGTCCTGCTTCGCGCCATCCGACGTGTACCATTCGTGCTCGACGTGCAAGATATGTGGCCGGATACGCTGGGCGCGACCGGAATGGTCAACGAGGGCACTCTCATCGCTTGTATCCGATGGTGGCTGCGGCGGATTTATCGCCGCGCGGCCCGCATCACTGTTCTTTCGCAGGGATTCAAGACGTTACTCACCACGCGCGGCATAGCCGCGGACCGGATCACAGTCATTCCGAACTGGTCGATCGAGCCTCCCTTCGCCGCCGCCGGGCCACCGCAGCGCGACGATCCCGATCGATTCGATGTCGTCTATGCCGGCAATCTCGGTCCCGGCCAGGCGGTGGAGGTCGTGCTGGACGCTGCGCGAACCCTGCGCGAACACGCGCCGCACGTCCGCTTCTTGATCGCGGGCGACGGCGTCGATGCCGCGCGGCTTCGTGCTGATGTCACGGCCAAGCGCCTGGACAATATCTTGTTCTTGGGTCGCCTGCCGTCAGCCGATATGCCCGCGCTCTTCGCCGATGCATCCGCGCTTCTCGTCCACCTGCGCGACGAGTTGATCTTCACCGTCACGATACCGTCCAAAACCCAGGCATATCTGCAGGCTGGCAAGCCTATCCTGATCGGGGTCCGGGGGGACGCCGCAGAGCTGGTTCGAAATGCCGGCGCCGGCATCGCGTTCGAACCCGGCAATGGTGATGCGCTCGCGGCGGCGGTGCTGGAGCTTGCTTCCTTGCCGAAGGAAAAGCGCATAGCGATGGGTGAGGCCGGCGCCGCATATTATCGACGCCACCTCTCGCTTGAGGTGGGCGCGGCCGCTTTCCTTCGCGTGTTCGAGCGGGTGCTGATCGAAACCCGCACCAAATCCTGAGAAACCCCGGTCCACGCGCTCACTGCGCCATATAGCCGCCGTCCACCGCGAGCGACGTGCCGGTGATCCAGCGCCCGGCATCGCTCAACAGGAAGATCGCCGCACTGCTGACGTCCTCGGTCTTTCCGAAGCCAAGCATATGGAGATCTCGATAGGCATCCCGCGATGCGGCATCGAGATTGCCGGTGATCGCCGCATGCATTTCGGTTTCGATCGCGCCCGCGACGATCTCATTGACACGGATGCTGCGCGGCGCGAGCTCGGCCGCGAGCGAGCGGGTAAGGCCTCCGATCGCCGCCTTGGCCGCCGAATAGCCGACCATGCCGGCGGTCCCTCGCTGCCCTGCGACCGAAGCCATGAAGACAATCGAGCCCCCATCGCGCATCACCGATTGCTTGGCACAGGCTTTGGCAATACCCAGCGCGCCGTTCAGTGCTGCCCCCATCATAGCATCGAGGTGGGCGACATTGAGCAGCTTTGCCATACGCACAGCGGCCATGCCCGCTGCGTGGAACACACCGTCGAACGCTCCCCCTTCGGCAGCCAAGCGCACTGCCAGCTCATGCGCCGCATCGAATACGGAAATATCCGCCTGGACTGCGTCATGGCCATCGCCGGCAAGCCCGCGCATGGCATGCTCCAGGCGGTCTGGATCACGTCCGATCAGAGCGATACGCGCGCCGCATGCCGCCATAGCCGTCGCGCTATCGCGGCCGATCCCAGACGTGGCGCCAGTCACCAATATCCGCCTGCCGGCAAGGGCATCCTCGCGAAAGATCATGCCGTTATCAATTCCGCCGCACTGAGCGGGCCAACTCGTGTCGCGCACCCAGCCCAGGAATAACCGACACCGAAGCCCAGCATCGCAAGCATCGCCGATGCTCCGTCGACAACCTGCTCACGGTAATCCGTCACGAGCAGCAGCGGAATCGTCGCGGAGCTTGTATTACCGAACCGGTCAATGTTGATCGGCACCTTTTCCGAAGGCAATTTTGCCTTTTTCGCCAAGTGTTTGATCATGAAACCGTTAGCTTGGTGGAAGAGGAAGCCATCGAAATCCTCGCGAGCGACACCGCTTGCCTCGATGAGGCCGTCAACCAGACCAGGCACCGCCGCAAGTGTGAAGTTGAAGATCTCGCCTCCCTCCATGAAAAGCGTGTCTTCCGGATTGGGATTACGTGGATCGGCAGGCGTGCCGGTGCGAAAGCCCCCACCGGGCACGATCAGGTTGCTACCACCGCTGCCGTCGGTGCCGAGCAGGAAGGTCGCGCATACGCTAGCATCCGCCTCGATCAAGGTCGCAGTCCCGCAGTCGCCAAACAGCAAGGAGGTCGACCGATCCTCAGCATGGACGATCTTGGAAATGGTATCGCCGACCAGCAGCAGTACCCGCTGCGGTCCGCCACTTGCGATCATCATCGAGGCGAGCCACAGGCCATAAGGATAGGCTGAGCAGCCGAGATTTACATCGAAGGCGGCGGTCGCGGTCGGCAGTCCGAGCCGATCCTGTAGCAGGCATGCGGTTGCGGGCAGGCGGTGATCAGGGGTCTGACTGATGAAGATCACCGCTCCGATCGATGCCCGATCCACATCGGCTTTATCCAGCAGCACTTCCGCTGCGGCGACACACAGATCGGCCGTTGTTTGATCGGGCGCTGCGATGTGCCGTTGGATCACGCCGGTCATTTTCGTAACCTGCGCCACCGCGTCTCCGAATCGGGCGGTCAGCTCCTGATTATCTACAACCCGCGCGGGCACGCATGCCACCACGCCTGCGATGCGCGCGCCACTGATGGTGACTGTTGACCCGACGCTGCCGTTATTGCTCATCCTGCCGCGAGCGCCTCGATATCGGCAATCGTCTGGCAAGCCTTCAGTTTGTCGACGCCGACCGGCTTGCCGTAGATTTCATCGAACAGGGCGAGGGTCGAGACCATCGCGAGCGAATCCCAGCCCAGTTCCTCAAGTCGCGTTTCCGGCTTGATCGATGAAGAATCGACTTCAAAGATATCGGCGAGGCCGGAATACAGCTCGTTCATCTTGCTCCCCTTAAAATCGCGCGACGCACCCGGCCCAACTCAGGCCCACACCGAAACCCAGCATTCCCACGCAGCTTCCGGGGCTGATCAGACCACGTGCCACGGCGTCTTCAAGTGCAAATGGTATCGAGGAAGCAACAGTGTTGCCAATCTTCTCGAAGAAATACGGCACTTTCCCAGGGTCGAGCTTCAGCTTCTTCACCAGCGCATCGAGCATGAAGCGGTTTGCCTGATGGAGCAGCACCTGATCGAAGTCTCCATCCTCCAACCCCGCCCGCCTCTTGAGTTCGGCCCACATCTGGGGAATCTCACGCAAAGTGAAGCTCATTACGGCACCCCCATCCATGAACAGATTGTCGCGGGCGCGAACGTTCCCGAAGTCATCCGCATGTTCGGCGGCCGTCGAAGCACTGCGCGGTAGACGGGCACCCCCACTTTCTACGATCAGGCGGTCGGCGCCCCGCCCATCCGTGCCGAACACGAAAGGGCCGATCGCGCCACGATCGCTCGCCTCGATCAGCGACGCAGCCGCACCGTCCCCGAATAGCGTGCGAACGCTGCGATCCCGCGGATGGATGAATTTGGAATATGTGTCAGCGGTGACAAGCAGTACAGTTCTCGCAGCGCCCGAAGCGATCAGTCCGGAGGCGAGCGCCAAACCATAAACGTAACCCGCACATCCGACATTAATATCGAGTGCGCCAATGCTGCGCGGCAACCCTGCGCGGTCCTGCAGAATACAGGCCGAGGGCGGTAGAATGTAGTCGGCAGCCTGACTGCAGAAAATGAGGAAGTCGATTGATTGCAGGTCAGACCCGCTCTCGATCAGGCGCCGTACGGCGCCAACCCCAAGGTCCAGTGCTGTTTCGTCTGGTGCCGCAATCCGTCGTTCGGCAATGCCTGTCTTTTCGAATATCCGGTCGGCCGACCAGCTTTGCTCGAAAGCCTCAGCTAGCGCATCGTTAGCCAGCACGGTTTGCGGCAAATAGGTGGCAATTGCGTTGATGCGTGCCCCAACTGCCTTCACACCCATCCCGGGCATGCTCCACTCTCCCCTATTCTGGATGGGGCCTAGGGCCATTCCCATAGGCGGTCAACGAATTGACCTTCCGACAAAATGTCGGGAGATGTGCGAGCGGGGAAAATGGCGCTCATAACCGAAATTGCGACCGTCGACGGCCACGCCCAGCCGCGGGAGGCCGATAGCTGATTGCTCGCGATCAAGACCCTGCTCCGCCATTGGATGCACTCGGCTATCGCCGACGATAGTGCCACCAACAGCGGGAAATCGCTCTAGGAATCCAGCCCGCGCCGGTCAATTTCCTGCAAGATCGCATTGGCCCGCGGCCCGCCGCTGGTTTCCATCGCCAGCAGGTGCAGCAGCTTGTGATTGGGCGCGCGACGCAGCATCGCGCGCAGTGGATCGAACGGAACAGGGCGCCTCAGTTCCTCGAGCAGGCTCAACAGGCCGCGGCGCACCGCGACACTGGCCGCAACGGCAACCAATGCACCCGCGATCATGTCGGTCAGGTAATGCGTGCCTTCGACCGGGGTCGCGAGCAACATGGCCGCATTCAGCGCCAGCAAAGGCCAGCGCAGCCGCCGGATCGGCCATGCGGCGATGATGTACAGGACCGCGCTCACCGTGTGAAAGCTCGGTGCGCAGACCAGACCATGAATGGTGGTCACCGCGACGCTGTGCACCTCATGGTTGCGAAGCAAGGGTATGACCTGCGCCTGATAAAGCGCGCTCTGCGGCATGTACGGAATATGCCCGTGCCACAGATAAGCTAGCGGACCCTGTGCCGGGGTGAAGGGGAACAGCAGCAACGTCACCACCGCCGCCAGCCAAAACGATGCGATGAATAACCGCGCTTCCGCGCGCCGGCCGCTATAAGCGAAATAACCAAGCAGGATGGCCGGCGAGACGAAAATGCTCTGATAAGCGGCACTTCCGACAAATTGCAGCCACGGGTGGGCCGCGACAAAATCGTACCAGCTGATCCAGTTGAACCGCAGCAGGCGGTCTGTCCGCTCGAGCGCAAAATCCTCAAAACCCCTCGTACTGGCGGCCACCGGATAGGAAGCAAGCGCGCCCACCAGGCAGATCAGGGCGAACAGACCGACATGATCGATCCCGTCGCGCGCAACCCGATGCGCGCGCGTGCGCGGCCGCCGCAGCGCGATCCGCGCGATGATTCCCACCACCGCCATCACGGCGAACAACCGGTCGATCAGGTTACGCGGGTCCAGCTCCAATTGGGCATGCGTCATCAGCGCCAGCACAACGAGCAGGCTCGCAGCGATCGCGGTCACCAGCCAATGGCCCGGAAGCTCGATGGCGGTTTTGTCTCGGGTGGAAGGTATCACGCTGTGAATCGTCAAGTCAGGAACCGCCCCCCGGGTAGCGCCGCACATCTGAACGGCGGCTGTCATGTGCGCGTAATATTGCAGCCCCGCGGCGGCGCATGCAACGCCCCTCCGAAAAGACCGGCTGAGGATGGCCGCGGCGCAACAGGTTTGCGGCTTCCCGAGCGGTACAGCGCGCTACCGCCAGCTCCCCGCTGGCGTTAGCCGAGCTGACCGCCTTCCTTTGACGAACTTTCCGTGGCACCGCATGGCGATGACCGACTTCGCGTCCCTGATCGTCGCCGACCGCGGCCAATCCGCCCGCTCTCTCACCCCCATCGTCAAGTCCGAGTTCGCGGACTGGAAGAAGAACCAGCCGCCGCGCGCGCGCGCCGCGATCGAGGCCGCGCGCTTCGAAGGCAAGCCGGACACGTTGGCGATCCTGCCCGGCGACAGCGCCGAGGAGTGGAGCGTCGTGCTCGGAATCGACGCCGCGGGCGGCCCGTGGACGCTGGCCAATGCGGCGGCCAAGCTTCCCGAAGGAAGCTACCGCCTGGCGGAGGGTATGCCGGGCGACGGCGCATTGGGTTGGCTGCTCGCGCAGCACCGCTTCGACCGCTATCGCGAAAAGCCGGAGCCGCAGGGGTCGCGCATATTGCTGACGCGCGAACCCGCGCGAGTCGACGAAATCGTGCGTCTCGCCGAGGCGACGGCGCTGGTACGTGACCTGGTCGATACCGGCGCGGGCGATCTCGGGCCCGCCGAACTGGCCGAGGCCGCCAAAGCGGTGGCGGACAAATATGGCGGCAAAGTCCATGTGACGCAGGGCGACGCGCTCGCTGAAGGTTATCCGATGATCCATGCGGTTGGCCGCGCCGCGACCAAGGCACGTGCGCCGCGGCTGATTGAGATCGAATGGGGCGACCCCAAGCATTCCCGTGTTGCGGTGGTCGGCAAGGGGGTCTGCTTCGACTCGGGCGGACTCGACATCAAGCCCGCAGGCGGCATGCTGCTGATGAAGAAAGACATGGGCGGCGCGGCCCACGCCCTGGCGCTGGCAAGCCTGATCATGAGCGCGCGCCTGCCCGTGCGGCTGCACCTGTTGATTCCCGCGGTCGAGAACGCGATTTCCAGCGACGCCTTCCGCCCGGGCGATATTCTCAAGAGCCGCAAGGGCCTGTTTGTCGAGATCGGCAATACCGATGCCGAAGGCCGCCTCATCCTGGCCGATGCGCTTGCGCGCGCCTGCGAGGATGGGCCGGCTCTGCTGCTCGATTTCGCCACGCTGACCGGCGCCGCGCGGGTCGCGCTCGGGCCCGACCTGCCCGCCTTGTTCGCGAATGACGAGGCGCTTGCGGCCGATATTGCCGCGACAGCGGAAGCGGTCGCCGATCCGATTTGGCGCCTTCCGTTGTGGCAGCCCTATAACGAAATGCTCAAATCGGATGTCGCCGACATCAACAATGCTCCCGGCGGCGGCTTTGCCGGGACAATAACAGCCGCCTTGTTTCTGGAGCGTTTCGTCTCAACTTCGACCCCCTGGGCGCATCTTGATACGTTCGCTTGGCGCCCGGCAGCCAAGCCCGGCCGGCCTAAGGGCGGCGATGCGCTGGGTGTGCGCGCCGCATGGGAAATGTTGCGCCGCCGTTTCGCGGACTGATCCATATTAGTTTTCAAATAACTGTGCGCCGATGAAACGATCGGCGCCTCTGCGTGTTTTCAGCCTCACGAGCGAAGTAAAGCATCGAGTGAGGCGTGAAGACGATGATCCACGACACGACCCTTTCGGGATGGATGCAGACTCTTGTCGGCTATGTCCGCTCGGGTCAGCCGGACCTCACCAACCGTCAGATGGCGTTGCTGCTGCTCGTCTATCTGACGCCGGGTCCGCACACGGTGCGCGGCCTGGCCCAATCGCTCGGCGTATCGAAGCCCGTCGTGACTCGCGCCTTGAACACGCTCGGTGCGCTCGGCTATCTGCGCCGCGAGCGCGATGAGGCGGACCGCCGCAACATCTTCATCGCGCCTACCGATACGGGGGCAGATTTCCTTGAAGACTTCGGAGGCCTCATCGACGGCGACGCTCCCGCGCTCCTCGCGCGGCAAATGCGCCACGCTCCCGGCTGAGTGCTTCCGCCTCCAAGGTCCTTCGCGGCGGCCTGACCCGCGCACCCACGCTTACCGCCCCGACATTGCGGACGTCGAACTCGCGGGCGTGTTGTTCGCGCCGCATTATGCGCGCGCCGAATCCTGCCGTTGCATCGCAACGGCGGCTACGGTCCGCGCCCGCCCTTCCAACGATGCTCCAGCCATCTCGCAGCTCGTTCACGGGGAAGGCTTCGACATGATCGACAAAGCCGGTGACTGGGCCTGGGGCCGCTGCGCGCATGACGATTATGTCGGCTATATCCGCGCCAATGCGCTTGGCCCCGTGCAAACGCCAACGCACCGCGTCACTGCGCCGCTTGCGCTCGTCTTCGCCAATCCCGACATCAAGGCTCCGGTCACCAGAGCGCTGCCGATCGGCGCGCGGGTCGCGGGCGTGAGTGAGGATAATTTCTTGCGGGTTGATGAGGGCTATATCCATGCGCGCCATGTCGCGCCGCTTGATATGGTCGAGCCCGATCCCGTGACGGTTGCCGAGCGGCTGATCGGCGCGCCTTACCGCTGGGGCGGGCGCGGCGGCGAGGGCGTGGATTGTTCCGGCCTGATTCAGCGCGCGCTCGAACTGGCGGGCATCGCGGCACCGCGTGACAGCGACATGCAGCGAGATCAATTGGGTGAGGCGCTGGCCCAAGATACGCCGCTCCGACGAGGCGACCTGATCTTCTTTCCCGGCCATGTCGGGTTGATGTTGGATGCGGAGCGCATGCTCCATGCCAATGCTTTTTGGATGTCGACGGTGATCGAGCCTCTGGAGGATGTGGTGGCCCGGCTGAAGCCGACCCACACCCAGCCGATCACCGCGCGTAAGCGGATGACAAGATGAACAGGATTTTCGTCGATGGCGCGGCCGGCACGACCGGCCTGCAGATACGCGAGCGGCTGGCGGGCCGGCACGACATGGAGGTGATCGTCCTGCCCGACGCGAGGCGGAAGGACGCAGGCGCACGCCGCGACGCGCTCAACACCGCCGACATCGTCGTGCTGTGCCTGCCCGATGACGCGGCGCGCGAAGCGGTTGCGCTGATAGACAATGATCAAACGCGCGTGATCGACGCATCGACGGCGCACCGTGTCGCACCGGGCTGGATTTATGGCTTTCCCGAGATTTCGGGCCGCGATGCCGTCGCCAACGCGAAGCGTGTCAGCAATCCCGGCTGCTATTCGACCGGCTTCATTGCCCTGGTCGCGCCGTTGGTGAAGGCCGGGCTAATCCCCACCGACGCGGCACTGACCTGCAATGCGGTGTCAGGCTATTCGGGCGGCGGCAAGAGCATGATCGCCGAGTTCACCGACGGTGTCGCCCCGGCCGCGTGGCGGAGCTATGCGCTCCGGCTCAACCACAAGCATATCCCCGAAATGCGCGAGCGCAGCGGGCTGTCTGTCACGCCGATCTTCGCACCATCGGTCGCGAACCTGTTCAGCGGCATGATCGTCGAGGTGCCGCTGCACCTGTCCACCCTCCCCGGCCGTCCTACCGCCGCGGCTCTGCGCGAGGCGCTGGCCGACTTCTATCGGGGATCACCGATCGTGAGCGTGGTCCCAAGCTACGAGGAGGGCACGCTCGCGATCGAGCGGCTGGCGGAAACGGATCGGCTCGAGCTTTTCGTGTTCGGCGACGAAGCGGATAGCCAGGTGCGCCTGGTCGCGGCGCTCGACAATCTGGGTAAGGGCGCGGCCGGCGCGGCGGTGCAGAGCCTCAACCTGATGGCGGGCTTGTCCGAGACGGAGGGGCTTCGGCTTTAACGCCTCGGCTTCGCGTCGGAAGCGGCACGGCGGATGGTGATCCGCATCGTCTCGAAATCGAGCAGGGACAGGTCGAATTGCGAAACCATGTCCGTGCCGAGCCGCGCCGGGATCGTCGCGCGTATCCATCGAGACATTCTTCAGTCGGATGGGCACGCCGCTGATCCGGCGAAGCGTCCGGATGCTCGTCCAGCCAGTGCGCCAGCCAACCCACCGTGCACGCTTGGCACACACGCTGCGCGCCGCTCAGGCATTGGATTCCGGTATTTGGACGGAGCGGTGCGCTCTACCGGAGCTGTTGCAACACGTCGCTCAATGCCGGGCTCGGCGCATAAGGCGGCCTGCGCGAGATATCCTCGCCGATCTCCCAGAGCACGGGCACCATCTTGCGCGACAATGCTCCTTGGGCGACGGACAGCATCCACCGCACGCGCGAGGCCTGCTCTTTTCGGAAAACCGGCGCGAACTCGCCCAGGAAAACCGGAATGTCATTACGGCTGGAGAAGCCCTGCATTCGATCGAACAGCATGTTCAGCTCGGCGATGTCCGCTTTGCTGCCCCAGGTCGGCTGCATCTTTCCCCAGCTCGCATCCTCGGTCATCCCCGCGAACGCCCATGGCGTATAATAATGCACCGATATGAACAGCTTGTGCGGCACGACATCCTTCGGCAGCGGATAGTGTCCGTTCGTGGTCTTTAAGATATCCGTGGTATAGCCGGGAATGATCAGCAGCCGCGTCGCGTTGTTGCCGCCCGTCTTGCGAACCGTATCGATGAAGAGCTGATTGACGCGCGCCAGCGTGGCATAGGCCTTCTCGTCCGATCCCGCGCCTTCGAAATTACTCTCTTCGTTCAGCCCTTCGAAAACCAGATGCTGGTCCCGGCCGGCAAAGTAGACGGCAATCTGATTCCAGTAGCTCTGATACTTCCGCTCGGCTTCCGGGCTGAACGTGTGAAAGCTTTTCGCAAAGCGCTTCTTGTCATCCGAATCGATCCATCCGCCGTCCCAATGGATGTTGACGACGCAGAACATGCCGGCTGACGTGATCCAGTCGGCGATCTGGCCGACCCGCGCCAATTTGTCCGGATCGATCCGCCCGTCATGCGCATAAGTATCCCACGCGACCGGAAGGCGAACCGTCCTGAAGCCCAGCGCCGCCAGGTGCTGGATATAGTCGCGGGTGATCCGCGGATTGCCCCATCCGGTCTCCCACGTCGCCGTATTGTCGAGCGTGTTGCCGATATTGACGCCGACGCCCATCAGTTTCGCGGCATTCCAGGCGTCCAGATCGGCAACCCGCGCGTCCGCACCCGATGGAACAACCGCCTCGGTATCGGCCATGGCGGCGGACGGCATGACGAAAGCCGCCAACACGGCCACCAAAAGGCGGAAACCTTTAACCCCCGGACGCATTGGCTGGCTCCGATCGGCGGAAAGTCGGACTGTCCGCAAGAAGGGCGGACTCGTTACCGCGTCGCGTTATATTTGAGCTGATCGTCGGTCAGCTGGAAGCCGATCAGCAGCTCGAAATTGGCCTCGTTGATGGCCGCTTTGATCCGAGGATCGGCGAGCGGATCGACTGATGCGTCGGCGTCCGACGCCTTGCGCTTGCGGTGCAGACGCGCCTGCGCAACCGAGGGCAAGGTCGCCAGGCTCTTCTGGATGTCCGCGCCCGCGCCGGCGGTGCCCGTCGCACGATACTGGCCATCGGCGAAGTGGATGAGCACCTGGCTCTCCTGCTTCGACATGACCTTGGTCCCGGCGCGCATCACCGTCGCAAAATAAGGCAGCACCAGATCGCGCGCGCCGTTCGCGCTGGATCGGCGCGCGGCCACGTCAAACGTCACCTTGGTATGGACGATGGCGCCGCTCTGATCGCAGGTGGTGCGCAGATTCGTGATCGACGCGGTGACGTCGAGAGCGCGCGCATCCTGGCTCTCGGCCGGGCTGAACAGGCTGACGTCGCCCGTATAAGCGGGCACCGCAACCGCCGGGCAGGTCGACCGCACGACGTTCAGGCCACCGCTGACGTCGAAATCGTCCTCCTTGGAACAGCTCGCCAGAATCGGGAGCAGGGCAAGTGCGGGGAGAAGGCGACGGATCAAGGGCATATCCTAAGGCGGACCAACGATAAGGCGGGCACTCATAGGAAGCGGCTATCGCTGGAGCAAGTGATGGCTTAGAGGAACGCGATGGACGGAGCCGCCGCCCCTCAATCAGACAAGCCGCCGCTCGATCTCCTGATCGCGGCGCCGCGCGGTTTTTGCGCGGGTGTGGATCGTGCGATCCGTATCGTGGAGCTGTCGATCGAGAAGTTCGGCGCGCCGGTCTATGTCCGCCATGAGATCGTGCACAATCGCCATGTGGTTGATGTGCTCAAATCCAAGGGCGCGATCTTTGTCGAGGAGCTGGACGAGGTGCCTGATGGCGTGCCCGTCGTCTTCTCCGCGCACGGCGTGCCCAAAATCGTGCTGCACAAGGCCGCCGAGCGCGGGCTCGATTATATCGATGCCACCTGCCCGCTCGTCTCCAAAGTGCACCGCCAGGCCGAACGCCTGATCGAGGCAGGCAAGCATATCGTGTTCATCGGCCATCGCGGCCATCCGGAGGTGGTCGGCACGTTCGGCCAGATCCCGCCGGGCACGATGACGCTGATCGAAACCAACGCGGATGCGGAGGCAGTGGCGCCCGCGGCGCCGTCGATGCTCGCATTCCTCACCCAGACCACGCTCTCGGTCGACGATACCGCGCAGATGATAGCGACCTTGAAGCGCCGTTTCCCCATGATCGAAGGTCCGCGCGGCGAGGATATCTGTTACGCGACCTCGAACCGCCAGCTCGCGATCAAGACGATCGCCGCGCAATCCGATGCGATCCTCGTGCTGGGCGCGCCCAACTCCTCCAACTCCGTGCGGCTGGTCGAGGTCGCGGAACGTGCCGGCAAGCGTGCCAGACTGATCGAAAGCGCACGGGAACTCGATCTCGGCTGGCTCGAGGGGGTGCGCACGCTCGGGATCAGCGCGGGTGCGTCCGCACCAGAGATCCTGGTGCGCGAGCTGATCGAGATTCTGTCCCGCCATTTCGAGCTCCACGAACGGGAGATTGACGGGCCGAAAGAAGTGATGACGTTCAAGCTGCCGCGCGCAGTCGTCGCCGCCTGAACGAAGCGGAACGGGACAATGGCGGTCTACACCCACGTATCGGCGGAAGCGCTGTCGGCGTTGCTCGATGATTATGCCGTCGGCAGCCTTGTCTCCGCCAAGGGGATCGCCGAGGGGGTCGAGAACAGCAATTATCTGGTCGACACGACCGACAATCGCTTCATCCTCACGCTTTATGAAAAGCGGGTCGACAGCGCGGACCTGCCCTTCTTCATGGCGTTGCTCGACCATCTTGCGGAAAAGGGCCTGCCGGTGCCGCGTGCGATCCGCGACTGCTCGGGCCGCCAGATCCGGGAGGTGGCGGGACGTCCCGCCTGCCTGATCGAATTCCTGCCTGGCGTTTCGGTCAGCCATCCGACGCCCGCGCAAGCTCGCTCCACAGGCGTTGCGCTGGGGCAGATGCACGCCGCGCTTGCCGATTTCACATGCGAGCGCCCCAACACGCTCGGGCTCGCCGGCTGGCACGCGCTCGCGGCACGCTGCGGAGAGGATCTTGACCGGATTTCGCCTGGTCTGGGCCGGCGCGTCGCCGACGAGCTGGACTGGCTCGATCGGCATTGGCCATCAGAGCTTGCCCGCTCCGTCATCCACGCCGATCTTTTCCCCGACAACGTGCTGATGCGCGGCGCGAGCGTGACCGGGATCATCGATTTCTATTTCGCCTGCTCCGACATACGCGCCTGGGATGTCGCCGTGACGCACAGCGCCTGGTGTTTCGAAAATGACGGCACCGGCTATCATGCCCCGCTCGGCGAGGCGCTGATCGCGGGATATGACGAGGCGTTCGGCCTGTCGGACGAGGAGCGCGCGGCCTTCCCCGCGCTCGCACGCGGCTCCTGCCTGCGCTTCATGCTCACCCGCGCCTGGGACTGGCTCAACACCCCGGCCGACGCGATGGTGACGCGCAAGGATCCGCTCGCTTTCCTGCGACGCCTGGATTTCTATCGCGACGCCGCGCCGGAGACGCTCGGCCTGTGAGCGAGATGACGTTGGTTCACATGGCGACCGATGGCGCGTGCAAGGGCAATCCCGGCCCGGGCGGCTGGGGCGTGGTGATCCGTGCGGGCGACAAGGAAAAGGAATTGTCGGGCGGCGAAAAGCTCACCACCAACAACCGGATGGAGCTGACCGCCGCGATCAAGGGCCTCGAAGCGCTCAAGCGCCCTTGTCAGATCATACTGTCGACCGACAGCCGTTACGTGATGGACGGGCTGACCAAATGGCTTGCCGGCTGGCAGCGCAACGGCTGGCGGACCGCCGCGAAGCAGCCGGTCAAGAATGCCGATCTGTGGCGGGAGCTGATTGCCGCCGCCGCACCCCATCGCATCCGCTGGGAATGGGTGAAGGGCCATGCCGGCCATCCCGAGAATGAGCGCGCCGACAAATTGGCGAGCGATGCCGCGATCGCGGCAAGCCGATCCTGAACCGCCCGACCGCAACATGCGGCGCGGCTCCCCGAAAAACGCTTCAAATATAAGCAAAGAATCTTGGGCTGGTGTGCGGACGTGCTTATTGCTAATAAGTCGCACAAACATTTTTAAGGCTCCAGCGTGCGTCTCGACCAGCTTCCGCTCCGCCAGGAATCGCGCATCGCCTCGATCGACTGGGATGGCCTGTCCCCGCGCGAGGCACGGCGCCTGCGCGAGCTCGGCTTCGACGATGGCGTGGCGATCGAGGCGCTGCATCGCGGCGCGCTCAAAGGGCCGCTCGCCTGCCGTGTCGGCCGCATGATCGTCGCGCTCAGGCGAGGCGTGGCGGCCTCGGTCATCGTAGAGCCGGCATGAACCCCGCACCGATGATCGCTTTGGTCGGCAATCCCAATGCCGGCAAGTCCGCTTTGTTCAACGCGTTGACCGGCGCGCGCCAGAAGGTCGGCAATTATCCAGGCGTCACGGTCGAACGGAAGGTCGGGCGGATGGCGCTCGACGATGGCCGCCCGCTCGAACTGGTCGACCTTCCCGGCACGTATAGCCTCGATCCGCAAAGCCCCGACGAACAGGTGACACGCGACGTGCTGTTCGGCCGACAGGAAGGCGAACGCACGCCTTCGGCGCTGGTGGTGGTGGTCGACGCAACCAATCTCGACAATCACCTGCGCTTCGTCCTGCAACTGGTCGCGCTAGGTTTGCCGACGGTGGTTGCGCTCAACATGATCGACATGGCGACCCGCGACGGGCTCGAGATCGACATTGCCCGCCTGTCGGCCGAGCTCGGTGTTCCGGTCGTGCCGACCGTGGCGGTGCGCAAGCGCGGGCTGGATCACTTGCGCGAGGCGCTCGGCCGCGCGGTCGGCGGCGGCGGCAAGGCCGTCTTCGCCACCGGCGAACCCGGCGAGCTCTCCCGGTTGCAGCGCGAGGCGCGCCGTATCGCCGCCGCGGTCACGACCCAGCACCGCCAGACCAATTTCTGGACGCAGCGCGTCGACCGCGTCGCGCTCCATCCGGTGGTCGGCCCGATCCTGCTCGCCGCACTGATGTTCGTTATGTTTCAGGCCGTTTTCTCGTGGAGCCAGGTGCCGATCGAATGGCTCGCTTCGCTGCAATCCTGGCTTGGCGACCAGGCGATCCGTCATCTGCCCGACAGCGTGCTCCGCTCGCTGCTGGTGGAGGGCGTGATCAATGGCGTCGGCTCGGTGGTCGCCTATCTTCCGCAGATCCTCGTCCTGTTCTTCTTCATCCTCATGCTTGAGGCGTCGGGCTACATGGTCCGTGCCGCCTTCCTGATGGACCGCCTGATGTCAGGAGTCGGCCTGTCAGGGCGCGCCTTCATCCCGCTCCTGTCCTCCTTCGCCTGCGCGATCCCCGGCATCATGGCGACCCGCTCGATCGACGATCAGCGCGACCGCCTCACCACCATCCTGATCGCGCCGCTGATGACCTGCTCCGCGCGCTTGCCGGTTTATGCGGTCGTCATCGGCGCTTTCATTCCGGCGAAGCGGGTATTGCCCGGAGTCGGGCTGCAGGGGCTGGTCCTGTTCTGCCTGTATCTGGCGGGCATATTGGGTTCGATGACCGTCGCCGCGGTGCTCAAGCGCACCGTCACCAAAGGGGGCGGTGGCGGCTTCATGATGGAAATGCCCAAATATCAGATGCCGGTGTGGCGCGACGTCGCGATCGGCCTGTGGCAGCGCGCTTATGTGTTCATGCGCCGCGCGGGCACCGTCATCCTGTGGGTCACGATCGCATTGTGGGCGCTGACCTCCTTCCCCAAGGCACCCAATGGCGTGAAGCAGAGCGAATATTCGATTGCAGGCCGGATCGCGTCGGGCATCGAGCCGATCGTACGGCCTGTCGGCTTCAACCACGCGCTCGCCTTGGCGATCATCCCGGCGATGGCCGCGCGCGAAGTCGCCGTATCCGCGCTGCAGACAGTCTATTCGATCGATTCGGGCGATGACGAGAAGCTGGGCCAGCAGCGGCTCGCCACGCGTCTGCGCGGCTCCTGGTCGCTGCCGACCGCGCTCGCTTTCCTCGCCTGGTTCGTCTTCGCGCCGCAATGCCTGTCGACGATCGCGGTGATACGGCGCGAGACCAACGGCTGGTTCTGGCCTGCCTTCACGCTCGTTTATTTATTTACGCTCGCCTGGGTCGCGGCGGGCATTACCTTCTGGACCGCAACCGCGCTCGGGCTTTAAGGTCCCTCCCGAAACAGCATCACGAGCGGAGAGAAGAACATGGCCGGTTCGGTCAACAAGGTGATCCTCGTCGGCAATCTCGGGCGAGATCCCGAATCGCGCAGTTTCCAGAATGGCGGCAAGGTGGTCGAATTGCGCATCGCCACGTCCGAAAGCTGGAAGGATCGCAACAGCGGCGAGCGCAAGGAAAAGACCGAATGGCACACGGTCAAGATCTTCAGCGAAGGCCTGGCCAACGTCGCCGAACGCTATCTGCGCAAGGGCAGCAAGGTCTATCTTGAAGGCGCGCTGCAAACCCGCAAATGGCAGGACCAGAGCGGCGCCGATCGTTATTCGACCGAGATCGTGCTCCAGGGCTTCAACGCCACGTTGGTGCTGCTCGATCGCCGCGAGGGCGAAGGCGGCGGTAGCAGCAGCTGGAATGAGGATTCCGGCGGCAACGACTTCAATTCCAGCTTCGCGGGCGCTGGCGCCTCGCGCGGTGGTGCAAGTGCAGGTGCGAGTGCAGGCGGTGGCCGCCCGGCCGCGTTCGACAGCGATCTCGACGACGACGTTCCCTTCTAACCGAAGGCAAGCTGCCTGCATCCCGATCTTGACGGTACATGCACGCTTCGGTGTGTGTGTGTGTGTGTGTGTGTGTGTGTGCCGACGACCGTCAACGCGGGATACCCATGCAGCTTTCGATACTCTGCCCGACTCCTGAAGTTCAGCTCGATTGGCGGGCGGCTTATGCGCGCCTGTCGGAAGCGCTCGAATCCGCCGGGCTGCGCGCTTGCGCGCTCCCTTGGACGGAATTGGGCGGTCCCACGGTCACGATGGCGGCTGCTTGTCTCGCATGGGGCTATCATCTTCAGCCGGACCGGTGGATCGCTCTCCTGCGCCCCCGCCTCGGCACTGCGACCTTGGCCAATTCCGCACGATCGCTGATCTGGAACTCCGACAAAATCTATCTGAAGCAGCTCGCGCGATCCGTACCGATCGTGCCGACCCACTTCTGCTCGAGGCTCGATGAGGCGACCGCTTCCCAGCTACGCCGACGCTTCGGTTCGGAAACGCTCGTCGCCAAGCCGCGTTGGGGCGCGGGCGCGCATGGACTCACCGTCCTTCGGGACGGCGTTCCGATTCCGCCGCTCCGCGACGTACTGGTCCAGCCGATGCTGACCGCCATCACCGAAGGCGAGATATCGCTGATCTATTTCGACGGACGGTTCAGCCATGCCGTGCGCAAGCTCCCCGCCGCCGGAGAAATCCGGGTTCAGGCCGAACATGGCGGCCGGATCGAGAATTTCAGGGCTTCGGACGAACTGGTCGCACTCGGCGAACGCGCGATCAGGGCCGCCCCCGACACGCTCGTCTATGCCAGGGTCGACATCGTGAAAGGCAATGATGGACAGTGGCAAGTGATCGAACTCGAGGCGATCGAACCCGAACTGTTCCTGCACCTGGCGCCCGACGGCGGTCGCGCGCTCGGCGAAGCGCTCCGCAAGCGTTTGGCTATTTTTTGTCCTTGAGCGCCTTGAGTATCGCAAAAGGGCTGGCATCCTCTTCGCCAAGCACACCCGCCGCACGGAGCTTTTCCTCGGCACCGGGCGCGCGCGGGAAGGGATCGAGCGCGAGCGCCATCGTCTGCGCGACCGCTTCGCCCAGATCAACCGAGAAGCCTTCATAGTCGAGCTGGTCGAGATCGCTTTCGGCCAGCTCGATCTCGTCGGCGTCCGATTCGGCACCCTTGGGCACGAAGCGCAGCGCGAAATCCTCGGCGATCCGGGCCGGGACGGGCTCTCCGCTCGCGACGCAGGCTTGGATCACCTCACCCTCCAGCCGGCCGGTCGCGGTCACGATATGGCCATCGCGCGCAAGTTCGGCGGTTGCCTCGAGCCGGTCGATGCCGATCAGGTCAAAGCGCACGGCCAGGGCGGCGCGTTCGCCCTCCTCCGCAGCAATCGATATCGCGCGCGGGCCGCCGCCCAATTCGTCGAGCCTGAAAGTTCGCGAAAATTCGGACTTCATGCCGGCCAACTCCCCGCGATCAGCTCCGATGCCGGCACCGCCGCGAGCCGCGCGCGCAGCCCGGCCAGGCCTTCACGCACCGCAGAGCGCGCGCTGCCGCCAGGCACCGCACCACGATAGATATTGCGCTCGATAGCGCCGTCGAGGTCGCCCCCGGCAAAGGCTTCGCGCAACGCGCCCAGCCTACCGCCGAGCGCGCCCATCATCCGCCCGATATGCTTGCCGACGACGATGTCGCCGATGCCGCGCTCGCGCAATTGCCCGTCCATATCCTCGACGAATATCTCGGTGAGATAGGCGGATGGCGCGCGGCCGGATTCGCCCTCCTCCTCCAGCCGCAGCAGCACGAGGCTCAACACCGCCGCGACCATGTCGAAGCGGCCATCGAGCGTGTCGGGCACCTGGCCTGCCAGATACCAGTCCGGCCGGCGCGCTTCCGCCACCACCGCATTGTAAAGCGGCGTCAGCGCATCGCGGTCCTTACGGCCGAACAGACGATTCAGAACTCCCATTCACCCCATCTCCGTGCGCCCCGTCTTGCGGAGCCGCCAAGCCCCGCATATTGAGGCGCCAGCGCGCGGTTGCAATCCCGATGCGTGATCGCCTGATCGGCTCAGCCTGGGTTCAGCCTTGGGCCGCCAGGCAAGAAGTACGTCGGGAAAGGGTCTTACGGAATGGCGGCATCGATCAAGCGCGGGGTGATCGCGGCGCTGGGCTTGTTGGCCCTGGCCGGCTGCGCGCAGGTGCAGGATCATAAAGGCTATGTCATCGACAACAGCCTCATCAATACGGTGCAGCCCGGCGTCGATAACCAGGATTCGGTCGCGAAGACGCTGGGTCGCCCGACCTTCGATAGCCAATGGGATGGCGGCAAGACCTGGTATTATCTGGCGCGCAACACACGCCAGCTCGCCTTCAGCACGCCGACGCCAGTATCGCAGACGCTGCTGACGGTGCGCTTCGCCGCCAATGGCGATGTCGCGTCGGTGCAGCGCACGGGGCTCGAGACGGTGCGCGAGGTCAAATTGTACGGCAAGAAGACCCCGGTTCTGGGCTCCCACCGCACCTTCTTCTCGGAACTGTTCGGCAATATCGCGCCGGGAACGACCGACAAGGCATCCACCGCCGACAATCCGGGCGGCTGAGATTTGACGAGGTAGGCGCCGACCCGAGCCGGCGCCGCCCTGTATTCAGCGCGCGATCCCCGCCCCCGCCAGCACCGCCAGCGTCAGCAGTTCGGACGCGGTCGCGGACATGGTCGCGATCTGGACCGGCTTCTCCATGCCGACCAGCATCGGCCCGATCACCGCGTCTCCATCGACCTCGCGTAGCAATTTGGCCGAGATGTTGGCCGATTGCAGCCCCGGCAGGACGAGCACGTTGGCAGGCCCCGACAGGCGGCTGAACGGATATTTCTGGCGGATATTGGGATTGAGCGCGACGTCGGGCGCCATTTCGCCTTCGAATTCGAAGCCGGGATTCCGCTTTTCCATCAAAGCGACCGCTTCGCGGACATTATCGATCCACTCGCCCGACGGATTGCCGAAGGTCGAATAAGACAGGAAGGCGACGCGCGGCTCATGCCCCATCCGCCGCGCGACCGCGGCTGTATGCTCGGCGATCGCGACCAGTTCCTTGGGCTCGGGCCGCTCGGTCACCATCGTGTCGGCCATGAAGACGGTGTGCTTCTTGCCGATCACGACATGGATGCCGCACGGGCGCCGCCCCTCGATCGGGTCGATCACGCGCCGTATCTGACGCAAGGTCTTGCCATAGGTGCGCGTGGTGCCGGTGATCATCGCATCGGCATGGCCGAGCTGGAGCAGCAGCGCACCGAAGATGTTGCGGTCCTGATTGACCATCCCCTCGACCTCGCGCCGCAGATAGCCGCGCCGCTGAAGCCGTTCGTACAGATAATCGACCATTTGCGGCACGAGCGGCGAATGGCGGCTATTGTGCAGCTCGAAGCTCTCGGGATCGTTGATACCGAGCGCACGGAGCTTTTCGGGCACCTCGTCGCGGCCGACCAGAACGGGCGTGCCGTAGCCGCCGTCGCGGAATGCGATAGCGGCGCGCAGCACCACCTCTTCCTCCGCCTCGGCGAAGATCACGCGCTTGGGATTGGCACGAGCATTGGCATGCGCCAGCGTCAGCACCGAAGTTGCGGGGCTGAGCCGTGCGCGCAGTTCCATGCGATAGGCCGCCAGATCCTCGATCTGCTTGCGCGCGACGCCGGTCCGCATCGCGGCCTCCGCGACCGCTGCGGGAATGATCTCCATCAGACGCGGATCGAACGGGGCGGGGATGATGTAATCGGGGCCGAAGCGCGGCGCATGTCCCCCATAGGCCGCCGCCACCTCCTCCGGCACCTGCTGGCGCGCGAGGCTGGCGAGCGCTTCGGCCGCGGCGATCTTCATTTCTTCGTTGATCGCGGTCGCACGCACATCGAGCGCGCCGCGGAAGATGAAGGGGAAGCCCAGCACGTTGTTGACCTGGTTCGGATAGTCCGACCGGCCGGTCGCTACGATCGCATCGGGGCGTACTGCCTTGGCCTCGGGCGGGGTGATTTCGGGATCGGGATTGGCCATGGCGAAGATGATCGGATTCTTCGCCATCGTCTTGACCATCTCCGCCGGCAGCGCCTTCGCCGCGGACAGGCCGAGGAAAACGTCCGCGCCGACCATCGCCTCGGCCAACGTGCGCCGGTCGGTCTTGACCGCATGGCCCGATTTCCACTGGTCCATATGTTCGGTTCGGCCCTGGTAGATCACGCCGGAGCGGTCGCACATGATGACCTTGTCGGCGGACACACCCATCGCCTTGATCAGCTCGGTGCAGGCGATCGCCGCCGCGCCCGCGCCGTTCACGACGACATTGATGTCCTTGAGCTCGCGGTTGGTGAGGTAGCAGGCATTGATCAGCCCGGCGGCGGTGATGATCGCGGTGCCGTGCTGGTCGTCATGCATCACCGGGATGTTCATGCGCTCTCGCAGCGTCTGCTCGATCACGAAGCATTCGGGTGCCTTGATATCCTCGAGATTGATTCCGCCGAAGCTGGGCTCGAGCAACGCGACCGCATTGCAGAAGGCGTCGACGTCTTCGGTATCGAGCTCGAGGTCGATCGCATCGACGTCGGCGAAGCGCTTGAAGAGCACCGCCTTGCCTTCCATCACCGGCTTGGAGGCAAGCGCGCCGAGATTGCCAAGGCCAAGGATCGCGGTGCCGTTGGTGATCACCGCAACAAGATTGCCCTTGGCAGTATAATCATAAGCCTTGCCCGGATCCGCGGCGATCGCGAGCACGGGCACGGCCACGCCGGGCGAATAAGCGAGGCTGAGGTCGCGCTGCGTCGCCATCGGCTTGGACGCGATGATCTCTATCTTGCCCGGGCGACCGGCCGAGTGAAATTCGAGCGCTTCCCGCTCGGAAAATTGTACGTCGCTGCCCTCGCCCACTTTTTTGGCTCCAAATTCTTCTCGTGCGCACCCCTATCCGCCGTTTCGGCTCGCGTCACCCCATTGCGGATAACCGGATTAACGGGCTAGTCGCCTCGCCTCACCAGAATCAGGGAAAGACACATGTCGGACACGATCGCAGCGGATCAGCTGCGCCTCTTCATCGAGCGTATCGAACGGTTGGAAGAGGAAAAGAAGGGCATGGCGGACGATATCCGCGACGTTTACGCCGAGGCCAAGGGCCAAGGCTACGATTCCAAGACGATGCGCGCGATCATCCGCTTGCGGAAGATGGAGAAAGACGCCCGCGACGAGGCGGAATATCTGCTCGACACCTACAAGGCCGCACTCGGCCTGGCCTGAAGTTGAAGGATTCGGTGCCGCACGCTAGACGGGCGGCACAACCCCTTCCCTTCCCAGAAAAAGAAATTTCGGACGTCCATGGCCGGCCATTCCAAGTTCAAGAACATCATGCACCGCAAGGGCGCGCAGGATAAGAAGCGCTCTGCCCTCTTCTCCAAGCTGGCGCGCGAGATCACGGTCGCGGCGCGTGCGGGCCTGCCTGATCCGAATATGAATGCGCGCCTGCGCGCCGCGGTCATCACCGCGCGCAAGGAAGGCATGCCCAAGGACAATATCGAACGTTCGATCAACAAAGCGGCGGGCGGCGATGCGGACAATTACGAGGAAGTCCGCTACGAGGGCTTCGGCCCCGGCGGCGTATCCCTGATCGTCGAGACTCTGACCGACAACCGCAACCGCACCGCGACCAACGTCCGGCTCGGTTTCTCCAAGAATGGCGGCAATCTGGGCGCGCCCAACTCGGTCAGCCACGCCTTCGATCGGCTCGGCCTGATCAGCTACCCGGCCTCGGCGGGCAGCGACGAGAAAGTGTTCGAAGCCGCGCTCGAAGCGGGCGCGGAGGATGTGGAAAACGGCGAGGATGGCCATTCGATCTGGACCGCGCTCGACAATCTGCACGAGGTCGCCAAGGCACTCGAGCCGGTGCTGGGCGAGGCCGAAGGCGTCAAGCTCGCCTGGCGCCCGCAAACCCTGGTTGCGGTCGACGAAGCGCAGGCGGGCACTTTGCTCAAGCTGATCGACGCGCTCGACGACGATGACGACGTCCAGACCGTCTGGGGCAATTACGACATCTCCGACGAGATCATGGAGAAGCTTTCTTGATGCTCCCTCCCGCAAGCGGGAGGAAGTGCTGATCCTGATCGGCCTCGACCCCGGCCTGGGGACGACAGGCTGGGGCGTGATCGCGGCGGAGGGCAACCGTCTCTCCCACATTGCCAACGGGCAGATACGCACCGACAGCGCCATGCCGTTGCCTGCGCGGCTCGCGGTTCTGCATGACGCGCTCGCCGCGCTTTTTGCCACGCACCATCCGCAGGCTGCCGCGGTCGAGGAGGTGTTCGTCAACATGAACCCGCAATCGACACTCAAGCTCGGGCAGGCGCGCGGCGTGGTGCTGCTGTCGGCCGCGCTGCACGGTTTGGACGTTGGCGAATATGCCGCGAGGCTGGTCAAGAAGGCGGTGGTCGGCACCGGCGGCGCTGAGAAAGCGCAGGTCCACGCGATGGTGGCGCGGCTGCTGCCCGGCGTGAAAATCGCGGGCGCTGATGCTGCCGATGCGCTCGCGGTGGCGATCACCCACGCGCACCATCTGGCGAGCGCGCGGCGGCTCGGTTAGGCTGGCATGATGATCGCTCGCCTCTCCGGAATTCTCGCCGAAACCGCGGCCGATCATCTCGTGATCGACGTGAACGGCGTCGGCTATCTCGCTTATGCCTCGGCGCGGACCTTGTCCGCGGTCGGGCCGATCGGCGGCAGCGTGCTCTTGCTCACCGAAATGCAGGTGCGCGAGGATGCGATTACATTGTTCGGCTTCGGGTCGGCCAGCGAACGCGACTGGTTCCGGCTGCTGACCGGCGTCCAGGGCGTGGGCGGCCGCGTCGCGCTTGCGATCCTGTCCGTGCTCGACGCCAACGAGCTCTCGCGTGCCATCGCCAGCGGCGACAAAGCGATGATCGCGCGTGCCAACGGTGTCGGGCCCAAATTGGCGCAGCGGATCGCGATGGAGCTGCGCGACAAGGTTAGCGGCATCGCGCTCGGCCCCGGCGCGGCGCGCGCGCCGGCGGGGTCGGCCAGCTCAGATGCCATTTCCGCGCTCGCCAATCTCGGCTTCCGCCCGGCCGAAGCCTCGGCCGCGGTGGCGGCGGCGAGTGACGAGCTTGGCGCGGATGCCAGCCTCGACGCGCTCGTAAGGCTCGCGCTCCGCAAGGCGGCGCGCTGATCAGATTGGCGTGAGCAGCGGCTGGCCCGCGAAGAAAGCGGCTAGATTGGCGAGCGCGAGATCGGCCATTGCCCGACGCGTTTCGCGCGTCGCGCTGCCCTGGTGCGGCAGCAGCACGACATTATCGAGGTCCAGCAGCGCCTCCGGTACATGCGGCTCGTGCCCGAACACGTCGAGCCCAGCGAAGCCGAGCCGGCCATCCCGAAGCGCCGCCACCAGTTCCGGCTCGTCGACGACCGATCCCCGCGAAATATTGATCAACGTGCCGTCGGGTCCGAGCGCTTCGATCACCTGCCGATCGACCAGGCCGGCAGTGGCCGGTCCACCTGAAACCGCGACGATCAGAATCTCGGCCCAGGTGGCCAGCGCAGCCGGACTGTCGAAATAACGAAACTCCGCGCCCTCGCCGCGCGGCCGACGCGAGAAATAGCCGATTTCGGCGGCGAAGGGCCGCGCGCGCGCCGCGATCGCCTGCCCGATCCGCCCGAGCCCCAACACGCCGACCCGGCGCCCGCTCGCCCGACGCCCGAGCGGCGGCGGGCCTTCGGCGGCCCAGCGGCCCTGACGGACATACAAATCGTAGGCGGGAAGCCGCCGCGCGACCGCCAGCATCAGGCCGATCGCAAGGTCCGCAACGTCGTCGGTCAGAACGTCGGGCGTATTGGTGACCGCGATCCCGCGCGCGCGCGCGTGATCGACATCGACCCGGTCGTACCCCACGCCCACCAGGGAGATGATTTCCAGATCGGGCGCGGCATTCATCGTTGCGGCATCCATCCCGGCGCCGCCGCAAAGCGCCGCGCGGATGCCGGGACCGGGTTCGTGACGCAGATCGTAAAGCTCGCCCACATGTTCCAGGCAGCTGAGCGCCGGATCCTTGACCAGCATCAGCAACGGCGGCTTGGGCGGCATGGAATATCCTTCGCGCAGGGCATCGACGCTCTAGCATGGCGGCGTTATGTCGGAAGCCATGATCGAGGGTGATCGCCTGCTTTCCGCCGATCGGGCGGCCGAGGACGTCGATGCGGCCTTGCGCCCGCGCTCGCTCGATGAGTTCGTCGGGCAGAAGGCCGCGCGCGACAATCTGCGCGTCTTCATCCAGGCGGCCAAGGCTCGCGGCGAAGCGCTCGATCATGTGCTCTTCTTCGGCCCGCCCGGCCTCGGCAAGACAACGCTCGCGCAGATCATCTCGCGCGAACTGGGCGTGGGGTTCCGCGCGACGTCGGGCCCGGTGATCGCCAAGTCCGGCGACCTTGCCGCTCTCCTCACCAATCTCGAGGAAGGCGACGTTCTCTTCATCGACGAGATCCACAGGCTTGCGCCGGCGGTGGAGGAAATCCTCTATCCCGCGATGGAGGACCGCGCGCTCGATATCATGATCGGCGAAGGCCCTTCGGCGCGCAGCGTGCGGATCGATCTGCCGCGCTTCACGCTGGTGGGGGCGACCACGCGTCAGGGCTTGCTGACCACACCGCTTCGCGATCGGTTCGGCATCCCGGTCCGCCTTAATTTCTATTCGGTCGACGAGCTCGAGCTGGTGGTGCGGCGCGCGGCGCGTCTGCTCGGCTTCGCCATTTCCGACGACGGCGCCGCGGAGATTGCGCGGCGTGCGCGCGGCACCCCCCGGATCGCAGGCCGCCTGCTGCGGCGCGTGCGCGATTTCGCGCATGCCGCGGGGCATGTCATCGTCGAAGCGAAGGATGCGGATGCGGCGCTCAATCGGCTTGAAGTCGATACGTTGGGGCTCGACGCGATGGATCGGCGCTATCTCAACATGATCGCCGATTTCTATGGCGGCGGCCCGGTCGGCGTGGAGACGCTCGCGGCGGGCCTCGGCGAACCGCGCGACACGATCGAGGAAGTGATCGAACCTTACCTGATCCAGCTCGGTCTGGTCGCCCGCACCGCGCGCGGCCGCTGCCTCAACAGCCGGGCCTGGACGCATCTTGGCATCGAGCCGCCGCCCGCCGCGGGACAGTCGGGGCTGTTCGATTAGCTATTATCGCCAAGGTCGAGCGGGCGCGAACGAATCCAGCGCGACGCGATCATCTTTTCACCCGCGATCAATTTGCGACCGGCATGGCGCAGCATGTTGTTTGGCCTGCCATCGGGCGTGACGTTTCGAAAAATAAGCGCGTCACCGGGAGCCCCCTTCCAACGGACGTTCAGTTCGAGGAAGTCGGTTTCGCCCCCTTCATATCCCTCGTTCAAAGCGATGAGCGCCGTGCAGATGCGCTGATTGGCTTCGAACGGGAGCGTATCGACGTGGGGCTTGAACTCCTGACCCTGGCGATAGCGTAAAACCTGCAGCGGCTCACCCTGACGCACATCGGTCCCCGAAGCGATGGCCAGCCGACGGTTGATCTGGTGAATGACAGGATCTTCCAGTGCAAGCGGGAAACCCGCCACATCCGAGGTACGAACCGGATCCTTCCTGGTGACGCCAGTTTGTGGATCGATGATAACCGATGGCTCCAATAATGGTGTCGCCGCTTCCATGAGATAGTGACATTCCGCCGCGGAGAGCATGCCCCGAAAAAGCCTGGCCTCCTCCACGGACGACAATTGCTCGACGGCCGGGATACCGCGCGGCGCGCCGTCGCCGGTGAGATCCATTTGGCGAACTAGGTCTAGTTGCTTCGCTGCAACCGGGTCAGACGTGGCGGCGATACCGAGCAGACGCACCGCTTCACGCCAATCCGGCGGTGCTCCAGTGCCGTTCGCGACGAAGGCAATATGGATGGCGCGGGCCTGGGCATGCCCCGCAGCAGCGGCGCGCGCGAAGGCCTGGCGTGAGACCGCAAGCTTGCGAACGAGATATTGGCCGGAAAGCAGCCATATTCCGAGCAGGAAATCGGCATCCGGATCGCCCGCCTGGCTGGCATCGCTCAGGATGCGAGCCGCCTCTGCCACCTGACCGGCGGCCGCAAGCGATGACGCCCGGTCGGAGATCAACGACATGCGAACATAATGAAAAGGGGGTCGAAGCGCGCTTCGACCCCCATTTTTTTGTCAGAACTTCGCGACGACGCCCGTATAGAGGAAGCGCCCCCGGTTGTCATAGATGCCACCGCCATCGTTGACGCCGGACAGGCCGAACGGCGGCAGGCGATTGGTAATGTTGTCAGCGCCCAGATAGATGCTGAAGCGGTTGCTGACATCGTAATTGACCCGGACATTGTGGTAAAGCACCGCCTTGTAGCGCTCAACATCCGCAAAATCAGCATTCTGCGGCGGCAGGCCGTTGACCGACTGATAGTTCTCGGCAGCGGAACCGCTGATGAACATCGGGCCGATGTAGCGCAGCTCGTAGGTAGCTGTGACCTTCCCAACTTGAACGTCGGTCGTCCAGTTGAAATTATCCTTTGGATCGCCGAGCTCGCCGCGAATCCGATCTTCGAAGGTCGGATCGGTCGGATCGAGATAGTCGCTGCGCTGCAGCGTATGCGTCCAGACGCCATGGCTCGACACCTCGACGTTGCCGAACCGATGATGATAGGCGAGATCGACGTCGATACCACGTGCCTTCAGCTTGGCGAAGTTCAGCGTCGATGCCAGCAGGCTTCCCTCGAGTATCTGATGCTCGATTTCGCCCCTCGGCCCGCCACCTGGGCCCGCGCGTTTGAACAGCGAGCAATAGGGATTGTTTAGCGAAGACGCATCATAGCATTGATTGGCGATCGTCTGCGCATCGATTGCCGAGATCACGTTGTTCACGGTGATGTTGTAATAATCGACCGACAACGTCAGACCGGGCACCCAATGCGGCGTCAGCACGCCACCAAGCGTGTAGGAATCCGACGTCTCCGCCTTCAGGTTGGGATTGCCGCCGCTCAGGGTCTCCAGCGACTGCGTATAGACGAAGTCATAGGAAGCCGGAATGCCGGCTGCCGCGCAATTCGCAGCGCGATTGGCCGAACCAGTTGCGATATTGCGCGCCGAGCAGGGATCAACAAAGCCCGGCGCAAAATTCTGCCCCTGCGGCGTATACAGCTCGGTCAGGTTCGGCGCACGTACCGAGCGCGCATATCCGCCACGGAACATCAGGTCATTGACGGGCCGCCACACGACCTTGCCGTCATACGCGTAAACCGTACCGGCCGAGCCCTTGTAATGGGACACGCGGCCTGAACCCGTTGCCGTCAGCTCGCGGATCAGTGGAATATCCTTGAGCAAAGGCACGCGAAGTTCGCCGAAAGCTTCCTTCACTTCAAACGCCGGCGGCGTGAAGCTGGGCAGCGCGTTGTAGAACGTATAGCCATCCTGAACCAGCGGATCGGCCGTGAACTTATTGGTTTCACGACGATATTCGCCGCCAATGCCGATCCCGATCGGGCCGCCGGGCAGCTCGAACCACTTGCTCGAATCGCCCGACAGGGTCGCGGTTATATCGGTCTGCGTAATCTTGCCGTGCGAGACAGTGTCCTGGAGCACATACCGCTTTGCAGCCTGGCTGATATTGCCGGAGCCGAAGGGGTTGAGCGGAACGCAGGCGGCAATATCGGCCGGCAGGTGGTTGTCGATGTCGCCGAACGATGTGGCGTTCGAGGCCGCGTCACCAGCTGTCGGATCGACCTGTGAACGGCAAACGATCTGGCCAGAGGCGTTGCGGGTCGAATCCATCGCGAGCAGGAAACGTTGGACGTTGAGGTTGCCCTCGATCTTCGTGCTTTCCTTGAACTGGCCGTAGTTGCCGGAAATATCATAGTGCCAGCCACTGCCGAGTTCGCCCTTCAGGCCGGCGACGATCCGGAAAGTGTCACGCTTCGAGGCTTCGTTGCGGACACCCAGATCGAGCAGGTTTTCCTGCAGCTTGAAGCGCGTGGCACCCGTGATCGAGCCGGGTGCGGTTCCCGAAGCGATCATTTGCGAGGTGATAAGCGCGCGCGCCTGAGCGCTCAGGAAAGGGTTGTCGAGACGGGGGCGTTCAAGGTTCGCGTCGAGTGTTGACCCCTGGAAGAAAGCCGGCCCACTCGTCGAGCCGGTGGTCACGACGTGCGCAAAGGTGCTCTCGATATAGGGCACGAAGGCCGACGAGATTTCGTAATGCCCGATGATATTCCCGGTGTAGCGATCCTGCCGCGGCTGCAGCACGAGCTGATAGCCCTCGCGCAAGTTGGTGCCGTTGCCGCCAAGGAAGCTGCCGTTCGGCCCGATGCCGACACGTGTTCCTGTCTGCGGCACCAGCGTCCCATCCGGCTGGAACAGGAACGTGCAATTGAAGTTGGCGCCAAGATTATTGTCATGGCCACAAGCGCCGGTCGGACTTTTGAAGCTTACTAGGCCGCCATTGGCGATCGTGGTGCTGCGAACATCGTGCAGGAAGATACGGTCGGGCACGCCATCGCTGCCGTTCGGCGTTCCGGACGGATCGGTATCGACGACCACGAAGGCATTCGTGTTGCGCAAATTCGAACGCTCGGAACCGTAAAAATCGGTCTGATGCGCGAACTCGAAGTTGGCGGCGATGTTACCGCGGCCACTGGCGAAGTTCTTGCCGGCGAGCACGCTCGCATAATAAGAACCGGCGTCACCTTGCGAGCTTATGCCGCTCTGGGCGCGCGCCTGGATGCCGTCATAATGATCCTTGAGGATGAAATTGACGACACCTGCGATCGCGTCCGAACCATAGACGCCCGACTGACCGCCGCTGATGATGTCGATGCGCTCGATCAGGTCGGTCGGGATGGTGTTGATGTCGGTCGATACGGCATTATTGAGAATATCGCCGCCGACATGGCGCCGGCCATTCACGAGAACCAGCGTGCGCTGCGTTCCGAGGCCGCGCAGGTCGAGCAGGTTGAGGCCGGCCGTGCCGAGGAACCGGGTCGAATTCTGCGTGCTGAAGGTCGAGCGGATCGACGGCAGCTCGTTCAGCTGGTCGCCGACCGAAACCTGACCCGTCTGGAAAAAGGTCGCGCCGCTGACCGAGGTGATCGGAACGGCCGATTCCTGATTGGGAGCCCGGAGACGCGTTCCAGTGACGACGACTTCACTCCCCTCGCCTTCCTGCTGAGCGGCTGGCGGCGTTACGGCGCTCGCGGCAGCCTTCTGCTGTGCCTCCGACTGATCCGCCGGAACTGTGGCCTGGGCGAGCGCCGGGACGGCTAATGCAAGCGCGCCGGCAACGGCAACGGACGCGCCGCTCGCGTGGAGCACGGCACGAAGAGCTTTGTTATTCATCAATCATTCCCCCTTCGGAAGCACCTCCTACGGCGCCTCGTCGTTTGGTCGTGGGCTTGCGGGCCCACGGGCTTTCACTTCCATGACACTGATCGTGTCGGATGCGCTACAGCCTTGTAAAGGTTCGGTTCATTTTGAACGCAGCTTCCGCCTGGCTGTCGCCCAAATACCACAGGGCGCACACGGCCCGTTCAGAGTGCGCACTGACTCTTGAATATGATATAAATCACCCCAGAGAGGAGCGCCGGATTAAAAACGTCGCCGAAAGACGACGGCTAAAACGGCGACAATATCTTCTGCTCGCCACCGGGGCTACGCGGTCGAAGGGCGCTTAGGATGGATGGTTTGACGCCCGAATAGCTGCCGCGGGCAGAGGCGCGAACGGCGCCGGGAAATCACGGACAGATCTGAAAGCTGATCGATTTCGGTGGAAGCGCGTGGCGCCTCCACCGAAATCGCAAATCAGATTCTAACGTTAAAACTTCACGGTCACGCCCGCATAAAGCACGCGCCCCTCTAGATCATAAGTATCAGCAACGGTATTCGTGCCAGGCCACTGGCTATTACCTCCCGCGATAAAGGGCGGCTGCTTATCCAGAAGATTATTGGCGCCGATATAGATGTCGAACCTCTTGGCGACATCAAGTTTGGCCTGAATGTCGTGATAGGTATAGGCCGAGATCGGATAGGAACCGCTGCTCGCGGTCACCGGACCGAGATACTTTAGGCGGTAATGCAGCGAAACCGGGCCGACCATGTAATTGAGGTTGAAGGTGAACTGATCCTTGAACCCCGTACCCAGCTGCTGGCTGGCATAGGTGTCAGCCGTGCCGAGTTCGTTCGAAACGGCGCCACCGGCAAAGGGCGTCTGCTGCTGCTTGAACTTATGGTTGTAGTAAAGGTCGACGTCGACCCTCTGCTCTCCGCCCCCGAAGTGGGTTTTGAAATTATAGAGCGCCTGAACGTCAATTCCCGAGACCAGATAGGACGCGGCATTGATGTTGACCTGGTCGACCTCGGTGATGAAGCCATTGCTGTTGCGATGGACAAGATTGCAGAAATCCGGCGAATTCGTCTGGAAGCACTGGGTGACGGAGATCTGCGGATCGATCGACGAGACCGCATTCTTGACCTTGATCGTGTAATAATCGGCCGTCAGCACGAAGTTACGCAGGAACCGGGGCGTAAAGCTTGCGCCTGCAGTAAACGTGTCCGTCGCCTCAGACTGAAGATTGGGATTGCCGCCGGTAAAGCCGAAAATGGTCTGCACCTGCGCGAGCGAATAAGCAAAATAAGGATGTGTCTTCAGATAGTCGGCAATCCCCGGAATGGCGGTGCAGCCGGCGGGAAGCGGTTGCTGCGGGGTTGTGACGGTTTCGCCCAAGCCCTTATTCTGATCGCAAGGATCGACGACTTGCTGCGCGGTGTTAGCCTGCGGCGAATACAATTCGTTCAGGTTCGGCGCACGAACGGCACGGGCATAGATCGCCCTGAAACGAATATCGGGCGTCGGCGCATACGTACCGCCATATTTGTAGCTCCATACGCTGCCCACGGTAGAATAATGAGCGAAGCGCGCCGCACCCTCCAGCGAGAATTCGTGGATCAGCGGATGCCCACCGAAAATCGGTGCGTTGAGCTCGATGAAGGCTTCCTTGGAATCGTATTTGCCGAATTCATTGCCGTTAAGCTGCTGCGAGCTCAATCCGGAGCGTGTGAAAGGATCGAAGACTTCCGAAACCTTTTCGCGGTGATATTCGCCGCCAGCTGCTACGCCGAGCGGTCCGTTAGGCAGCCGGAAAAGCGAGCCGGTGAACACCAGCGAGGCGACGTCCTGATAGTTCTTCTGCAGAAAGTCGGCATCCACATGCTGCCCTGGGGTAGCATCGGCAATGGTGGCGCCCTTTCCGGTATAGGTGCTTAGCCATTTGATCTGTTCAGGCGTGTAGGATTGGCGGCCAAAGGGATTGACCGGCACGCAACCCGCCGCGCGCGCGTCAGGATCGGCGCAGACGATCTGTCCGCCGATCGTGGTCGCCTGCAATGCGGCGCCGTAATTGGTCATCAAGATCGCTTCGTTGGACGTATCGTCGCGAACCTGGCTGTGCTCGTAGGAAAGGTCGTATTTCCAGCCCGAGCCGATATCCCCCTTCACGCCGATGACGCCACGATAATAATCGCGGCTGTCGTGCGGGCTGCGATCGAAGATCCCGTTCGAGCGCTTGCGGAAGTCGAGGAAGGAATCGGGGCCAGCGGCAGCGGCGATGGCGGCAGGCACGTAGGGGTTGTTGGTGGATATGCCGGGGAATGTCGCCGATCCGTCGAAATTGTAAGCCGACTGACCCTGCGTGCCCGAATCGTCCACTGCCAACGGCTCGATATGCCCATGGGCCTTGGTCTTGTTATACAGGAATTCGCCATAGACCTGCGCCGCCGGACTGAAGTCGTAACTCGCCAGCAGCCCGCCTGTAAAACGCTCGACCGGCGTCATCAACAAGCGTTCGGAAGCGCGATTGTAACGCTGCGAGGCAGCCCCCGTATAGGGGATGACGTTGTTGTTGCTGTCGAAGGTGAACGTGTCTCCGTTCGCGTCGATGAAGGCGCCCTGCGGAGTATAGGCGCTCCCCGTCGGCGAATCGTTCCGCGAATAGCTGCGCGCGCTCGACGGAATGCCGGCGGATTTCGTATAGGTGACGTTTGCGACGACATGTCCCGCGCCGCCGCCAAATTCCTTCCCTGCGGTCGCGGAAAGCAGCGGCGTCGCGCCGTCGCCGCGACTGGAGATCATATTTTCGGCGTGGACGCTGAAGCCCGTAAACTTGTTCTTGAGGATGATGTTGACGACGCCGGCAACAGCGTCCGAGCCGTAGACCGCCGAAGCACCACCGGTCACGATTTCGACATGATCGATAAGGTCGACTGGAATATTGTTGAGATCGACCGCCGAGCTACCCGGGATGCCGACGCTGCGACGTCCGTTGATCAGCACCAGCGTACGCGCAGGGCCGAGGTTGCGAAGATTTACGGTCGCCTCGCCATTGCCGAAGTTCGAGAAGTTCGAGGCCGAGCGATCCGCGGACTGGCCGGCAATCGGCAGATCGCGCAAAGCGTCGAGCACATTGGTCTGGCCGACATCCTGAATCGATTGTGCGGAGATCACCGCAACGGGAACCGAGGCCTGGGCCTGCGGACGCGCGATGCGTGATCCGGTGACGACGATTTCTTGTTCGGGCGGAGTTGTATCGGCGGTCGTCGAAGGCGCCTGCGCGAATGCCGGCGCGGCCATTGCCAGCGCCATGCCCAGCGCGAGCGGGGCAGCGCCTGCGCGCAGCGACGCGCGGGTGAAAATCTTGTGAGTCATCATATCGTCCAGTCCCTTTCTGGAAGCAGTCTCGCCCGAAGGGCCGCTGCTCGACCGATGATGTGCGCGCCGATGCCGGACGGTAGGGGGCGCACGCACCGGCATGGCGGATTGATGCCCGATGCCTCACCGGCCTGTAAAGCTGGCGCTCATGCCGCCTAAAGGTTCTCTTTCTCTGTCGCACAAATGCAACAGAAGCAGTCACGCGCCCGCTAAGAACATAAGCGGTTCATATCATGGACCTAATGTGGTGATTAGAGCATTCGGCGGTCGCAACGCTTCGCAGTTGGAGAAACGTTGCTGCGCGGCAACAGCCACTCTTGCATGATTGTTACCGGTTTCATGCATTGCAGGAAAAGTTCAGAATGATTTCTAACGATTTTGCCCGGAGGAGGTCCGGTTCCGGTCCCCGCTCAGGGAGCGAGCATCGGCCCGACCAGCAGGATCGGATCGATCCGCACCTCGTTCCAGGTCATGCCCCAGTGCAGATGCGGCCCGGTCGCCCGTCCAGTGCGGCCGATCAGGCCGATTTGCTGGTCACGCGCGACGCGATCGCCGACCTTCACGTCGATCCGCTGGAGATGCATCAGCGCGCTCACCAGGCCGAAACCATGGTCGATCATCACCAGGTTGCCTTCGAGGCTGAAGGGATGGTCGGTCGCCAACACCACCACCCCGTCGGCGGGGGCGCGGGCAGGCGTGCCCTCCAGCACCGGTCCGCCAGCTGCGCGCGCAATGTCGAGCCCGCCGTGCGGCGCGCCCGCCACGCCCTGCGCGTAGATGCGCTGCGATCCGAACAAGGTGCTGATCCGTCCGATCGCCGGCCAATGGAAAGCCTGACGCCAGCCATCGCTTTCAGCATGGATATTACGCGCCGCCGCGATCTGCGCGAATTCGGCGGCGCGGATCTTCTGATAGGCTTCGCTGGGACTGGTTCCCTGATATAGCGTCGGCAAGGACGAAATGTCCCAGTGGCGCGGCGCCACGGCGATGGGCAGGCGTAGCAGCCGCCCGTCCTGCATCCGCGCTTCCAGGATCGCCGACGGCCCCTGGTCGCGCCCGAAACCGATGATGAAACGCCCGTCGCCGGCGAACCGAACCGGCTTGCCGTCGAGCAGCAACAGCGCGGTGCCGACGGGGGTGACCCCACTCAGCAATGCCCCCTGCTGCGCGGGTGCGCTCAGCCCGAACGTCTGCGCATCAACCACACGGGGAGGTGGCGGCATGACCGGCTGACCGACTGGCGGCGGCGGCGTAACCGGGCCCGGCGCGATCGGACGCTCGGCACAACCGCCCGTAAGCAGCAGCACCAGAAGTGTGACGGCGATCGATCCGCGCGCCGGCCTCAAGCCTCCCGCTCCGCCTCCGTCGCTATCTGGGGCGTGGCATAGGCTTCCTGGCGCGCGACGCTCCAGTAGCGCAGATCCTCGAGCGCGATCCGCTCGCCCGATTTGGCGCAGACGACATGATCGCCCGGAACCAGAACGCGAAAGCCGTTGGCCATATAATGGAGCTTGGCGGGTTTTCCTTGGCTCATCAGCATGTCGGTCGTGCCTTTGCGTGTCAGAGCAAGGTCGGCTGCTCCGGCTTGGGACGTTCCATAGCAGGCCGGGCGCCGCCCTCAACCCGCGCGCCTACCCGTCCGTCGGCAAAAACGAGCGTCACGGCGCCTGCCGCCTTGGCGGCCTTGCTGGAGGCGACGACCTTGCCGTCGCGCGCCTCGACCCGCGCATAGCCGCGCGCGAGCGGACGATCGGGATGCAACTGCTCGGCCAATCGCCAGAGGCGATCGAGCCGCTCGCGTGCCTCGGTTATGCGCGTGGTCACCAATGCGGGCCGCAGCCGCGTCGCCGCCAGCCGCTCGCGGCCCCGCTCCACCTTGGTGGCGAGCAGGCCGGGGCGCAGCGCACCCGCCGCCTCTGCCAGTTCGCGCCGGGCGTGGGCGAGCCTGGACGAGAGGCCGCGCGGCAGGCGGTCGCCCAGATCGTCGAGCTTCTGCCGTTGCGGCGCGAGCAGGCGATCGAGCGTGGGCAGCAGCCGCGCGATCGACGCGAGCCTTTCGGCTGCCTGCTGGTGATAGCGCCGCGCGCACCGGCCCGCGCGCAGACCAAGCTCGCGCACGTTGGACAGCAATTCGGCGCGCACCGGCACCGCCATCTCCGCCGCTGCGGTGGGCGTCGGCGCGCGCACGTCCGCCGCGAAGTCGCACAAGGTGACGTCGGTCTCATGCCCGACCGCCGAAATCACCGGGATCGGCGAGTCCGCGACCGCGCGCACCACGACCTCCTCGTTGAAAGCCCACAGGTCCTCGATCGAGCCGCCGCCGCGCGCGACGATCAGCAGGTCGGGCGGATCGGGCATTTCGGCAAAACCGCGCACCGCCGCGGCGACCTGCCCCGCCGCCCCCTCGCCCTGCACCGCAACCGGCCAGACGACGACGTGCGTCGGGCAGCGATCCTCGAGGCGATGGAGAATATCCCGGATCACCGCGCCCGTCGGCGACGTCACAACCCCGATCTTGCGCGGCAGGAAAGGCAGAGGCCGTTTGCGTTCGGAATCGAACAGGCCTTCGGCGGCAAGCGCGCGGCGGCGTTGATCGAGCAAGGCCATCAAGGCGCCCCGCCCCGCCAGTTCGAGCCGCTCGATCACGACCTGATAGCGCGAGCGGCCGGGATAGGTGGTGAGCCGTCCGGTCGCGATCACCTCGATCCCGTCCTCCGGCCGGAACGCCACCGGCGTACCCTTCCAGATTACGCCGTCAAGGCAGGCACGATCGTCCTTGAGCGTGAGATAACTATGGCCCGAGGCGACGCGCTTGAAGCCCGAAATCTCGCCGCGTACGCGGACGTGGCCGAACGCATCCTCGACCGATCGCTTGAGCGCGCCGGAAAGTTCGGACACCGAAAGCGCAGGCGAATTGTCGCCCGGCGACTCCTCGGCTAACAGCGCGGCAGTTTCCGGAGGAAGTGAAGACGCCATGAAAGTCCTGCTCATCGGTTCGGGCGGGCGCGAACATGCGCTTGCATGGAAACTCGCGCAATCGCCGCGGCTGGCCAAGCTCTACGCGACGCCCGGCAATCCGGGCATCGCCGCATATGCCGAGCTGGTCGATATCGAGCCGCATAACATCGTCGGCTTCGCGCGCGAGGAAAATATCGGGCTGGTCGTAATCGGCCCGGAGCAGCCTCTAGTCGAGGGCCTCGCCGATCGCTTGCGCGAGGAAGGCATATTGACGTTCGGGCCGTCCGCAGCCGCCGCGCAGCTCGAAGGATCCAAGGGCTTCACCAAGGATCTGTGCCGCCGCGCCAACATCCCGACCGCGGATTATGCGCGCTTCGCCGACGCCGCCTCCGCCAGGGCCGCGCTGCCGCGCTTCGGCCTGCCCGTCGTGATCAAGGCCGACGGCCTCGCCGCGGGCAAGGGCGTGGTGATCCCCGAAACGCGGGAGGAAGCCGAGGCCGCGATCGACGATATGTTCAGCGGCAGCTTCGGCGAGGCGGGCGCCGAGGTGGTGATCGAGGAATTCATGACGGGCGAGGAAGTGAGCTTCTTCGCCTTGACCGACGGCACAAACATCGTCGCCTTCGGATCGGCGCAGGATCACAAGCGCGTCGGCAATGGCGACACCGGCCCCAATACGGGCGGCATGGGCGCCTACAGCCCTGCCTCGATCCTGACCCCCGCGCTTGAGGCACAGGTAATGGACCGGATCATCCGTCCCACGGTCGCGGCGATGGCGGCCGAAGGCAATCCTTATTCGGGCGTGCTGTATGCCGGGCTGATGCTCACGCCCGAGGGGCCGAAGCTGATCGAATATAATTGCCGCTTCGGCGATCCCGAGGCGCAGGTGCTGATGACGCGTTTCGACGGGGATCTCGTAACCCTGCTCGCCGATGTAGCGGAAGGCCGGCTGGGCGAAATCGGCAATCCCCGACTCGCCGACAGGATCGCGCTGACGGTCGTCATGGCGGCCAAAGGCTATCCCGGAACGCCGCAGAAGGGCGGCAGCATCGAAGGGATCGACAAGGCGGAAGCGCTGGGGGCGCGCGTCTTTCAGGCGGGGACCGCATTGGCCGACGGCAAGCTGGTCGCGGCCGGCGGGCGCGTGCTCGCGGTCACCGCGACCGGCAAGAGCGTCGTCGAGGCGCAGCTCACCGCATATGCGGCGGTGGACCAGATCGACTTTCCGACCGGATTCTGCCGACGCGACATCGGCTGGCGTGAGCTGGAACGCGAAGCGGCCGGGTTGCCTGAATCGCCCCGGCGCGGTTAGAGCGCGGCCGGCAAACTCAAGGGAGCAAGAATGAACACCACCACGATCATCGTCATCGCCGTCATCGTGGTGATCGCGCTTGCCTTCCTGTTCCTCGTCCGCGGTCGCAAGCAGCACGTGACATTCAGCGACACGCCGCCGCTCACGCCCAAGGCCGCGCCCGCGCCGAAGCCGATCACAGCCGCGCGGTCGCCTGCGCCCGCAATATCGGTCGAAGGCCACGGCATCACCACAGAGATCGCGGACGCGGTCGAAGATGTGGTCGATCAGTTCGTCGGCATCCAGTCGCATCCCAAGCCCGCGCCCGCCAAGGGCCCGGGGGACCCGCTCACGCAGCTCAAGGGCCTCGGCCCCAAGGCGGCGAGCCTGCTCAACGATCTGGGCGTGACGCGCTTCGAGCAGATCGCGTCGTGGAACGACGCCGACATCGCCGCGATCGATGCGCGGATGGGTGCGTTCAAGGGCCGCATCGGCCGCGACCGCTGGGTCGATCAGGCGAAGCTGCTCGCCAAGGGCGATACAGCGGCATTCGAAGCCGAGTTTGGCGCCTTGGGCGGCTGAAGCCGGCTACCGCGCCAGGCAGACCGCCAGCAATTTGTCAATCTTGCGGCCGTCCATATCGACCACGTCGAACCGCCAGCCGCTATCCTCGAACGTCTCGCCCACCTTGGGCAAATGCTTGAGCACCGACAAAGCGAAACCCGCCGCGGTCGCATAGTCGCGATCCTCGGGCAGCTCGATCCCGAGCTTCTCGGCCAGTTGGTCGGCCGGGGCCGAGCCCGATATCAGCCAGCTGCCATCCTCGCGCTCGACGAAGGGCGGATCGGTATCCTCGTCCTGGTCCGAGACGAACGCGCCCGCGATCGCGGCGAGCAGGTCGACGGGGGTCACGATCCCTTCGAAATGACCATATTCGTCATGGACGAACGCCATCGGCACGTTCGCGCCGCGCAGCACCTGGAGCGCGTCCATCGCGTCGATCTGATCGGACACGAACGGAACCGGGCGGATCATCGCGACGATGTCGATCGGCTTGCCCGCGAGGGCGGCGGAGAGCAATTCGCGCGCCTCGATCACGCCCGTCAGCTCGTCGATCGACCCTCGCCCGACCGGCATACGGCTGTGCGGGAGGTCCGCGAGCGGGCTCTCCTCGGTGAGGTCGACCCACTCGACCTGCGTGCGCGGCGTCATCACCTCGCGCACGGGCCGGTCGGCGAGCCGAACCACGCCCGAGATGATCGCGCGCTCGCTCTCCTCGATCACGCCCGCGGTCGAGGCTTCGGCCACGACCAGGTGGAGTTCCTCGGCGGTGACATGGCTGTCGCGCCTTCTGTGCAGGCCCATCAGCCGGATCAGCAAGGCGCTCGAATGTTCGAGCGACCACACGATCGGCGCGGCGATCCGCGACAGCCACAGCATCGGCACGCCGGCGACAGCCGCGATCGGCTCGGGCGCGCTCAACGCGATCTGCTTGGGCACGAGCTCGCCGATGACGAGGCTCAGATAGGTGGTGGCGACGATCACCAGCCCGAAGCCCCAATGCAGCGCCGCGCCGTGGCGCACGCCCAGGAACTCCAGCCGCTCCGCGACGGGGCCGCCCAGCGCCTCGCCCGAAAAGGCGCCCGCCAGCACCGCGGTCAATGTGATGCCGGTCTGGACGGTGGACAGGAACTTGCCGGGATCGGCTGCGAGCTCGATCGCGACCCGCGCGCCCTTCCGCCCTCTGCGCGCCATCGCCTCCAAACGCGGCTTGCGCGCGGAGACGATCGCCAGCTCGGACATCGCGAACAGGGCGTTCACGAGCATCAAGGCGAGGACGACGAGGACATCGATCCAGGGGAAAGGGTGAAGCGGCATAAGCGTGAGCGATATGCATATCGCTTACCGCCGCCTTCGGGGCAAGTTCAGTCCGTCATTGCCTCGGCCGCGAGCGCCTCCGCCTCCATCAGCAGCGCGTCTTCGGTGCTGCCCTGTGCCACGCGTTCACGGCCGATCAGGACCAGAACGGGGACCGCCAGGGGCGACACCTTCTCCAGTTTGACATGCAGCATCGTGCCCTGTGCGCGGTCGAGGAGATCGACGAGGCGGCCGACGTCGGTCATCTTGGCGCGGGCATCTTCCCAGGCCGCGCGCATCAGGAGGTGGTCGGGCTCGTAGCGGCGGAGCACGTCGTAGATCAGGTCGGTCGAGAAGGTGACCTGGCGGCCGGTCTTGCGCTTGCCGGGGTGCTGGCGTTCGACGAGGCCACCGATCACGGCCACCTCGCGGAAGGCGCGCTTCAACAGGCTGGATTGCTGGACCCAATCGACGAACTCGTCCTCCAGCACGTCCTTGCTGAACAGGGGCGCGGGATCGAGGACGGGTTCGAGGCTGTAGGTGGCGATCGCATAGTCGCTCGCGACGAAGCCCAGGGGCTTCAACCCGGCAGTCTCCATCCGGCGCGTGACGAGCATGCCGAGCGACTGATGCGCGTTCCAGCCTTCGAAGCTGTAGACGACCATGTAGTGGCGGCCCTCGCGCGGGAAGGTCTCGATCAGCAACTGGTCGGGCCGCGGCAAGGCCGAGCGGCGCGCCTGCATCTCCAGCCATTCGCGCACGTCGGCGGGGAAGCGGTGCCATTGCGCGGGCTCGGCGAAGTAATGGCGGACGCGGTCGGCGAGGTTGGTCGAGATCGGCATGCGCGCGCCGCCATAGGTGGGGATGCGCGCGGGCTTCTTCGTGGCGTGGACGATCAGGTCCTCGGTATCCATCCGCTCGACCTCAAGTGCCAAGCCGGCGAAGAAGAAGGTGTCGCCCGGCCGCATCGAGGCGGCGAACCCCTCCTCCACCTTGCCGAGGCTGCGGCCGTTCCTGAAGCGGACGGTGAGCATGTCGGCCTCAACGATGATGCCGGCATTGAGGCGGTGCTGCTCGATGAAGCGGGGATGGCTGACGCGCCACAGCCCGTCCTCGCCGAGCGTCAGGCGCTTGAAGCGGTCATAGGCCTTGAGCGCATAGCCGCCGGTGGAGATGTAATCGAGCACCTGGCGGAAGAGCTCGGGGCTCAAGGCGCTATAGGGCAAGGCGCCCTGGATCTCGGCCAGCATCGCGGCTTCCTCGAAGGGGGCGGCGCAGGCGCAGGCCATGACGTGCTGGGCGAGCACGTCGAGCGCGCCGGTGCGGAAGATGTCAGTGTCCAGCTCGCCGGACTCGACCGCGTCGACGGCCGCGCGGGCCTCCAGATATTCGAAGCGGTTGCCGGGGACGATCACGGCTTCGGAGGGCTCGTCGAGGCGGTGGTTGGCGCGGCCGATGCGCTGGGTGAGGCGCGAGGCGCCCTTGGGCGCGCCCATCTGGATCACGAGATCGACATCGCCCCAGTCGACGCCGAGATCGAGGCTGGCGGTCGCGACCAGAGCCCGCAGCCGGCCGGCCGCCATCGCCGCCTCGACCTTGCGCCGCGCCTCGACCGAGAGCGAGCCGTGGTGGACGCCGATCGGGAGGTTCTGGTCGTTGACCGCCCACAGATCCTGGAAGATCAGCTCGGCCAGGCTGCGGGTGTTGCAGAAGATGATGGTGGTGCGGTGGGTCTCGATCTCGGCCATCACCTGGGCTGCGGCATAGCGGCCCGAATGGCCCGACCAGGGCACGCGATCCTCGGGCAGCAAGATGTGGAGATTGGGCTCGGCGCCGGGATCGCCGTCGACCTTGGCGACCGCATCGATGTCGCCGCCGGGGGCGAGCCAGGCGCGGTAGGCATCGGGATCGGCGACGGTGGCGGACAAAGCGACGCGGCGCAGGCCGGGCGCGAGATGCTGGAGGCGGGCCATGCAGAGCGAGAGCAGGTCGCCGCGCTTGCCGGTGGCGAAGGCATGGACCTCGTCGACGACGATCGCCTTCAGATGCTCGAACAGGAAGGCGCTGTCCGGGTGGCTGAGCAGCAGGCTGAGCGACTCCGGCGTAGTCATCAGCATGTGCGGCGGCTTGACCCGCTGGCGGGCCTTGCGATCGGACGGGGTGTCGCCGGTGCGACTCTCGACATCGATGTCAAGACCCATTTCCAAAATCGGATCCACCAAATTTCGCTGCACGTCGATCGCGAGCGCCTTGAGCGGCGAGACGTAGAGGGTGTGGAGGCCTTTGACGGGGTACTGGATCAGGTCGACCAGGCTGGGGAGGAAACCGGCGAGCGTCTTGCCCGCGCCGGTGGGGGCGACGAGCAAAGCGTGGCGGCCGGCCTGGGCTACGGCGAGCATTTCGAGCTGGTAGCGGCGGGGGTGCCAGCCTCGGGTGGTGAACCATTGGGTGATTTGGGGCGGGAGGGCGGTCATTAAAACCCTCTCCCCCCTTCGACGCCGCCTGCGGCGTCGCTCAGGACAGGCTTGTGGGAGAGGGTTGGGAGAGGGGTCGCGAGCGAAGCGAAGCGTCCCGCACTATTCGCGCTCGCAGCCATCGAGGCTGCTCGCCCGATCCCCTCTCCCCATCCCTCTCCCACAAGGGGAGAGGGAGCTGAGAACCACACGGGATGCACCCAGCCTCGCTCCCCCTCCACCATGCTGCGGCCACGGCTCGCTTTCGCGAGCCGGCTTCGCGGCTGCGATATGCCCCCGGCATATCGCTGACCGCCGCTACGCCCCCTCCCCGTTCCGGGGAGGATTAAGATGCTGCTGGAACGAACCATCATGCGGTCCATATAACAGGCATGGCGCGCCTCGGCTCCTGGATCGAACCCACGCCCAAGGGGCTGTATGTGCCGGCGGCGGAGGCGTGGATCGATCCGTCGACGCCGCAGGAGCGCGCGCTGGTTACGCATGGCCATGCCGACCATGCGCGCGGCGGGCACGGGGCGGTGCTGGCGACGGCGGAGACGCTGGCAATCATGGAATGCCGCTATGGGCCGCAGAACGGCCAGGCGGTGGCCTATGGCGAAACCACAAGGGTCGGCGATGTCGACGTGAAGTTCGTGCCCGCGGGCCATGTGCTGGGATCGGCGCAGATCGTGCTGATGCATGCGGGAGAGCGGATCGTGGTGTCGGGCGATTACAAGCGCCGCCCCGACCCGACCTGCGCACCGTTCGAGCCGGTGCCGTGCGATATATTCATCACCGAGGCGACGTTCGGCCTGCCCGTCTTCCGCCACCCCGATACCGGATCGGAGATCGACCGGCTGCTGGAGGCGCTCCATGCCAACCCCGAACGGTGCGTGCTGGTCGGCGCCTATGCGCTGGGCAAGGCGCAAAGGCTGATCATGGAATTGCGCGGGCGCGGCTATCGGGAGCCGATTTACCTGCACGGCGCGCTGCAGCGGCTGTGCGACCTGTATCAGGAGCTGGGCGTCGCTCTCGGCCCCCTCCTCCCCGCCACGGCAAGCAAGGCGGCGGAGATGAAAGGCGCGATCATCCTGTGCCCGCCGGGCGCGCTCAACGACCGCTGGTCACGCCGCCTGCCCGACCCGATCACCGCGATGGCGAGCGGATGGATGGGCGTCCGCCAGCGCGCGCGGCAGCGCAATGTCGAGCTGCCGCTGGTGATATCCGACCATGCCGATTGGGACGAGCTGACCACGACCATCGCCGAGTTGGCCCCGAGCGAAGTGTGGGTCACGCATGGCCGCGAGGAGGCGTTGGTCCATTGGTGCATGACCCGCCAGATCAAGGCCCGCGCGCTGGCGCTGGCGCATTATGAGGATGAGGATGATTGAGCGGTGCGGCGGTGCCTCCACGAGGGGAAAAACAAAAAAACATCAGATTCGAACTTAATGATTTGGCGATCGCGGCGGGGGCTTCGGCGGGCGATGGCGCCGACGGGATTACAATATTGAGAAAGAGCCAAAAGTCGCGTGTGGGTACGCGCATTGTTCGCGCACCGATTGAGACGTGTATGCTATATGCGTACTAATGTCAAGCCTTGAGGCTTAGGCTGTTGACTCATGACAAGCGGCCTGTCGGCAAGCGACCCAGTCGCAGACGTTAGCGAAAAGCATTTTCATCTCGATTGCGGACACGTAGCATGCTGTTACGTTCCTCGAGTGGACCTGCTCGCTCTTATCGTCTTAGCCTCGCCATTCGGCATACTCGCCGGCTTAGCGACTTTCCCGTGGCGGCGTTCGGAGGCGAGGCGGGGGTGGGCCTTCTTGCTCGCGTTACTAATCCCACCGCTGGCTTGCCTCGCGACCGGGTTTGTATTTCTCGCACCTGCCGGATACCGCGATATGCCTCAAATAGCCGAAGCGTCGCTCCACGTTTGCGTGGCCGCCAGTGTGGTGTTTGGCGTCTACTTGGTGGCATTCCGTTTAAAACGCATGCGCTTTTCCGCATCGATGTTCGCGCTGGCAGGCTTCGCTGGAACATTGACCGCCCAGTTGGTCGCAACAATGTGGGTGACCGCGAATTACATATGAATTGCGTCACAAAGAGTCGGTAAGCCCCGCGTCCGATAAGGAGCCGTTGCTCCCCTGAAGCTGCCTTTCGGCTTTCCACCCCTTTCAGCCGTTCAGCCCCTTATGCCAATAGCGGCCGTTTATAAGTTCACGACCTCGCCGGTCGTGACGTAGCTGGGCGGGTCGATAAGAAATCAGGTGGCAAGGATGAAACTGCTCTTCAGCCGCAATCCCAACCCCCGCCTTGCCGTTGCCGTCGCGCGCTATCTGAAGATCGTTATCGAATATGAGCATGCTTCTCCGTTCGCGCCGGGGCAGGCCGAGCGATATCGGCCGCTCAATCCCAACCTTTCGTTGCCCATATTGATCGAGGACGGAAGGAGCCTGTGGGAGGCCGACGCCATAGCGTGCCGGCTCTCCCGCGCCGCGGGTTCGGATTTCTGGCGGACGGGCGATGGCGAGCCGGACATGATCCGCTGGATCAGCTGGGGCAAAGAGAATTTCATGTGTGCGTGCGACATTGTGCATTTCGAAAGAGGCACGAAGCAAAGATACGCGATCGGCCCAGCCGAAGAGACGGTGATCGAGCAGGGTTTGAAGGATTTCCACAGAGCCGCGGCGCTGCTGGAGGTCGAGCTTGGCACCCGCAAATGGCTGACGGGCGACACGGTTTCTTATTGCGACTTCCGAATGGCGACATTCCTGCCGTTTAACGACGTGGCGGAACTGCCGATCAGCCAATATCCCGCGATTTGCCGATGGTATGACGGCCTGTGCGAAATCGACGCGTGGCGCGATCCGTTTGAGGGGATCGATGCGCCGGAGCTTCCTCCGGTGAGGCGGGCTCTGTAATAGTCAGAGCTGCCCGCCCGAGGCGAACCGGAAACTGGCGAGAGGCGGAGCCTCCACGAGGGGGAAAATAAAAAACACCAGATTCGAACTTAATGATTTGGTGCTTGCGCAGCGCACCGGACGGGCAGCGCCGAGCGATTGATGGACCGAGGTGGGTTGTTTTAGCCAATCCACCTCAAGAGCCAGAGTTGAGAAAGAGCCAAGGTCGAAACGTCAGTAGCACTTGGACCGCCGCGCTCTGTATGTTATATGCGTACAAATGTCAAGTATTCAAGCGGGGCCACGACAACGCCGCTTTTGACTTTCGGATAATCCGCTTGCGAGGGCACCCCACAGCGGCATAAGTTCAGACCACATCGGTTGGCGTTGGTGGGCCGAGGAGGAGTTGGACCTCCAGCCTCGGGAGTGGACCATAAGGCGCCAACCGATGTGCTCTGCAACAATCTTGTGGACAGACTGTTGGTTGCGGCGGGAGGCTCAACGAGCCCCCGGACCCGACACACAAGAATAGTGTCACTGGCGATTCCCACGCACAAGATGTTTAATTCATGAAACTGCCTCCAACGGCGCCTTGACGAGCATTCCCCTGTGGAACGCGGGGATGGTTTCGCTTTGCCAACTCCTGCAGCACCTCGGTCGCGCCGGGGCATTATCTGGCATCAGAATGTTCCCTCGGGAAAATCTGCCACATTAAGTGTGATTTGAACCGCGTGCTCCACCTCATGCATTAGGCGCTTCTCTGCTGCGACGAGCAATTGGTGCAGATGCTCCTGAGCCGAGCGCAGCCGAGATTCGATCGACCCGCTTGCCGCGTGATCGATATCGTCGAGTAGTTCGGCCGGAACGACGATATCGACCCGCTCACCGCGATATTTGCCGAGAATGACGAGGTCACTGCCGCGCTGCTTGAGTGACTTGCTGTACTCGAGTTCAACCCGCCGCAACCTAGCTCCTGCCCCCCCATCATCGCCTTCAGCGATGAAGCTTATACCAGCGGCCTCGAACGCACCGATGATTGAAAGGAGATTGTTACGCATTGGGAAGCGGGTGTTGCGCTCGAAGTCGGCAATCGTCGGCCGGGCGACCCGGGCGTTTTCAGCAAGCTGCTCTTGGCTCCACTCGAGAAGCGCGCGGGCGGCCCTGCATTGGGCGGCTGAAATGCTGGTAACATCGTCTCGCATGTCATACTATATGTATGATGTCATACCGATAGTCAACAATTGTTTGCTCTCGGCAGCTACTCAGTCGCGCCCAAACTGCAGAAATCCTCGACCTCGGTGTGACGGGCGCGTTGGGGCGTCACTTTTTCCCAAGCTTTGGCGATACGTTCTGCAAGGCCGTCAGGAAAAGGACGACCGCTAATCGACCACAGCGACGAGAAGGTGTTCGGGTTATTGAAGTGGGCGGACGGAAATCCCAGCGGCGTTTCGATCACCATTGCTCCATCTAATGCAACAAAATGTGCACTGTGCTTCAAGGCGTCGTTGATCAGCCAGGCCACCGTCTGATTTCCCAATCGCTCGGGAGGGCTGACGAACACGATAAGTCTGTAAGCGCCGGCCATGTCGAGCGCGATTTGTGTTGCTGCGATTTGACCTTGAGCGGAGGTCACCTCCTTTCGAATACGCGAGCCCAGAACCCTCAGCGCCTGCTCGGCAATCGGCTTCGGAAGATCGTGCAGCCCGATACTTACAGTGCCGAAAACCATGGGTCCGCCGAACGCCGCATTTCGTTCCATCACTGCGCCAAGTTTGGTCGCGACCTGAGGGTCCTGCCGACGGTCGCTCGTGAACGACTTCACTTCAGCGATCAAATCGTCGGCGGCAAATACGACGTCAGCTCGCTTGCCGCTATAATTCGATGGAAGCGACTCCTCGACGCGACGCCCGCCCGCAGCGCAGAGAACCGCCGTGATAAGCTCGTGCTGGTCCATAACGCCAGACTAGCCGACGCTGCCGCCGGGTGCGAGAGATGGTGGCAGAAAGTACCCACGATGAGTTGGTGCGCTCTGCCTGAGGCTGAAACTAAACCTCCCCATTGTGAGCAGAGCGAAGCGACGCAAGTGAGACTGGATTGCCGCGGAGCTGCGCTCCTCGAATGACAGCCCGGAAGAGGGTGGGATCTGCACGTCTCCCCCATCCGTTCCCGAAGCAGCAGGGGCGAAGGGCTCAGTAGCCGCGTCCGCAAAATGCGGCGGGGCCAGCACTGGCGACCACGCCGCGCCCCCGTCCAACCCTAGGGCGCGGAAGGAAAAGGTCCTGACATAGTGAAGCAGACCAGCTTACGGTCCCGCCATGGCGAAGAACTTCACATGGGAAAGAGGACCTTTCGAGCAATGCCCTTCATGCAATAAAAAGACATTCGGCTTCCTGTCAGCGGGTGGCGAGGTGATGACACTTCGCTGCACGGACTGCCGCTATTCGCACAGCGAGGTGCTGCCGAAGATAGACAAGGCCACGATCTATCTCGATCAGTTCATGTTCAGCTCAATATTCAAGATCAAGGCAGGAGGCCAGGCGCCGCTTGGCCAGCACGAATTCTACGCAGAAGTCATTCCACTGCTCCGCCGCCTCGTGCTGCTCCAGCAGGCGATCCTACCGCATTCGGACCTTCATTCACATGAAACAATCGTCTTCAGCGAGGCCCGCGCGCTGCGCGAGGCATACGAAGATATCGGAGGCGATGGCCGCCTAAAGGGTAACCGCGACGTCGAAATGTCGCAGGTGTTTGCGTACGCCAAAGCCTACCGGGACGGCACAGAACCGGAACTGCTTTTGGAGCCTGACACGGTTCTGGAAAACGAGCGCAATGCTTGGCTGCGCGACATGCGCATATCGGCAAACCCCGACTATGCGCAGTTTGCCGATGGCATCCGACGCGAGCGTGAGGCTGGGTTCGCATCCATGAAAAGGCTTGTGGACGGATGGGCAGATAGCAGGCCCTCCTTTCACCAACAGCTTCGCAGCGAATTGCAGTTCGGCAAGCACAGACGCACCGGCCTCGCGCATTTGATGGCTCAGATGGTTGCCGCTCAGAATGATGGCGATTGGGACACCTACCTCAATCTATCCATGCAACATCAATGGCGCGAATATCGCGGTCTCCGCGAGTTCATTGGAGGCGACGGCAGCGAGGACGATAAGATGCGCCGAGTCATCGAATTCTGGGATTGGCCGCGAAACAACGAGATGCCCTTCACTCGAATTTTTGCGCACTTATTCGCCGCGTTCAGTAGACGTGTCGTGGGCGGGCAGCGCAAATTCACGCGGGGATTCATGACCGATGTCCAAGCCATCGCTGCCTATGCACCTTATGTCGATGCCATGTTCGTCGACAAGGAGTGTGCGGCGCTGCTCGATGAGGAGCCGCTCCGGAGCCGGCTTCTCTATCGAGCGCGCATCTTCTCCTACGCGAATGGCGATGCGTTTCTCGATTACTTGCGCGAACTCGAGCAGCGCGCCGATGATGAAGTCCGGTACTATGCTGAACGAATTTACGGCGTACGCTAGGTCGTGTCCGCGTGCGGAGAGGACTTGAGGCTCTCGTTCACTACCGGTGCGCGTTCCAGGGAGGTTACATCCCTATCCGGATCGACTTCACGGGTTTCCCAGGCTTCCGCTTTTCTCAGTGTTTCGCCGCGACCATGGCATCCCAGGTCGCCCAGTCTATCGACCGGCCGGGATAGGCGACCTTTCGGAACGGCCAATCCTTCTGCACCCAGGCGGTGACCCACTTGTACAGATCGGCATCGAAGCCGGCGTCCTTTTCGGCCTTGGTCACCCACATCCGGGCGACCGCATCGTAACCGGCGACGGGGCTGGGCGAGACATAAACGGAGCCACGATCGCGGCTGCCATCCGGCGTGAGCACGGACCAGGCGCGGGCAGCCCCGCAAATATTCCTAAAATAATCCGCCAATAAAGGCAGAGCGCGCCGCTTGTCGGAACATTACCATAATGTTAAGTCCGCAGCGATCTTGGGGGGAATATTATCGTGAAAAAGTTGATGTTCGGCGCGCTCGCGGCTTGTTTGTCGGGCACAGCTTTTCCCGCTTATGCGGCGGAATATTTCGGTTCTTATACCAGCACTTCGGGGACGCCGACGGCGGCTTCGCTCTATTTCACGGCGTCCGATACCAAGAATGCCGCCGGCGGATATGACATCACCGGCATGCACGGCGACATCAACGGCGAACTCATCACCGGGGTGGAAACCAACCCCCACCAGCCTTTCGTATCCTTGTCGGCGACCAAGGCCTGGAATTTCGACAATGTCCTGTTCGACAACGGACCCTTGCTGAGCAGCGATGGCGTGGTGTTCACGACCGCGGGCGGCTTCGAGTATAATATGTGGGCCGATGGCGGCACGAAATATACGCTCGCCAGTGTGTCCGAGACGGCGGGTGCGAATGGCAAATATCCCGCCGGGCCGCGATCGAACGGCAATATGACGACATCGACGCCGAGCGCGATCACGCCGCCCGCGCCTCCATCGGGCCAGCCGACGCTGCTGACGTTCGACGATGCCCGCACCTACGCACCCAGCGTTATCGCGACCCAGGGGTATCAGTTCAGCGGATCCGGCGGATGCTGCGAATTCCAGGCCGCCTCCACCTTCGTCGGGGGTGGGGCCGATAATGGTACGAGGCGGATCACCTATACGCTGGTTCCGGTCGTGATGACCGCGGTGGACGGGAGCGCGTTTTCGGTGACGAGCCTGGATGCGGGGGTGGGGAATTACTTCACGGCCGGCGTGAATTATATGATGGACCTTACCGGCACGCGCGCCGACGGTTCGCAGGTCACCGCATCGCTGGCGATCGATCCGGCATTCCAGAATTTCGCGCTCGATGGCTTCACCGACCTGGTGTCGTTGAAGTTCGGCCATCCGGGCGGCGGCTATTATATGACGTTCGACAATATCGCGGTCGGCCCGGGATCGGCGGCGCCGGAGCCGGCATCGTGGGCGATGATGTTCATGGGCTTGGGGGCGATGGGGATGACGATGCGGGCGCGGCGGAGGGTTGCGGTTCGGATTGGGTGATGGGCTGAGGGAGGCGGGTGTTGGGGCCCGATTATTCAGGCCCTTGGCGAAGCGTGGTGAAGCCCGGCGCCCATGCCATTGGCGCACTCCCCTCCCCCGACCCCTCCCGCAAGCGGGAGGGGAGAATGACTATCCAGCCCGCCTCCCTCAGTGTTTCGCCGCGACCATCTTATCCCAGGTCGCCCAGTCGATGGAGCGTCCGGGAAAAGCGACGTTGCGGAACGGCCAATCCTTGCGCACCCAGGCGACCACCCATTTGTAGAGCTCGGCATCGAAGCCGGCGTCGTAATCGGCCTGGGTGACCCACATCCTGACGACCGCGTCATAACCAGGGACGGGGCTGGGCGTGACGTAGACGGAGCCGCGCTCGCGGCTGCCGTCCGGGGTGAGCACGGAATAGTCGAAGGCTTTGCGGGCCGTGAACCGGCCCTGCTCGGTCTGCATGTCCAGCATGGCATCGGCATCGGAAATGCCCGCGCGCGGCCAGTTGGTGCTGCGGCTGAAGGTCTTTTGCAGGTGATCGACCGAGGACATGTAGGCGTCGTAATCGACCTTCACCACGGCGGGGCTGAGCGGCACGAGGGTGAAGGTCGCGGTTTCGATGCGGGTGGGCGGGTTGAAACTGGCGGGGATGAGGGATGGGGTTGGGGCGGGTTGTTGCGATTGGGCCGGTGCGGCGGATGCGAGGGCTGCGGCGGCGAGCAGGGCGTAGCGAGCGAAGCTGTTCATGGATTTGGTCTCCCCGGGTGGTGGGATCGGCCCTTGGGGGTGGGGGCGGCAATGGGGTGTTTGGCTTAGCTCCCCGGCTTTTGTTGGGGAGGTGGCACGCCGCAGGCGTGGCGGAGGGGCCCCTCCACCGCACTGCGTGCGGTCCCCCTCCCCACGAAATCGTGGGGAGGATTTTTGGCGGCTGCCTCGACTTCGCTCAGCACGAACGGCGGTGGGGCCGCCCGATTCCCCTCCCGCTCGCGGGAGGGGTTAGGGGAGGGGCCGTTTCCAGCAACGCCACCGTCTGAAGAGAGGGGACTCCCCTCCCCCAGCCCAGTGCTGATGCGCGGCGGGTTGATGATGCCCCCGGCATCATCAAGGGAATGCTGGGAGCATTCCCGACCCGCCGAGCTTCAGCACTCGCGAGCGGGAGGGGAGAAGGTTAGTCGTCTTCGTCCGCGAGGTAGCGTTGGGCCAGGACCGGGGACCTTGCCGCGGCGGTTTCGTCCAGGCGGCGGCGGGGGGCGAAGTGGGGGGCGCTTTTGAGGCTCTCGTCCCCTGCCCTTGCGCGTTCGGCGACCGAGCGGAGCGCGCCGATGAACTGGTCGAGGCCGGCCTTGCTCTCGGTCTCGGTCGGTTCGATCAGCATCGCGCCGTGGACGACCAGCGGGAAATAGACGGTCATCGGGTGGAAGCCCTCGTCGATCAGGCCCTTGGCGATATCGAGCGTGTTGAAGCCCTTGGCCATGCCGTCATCGGAAAAGAGCGCCTCGTGCATGCACGGCCCCGAGGCGGCGAAGGGCGCGTCGAGGACGTCCTCCAGCTGGCGCAATATGTAATTGGCGTTGAGCACGGCGTCGCCCGAGACCTGGCGCAGGCCGTCGGCGCCGTGGCTGAGCATGTAGGATGCGGCACGGGTGAACATGCCCATCTGGCCGTGGAAGGCGACCATTCTGCCGAAGCTTTGCCCGTGATGATCCTCCATGGTTTCCTCCTCGACGAGGCGGAAACCATCCGGCGTCTGCTCGACGAAGGGGAGCGGCGCGAAGGGGGCGAGTGCCTTCGAGAAGACGACCGGGCCGGCGCCCGGGCCGCCGCCGCCGTGGGGGGTGGAGAAGGTCTTGTGGAGGTTGATGTGCATCGCGTCGATGCCGAGATCGCCCGGGCGGACGCGGCCGACGATCGCGTTGAAATTGGCGCCGTCGCAATAGACCAGGCCGCCCGCGGCATGGACCGCGTCGCAGATCGCGGTCATGTCGCGTTCGAACAGGCCGCAGGTGTTGGGGTTGGTGATCATCACCCCGGCGACGTCGGGCCCGAGCCGCGCCTTGAGCGCATCGAGATTGACGCGGCCCTCGGCGGTGGCGGGGATATTCTCGACCGCATAGCCGGCGAAGGCGGCGGTCGCCGGATTGGTGCCGTGCGCGCTTTCAGGGACGAGGATGACGCTGCGCGCATCGCCGCGCGCCTCCAGCGCGGCGCGGATCGCGAGCAGGCCGCAAAGTTCGCCATGCGCGCCCGCCTTGGGGCTCATCGCGACGGCGGGCATGCCGGTGAGCTTGCACAGCCATTCGCCAACGAGATGGATCACGGCGAGCGCGCCCTGGACGGTCGAGACCGGCTGGAGCGGGTGGATGTCGGCGAAGCCCGGCAGGCGCGCGATGCGCTCGTTGAGGCGCGGGTTGTGCTTCATCGTGCACGAGCCGAGCGGGAAGACGCCGAGATCGATCGCGTAATTCTGGCGGCTGAGGCGGGTGTAATGGCGGACGGTCTCAGGCTCGGACAGGCCGGGAAGGTTGATGGGGCCGCGTTCGAGGTTGTTGAGGCGGTTGGTGCCGGGTTGGGTGATGGTTTCCCACCATGTTTCGTCGCCCCGGCGGAGGCCGGGGCCGCTGGAGGCCCCTGCGACGAGCGTGTTTCCGCCACCTGCAGCGGCCCCGGCCTCCGCCGGGGCGACGGGGGCTGGTTCGAAGTCGACACCCGTCCTATCCGTCGAGCCGATCTCGAACAGCAAGGGCTCTTCGAGCATCAGCGCGCGGTTGCCGGTGAAAGTGGGCTGATCGCCCGCGCCGTTCGCAAGCGGCGCTTCGGGGCGCCAGCCGGACTGGTTGATGGTCATGCCAACGACTCCTGCGAAACAACACCGTTCGGGCTGAGCTTGTCGAAGCCCTGTACTTTCTTCGTGCCATCCCAAGAGAAGGACAGCCCTTCGACAAGCTCAGGGCGAACGGGGGATTTGCGGGTCATGCCAGTGCCTCCCGGAGTGCGGAGGCAAGGGTGGCGACATGCTCCTCCGTGGTGGTTTCGGTGACGGCGACGATCAGGCCGTTCTCGAGCGCGGCATCGGCGTAGAGGCGGCCGAGCGCGACGCCGGCGAGGATGTTCTTGTCGGCGAGGTCGCGCACGATCGGGCGCGCGGGCTTCGAAAGCTTGAGCGTGAATTCGTTGAAGAAGGCGTCGTTGAGCAATTCGACGCCGGGGACCTGGGCCAGCATATCGGCGGCGGCGACGGCCTTGGCGTGGTTGAGCGCGGCGAGCTCGCGCAGGCCCTTCTCGCCCAGCAGGGTCATGTGGATCGAAAAGGCCAGCGCGCACAGGCCGGAGTTGGTGCAGATGTTGGAGGTCGCCTTCTCGCGGCGGATATGCTGCTCGCGGGTGGAGAGCGTGAGCACGAAGCCGCGCTTGCCGTCGGCATCGACGGTCTGGCCGCACAGCCGGCCGGGCATCTGGCGGACATATTTGTCGCGGGTGGCAAAGAGGCCAAGGTAAGGCCCGCCGAACTGGAGGCCGACGCCGATCGACTGGCCCTCGCCGACGACGATGTCCGCGCCCATCTCGCCCGGCGATTTGATCGCGCCCAAGGCTACGGGTTCGGTCACGACCACGATCAGCAGCGCGCCCTTCGCGTGGCAGGCTTCGGCGAGTTCGGAGAGATCGGCGATGTGGCCGAGGATATTGGGATTCTGGACGACGACGCAGCTCGTCTGGTCGTCGATCGCGGCGAGCAGGCGGGCCATGTCGTCGCCGGCGCCGTCGAGCGTGGGCACGGCTGTGTCGAGCGTGTCGCCGGTGAACTTGGCCATCGTCTCGCACACCGAGACATAATGCGGGTGGAGGCCGGCGGAGAGCACGGCTTTCGTCCGGCGCGTGATGCGGCGCGCCATGCCGATCGCCTCCCAGCAGGCGGTCGAGCCGTCATACATGGACGCATTGGCGACATCGCAGCCGTAGAGGCGCGCGACCTGCGTCTGGAATTCGAACAGGACCTGGAGCGTGCCCTGTGCGATTTCGGGCTGGTAGGGGGTGTAGGACGTCAGGAACTCGCCGCGCTGGATCAGGTGATCGACGCTCGACGGGACATGATGGCGGTAGGCGCCCGCGCCGAGGAAGAAAGGCGCGTCGCCCGCCGCGAGATTCTGTTTGGCCAGCCCGCCGAGCTGCCGCTCGACCGCCATTTCGGTCATGTGCATCGGCAGGTCCTCAACCGGGCCGGAGAGGCGCGCGGCGGCGGGGACGTCGGCGAACAGATCGTCGACCGAGGCGACGCCGATCGCATCGAGCATCGCGCGGCGATCGGCATCGGACAGCGGCAAATAACGCATCAGAGGGGTTTCCTCATCGAGAAACGGAGGCGGACATAATCGGCGACCCAGGAGCCGTCGGATAAGCGGAGTGTGGCTTCGAGCCGGCGTTCGACCGCGTGGGCGATCCTGTCCTGCTCATCAGCGGGGATGTTTTCGGCATTCATCAGGCCGGAGCGGAAGGTCTTCACCCAGCCGGCGATACCCGTCGGCAGCGGGGTCGGGCGCGGGATCAGCTGTGCCTCGACGTCGGTGAAGCCGGCGGCCTGATAAACCGCGGTGAAGTCGGCGACCGAGGCATACCAGTGCGACGCCTGCTGGCTCCGGACCTCATGGCCTCGCTCCGCCAGCTCCGCAATCACCGCCGCCCAGATGCTGGCGACATTGCCCTCGCCGCCCATCTCGCCGACGAAGCGCCCGCCGGGCTTGAGCGCGCGGAACACGCCGTTGGCGACGCCGGATTTGTCGAGCATCCAGTGCAGCGCCGCGTTGGTGAAGGCGGCGTCGAACTCGGCACCGAAGGTCAGCGCCTGGCCATCGGCGACATGAGCGTCGAGCCCGCGCGCCTTCGCCGCCGCGATCATCTCCGCCGAGGCATCGACCCCGACGACGATTGCGCCGGCAGCCACGATCTTCTCGGTCAGCACGCCGTCGCCGCAGCCCACGTCGAGGATGCGCTCGCCCGGTTGCGGGTCGAGCAACGCCAGCACCGGCGCGCCCATCGCGGGCACGAAGGCGGCGTTGGCGGCATAGTCCGCCGGGTTCCAGCGGCTGGCGGAGTTGACGCTCACAGGCCGGCCACGAAGGCCTTGTAGGCGGTCTCGTCCATCAGCCCTTCGAGCTCGCCCGGATCGGACAAAGTCAGCTTGAAGAACCAGCCCGAGCCTTCGGGCGAGCTGTTGACGAGCGAGGGGTCGGCCTCCAGCTCCGAATTGGCTTCGGTCACGGTGCCGGAGACGGGCGCATAGACGTCGGACGCGGCCTTGACCGATTCCACGACGGCGGCTTCCTTGCCCTTGGCGACTTGGGTGCCGGCGGGGGGCACCTCGACGAACACGACATCGCCCAGCTGCGCCTGCGCATAATCGGTGATGCCGACCGTGGCGCTGTCGCCTTCGACCGAGATCCATTCATGGTCTTGCGTGAAATAGAGGGTCATCAGGCGGCTCCCTTGCGGACATAATGATGTGGAACGAACGGCATCGGCGTGACGGTGGCGGCGAGGCGCTTGCCGCGGACCTCGATCTCCAGGCTCGTGCCGGGCGCGGCGTGCGCGGCGTCGACATAGCCCATTGCGATCGGGCCGCCGACTGTGGGCGCGAAGCCGCCCGAGGTGACGGTGCCGATTTTGCTATCGCCGGCGAAAATCTCGGCGCCTTCGCGCGCGGGCAGGCGGCCTTCGATCGCCAGGCCGACGCGTTTGGTGGGGGCGCCCTCGGCGAGGAGTTTCAGGATACGGTCCGCCCCGGGGAAGCCACCTTCAGAGCGGCGGCGCTTGGAGATGGCGAAGGCGAGATCGGCGGAAACCGGATCGATATCGGTATCGAGATCATGGCCGTAGAGCGGCAGGCCCGCCTCCAGCCGCAGCGAATCCCGCGCGCCGAGGCCGATCGGCTTCACCTCGGGCTGTGCGCAGAGGATATCGGCGACGCGCTCGACCGCGCTGGCATCGACCGAGATTTCGAAGCCGTCCTCGCCGGTATAGCCGGAGCGGGTGATGAAGGCGTCGATGCCGTCAATCTCGTACGGGCCGCCCATCATGAAGGTGAGCGCGCTCAGCGGCCAGCGGCCGGTCGTCACCCGCTCCAGCGCCGCGAAGGCTTCGGGGCCTTGCAGCGCGAGCAAGGCGCGCTCGGTCATGTGATTGAGCGTGATCGCGGCGGGCAGCTTGGCCTGTATATGGGCGATATCGCCGGCTTTCACCGCGCCGTTGACGACCATGTAGATCTTGGTCGGCCAGCGGCAGAACATCAGATCGTCGATGATCCCGCCGGACTCGTTGAGCAGCAGCGAATAGCGCATCCGGCCGACGGCGAGGCTCTTCACGTCCGCGGGCAGGATCGACTCGAGCGCCTCGTCGAGCCCCTCGCCGGCAAGCGTGAGCTGGCCCATATGGCTGACGTCGAACAGGCCGGCATGCGCGCGCGTCCAGGCATGTTCGGCCATGATGCCTTCATACTGGATCGGCATCGCATAGCCCGCGAACGGGACCATGCGGGCGCCGCGCGCGCGGTGCCAGGCATCCAGCGGCAAAGGTTCGGCGATGTGATCGTCGGCGCTCATCATAGTCCCCGTTCGAGAAAGCACGACGGACAGCCGGCCTCACGGCCCTCCCTGTCCATCGCCCCCTCTGTCTACGGAACCTGAGAGCTTTCGCGCCGGACGGAGCCAGCGCTTGCACCTTCGGTGGGACGCGTCGCCGCGCCCGCTTTCCAGAGTGTCTTAAAGTTCCGCGCGGTCCGGTGACCTGAGAGATTCCGGGGCGGTTGCTCCTTCGGCGGGTAGGTCACCCTACCCTTCTCCCGCGCAGTCCTCCGGCGGTTGCCCGCCGTCGACGAGACGACCCTGACCGGGCCGCCGATTCGAGTCAATCGAGGTTTGGTCGCAGCCAGCGTTCGGCGGTCGGAAGGTCGACGCCGCGCCGTGCCGTATAATCTTCGAGCTGATCGCGCCCGATCCGCGCCACGCCGAAATATTGGCTTTCCGGGTAGCCGAAATAGAAGCCCGACACGGCTGCGGTTGGCAGCATCGCGAAGCTTTCGGTGAGCGTGATGCCGGTCGTTTCCGTTCCGCCGAGCAGGTCGAACAGGAGCGGCTTGAGACTGTGATCGGGGCAAGCGGGATAGCCCGGCGCGGGGCGGATGCCGCGATATTGCTCCTTGATCAGCGCCTCGTTGGTTAGCTGCTCGCCTGCCGCATAACCCCAGAGGTTCGTACGGACATGGAGGTGCAGACGTTCGGCGAAGGCCTCGGCCAGCCGGTCGGCCAGCGCCTTGAGCAGGATGTCGCGATAATCGTCATGATCCGCCTTGAAGCGCGCGAGGTGCGGCTCGGCGCCGTGGATGCCGACTGCAAAGCCGCCGAACCAGTCGCCTGCGGGATCGATGAAGTCGGCGAGGCACATATTGTGGCGGCCTTCGCGCTTCTTGATCTGCTGGCGCAGCATGGGGAGGCGGACTTCCTCCCCCTCCCCTTCAGGGGAGGGGGTTAGGGGGTGGGGCCTATCCTCTAGACCCGACGTTGGTCCTCCGCGGACAGGCCCCTCTCCCAACCCTCTCCCCTGAAGGGGAGAGGGCTTTACGAGGATATCGTCCCCTTCCCGCTTGGCCGGCCACAAGGCCGCGACGCCCTTCGCGGTCAGCCACTTCTCCGCGATGATCGTGTCGAGCATCGCCTCGGCATCGGCGAACAGTCCGCGGGCGCTTTCGCCGACCACGTCGTCGTCGAGGATCGCGGGATAGACACCCGCCAGCTCCCAGGCGCGGAAAAAGGGTGTCCAGTCGATGTAAGGGCGCAGATCGTCGAGCGGCCAATCGTCGAACATGTGCGTGCCCGGCTGGATCGGTGCGGGCGGCTTCAGCGCCGGGTCGAACGGGAAGGCGTTGGCGCGGGCTTCCTCGATCGTGGCGAGTTCATTTTGTCCCTTGTTCTCGCGAGCGACGCGCACGGCCTGATAATCGGCCGCGGTCTTGTCGACGAAGCTGTCACGCTGCGTGTCGGACATGAGCGTCGAGGCGACGCCCACCGCGCGGCTGGCGTCGAGCACATGCACGACCGGCCCGTCATAGGCCGGGTCGATACGCAGCGCGGTGTGGACCTTCGACGTGGTCGCGCCGCCGATCAGCAAGGGCATGGTCATTCCCGCGCGCTTCATCTCTTCAGCGACCGTGACCATCTCGTCGAGCGAGGGCGTGATCAGACCTGAAAGCCCGATCATGTCGGCATCATTGTCGTTGGCGGATTTGAGGATGTCGCTCCACGGCACCATCACGCCGAGATCGATGATCTCATAGCCGTTGCAGGCGAGCACGACGCCGACGATGTTCTTGCCGATATCGTGGACGTCGCCCTTGACGGTCGCCATCACGATCCGGCCCTTGGCCTTGGCGCCCGCTTCCTTCTCCGCCTCGATATAAGGCAGCAGGTGCGCGACCGCTTTCTTCATCACGCGCGCCGACTTCACGACCTGCGGCAGGAACATCTTGCCCGATCCGAACAGGTCGCCCACCACGTTCATGCCGTCCATCAGCGGCCCTTCGATCACCTCGATCGGACGCTTGTGCTGGAGGCGGGCTTCCTCGGTATCCTCGACCACATAGAGGTCGATGCCCTTGACCAAGGCATGTTCGAGCCGCTTCCGCACGTCCCAGCTGCGCCATTCCTCGGCCTGCTTCTCGGCGACCGCGTCGGTGCCGCGATATTTCTCCGCGAGGGTAATCAGCCGGTCGGTCGCGTCGTCGCGGCGATCCCAGATGACGTCCTCGCAGGCTTCGCGCAGCTCGGGATCGATCTGATCGTAGACGTCGAGCTGGCCGGCATTGACGATGCCCATGTCCATCCCCGCCTGGATGGCGTGGTAGAGGAACACGCTGTGCATCGCGCGGCGCACTGGTTCGTTGCCGCGGAAGCTGAAGCTCAGGTTCGAAACGCCGCCCGAAATATGGACGTGGGGGCACTTCTTGCGGATCTCGGCCGTCGCCTCGATGAAATCGATCGCGTAGCGGCGATGTTCGTCGATCCCGGTTGCGACCGCGAAGATGTTGGGATCGAAGATGATGTCTTCGGGCGGGAAGCCGATGCCTGTGAGCAGGTGATAAGCGCGTTCGCAAATCTCGATCTTGCGCTGCTTTGTGTCGGCCTGGCCGACCTCGTCGAACGCCATCACCACCACAGCGGCGCCATAGGCCATCACCTTGCGCGCATGGTGAAGGAAGGCCTCTTCGCCCTCCTTCATGCTGATCGAATTGACGATCGGCTTGCCCGAGACGCATTTCAGCCCCGCCTCGATCACGCTCCATTTCGAGCTGTCGACCATCACCGGCACGCGCGCGATATCGGGCTCGGCCGCGATCAGCTTGAGGAAGGTGGTCATCGCATATTCGGCGTCGAGCAGGCCCTCGTCCATGTTGACGTCGATCACCTGCGCGCCATTCTCGACCTGCTGGCGCGCAACCTCGACCGCCTTGGCATAGTCGCCGGCCATGATCAGCTTCTTGAAAGCCGCCGATCCGGTGACGTTGGTGCGCTCGCCGATATTGACGAATTGGGCGGTGGATTTGGTCAACTTGCTCTCTTTTTCTGCGTCATCCCCGCGCAGGCGGGAATCCATAGTCTTGAACCGTCGTGCTTATTGAGTCCCGCCTTCGCGGGAATGACGGGCCTCAGGCCGCCATCACGAACGGATCGAGGCCCGCAAGCCGCGTCGCGGGGACATGATCGTGCTGTGCGCGCGGCGCAACACCCTTCACCGCCGCCGCCATCGCGGCGATATGCGGCGGGGTCGTGCCGCAGCAGCCGCCGACGACATTGACCAGCCCATCCTTCGCCCAATCGCCCACCAGCCCGCCGGTGGTATGCGGCTGCTCGTCATAGGCGCCGAGATCGTTGGGCAGGCCCGCATTGGGGTAAGCCATGATCAGGCTGTCGGCGACGTGCGCCATTTCCTTGAGGTAGGGCCGCATCAGATCCGCCCCGAATGCGCAATTGAGCCCGATCGTGAGTGGGCGCGCGTGGCGGACCATGTAGGTGAAGGCCTCAACCGAATGGCCCGACAGGTTGCGCCCCGACATATCGGTGATCGTCATCGACAGCATGATCGGGATCTCGTGCTGACGCACGTCCTGGATCTCGAGCACCGCCACGATCGCCGCCTTGGCGTTGAGCGTATCGAACACCGTCTCGATCAGGATGAAGTCCGCACCGCCGTCGAGCAAAGCCTCGGCCTGTTCGCGATACACGTCCTTCAACTCGTCGAAACCGATCGCGCGATAGCCCGGATCGTTGACGTCGGGGGAGAGCGACAGCGTCTTGTTGGTCGGCCCGATCGCGCCGGCGACGAAGCGCGGACGGCCATCCTGCGCCTCGAACTTGTCGGCGGCGGCGCGTGCGATACGCGCCGCGGCGAGGTTGAGCTCGCGCACGAGATGCTCGGCGCCATAATCGGCCTCGCTCACGCGATTGGCGTTGAACGTATTGGTCGAAACCATGTCCGATCCCGCCGCCAGATAAGCCTCGGTGATGTCGCGGATGATGTCGGGCCGAGTCAGGACGAGCAGATCATTATTGCCCTTCTGGTCGTGCGTCAGGTCCGCGTACGAACCACGATAATCCGCTTCGGTAAGCTTGTACGACTGGATCATCGTCCCGAAGGCGCCATCGGTGAGCAAGATCCGGTTTGCGGCCTCGGCGCGGAAGCGGCGGGCGGCGGCGGAGGGAATGCGCGTGGTCATGCGGCCTTCTCCGATGCATGGTTTTTGGGACGCAGGCCGAGCAGATGGCAGATCGCGTAAGCCAGCTCGGCGCGGTTGAGCGTGTAGAAATGAAAGTGGCGCACGCCGCCCGCATAAAGGCGGCGGCACATCTCCGCGGCGATCGTCGCGGCGACGAGCTGGCGCGCGGCAGGATGGTCATCCAGCCCCTCGAACAGACGGTCCATCCACGGCGGGATCGCCGCCCCGCACAGCCCGGCGAACTTGCGCGTGGTGGCGACGTTCGAAACGGGCAATATGCCCGGCACGATCTCGGCCGAAATGCCCGCCGCCGCCGCGCGGTCGCGGAAGCGGAAGAAGGTCTCGGGCGAGAAGAAGAACTGGCTGATCCCGCGGTCGGCGCCCGCGTCGATCTTGGCCTTGAGATTGTCGAGATCGGCCTGCACGCTCGGGCTGGACGGATGGCATTCGGGATAGGCCGCGACCGAGATTTCGAACGGCGCGATCCGTTTCAGCCCCGCGACCAGTTCGGCGGCATTGGCATAACCATCCGGATGCGGTGCGAATGCCTCGCCCTGCTGCGGCGGATCGCCGCGCAACGCCACGATATGGCGCACGCCCGCATCCCAATAAGCGCGCGCAATTTCCTCGATCTCGGCTTTGCTCGCCTCGACGCAGGTCAGATGTGCCGCGGCGGGAATCCCCGTCTGCTTCGCGATACGCGCGACGGTGGCGTGCGTCCGCTCGCGGGTCGAGCCCCCCGCGCCATAGGTCACCGACACGAAGCGCGGGCCGAGCGGCGCCAGCGTCTCGATCGCATGCCACAATTGCTCGTCCATCTTCTCCGTCTTGGGCGGGAAGAATTCGAAGCTGACGGTGGCATCGCCCGCCAGATCGGCGAACAGAGGCGCTTCGAGCGCGCGACGCGCTTCTTCGAGCTGGGAGAGCGAGGGACCGGACATTCCGCCATATAAAGATTTCTTTATATGTGGGTCAAGGTTGCGCGGACGCGCTTTTGCTAGCGGTACCGCAAATTTAGCTTGGGCGCGCCGCGCAATTTTCTTGTCGCTGGAAGGCCTCAACCCCTTATCACAGGCATATGCGTGTCCTCGCCATCGCCGGCAGCCTCAAAGCGCGCTCGTCGAATCGCACCGTCCTCGAAGCCGCCCGCCTGCTCGCTCCCGCCGGAATCGAAATCGTCCTGTTCGATCGCCTGGGCGAGCTTCCGCTGTTCAATCCCGATCTGGACAATGATCCGCCTCCCCCGCCGATCGCGGATTTGCGTGCGGCGGTCGGCGATGCCGATGGCCTGCTGATCTGCAGCCCAGAATATGCGCGCGGCGTGTCCGCGGTGCTCAAGAATGCGCTGGAATGGCTCGTGAGCAGCCATGAATTTCCGGACAAGCCGGTTGCGGTTATCAACGCCTCGCAGCGTTCGGTCGATGCGGATGGCCAGCTGCGGTTGATCCTCAGGACGATGTCGGCGCGGCTGATCGAGCGCGCGTCGATCACGATCCCGATGCTGGGCCGCGATCCGGATGCCAGAGGACTGATCGAGAACGCGACGCTGGCCGAAGCGCTTCGTCAGGCCCTGATGGATTTCGCGGAGGCGATCACCAGTTAGACGCGGCGACCGGTGAAGAGCCGGACCAGCGCCACGATGATCGCGATCACCAGCAGCAGATGGATCAGCCCGCCGCCGACGTGGACGATCACGCCAAGCAGCCAGAAGACGACAAGGATGACGGCAATGGTCCAGAGCATGGCGGCCTTCCCATAAGGGGTGCGAATCCTCCACCTAACGCGGCGTGAGGCCCGAGCGTTCCCGAAACGAAAGTTGCGCTTTTTCTTGCGGCCAAGCCCTGCTCAAAGGAGCTCATGCGCACGCTCCTTCCGCTCACTTTCGCCTGCCTCCTCGCGCTGTCGACCGCGACCCAGGCCAGCCCCGCTTATGATGCGGTCGATCCCTTCATCGGCACGGGTGGCGAAGGCCACACCTTTCCCGGCGCGGCCGCACCCTTCGGGATGGTGCAATTGAGCCCCGACACCAACACCGCCTGCGTCATCCGCGAATGCTACAAATGGGCGGCGGGTTATCGCTACGAAGACCAGACGATCGAGGGCTTCAGCCACACGCATTTTTCGGGCGCGGGCCATTCGGACCTGGGCGATTTCCTGGTCATGCCGGTTTCGGGCGAGCGCGTTCCGCTCAACCGCGAGGCCTATCGCTCGCATTTCGACCATAGAAGCGAGAAAGCCGTGCCCGGTTATTATGCGGTCAGCCTGCTCGACCAGAAAGTCTTCGCCGAACTGACCGCGGGAACGCGTATCGGCGTGCATCGATACGCCTTCATCGAAGGCGCGCAGGCGCATCTTCTGCTCGACCTCAGGACCTCGCTTTACGATTATCCCGGCAAGACGCTCTGGTCCTCGATCCGGCTGCGCGCCGACGGCAGTGTCACCGGCTGCCGCCAGACGCGCGGGTGGGCGCCCGATCGCGTCCTGTGCTTCGCGATCCGTTTCAACGCGCCGCTCATGGCCCACGCCTTCCTCAATACCGAAACCGACATCGCCTATAAGGGCTTTCAAGGCCCAGGCCGCGGTACCGACGCAGTAGCGGAACGCGAAGGCCGCGCGATCGTCGCGCGCTTCGATTTCGGCGCGCTGTCCAGGCCGCTCGAGGTCAAGGTCGCCTTGTCCTCGGTCGACGAAGAGGGCGCGCTCGCCAATCTCGACAGCGAGCCCGGTAATTTCGACACGATCCGCGCGAAAACGAAGGCTGCCTGGGAGCAGGCCTTGGCCGCGATCGACATCCAAGCACCCGCGCCGATCGCGAAAAGCCTCTACACCGCGCTCTACCACTCGCTGCTCGCGCCGTCGGTCGCCGGCGATGCCGACGGGCGTTATCGCGGCCCCGACAATCAGGTCCACAAAGCGGACGGCTTCACCTTCCACTCGACCTTCTCGCTATGGGACACGTTCCGCGCCGAGCATCCCCTGCTCACCCTGATCCAGCCCGAGCAGACCAACGCCGATTTCATCCGCTCGTTGGTCGCCAGTCGGAAATATAGCCCGTTCGGCATCCTCCCCGTCTGGCAATTTCAGGGCCGCGAGACCTGGACGATGATCGGCTATCATGCGGTGCCCGTCATCGCCGACGCGTATATGAAGGGCATCAAGGGTTTCGATCCGAACGAGGCGCTCGATGCGATGGTCGCGAGCGCGACCTACGGCCCCTATGGCGACCTCGCCGACTATATGAAGCTCGGTTATGTGCCGATCGACAAGGAGCCCGAGGCGGCATCCAAGACGGTCGAATATGCCTTTGACGATTGGGCGATCGCGCAGATGGCGCGCAAGCTCGGCCGGACCGATATCGCCGCCACGTTCGAGAAGCGCGCAACCTATTGGCGCAACAGCTTCGACCCGAAGACCGGCTGGGTCCGCGCGCGCCTCTCGACCGGGGCATTCCGCGAGCCGTTCGACCCGGTCTCGATCAAATACGGGTCCGATTATACCGAGGGCAATGCGTGGCAATATTCGTGGTTCGTGCCGCAGGACGAAGGCGGGCTGGTCCGGTTGCTCGGAGGCGACAGGAAGACCGTCGCCAAGCTCGACGCGATGTTCGATTACGACGTCAGCAAGCTGGATTATTCATCATCGGAAGACATTGCTGGGTTGATCGGCGAATATATCCACGGCAACGAGCCGAGCCATTCGGTCGCCTATCTCTATGTCTATGCAGGAGCGCCGTGGCGCACACAGGCGCGGCTCAAGCAGATCGTCGACAGCCAGTATAAACCCACTCCGGACGGACTCGCGGGCAATGACGATCTTGGTCAGATGTCGGCCTGGCTGGTCTTCACCAGCCTTGGTTTCTACCCCGTCACCCCCGCGAGCCTCGAATATGTGATCGGCCGGCCATTTGTCGCCCGCGCGACCTTGCATCTGCCGAATGGCAAAAGCTTCACCATCAGCGCCGACGATCCGGCCAAGCCCTATATCGGCAAGGTCCTGCTCAATGGCGTGCCGCTCACGCGCAGCTATATCCGCCATGACGAGATCATTGCCGGGGGCGAGTTGAATTTCGTGATGCAGGCCGCGCCCAACAAAGCCTGGGCGACTGCCCGCGGATCACGCCCTTTCTCTATGACCCCCTAACGGGCAGCAATCCTGCGGGAGACAGTCGGCCTTGGCGGCTCGCGGGCCGCAGCGTGCTGATTGCCGGTCCAAATCGACGTGCACCCCTGCATCGAGGTGAAGCGCCGGGCCACCGCCGCTGGGCCGCGGTTGGCAACCGAAAAAATCTTTGGCGGACCGATGAGTTTTCCGCCCCGCGCAGTCTCTATGTCTTTTTTGAGGAGATATGAGCTGTGTCATTGGAAAGTGGACAACTGAAGGGCAAGCGCGTGGTCGTCCTTGGGGGCAGCCGCGGCGTCGGCCTTGAAATCGCCGAGCTGGCAAGCGCCCAGGGCGCACGGGTCCTCGCGGTAGCACGTACCGAGCATGACCTCGACGGCCTTGCGAGGCGAGGCATGGACACCTTGGCGTTGGACGCCACGACAGACGCCGCGCCGAAGACCGTATTCCAGACGGGGAAGCCGGATCTGCTGGTGATCTGTGGCGGCGCCACGCCGCGAACGCGTCCGGTCGCCGAATTGTCGTGGTCGGAGTTCTCGGTCAATTGGGACGTCGACGTGAAGATGTCCTTCCTGTTCTGCCAAGAGGCGCTGCTCACACCGCTGGCACCGGGATCGGTCGTCGTGATCATCTCCAGCGGCGCTGGCCTTGGGGGATCGCCGCTCGGCGGCGGCTATTCGGGCGCAAAGCGCACGCAGATGTTCCTCGCGAAATATTGCCAAGCGGAATCCGATCGCCGCGAGCTGGGTATTCGGTTCCTGGCCCTCGTGCCGACCCGCATCATGCCCGAAACGGAACTCGGCAAGACTGCGGTCGATGGCTATGTTCGCTATCTTGGTATTACGGCGGAGCAGTTCCTCGCCGATATGGGCGCACGCCAATCGCCCGCCGACGTGGCTCACGCGGTCCTCAACACGGCGACGAAGCCGCCGGCGGAGGCGGGCTCGATATTCACCATCTCGCCCGATGGTGTGGCGGCCGTGAGCTGAGGCGGGGCGGGTGGCGCGGTCAGGAGGTTTGCCATGACGGACAAGACGCTCGATAGACCCTCCATGCCCGCGCCTCCTGGTCGCGCGGAGTTCGCTGATTTCGCCGAGACGTATCGCCGCGCCCTCAAGCTACATTGCTACCGGATGCTCGGATCCTTGCACGAGGCCGAGGACGCAGTTCAGGAAACCATGCTGCGCGCGTGGCGAGGCTTCGACGGTTTCGAGGCGCGCGGCTCGATCAAGAACTGGCTCTACCGGATCGCCACGAACGTCGCCCTCAGCATGATGACCAGCCGCGCGGCACGCGGCCGGACAATGCCCGACCGTTTAGACGCCCCCTCCACCAACCCTCCACAAGGCCGTCCGGACGTTGATACGCTTTGGGTCGAGCCCTACCCCGATGCCGAGTTGGCGAACCTGCCAGAGACGGCGGCCGGTCCTGAAGCACGCTACGACTTGGCTCAGTCCGTCCGGCTCGCATTCCTCATCGCTATTCAGCAACTGCCGCCGCGCCAACGTGCGGCCCTGCTGCTGGCCGATGTCTTAGGCTGGTCCGCGATCGAAGTCGCCGCGGTGCTCGAAGCGTCGGTTGCATCGGTCAACAGCGTCCTGCAGCGGGCGCGTGCCAAGCTGGCTGGCCTAGACCTCGACGCCCGCCCCGCGCCACTAACAGACGAGCAACAGCGGAGCTTGCTGGATCGATACGTGCGAGCCTGGGAGAGCGCCGATCTGGAGCGGTTCATCGCCCTTCTGAAGGAGGATGCGATCTGCGCGATGCCGCCTTGGCGAGAGTGGTATCAAGGGAGCAGTTCGATCGCAGATTTCTTTGCGTCAGTCTGGCCGGCGTACCGTGGCTTCCGGCTCGTCCCCATCGGCGCGAACCTGCAACCGGCGTTCGCGCTCTATTCGCTCGGCGCCGAGGGGCGCTGGAACGCTCACTGTTTGCACCTTCTGTCTCTGGACGGGGCGCGGATCGAACGGTTCACAGCCTTTACATATCCGCTCACCCAAAGGCTTTTCCTGGCGTTCCAACTGCCCGCCGTGCTGAAAGCATGAGCCGTTGCCCCCGCGGGCCTCGAATATGTGGTCGAGCGGCCTTTCGTCTCGAAGGCAAGCCGCATTTGTCCAACCGTAAAAGCTCTCGGTCAGCACCGATCCAGGCCCGCGCGAGAGGATGAAGATGGACTGGATTGCCGCGCCACTGCGCGGCTCGCAATGAGGGCGGATAGGAAAAAAGGGAGCCCAAGGGCTCCCTCCGGTTCAGCCTCCCCGGCTGAAGAAATGGTGCGGTCGAGAAGACTCGAACTTCCACGGCCTTTCGGCCACAACGACCTCAACGTTGCGCGTCTACCAGTTCCGCCACGACCGCACATCGGGATATTCCCCGGCGGGCCGGGGCTGGTGAGG